>Ga0208297_1000124_pt1 | contig 201056 bp, 175 predicted proteins | sample LMS_cellobiose_e_FD_187367 | JGI IMG/M metagenome (GOLD analysis project Ga0208297, IMG submission 187367) | Rumen-fistulated moose microbial communities from Alaska, USA - LMS_cellobiose_enrichment (SPAdes) (version 2) | ecosystem: Host-associated > Mammals > Digestive system > Stomach >... | reverse complement strand
ACAAAAGCGAGGTTATCCACCTAACCGGTGACAGTTATCGTTTAAAACACCGCCAAACCATTTTTGGAAACAATTAGGTGTCCAAGGTTGTTTATCACTTTTTGTTCATTTTTACTTGACAGTTACAGGACCCCGGCCAGCCAGCTCGCAGCAGTACTTGAAATAAAGCTAAAGGAAGCCCCAGCCACAACAACGAATACCTGGCCTCAAACAGATTTGTTAGCTTGAAAAGCCTTGAGGATCCTCTCTCTGATTTCAGATACAGAAAAACCGGGAGCATAATTAGCGAGAAGGTCAAAAGGTATGCCAGAAACCACAGGTGTGCCCACTCAAAATTGCCTTTTGGAGCCACGCCGATAAAAAACTGGGGTAAAACTCAATATAAGATAAAGTTTCCCCCACCTGGCTTATGACCCGATAATAAACCTGCGGTGGGACAATCACCAGTGTACCAAACACGAAAGGGATAAACAGACGTCTGGCGCGTTCCCTGAGATACTCGGTTCCGCTCCTATAATTCAGGGCGAACCAGGTTCCGGCCCCGGAAATCAGGAAGAACACCGGCATGTGCCACCAGTTCATAAACGCCACCAGCATATCCGCCCAGTTAGATGGTGGGATTTGTTTTATATACCAGGGTGGTGCATCAAAAATTCGAGCAGTATGGAAAATGATGAGCAGGATAACAGCAATAACTCTTAACCAGTCTAGATCGTCTCGTCTCGCAGGTACTTCTCGTTCGGACTGACTGATAAACAGCCCCCCTACATTAGAAGTGTGAGTTCTCAACCCCCCAAAACGGCTGAAAGACATGGCTTACCCGCACTCAAGTCCGCATACCTTACCCAAATTTTATTGGTAGCTTGAATGTTCTCCAAAGCATAACAAACTCCTCCATAGATTCAGGAAGATTTTCATGTCCTTCGTTTTATCTTTACATCTCAGGCTGGCCGAATTAGATTTTCAGAGTGAGAATGGATTTATCTTTAACCTTCCATTGACCGTGTTCTTTCATCGTCAGAACGATGATCACCCCCGCGCCTGCGGGGACCACCCAGTACATCCGGCTATTGCACAAGGCAAGTCAGGATCACCCCCGCGCCTGCGGGGACCACTTCTTTCCCTCTTATTATAATGTTATCTCCATAGGATCACCCCCGCGCCTGCGGGGACCACGCTCACAAATCCCAATATATAGGCATTCACCAAGGATCACCCCCGCGCCTGCGGGGACCACCAGGGAGTCGAGGACGATGAGATCGCGCAGAAGGGATCACCCCCGCGCCTGCGGGGACCACTATTCCTCCTCCTTACGCTGGCCCGACCTGCCGGGATCACCCCCGCGCCTGCGGGGACCACATCAAGAGATTAAAGCCATTGCCCGGCAGGGGGGGATCACCCCCGCGCCTGCGGGGACCACTTCAGCCCTTGCACCACCATGTCCAGCAGGGCGGGATCACCCCCGCGCCTGCGGGGACCACGCCACGGTAATGGAAATATGCTTTTGGGGTAGCGGATCACCCCCGCGCCTGCGGGGACCACCTCGCGGGCTTTATTTAAGCCCTCCGGTGTTAGGGATCACCCCCGCGCCTGCGGGGACCACAGTTCTCTTAACCTATCGTGGAAGTACACCCCAGGATCACCCCCGCGCCTGCGGGGACCACCGAAAGTCAAGCCGTTAATGGTGACTTCATCAGGGATCACCCCCGCGCCTGCGGGGACCACAAGGGGGTGTGCTTTGTGAGCGATGAACCAAAAGGATCACCCCCGCGCCTGCGGGGACCACCTATTTCAAACGCTTTCGGTGTAGAGTTGTAGAGGATCACCCCCGCGCCTGCGGGGACCACGAAAGGTCATTGGCCTTAAGAAACCCTTTCACGGGATCACCCCCGCGCCTGCGGGGACCACGAGCCGTTGAAGTGGAAAAAGCCCAGGCGGGTGGGATCACCCCCGCGCCTGCGGGGACCACTTCCGAGCCCTGTATGGTTGCGATAACATCACCGGATCACCCCCGCGCCTGCGGGGACCACCAGGTTTTTGTGTTTTTGGGAGCAATGACACTAGGATCACCCCCGCGCCTGCGGGGACCACTATCGTTCATTGGCCTCTTTAGTAAGCGCAATGGGATCACCCCCGCGCCTGCGGGGACCACACTCTGGTTCGCTGTTAGTAGATTCGTCGTCCCGGATCACCCCCGCGCCTGCGGGGACCACTAGGGGTTACCTGGTTAGTCGAGCACACACAGAGGATCACCCCCGCGCCTGCGGGGACCACTATTTTAATAATTGCCACATCAGTTACCTCCCGGGATCACCCCCGCGCCTGCGGGGACCACGCAGGGTAAAGATCAATAGTCGGCCAGCTGCAAGGATCACCCCCGCGCCTGCGGGGACCACCCCCGGATCCTGAAATGGGTTCCGAATACTGGGGGATCACCCCCGCGCCTGCGGGGACCACAAGCCGAAACGTGGATGACTGCAGAAGAAGCAGGGATCACCCCCGCGCCTGCGGGGACCACGTTATCTTTACAGCGAAGTCCGAAACATCCGAAGGATCACCCCCGCGCCTGCGGGGACCACGGTTTAATACCTCTGCTGTGGGGATGGTCAGGAGGATCACCCCCGCGCCTGCGGGGACCACCTTTTAAGTCGAGGTCAGCAACAACCTGAGCAAGGATCACCCCCGCGCCTGCGGGGACCACAGAGAGGTGAGAGGAGGGAATACCTAAAATGGAGGATCACCCCCGCGCCTGCGGGGACCACGCAAATGCGCCGGGTCTGGTGACACTTTTTCTAGGATCACCCCCGCGCCTGCGGGGACCACTCTATTTTCGCCATTTTCGCCGCAAGCGTAATGGGATCACCCCCGCGCCTGCGGGGACCACAACCCCTGCTGCCTACCTTTCAACACCAGGAACGGATCACCCCCGCGCCTGCGGGGACCACAGAAACCAAACCTTCAAAAGTGGGCCAAAGATAGGATCACCCCCGCGCCTGCGGGGACCACACATTGCTGCCTCACTCAATGCAGGAGTCCTGGGGATCACCCCCGCGCCTGCGGGGACCACAGACCATGTATATTGACGAGCAGACCGGTGAGAGGATCACCCCCGCGCCTGCGGGGACCACGGAAAATGGGTATTTCCATCTATCCAGCGGGAAGGATCACCCCCGCGCCTGCGGGGACCACAGACCATGTATATTGACGAGCAGACCGGTGAGAGGATCACCCCCGCGCCTGCGGGGACCACGGAAAATGGGTATTTCCATCTATCCAGCGGGAAGGATCACCCCCGCGCCTGCGGGGACCACGAATCCTTACATGATTTTTCGCGATCTCACTAGGGATCACCCCCGCGCCTGCGGGGACCACAAGTTATCCACAGACTTATCCACAGCCTGTCAAGGATCACCCCCGCGCCTGCGGGGACCACTTCTCCACTTATCGAACTGTCCTGTCGAGCAGGGGATCACCCCCGCGCCTGCGGGGACCACTATCAGAGGGTTTGCAGGGTGATTTTATGCATAGGATCACCCCCGCGCCTGCGGGGACCACCGAAAGTGACGGCATTCAGAAGGGCAAACGCAGAGGATCACCCCCGCGCCTGCGGGGACCACGATCCGGCCCGATTACCGGCACCTGGTCGGTCAGGATCACCCCCGCGCCTGCGGGGACCACGCTGGTCAAATCCCATAAAGTGGAATTATCCCAGGATCACCCCCGCGCCTGCGGGGACCACACAATTTCCTGCTCAGTGAATCCAAGTTTGCCAGGATCACCCCCGCGCCTGCGGGGACCACATGATCATTTCTGTTATACCTCCTTTCGTGCTGGGATCACCCCCGCGCCTGCGGGGACCACCTCCTTCCCGAGCTTGCGAGCAAAATCCAAGGAGGATCACCCCCGCGCCTGCGGGGACCACAAATTATCCTGCCTAATGGCGATAAATACCAAAGGATCACCCCCGCGCCTGCGGGGACCACCCGCCCCAAACTCCTTTAGTCTGTTTTACCAAGTGGATCACCCCCGCGCCTGCGGGGACCACAATCCAGGACTTGATCGATGCGGCTAAGGCTGAGGATCACCCCCGCGCCTGCGGGGACCACATCCACTTCTATACCACCTCCACAAATCTAATAGGATCACCCCCGCGCCTGCGGGGACCACAGGGTTCTGTTTAAGTTTTAGGTTTTTCTTTTAGGATCACCCCCGCGCCTGCGGGGACCACGTATGACTGGATGGAGCAGGACATCGGCGCCCGGGATCACCCCCGCGCCTGCGGGGACCACCCAAGTTTTACCTGCAATTCCGAAGTTTGCGGAGGATCACCCCCGCGCCTGCGGGGACCACTGGTGGATGCAGTAGATTTTGTCGATTCTGCATGGATCACCCCCGCGCCTGCGGGGACCACCCCAACGCTCTTTGACTGCCTTTGGCTTGCTGGGGATCACCCCCGCGCCTGCGGGGACCACGGCCCGAAGACTTAAAGAAGCAGACCAAGCAAGGATCACCCCCGCGCCTGCGGGGACCACTTGTTTGGCTGTTGAAGCACTGGAGCAAGGTGAGGATCACCCCCGCGCCTGCGGGGACCACTACTGGCCTGAAAAAACTCCAAATAATAGGGAGGGATCACCCCCGCGCCTGCGGGGACCACCCAGCTTGTGGATGCCATTGACTATCTCGACAAGGATCACCCCCGCGCCTGCGGGGACCACACTTCGGTCACCTCTCCTTTCAGCTCTACGCCTGGATCACCCCCGCGCCTGCGGGGACCACCTACCACTGGTGGTGAATCTACCACTACCTTAGGGATCACCCCCGCGCCTGCGGGGACCACAAAACCACCAAAAACAGAAGGAGAATCACCTTGGGATCACCCCCGCGCCTGCGGGGACCACAAACCGCCTTTTTGATTACCTGCGCGATAAAGGGGATCACCCCCGCGCCTGCGGGGACCACCTACCACTGGTGGTGAATCTACCACTACCTTAGGGATCACCCCCGCGCCTGCGGGGACCACAAAACCACCAAAAACAGAAGGAGAATCACCTTGGGATCACCCCCGCGCCTGCGGGGACCACAAACCGCCTTTTTGATTACCTGCGCGATAAAGGGGATCACCCCCGCGCCTGCGGGGACCACTGCCGCCTTCGCCACTTTCTCCGGTCCCTTGAGGGATCACCCCCGCGCCTGCGGGGACCACAAAAACAAGAGTCTGGACGAACAAGCCAGACTCGGATCACCCCCGCGCCTGCGGGGACCACCAGAGGCATGGGCAGAGAAGTATCTCACCACTGGGATCACCCCCGCGCCTGCGGGGACCACGCATTAAGCAAGATTACCAGGGCGACAATGAACGGATCACCCCCGCGCCTGCGGGGACCACAGGCCAACCAGAAAAGCGGTATTCTCACGGGAGGGATCACCCCCGCGCCTGCGGGGACCACTGCTCAATTTTAAATACTTTTTGTCGCCCCTATGGATCACCCCCGCGCCTGCGGGGACCACGAGTATCAAACCGGGCCATTCTGCCCTCAGTGGGGATCACCCCCGCGCCTGCGGGGACCACATGGATATGATGCACAAAATGTCGCATGTCAAATGGATCACCCCCGCGCCTGCGGGGACCACTCTCTGTTTCACGCAGTAATTGGTGGTGGGCCAGGATCACCCCCGCGCCTGCGGGGACCACTATACTTGACACTATGTTGACACCCATGATATAGGATCACCCCCGCGCCTGCGGGGACCACAATTAGTTGAAATGCTGAAATCAGGGAAACTCAGGATCACCCCCGCGCCTGCGGGGACCACTGATGACCTGGGAATTAGTTCTACGAATGCCTAGGATCACCCCCGCGCCTGCGGGGACCACCAAGTCTTTTCGGGATTCCCTATCCTCTCCTGAGGATCACCCCCGCGCCTGCGGGGACCACATCCAGACGCAGGGCTAACGCCAGCGGATGACAGGATCACCCCCGCGCCTGCGGGGACCACCTGTTCAGCGACAAACACCGGTATTACCACAGGGGATCACCCCCGCGCCTGCGGGGACCACCTTCGCTTCGACAATATGCGACGGAATGCGGTATGGATCACCCCCGCGCCTGCGGGGACCACTCTATGACTACGGTGTAAGTGGTGGCGGCGGTAGGATCACCCCCGCGCCTGCGGGGACCACTAGGGCTTTATAAAGGTTTTGCGCTGTATGATGGGATCACCCCCGCGCCTGCGGGGACCACATTTCCAGTTTGTTGTGAGCTACGCCGCCATTAGGATCACCCCCGCGCCTGCGGGGACCACGAGCCGGTCAAAAAGTCCAACTATACCCAGATAGGATCACCCCCGCGCCTGCGGGGACCACGAACCAAGACGTTGGGTTCTGACCAGTGGGCGGAGGATCACCCCCGCGCCTGCGGGGACCACCCCTGTCATCACTGTAAACCCTGCGCCGTAAAAGGATCACCCCCGCGCCTGCGGGGACCACTCCCCACAGACTTAATGCCGTAATCCTTGGCTAGGATCACCCCCGCGCCTGCGGGGACCACAACCTCTTTTTAAAAATCCCATGATATTGGCACGGATCACCCCCGCGCCTGCGGGGACCACGGCCGACATGGGAGCATACTCTTTCCCGGGGGGGGATCACCCCCGCGCCTGCGGGGACCACTGCAGAACTCTATAGAAAACGCCCAGAGTTATGGGATCACCCCCGCGCCTGCGGGGACCACACTGGCTGCCGGAAGACTTACTGGAACAGCGAGGGATCACCCCCGCGCCTGCGGGGACCACCTGAGGTCTATATTAAGGGGGCGAAATAAGATGGGATCACCCCCGCGCCTGCGGGGACCACTGTAGATCGGAGGTGTTATACCACCATCTACAAGGATCACCCCCGCGCCTGCGGGGACCACCGGCTTTATTAGCCATGTCGCTTGTACCGCTAAGGATCACCCCCGCGCCTGCGGGGACCACTATATTACATCAATCGCATTGTAACAGGCCGAAGGATCACCCCCGCGCCTGCGGGGACCACGTAACTTAAAATATTGTCATTAACAATACGGAAGGATCACCCCCGCGCCTGCGGGGACCACCGAAAGACCTCAGCGAATTCCAGCAGGGCCATGGGATCACCCCCGCGCCTGCGGGGACCACCGAGGACCGAAACCCTGATCTTGAGCAGGCCGGGGATCACCCCCGCGCCTGCGGGGACCACGCGCTCATATTCTGGTAGTCTATGTCTGCCTTGGGATCACCCCCGCGCCTGCGGGGACCACGGCCATAGCCTCCTCCATCACCTGTATTTCGTAGGATCACCCCCGCGCCTGCGGGGACCACGGCCGCCCCTACTGCTACAATCGGCGCGGTGACGGATCACCCCCGCGCCTGCGGGGACCACCATATAACGGAATGGCAAAACAGAATATAATCGGGATCACCCCCGCGCCTGCGGGGACCACAATTCCGCGCCTTTTCCAAGTATGGTTGTGGTGGGATCACCCCCGCGCCTGCGGGGACCACAACTGAAGGAACTCCAAGCAACGGAGGAAGCGGGGATCACCCCCGCGCCTGCGGGGACCACATGCTTCTGACTGTCAATTAAGCGAAGGAGTGAGGATCACCCCCGCGCCTGCGGGGACCACAAGGGCAGAGGATTGACCTTTGCTTGATACGCAGGATCACCCCCGCGCCTGCGGGGACCACAGGTGCTGCGGAAGTATATGAACGTCCCTGTACGGATCACCCCCGCGCCTGCGGGGACCACAAATTGTCGAATTGTTGCAGAAAAAGCTGGATGGGATCACCCCCGCGCCTGCGGGGACCACGGATTTCATGAATAACGCAATCGATGGCAGGGGGGATCACCCCCGCGCCTGCGGGGACCACCCCTCACAGTGGACAGACGAGCAGTGGAGACAGGGATCACCCCCGCGCCTGCGGGGACCACATGCCGGAGTAGTGGGCTTACCTGGTATGAGTAGGATCACCCCCGCGCCTGCGGGGACCACGACCATTGATGTATTCCCCCCCGGCTCTGCCAAGGATCACCCCCGCGCCTGCGGGGACCACAGGTACTTGGTGCCGACGGCATCAGTCTGGCCGGGATCACCCCCGCGCCTGCGGGGACCACACTAAGAATTCCCCGATAAAAAGCGGTCTTTTACTCCCTCTCCAGCTGTATTTCAATGAGTTTTTCATAAAGCTGCTTGGTTGTCAGGCAGTCATCCATGCTGCGATGCTGGCTCTTCGCTTCTATTTTAAAATGATTGAGAAGCGTTGCCAGTTTGTAATTGTCAACGTCATCTACCAAACGCCGAGCAAGTGCTAAAGTATCCACGCATTGGTTGGAGAATAGAGGCAGACCGCAACGCTCGCAGGCAGAGCGTAAAAACCCGTAATCGAAATCCGCATTGTGCGAAACAACAGGCAAATCCCCAGCGAAGACAAGAAACTCAGGCAGTATCTCCCCCAGTTCTCGGCCTTCACGTTCAAGCATCTCGTCAGAGATACCGGTCAATGCGGCAACGGATGGTGGGATTTTGGACTTGGTTTTCACCAAAGTATGAAACTGGGCTTCAATTTGTCCCGCTTTAATTAACAGCGCGCCTATTTCAATCACTTCATGTTCCACCGCCGATAAACCAGTCGTTTCAACATCTACAACGATGTAGGTTTCGGGCAGCGTCTTATTGCCACGCTTCCGTTTTGACATCTGCCTGGCTTTCCGCATTCGGGCCGCGTCGCTAAACCCCATACGGACTTCGCTCAGTTTTTTAGTACGCGCCGGACTGGGTCGCAGCATCAGCTTCAGTCCATCGAAATCAATTGGCTCCCAACTAGTGTTGTGCACCCGAAAGTCCATACGTTGTTCGTTATTAGCACTGAATACCATCGTTGCCCTGCCGGACTTGGCGCTTTCCCGCACCCGTTTCCAGATCTCATCCCGCACTCGTGCGCTCACGTGTCCGACGTAAACGCCGGTATTTATTTCCTGCAGCCATTTGGTCAAATCACCGCGCAGAGCGGGCGGACAGTCTGTCAGCGTAATCACAATCATTCCTCGTACTCCAGAATCGTACCATAACCTTCCTTTAGGTTTTCCTCTTCAGGTTGGTCAAATTCTTTGCCATATGAAACCGCATTCGCAACAAGACCCCTTTTATCATCCCAGAGACGAAGAACATCTGTTTCCAGCTCTTCCTCAGCCGTCATGTCGTTTAACAGAAGCCACCGGATATCCTTTACGGCCTGCTCCAGAATATGCCCGTCCGAAATTGCGTCACGAACCCTATGTCTAGTGGAGGAACCAATGTCTTCTGGCTGCTTGGCTGCGATTTCAAAAGCGATGGGTATGGTGAGCTCTGCCTTATAGAGGTCGGCGATATCGTATACAAAAGAGCGTTCATGTCCAGTATGCACAAAACCCAGACCGGGCGAACATCCGAGAGCCACAATAACACTGTGAACAACCCCGTAAAGACATGCATTGGCGGCGGAAAGCGCCATATTGACCGGATCGCTGCCCGAATAGTTGTCAGGGTCATATTCACGCCCATTCCAGGGGATCCCTGTTTTTTTGGAAGCGCGTCGATAAACCGAACGGATCCGCGATCCTTCCCGTCCGCGCAGTTGCTGCATCGTTAATGTGGAAACATCTTCACCCGGGAAACGCAATTGATACATCTGTCGTGCCACGGCAACCCGTGTCCGCACATTGGATACCAGTTCCGCCTGTCGAATCAACAAACGGGCAGAATGGGTCAATGGGCGGCCATGAGCATAATAGCGCACGCCGTGTTCTCCCACCCATATAACGCTGGTTCCAGCATCACCGATCAATTCCATGGCCCGATGAGAAACGTTGGTGCCGGGACCTAACAGCAACACACTTAGGGATGCGGCCGGAACGTGAACTGTTCCACGTACGTCTGTCACGGTAATTGCTCCGTCCTGCCGGTTTACCAAGCAGTGTTCCAGATAAAGAAACGACAACCTGTCCCTAATTCGTGGCAACGCATGCAGTTCCGGCTTTTCCATCCCAGGAATGTTATGCATCGCCCTCACCCCCGCGGCCTGCAATTGTCAGCAAGCCGCAGCCATACGCCTTGGCCCGACCGATACCGCATACCAGTGTTTGTTTGAACTGCTCGAGGTTGGATATGGTCAATATTCCCTCAAACGTAACCATGCGCAGCGTGACCTCGCGATTACCGTCCTTGCCTTTACGGAAGTTCTTCCACTGTGAATACACCACGTCGAAGGCGTTGTTCTCCAGCAGGAAGCCGCAATCCTCTGCCCGCCTAATCAGCCATTGCCTCTGTTGCTCCTTGGTTACGTGGGCAAACACTTTACCGCGACCCGAAGCCTCATCCTTTTCCCTCGGACTGCTGCGGGTAGGGTTAGCGCATAGACGAAACCGCCAAGACTGCCCAACTTGTAGTCGCGCCAGCAATGGATCGTAATCTTTGGTTTCCCAACGTCGGTCAGAATCAGGAAAGCCAAACTGCTCAACTAGGTATGTAAAGTCCGGGCGCTCGGTGCTGAGTACCAGCAAATAGCAGACATCACCAAGCCAATCGATGCGCCAGAGGTTGCGCTGTCGTTCCCCCGGAAAACTGCTCTCCACTGCACCGTGCAGCAACTTCGGCATATCAAGCGCCCGCATTGTTTCACGCTGTTTCGTGTTCAATGCAATTCGGGATAAATACATCGGCTAACCCCCCTTCAGTTCCGACATGGGATCGTGCTCATTCGGGCTTTCAGCATCAAGTCGGCGGTCCGGATTGGGAACAGCAAACAGGGGGGCTTCGTGTATGCGGCGGAATCCGAATTTCCGGTGGTTTTGGTCAAAGGAAAGCGGGACGTCACGCTGAAAATACCCGTTGGTATCTGTTTCATCCCCATCGATCACAATACGCAAATGAACTTGGGAAGCCTCTCTCCTCCGCTGCCAATCGCTGACCAACCAGGGCTCTTCCCGCAACGCCTCCAGAAGTGGCATCCCCTTTCGAATTCCCAGCGATAGTTTGCCTTCAGGAGGACAGGAACGCCGCCCCAGAAACAACGGAAACACCGGATGCCTCAGTGCGTGCTCGATTTGTGCCAATAACACCTCGCTCCCCTCCAGGCCTGCCAAAAACACTGCATCTGATAGGTAGTAGCGGTGGGTGACATACGCTGATTTTTGGCTTTTCGCGGTGTGATAATCCCGCAGCAGCGTACCCTCCCGATCAACGCGAACACCAAATCGCAGCAATTGCATGTCTTCCAAACCTTCGTTGCGCCGCCTCCCCATCGCGGCGGCCACGATGCCGATAACGCCGCTTTTCGTGGGAACACGCTCGGTGCCGCGCCGTTCAAATTTCGCGTCGACGCCCCACGACTGCAAGGGCGCGGCCAGACGCAATAGCAACGTACTCATTGCGCATCCCCGCCATTCTCAAGACGATTACGGATCTCATCCGCCAATATCGTCAACATGTCTGGCAGCGAATGAACATCCCCCAGTTCAGCTAGCAAGTCGCCAGTCACCAATGAAAGCTCCGGCTGCCCGAGCCAATCACTGTAGACTTTCCGGGCGTGTCCTACGAAGGCTCTGGCCGAAACGGCCACGTAACCCTCGTCGTTGTTTTTTCCTGCCCGTACCGGACGCTCAAATGCGCCGACAAGGTTGATCGGTTGATCCGTCCGCAGCGTGACTAAAACCGCATCCGGTAAAGTGCGATTGGCGAAAGTGTTCTGCTTACCCGTCGGCATGGAGCATACAAATGCCCGTACAAATCCGAGAACAGCCTCTGCTGTATCGTCCTTTAAGTATTTATGTAGGTTATGCACGTCCACGGTCGCGTAGCGGTAGAGGGTCGAGGAATTGAATTCAACGGTTCCGATATGTCCCGCCCCGGCATTGTCTTCCGGGGAAAGGTCGTCCACAGCCGTGAAATAGTCGTATTCATTGCTGACTTTGTGAGTCGAAATACTGTGGGCTACCTGGGCGCAGGCGTCGGTATTCAGCGCGGGGTCATCCGCAACCATGCGTCCGAACAGAGCAACATCAATGCCAGGTGACTGTTTCAGTGCATTATGTGCTTTCTCCTTGGCTTCTTTTGACGGATTATCCTCGATCGTTTCGGGACACTCCTGAACCAGTTTCGCCAATGCCTCAGCCTGGGCAATACTCATGAAAAACAGCGCGTCGGTTCCTTTTTCGACTGTCTTAATTTTTAGGCCGGCGGTTTTTAAAATCTGTTGGGCTGCTGTTTCTGGGTCGTCAACGCCACCTAGCTTTCGAATCTCATTTGCTACCATGCCCACAATTCGCTTGGTGCGAAACCCCAAATCCCTCTCCGGAAAAATATCCTTAAACATATCGCGCATAGCTTTCTTCCAGCTTTGCGAAGAAACCCTGGATCGGCTAGCACCGCCGTACACGGCGGTTTTTGGGCTGCCGGTGTCGTCGCGGTTGATGCAGCTTGGTGGTACCGTCTGCAAGACATGGACATCAAGAAAAAGCCTTTTCATGACATAACCATCCTTTCTTAATCGAGTTTCTCGCTGTTGTCTTCCTTACTCATCCGGTAAAAATCCCGGCCCCAGCGCAGTCTTACGGCATCCCGGACATCTGGCAACTGGAACCAGTACAGATCCTCAGTCAGCGCGGGGTAATCCAGAGGAATATCCTCAGCTTTAAGAATCTGAACAAGTCCGCGCAGATGGTGAGCAATCTCCTCCGGACTGGTTGAGGTAGCCGCCGCGTCAAACCGCCGCTTGACCCGTTGCTCGTCATCATCATTGCTTATCAGTTTTCTCAAGGAGATGCCGAGAAAGTATCCGTCCTTGCTCATACATTGATGCTTCAAGTCTTTCCCCTGTTGGTGCAGGGCATAAAGCGTCAGGGCTGTATGAACCGCCCACTCGCCCGGTGTTGGGTCGCCACCTTTTCCGCTTAACGCTTCCGGCATACCATCCAGGGTCACGTTCCAAATTTCCGGCATACTTCCGGGGGCTTTACCGATGCCGCGACGCAGTTTGGCCAGCAGGGCGCGGGCTGCCGGTTCGTTTTGCGTCCCGGACAACCGGCTGATTTTGTACTTGACAAACGCTCTTGCCTGTTTGGCCTGGTCAGCCATTCTCTTTTCCTCCTTTCTTATAAAGCTTCCCGAGTTGATGTACGGTAAGTAAAGCTATTGTAGGCCTTGGGCGCGGTATAACGACGTTCCACTTCCTTTCCCTTGATCTTTTCTCTTATAACGCGTCCAACGAATGCCTGCTGTCCCGATTGATTTACCAGTTCTTGTCCCAAAGCCTGCACGATGCGCCTCGCTTCTTTCCACCACTTTTCACAAACCTCCTCCATAGAGTCCCGCTCGGGGTCGATCCTCTCCAGCCATTGGCGAAAGGGCGCGTTCAGGCGGAAATAAGCTTGTTCCTTGGCGGCTTTCTTCTGGCTGCTGCCATCCGCGTCACCCGCCGCCTTGGCAAGATCCTGCGCTAAGTATCCGACCTGTTCTACCAGTTGTTCAGTGGTGTTGATCTCACTTATGATGCGGCTGACCCAATTCTCGCCGAGGTCCGTCAACAAGGTGGCGCTCATTGCAATGGAGTCGCTGAATACATCGTCGATGAAGAAATCCTTGTCGCCATACTTGACAGCAGCGGTCTGAAAACGAAAATGGGACCTCTGGATCAGGTTCTCCGCTTTCAGCCGCGCCAGCCATCCGATTACTCCGGGACGGCGGCTGCCTTGACTTTGGATGACGAGGACGGAAAAATCCCGCCAAAGCTGGCGAGCCGGGTCGTGGCGCTTGGGATGGTATTCCGGCGGTTCGGTTTCTTTTTTGGTGGCGTTTCTCCAAACGGTCATCTGCTCGGCAAATGCATTTTCCTTCGGGAAAAAGTCACCACCCAGCAGGTAATACCCGGTAACCGAATCTCCTTCGCGCTTTAGCAGCAAGCGTCGTGATTGTAAGGTTAACAGCTCTGAAGGATTATCAGGCATAGTGATCTGGGTTCGTTCGGCTGTTTTCACGGTTCCCGCTTCCCAAACCGGCGCTTCCCGACCCCAAAGTTCATTTCCGCCATCCTTGAGAAAGACAAGATTAAGCATAATTGTTTCGAACAAATTATCACCCATCGCCGCAATCAATCCCAGTTTACCCAGCCATCCTGCGCCGGGGCTGGGCAAGCCCTTCCCTTTTGGTTTGGCGGATGTATCGTCAAATGAATTAACATACAGAAGCCAGCGGGCAGCCTCCCCATAACCCAGGGCACTTTTGCCTGTCCCTGTACGCTGAGGGAACAAACGTATTTTATTATTACTTTCCGACAGTTCCCCGTTCAGTTTCGCTGCGGTGTAATCGGTTGCCTTATCCATTCCCGCCACTTGATAAAACGGGTATTCCGGATGGAAGAGCCAAAAGCGGTCTTCATAATGAACCAGGTAATCCGCAATGGTAGTTATCGGAAACGCCCCCCTATCCCACAGGGCTTTCCAGCGCGTCAGGGCGCCGCGGGGAGACGATATGGGATCAAATTCTCCCTCTGGGCTATATCTTGCGAACACCGCGTGCAGAATCGCCAGCAACAGTCGCAGCACCGCCACATCTTGGGTAGGCAATTCCCCCGCTAGGCTCCGAAATTCCTGCGCACACCGGAACAATTCCAGCAGGGAGACCTCCTTCATTTCACCGTTCGGCTCCATTACCAGAATCCACGGTTCATGTAGCAGGTTGAACTCTTTTTCAATCATCCGCCCCAACCTCCTTCTCGTAAATAAGTCCGTATTCCTGATCATAAGTCAGACGATAACCGCACAGGCGCGCTGAATATTTCTCGTCCAGGATCAAAGCCAGCCCGCCTTTCAGCCAATGCGATTTTTGCCATTCAGGCAGCCTTTCGATGTTCAATCGCTCCAATTCCTCAATGGTTTTATCAATCATCCATGGTTTGCACAGTTCGGGAGGCAATCGTACGTTTTGACGGGCAATGGCCTGCGCGCAATTAGCGTCAGGCATTTCGTTTCGCGGGATCTCGCGCCCGTCTTCCACCCACGGCAGAAGATACAGACGGCCGCCGTCCTTTTCCTGAACCAGAAGCACTTCCAGGGATTCATCGGTGTCGCGAACAGCCGCTTCTCCACGCCGATCAGAAACATCCGTATCCAGCCAACTGGCCAGATTCTGCCACGGCTCCGGCCACGGAGGGTCGATCTGAAACTTCCCGGCGCTTTCTTTTTTATCTGCAATCACTTTGTCACGTTTTCTTTTCGCCTCCTGGTATCCTGATGGTTCGGAAAAGAGGTGGCGCTCGTCGTCATATGTATCCTGTACCAGTTGCGGAATATCCTCTGGCAGAATCAATCTGTGGGGCAGCAAGGCCTTGGTGCGAAGGAGCAAATAGTCATCGTAGACCGTAGCCGTTCCGGCTTCAAAGGCCTCGCCATCCACTCCCATGATCAGGCAAAGTGCGACCTTGAGTTTTTCCGGCCTGGTTCGTTGATGCCGGTGCAGTCGTCCGATTCGCTGCAACAGCAGATCCATCGGACAAATATCAGTGAACAGAATATCGAAATCTATATCAAGGGACTGTTCCAGTACCTGGGTGCCAACAATGATGCGTTTTTCCGGGCGCTTTCGGTCTTCGCCCGGTTTACCCAATTCTCTGATCAGTTCAAGCTCTTTTTGCGCCCGATCCGGCGCTAGGAAGCGGGAATGCAGCAACCGGACGGTTTCTTCGCCGAAGCGATCACGCAGCTTACGGGTTAAGTGCTGCGCCCGCTTTACTGTGTTGACCATTACTCCGGCGCACCCGCCGTCTGAAAGCAGGTCGTCCAGCCGGTCAACGAGTTCGTCTTCCCCGATATAATCCAATAGAACCTCCATGGAGACACCGTTCGTTGAAACCACCTTCTGTCGAACCAGACCGCCATCCGTGTAGGTGATTAGCGGATAATTACGACTGACAGTCCATTCCAGCGGTTGAACCGGTCGAAATGTACTTCTTCCTAACGGATCACTTTGGGAATTCTGGCAATTCGGGTTAGACTTTGAGTTCAGATAGGCGTTGACAACGGCCTGCCGCTTTGACGCAGGCAAGGTTGCGGAAAGCACGATGACCGGTACCTGGTACGCGCCCAGCCAATTCAGGGCCCGATAAAGGTACTGCCCCATATAAGCGTCATAGGCGTGGCATTCGTCGATTATCACAACTTTGCCCGCCAGCCCCAGATGGCGTAGCATTACATGCTTCTGCTTGAGCGCCGCCAGCAGGAGTTGATCGATGGTTCCTGCCACAAAATCGGCCAGCAGGGTTTTCTTCGTTCCGCCGAACCACTGATGCACAATAACCTCGTCATCCTCATCCTCCCCGACATTTGCACTTCCCCCAAAGAGCTTCAGGGTCTGGTATTCTTCATTAAACTGCGCTTTGCCGTGCGCTAATTCGATGGCATGCGCGCTGTCCGAATCCAGGTTTCTTATCCAATCCAGCAGGCGAGGAAAAATCCCATCGGAAGTTGCCTGGGTAGGCAGGGCAAAAAATACACCGCTCCTCTTCGTTTTAGCGGCCAAGATTTCCGCGCAGGCCAGTGCGGCTTCTGTCTTACCAGCCCCCATTGGAGCCTCAAGGACGATGATTCCGGAGGAATGAATACCGGCCGCCGTTTGCACGGCGGCGGATTGCAGTTCATTGGGTACAAAGGCGAACCGTTCCCGATAGAGATCAAGACTCATCCAGACGTTGCCTGCGTCCCAAGGATATGGCAGGGCCAGTTGTTCCCATGCGAACTGGATCCGGGTGTGGGTGCTGTGATGTTGCAGCTTGTCCTCCAGGCGAATGTAGGGGAAGTATCGCTCATTGCTGGCAATCCAGTCAGTCATGACCAACAATCCGCTCAAAAGGACCTGAGCCTCCATATTGGGAATGGGTAAGTCCTCAATCGAGGAAAAGCCCGCCATGTTCAGTGCAAAACCAATCAGTTCCTGTGTCACTGCAGTCCAAGCTTCTTTGCCTTCGTATTCTAAATGATAATTGAATCCGTAAACCCCGATACCATGATTAATCAGCATATCATAACTCGGCGGTTTGCCATGGTGCGCTCCGGGGATAACCGCGATGTTTCTGGCACATCCGGCCTGTTCCAATAAAATCTGTGATGCCAGGGCATGCGGGGTTTCTGTCGCCTGCTTAAACTCACGGTGAGATCTCATCGGTAGGCCGGAGGCAGCTAATTTTTCCAATATGCGCTCATCGAGATCCCGACACGGCGGATAAGACTGCTTCGATTGAAACACCGGCGTAGCCTTGCCTAAGTCATGCACCGCCGCCAAAAAAATGAACAACTTGGCGGCGAGGTCCTCGTCACCACCAGAGGCCAGCACCTGTTTCACCCCATGGGGTAGCCAGCGATTCCACAGTTTCTTCGCGACCGATGCAGAATCTGACATATGAATTACTAATGGCAACCAAAGCAATCTTCCATCTTTGGATTTCTTCGCCCACAGGCTATGAGCTGCTGGGGATAGTTTTTTCATTGATGTACAACTGCCTTTCGGCTTTCACTTCCAAACTTATCGTACCAACAAGATCTTACTTCAGATATAACATGTATTTTTTTGCAGCTTCAATGACATTCATTGCTATACAGTGTTCGTGTACACCAGATATCTCGTTACCTAAAAATTAAACACTTTTACTCACCTTACCATATTTCTTCTTTGCTTTTCCAATTTTACTGTTTTTCTTCCATTTTAACATCAACCATCAAATTGGTTTATTAATAGAGTAATGAAAACCTGCGCATGGTTTCCGCTAAATCATAGTGTATCGGCTCCTAGTAAACCATATCACTGTGACTTGACGTGACGTTATCTGAAGTGCGCAGTATATTTTTTGGTGATCATTTACACCATTAGTTGAGGAAAGGAAACAAACATGAAGTATTACTCCGATTTGAGAAGTCAATTGGACCTAGATTATATATCGTGGTTAATCTGAGTTTGGGTGTGACAATTGATGCGAAATGAATGAGAAAATCTTGCGCGGATGAATGTAAAGATTCACTACAACACCGCCCGAATTACATTTTCAGAGTTCGACTGGATTTATCTTTAACCTTCCATTGACCGTATTTATTCACCAATTCGAGATTGATTATATAACGAAGTCCCGTCATTTTCCACGAACTGATGATTCCCGAGAACCACGGCATCATATCCGATTTTCCCCATTTCCCGCACCACCGGGGACTCCTTCGGCGGATGTTTGTTGGGATTACAATAATTTATGTCAAACCATTGCTTCATCTATGGATTGTCATCCCTGCCGGAGAAATCACCAGCATCCACCAGAATGAAGTTTTTGTTTTCCTTTTTATACTCTTGAATGTATTGAGATAGACGGCGGGGATATTGGTATGTAAATCAGCGGTTGCCAGAACAGTGAATTTGATTTCCCATTCGGAATAAACGTACTGACGGGGTTAAATGCGTTAATCCCGAACAACACCATTAGAAAAATGAATATTATGATTACCGAGCATATGCTCAGAATCGTTTTTTATCACTATTTTGCATGTTTCCCTTCATAAATGCGGCGATAGGGATTATTCATCCCCCCGCCGGGACCATCCTGAAACATCGATTCCCCGGGCAGTAAGCCAGTGGGCAGTAGGACCGCCGATAATCAGCGGTTTATGGCGTAAATCGGCGACCTCCCTGGTTCCTGTCATCAGCATGGCCGCTTTCAGGTGATACTGAAAACGCTTCACTTCCTCTTCCATAGCCGCTTTGCCCCGGTCGCTCCAGGCCTTTAGAAACCGGCCGGCGATTCCCACCAGGTTGGCTCCCAACGCCAGGGCCTTGGCTGCATCCAGCCCTCCCCGGATACCCCCGGAAGCAACAACAACAATTGGCAGGTACAACGAGGCGAGTTCTGCTATACTTACCGCAGTCGGTATCCCCCAGGAGGCAAATTCGTCCGCCAATACACCAGAGCGGGCCTGCTCAATGGCAATAAAATTGGTACCTCCCCGGCCACCGACATCAAAGAAACGTACCCCGGTATCGAATAGCTGCTGTGCGGTTTCCCGGCTCATACCGAACCCTACCTCTTTCGCTATTACCGGCACGGGTGAAAGACGCACGATCTCAGCAATGTTGTCCTGTAATCCCCTGAAGCTGCGGTCTCCTTCTTTCATGGCCAGTTCTTGGGGGACATTGAGGTGCAGTTGCAGACCGTTGGCCCCAATCATCTCGGTAGCCCGGGCCGCCATGCGCGGATCGGTATTGGCGGCCACATTGGCCAGGATAAGCCCATCGGGATTTACCTTTCTGACGATCTTGAAACTCTGGGCGAGCTGTTTGTTTTCCAGGGCAATGGTCTGGGACCCCACCGCGATTCCGATGTTAAACCGATGGCCCAGTTCAGAAATATCCCGGTTTAAAGCCAGGGCTTCGTCAATCCCGCCGGTCATAGCGTTTATAATCAGCGGCATTGACAACTCCAACCCCAAAAAATTAACCCCGGTATCGATCTCATGGAAGTCAACCTCGGGGATGGAATTATTAATCAGCTGAACATCCTCTAAACCATTGGTAAAAGGATGATCATCCAGCCGCTGCGCAATATTAAGGTGCTCAAGCTTACGCCGGGACCTTATACTATCACCTTCTTAATCAATCCTTCAGCGTGTTTGAGGTCATCGCGGTTGTTAATATTATGAAACATTATGGCTGGATCTCCAAACCTGCGAATTTCGTTCTCATCAATATATAAAATATCCAGTGACATGTAAATATCGCTTATTTTAAGGCGATCTGTCAGCAGTGACTCCTCGATAACCGGCAGGCACCGTTTGGAATAGGCTGCAAAGAGTGGTTGGAAATAGGAACCGATGCGGGGAACCACAGCATCATGGTCCCCGAGCAATTCAACCATATGCACAGCTAAATTCATGTCCATAAACGGCATATCACACGGTACAGCAAGGGTCACATCGTAACTGGCACAGAACAAGCCAGTATGAATTCCGGAAAGCGGTCCTTTCCTTGGGATTAGATCGCTGACAATTCGGACCGAATCATTGGCGTAATAAAAGTAGTTTTCCGGATCATTGGTTACCAAAATAACCTCTTCAAAAACCTGTGAGACTTTGCCCAGGATATTCTCAATCAGTTTCTGGCCGTTAACCTCGGCAAATGCCTTGTTGGTTTGCATTCGGGAACTACGTCCACCGGCCAGCACTATACCGGAAGCCTTCACTCCATCACCCTCATGCTCAGTGATTAACCAATTCATCTTTTACAGAAAGCGGTTGTGAGATGCAACCTGTTCAGATCATGGCAAACGCCATAGACTGCAACCCGAAAAAAAAGCTGCCAGACTGGCAGCTTTATATACCTCACCCCATGCCAGCGTTGCCGCACCCATCACAGCCTGGGCCTGGAAGCCTCGGACTGATGGGGGAAGAGGCTTTACTTCCCGGTGAAAAGAAGGGAGACAGCAGTTGAACAACTTTGGGATGCCCGCATTTCTCGCATTTAACCCTGGACTTCTCCTCATTGGATACCCGCAGGTTAAACTGGTGCCCACACTTCTCGCATTTAAAATCGAAGAACGGCATTGGTGCTACCCTCCTTCTTATTTAAATTATGAATAAAACCGTTCAGCTGCTAATCCTCCTGGTTTTCCAGGTAAGCAGCTACCTGTTCCTTTTCGGCCTCAAGTTCCGCTTCTTTGATGCTCAGACCAATCCGCTTGGCCTCTGCATCCATGCTGATGACTTTGACCTTAACCTCTTGTCCAACCTGAACCACATCTTCGGTTTTGGCGACTCGCCGGTCAGCCAGTTGCGAAATATGGACCAAACCGTCAATACCGGGGGCCAACTCAACAAATGCCCCAAACTGAGCTAAACGAACCACGGTGCCGGTCAAGATGTCGCCTACGTTTACCGTCTCCGCAATCTTCTGCCAGGGACTGGGGAGTACTTTTTTCCGGCTGAGGGAGACCCGTTCGGTTTCGCGGTCGACTCCCAGCACGAATACCTCAATCTCTTCACCTTCGGTCAGAACATCTTCTGGTCGAGCTACTCTGGCATGATCAATCTCTGACACATGCAGCAAGCCCTCGAAACCACCCAGGTCAATAAAAGCACCGTAATCGGTAATTCTCTTAATTACGCCCTTGCGAATCTGTCCTTCCGATATCTTATCCCAGAACTCCTGTTTCCGGGCTTCTTTTTCTTTTGCAATCAGTCGGGAACGGGAAAGAACCACCTGCGAACCTCTCCGCTTCTGACGGTTGAACTCCAGGATTTCGCAACTCAACTCCTGCCCTACATATTTCTCCATATCCCGGACAAAACCGTCTTCAACCTGCGAAGCAGGCAGGAATCCGGTTACCCCTACATCTACCAGGAGTCCGCCTTTAATAGTCTTCAGCACTTTCCCGGTAACGGTTTTTCCTTCGTTCGCCGCCTCTTCCAAAACATCCAGGGCTGCTTCTTGATCAACCCGGCGCTTGGAAACCAGGATGGTACCATCATCATCCCAGCGCAGAACCATGACATCAATCTCATCGCCCACCGCAACCACTTCGCTGGGTGACTTGATTTCCTGTACAGCCAGTTCTCTCAACGGTATGATTCCCTCAGACTTCCCGCCAACATCAACCATCACTTCATCCTGACCGACCTGGATAACTCTGCCTTTCAGAATAGTGCCTTTTTCCACTTCCTTCATGGATTCGGCCATTTCTGCTTCCAGTTCGGCGAATGTGAATTCTTGATTACCGCTGGTGCTGACATTTTGTTCATCTTGTGCTGCATTGCTCTCCAGCTCAGACATCCAACTCAATACCTCCTTAATTACCCAATCTGGAGTAGAAGCACCCGCAGTAACACCCACGTCTTCCTTGCCCTCGAACCACTCACGCCTCAGTTCCGCCGCAGTTTCTATCTGATAGGTAGCAACCTCTCTGCCTTCACAGATCTTAACCAGGGATCTCGTATTGGAACTATCACGATCGCCAACTACTACCATTACATCGACGTGACTTGCCAATTCGGCAGCAGCCTGCTGTCGCCGTATACTGGCGTTGCATATGGTGTTATAACCCCTGATCTCCCGTGCATGTGAAATCAGTTCTTCTACTATCTGCTGGTACTCCGATTCCCTAATGGTGGTCTGACATATCACTGCGATCTTGTTATTTGCAGGTAAATCAGAGACTTCCTCCCGCAACCCGGCAACTACAGCGTTACCTCCAGCCCAGCCCATGATCCCATTAACCTCGGGATGGTCTTTGTCACCGACAATAACCACTTGAAAGTGATCATCAGCCAGCTTTCGAGCCAGTTCCTGGATGTGCCTAACATTGGGACAGGTGGCATCAATAATACCCAATCCCCGTGCTTCAATCTCTGACAAGACCTCTGGGGGTACACCATGAGAGCGGATTATCACGCCGCCTGTCGCGATATCAGATACCTCTGCTGCGCAAGCAACTCCTTTATCCGCTAAAAAATTAGTGACCTCCCGGTTATGCACCAGAGGTCCGAGCGTGTGCCAGGGTCCATCCTCGATTGATGCATCTACAGCCAGGTCTACTGCCCGCTTTACCCCATAACAAAATCCGGCGTTGTCAGCCAGATGTATATGCAAGATTTCCACCTCGCATTGCTTATTTATATGTTCTAATTCAACCGACAATATTCCTGCCTCAGGATGATCTGAGAACCGATATTTTGTCCATAATATCTCTACTAACTTCTTCCAGAAGCGAGGTGGACAGCTTGGCGTCATAGTATTCATCATACGAAACCGGGCTGCCGATCCTCACCACCACCGGTGAAAACCATGCGCATGGAAATATCTTTCTAGTGCCGATGAAAGCCACGGGCACTACCGGAGCCTTACCTTTCAGGACTAACATGGCAATACCATGCTGGGGCTTTGAAAGTTCTCCGGTCTTGCTGCGGGTACCTTCCGGAAAGATCCCCAAAACTTTCTGCTCTTCCAGGATTTGCAGAGCAGTCTTCATGGCTTTCCGGTCCGGGCTGCCGCGTTTTACTGGAAATGCATTGAGCTGACGCAAAAATCGGGCAATCAGCACATGCTCGAATAGTTCTTCCTTGGCCATGTAATGAATCTGACGGTCTACGAATACGGCTACCACCACGGGATCCCAGAACCCCATGTGATTGCCTGCCAAAATCACTGCTCCCTCAGGGGGGAAGTTCTCTTTTCCTTCCACTTTGACCCGACCCAGCCAGAAAAGGATCGCGACAATTCGCTTCAGAAAAGAATAAAGCAAAATTACCCCTCCCTAACGATACCTAAAACCATCCGAACGGCGCCTTCGCAATCAATGTCGCTGGTATCGATAACTACAGCGTCGGGGGTAATCATTAATGGACCCACTTTGCGGTTCATATCTTGCTGGTCCCTCTCCAGAATCTCTTGCTTAAGCCTGACAAGATCAACTTCATATCCCTGACTCTGCAATTCCTGCCCACGTCGCCTGGTGCGAACATCTAAAGATGCCGTGAGAAAGAATTTATACTCTGCATCCGGCAATACGCAGTGGGTAATATCTCGCCCGTCCATCACCACATCATGGCGTAAAGCAATGGCCTGCTGTTTTTCTACCATAACCTGTCTAACCTTATCGTCAGCAGCAACCACCGAAACCATACGTGAAACCTCGGGACTCCGTATTTCATTGGTAACCTCCCGGTCATCACAGAAAATGCGCAGACCATGACCATCGTCCTCAATATCAATGGCCGTGGCCAAGGCCAGTTGATGCAGCTCTTCAGGGCTAGACAGATTGATCTTCGATTGCAGTGCTTTCCATGTCAAGGCCCGGTACATGGCACCTGTGTCGATGTACAGGATACCTAGTTCCTTGGCAATACGCCGGGCGACGGTACTCTTACCCGCCCCAGCCGGGCCATCTATGGCAATCTTCAAGGTATAAACCCCGTTCGCTTTAAATGTTCTCAATCATTTTAGCACATTCGCCCTGTTAGTAACACAATAACCAGAGACACGAGTACAGTTTCCTTCTTTGCGGCATCCGAGTCCGAACAGGCAAAAGCCGCTTTCCTGGATCCCCTCACACCAGGTGGTGTTTATCATCAAAGAACGTTCCGAATTCAGGAGGATTAATAGATCACCTCGTGAGGTGATGCAGGTCCTCCAAAAAGGCAGGATAAGATATGCCTACACAGTCAAATCCCTCAATATATACCGGCAGATCTGACACCAACCCCGCAATTGCTGATGCCATGGCGATTCGGTGATCACCGCCAGAAGAAACCCGGTTGCCCCCGGGTAACCCTCCTTGGCCATAAACCACAAACCCGTCTTCACTCTCTTCCGTCTTCACCCCCATAAGACCCAGAGTTGACGTGATCATGGCTATGCGGTCTGACTCTTTGGCACGAAGTTCCGAGGCATCTCTGACAACCGAAATTCCATCCGCCATTGCCATAGCTATGGCTAACACCGGGATCTCATCGATAAGCGACGGTATTATGCTTCCGCCGATTTCCACCGGGCGTAAACCGGAATGTTTGACCAGAAGATCAGCTACAGGTTCACCGCCTACCATCCGGTGATCCTCAAGCTCAATTTCAGCCCCCATACTCTGCAACACCTGTAATATCCCGATTCGGGTAGGATTGATCCCCACATCTCGCACTAGTATTTCGGAATCGGGTACTATGGTGGCGGCTACCAGCCAGAATGCAGCTGAGGAAATGTCTCCAGGGATAGCCCACTCCCTAGGAGCCAGTTCACAAGGTCCTTTTATTTGAATCTTTCCGTAATCCAGTTCCAGGTTTGCTCCCATCTCGCGGAGCATCCTCTCGGTGTGGTCGCGGGAGGGATGCTTTTCGCAGATTACCGTTTCCCCCTCAGCTTCCAAAGCTGCCAGCAGGCAGGCTGATTTTACCTGGGCACTGGCTACTTTCAGGTAATATTCTATACCCTGCAATTCACCACCCCGTATCACCAGGGGAGCAAACCTCGAGTTGCTGCGGCCATTGATGCTAGCCCCCATCATCAGAAGGGGTTCAACCACCCTGGCCATGGGGCGCTTACGCAGAGAGCCATCCCCGGTCAGTACGGTGAGAAAAGGACGGGTGGCGGCCACTCCTGATAAAAGCCGCATGGTGGTTCCAGAATTGCCGCAGTTCAGCACATCTTCGGGCTCGGTCAGACCAGCGAATCCATTACCCCGGATGCGGGTGACTCCTGGCTCCTGGATAATTCCTACCCCGTACTGGCGCATGCAGCGTATGGTCGATTTAACATCTTCGCCGTTAGAAAGGTTCTTAATCAGGCTTTCTCCCCGGGCCAACGCCCCCAGGATAACCGCCCGGTGCGAAATCGATTTATCTGCCGGGACCGTCAGCTCTCCCCGCAGCGGTCCACGCCTGCTGATTTCCAACTCCATACCTATCTCCCCTATTCCAAGGTGGGACGCAGGGACAGATTCCTGGTCCACGTTTTTTGATGTGACAAATATAAAGCTTCCGTTGACAGTTATCTGAGCCAGGCTTTGATGCCGTGTGATAGAAGGGTCGCAACCGCGTTAGGGCCATCTTCCTCGCGACTGAGACCGATACGAATGGTGCCGCCATCACCTTCCCTAACCCGCAGTATCTCAATATCAGCTATGTTAATACCCTTTTCCCCCAGATAGCTGCCGAGGGCACCTATGATACCGGGTTCATCCGGTACGATGCATACCAGTTCCTGTTCGGTTGGAGCAAGGCCTTTTCTCTTTGAAGGCATAGCCTCCCGTATATCACGCGAGGTGGTCAGGAATTCCAGCATTTCACCGTATTTTTCCCCCTCCAGCATGTCTTTCAGGCAAGCGAGACGGTCGATGAATGATTCAAGCTGGCCCGCCAAAAGACGACGGTTGGAGAGCAGTATCTCGGTCCACAACTCAGGGTCCCCGCTGGCCACCCGGGTAGTATCGCGAAAGCCGCTGGCGGCCATAGCCAGCGCTTCATCCTGTCCATTAAGCATGTTCACCAGTGCACTCGCCACCAGGTGGGGCAGGTGACTCACCGAGGCCACCAGGCGGTCATGAGTCTCGGCATCCATAGTTATGATATGGGTACCGGTATGACTTAAGAGAGTTCTCATCTCTGCCACTGCGTCCTCAGAGGTGTTTTTGCCGGGAGTCAATATGTATATAGCGTTCTCAAACAGGTAGCGGTCAGCTCCGGTTATCCCCTGTCGTTCAGAACCTGCCATGGGATGACCGCCAATACCCCGTATACCATCTGCTGCCAGGCCGTCAAGTACCTGAACAATATTCTGCTTGGTACTGCCTACATCCGTCAACAGGCAGCCCGGCCGGCAGTATCGCGCCACCTGCCGAGCCAGATTGGGGATAGTGCTTACCGGTGTACACAGAAATAGAACATCGGCCCATTCCGCCAGCTCGCTCAGACTGCCGGTCCGTTTCACAGCACTCATCTGCAATGCTTTCTCCATGGTCCCCGGGTCCCGGTCATAGCCTGTTACCTCCAGGCCAGCATGGGTTAACGCCAGACCCAATGAGCCCCCGACCATTCCCAGGCCCAGGATCGCTATCCTGTTAGCCATCTAAAGCCTCCCGTTCCCTGAGAATCTATTAAGCCGGGTCAACAGGTGGGCAAAGTTCTCCGGGGTTAAACTCTGCGGTCCATCAGATAAGGCCTCGGACGGATTCTGGTGTACTTCAATCATGAGACCATCGCAACCGGCTGCAACTGCAGCCAGGGCCATTGGTTCGACCAGTCTCCACTTGCCGGTACCATGACTGGGGTCGACAATTACCGGAAGGTGGGTCAATCTCTTAATAACCGGAATTGCGCTCAAGTCCAGGGTATTCCTGGTGTATGTTTCAAAAGTTCGAATTCCTCTTTCGCACATAATAACCTGGGGGTTCCCGCTGGAAACAATGTATTCAGCCGCCATTATCCACTCCTCCAACGTTGCCGAGGGACCTCGCTTCAGAACAATGGGCTTGCTGACCTTCCCAACCTCGCGTAACAGGAAGAAGTTCTGCATATTGCGGGCACCGATCTGCAGGATGTCCGCATAACGGGCAACCAACTCTACGCTGCGCTGGTCCATGACCTCGGTTATCACTGGCAGTCCGGTTAGCGCACGGGCCTCGGCCAGAATCTTAAGGCCTTCCTCTTCCAACCCCTGAAAGCTATAAGGTGAGGTTCGGGGCTTAAACGCTCCCCCGCGCAGCATGGTGGCTCCTGCATCCTTCACCATCACTGCAACCTCCAGATACTTCTCCCTGGATTCAACTGCACAGGGACCGGCGATAACCTGAATCGTTCCATCCCCAATCCTTTGATCCCTGACTGTAATCACCGAGTCTTCCTTCTGAAACTCACGGGAGGTCAGTTTGAAAGGTCTCATAATAGGTACAACCTTGTCTACCCCGGGTAAAGCCTCCAGGAATTGCAGGTCAACCCGGCTGCGATCCCCGACTGCACCGATTATGGTCCGCTCCACCCCCTGCGAAAGGTGGATCTGAAATCCTGCCCGGCGGAGGCGCTCCTGAACCTGTTCAATCTCGGTTGGACTCGCGCTCTTCTCCATTACTACTACCATGTCACAATCTCCTTTCTGGAGATGGGAATACCAAAAAAGCGCCCAGGCAAAATAGCCAGACGCTTCCACAAGCCTACTATTCCCACCATCCTACCATACTACTCAAATTCACGTAATAAGATATAGCCTACCTGCCTACATTTACACAATATCACAGATAAACCACAGCTTTCAACCATAAACAAGGGGACGGTTCTCTTGTTTGTTAGATTATTTTGCCTTCGAGGTGGGCGATCGACTTAACCTCTTCCATAAGACGGGCAAAGTTGGCGCCGGTCAGAGACTGTTTACCGTCCGACAGTGCGGTCTCGGGATGATGGTGGACCTCAATCATCAGACCGTCTGCTCCGGCCGCGATTGCGGCTTTGGCTATCGGCCTGACCAGCTGCCATTTCCCAGTGGCATGGCTGGGATCGACCACAACAGGCAGGTGGCTTAACTCTTTGATCAGGGGCACAACTCCCAGGTCAACGGTATTACGGGTGGAGTTTTCAAACGTCCTGATTCCCCGTTCGCAAAGGATTACCTGCCTGTTACCACCCGACATAAGGTACTCCGCAGCCAGCAGCCATTCTTCCACCGTAGCCGCAAAGCCCCGTTTCAGCAGGACTGGAACTCGTTGATGACTTAACTCCCGCAACAGGGGGAAGTTTTGCATGTTACGGCTGCCGACCTGAACTATATCCGCAATCTCCAGCACCCGGTCAACATCTCGAACATCAAGAACCTCGGTTACAATGGGGAGGCCTGTTTCCTTTCGGGCCGAAGCAAGATAGCGAAGGCCTTCCACCCCAAGCCCGGGGAAAGAGTATGGAGAAGTGCGGGGTTTAAATGCTCCGCCCCGCAAGATATGGGCTCCCAGCTTTTTGACCAGGCGAGCGCTGGTCAGGATGCTCTCCTCCGACTCTACCGCACAGGGACCGGCGATAATGGTACAGTAACCCTCGCCAATCGAGCAGGTTCCCTCACCGCTATGTACTTCAATTATCGTGTCTTTGTCCTCTCTTGACGCCAATCGGTACGGTTTCACGTTAAAACCTCCACCGTTTATTTTACCACTGTGTTGACGCAAATACAGTTATATCGACTAGGAATAACCAATCAGTTTAGAATATGAGTATGGCCAGACACGGAAAACAGGGCGCAGGGAGGCGCCGTGCATGATGACATCAATGTGAGGTGGACCAAAGATGAGCAAAACCCTTAAAGTTGGCGTCTGCCAGATGAATGTCTTCGACGACAAGGAGGCTAACCTCGCATCCGCGACGAGGATGATTAAGGAAGCAGCCACAGACGGCTGCCGGTTGGTGGTACTGCCGGAGATGTTTAACTGTCCTTATGCAGCCGGTTGCTTTCCCGTTTATGCCGAGTCCATACCCGGAAAGACTTCCACCGAGCTGGGTGATCTGTCCCGGGATTTGAGTATTTATCTGGTTGCAGGATCCATACCGGAGCGGGATGTAGAAGGACAGATTTACAATACCAGCGTGGTCTTCAACCCTGAGGGGAAAATGATCGCCAAGCACCGGAAGATGCACCTGTTTGACGTGGACATCCCCGGAGGCATAACCTTCTTTGAGTCGGATACCCTGTCACCAGGGCGGGAGATTACTAATTTTGATACCATCTACGGTTCTATGGGGCTTGCCATATGCTATGATATGAGGTTCCCCGAACTGGCCCGGGCCATGGTCCTGCGAGGAGCCAGGATGATAATCTATCCTGCTGCCTTCAACCAGGTCACCGGTCCCCTGCACTGGGAAATCCTGCTTCGCAGCCGCGCCATCGATAACCAGGTCTTTGTCATCGCCGCCAGTCCCGCCAACCACCCGGAAGCCGTTTATGCCGCCCACGGCCATTCAATGGTGGTTGATCCCTGGGGTAAGGTGATTGCTGAGGCGGGAAGCGGCGAGATGCTGCTGGTAACAGAGATAAACCTGGAGACGGTCGACAAGGTCAGAAAAGAAATACCAGTGTTAAAACACCGGCGACCGGAACTATATGCTATGTGAATCAGGTGAACTCCGGTGCTTTTGATCCCCATCTCCCATTACTGTCTAGACCCGCAGAGCTTCAATACTTCTATGGCCGGTTTGATTTCTATGCTCATTTATGGGGATCAATACCTTATCGCCTGGGGCTTCGTGGCACGTCCAACCACATTCAAGGCAATAACCGTAATACCAATAATAGGGGTTGAGGCCTCCCCCTACATTTTCGAGCTGTTCATCACTCAACTCCAGTTTTGTCTCCAATAATTCCTTCGTATCCTTCACAGTATTACCTCCTCGTTTTCGCTGGCTCTTTCAACTTGAAGAGAAGGACCTTGCCGGGACTAACTCTGTGCTTCTGGTACCATAGTCTAAGCTTTGTTAAAATCAAAATTCATGTGACCGGTTTGGTTTCTATGGCTATTAACCACGTCAATTATCGCACTGCCCTGGTATACATCGCTCCTCCACCCGCAATCAAGGCAAAGAGCGTAATATTTTTGGCTTTCTAAAACGGCTCCCCCCTCCACTCTATCGAGCTGCTCATCGCTTAGCTCCAATTTTGCCTGTAATAATTCCTTCTTATCCTTCAAACTACTCCCCCCACTTTTTTCACTTTTCTAGCCCAACATAAAAGTCTCTCACAGTCTCGATAATTACTTCCTCTCCAAGCTCCATTTACTTTCTAGTAAATTCGGGGTTTAACGTCAGTATGACCGGTTAAACATATGTGCTCATTAACCAGGTCCCATACCTTCTTACCTCTGACTGGCTCGGACTTCCACCCACATTCATAGCAATATCCGTAATACTTTAAAGTAGGATTGAAGCCTCCCCCTACATTATCGAGCTGTTCATCGTCCAGCTTGAGTTTGGTCTCCAATGATTCCTTCTTATCCATAACATTATTCCTCCTTGCCTTTTTCCAATCTAATAGAGAAATCACTAGAAATTTCAGCTATATACTACAGGCTTCCAGCATTTATAAATACGAAGTATTTTATGAAGTAGCTCAATGTATCAATCCCAACATCCGTACCAACATCCAAGCATTTCCTCTCTATGTTCTGCATATGCCGGATTTTTCCCCCCAGGTGCAGACAAAATTTTTCCCTGAGCAACCAGCATGCTGGTCACCCAGGGACTTGTTGTGCCGGTATTTCCTTGTGGAGGGCGCGCTACAGGGTCCATAACCGATTACCAATCCTAACAGGAAGTTGCCTGGCCACGAAGCGCTGCCGCCGAAATCGAGGTTATCTATCTGTTCAATAGGCTATACAGCACCTGAGCCATCTCCGCCCGTGAGGAACTGGCAACGGGCTTGATTGACCCTTCACTGCCGCTGACCGTACCCGTTTCAACCAGCATCTTAATGGCAGGTCTTGCCCAGGACGCAATCTGTTCCGCGTCGCCAAAGTCATCCAAGCTGGAGCCGCTTTTAATTTCCGGAAGCTCACCGATTATCTGCAGGGTGTTGTAGAGCATGGTAAACATCTCCTGGCGGGTGATTAAACGCTCCGGAGCATACCTATTATTGCCGATCCCATTGACTATATTGAGCTTCTTCGCTGCCGCCAGATAACCCGTGTAATATGTATTCCCGGCATCAGCGAAGTTTGCTGCTGGATTTGATTCCGGGTCAATACCGTACGCATTCATCACCATCACCACGTACTGTCCCCGGGTCAGCTTCTGATCAGGCCCGAAATAACCGTTTCCGATTCCGCTGATTATACCCCGGGCGGCCATGAACTTCACTGCCTTGCTGTACCAGTTTCCATCTTTGACGTCCTGGAAGCTGACTTCGTTGTAACCTACCGCATATTGGGAGAAGTGAGTGGCCTCGAAATCCACCGTATTGGTAGCCGGGTTGAAGGCACCACGGACCGGTACCAGGTTCTGGTTATTATCGATGTAATAAACCACAATAGACTCCTGCTGTTCACCTGGGAGAGGCGTATATGGGATGCTGATTTTGGCCTTACCGCCTTCAAAACTGGAAACCTCGGTGTTCCCGGCCTTTACCGAAAAATCGTACACCGGACGGTCGCCGACAATTGTCTGGGCCTGTGGGGATAAGGAAACCGTATTAACCGTGGTTACACTGATGCTGACATCCCCGGTGGAAGATGCATTATTGATCGTCGCTACCGCTCTATTATCGAGGGTGATAGTTGCCAGAGATGTCTGGATCTGTACATCCGCCTGAGTATCGTTGGCCACGGCTGCAAAAGAGGTTTTCGGGATTTCAAGCTGAACCGCTTTGGCTTCTGGTGCTGCTTCGACTATTATGGCTACTACCGCCTTCTGACCGGCATTCTCCGCAGCTATGGCCTGATTGGTCAGGGTTGTCATGGCTGCTGTATTTACTGGAGCAGTAGCGGTACCTGTGGCTGTATTCAGGGTTGCTGTTGTACTGGTCGATGCCGTTGTCGTTCCCTCCGTGGCGGTCGGAGGGGTTGCCGGCGGTGGAGTTGTTGGCCGCGTCGTCGGGGATGAAGTAGTCGAGCTTCCGCTGCTACCGTTTCCGCTTCTTCTGACCAGACCTGCGATGGCATTGTTTATGGCCGCCGTCTTAGCAGTTATCTCGTCATCAGTATTCTCCGGCAGAGCCAGCGCGGCTGTCAGGATCGCCCAGCTGGCCGCAGTATAGTCGGCCTGCACCTTGGCAGCGGCCGCCGCTTTCGCGGCCTCCAGCCCGATTTGACTTTCTCCCTCGCCGCCACCCACCATGACATAGCAGGTATTATCCGCATTACCATCGGCTGATGCTGCGGTTATGCAGGCGGTACCTTCAGCAACTGCACTTACCAGACCCTGAGCGTTCACAATGGCCACATCCGGGTTATCGGTTGACCAAAAGATCTGCCGGTTAGTGGCATCAGCCGGATAAATATCAGCCTCCAGCCGGCATATTTCTCCAACACTAAGTTCAATGTGGTTGGCCGGCGTGTCGGTTCCAGCCAAAACCAGGTATATCGCATCCACTAATACCGGATTTTCGTCAGGGTAACGTTCCTGCCGCAACTCCAGCAGCTTGTCGTAACCCCGGTTGTATTGTGCCCACACATTTGAAATCTGTACCTGGTTCAATCCATAAGTTGAGCCTGTTGAGCCATCTAAAGCATCCTTGTATTCAACAAACGCGGTATCAAAATCATCATTACTCATTGAGCGAAATTGGTTCGCTTTAAGCTCAATTTCATCGGCGATAATCATCAGTTCGTAGTAAGCGTCACAGGTTCCCTCCAGCATCTCGACGACCTGTGATATATTGGAGAGGTTGACAATATCCAATCCTCTGTAGAGACGGTAAAGTTCATCATTGTCCTGCAAATAGGATGAAGAGTCGGTAATCTCTTGGCCCATAAGAGCAGCCAGATTGGCATAAGCGGTTGGGTTGCCATGGATTCCAAGTTCCCTTAGCAGATGATCAAGCTGATTGGCGTCGTAAGTAACGTTGTTTTTTCCGGTGTTAATTTTATGGAGGTATTCGAGTTCACTGGCTCTCAATTCCCGCAGATCGTCGATTATCTGGGCTACGACAGCATCCTTTTGTTCCTCCGTCGCCGCAGCGATCATACTGTCAACATGATCTTCATCTACGGCCGGTACGTTTCCCCCCTGTAAAGTGATGTAGGGACTGTCCCTGTAGATATTCTTCAGTGATGTATATGCACCATACATGAAGGTAGCGCTGTTTTGAAGGTTGGTGTAAAGCGTGTTATAACCAAATGCTCCCGTTACTATGTCACTTTCGAACACCGCAGACTCTCCCGCAAAATCATCCATGGTCTTTTCGACAGTGGCTTTCTGATCGTTAAATATGGCCAAAATCTCATAGTCGGTTCCAAATGGTCCATAGAAGCCGCTCTGATTCTGATTGGACAACATGATCTCCATACTGCTCCGAATGACTTCATGGGTATTCTGAGCGAAAACATACTCCCTGAGGCTTCCGCCAATATATGAAGAATACGAATTGTCCAAGCCGTTTATCTTTTCCTCTATGCTATTAAGACCCTCACACAGCGTCTGATCAGAGATAAAATTCTCCACTTCTTCAATATACTCTTCAAGGTCGCTAATCGACTCATCCCACTGATTTGCAATCTCAGCCCCACCCGAAGCAATTGTGGCTTTAGTAGCGCTGTACGGGGAATAATAAGAGAAATAGGAAGCAGGATCGATACGATTGCTCATATCAATCGGTCCGACTGGGCCGTCCAGATCTGGCCAGACCCACAGGTTTGCAAAGTATTTATCATCCAGGCCCGGATGATCGGTCAGAACCTGACCATCATCGTAATCAAGCATGGCGTATGCCTGGTTTTTACGCTGAATAACGCCATTTAGCAGAACCTCAAATTCGGTCTTGATATCATCAGCCTCCGCCTGGACCTGAGTTCTCTTGGCTTCCTTCTCTTCGTCGCTCATCTCTGGATCAGGGTCCGGAATACCATAGTCTACCGAATCCTCGCTCCAGGAAAAGGTTATGTCCGCGTTTTGTGTCAGTGTGGTCTCCTTTTGCTCCCTTTGCTGTTGTCTTTCCTCCGTTTCCTGCTGCTGAAGGCTGCGAAGGGTCTCCATCTGTGAAGATAATTGCTCCAGTTTAGTATTAATATCGTCTATGATTGCATCGTCCGTTCTCTCCAAGGTGTCAAGCATATCCTGCATGGCCTGCAGAATTTCTGCTACGCTTGGCTCTTCCAGCAGGTCTTCCAACAAGCCGGCGCACCGGTCTTTGAGGAAACTGATGCAGCCTGCGATTAACTCGCTAGCCTTTTTTGCGGAAGGAGTGATGCTGGGAACCATGAGATTATCGATGATAATATCCTTGATCAAAACCTCCGAACCAGCTTTGAAGGCATTTCCCACCTGCTTTGCCTTAATCTCCACCAGCTTCTCGTAAATCGCCTGACCGGCTGCGTATTCCTGGTCTATTTCCTGGGTCAGTTGAAAGGCGGACTCATACTGCACGGTTTCCTTAACCTTTGGCGACAGGTTTCGCAGTTCCGCTTCTATATCGGCCAAGCTATTGTCGCCTACTCGCAGATTGTTATAACCGTTACCGGTAAAGTAAGCAGTCAGGTCAGGATATTCCCTGGCTCCGATCGCGTTTTCCCAGGCTTCTCCCGCTGCCTTCCACCCTGATACCTCGTTTTTCCAGTCAACCATAGCACTGCTTCCAGCCTCTCCGAATTGCTCCTTCCGGTAATCCGGAGCGAAGGCATAGTTCCGGCAAACCTTTCGCCGGTCAGATTCGGTGAGCCTTTCCCACATTTTCATATTAAAAGCTGAGCCCATGTTATCGGAGCGAAAACGGTTCCCTTTATATTCAAAAACTACGTAGTAACGCAAACCATCACCTACGGTTTCAACTACGCTGGCCTGACCAGAATCAACCGCCAGAGATACCGACGGGCGTATGAAAACGGGACTCATACTCATAAAGAACAATAACAACCCAAGTCCAACAGATATTACCTTTCTCACAGAATTTCCTCTCCTTTTCTTTTCTCAGCTGCTTCGCCAGCGGCTGCCCAGACTCCGCCTGCGGCATTCCTGTCTTTAAATGAAAAGACTTGCCGCGAGCATCATTAACCCATGCTAAAGTAAAGCTTCATTATACAAATCACCCGATACGAATGATTTTACAAAAAAGCCCCTCACCCTTTTTGGGTGAGGGGCCGATAATGCCCTGTTTGCCTTGTTACTCGTTATTGGTATAGGGAAGAAGAATCATTACCGCTGATTAAATTGATCAATTGTGCTTTGCTTTGGATATTCAGTTTTGAGTAGATATTCTTAATATGTGTTTTAACAGTATTCTCGCTCACGAACAACTCGCTGGCAATCATCTTATAGGTTCGCCCCCTGAGGAGCAATCCCACAATCTCACTTTCACGTTCGGTAAGCTGATTGATCTGGACAACACTCTTGACTGCTTCAATCCTTTTTTCCTGCGACTTATCTGAAAATAGTGTGAGATATGCATGGTTGTCCAGCAGCATGGATAGCTGCCTGTGAAGCAAGGGGAGGATAATCAATATAACGAAAACCACTACTAGAGCCAGAACCGACGTTTTTAAAGTTTGAGGATCGCTGGCGATGATTTCGTTGCCAATCATTCCACCCAGCAGCACTCCCAGCACATTGGCGGCCAGGCCAACACCAAGTATGCGGGCCGGGTTCTTGCCAAAATCAAGCATCTCTCCGAGGATACTCCACCAGAAAAGGTCATAAACCCCACATGCTCCAAGCATAAGGGTATCAACCACCAGATAACTGGCCACCGAACGGTCAAGGGCCATAAAAGCAATAAATGCGAAGCCAATCATGGCAATACCTACATACAGTATATAGGCTCTACTGGTTCTTGCCGGCAGGTTCTTCATTACGTAAAGGGCAAACACATAGGGAACTGCCCAATACCAACTAACCAGCCATTCATGATGAGCGAAGGCCGGGTTTATAACCTGATACATGAGGCCGGAATTGATGGTGATTACGATAATAAACAAACAAAGAAAAGCCAATGGTTTAAACGGACTAACCGGCTTTGACTCTTCCTTTGCAGACGGCTGTTTATATGCCGGTGCGCTTTCGGGCAACCTGGCCACAAAGAACAAAGCTGCAGCCAGAATGAATAATAACATAGCCAGTCCACCTGTTGGGCTAAGCTGAATGGCTACCGTGTTCATCAGAATCATCAGGATATTGGAATAAATCAGCCCATCCGCAGTGGTTTTGATACGCTGTTTGGTTGGAGTGAATGCTTTGAGGTAAAATCCCCAGGCAGCGACACAGCCACCGGCCAGAAATGACAATGCCCATAGCGAAATGTTCCAAATAAAGGAAGGAATAAAAAAGAATGCACTCGTGCCCGCGATACACAGGACTACAGTCCCCAGCATCAATCGTTTTGCTGCCTTTATGCTCTTAATAACCAATCCGCTGCTGACTAAACCAATTAGATGCGCAGCAATTGAGCCGAAAACCATGGAATGAGGATCAATATTATATTGAGCAGAGACGGCGTATAAGACCTGTCCCTCGAATGGAAATGCTAATATCCACGAAAAGAATAAGGAAAAAACAATAATGGATAATATGCGCCCATCCAAGGTAACAGATATGATCTGTTTAGGATTTATGTAATCTGTCAAGAGAATTCCCTCAATGAGTTTCCTTTAATACTGTCGGTTCTTAATTTGACGCAGCGCTTTGTTTCTCCTCCTAGAAAAGTTCCAATTTATGAAGGTTATATTTGACATGATCGCTGATTACTGCGGCGGAAGGTCGTACTCCAGTTTTTTCGGAGCTGGTGTTAGCAAACGGTCCAGTCCTATGCTTCGGCTTTGTCAGGACGAAGGGGTTGCGGATCACCGAGGTCCTCCCGCAGATTTGCCGCCTCTCCAAGATAGACATGCTTGATCTCGGCCTGTGATTTATCCGTGTTCACGTGGAGCAGCACCCGAATGCACCTGGGAAGGGCACCGGGAACTGGTATTTCCTGGCTGCACATCAGGGGAACCTGCGTCCAACCCATCATACGTGCGGACTGGGCGGGGAAAGCGGAAGTGATGTCTGGTGTGACAGTAAAATGGGCGCTCGCTATATCCTCCAGTACAAAGTCATTCTTCTGAATCAGGGCTGTCAGCAATTCGCGGGTGGCTTTCGCAATCTCCTCCGGTGTGTCCTGGGATATCGTAATTGCGCCCCTGACTCCTCTCACCATTTCGTTCTTACCTTTCTGTCTCGTTTTCCGCGTATCATTTCAGTCATTACTAATCCGGCGGACAAACAATGCCATATTATTAAATCATACCGATTGCCGAATCAAGGCACCGCTCTATGACCCAGACCTATTGCGACCTCGTCCAGGTGGAGCAGGCCGATGCCCATAAAAATCGCCACTCCTATGTGGTCACCATACCGGGCTATTCCGATTTTTCCGCCGATATTGAGCCCCAGGGCTTTGGGCATAATCTGGCTTATCGCCTCCCGGGTGGCACCCGCGATGGCTCCTTCGTCAGGATGGGTATCCTTGATAACACTCTCTCGCTTGGCGGCCACAACAGCCCTCTCAACTATCTTCCCGACTGAGCCGATAAATTCACCACCGTAATCCACTGCTGCCGCCCGGATCTTTTGATTCAGGAATTCTTTTTTCAGGTCAGATTCTTCCTGCCTGCTTGACGTAAGAGCCATTTTTATGGCAGCGGTAGCTACCATCTTGCTCCCTATCTCACTCATTTTATAGGCCCCCCACTCTCCCATCACTTACTATCAGTTTAAACAAGTAACTCATCACTGTACAGGACTACTTGACTTTAACCTTGCCCAGCATGGACACGGCTTGTTGGGAAGTGATGGTCATGCCCTCCTCGGGAAAGGCCAGGTTGGGGGTTACGCCGGTGATCTTCAAGGTGATGGGATGATTGTAGGCCTGAGTGTCAATTTCGATAACATCTCCAGAAGTAACATAGAGTTTAACCCGGCTGGAGGACATCCTCCCTAATTCCTGGCCATTCACCAGCAATCGTACCTTATCAAGGGAGGTATAGTCCTGCAGTTCCAGGTAAAAACTGCCCGGAGACGATGTGCTGCACGGGATCTCCCCAATTTCTTCAGAATCACTGGACACTGCGGCGGGAACAGTAACCTCCTGACCCTCGAGTCTCTCGCCCAGGCTCAAGTAAAATCGGATACTATCATTTGTCATCAGGCCTTGAACCACCACCAGAGCAACCAGACCGAAAATCAAAAAACGAACTACTCTTTTGCCGATCTCGTCCATTATCTTCATATCAATATCAGCCCCATAACAAGAGTCTCACCTCTATGTTATGACTCCGATGGGCAAATTATCCCAGCAAAGATGGGACAGACGGTTTGCTGTCCCAATATTGACTCTAAGCTCAGGCCTGCGGTAAATTCCATTGAGCGGACGTTGGGTCCGAACTGTGCAACACCCTGCGAAGGTGAAGGTGGAAAGCAGCCGAGCGACAGGACTTCGCGAGCCCACCTCTGAGACATGGACGTCGATTTGGTGGGGTGCTGCTTTCAGCGGGTGCTGTTCAGGATGGCAAAGGCGAGGGCTGCGGCTCCGAAGCCGTTGTCGATGTTGACTACACCGACCCCTGAAGCGCAGGAGTTGAGCATGGTGAGCAGAGCAGACAGGCCACCAAAGCTGGCACCATAACCTACACTGGTAGGAACCGCTATTACCGGGCGCGAGGTCAGCCCCCCGACGACACTGGGTAATGCCCCGTCCATACCAGCCACCACTATCAGAACCTGAGCCTGGTTCAGCTCGCCGAGACGGTCCAGCAAGCGGTGGATTCCGGCTACTCCCACATCGAAGACGCGATTGACACTGGCACCCATGACCTCCAGACAGCACGCTGCCTCCTCTGCCACGGGGATATCTGCGGTACCGGCGGTGATCACTGCCACGCTTCCCTGGACGGAAACCGGATTGTTAACCACCGTTATCAACCGGGAGCGTTCGTCATACTGCGCCTCGGTTACCAGTTGACTCACCGCTGTATAGGTTTCCGCTGCGGCCCGGGTGGCAATCACGTTGTGGCCGCCCTTGTGAAGCCCGGCAATAAGCAAGGCCACCTCCTGCGGGGTCTTGCCAGGGCAATAAATTACTTCGGGAAAGTTATCGCGCAAGGCACGATGGTTGTCAAGCTTGGCAAACCCCAGGTCCTGATACGGCAGAGTCTTTAACAAATCCATAGCCTCATCCACCGACATCTGTTGGTCTGCCAGCCCCTTCAGGATGCCTCTTAACCGCTCTTTATTCATTTCACATCTCCCCAATAACGCGATTCGACCGCAGATGCGGCCGAGATAGCATCGGTATCAATTGTAAGGTGAGTGCGTGCATACTGTGTCTTACTTCCAGTATTCCAGCTTCTTGTCAAGATAGGCCTTATAGGCTTTTAGCTCCTCATTCACTCGAAACAGGAGCCGCTCGATGTCTATCTTGCTTAAACTTAGTTGTTCGGGCTCGATTATCTCCACCTTGCGAAATTCTTCTTTCATAATGAAGTGAACCGCATCTTCAATGGTGTCGGCTGTAAACTCGATCCAAACCGGCGCATACCCGACCGAAATACCCCGGAGTTCGTCGTACACAGTATATACGTCACCGTTCATGATGATATCATCGATTCGGATACCCTGAACCGGGACGTTGCGAAGTAAGGCCACCTTCTGCTCCCGGGTTTGCTCCGCGACCTCTTCAACACCCTTTGACTTGAAAGGAAAACGGTTTTGTTTGGCCCAGCCTTTGTAGTCAAATCTTACTCTAAGCTTCAATTTACCGACCGTCTCTTCCTCATTAATAATGGACCTCACTCAATCCCCTCCCTGCCAAACACTAAACACTTCCGAGATTTGACTCTAATTCTCCTTCTCAAGTTGCAAATCCTGCCGAATCCTGAAATTATTAGCCAATTCCAGCAGGAATAAACCTAATCCTGCAGCAAGCCCTTCCCCATATCCCAGGTTGAGATCAATCAACGGTGATAGTCCCAGTTCATCCAACACCTGAGTGTGGCACTTTTCCCGGGTTGAAGTCGAAGCGTTCAAAATCCTAACACAGCGTTCATCAATGCGGCAGGCTATCAGTGCTGCAACCGCCGACACAAAACCATCCAGCATCACCGGTATATTCAGTCGGCTGGCACCCAGAATTGCTCCAGCCATGGCAATGATCTCGGAACTCCCCACCTCTTCCAGCAGCCTCATCACATCCTGGGGAAGGTCCTTTATGCGATGGTTAATTCTCGTAACCAGGTCCAGCCGCGCGGGATAAAGGATACCGGTTGCATCCGATCCCCATCCTACCACCTGTGAAGGGGGTAATCCCAGGAGCATCCCGGCCAATACGTAGGCGGACAGGGTATTGCCAACGCCAATCTCACCAATGCCCAGGGCGAGTTTGCCCTTTCTGACCTGAGTTTCCACGGCTGCCTCCCCGGCCTGCAGGGACTTTTTTACCTGTGCCTGATTCAGGGCGGGACCCGACAGGATATTGCCCGTACCGGATACCGCTTTCAAGTCAGAAATCAACCTCCCCGATTCAAGCGGCAGGTCCCGGGCTAAGCCAACATCAATCACCCATTCTTCGCGATTCAACCGCTCCATCAGCCGGGCAGTCCAGGACCGTCCTGTCAAATGTCTGGCGGCAATAATCCAGGAACTCAACGGTTCATAAGAGCTTAACCTTTCAAGGGAAACCCCGTTATCTCCCGCAAAGACCAGCAAGGCATAATTTAACGGTCCCGGTGAGATATTCAGCATCTTAAGTTTTTCCTGCAAGAGGCTGATATTTCCTAATGAGCCATGAAGGTTCACCATTTGCAGCTCCCAAACTTATTACGTCAACTTAAGGTCGTACCCTACAGCCGCGACCGTAAAAATATTGGTAAAGTGACAGTCAGCACCTCCCATGGCCTTTACCCGACCTGCCGGATTCTGCCTGGTGTTTCATGAGCTCAACCTCATCCCTGGTTAAGTGCCGGTATTCCCCTTCCGGCACCCCCTTGAGGTCCAGAGGACCATACCTTATTCTTTTCAATTCCCGCACCGGGTGCCCTACTTCCCCCAGCATCCGTTTGATCTGGCGCTTGCGGCCTTCGTGCAGCTCGATTTCCAACAATGTCTCGTTGGCCAACTGCTTCCGCACCTTAACCCGGGCAGGAAGAGTTTGGTCTCCATCCAATATAATTCCCTGTTGCAGCCGCTTTATTGCATCACGGCCCACTTTGCCCTGACACCAGGCGTAATACACCTTGGCCATATGATAGCGCGGGTGGCTCATCAAGTTCGCAAACTGCCCATCATTCGTAAGCAGGATCAGGCCACGGGTATCATAGTCCAGGCGGCCAACGGGAAAGACCCGCTCCTTAACCCCCGGCAGGAGGTCGACCACTGTTTTCCGCCCGCGATCATCCGTTACGCTCGATAGATAACCGGCAGGCTTGTTCAACAGGAGATAGACATTTTTCTCCGGGCTGATCGGTTTCCCGTGAACGCTAACAATATCAAAATCGGGATCGATTATGGTTCCCAGCTCGGTCACCACCTGGCCGTTCACCGTAACCAATCCCTGTTTTATTAAATCTTCAGCTTTTCGCCGGGAGCTTATCCCCGCCATGGCCATTACTCGGGCTAATCTCGTTGTTCAAACCGTCCTTTCACCAGCCTTCTCAATCTCCAACATATTCGCTGCCACCCTTAGTTTTCCTCCTTATTCCGCAAACAAAACAAGACAGACATGGTACGGTTCTTTTGCCTGCTCTAGCGGAAGAGGGCGTTGCAGATGCAGATGGAGGCGATCAGACCGCTGATATCGGCCAGGAGGCCGGTGATTATTGAATACCGGTACCTGGATACGCCTACTGATCCAAAATAGACGGTCAACACGTAAAAAGTGGTATCTGTGGAACCCTGCATGGTGCTGGCCAGCCGCCCGATGAAGGAGTCAGGGCCGAACGTCTTCATCAGTTCAGTAGCCATGCCCAGTACGCCGCTGCCAGACAGCGGGCGCATAAAGGCGAGAGGAAGAACCTCCGCTGGAGCGCCCAGCCTTACCAGCAGGGGTTCACACGCGCGGCTGACCACATCGAGAGCGCCGGAAGCCCGAAAAACGGAAATGGCTACAAGCATCCCTACCAGAAATGGGATGATCTTCACTCCCACAGAAAAGCCTTCCTCCGCGCCTTCAACAAACGCCTCATAGACAGGAACCCTTTTCAGAATTCCCCACAGCGGAACCAAGAACAGCAGCAGCGGTATAGCCCATCGGGATACAGCATCAAGAATGGATAAGAACATGACTAGATTGTCCTGCGGTTGGCCCGGCGGAACAGGTAATCAACCAGAACGGCCAGGGTCATTGAGCAGCAGGTGGCAAAGATGGTCGCACCAACAATCTCAGTGGGATTCGCCGAGTTGAAATTAACCCGAACCGCGATTATGGTAGCGGGGATTAAGGTAATACACGAAGTGTTTAAGGCCAGGAAGGTACACATTGCCTCAGAGGCTTCCTTGCGACCCCCGTTCAGTTTCTGCATCTCCTGCATGGCCCGCAACCCGAACGGAGTAGCGGCCGAACCCAGGCCCAGGATGTTGGCCGACAGATTCATTATTATAGCGCCGAGAGCGGGATGGTCCGGAGGGACAGAAGGAAAAAGCCTGACCATAACAGGCCTGACAACCCGAGAAATGGTTTCGATTAACCCTGCCTTCTCTCCGATGCGCATTATGCCCAGCCACAAACACATAACACCAATGAGGTTTATACAGATCTGTACCGCATCATTGGCTGACTGTAAGGCCGCTTGGGTTACTACCTCTATATTTCCGTTCAAGGCTGCTACAACAATTCCAGACAGCAGCAGGGTAAGCCATATATAGTTCAGCATAAATTTCCCCCCATAGGCTTTTTTTGCAAACTATGAGAGGAAGTCCGAAATTAGAACCCCTTAAGCTCGGATATAAGCGCAGTTGACTCTTCGAAACCTGACAACTGTTTTAAGACAACGGAACCTCTTTCTCCCGGCCTTTTACCAGGGCTTCAATTTTTTCCAGTATCTGGGGTGTCAAATCGACCACCCGCTCAGCCAACTGGTTGCCTTTCACGGTCAGCAGGCGAACGTCATCCTTTACAATCAGAAATCCGACCGGTTTTACAGATACCCCGGCACCACTGCCTCCGCCAAAAGGCAGATACCCTTCTCCCTGAGCCTGGGCGGCGGTAGCAGTCTCATACTCGCCTCCACCAGCCGCAAAGCCGCAGCTAACCTGAGAGATCGGTATAATAACCGTGCCGGTTTTGGTTTCCACCGCGTCTCCTACCACGGTGTTTACATCTATCATCTGTTTTATGCTTTCCATGGCGGTTTTCATTAAACTCTCAATCGGGTGACCACTGGTGTTTTCCAAGGGAATGCCTCCTTAAACTAGGATGAGATAATCATAATATGAGCCATTTACCCTGCCAATATGCAGGGTCACACCCGGTTAAAAGATTATCTGTCTCGGCACTGCCCTTTCCTGTATACTTGATTAAGGAGATGGTTCCTTCCTGTACATACCATGCGGTTCTTTGCATCCAACCGCCGAATGATAAATGGAGGAAGCTATGTATACTCCTGATGAAGTATTGGCTGTACAGACACTCAATGGTGACATGGATGCCTTTGAGGTACTGCTCAATCGCCACCAAAAAATGGTGTTCAAAGCAGCTTACCGCATGATGGGACAGAGAGAGGAAGCCGAGGATATTGTCCAGGAGGTCTTTGTAGCCGTTTACAGCAAGATTAGTCAATTTGACCCCGAGAAGAAATTCTCATCCTGGTTGTATCGCATTACTCTCAACACCTGCATCAGCAGGTTACGCGCCAAGAAGAATACAGTTTTCAGCCCTTTTGACGAAACCGCATTCGGTCCGGCTGACAGCTGGCAGAGCAAGGTAAACCCGCTTAACATCCTTGAACAGAAAGAACTGAATCACAATATATGGGAAGCCCTGATCCAATTGCCGGAAAACTATCAGGTGATGTTGATCCTGCGTTACCAGATGGATCTTTGCAACCAGGAGATCGCAGATACTCTCGGGATAAAAAAAGACAATGTCGAGGTCAGGATGCACCGGGCACGCAAGGCCTTGCGTCACCAGTTAACAAAATCGGGAATGAGTTCATAACCGGCCTCTAAACACCACCAGATTCGCCATGGTCAACCGAACATACGTCTCCCTGCTGACCGGAGACTTCGTTATGCGGCGCAGCTATCCCCTGCCTTGTTAGACGCTCCAAGGGATGAAGTTCGCCGGAACAGAACATACAACACCGGCATAATAACCAGCAAGGGCACCAGCCTCAATAAGACGTTACAGTGAAAGGTACTCTCGACCTTTCGACCGCCGAAATTGGGCGCCACCTCAATCTGCTGCTTATGGAGCCTGCCCAGACAGGATAGCAGAGCCAGAACCCATCCTTTGAAACTCCACAGGGCGCCCGCCGTCAGAGCAGTATACATAGCATCATCCAGCCCGATAACGGTCCTCCACTTTAGAGTCTTGATATTTACTGCTAACCTCATTGTACGGGAGAGCCAACGACGTCTCTTGATTTCCCGGCGCAGCATCAGACCCTGTTTGATATGCCGGCGGATATCCCGTGACTCCATGCCCCGCCAGCCCTCAGCCAGGCCTTTGCCCCGTGCGGCTTCTTCCTTCAACTTCCATCCCACAGCAGGTTCTCCGCGGTTAAAACCCGTTTTAAGATCTTCCAAGGTGAACTCTCTTCTCAGAAGTCTTCTCAGCAGGATGACTTCAATATGTAAGCCGCTGTTTTCGACCCCGACCCTGACTTCAACTATCACCCTGATGTTGATAAACAGCAGGATGAAAAGAAAAAGAGCAAAGCCACGTATTATCCAATCAAACAATCGCTTCACTCTCACCTGTTTTTTCCTATATTGCCTGATAATCCTGTGCGTTATGCACGCCTGACAGTTGTTTTTGGTACAGCATGCAGCTACCAGCGGTTGATAGCAGGAGTTCCCCCACCTTATCGATCGGTCCCGGCCACGTAGTTGCGGGTAGTCCGGATGGCACATAATATCTGTTCGTCGATGGACTCCACATCAACCATAATATCCAGCTTAAGGGAAATCTCCTCCTCCCACTGGTAGCCAAACGGAATCTCCAGGTCAAATATACAGAATATCTGGTCGGTGCGGCGAATGATGCGAAGATGATGGATGACCGCGTTCGGCTCGTGCTTTTGAACAACTTCGGCCACTGTTTCACGCAAGCTTTTTAAATCGCTGCTTTCATCATCGACCGGATCCATATGGGTAACCAGGCGGATACCATGTTTCCGAAACACCTCCTGTTCAATCCGGTCGGCGATCTCATGAGCGTACTCAAACGACAGCGTCACTGGCAGCACAATATCGATCGAGGCCATCCTCAGTACCGGGCCGTACTCATGAAGGATAAAATCATGGGTTTCTATGATTTCCGGATAGTGCCCGATGATCTCCATAATACCGTCATATATCTGCTGCTGAGCGGCTTCACCAATCAAAGGCGACACCGTCTCCATCACCAGTTTAAATCCCATGTAGATTATGTATATAGAAACCGCCGCACTCAAGTATGCGTCCGGATTAAGCCCGGTGTATTTGAAAACCAGTATAGAAATAACGCTGAGGGAGGTGATGATGCAGTCGCCTTTCGCATCCTGGGCTGCAGCTTGCAGTATGGTTGAATTTACTCGTTTTCCGAGACTATGATGAAACAGCCCGAGCAGGGCCCGAGCACAAATAGACAGCAGCATGATGGACAGAACCAGGATGCTGAATTCCATATCCTCCGGAGTGAACATCCGCTTTACCGCGGATTGCAGTAGACTAAGACCGAAGAACAGGATAAGTGCAGCAATTACAACCGCTGTCATGTATTCCACCCTGCCATACCCGAAGGGTCGTTTGGCGTTGGCAGGTTTGTCGGCGATGCGGGCACCGATGATGCTGAAAACCGATGATAGTGAATCGCTTAATCCCATGAACGAGTCAGCGATAATGGTGAGGCTGTTGGATAGCAGACCTGCTGTCAGCTTGACGGCAAACATTAGCATATGGACTATGATCCCCGCCACACTTCCCACCATCACATACCGGGTGCGGACAGCAGGATTCCCTGTGTTCTTATGGTCCTTGACAAACTGCTTCAATATTAATTCGAGCATACACTTTCCTCAACTATGGATGATACCTATAATAATTCTTCCTTCACGGATCAGTTCCCTTGAATTTTTAAACCACTTACAATTAAAGGCGGGCCCAATGTTTTCTACATATCCGACGATCCGAATTTATTATACTGATATATTGTGGACGTCAGAATGAACTCTGGGTTCAATAAGCCTCATTTCTAATGAAAAAATTGATAAAATATTTAAAGATAAATCAGCATCGGGATTATCTCTGCACGAAGTATAGGGACGGCAGAGTAGATTTGACACCTCACCCTGAATGCGTTCATATATATGCCGGTGAAGCTGAATCAACCGCCACATGGTAACAGTTTACCAGTCATGTTAACATAAGATAAATCAAATTTAGAAAGGAATGTATATAATTTGAATACCGTGGCTGAAAACAGGGGGATTGATGAACAGCTATTCAGTGATATATTGTCCACCGCCCAAAACAATACTGCTTTGCATACCATGAATATAAACATAACATACCTGGGACCGGGAACGGCTGGCCTCAAGATGTTTTGTGACCATAAATTTTCCAATCATATGGGATCGATACACGGTGCCGTCATTGCCGGACTGATAGATAATGCAATGGGATTATCCATGGAATCGAGTGGCAGAAAAGGGGTAACCTTGGAGATGAGTCTAAACTACATTGCGCCAGTCCTGGAAAACACTGAGGTTACCGCCGAAGGGCGTGTACTATATGCCGGAAAAAAGACGGCTGTAATTGAGGCCTCATTATTCACCGATAAGGGCGAACTGGCCGCAAAGGGCAAGGGGACTTTTTATTTACGCTCCGGCACGATATAGCCGGGCTATGGCGAGCGGCCGCGGGTAGGAAGTGATAAGGTGGTGAGCAAATCCCCGGACCGAAAAGTTAAAGCCAAATCACATTTATTTTAAATTTCATTTTCTTGGCTGTTTGTTATGCAGCATCACGCAACAGCCTTACCACAGGAGGTTCTTCATGATCATCAGAAAAAGCGGTCACATCAAAAACGGCCTGTATTATCTCTTACATCCTGAATTCCCCGTCTTTCTCCTCGATCGGCCGCAACCGGTCGTATTTGACGCAGGATTATGCTGTGCCGGGAAACTCTATGCTCAGGCAATAAGATCAGTGCTTGGTGACCGGCAGCCATCCATTCTGTTCCTCACTCATTCCCATTGGGATCACTGCGGATCTGTCTCTACCCTTAAAAAAGCCTTTCCGGACATGAAGGTTGCAGCATCCCCTCTGGTAGCGGAGGTTGTAAAGCGGCCCAACGCGCTGGCCCTGATTCGAGAGCTTAATAAAGGGGCAGCCCGCGAGATCCGGTTGGAGGTTCCAGGCGTGGACTCACTCCTGGTCAATGAACCTTTCAGTCCGTTTGAGGTTGATATCGTGCTGCAGGATCAACAGGTTTTTGAGCTGGGCGGCGAGACAACCTTAGAAGTAATGTCAACTCCAGGCCATACCCAGGATCACCACAGTTTTTACCTGCCGAATGAAAAAATCTTGGTTGCAGGCGAGGCGGCGGGGGTATATTATGGTCCCCAGACCATTTCCCCTGAATTCGTGTCTGATTACGATGCCTATGTATCTTCTCTTCAGCGATTGGCTCTTCTCCCTGTAGAGGTCTACTGTCAGGGGCATTATGCCTGTATGGTCGGCGAGGAGGAAATAAGGAACTATTTTGAACGATCCCTCCACGAAACCATACGTTTCAAGGAGAGGGTATTTGAACTGCTCGACGAGGAAGAAGGTTCGATTGAGCGGGTCATTCAGCGGGTAAAAGCTGAACAGTTTGACTCCAACAAAGAACTCAAGCAGCCGGAAGTTACGTATACGCTGAATTTAAGGGCCCGGGTGGCCAATCTGGCCGCAAAGAAGAGTCAGCAATCGGCCTGATACACAGTAACAAACAAGGGGACGGTTCTCTTGTTAGCCCTGCGGTCCCTGTCTGGCAAAACTTTCAGGTGCTTCATTGTGTCAGATTAACCGATGCATTGACATACAATTGTGTAAGAAAAAATATTTTGTGAAAGCACTTCATTACGTGCAATAGTTTTGTTATTATGAAAAGGTAGATTATGTAGGTTGCCCTTCAGGCGTAGGATGGTTATCCATAATATTTTTTAAAATGGGTAGGAAGGTTAGCATGGTAGGCATATAAAACGGCACGCTCGTGTCCATTGTTTTATGGCTGTGTCGTGGTGTCTTTGTTAACTCCTGCTCCTACGGGAGTTTTTTTGTTGGGCAAATTTAAAAGGAGGCAGATGGAATGGAGAACAGAACAGGCTTAAGGCAACGCAGGTCAAAACTACGGCTGGTTCTGGCCGCATACCTGCTCATTGGTGTGATGCTGTTAGGGATAACTGGCTGCGGCAGTTCAACTGCCAATGATGGAGAAATGAAACCGGTGGAACTGAAACTAGCCCACTTCTGGCCCAGTACCCACCCTATTGAAACCGAACTGGTTCAGCCATGGGCAGAGGACATAAACAAAGCTACCAATGGCCAGGTAAAGGTAGTCAGCTATCCCCAGGAAACCCTGTCCAAAGCCAATGACATCTATGATGGCGTGGTCAACGGGGTGTGTGACATAGGTATATCATGTTTTGCATATACCAGAGGCCGGTTTCCGGTCTTGGAAGTATTTGAGCTGCCCGGGATCACCTACAACAATTCCAAAGTTGCCAGCCGGGTAGCGTGGGAAGGTATACAGGAATTAAATCCCACAGAAATACAGGATACCAAACTAATGATGGTTATCACCACCGGTCCGGGCGACCTCTTCACCAAAAAGCCGGTCAGCAAACTGTCAGATCTTAAGGGTATGGAAGTCCGTGCTACCGGACTCAGTGCCAAGACCCTTGAAGCACTGGGTGCTAGCCCTGTGGGGATGGCCCAGTCCGAGGCGTATGAGTCACTGGCGAAGGGCGTGGTTGAGGGCAATTTGGGACCGCTCGAAGTCTTGCAGGGGTGGAAACAAGCTGAGGTTACCAGATACATCACCCGGACACCTTTCCTCTATAATACCCTGTTCTTTGTAACCATGAATAAAGAGGTATGGGATTCCCTGAGCCCGGAAAACCAGACGGCTATCGAGGAGGTTAACCGGAAGTATTTTGATGTAGCCAGCGGGCTGTGGGATAAGCAGAATGATGATGCCCTGCAGTATGCCGTCGAGGAGGAAGGCATGCAGGTTATAGAACTGAGCGATGCCGAGACCAGTCTGTGGATCGACCGGGTAACCCCGGTGCAGCAAGATTTCGTCAATGCCATGAAAAAACTGAATCTCAACGGCCAGGAGATTATCGATACGGTAAAAGATCTGGCCGACAAGTATAATGCCCAGTACAAATAGTAGGAGGAGGTGTTCTTATGACCCGGATTAAAAGCGGGGTGGAGTCCCTGAGCAGGTTAATGGATGTTCTGGCAGCGATTGCGGTGGTGCTGACCATGGCAGTCGTGGTAGGCAACATAATCCTTCGCAGCGTGTTTAATCGGCCTTTGACAGGTATTATGGATTACGTTATGATTCTGACCGCGTTGACTATTGCCCTGGCCTTGGCTAATTGTGCGATTCGCAATGGTCACATCGCTGTAGACCTGTTCATTGATAAGTTACCCGATAAGGTGCGTGGATTGCTTGATGCCTTCACCAATTTCGCATCATTTGCCTTCTGGATAATCGCAGCAGTCTTCATGTTCGAATATGCCGTAACCATGAACGTAACCGGTACGGTGTTTCCCACTACCCAGATTCCGCTGGCACCGGTTCTGGGGATAATAGCGGCCGGCCTGCTTGCCCTGGCGGTGGTTGTATTGTACAGACTTTTGAATTCTGTTAGGAAGCTGGTAATATGAGTTCTCTGACCATAGGTCTGATTGGAATATTGATTTTCTTCGCATTAATAGTATTACGGATGCCTATAGCCTTTGCCATGGCCCTGGTAGGGTTTGCAGGGTTCAGCTATATAACCTCGGCCTCAACTGCGATGACCATGGTGGTACGAGAGATTTACAGCAGTTTTTCTTCCTATAGCCTCAGCGTGATCGCCATGTTCTGCTGGATGGGGTTCCTCGCCTATTACTCTGGAATTGGAACGCGCCTGTATATCTTCGCCTACAAGCTGATCGGACACTGGCCGGGAGGTTTGGCTATCGCCACCCAGTTTGCCTGCGGAATATTTGGAGCCATCTGCGGTTCCAATACGGCTACCGCGGCTACTATGGGGGCTATCGCCCTGCCGGAAATGAAAAAATACAAATATGATACCTCTCTGGCCACGGCCAGCGTTGCCGCCGGGGGTGTACTGGGGGTGTTGATCCCGCCCAGTGTTATATTCATCGTCTATGGCATGGCAACTGAGCAGTCAATCGGGAAACTGTTTATTGCGGGAATCCTGCCGGGTATTCTTTTGATGGTACTTTACCAGTTAACGATTGCCCTTCTTACCCGGATTAATCCCGGCCTTGCTCCTGCCGGTCCCAGATTCAACTGGAAAGAAAGAACCGAAAGCTTGAAAGGCGGACTGGGTGAGGTTCTGGTGATATTCGCCATCTCTATGGGCGGCCTCTTCGCCGGCTGGTTTACAGCAACAGAAGCCGGTGCGGTAGGGGCGGCTGGCGTCCTGCTGGTAGCACTAATCGGAAGAACAATCAACTGGGATGGTTTCAAAAGTTCACTGTATGATACCACCAGAACCACGGCCATGATCATGCTCTTGATTGCCGGATCCGTTATTTTCGGCCGTTTCATGGCCGTGAGCAGAATACCGTTTGAACTGGCTTCCTGGACGGCCTCGCTTGATTTACCAGCCTTTATGGTGATGGCTATAATCCTGCTCATCTATTTAATCCTGGGTTGTTTTATTGATGCCCTGGCAATGATACTGCTGACTATTCCTATCTTTTATCCTATAGCTGTTGATACCCTGGGTTATGATCCGATCTGGTTCGGGGTGATTATCGTTTTGGTGGTAGCCATGGGGGTAATAACCCCGCCGGTTGGAATGAACATCTACATTCTGAAAGGAATAGTACCCGATATCCCCTTGGAAACAATGTTTAAGGGTATTTGGCCGTTTCTGTTTGCCATAATAATCTGCCTGGTGCTTATTATGCTGTTTCCGCAGATCGCCACATTCCTGCCGAATCTGATCGCCCGGTGATTTCGGCATTTTAGGGTGCCCAGCGATTGCCTCATCGGAAACAGATTGGCCATTTTATAACGCCAAAGCCCGGAATCCAGTATGAAAAAGGCTGACCCTCGCCCGCTTAGGGCTGGGATCAGCCTTTCGAGTTTCAGATTCTAATTAAGGCAGTTTATAAATCAGCCTTCATGCTTAATGATAACCGATTCCACCTCAAGACCTCTTTCCTTCAGGGCGTCAACCACATCCTGGCAGTCTAGTTCCTCCAGCCGGATGACCATCTTGTACATATCCTTCTTTTTATCGTAGAAAGCCACGGTGTTTACTATGTTTTTGCCTTTCTCGGCAATCATGGTGGTTATTTCGGCAACTGTACCCGGGCGATCCGCGGTATAGAAGTCAATGCGGCTGTGGACTCTGGTTACCCCCAGGATATCGATCAAAGCATCAAAGATATCGGTTTCAGTAATAATTCCCACCAGGATACCCTTGTCATCGACTACCGGCAGCCCGCTGATCTTATTCTCACGCATTATCCTGGCCGCGGTCTCAATGTAGTTTTCAGGACTGATAGTGATAACCTTCTGGTTTTTGGGCAGGATATCCTTGATCTTGGTCTTGGCCAGCAGGTATTTCAACTCATGTTTACTTAATGTGGTAGCTGAAGACGGGCTGGCCTGGTTCAGGTCAACAATGGTAACGATACCTACCACCTTGTTTTTTTCAACTACTGGCAAGCGGCGGATGTTATTAGTTTTCATCAGATTCATGGCTTCATGGATACTGGTATCCAAAGTCACAGTCAGGGGATTTTCCGACATTCGGTTCTTAACTTTCATTGTTTACTTCCCTCCTCCACAATCTTACCGATAGTTGCTGGTCAGCCTCCCAGGTAGGCTTTCTTGACTTCTTCACTCTTCATCAACTGCTCCGGGGAACCCTCTAGTACGATTTCCCCTGTTTCTACCACATATGCTTTATGGGCGATCGAAAGTGCCATGTGGGCGTTCTGTTCCACCAGCAGGATCGTGGTCCCGCGTGAGTTGATGTCCTTGATTATCTCAAAAATTTCCTTTACCAGGAGCGGGGCCAGTCCCATTGAGGGTTCATCCATCAGCATCAATTCCGGTCGGGCCATAAGCGCACGTCCAATAGCCAGCATCTGCTGCTCACCGCCGCTCAAGGTCCCGGCCAGCTGTTTGCGCCGTTCCTTCAGGCGGGGAAAACGTTCAAAGACGGCCTCCATGTCTCTTTGAATCTCTTTCTTATCCTTACGCAGGTATGCGCCCATTTCCAGGTTCTCCCTCACCGACATCGGAGCAAAGACCCTGCGTCCCTCGGGAACCTGAGAGATTCCCAACCCGACAATCTTTTCCGGACGAACCTTGGTTAAATCCGTACCTTTATAGGTTACCGTTCCGTTTACCGGCCGGAGAAGGCCGGAAATAGTCTTGAGAGTGGTGGTTTTTCCTGCTCCATTAGCCCCAATCAGGGTAACGATCTTGCCTTGCTCCACTTCCAGGGAGAGTTTTTTCAGAGCGTGGATGGCACCGTAGTATACATCAATCTCTTTAACCTGAAGCACTCATTCAACCTCCTCTCCCAGATAAGCTTCGATAACCTCCTTGTTGTTCCTTATCTCTTCAGGCAGGCCTTCTGCAATTATCTGGCCATAATCCAGCACGTAAATTCGCTCGCAGACTCCCATTACCAGGGACATATCGTGTTCAATCAAGAGTATGGTCAGGTCGAAATCCTCCCTGATCGATTTAATCAGTTCCATCAGTTCTTTTGTTTCCTGGGGGTTCATGCCCGCGGCTGGTTCATCCAGGATCAGCAGCGTAGGTTTAGTGGCCATAGCCCGGGCAATTTCCAGACGGCGTTGTTCTCCATAGGGAAGGTTTTTGGCCAGCTCATTCTTTTTATTATCCAGCTTAAATATCTCCAAAAACCTTAGGGCATCCTGCTCTATCTGTGCTTCACCTTTGAAGAAGCCTGGAGTTCTTAAGATGGTGCTTAAGAACCCATAAGGCACATCCTTGTGAGCCGCTATCTTGACATTATCTAAAACCGACAGGTTGTTGAAGAGCCGGATGTTTTGGAAGGTTCGGGCGATACCCCGGGCACATATGGTATAGGGAGCCAGGCCCGCTATGCTTTTGTCATTAAACATGATACTGCCCGAATCAGGCTTATATACCCCGGTTATCAGGTTAAAAACCGTGGTCTTGCCAGCACCATTGGGGCCGATAAGTCCCACCAATTCTTTCCGGTCCAGGTGGAAATCGAAATCAAGCACCGCACTCAGGCCGCCAAATGATTTATTCAAGTGTTTTATTTCCATAAGGCTCATTTTCGTCCCCCCCAAATCCTGCCAAACGTCTCTCTGCTGAGTTCTTTAGTGCCCATTAATCCCTGGGGACGGTAGATCATTACGATGATTAGTATCAGGGCATACAGGATCATCCTGATCGCCGGGAACGACTGCAGGGCTGCGGTCAGAACCGTAATGAACATCGCGGCAATGATAGCACCGGTGGTGCTGCCCAGCCCGCCCAGTACGACCATAACCAGTATGTCAAAGGATTTCAGGAAGTTGAAGGTTTCCGGTTTTATAATATAGAAGAAATGCGCATATAAAGCCCCGGCCAGGCCAGCGAACATGGCGCCGATAACAAACGCGATAACCTTGTACCTGGTGGTATTAATGCCCATCAGCTCGGCAGCTACTTCATCCTCACGGACGGATACTATAGCCCGGCCGTAACTGGAATTGATGAGGTTCACCACCACCAGAATGGTTAATATCATGGCCCCAAAAAGCAATGGCCAGGTGGTTAGCTTGCTTATGCCTACTACACCGGCTGGTCCATTAACATAATCAATATTCTGCAGAACCACCCGGATAATCTCCCCAAAAGCCAGGGTGGCGATCGCCAGGTAGTCCCCTTTGAGCCTTAAGGTAGGAACCCCGATAATAAAACCGGCGATTGCAGCAGCCAGACAGGCTGCCAGGAGGCCGATAGCAAATGGCTGCATCAGCATCTCGGTCATGATTACCGCCGAATAAGCACCCACAGCCATGAATCCAGCATGTCCCAGGGACAACTGCCCGGTAAAGCCGTTAATCAGGTTTAGGCTTACCGCCAGAATGATATTTATAACCATGGAGGTAAGGTTAATCTGATAATACTGATTGAGCAATCCAGCAGTGATGGCATACTGCACCACCGTGAATAATGCCACCAGGATGAGTACCTCTCCACAGAACTTGAGCCAGTTGTTCTTTAATTTCTGCATCTCGCTCACCTACACTTTTTCGCCGGTATTCTTGCCCAAGAGACCGGTAGGCTTTATCAAGAGGATCAGGATCAACACTCCAAAAGCCACCGCATCCCGATAGAGACTGCTGCCATACCCGCTGACAAAAGTCTCCAGGATGCCCATAACAAATCCTCCCACCATGGCTCCCGGAATAATTCCTATACCTCCCAGTACAGCTGCGACAAAGGCTTTCAGACCTGGAATGATCCCCATCAAGGGGTTGATTGTATTGTAATAAACACCTACCATAACCCCGGCGGCTGCAGCCAAAGCTGAACCGATGGCAAAGGTTATGGAGATGGTCTTATCCACACTTATACCCATTAATACCGCCGCTTCCTGGTCAACCGATACGGCTCGCATGGCCTTGCCGGTTCTGGTCATCTTGATGATGTACTGGAGAATGATCATCAGCACAATGGCGGATACAATGATAAAGATGTCCTTATTGGTAATAAGCAGTCCCATTGCATGATACTCTTTGAGTGGAAAAGCTGTATGGGGAAACACCTTCTGCTGGGGTCCCAACAGGAAGATCGTCATATACTCCAAAAACAGTGACATACCAATAGCGGTAATCAATGCCGCTATACGCGTAGACTTTCTCAGGGGACGATAGGCAACTTTTTCAATAACAACACCCAGAACAGCACAGGCCAGCATTGCAAATATCATGGCCACCACAATGTTAGTACCGAACAGGGTGATTGAATAGAAGCCCACGAAGGCACCAACCATCATTATGTCGCCATGAGCAAAGTTTATTAGCATTATGATTCCATAAACCATGGTGTAGCCCAGGGCGATCAAAGCATATATAGCCCCCAGGGACAAACCATTCACCAGTTGTTGTACAAATTCGAGCATGATGGCAAATTCCCCTTTGTAAAACGGTAATGGCAACTGGGGAAAAGTTTCCCCAGTTGCCACTTCGTGCTATTTAGGTTGTATCCGAGTGTTCATTACCTGATTACCATCTTTGAACTCTATTATAACACCGGCTTTGACCGGGTTGTGCTGTTCATCAATGGTCATCTTGCCGGTTATTCCCTCAAAGTCCTTAATATTGGCTAATGCTTCGGTTATTGCGGCTGGCTCTGCGCTGTTGGCATCTTTAATAGCCTGTACCAGCAGCTGTACGGCATCATATCCCAGGGCCGCAAACGCATCTGGTTCCTTGTTGTATTTAGCCTTGTAGGCTTCAACAAAGGCCACAATCTTCGGGTCTTTGTCCTGGGAAGAATAGTGATTGGTGAAGTAAGTGTTGTTAAGGTTTGGAGCGGTGGCAACTGATACCATATCCGGGGAGTCCCATCCGTCTCCGCCACCCATGGGAACGGTTATACCCAGTTCACGAGCCTGCTTTATCAGAGGTGCTACCTCCTGATAATAACCGGGTACATAGATGAAGTCCGGGTTTTTACCCCTGATCTTGGTCAGGGTTGCTTTAAAGTCACGATCGTCCTTTACAAAACCCTCTTCAGCAACGATGGAACCGCCTTTTTCCTCAAAGGTCTTCTTGAAGTATTCGGCCAGGCCTTTACCGTAATCAGTGGAGGCATCCATGTAAATTGCTGCCTTTTTGGCTTTCAGGTTGTCAGCAGCAAACTCAGCCATCAAGGTTCCCTGGAAGGGGTCGATGAAGCATACCCTAAAAATGGAGTCCAGGGTCTTGCCGGTCTTATCATCGACAGTTACGTTAGGTGCAGTAGCAGCAGGAGCAATCAGCGGAATCCCATTATCCATCAGAACCGGGGTACTGCCCTGTACATTACCACTGGTTAGAGGTCCTATCTGGGCAACGATTCCATCGCCGACCAGAGCCGCGCTAACGCTCATTGCTTCGTCAGCTACTGATTTACAGTCTTTTACTATTGGGTTGAGCTGTTTTCCCAAGACCCCACCGGCTGCGTTGATTTCCTCAATCGCCAGCAACGCACCGTCACGGCTGTTGGAGCCATAGCTGGCTACACCACCGGATAACTCAACGTTGAGACCTACATTAATCTTCTCGCCCTTGTCCCCATTATTCTCGCCGTTCGGGGCTCCTCCTCCACAACCGGCGGCAATACCAAGGACAAATACCATTAGAACCAGTACCGATAGTCTTTTCATACCACCCTTTTTCATCCTTGTCCTCCTTTTTCCTAAATATTAATCCTCACACCACCACGATGTGAAAACTACCTCAATGGATACGTTGGCCCGGAACTGAATTGAATCAGCAACAACATCTTATTTATTATACATCAGCCTTGCTAATGTATCACGATGGATTCGGCAAAAATTTAAGGTTCAACTCTAATTTTTTCTTCCACGAAACAGTTTCTGTATTTTTCCTTTGTGTTGTTGGGGTGAAGTTTTATCCACGGCATGTTTATAGACCCCGGCGTCGCGGTTATGGTTGATGGTTAAACTCCTGCAGCCTCTCCCTGACCCGGGCCATCTCCTGGTTTATGTTTAAACGGCCGCGGCCCAGCCACCACATGGGACAGTGACAGTTGAAGTTGTCAATCATGCGATTGATATCCCGCAACCGTACCTCTGATTCTTTCAAGAATTTTCCTACCCGCTTTTGAGAATGCTGGTGGTTTGTTTTACCACCAGCATCCTTGATCCTTTGGACGGTTATGAACTTTTCGACTTCACGCCAGAAGTTTTCTATGGCTGCGTCCACATCTTTTCCCAGCTCCATCCAATAAGGTGAAAACCCGGCATCCTTCAGGATCTTGTTGGCCATCCGCATATCCGGAGGTTCGAAGGGATTATCCTGCAGGTTAAGAGGTTTTCCTTTACCCTCCAAATTATCAAAAGACCCGCTTTCCATAGCCTTGCGGATCTTCTCCTCTACCAGATCTTCCATGCTGGCCATATATTTGGCTGTACTCCGGGCCTTGCCAGCCTTGATTTTTATTTCCTCTTCCAGGGATTTATCGTCATCCATCGGTTTCCTCCTCAAGCGCAGCAGGCAGGTCCTCCAGACTGGTCAACCCAAATAGCTTCAAGAATTCGCCGGTAGTGCCGTACATCACTGGCCTTCCCGGCGCCTGCTTCTTACCTATCTCCTGAATCAGCCCCCGCTTGTGCAGTGATTGCAGAGCCCGATCCGCTCTAACCCCGCGCACCGCTTCCACTTCCGCTCTGGTAACCGGCTGCCGGTAAGCAATGATAGCCAGGGTTTCCAAGGCTCCCTGGGACAGCCGGGCGGCTTGTGGTGCCCCGGCTTCCTTCACAAACTCATGGTATTCCGGCCGGGTGCACATGGCCCATCCCGCCTCACTGGATACTATACTGATGCCGCTCTTTTTTTCATTATACTCCAGAGTCAGCTCGGTCAGTATGGTTAAGACATCCTCCTGGGAAACCCCGGTAACTCGCATTATATCCTCTACCGGAACGGCCTCGGCCCGGGCAAAAAGGATGGCTTCTATGGCACCTTTCAACTCTTTTCTAACCAACATTTTTGTGGCTCCATGTTTTGGATATTGATATCGCACCGAATGGCTCGGTCTGTACTGCTTTGACTCTCCCTAGTCTGATTAATTCCAGAAGAGCCATAAACAGTACCAGCACTTCTCTTCGGCTGACGGCGCTGGCAAACAGATCCTGCAATTTCAGGCCACGCCGGTGCTTGCTGATGGATTGTTCGATTACTTGCATCTGTTCGTGGATATCTACATCCCCCTCGGGGATTTTAACCGGTATATCCGTATCCTCTCGCTGCAGCCAAACGGTCCTGAACGATCGAGCCAGCTGCGTTAGTGTGACATGCACTTCAATTTGCGGCTCCAGTTCCTGAGGTTCACGATAATAGACGCGGGGCAGCACCCCTTCATATCTCTGCTCCAAGGCCTGGGCTAAAACCTTAAAGTTTCGGTACTCCACCAGCCGGTTCACCAACTCCTGGCGGGGGTCCTCCTCCTCTTCCATGGTATCCTCGACCCGCGGGCGGGGTAACAACAGCCTGGTCTTTATTCTGATAAGGGTAGCAGCCATCAACAAGAAATCCGCCAGGACATCCAGATCCACTTCCACCAGTTCTTCCAGTGAAGCAAGGTACTGTTCGGTAATGGTGGCTATCGGGATATCATAGATGTCTATCTGGTTCTGTTCGATGAGCTTTAATAGAAGATCAAGTGGCCCCTCGTAGATCTCCAGCTTGACCGAATAACTCACTCACGACCTCCGTCTATGCAAAGATAAAACCGCTGAACAACCCCAGGATAATATTAAGAACCGGCCACAGGATGCGGCCTATGAGTCCGGAAAAAACCAAGACCAAAAGGATTATGGGTCCGTAACGCTCCAGGTTGTCTAGCAGGACTCCCTGGCTGTCCGGCAGTATTCCGGCCAGGATCTTGGAGCCATCCAGGGGAGGCACCGGAATCAGATTAAAGACTCCCAGAACCACGTTGTAAAGTAAAAGCGGTTCCAACAGCGTCATGGCTGCCACCGTATTGCCGGATTGGGGCATTGAATAAACCAGCTTCATTAATACGGCCGCCGCTATAGCCAGCAGGAAATTCATGCCTGGTCCCGCCAGTGAAACCAGCATCATACCTTTTCGCATATCAACTCCCTTGAAGTTCAAAGGATTCACCTGCACCGGTTTGGCCCAGCCAAACTTCACCAGGAGCAGCATTAAGAAGCCCAGCCAGTCGATATGGGCTAGGGGATTCAGGGTTAGCCTTCCCTGGTGATAGGGGGTATCATCTCCCAGAAAATCAGCTGCCCGGGCGTGGGCATATTCATGAAAGGCCAGAGCGATTAAGAGTCCAGGAAGCATAATTAGCATATCGCGAATATCCGGAAAACCTAACATGCACGATCCTCCATCCATTTCTTCACCAGTACCACTTCATCCTGAAAAGAGGCCGCCTTGCCGTCCAGTCGCGCTGCTCGCAAGCGGTCCAATAACACCTTGTAGATCGGGCCTGGTGGTATTCCCATCATCTTAAGATCATTCCCGTTTAATGCTACTTTAACGTCCCGGGCCAGTTCCAAATACCTGATGGCCTTCTCCCAGGCCCATTCCTGATCCAGGCACAGCAGGAAGAAGACCACATTTTCTATCGAGTATCCCTGGAGGATATCATCAAGTTGACTAAAAGGCATATTCTTCTGTTGCTGGAAACTGAGGGCTAATTCGATCATGTCCTGCAACCGGGTCAAAGATCGCTCGGCTTCCCGGTCAAAGTGAAAACGGTTCACCACGCCCAGCAGCCTGGATTGGTCCAGTTGTGAACACAATACTTCCATATAGACCACCCAGGGGCGTACCCCCCGGTCCAATTCCTTTTCCGCCAGCCACCCAAGGACCCGGGGTATACGACGCAGGGTATACCTCATCTTGTCATTAATCACTACCTCAGGCAGAACGTACTGCCATACACCGATCTCCTCCATTCGGCGCAGGGCTGGTAAAGGGTCTTTCTCCTCCAGAATCAGTTGCAGTTCCTGACGTATCCGCTTGTAGGACAACCGCTTCAAAAGCCGGCGCTGAATAGCGGAACGCGCCAGTTGCAGCGTATCCGGCTCAATACGAAATTTAAACCGGGCTTCGAACCGGATAGCGCGGATAATCCGTGTCGGATCTTCAACAAAACTGAGATTATACAGGATCCTGATCAGGCCCTGCTCCAGATCGTGCTGTCCGCCAAAATAGTCTATCATTTCCCCGTACCGGTCAGCATTCAGACAGATGGCCATAGTGTTGATAGTAAAATCCCGGCGGTACATATCCTCTTTAATCGAAGATCTTTCCACTCGCGGCAGGGCAGCCGGAAACTCATAGTATTCGGTCCTGGCCGTGGCCACATCAATCTTGAAGCCATCCGGGAGCAAGACCACCGCCGTTCTGAACCTTTCATGAAGCCTTGCTCTTCCCCCGAGTACACCAGCCAGTTTCTTGGCAAATTCCATACCATCGCCTTCCACCACCAGGTCAACATCAAAGTTCTTAACCTTCAGCAGTAAATCCCGGACAAACCCTCCAACACAGTAAACCCGAACCCCCATATCGTCAGCAGTCATACCTGCTGACTTCAGGATATTCTTAATTGTTTTGGGCAGGCGGTACTCCAGGGTTTCGCGATGATCACTGGTCAGTTCCAGTTCAGGCCGGGCATACAGCTCCGCATGGTCTTCAGGATAATGATCACCATGCACGGTGCGCAGTAAATCAGTCCGGGACACGATCCCAACCAACCGGCCTTCATCCACCACCGGAACCCTTCCAATATCCCGTTCAACAACAATCCTCCGAATCTCATTAACGCCGGTATCCGGCGAAACAGTTACTACCTCCCGGCTCATAAAACCCTTAACCGGCGCATGCCCCAGGTTATGAATCCGGGCCTTATCCACATCGCGGCGCGATATTATTCCCACCAGATGATCCCCTTCCACCACCGGCATGCCAGTATGCCCGTAACGGAGCATAGTCTTTCCTGCTTCATCCATCGTGACATCCGCCGGTATGGACTTCACCGGGCTCGACATTATTTCACGGGCTACAAGCCCTGTACGCGCGTTTTCGAAAAGCTCCTGCAGAATCACCCGCTCAATCTCTTCCAAATCAGGCTGCTTAATAACAGCGGAAGCCGCCATCGCATGTCCACGCCCCCCCAGCGGGGACAATATCTCGTTTACCATGATATTGGAGGTTCTGCTCCGTGCCACCACCTGGGCCTTGCCCTGCATTATCACCGCCACGAACAACGCGTCACACACCTCCATCTCCAGGAGATGGTGGGTAACCACATCCAGACCAGCGATAAAGCCTTTTTCAGTCCCGGTTGTCAGGACGATGTCGAGGCCGTTAATCCGGTAGCGCTTGACATTGGCCAGAAGCTTCTGCAGCAGTTGACGCTGTTCCTGGGAAAAGGGTTCTTCCACAAAGCTGGCCACAACTGAGAGGTCTGCCCCCTGGCGCAGCAGGTAAGCCACGGCTTCAGCATCACGGTAGGTGGTTGAGGTGAAAAGCAGGCTGCCGGTATCCTCATAGATACCGAGTGCCAGGATTGTGGCCTCGAATGGTGTAAGCATAATGTCTTCCTGCTGGATTTTTTCAACCAAAACGGTGGTAACTGCCCCTACCATATGGACTTCATTTATAATCCCGTAAACATCACACGGCCCATCCGGGTGATGGTCAAATACTATGTACTCGTATTCCCGTTCTGCCAGGACCTTTAATGAGCCCAGGCGGGCAAGATTCCTCGTATCCACCAGGATGACCCGTTCCACTGCATCCAGATCAATCTCATTGGGAGTTCTGAATACCAGGCTGTCCTTGTACAACCCCATGAACTGGCGGACATTTTTGGATAGGGTGCCTGATATGACCGGAACCGCTGCAGGAAATAACTTGTTCGCCGCCACCATGGAGGCTAGACCGTCGAAATCAAGACTGTTGTGGGAAGTAACTATATCCAAATCCTTCTTCTCCCCTGTTTAGATACCCGCATTATATCATAGTCCGTAAACTTGCCCAACCAGCCTATCCTTAAATTTGGCTACTTGGTATACTTAAACTATTCAGGTGTTGAAACCCAGGAGCGGGCAGATTGTTTTCACAATGCCAGTCCAGGAGTGTACCGGGACAGGATCACGGATTTACACCGGCAGGATTAACCTTTCGCGGTCTGACTGTTACCATAGTATTATGCTGCCAGAACGACTTTCAATGGTAGCTTACGGTGTGCAAAATATCTTCACCTGAGTATAGAAGGGATGATGGTGTTGGCTTACACTCGCGAAGAGATTATCAGATGTACAGATATCCCTCACCGGGGATTTCGCGTGGAAGGGGAGCTTAAGGATGACTTGCACCACTTGAAGGTAGATATGGTTATCGATTTTTTTCGAAGTGAAATCATGGAGGCTCACGCTGAAGCAGTGAATACCCCTTTCCCTATCTGCAAAGAAGCTATGGGATCAATCAAGAAGCTGGTTGGCGTCCAGATCGGACCGGGCTTCGGCAAAACGGTCAAACAAGCCTTGATCAACTCCGAGGGATGCTTTCACCTGGAGGAGTTGATCATGAGTGCGGTAAACGCGGGCTTGCAGGCCTCAGCTCGCGAGATCCCGGACTGGATCAGCAGGGAGGAGTACGCTGACCGCTGGAGATCCTGGGAAAAACTATACCTGGGGCGCTGCATCCATTACGCGCAACCCGGGGCGGGAAATACCCTGGAACGGGTGCACACTGAGATCCTTCCTCAAAAAAAGTTGGACAATAGCGGCAATGAGCCTGCTCGGTAAAGGACAAAATCAGTCATAGGCGGATTGGTTTCAGAGCAGGTTCGAAGTATCACTGAGAAACATATTAGGCGCTCGCTTCCATTTTTTAGGCGAAAGAATTGGTATGCCGGTATCGTATCAAAATTAATAAAGTTTTCTAGATGCAAAGGGGGTTAGTATCGTCATGCGAAAGACTGTTTGGTCACTTCTTGTTTGCGCGGTAATCGGCCTTTTCTTACTGGCTTCGGTTACCTCTGTTGCTGCCGCAGCCTTTACCGATATTAAAGGCCACTGGGCGGAGTCGTATATTAATAACCTGGTAAATGACGGATACATAAAAGGCTATACCGACAATACATTTCGCCCGGACCGCACTATCAGCCGTGCCGAGTTCTTGACGATAATTATGAACATCAAGGGACTGAAGGCCTCCGCTTCCGCCACCAACAGCTTCAGTGATATTAGCGGCCACTGGGCTCGGGGCTTGATCAACCAGGCGGTTAATGAGGGTATTGTGGTGAAGAGCGAGTACTCGGGTACATTCAAGCCTAACCAGGCACTTAAGCGCAGCGAAGCAGCAGCGATGATGGTCAGAGCGTTAGGACAGTCGCCCAGCGCTGGTACTATCAGCTTCAAAGACAAGACCAATGTAGAAAACAGCATTTACCGGGGTTACATAGTAGCAGCCTACAACCTGGGACTGATTAACGGTTACAGCGATGGCGAGTTCAAGCCGTTTGAACTGGTCACTCGTGCCCAGGCCTGCACCATGCTGAATACCTTCTCCAAGAATACCGGCACTGCCACTTCCCCGGCCGGTTCGGGGGTTCTGAACCGCATAGTGTTAGGCAGCAACACCTATAATTTTCTGACCACCCCGGTTTATCTTAAAATTGGGCTGAATGAAGTCCGGATCACCAGCCTCAGCGTTACCGGGAATTCACTCTTTGTTAACAACACCTATCTGTATTCGCTGAATGCTGGGACCAAATACCCTGACCTGATTGTCAATAACAATCGATATGTGGTAAACAGCATGAGTGCCTCCGGCAGTAATCTGGTGGTATATCCATCCTCTATGCGTCTCAACCGGTTGGCTCTTGGCAGTCTGAGGTATGATCCCGAGTTTGTCAAACTATATGTAGGACTGGTCAACAGCGATTATTACCTGTACGACATGGAAATCATTGACCAGTATACAGTCAAGGTGGACGGCAAGCAGATCGACCTGCGAAACCGTTCCATCACTATTGCACCGGGCAACCAGTTCTATATCGTTGAAAGGGTTATTCTCAGTTCAGGAGATACCGCTCTGGAATTAACTGAAACCGACCCCGTAATATTTAACCGGCTTACCCTGTCTGACATAACCGATATATATGTTGGCAACTCGAGGCTTGATATGGATGATATCTCCCGTATCGATTTTATTATCGATAATACCCGGTATTACCTGAATGAGCTTACCATTGATGCTTCCGGCAACTTCAGCGTTGATAATGAGACTTACGATTCGGACGAGGTATTACTGCTCATTGACGGCGAGTACTATGCCATCGAAAATATCAGGATCTATGATGAGAAATTTACGTTTTACTGTGAGCGCACCGATTTTGAAAAAGTGCTAATCAATGATGAATATTACGATGTTGACGATGTAAAAATCATCATGGATGATACCCGTTATGACCTCAATAGTGTCCTGGTAGTAAGGCGTAATGTGATGCGTATTGCCGGACGCCAGTACAATCTGGATTCATCCTTTGAGTGTCTCATAGACGGCCGGATCCATGATATCGAGGAGATTGACTATGATGACGACCTGGACATGGTTATTATCGAAGTATCTAAATCCTCTACCAGTTCCGGACAACCAACGAATTACCTTTTCTACAGCAGTGGCGCGCTCCTGCGTGCCAGTACCTCTAATCCGGTTTACATATATACCAGTGGGAACTGGAGAGATTTTGATGATGTGACAATCCTTGACCCCACTCGCTACAGCTACAAAGGGACCAACTACAACCTGATCGGAGCTGAGATACGCATAGCGGGGGTAGAATACGAGGTAGTCGACACCACCTGGCAGGGAAGCACCCAGCAATTCCGGATTCATCTGGAGGAAGAATAGTATAGTCACCATGTTTCTAATGACGAATAATTACAGCGAAGTTTAGAGAGGTTAGAACTATGGCAGAAAAATATATCAAGAACGTTGAATTTTCATCGGTTTTTCCCCTGGCAGAACAGTTAAGTTATCAGCCTGGACAAATAGTCAGCAAAACGCTGGCGCAGAATCGGGCCTTAAGCCTTACGTTATTTGCATTTGATAAAGGGGAGGAAATTAGCACTCACGAATCCTCGGGTGACGCCATGGTGATTGCACTGGACGGCACCGGAGAAATAACGATAGCCGGTGAGAAGTTCACTCTGAATGCAGGTGAAGCCATTGTCATGCCGGCAAAGAAGCCGCATGCTGTATTTGCTGTTGAGCAGTTCAAAATGTTCCTGGTAGTAGTATTTCCCCAGTGAAAAGCGGGGCAACCCTGTCCGATTATATTTGCTCGAGGAAGCAGGGGGACAATCGACAATCCCCCTGCTTCCCTGTTACTGACGTCACTATTCTGCGGAACACCGCTTACCCGGTCTCATCAGTTAATAGGTTGTCCTGCCAGCCCATACAACATTAAATCAAATAATTCTTTCACCAGATTCTTATTTCTGTTTATCAGCATTTCAGGCTGCTGAATCACATTCTGATACATTCTTAGATAAAGCATCGCCGCTTCAATAGAAAGATCCCTGCGTATATACCCTTCCTTGCGTCCTTTCTCAATAAACAGACTGACGATTTCGGTATATCTTCGATTATAAAAGTCATCCATCAGTTTCTTTATCTCCGGATCGTCAAGAAGCTCCAGATTAATTTTATCTATAAATTCGTCCTTCATTGATACGGCATTCTTCAATAATTCGGGAAAGGGCAGGTCTGATTCCCATAGTTCCTTTTTTGCTTTCCAGCTATTTTCAAGAAGGTTTTTAATTGTATCCTTCATCAAGCCTTCCTTGCTACCGAAATAATTATATATACTGGCCGGCGCAACCCCTGCTTTCTTGGCGATTTCATTTATAGTCGTTTTGTCCGTTCCATACCTGTCAAAAAGCTCTACTGCGGCAGTTCGTATTTTTTCTTTTTTCAATTCTGTTCGGCGTTCATATCCGTTCATGTTTCACCTCATCATGGGCACAAATTTTTATAATGTTCTATTTTAATTTATATAAAACTTCTTGTCAAACTGCTTCATATTAAGTTAATATAGAGTTGTTGTAATGTTTCATTATAAATCATATATTTCTGGAGGACTGCCCATGAATGTAATTCATATTCATAAGCTGACCAAGTCCTTTGGCAGAACCTGGGCCTTGAGAGGACTTGATCTCACTGTGACGCAAGGAGAAATTCACGGGTTTATTGGCCCCAACGGTGCCGGAAAGTCTACGACTATCCGTATCCTGCTGGGTATGCTGCGTAAAACGTCCGGAAGAATTACCCTGTTCGGCGGTGATCCCTGGCAGGATGCTGTGCAATTGCACCGCCGGCTGGTTTACGTCCCCGGGGATGTCACTCTATGGCCCGATATGACCGGAGGCGAAATCATCGACTTGCTGGGACGCCTGCATGGCGGACTTAATGTTTCGCGAAAAAAACAGATGCTGGAACGCTTTCAGCTTGATCCAACCAGGAAGAGCAAAACCTATTCCAAGGGAAATCGGCAGAAAGTAGCCCTGGTGGCCGCTTTTTCGTGTGAAGCAGAACTGTATCTTTTGGATGAGCCTACCTCGGGGCTGGATCCCCTGATGGAAGTGATCTTCCAGGAATGCGTGGCCGAAGTAAAGAAAGCTGGCAAAACTGTTCTCCTGTCCAGCCACATCCTCTCAGAGGTGGAGACCCTTTGCGATCGGGTAAGCATAATCCGGCAAGGAAAGATCGTAGAATCGGGAACCCTATCTGAGCTTAGGCATCTCACTCAGGCCACAGTTTGTGTGGAAACAGGTAGATTAGCAATTGGGCTGGAAAGATTATCAGGAATTCATGATTTATTGCAAGATGGTTTGAAGTACCGTTTTTCAGTGGAATCCAATGCCCTTACAAAAGTACTGGAGGTGCTGCTTCCGCTGGGGATCAAATCGTTGACCATCGAACCGCCAAGCCTTGAGGAGCTGTTCATACGTCATTATGGTACCAGTGCCCGTGATAAGGAGGAGCACTGAGATGAAAGTCAGCGATTTTACGGGTACTAGAACACTTTTCAGCCTGTTTCTTAGACGTGATAGGTTCCTGTTGCCCATCTGGGTATTCCTTCCGGTGATCCTGGTATTGATCGTGGCCGCAACTTTCACAGCTATGGCCAGCCATGGAATGCAGAGTGTTTTGGCTGAGTTTAATAAAGATCCATTGATATCAGCACTGCTGGGCCCAGTCATGTCCTTTGACCTTTCCGGAGCTATTGTATGGCGAGGCACTTCTCAACTGGCACTGGCATTGGGGATCGGCAGCCTGCTTACCGTGATCCGGCACACCCGCACAGATGAAGAAACAGGTCGCAGTGAATTGATTCGGGCTTATGCAGTAGGCCAATATGCAAGCTTGACCGCTGCGTTGGTGCTCACCGGTGTCGGTAATCTGGCAGCTGGCTTGCTGATCGCCCTGACTATCATTATTCTTGGGGGTGCTGTAGATGGTTCCCTTCTCTTTGGGGCGACCATGTCAGCTATTGGGTGCTTTTTCGGCGGATTAGGAGCATTTGCTGTTCAACTTCGGGAAAACAGCGGAACTGCCCGAGGCATTGGTTTCACAGTTTTGGGCGTTGGAATGGTGATGGCGATTCTTAATAACTTCGGAGGAGGCAATACCTTATTAAGCTGGATAACTCCCATGGCATGGCAGCGGGTGACTGAACCATTCGCTGGTAATCATGGATGGGTCCTGCTATATTGTGCTGCATTTGTGGCTGTACCCACTTTTATTGCCTACGTACTTTCTGCTCGCAGAGACCTGGGAGCCGGTGTTCTTTCAGCCAGTTCCGGTCCTCCGGAAGCAGCTCCCCATCTTTCCAGTCCTTTGGCCTTGGCCTGGAGGCTGCATAAGCGAAGTCTTATCGGCTGGCTAACAGGAACAGTCTCGTATATTGTGGTGTTTGCTGCTATCTCTCCCGGTTTATCCAATGCCGGTGGAATGAGTAATTGGCTGTCGAACCTGGGTGGCACGAATTGGTCTGATGAGGTGGGTTTGGGCTATGTCTTTATCAGTGTAAGCATCTATCTGATGTCACTCTTTGTGGGCGTCTATGCCATGACCACTGTACTGCGTCTTAAAAAAGAAGAGACTGAAGGCAGAGCAGAACTGCTGGTAGATAAACAGGTCAGCCGGATTCGATGGATGAGCAGTCATTTAGTCGTGGCAACTTTGGGCTCTGCCGTACTGCTGGTGGCCACAGGCATCGCCGGGGGACTGGTTTATGGGCTGGCAACCGCGGATTTGAGCGGTCAATTCTGGCATATCTTTATGATGAGCGTGTCAAAAATCCCACCTGTATGGATACTGATCGGTGTAACCACTATGTTATATGGCTTATGGCCTCGAATAACATCCCTGGGATGGGTGTTTTGGTTATCCTTTAGTATATTGGAGTTTGCCTGGGAGGCGCAGGTAATTGATTGGTCACTTATGCGTTTCTCTCCCTTTTCTTATGCCCACTATACTATTAATATTTTACATCTACCGCTGCTTCCGTTGATCTGGCTTCTGTGCCTTTCAGTAATAATGGCGGGAATCGGATTATTGGGGTTTAGGAACAGGGATGTTTTGACAAAGGCATAAAACGGAGAAACGAAGCAGGCTTCATATACTGGAAACATCTTGTGGATAAGCCGGAGTCTTGACAATGCAGATCGTTAAGTACGAGGCTGACAATCATCCCGTGAATGACGATTGTCAGCCCCATAAACTCAGGCCAGTTCTTATGCCATTTCCGCCATTAAATCGCAGATCAGATTGGAAAAGGCCACCGGGTCTTCGATGGTCAGGCCTTCAATCAATAGGGCCTGATTATAGAGAATTTCACTGTAGGTTTTCAGCTTATCCTTATCATCCTTGAACAGCTGATTAAGAGTATCGAAAATGGGATGATTGGCGTTAATCTCCAGAATACGGTCAGCCTTGACCCGTTGTTCTGAAGGCAGGGAGTTTAAAACCTTTTCCATTTCCAGCGACAACGCCCCGTCACTGGTCAGGCAGACTGGATGGGATTTAAGCCTCTGCGAGAGACGTACTTCCTTGGCCTTTCCATTAAGCGCTTCCTTCATGAAGGTAAACAGTTCTTTGTAATCCTCGGCTTGTTTCTGCGCTGACTGTTTTTCTTCCTCTGTTTCCAACCCCAGATCGCCGCTGGAGACAGATTTGAATTCCTTGCCATCGTATTCGTGGAGCATTTTGAGCGCAAACTCATCGATATCATCCACCAGATATAGGATTTCAAATCCTTTGTCCCTAACCAATTCGGTTTGGGGAAGGCGATCAATACTATCGATGTTTTTGCCGCAGGCGTAGTAGATATACTTTTGTTCCTCCTTCATCCTCCCGATATATTCCTCAATGGTGACCAGCTTCTTTTCCAGGGAGGAATGGAACATGAGCAAGGGCATCAAGAGTTCTTTGTTAGCACCGAAACTGTTGTAAATACCCCATTTCAGCTGCAGGCCAAAGTTTTTGAAGAATTTCTCATAGGTTTCGCGCTGGTTGTTCAACATGGCCAGGAGTTCACTCTTGATTTTCCTTTCCAGGCTCTGGGCGATGAGCTTTAATTGCCGGTCATGCTGCAGCATCTCCCGGGATATATTCAGGGAAAGGTCCTGTGAGTCGACCAGTCCTTTTATGAAGCTGAAGTGATCCGGCAAAAGATCGGCGCATTTCTCCATGATTAATACTCCGTTGGAATAAAGCTGCAGGCCTTTTTCATACTCCTTGCTGTAGTAATCAAATGGAGTCCTTGCCGGAACGAACATGAGCGCGTTATAGGTGGCCTTGCCTTCGGTGCTGCTGTGAATAACCAGCAACGGATCTTCGAAGTCAAAGAATTTCTCCCGGTAGAAGTAATGGTAGTCCGCATCGCTCAATTCGCTTTTATTGCGGCGCCAGATAGGAACCATACTGTTAAGGATCTCAGTCTCGGTGTAATTCTCGTACTCGTCTTTGCTGCCTTCTTTTAACCGTTGGCCTTCAACATCCATCTTAATTGGATAACGGATATAATCAGAGTACTTCTTAACCAGGGACTTAATCCGGTAAGTATCCAGATATTCGTCGTAATTTTCCTCTTCGGTGTTGTCCTTAAGGCTAAGGATAACAACAGTCCCCACACTGTCCTTGCTCGAAGGGGTTATTGTGTAGCCATCCAGCCCCTCAGATTCCCACTGAAAGGCCTTATCAGAGCCATAGGCCCGGGAAATCACGGTAAGGCGTTTACTGACCATAAAGGCGGAATAGAAGCCAACGCCGAATTGGCCAATGATTTCGATGTCTTCGAGTCCCTGGTTTTCCTTCATAAAGGCCAGTGATCCGCTATTGGCAATAGTTCCGAGATTGTCCTCCAGTTCCTCCTCGCTCATACCAATTCCGTTGTCGATAATGGTGATGTTCCGGTTTTCTTTATCAACCTCAATTCTGATAAAGAAGTCTTCGCGGTTCAGCCCCACGTTCTGGTCGGTCAGTGAGCGAAAATACAGCTTGTCGATGGCATCACTGGCATTGGAGATTAATTCCCGTAAAAAGATTTCCCGGTTGGTATAAACGGAATTAATCATCAGGTCCAATAGTCGTTTTGATTCAGTCTTGAATTGAATTTTTTCCACAGCACTACACCTCACAAAAATACTATTCGGACCCATAATGGGCATTTTTTCAACATAATATATATCGCAAATTCTTCTCTAATTCAAGAGGCATGAGCCGATATTTATTAGGCGGTACGGGAACGCGGCACTTCCCGGTGTTGATTAAAAGTGCAGCCGAAAGGGCGAAAGATATTCAAAACGAAGCAGGCATAGGAACTTTCCTATGTCTGCTTTAAGAACGGCATGATCATACCCATCGTATTTGGTAAGAAAGACAGGAGTTGAGCCGCAAGTTGGTGAAATAGCTCAGCATGAAAATAAAGCAGACAAATTCGACTTTTGCGGGTCTGTCGCCTCCAGCCTGTTAGGAGGCTTCTTCCAGAATGTAGCCAGCAATGTTGCGGCAGTGGTCGCTTATTCTTTCCAGGTTGGTCAGCATGTCCATGAATACGGCTCCGTTACTGCCGTTGCATATACCTTCGTTAAGTCTTCGTATGTGGTTTTTACGGTAAGTGTTCTGCAATTCGTCGATCTTTTCTTCCAATGGCAGCACTTGTCTGGCAGCAGATACGTCCTGGTTTTCGAGGGCTTGATAGGCCAAGATCAATGTTTCTTTGGTGATTTCAATGATATTCTGCATTTCTTCCTGAGCTTCACCCGAGAAACTGACCTGGGTTTCCTGGGCATAAACAGCCTGTTCGATAATATTCTCGCAATGATCGCCAATCCGCTCTATATCATTCAGGGATTGCAGAATTATATTGGCGTTGATTGATTCGGCCATCGACAACTGCTTCCGTGAAGCCAGCACCACATAGTCGGTTATTTCTCTTTCCAAACGATCGATAGCAGTTTCAAGTGCCTGGCTCTTCTCGAGCGTCTCCTCCTGGGGTTTGTTGAAATAATCAATTGCATTATTAAACGCCTCAAAAGCCATCGAAGCCATATGCAGGGTCTCTCGTTTCGCCTGGGCCAGGGCCATAGATGGATTAGTCAAGAACCTGCGGTCAATAAATTTCGTCCTGTATGGGTCAAGAACCTCAGGCCGGTCCGCAATCAGCCTGGTGACAATATATGCCAGTACGGCTACAAATGGCAATTGTATTATGGTATTACTGATATTAAAAACAGCATGGGTTTGAGCAATCTGCAGCTTTATATTCAGGGTTTCCCATGTGCCATTAAAACCTGGCAGGAAAACAAAAAAGTAATCGGTGAACAAGGCGACTAGTTTTTCAAAATATCCCATCAGAAAGAGAGGCAGGAAAATAATCGTTCCCAGCACATTGAAAATTGTATGGGTGAGCGCGGTCCTTCTGGCTGCGACACTGGTTCCAATGCTCGCCAACAAGGCAGTGATGGTTGTACCAATGTTGTCTCCAAAAAGAATCGGAACTGCCTGATGATAGGTTACAGCGCCCTGATAGGCCAACTGCTGCAGTACGCCAATAGTAGCACTGCTGCTTTGTATCACCATGGTCATCAACGTGCCAATAGCCACCCCTACCAGGGAATTGTTTTCGATACTGGTCATCAAGGAGGTAAAGAAGGACATATCCTTCAGCGGCTCCATCCCGGTTCCCATAAGGGATAAACCAAAGAACAGGAGCCCAAAACCAAATAATGTTTGTCCAATCATCTGGGTTCGCTTGACCTTTGCGAACAGGTATATAAGGGCACCCAAACCGAGAATTGGCAGGGCGTATTCCTGCAGATTGAAACCAATTAGATAGGCAGTCACGGTAGTGCCTATGTTAGCTCCCATTATCACCCCGATGGCCTGGCGCAGGGTCAGCATTTCAGCATTTACCAGTCCGACAGTAAGTACCGTCGTTGCACTGCTGCTCTGTATCAGACCCGTAACCAGCATACCCGTCAACACCCCTCTGAGCGGGCTGCGGGTCCCTTTTTCGAGAATCGTCCTCATTCTATCTCCGGCTACCGTTTGCAGGCCATCGGACATAAATCGAAGGCCGAACAAAAACAAACCCAAGCCGCCAATAAACGAAAATATTATCCCTGATACACCCGCGGACAAAACAATTCCTCCTAAAAATCAAAAAAAATTTTCAACCACCCTATAGTATACCTTACTGAATCCTGCCGTGCACATCATTTATTATAGGCATGTAACAAGCCTTCCCCTATACCGGCTGGTACAGCATTTATAGGTTGAATCACTGATAGGATGCATGAGAACCAATATAAATATGAGGAAGTTTTTCGGCATTTGCTTCATCCCGCCAGTGTGTTCGTGATATCTCAAGAAATAAAGAGGCAAGGAGCCAAACTCCTTGCCTCTTCGGCGCTCATCGGGTATCTGTTACTTGACTAACGGAGTCGGGCCGGTACAATATCATTCCTTATCAGGTCGTCATAGGTCTCCCGCTTGAGGATCAGATCCGCCTGTCCGTTTCCGACCAGGACCATGGCCGGGCGGGGTATGCGGTTGTAATTCATGGACATAGCATAGTTATACGCTCCGGTGGCCGAAACGGCCAGGATGTCGCCAGGTTCCACGCGGGGCAGCTTGATATCCCAGATCAGCATATCTCCTGATTCACAGCACTTACCGGCTATAGATACGGTTTCTTCAGGAGCCTGATTGGCCTTGTTGGCTAAAATGGCTTCATATTTTGAACCATATAAGGCCGGGCGGGGATTATCTCCCATCCCCCCGTCAACCGCGATGTATTTGCGTATTCCGGGTATATCCTTGTGGGATCCGATAGTATAAAGGGTGGTTCCGGCTGGGCCCACGATAGCCCGCCCCGGTTCCACAACAACCCTGGGTACTGGCACCCCATACTGTGCGGCTTTTTCCTTAACACACGGCATTACCGCCTTTACCCATGCCTCCGGAGAAACCGGTTCATCCCCTTCAAAGTAGTATATACCAAACCCGCCGCCCAGATTCAATTCTGTGGTAACAAGACCGGTTTCTTCCCGTATCTGGGCAACAAAAGCCATCATAACCTCGGCCGTATGAGCAAATGATTCCATCTCAAATATCTGGGAGCCGATATGGCAATGAAGACCTGAATAAACAAGGAAAGGATACTTTTTAAGACTCTTCACCGCTTCCAGGGCCTGACCGTTCGGCAGGGTGAATCCAAATTTGGAGTCTATTTGACCAGTCTTGATGTAATCGTGGGTATGCGCCTCAATACCCGGGCTTATACGCAGGGTTATTTTCTGCTCCTGTCCTGCTTCATCGCAAACCCGGTTCAGCAGTTCCATCTCATAGAAGTTGTCGACCACAATAATGCCGACCCGGTTATTAACCGCCATCTGTATCTCATCCAGAGTTTTGTTATTCCCATGGAAATAAATATTTTCCGCCGGAAAATCTACCGATAGCGCGGTATGTAATTCGCCGCCTGATACCACATCCAATCCCAAACCTTCATCCTTCACCAGGAGACAGGTTGCCATGGTACACATCGCCTTACTGGCATAGATCACCTTGGTATCCCCCGCAGACGCGAATGCCTCCTTCAACCTCCGGCAGTTCTCACGAAAGGCTTTCTCATCCAGAACATACAGCGGAGTGCCAAATTCCTTGACCAGGTCAAGGGTGTCAACACCACCGATCTCCAAGCGGCCAGCACCATTTATTCTCATAGTTCCCTGCAGTTTCACGCTCACCACTCCAAATCCAAAAAATAAATGGCTATTGCCATTGCCAATAGCCATCAAAGTCACGGGGTTATTTTAACATTCAGCGAAAATCGGTGTCAAACATTGTCGCCGCATAAAAATCGGGACATGAGCAGGTTTCTGATCACTCTACGCGGTTACAAGAGAATCCCTTGCGGGCATAGGGACGACCGGGGAGCAATTGAATTAGACACAGATAACTGCCACACTACCCACCTAATGCACCAGCTGGCGGCAGAGTATATCCAGGGCGTCACTGTTAGTCTCTATCAGGATTCGGGCGTGCATTTTCAGCTTTCTGATGGTTTCCGGGCTGGCATCATCCAACTGGCACTCCTGTTTCATCTCCGGCTGCAATCGATAATATCTGGGGTTGCCGGGTCCCTCAGGTGGCAGCAACAGACGCAGATGGTAATCTACTGTGTCACTTACCCCATCAAACACAATGTTCATCAGAGGGCGAACCCAGCCAGCCAGCCCCCAGCGTTCCGCCTCATCGAAAGGCAGAGGTGTTTTTTGCTCACCGGTACCAATAGACAGCATCAAGATATCCTCCCCGGGATGTTTGCTGCGGACCTCGGTATAGGCACACATACCCGGGTTGTTGGCATATACCCCGCCATCTATTAGGGCGTAGTATTCCGAAGCACCTTCAATACCAAGTTTATAGGGGGAGAAGTACGTGGGGGCGGCAGTCGCTGCGAAGGCCACGTCCTGCATGGTATAGTCGTAATCTGAACGCTCACGAGCCCGGCTGCTCCTGAAAAAGAAGGGGGTACGGATCTCTATTTCATACGCGGTAATCAGCAGATTACACAGGGCTTCTTTCAAATGGGTCCGGCCAAAATACCCGGCATAAACCATTTTCATTCCATCCGATGGGTACTTATAGTCAGCCAAAAACCCCAGTGAGGTTATACGGTACCAGCAGGAACGCGAAAAAATCTCCCGGCCATGGTTTTCATAGAGTCTCACCATGTCGGCGGCAGAAAACTCAGGCTTGCCTTCCGCATCGGGTTTAGTCAGGCCTAATGCCAGGAGTCCCCCGGTTGAGGTACCGGCTATCAAATCAAACAGCAGGGATACCGGTTTCCGGGTGCGTTTTTCAATCTCGGCCAGAACCATGGCCGGGATTATCCCGCGTATTCCCCCACCGTCAAGTGAAAGTACCTTAATCATAACTGATTCCTCCAAACTCCCGACATCTGCCTCCTTCACCGTTATTATTATATAAAGAGGGTTCCTGTCCTATTACTCACCCCCATGCGGAGTCTGTTTGATCATGATTTCGGCCCTGATTACAAATCATGCGGATAAAAAGAGAGAACCCTTTAATTAAGGTTCTCTCCCGTTTTTTCTTCGATGATTTAATCTATAGTCTGCCTGCTGATCCTCACCTCACGGAAGATCGGCCAGGCTCTTTTCCAGGAGTTCCTCTGGAATCTCTACATCCACCATTCTGCCAGACAGGTACTCATCATAGGCGCTGAGGTCAAAGTGCCCGTGTCCGCTGAGGCCGAAAACGATACACTTGCTCTCGCCGCTCTCCTTGCACCTGAGAGCTTCGTCAATGGCGGTCCGGATGGCGTGGGATGATTCCGGTGCCGGTAGGATCCCTTCGTTGCGGGCGAACAAAATAGCCGCTTCGAAAACCGGCCGCTGGTCGACCGCGGTCGCTTCAATGATGCCATCATGGCACAGCTGGCTCACCAGGGCGGAATCCCCATGATATCTGAGCCCCCCGGCATGTATTGACGGCGGTGCGTAGTTCCTCCCCAGGGTGTACATCTGGCTGATCGGTGTCAGGCAGGCTGTATCCGTGTAATCATAAATAAACTTGCCCCGGGTAAGGGTTGGACAACCTGAAGGTTCAACCGCAATCAGCCTTATGTTCTTTCCGGCCATTTTATCAGGAACGAAGGGGAACGCCAATCCTGCAAAATTGGTCCCGCCCCCGCAGCAGCCGATAACTATATCCGGGTACTCATCAACCATCTCCAGTTGAATTCTGGTTTCCTGCCCAATCACTGATTGATGCAGACAGACGTGGTTCAAAACACTGCCCAGCGAGTAGTTGGTATCGTCACGTCCCAACGCGTCTTCCACCGCTTCACTTATGGCCATCCCCAGGCTGCCGGTGGAATTCGGATTCCTCTGGAGTTCCCGGCGCCCGGCTTCGGTACGGTTGCTGGGACTGGCAATAACCTCGGCTCCGTAAACCTCCATCACCGATTTCCGGTATGGTTTCTGCTCATAACTGACCTTAACCATATAGACGGTACATTCCAGACCGAACATATTGGTAGCCAGAGACAATGCTGTTCCCCACTGGCCAGCTCCGGTTTCCGTGGACAGCCGCTTCTTCCCGGCAATCTTGTTGTAAAACACCTGCGGTAGTGCGCTGTTCAGCTTGTGGCTGCCAACCGGACTTACACCCTCGTACTTGTAATAGATTCGGCACGGCGTATCAAGGGCTTTCTCCAGACGCCGGGCACGGTAAAGCGGGGATGGCCTCCAGAGCTTGTAAAGCTCCCGGACCTCCGACGGTATCTCGATATAGCGCTCGGTAGACGCTTCCTGCTCAATTACTCCCATCGGAAAAATAGGCAGAAGATCATCGGGCGTCAGGGGTTGTTTGGTGATCGGGTTTAACGCAGGTGCGGGCAGGTTTGGCATATCCGCCTGGACGTTATACCAGAATTTGGGCAACTTCTCCTCAGGCAGAATAATCTTGGAAAGCACTTCTGAACTCATCTCTTCTAATCTCCTCTCAGCTGATATTTTATGTTTTGACCTTTATATTCTAGCATCAGACAATCTCCCGTGGCAACCAATAAAATCACACTTAATACAACTTTCTGTAAGTCTGGTTTGCACTCTATGATGCAAGTCCCTTCGGGCACGGTTAAGCATCAATCATACGCCCTCCATTATTGGCAACATAACAGCCATAACTTATGGCAGGTCAAATACCGGGTGATGATTACCGGCTGACCCGCTCCAGGGTTTCGGGAACCGTCTGATAGGCGGTTTTTTTCAACTCCCGACTGATTACTTTGCTGCTCTTTAGTGAATTGTCCCAGCGGCGACAGCGGTCTCCGAAATAAGCCAGGACCTGACCCTGGCGATGAATTGAAACTACCTCACACTGGTTGGGACATCCGTTGCATTCCATGCTCCGGGTCTCAAACTCACCCTCCAGAACAAAGTTTGCTCCTCTAAAGGCGGTTTTGCGGCCTTTCATCGATTCCGCCGCCAGCAGTGCAGCTCCAACTGCACCCATAACATTATGGTGCTCCGGTACTTTAATCTCAATGTTCAGCATCTTTTCAAAGGCTCTTCTCAATCCGAGGTTGGCAGCCACTCCGCCCTGGAATACCACCGGGGCCTGAATTTCCTTGCCCTTCCCCAGGTTGTTCAGATAATTGCGGGCTAAAGCTTCGCAGAGCCCGGCGATGATCTCTTCGGTTGGATAGCCCATCTGCTGCTTATGGATCATATCAGATTCAGCAAATACTCCACACCGGCCCGCAATTCGCACCGGCTGCCGGGCCATGGTCGCCCAGCGGCCAAATTCCTCAATTGGAATATTGAGGCGCAGAGCCTGCTGGTCCAGGAATGAGCCGGTTCCGGCCGCGCACACGGTATTCATGGCAAAGTCCACCACCACCCCGTCACGGAGGATAATCAGCTTGGAGTCCTGCCCCCCGATCTCAAACACCGTACGGACATCGGGATGGAAATGGCTGGCCCCAACCGCATGGGCGGTTATCTCATTCTTCACCTCATCGGCTCCTAACATCGCAGCTACCAGATTCCGGCCGCTGCCGGTTGCCCCAACTCCCATAACCTCGACTCGCGGCAGCCGGGACAGCAGATCCCTCAAACCTTGCTGGGTGGCCTTGACTGGATGTCCCATGGTTCTTATATAAACCGTCTCCAGGACATTCAGTTGCGGATCCACAGCCACCAGATTTGTGCTAACAGAACCTACGTCTACTCCCAGGTATGTTTTGAGCATCAGTATCTCCCATTTTATTTTTTCGCCATCTTATCATGTCCAGGAACGCTTCCAACCTGGTTATGATCCCGGCCTCTCCGGCATGTTCGTCAAAATACATGGTCATGACCGGAATCCCCTCGGCTTCCTGAACCCGTGTCAATACTGATTGTGCAACAATTTCTGGCATGCAGGTCAGAGGGGCTACCTGAATCACTCCATCCAGTTCCTGGCGCGCATAACAAACGGTGCTGGCCACGGTTTCCCGTCCATGCCCCCCTACCCAGTATTGCAGGTAAGGCCTGGCTAACGACAAGGTAGCATGCAGGCTTGGGGCAGCCGGTAAGAATCCTCCAAAGATATGGTCATTCACCCATTGAGTAAGATTGACCGACCTGACCACCTCAGCACCCATCCGACCCAGGTGACGTTCCAGATCGTAGTTGGCAAAGGGCTCCAGAAGGGTATAGATCTCACCCACCAACCCAATCCGTACCGGATCGCCGTTATCTGGATCCCTCACTAATCCGGATAGTTCTCGAGTGACTTTATCTAACGCCTCGGTAATCCGGCGAGACTCGCAGCAGTTGTCGACTGACTTCAATCCCCGGGAGATGATTCTCTCACAACGGCTCTTATCAATTACCCGGGGCAACCAGTAGTGCTGTTGAGCCTCCAGGCTGTCAATTGCTTTCAGCTTCTCCCAGGCCAGGCGAATTCCCGACCACACCTGGAACCATGAGGCCCTAATTCCCATTTGCCGCACCTGGTTAAGCAGGCTCCACAACTGCGAATCCGGTGCTTCGATTATCACCATATTAAAATCTCGTCCCAGGTCCTGCAGGATATCCCGTTCCACCTGGGCATAGTATCCAAACCTGCATGGTCCCCAGCCACCAGCCATCAGGATGGCATTGGCTCCCCGGTCCATAGCCTCCAGGTAGTTACCCAGATTGATCTTTAACGGCAGGCAGACGAACTCGGGAGAATAACGGACTCCCAGTTCCAGGGTACGCTTGCTGCACGGTGGGGGGATCACAACCTCAAGCCCCAATTCCTTTAACAGCGCGCTAATGGCTATATAGGAATTCCCCATATGCGGAAAGGTTATTCTCAAGCCCCAGCCTCCTTTGTCTCCGCAGCATGTCGCAGAATGCCTCCAGACGGGTTACTACGCCCGCCTCACCGCTATGCTCATCAACGGTAAGGAGCATAAACGGCTTGTTCATGCGGCGTTCGATAATCTTGGCCATCATGGAATCCGGCCCGCATCCAAAGCATGTCAAATAGATCAGACCATCGATCTTCTCATCCTGGTTCAACAGCAAAGCTGTACCTACCATTTTCCTTCCCACAGTCCAAAAGACCCTCTTCGGCAGCCGGGCTGCTGCCTCTTCTACCTCCAGTGGATCCAGCATCTCATTGGTAACTGCGGATGCCCCCATTTCCCGCAGGCGTTCAAAAAGCCCCAGGCTGATTAAACGATCATTCAGGGTGTAACAGTGACCCAATACGCCGATGGCCAGGTCACCCGGAACTGATCTTACCAGCGGCTTACCCTCCCAAATCCTTATTCCCCCCTCCAGGGTATGCCCCTGGCGGCATATCGCCTCCAGGGCATGGGTGGCCTGGGTGGAATCTAGCCAGGCCTTCCTGACCCGGCCGGGCTTAAGACCCACTTTTTTGGCCCAGTTATCAAGCTCCCGAAACAGATCCCGCTCGTCACGGCTCACATCGATACACAGGTCAATCAAAGGTGGAAGCCCAGGGATCTGGGCCCTCAGCATATCGGGAATTCCCATAAACTTGGGACAGATATAGCTGCGCCGCTCAATGCTCACCAGCCGGGGCATAAAGATCCAGTCAACCTCCTGAGCAGCCAGTTCCAGGATGTGACCGTAAAGTACCTTTACCGGAAAACAGGCCTCGCTCACTGCCGCCAGTATCCCTGCACTGGCCATCGTTTTATGGGTAGGAGGGGAGGTTGTTACCTCCCAGCCCAGGTTGTTAAAGAACGATTTCCACTGTGGGTAGAGGTGATAAAAAAACAGCCCCCTGGGAATTCCGACTCTCATGATTCACCCCATTTCTTATACTGGAAAAGAACAAGGTTTGTAATACATAAGCCGTCCCCCACCTGTATTGTCAATTACCCATCAGCTCTTTCAGGCATCTGGTGGTTATCATCGCCCCATGTTCGGGGTTATCCTGCCCTTTCATCTTGCCTAAATCCCCCACTCCTACCACCTTGACCCCGGGAAAGCGGGCCAGGATTTCGGAGGTATCCCCTTCCAGAAGATGATGGCCGACCGGTTCAGGGTCACCGTACTTATCTACCGGCCGGTTCACAATATGCCCAAAGCGATCTACTGATTCATTGACCTCAACTCCCCGGGCCCGGTCAGTATTGGATGCTACCGCGATAACCCCAAGAATATCCAGGCCCTCGTCGCGCAACAGATACTCCAGGGCTCTTTCTCCCTGGCCTTCACCCACCTTGCCCCGGTCATCAAGCATAACCACAACCGGATCATACGGAGCCCGCCGGATTTCCCGGGCCAATCGTTTACCCGTCAAAGGTGTCGGGTTGCCTCCGGAACTGAGCATAGGGTAAAGTCCTTCATTTTTGCACGCCTGGATAATGGCAGCCTGTGCGTTTTCATCACCATCAGTAACCAAAATGACTCGTTTTTTCAATCTTTCACCCTTTCCGAGTTTAGGCACAGCAGTACGTAAACATTACTCTCTCAGCAACAGGGCAGCACAGCGGAGACTATGATATGTATCCGACCTATCCCAAAATTCGACCTAACAATATCCTATGAAAAGAACCTCAGGGCGGTCACAAATCACTCTGCAACACCCAGATGCAAATACCATAACTATTAGCAATGCATACCAGATTATCACCCTGCTTCGATAGCAATCGCGTGAGCGATCCCGGGAATCGGGCCCCCCTGGTGTACGATCATGGCTCCGGTTCCCACCAGGAGAAATCTTTTTATTTTACCGTCTGCGATGCGGTTCAGATATGGGCCGCATACCATGGCAGCCGAGCTTCCGCACCCTCTGCCTCCGGCAAGCATATTCTGCTGTTTGTCGTAGATTATGACCCCGCAGTCCGTATACTTGTCTCCCAGGTGGTAACCAGCCGATATGCATAACTCTTCCATCAATGCTGAACCCAGCTTCCCTAGGTCCCCAGTAACGATTATGTCGTAGTAACCCGGTTCCCTCCCAAGGTCCTGGAAATGAGTTATTAATGTGTCTGCTGCTGCTGGCGCCACTGCACTGCCCAGATCATTAATATCCGCCTGGTCCGATTCCACCACCTTGCCAATAGTGGCGGCCTGTATACGAGGCTCTCCCGGCTCCTGGCGCAGTACAAGCGCCCCGGCACCAGTTACCGGCCACTGAGCTGACGCCGGTTTGACCGTACCTAGTTCAATGGGCAGCCGGAACTGCCGTTCTGCGGTGTGGTAATGGCTTACCGCGCCCACTGCCACCTGGCTGTAAAACCCGCCATCCATGATCATGCCTCCCAGGATCAGTCCCTCCGCCAGAGTGGTACACGCTCCGTAAATGCCGAGAAAAGGGACTGACAGGTCTCGCCCCGCATAGTTCGAAGCTTTGGACTGGCTTAAGAAGTCTCCTGCCAGTACCACCTCAATTGCCCTGTCATCCAGACTCTGCTTACGGGCAGCCAGCCGCAGAGCTTCCCTCAGCATCTTGCCCTCGGCCTCATCATAAGACTTTTCGCCAAACAGGTAGTCTTCCATCACCCAGTCAAACTCAGCCCCAAACGGTCCTTCACCTTCCATCGGACCGACGATGGAAGCCCAGGAGGATATCCGCGGAGGATTGGCATAAGCGATACTCTGCGACCCTATCTTCTTGCTGGACATATGAGTTCGCCTTTCGTGACCTGACGAGAGAAACGGGATGGTGGAATCCCCCAACTTCTCCAGGCCGGGTAGGTTTTCTTTTGCTATTATGCTCTGTTTTGCTGAACTTATCCTTGAGGTCAAAATGGAGGGACAGACAGGAAACGGCGAAACATGCCGTCTCCTGTCTCTGGTGAGGAGTTGAAATTTACTAACAACCTGGCTGGTAGACCTCCTTCATCCAATCAACGGTACGGGCAATACCTTCCCGCAAATCTACTTTAGGATCAAGATACAGGTCTTTGATGGCCTTGGTGTTGTCAGACATCTTGATTTTGGTGGTAAACCTCTCACCGTTTATGTAGCGGACCTGGCGGTCGTCCTTGCCCAGGTATTCAAGGACCATATCAGAGGCAGTTTTCATGTCGTGAACCTCCCGACCAGCGACATTATATACTTCACCAGGCTTGAAGTTTTCCACGATATTCGCCAGACAGGCGGTGCAGTCATCTATGTACAATGAGCTCCGCTGGTGACCGAGGTAAACTGTATAAGGCAGGTCATGCAAGGCCTTATAAACGAAGATGCTGATGGCACTGCGGTAAGGAGTATAGTATTCGCCAGGGCCATAGGTATTGAACAGTCTGACCCTGACAGTCTGACTGCCGGAAAACTGCTCGGCGTTCATGATCTGTAATTCGTTGACCCACTTCGAGATGGCGTAATCGTTCATCTGACGGATCTCTCTTCCTTCCATCACCTCTTCCCTCATAAGGCCACCGTAATCCCCATAGACCTCGGAACTGCTGGCAAAAACCATTTTAAACCCGAATTTCTCCTGCAGCCGCAACATGTTCTTGGTCCCTATGCAATTGGTCATCCACAGGTCTTCGTAGTAGTCCTCTCCGTTCCACCTTCCAAACTCGGCGGCCAGGTGATAAACCAGATCATAATCGTGCCGTTCAAAAACCTCGAGCAACTGACGGTATTTCCCAACATCACAGCGTATATAGCGTTCCTCGTGACTGTGCTTCAGGTCACACACCCAAACCTCATGCCCTAGTGATTCCAGCCGTTTGACCAGACCCGTACCAACAACACCCTTTCCTCCTGTAACCAGAATGTTCAAGCCAGCACCTCCGTCAATTTAACATCACATCTTGTGAGCAGACTATCAATAATTGTGGGCTTTACCTATTTCATCATGATCCAAAAAGACGCTCCATGTCTCGTAATGTACGGCATTTCCGCCCAGATTGGTTCCAACACTTCCGATAGCTGGTGATCGCAACTTACGAAGTAATTTGGCTGCAGAATCGTGACGGCAGACTCCCGGGCCAGCAGATAAACAGCCAACAGGTACTGTTCCGAGTAATAACGGCCAATCCAATCTGATGGATAATCGTCAGGAAGAAATATATCATGGAAATGTACGATAACCCCCTGCCGCAGGTTGGGGAGTATATCAAGAAAAATGGCAGTTGCATCCGAGTTCATCAGTACCCGGTGGGAGGAATCAACAAACACGAAATCCCCTGACTGAAGATCTGTAAAGACACGAAGATCCGCATTTTCTACCCTGTCCCTGATCATTCGGTCACATAAGCTGTCGATCTCCCGCCGAGGGTTAGGATCAATGGAAATTATTCTGGTCCGCAGATTAAAACGATCAATAATCCACCGGGCGAATCGCGTCGACTCTCCGGAGCCAATCTCCACGTATCTCTTCGGGTTGTACCGGGCGAGAAAACTGCAAAGAGTTATCGCATCAAAGCCGGATATCCATTGGTTTTGCCATCGGGGTTGAGAGCTAACGTCTTCTGCCGTCTCGGGTATATCTTTAAACAGTGTTTGTAAACTCAAAATATACTCCATGTTTCTCACGTAGGTAGAACGTCCGCCGTTCAGCAGTTGACACAATCCGGGATGGGAGGGCTTGCCATAACCATACCTTGGTTCGGGCCGCAACGGGTAATCCATAAACACGGTTTCGCCAATAACCTGTCCGGTGCTGATCTTTTCCGGGGCTGGTACGATGACCAGGGATGCCTCCGGACTGAAAGCAACCACACTGTTATCGAGTTCATTACCCCGGAGCAAAAACCCGTAGTTTGGATAGTTAGCGCTCACCCAGTCCAGAACCAGAGTTGTCACATCAAGAGTTATCCATCCCGTCCAACCGGCAGGAATGGTGAAGGCCAAATCGGGAGCAGCAACCGTCGCGGGTTGGCTGTTCCAGGTCACCGTAGTCCGATCCCATTCCTCCCTGCAGCGCCACAGACTGGCATCGATGGTGCCGGATGGAATCTCATTGCGTGTAATCAAGATCTGCAGGTAAGCCATGCTGATCGTAATACCGTGAGGTAACAGTCCGGGCAGGTCAAGCAAATCAAACCCGATCAAGGATCGGTAAATATCCCCGGCCCCTTTATACCGGCCGATATAAAGATTCCTGTCTAGCGGAATGGGGTTCCGGTTACCGTAATATTCGGATATGTGGACCGCCTTGGCAGCGGGTATCTTGATGGACATTAAAATCACCTCCAGGTTTTATATGCTCCCAAACTCAGGGCTTGATTTTTCCCCATTCTCTGCCGTTATTGCGCACAATCTGCCCCTTACGGCTGTGATAAAGCCTCTGATTATACAGGTATTCCGCTGATTGCTCCAGACCAAGGTCATGTCTTACATGGTACAGGTGAATGGTCTTGGCCTGAGTAAGGCACAAACTGCACCCGTTATCCTGCAGCCGGTCAACGAAATCGTTATCATCATAGGCGAAGCCTGTGAAGTCCTCATCGTACCCGCCGATCGCAAAGAATTCGTTACGGTGAATTGCCATCAGGAATGGGATCTTCGTGTTTAAACGAGGATACCGGAGATGGTAGGCCTCGATGTCGAAATTGCCATTGTGCCTGGTGATGTAGTCAAGGAAGGTGCCGTCATCATCCATGCCGATGGAAGTAGCCAGCAGCCTGGTATTATACTTTAAGGGCGCGGTCAGAAGATCTATAGTGTTATTAATATGAAACATCTCCGCACATGAGATGATCAAGAAATCTCCCGTAGCCATCCGGGCACCGATGTTGAGCGCGAAGGCCGGAACCCGGTAAATGATTTCCCCACCCTTATTTCTCTGACCAGTAAAAACATATTTCAGGTTCAGTCTATCCCGGTATTCACCACAGACGCCCTCCGTTTCATCTTGAATTCCGTCATTCAATACTATGGTCTCGAAATCTAACCCGATTTCTTGTCTGGCCAGAGAAAGCAGATTCCATTTCAGGAGGTGCGGCCTCTTAAAGGAGGTTATGAGAATTGATACCTTGCTCAACCATTTCTCCCCTTATGTAAGAATTGGGCTGTTCCCTACTACTCAGGGTATGTAACGCGCAGCATAGACGTGAAACCTGCCGGGTAACCACTGCGTAAACTGCACCATAGACTAAATTGATTCCCATGTAGTGTTACAGTCATAAAGGAGGAAGACTTGGTTAAAACCCGGCGCAGGCAGACACAACCGAATAACCCCCGGGGATCGCCGGTTGCAGAGTGGAGCGGTATCAGGGTGGTTTATCAACCGCCACCTCCTCCCGGGATATCAATTATCACTTGCACCAACCGCCCGTCCCGGATGGAGAATGTTATCCTGAGCTACTTGCGACAGGACTACCACCCTAAGGAACTGATCATCGTACTCAACAACAATGATATGAGCCTGAAAGAATGGCAGATACGGACTGAAGGCTACCGCGGGATAAAGGTACTGCAGGTCGATGAAGGGATTTCTCTGGGAGAGTGCTACAACCTGGCGGTTGGACATACCAAATTTGATTATGTAGCCAAATTTGATGATGATGATTATTACGCCCCCAACTTCCTCACCGGAGAAATGGCGGCCTTCAATTACACCTATGCCGACATCGTGGGGAAATCGTGCCGGTTCATTTACTTTCATGAGATCTCCACTCTGGCTTACCATGAGGCCAGCCCACAGTTTTCTTATGTCCCTTATGTAATCGGAGCGACCATGATTGTGAGAAAAGAGGTCTTCAAACATATTAAATTCCGTAATATCACCATCGGGGAAGACAGTGAGTTTCAAAAAGACTGCCTGGCTGCAGGTCGAAAGATCTTCTCGGTCGACAGATACAATTATGTGACCATCCGGCACAAATCAAAGGAACCTCATACCAACCCCCTGGGAGATCTCGAATACCTGAGCTACTGTGTCAGAATCTGGAGAACCCGGGACTACATAACCCCCATCACCCGTTAAGCTACAGTTGGCAAATACGTAACATCTCATGCGGCAGAAGGAATTAAGCGACCTGCCAGCCAAGTTTTTACCCCGTTGCACGGTTTTGCCATTTCGAAAACCATACAAGACAGGTCTCAAAAAGTAGGACAGGAGGTCTCTGTATGAAATGAAAAAACTCATGTTGTTGATGGTTTTGATCCTTGCCTTCACCCTGCTTCTAACCGGTTGTCAGAAGGACCCTTCTCAACCTGCCCCGGATGAAGACCGGCTGCGGATCGGTATGGTTTTTAATTCGGCAGGCGATGAGAACCCCTTCTTTGTTCGGGCACAACAAGGATTGGAACGTGCCGAAGAGCAATTCGGGGACCGCATACAAACCGATACCGCCACACCTACCAAGGACCGGGAGCGCATGCAACTGGTGCAACAGTTCGCCGAGGATGGTTTCGACATGGTAATATGTGTCGGCAGCCTCTTCACGCAGGAACTTCCTCCAGTTGCCCAGGATTATCCTAATACCCGTTTTGTATTGCTAGATAACACGATTCCTGACCTCAAGGCTGCCAGCAATATTTCCTGCGTATCCTTCCGGGAGCAGGAAGGAGCATTTCTGACCGGTGCCATGGCTACCCTGGTAAGCGAGAGCAAAACGATCGGTTTTGTGGGCGGAATGAAGATTCCACCCGTTGAGAGAATTGAAGCCGGTTACCGTGCCGGTGCCCAGTATATCAACCCCGATATCACGGTTATTGCCGAATACATAGGTTATTCGGGGGCTGCCTTTAACGACCCGGCAGCCGGAAAAGCCATCGCCGAGCAGCAACTGGGTAAGGGAGCAGATGTGATCATACAGGCGGCCGGAACATCGGGAGATGGGGTGATCGAGGCCGCTGCTGCCAAGGGTAAACTGGCTATCGGCCTTGATGTTGACCAGACCCTCACCGCCCCCGAAGATCAACGGGAGTACATACTGACCAGCCTGGAGAAGAAACTGGATGAGGCAGTATTCCTGATTATCGAAAGCCTGGTTGAAGGTAAACTCCAGGGAGGAATTACCGAATTGGGACTTAAAGAAGACGGCCTGGGATACTCAGAAAACCAGTATAACCAGGAGCTGATTTCTGACATCAAGCCGAAAATTGAGGAGATCAAAGCTAAGATAATCAGCGGCGAGTTAACGGTCCCGGAGAAATAACGGCCTTGCCTCAATTATTTTAATGGCAGCCGACCCGAAATCCCGTTAGCCAAAAACTCCTGGACGAAGAGTGCGGGGCGGTGGATCGGGTCATCCCAAGGATTAAAGCGGAACGGTATGATCCCATACCAGGTATGAAGCAACCGGAACTTCCATATATGATAAATTTGAAGGCCAAGATAGCCCATCTGGCTAAGAAGAATGCTTCGGCGTAACCTGGCATCAAGTGGAAAGGGGATTCCAGATAGTATAAGAAAAATAGCCTCGACTCACCGGGAATCCCCTGTACTTCAAATGTACAGATGCCCCTCATCATTGGTATATGAAATTCAATTGAAGGCAGTGGCGGTCTCGGTTCGGTTAAAGTCCCGCTGGTTTAATCGGAGACGATATAACGGCAAGAGATTTCTCCATTGTTTATCATCCGATTTCCGATAGAAGTCCGCGTAAACGCCTGAGAGCCGCTCTTTCAATGCGGGAAACCTGGACCTGAGATATCCCCAGATCATTGGCGATGGCTACCTGGGTTTCATCCTTGAAGAAACGGCGCAGTATGACCTCCCGTTCACGATAATCCAGCTTCTCCAGGGCTTCCCTGAGCGCCACCTGTTCCAGAAAGTCCTCCTTTTCAAAATCTCCGTCCAGGGTATCAATCAGTTTGAGTTTATCCCGTTCCTGGTTGGAAAGAAGATCGTAGATCGAGGCCGGTGACTGGCAGGCCTCCATGGCCAGAACGATGTCCTCCTTGTCTATGCCCAGCATTTCGGAAATCTCGCCGATGGTCGGCTCCCGGCCGGTTTCAGCGCTGATCTTATCCTGTGCCCACTTTACCCGGTAGAATATTTCCTTCAGACCCCGCTGTACCTTGAGGATTCCGTCATCCCGAAGGAATCTCTTTATCTCTCCGATAATCATCGGCACTGCATAGGTCGAAAACCGAACCTCGTAATTGGTGTCAAATCTCTCGATTGCTTTTACCAGTCCTATACTGCCTACCTGGAACAGGTCTTCATACTCGTTCCTGGTTCCCTTAAATCTTTCCATCACTAAATAAATCAGGCCAATATTGGCCTGGAACAGGGTCTCCTTTGCTTCCTGATCACCCTCCTGGGCTGCCTTTAGCAGCCGCAGGGTTTCCTCATGACTAAGTGCAGGGGGTTTGGGAGGATTGCTGGCCATTAACTGCCCTCCCTAATCCCCATAGTCTTCCCCGCTGGGAAGCAAGGATTTGACCATGCGCACTTTGGTTCCGACCCCTACTTCGGAGGTAACCTCCAGCTTCTCCATGAATGACTGCATAAAAACAAAACCCAGGCCCATCCTGTCGGGCACAGAAGAGTAGGCCGGCTGCAGGGCTTGCTCAACATCCTCTATGCCGCAACCTTTGTCCTCCACCACAATGTCGATGGTTTTTTCTTCCCGCAGCGTGATTTCCAGAACGACAACCCCGTCGGGGCGTTTGCCATAACCATGTATGATGCTGTTGGAGACCGCTTCCGATACGACCAGCTTCAACTCCTCGATCTCCTCCAAAGTGCAGTCGAGTTGAGATGCAAAAGCAGCCGAACAGGCACGCGCAAAGGAAATATTTTCGGAGATGCTGGGAAACTCAAATCTGACCCAATTCTTTACCCCTGCAACCAATACAAAAACCCCCTTAGTTTTGAAAAACCTCGTTTTCGCTGGCATAAACCGGTATCAGTTTTTTAATGCCGGAGAGCTCCAGAATCCTGGAAACTGAAGTACGAGCCCGGACTATGTACAGCTTGCCCCCCTGATCCTTGATTTTTTTGTACCTTCCCAGAATAAAACCCAGGCCTGAACTATCAATGAACGAGACCCCGCCCAGGTCCAGTATTACCGCTTTGAACTTCTCTTTCTTTAACCTGTCATCAATTATGTCACGCAGTTCATCCGCTGTCGCCAGATCAATTTCCCCCTTGATCCTGGCCATCAGCGTATCCCGTATTGATTCAAGTTCTACATGCAAAAGCCTTCCCTCCTGGTGTTTTTATGATTTATTCGACAGGGGAAAGGCTTTATCCTTCCATTATATGGGAATTATATTAAAAATATTTTATTCCAGGCCTTCTTCACCGTATTGAATGGTGACGCCTGGGCCACATCTTTGGCCGCTATCAGCGGTATCTTCTTAACCAGTTTGCCGTCGACGAACACCTGGGCCTCTCCAAGGCGGTCGCCTTTCTTCACCGGTGCATTTACGTAGGAAGTAATGCTCCGTTCCCAGGTCACCTGTTTTTCCTGACCCTTCTCGCAAATGCTTCCGATATTGCCCCCGGCTACCACCTCCACGGCTTCACTTACCCCCTTGCCTACCCGGGTCAAACCACAGACGGCTCCCTGGCTGGCAAACTCCTTATAAGCATAGCGAGCGAATCCGTAATTGTAGATAGCCATCGAATCCCGGAAATTACCCCTCGGCTCCGGACAACCCATTACGGTTGCCACCAGTCGCAGGTCATTGCGTTTGACGGTGGATACCAGACAGTATTTGGCCTCATTGGTCCAGCCGGTCTTGAAGCCGTCCGCTCCGTCATACCACCACAGGAGTTTGTTGGTATTGTAGAGTACGAATTCCCCGCCGCGCAGGTCGTATTCCTTGATACATGTGAGTTCCAGGAGTTCGGGGTAGTTTAGCGCAAATCTTGCCAGGGTGACCATATCCCTTGCACTGCTGTAGTGTTCAGGGTCTGACAGTCCGTATGCGTTTACATAATGAGTATTTTTCATACCCAGTTCCGAGGCCTTCTTGTTCATCTTCTCCACAAAGGCCTCATGACTGCCTTCCAGGTGTTCAGCAACCGCTACACACGAATCATTGGCCGACCCGACTGCGATGGCAACCAGCATATCACGGTAGGTCATCTTTTCCCCTGGTTCCAGATAAATCTGGGAACCGCCCAGCCTCCAGGCATTCTCGCTGGCAACCACTGTTTCGTCGTAACTCACCCGGTCATTCTTTAACGCCTCGACCGCCAATACCAGGGTCATCAGCTTGGTCATACTGGCTGGAGCCAATCGCTTGTCAGCATCCTTTTCGTATAATACCTTGCCGGATTCAGCATCAACCAGCAGTGCGGATTCGGCCGTGATGTCCAGGACATCTGCTGCCCGGGCTGCCGGGATGCACAGTCCTGTGGCCACAACCACAATAAGCAACATGGAAAGCCATTTTCTAAAGACCACGAGAGATCCCTCCAAAGTCTTTTACTGTATATCTATTGGCTTTCCCCGTTCATTATGCCGTTGATATGGAATGGCTATTCGCTGACTGTTCCCAGGATTATTGCTGCTGTTGGGGGCGGATCATCCCCCCAGGTGTACACTTGTGGCCAGGCTTTAATGGCCTGGTCCAGCTTTTGAGGATCGTTAGCGTAGAGTGTGGCCAGGATATCATGAGTTTCCACCAGATCTCCGGTTTTCCTGTAGATTTTCACTCCCACTGCATGGTCAATTGGCTGCCCGGTCATCTCCCGTCCGGCGCCCAGCCGCATCACAATCCGGCCAATCTCGTCGGTGCGCAAACCCTGAATATAACCGGCCCTGTCAGAGCGGATATCCACCTGCAGACTGGCCGGGTTGAGCTGAGCGATGTTATCCAGGTCTTCTGCCCGCCCGCCCTGGGCAGCCACCATGTCACACAGCTTGTTGTAACCCTTTCCGCTGGCCAGCAGTTCTTTAACAACATCATGGGCCTCCTCGATGCTGCCAGCCGCCCCTCCCAGATAAACCATGTGGGCACCCAGGATAATGCACAGCTCGGTCAAGTCACCCGGGCCTTGACCTCTCAGGGTATCCACTGCCTCCTGGATCTCCAGGGCGTTCCCGATCGCCTGCCCCAGGGGCCGGTCCATATTGCTGAGGACGGCTGATACCCTTCGTCCCGCCTGCCGTCCAATAGCCACCATGCTCTCCGCCAGCCCGGTGGCCTGTTCCAGGTTCTTCATAAAAGCCCCCTGACCAACCTTTATATCCAAGACAATGCCATCGGCTCCGGAGGCAATCTTCTTGCTCATCACACTGCTGGCTATAAGCGGTATGCTGTCCACGGTCGCGGTCACATCGCGGATGGCGTAGAGTATCTTATCAGCCGGCACCAGGTTGCCGGTCTGGGAAATAACCGCGGCTTTGATGCGGTTGACCTGGTTAATAAACTCCTGGCGGCTGAGCTCCGTCCGAAACCCGGGTATTGACTCAAACTTATCAATGGTTCCACCGGTAAAGCCCAGACCCCGTCCGGAAAGTTTGGCCACCGGCACCCCGGCGGCCGCACAGAGCGGTACCACCACCGGGGTGGTCTTATCCCCTACGCCCCCGGTGCTGTGTTTATCAACCTTTATCCCTTCAATGGCTGACAGGTCCATTACCTCTCCGGAATAAGCCATAGCCAGGGCGAGATCACTGGTCTCCCGCCGGGTCATCCCCTGAAAGTACACCGCCATGGCCCAGGCTGCTGCCTGGTAATCAGCAACGTTTTTATTAACCAGCCCTTTGATGAAGTATTCTATCTCCTCCCGGGCAAGTTCCCGGCCATCCCTTTTGGACCTGATAATATTTTCAGCATTCATATTCTCACCTTCTCCGGCGTTGATCGGGATTCCCTTTTTTGCGCTGAATACATAACCTTTGACAAGCCGTAGCTCCTTCTTTGATTGGCCTACGAATAACAGTTCTTAGATAGTATTACGGGCAAGCAGCTCAGGGCGGGCAGTTAATTGACCGGCTTTCCCAGCAGACAACTGGCAAAGGATTTACCGGGCAACGCGTCCCCCGGCACACCAAGCAGATCGGTGATCGTTTTGCCCAGGTCGGCAAAGCTCTCCCTTACTCCCAGATTGGTACCTGCCGCCACTTGTTTCCCGGTCACCAGGAGCGGAACATACTCCCGCGAGTGGTCGGTACTGGGAGTTGTCGGGTCACAGCCGTGGTCGGCAGTAAAGACGAGGATATCGCCATCCCGCAACCGGTTTATCATGTCCGGTATTGCCTGGTCAACCTCTTCCAGGGCCAGGGCATAACCTTCAGGGTCATTGCGATGACCCCACTTCATATCAAAATCAACCAGGTTGGCAAATAACAATCCCCGGACATCAGAATCAATCGCCTCAATAATACGTCGTATTCCCTCAGTGTTATTCCGGCTGGGGATGTGATGGTTGATCCCGCGCCCGGCAAAGATATCCTTAATCTTGCCGATCCCGGTAGTCTCGCGGCCATTCCTGACCAGAACATCCAGTACCGTAACCCCAGGTGGTTCCAGGGAGTAGTCGTGCCGGTTTTCCGTACGCTCGAAATTGCCGCTTTTCCCCCGGAACGGGCGCGCGATTACCCGGGCCACCCCGTGCTTTCCCTTCAGCATATCGCGGGCCACCTGACATATCCGGTACAGCTCAGCCAGAGGTATTACCTCCTCATGGGCGGCGATCTGAAACACGCTGTCTGCCGAAGTATATACAATGGGGTAACCCGTTTTAACGTGCTCTTCACCCAGTTCAGCGATTATCTCGGTTCCCGAGGCTACCTTGTTGCCCAAAATACGGCAGCCGATAGCCTTTTCAAATTCCTCGATTACTTCCTGCGGAAAACCCTGGGGATAAACAGGAAAAGGCCTCTTGGTTACGAGGCCCATCAACTCCCAGTGACCGGTGGTGGTATCCTTGCCTTGAGATACCTCCGCCATCTTGCCCCAGGCAGCTTGACACCCGGGTGTTGGCTTGATACCCTCCACTGGTATTATGTTTCCTAATCCCAGTTGCTCAAAATTAGGAAGGCTTAGTCCTCCCAGAGAACGGGCAATATTGCCCAGGGTGTTGCTCCCCTCATCGCCATACTTGGCTGCATCTGGTAACTCTCCTACACCTAAACTGTCCAAAACTACTACGATAACGCGATCAATAATTTATATCTCCTCCTGTTCAGGCCCGGGGGTGGCTCTTCTGATAAACCTCCCGCAGATGAGTTTTGGTCAAATGAGTATAGATCTGAGTGGTGCTTATATCTGCATGCCCCAGCATCTCCTGTACTGACCGCAGGTCAGCACCGTTTTCCAGTAAATGGGTGGCAAAGGAGTGCCTTAACGTATGAGGTGTTACCTCCTTGGTTATTCCCGCATGCTCAATATGCTTGTTCAGCAGTTTCCAGAAACCCTGGCGGGTCATTTTTCTACCTTTAGCATTTACAAAAAGGGTACGATTAACAGTGCCCTTGATCAGTTTTTGCCGGGAGCGGCCAATGTAACGCTCCACCCAAAAACTGGCGGTCTTACCCACAGGAACAATCCGTTCTTTACGACCTTTTCCCAGGCAGCGCACATATCCCGCTGAAAGATTGACATCATCAACCTCCAGCGACAGAAGCTCTGATACCCGGAGCCCGGTGGCATACATCAGCTCAAACATGGCCCGGTCCCGCAGACCGGTGAGGGAAACCACATTCGGGCTGGACAAAAGTTGTTCAACCTCCTGAACCGTCAGCACTTCCGGTAGTTTGCGACGGATCTTGGGGCTTTCCAGGTTGTCCGCCGGATTGACAGTGATATCCCCCTCAAGTATCAGGAACCGGAAAAAAGACTTGATACTGGATAGATGGCGAGCGGAACTGGAGAACGCGGCTCCCTCATCGAGCAACTGACCCACAAATGCCAGAATGTCGGATCGTTTGACATCCCTTGGGTTTTCGATGTTGCGTTGCTTTAAGTAAGCCAGGAATTTTGACAGGTCTCGGCCATAGGCTTCCAAGGTATTCTCGGATAAGCCCTTCTCAAATTTGAGATACTCCAAAAAGCCATCCAGGTATTCCTTCATACGGTCCTCTCCCAAATCCAGCCTTTCAAAAGTAGTTTGACAGTCTCCTGAATTTTCCTGCTTTTATTCCCGCTCTTCATAATAGAAATCTTGCAGTTTGAGAACGTATTGATCCATGGTCTGGTCAAACCAGGTTTTCTTACTGGGCTCGGTGTTCATCGGTCCTGGTTCCTGGTTCTTCTCCAGGAGCCATTTTGAAACCGCCGGTGCACAGTTGTCGTACAGCCTCATTCCGGCGGGGACCAACAGCCCCAGGGCTAGCAGAAGTACGAGAACCTTGCCCAAAGTCTTGACTTTTTGCTTCAGGTTGCTGATGACAATCAACACTCTACCCCACTCCTTAACCAATTATTAACGATAAGAGCCATGGGGACAGGTACGATTCAACCAGAGCCCCTAACAGAAGAATAATCGTAATGCCAATCATAACCAGGGTATACAGGACAAAGTTCTGCCACAGTTCCGCTCTGGCCTGAAAACGTCCCCGGACCAGGAACAACGAGAAATTAAGGCACACCACCGCTCCCATCAGCAGGAAGGGAACGTAGATCAGGTTTTGGGGAAGAACTGACGAGAGACCCATCACCAAACCCAGACTGCCCTTCTCCTTTATGAGAAATCCTACTGTGAAACCCAGGGAAAATGCCCGGGCAAAGATAAGCCCCAGGATCAGCGGAACCCCTACCACGGTCATGCCCAGGAACCACATCAGGGCGGTAGTCTTGATCTGGCTCCCGGCAGCCGACAACAGCAGGCTCTCATTTGTGCCTAAAGAGACACCATGCTGGATTAGCTGGTCGATGAGAGTAGCCAGATGGCTTTTGATATCCACGCCCAGATTCCCCGACTTGATCTCGCCCGCCGCGACCCCCGCAGCGAATATGATTACTAAGAGCAGGTATTTAAGAAGGTTTTTACGGATATGTTGTTTAAACAGTGTCCTGAGGTTCATACACTCTCCTTACATCCCCCAAGTCCCCGGACTAGCCTCTGATGAATTCTTATTTTACTTCTTACCACTTTATGTCCAAAAAGCATTAACCGTCCTGATATATGACTGGACAAACCGTCAAACAAACCGGTACGCCATTGGGACCTAACCGATTTTTTCCCATACATGATAAACCCGCCTAACTCACGTTTAAAGCTCACGAGTGTACGGCGGGTGTCCCATCAAAAATTCATGCATGGGGATGAGCGGGTGCCCATCCCCATGCATGTGTTTAATTATTTAACTGTTTTGTATCGGTTAATATTATTAGCCGAGCAGTTGGAGAACCGTTTGCGGCTGCTGGTTGGCTTGCGCCAGCATCGCGGTCGCGGCCTGGGAGAGGATGTTGTTCTTGGTGAACTCCATCATTTCCTTGGCCATATCCACGTCACGAACACGGGATTCAGCAGCTGTCAGGTTTTCCGAGGCAGCTCCCAGGTTGTTTATCGAATGCTCCAGCCTATTCTGGAATGCACCGAGCTTGGAACGTTCGGCTGATACATCGGCAATAGCGTCATCAATAACTTTAATAGCTGCCGTAGCTTTTTCGCCCGTTGATATATCCAGGGCAAATTCAACATTTACATTGTTTGTTCCATTATTTACCGTTTCAGTTGCAGTGTAATAAGCGGTTAAACTATTGCCCATGCTGTCGGTAACGTCCTTGGTTGCCGATTGGGTGCTAGACGATACCCCCAGTGACTCGGCCCGCATATCACCCACATCAACCGACACTGCCTGGCCAGAGTTAGCCCCAATCTGCATAGTCAAGGAATTGTCAACAACAGTGTTAGTCTCAATTACATTGAATGAAGCCTTGTCACCGTTATCAACATCGGTAGTCGTCTTAATTGTTACCCCATGTGTAAACTCGACCGTCTCCCCTGCATTAAAGGTCTGTTTTTCCAAGTCCACGCTTGCTCCTTGAACCTTCAAAATCGCAGTATAAATGGGATCAGACTCATTGATGGAGAAATATATAAAGCCGTCACCAAGATCTGCGCCACCCTTATATGCAAGAGTAATCCCTTCGCCGAGATCGAGTGAATGATCACCTGCCGACTGATCAAGCACGAATGTCGTTGCACCAGCTCCTATCGCCGAGCCATCTGCCTTCTGCAACTGAGCTGTATAGGTTCCCTGCTCTTCAATCACAAACTCAATCTTGGCGGTTGAATTATCGGCCATAGTACGCAACTTGGCTACGTCAAGGTCGACAAATACCCCATTACCAGCCGCTCCGAGGGCGATGTTCCTGACAATATCCGGATTAACCAGATCATCATAATTGAATGTAAATGCGGCACCCAGTTCATCACCAGGATTAATCACCCCATCGCTGTCAGCATCTTTTCCAAGCTGCACCGAGTAGGAGGTACTTACATCAACGGTAGTAACCTGAGTCTGGCCGCCAGCCAGTTTGGTCGCATCAATGGTTAAACCAAAATTGTTACCACCAAAGGCGAAGGTCTTTGCCCCATCATCTGTCCCATCTTGTTTGAAGAGCAGACTCTTAGTGTTGGCTGTGTCACCGTCTTTGGTAACACTGACCTGCATCTTAATAGCGTTACTCAAGTCAATAGTTTGATTCGCAAAAGTACCAGCCGTACCGTCAGCAGGTATTGCATCACTGTTGAATACGGCCTGATTATCTACACTAAAGCTAATATCGCCCAGTTTGATAACCTGTGCACCTGCGGTATTGGTGAAAGATGCATCGGCTGTTTCAACAACCCCGTCATTGGTTACCAGGCTGAATCTCATCTTAACATCAGCTGCAGTACTTGTAACCGCCGAAGAATTACCAGTAAGGCCAAGATCATTGGCTCCGCCTAAAGTAAATTTGGATTCCATAACATCCTGATTGCTTTCAATTCGCAACCCGCCGTTAGCTACTGTAACAGTAAAGGTTATTCCGCCATGAGCTGTTCCGTTAAACACGGCATTGATATCATTTTGCAGTGCAGTCGCGGTGGCCGCAAGATTTGCTCCCACATCATAGGCAGCACCTAAAGCCTTAACATTGGTTAAATTGACCGCAAGTGCCCCGTCGCCAATATCAATAGTAAGCGTGTCATCGGATAAGTTTTTCGCCCCCGCAGCTATTGCCCCGGTTTCTTTAAAAGCTTTTACGTTACCTATCTGGTCAACCTTGATCTTGTACGCATCAGCACTGGCATAAGTGGAGTTATTGGCAATGATAATGCCGGAGATTGCACCAGTATCATCATTTTTGTATAATGCGCCTCCAGCAACATCACCAATCGCCGACGCGTCTATCACCGTATCGATTGCAACGTCAAACCTGGTACCATCATCAAAGGGAGTAACATCTGCATTGCTCAAACCAGCGGCAAATGAACCAGTTGCGGTCTTGATGGTAGTCTTGGTCACTGCAATAGAATAGTCATCAAGTACACCCGGGTCAAGATTCGAGTCAGCAGAGATGGTAATCGCATTGTTGTTGTTAGCGGTATCCAGAAGTCCCCCGGCATCAATTGTGGTAGCGCCGCCCTTAATGGCGGTAACCGTATCTGCGGTAACAGCCACTCGATAACTGCCTTCCGCCAGTTCCGAATCTGTACCGGTAACCTTAGCATTTGCCAGATCATCGGCATTTGTACTTATAAACTGATTAGCGCCAACGGATTTTTCGGTTGCTTTAGTAATATTGATCTCATAATTGGTATCAGCCGTAACTGAAGAATCTTCGGTTAAAGCTACGCCAGACAATGCCCCTGCCTTACTAACCGAATAGGAAGGTGCGGCTGCTCCGGTACCCAATGCTACTCCTATTTCTCCCGAAACCGCCCGGCTTCCATTCAAAAGCTTCATGGTGTTGAACTCGGTACTATTGCCAATTCGGTTAATCTCAGAAGTGAGCTGATTGATTTCCTTTTGCATTTCAGCTCGATCGCTTTCAGTGTAGGTATCGTTGGAAGACTGTACTGCCAATTCCCTCATTCTCTGCAGTATGCTTTGGGTTTCGCTCAGCGCGCCTTCTGCCGTCTGAATAAGCGAAATAGCGTCCTGTGCATTTCGGGAGGCTTGGTCAAGGCCTCTGATCTGACTTCTCATCTTTTCACTGATGGCTAGACCGGCCGCATCGTCACCAGCCCGGTTTATCCGCAAACCCGATGATAGCTTCTCCAGATTCTTGGCGCCCATACTCTGGTTAGAGGACAGCTGACGATAAGCATTGATTGACGCGATGTTGTGGTTAATTATCATTTTTCACTTCTCCTTCCCTGAACAGAGGATTGACCCCTGCGTTTTATATACCGAGTTCCATCCTTAGTTCCCGGTTTGCCCTGCGGGCATTTGATTTATCTTCAACCGCTTGTTCTGATGTGCACCTCAGCTTCCACGGCTTGAAGCATAGCAAGGACGAGGACATGCTTGTCTCGATTATTCTGGTTTTGGGGGAAGACCTCATTTAAATCTTGCTCTCCGCTTGCATTGTCGGGAGTACAGTCCTCCGCTTTCTTTTGTTCTTTATCAGCTTGTCAAATTTCCACCTTGGTTCTATTCCTTCCAGCATGCACCTTTGTTCATAGTTCTTGTCGCGTTCAACGACCACATCTCTGGGAGCATCTATGCAAAGCTTCACATCGTTGCCTTCCCATTTCACTCTTACGACTATGTTCTCATCAATGACCACATAATCTGTATCCTTCATGCCAAATACCAACATATCTAATCCCCTCCTTGGGCAAATCAAATTATAGACCGCTGTTGCACGCAAGGTGCCAAGAACACCTGCTGTAACTAGAAAAAGTTCTGATATGTTTATCGGTCGATAAAAAATGTAAATAAGGAATTGCGGGCAAGATGGCAAAATTAGCATCTGAGATGCAAATAGAGCTTCCATGTTGCATCGAAAGAATCTGTTTGTGACCCAAAAAGCAATAGAAAAAGCCTTCTATCCTCTCCATGTGATGGAGCGAACAGAAGGCCAGCACAGAAAAATTAAAATACAACCGCCGAACTATATCAGGAAGGAATTTCAATCATGACCGTAGTCCCTTCGTTTAAAACAGATTTAATCTGCAATCCTTTAATCCCTGCGGTTTGCAGGACATGATTTATCTTGTAGAGAGAATGTTCCTTATTGCTTCTCTTAAACAGCAAGCCAACCTGCTCACCAGTCATACCCACACCATCATCACTGACAGTTATCTGGACCGAATATGGCAGTTTTCTTATGGATACACTGACGGTGCCTCCGGTTTTTCTTTTTAAAACTCCATGATTGATCGCATTGTCAACAATAGGCTGCAGCGTAAGGGCTGGTATGGAACATTGAATGTTGTCTCCAATATCCAGCACAATTCTCAATCTATCGGAAAACCTGACTTTCTGTATGTTAATGTAGGCCAAGACATGCTCCAGTTCCTCATCCAACGAGAGCAAAAAAGCACGGTCTGCCAGACTTCTTTGAAGATAAGTGCTGATTTCACCGACCAGCGCGGCAGCCGCTTCAGGATCTTTACGGCATAGCGAAATGACCGAATTTAGAGAGTTGAACAAGAAATGTGATGATACCCGATCTTCAAAGGAATTATTCTTGCCGGCGTTTCTGCAGATCAGCCCATTAACAAAACCCTTTGCCTTATTAATCATGGACGAAGCCTCTTTCAGATGTCTTCGGTGCCGAACACCTTATATACCGCATCAATAATTACGCTTGGTTTAAAAGGCTTGGTAATATACATATCTGCCTTTGCATCCATCGCTTTTTGCTTATCGGCCTCCTGACTTCTGGCTGTGAGAACGGCAACAAATATACTTTCAAAACCAGGCTGATGTTTTACCCAGCGGCAGACCTCAAATCCGTCCCGTTCCGGCAGCATTAGATCAAGAAAAACTAAATCCGGCTTTTCCGCTCGAATAATATCCAGAGCCTCTGCTCCATCGGCAGCGAAAAGCAGCATGGTTCCACCTTGTTCAACCTCTTCCAGAATCTCCTGTAATAGAATCCGGTTATTAGGTTCGTCATCCACAATCAATATCTTTTTCATATGCTTAACGTACTCTTGAGCTTCTTCGTATAATACCGGCTTACCGGTATTGCATCAGGTACTCCTTTAAGCCTTATCATATAGGTAGAATTGAACCACGGGACTATTCTAGCAATAGCATCCATATTCACTAAGAAACTTTTATGGCACCTGAGAAATCCCTTGTTCTCCAGCCTTTTCTCCAATTCTGCCAATGAGCTGTTGCTTTCATAAGTATCATCTTTCATATGTACGATAACCTTCTTGGCATCCGTCGTGAAATACAGGATCTTACCCGGGTCCAGCAGGACAATGCTGTTTTCCTTCCAAACTGGAATCTTGTTGATAATCTGCCGGGATGGATTGTTTTCTACGAAATCTCTCAGCATGGATTGGGGAACTTGTCTGGTCTGTATCCTTTTAACAATGCGGTTTACAGTTAATCTAAGCCTGCTTTCCAGGAAAGGCTTGACCACATAATCAGCGGCATCAATTTCAAAAGCCCTTAACGCATGTTGTTCAAAAACGGTTGCAAATATGATGTGGGTATCAATTCCCATATTTATTATCTCCTGGGCTACAGAAAATCCGTCCAGTTCAGGCATTTCTATATCAAGAAAAACCAATTCCGGTTTTACTTTATTAATATTATTTAATGCTTCCAAGGGATCGGTATACTTTCCAACAACCTCAACATCTTCATTCTTATTTAGAACAAATTCCAGTGCGTCCAAGGATAGCTGCTCATCATCCACTAAAACTGCCTTAAGCATATGATCCTATCTCCTGTTGTTTTATACTTATATGTAATTATATGCTGTAAATTTGCCTAAACCAATATTGTAACCTGTCTTTGGGACAGCCTTTTTACTGGTCGGAGTGTCGATAATCATATTTAATTGGCGGGGCAACAATGAAACTTCCCGAGAGAAAATGGATAAGGCGAATAATTGGGGGTATGACTGCGGTACTTCTGCTTTTGCCCATTATGTTTCTCCCCGGTATAGCAACATGGCAAGCTGATAGTAATGCACCTGGCTACTCCATTTATGAGGAATTATCAGGAACCGTGGTAAACTGTATGCTGCAGGACAGCAGCGGTTTTTTATGGTTCGGAACCCAAAACGGTTTATACAGATATGACGGCTATCATTTAAAACTCTACAGTCTTAGTTCTGATATTGCCAATAAATTTTTTTCGAACTTTATTACCTCGATTAGCGAGGATAATTCCAAAAATCTTTGGATAGGAACCTTCGGCGGAGGATTATTCAAGCTTAACCCCCAAACCGAAGAGTATGCTAATTATAATCCTAAGCCTCCAAATCCGGACGGCCTTGGCAATAATACCATCCGGGCCATATGTAAAGATGACTCCGGACAGCTCTGGATCGGAACGCAGAACAAAGGACTTAATCGTCTTGATCCGGTTTCAGGACGTTTTGCCCACTATGAGAATATTGCCGCCGATGCCAACAGTAACAGTATTAGTTCAAATACAATCACCTCTATTTGTAAAGATAAAGCGGGTTGCTTATGGTTTGGAACCGATGGGAAGAGCTTAAACAAATTCGATCCGCAGTCAGGCCAATTCCTTCAATATAAAAACCTGCTGAATGATGCGAATGATCCGGGGAATAACAATATTTCCAAACTGTATATTGATAAAGCAGGCACCTTATGGATTATCACCGAGGATGGCAAACTCAGCCGGTTCGATACAGTTTCTGAGAAACTCATCACCAGCGATTTTCCCGAGCTGAAGGGCTTAAAAATTATGGCTGTTTGTGAAGATAACGCAGGCAATTTATGGGTGGGGACCTATGGCAGCGGCGTAAGAATGCTGGACAAAAACACCGGAAAACTTATAAGACATGGCTACGATTTTTCTGCTGATGCTTCAACATATAATTACAGAGTCGTTTCCCTTTTTGCGGATACCTCAGGCAATTTATGGATTGGGACTGAAGATAACGGGATAGACAAAATCAATACCAACATGAACTTTACCTTTTACAATAGCAATACCAAGGCCGACATGGGCATGAACCACGATGTTGTTTAATCAATTATCAAAGATAAATCCGGAGTTATATGGATAGGAACAGCCCATGAAGGAATAACCAGATTCGATCGGAAAAACGACAAGATTACATATTATAAAAACAACCCCAGAGATCGCAGCAGCATAAGCAGCAATACTATAACCTCCATTTTTGAAGACAGCCATGGAACTCTCTGGTTTGGCACCATCGACGGCACCCTGAACAGGTTTGAACCTGCTTCCGAAACGTTCGTTCATTACCCGCTGGGTCATATCGAAAACCCCGCTCACCAGGATAATGGAATTTTGAGCATGCAGGAGAGCAGCGATGGCAGGTTGTGGGTAGGTACTGCTAACAGTGGGCTGGTCAGATTCGACAAACGCACTGGTAAATATGCGCGATTTGTAAATAATCAAGCGGACCCTTACAGCATAAGCAGCGATCATGTTTTGTCAATGGCCGCAGATGATTCCGGCATACTGTGGCTTGGAACGGCTGAAGGCGGTCTGGATAAGGTAGGTCCTTCATCGGATCAGTTTACCCATTATAGTATCAGCGAAGGGAATTCTAATGATCCAACGCCTAATTTATACATTAATGCTATTGTGAATGATCGGGACATACTATGGCTGGCTACCGATAGAGGATTATTCAAATTTAATAAAAACAGCGGGAAGTCTGTTTTCATAAATGATAGTCAGGAAATTGCCAATACTTTCGTTTCCGGTTTACTTAAGGACGGCAGCGGCAACCTATGGTTAAGTACCTCCAATGGGCTAATAAAATATAACATTAAATCGAATGCTTTCAAAAAGTATGAATCCAATAAAGGACTGCAAAGGAATTATTATACAACAGCATGCTTTATGAGTGCCGATAATGAGATGTTTTTCGGAGGAAGCAATGGCTTCACTTGTTTCTACCCGGATAAAATTAAGGAAAATACCCATAAACCTCCGATCGTAATAACCGACATTAAAATATATAACACCTCAATTAGATCAACCGACACCGGTAAAGTATCCCTTACATATAAAGATGATTTCATTTCTTTTGAGTTTGCCGCTTTAGATTATGCAAACCCTAGCAGAAATCAGTATGCCTATAAACTAGAAGGCTTTGATACCGATTGGCATTATAATGGCACCAGGAATTATCTCAGCTATACAAATTTGGATGCCGGAGAATACATTTTAAGAATCAGGGGTTCCAACAATGACGGTTTGTGGAATGAGCAAGGCACCCAGATCCCGCTGGTTATCACCCCTCCGTTTTGGGAAACTACCTGGTTCCTTGTCGTCGTAATTATTTTCATTTACGCCGCTGTAATATTAGTGATAAAAATGAGGACCAGATCCCTAAAATTAAAAAGTATAGAACTTGAACATCAGATAGCTGAAAGAACAAAGGAGCTATACCGGGCCAACGAACAATTACGTCAGGCTGACGAGATGAAAAGCAATTTTTTATCTATGGTATCCCATGAGATTAGAACACCTTTAAGCGCAATATTAGGTTTTGTAGAGTTAGTCGCCGGTAAAATTGAAAAAACTATTTTGCCCAATATCAATTTAGAAGACAAAAAAGTTCGAAAAGCCGCAGAAACGATTAACCGGGATTTGACCATCATACTATCCGAGGGAGATCGTCTTACCACTCTGGTAGACAACCTGCTTAACATATCAAAGATTGAATCAGGACGAGTGGGCCAAAAAGGTGAGATGTTGGATGTCCTCGCCGTCATTGAACAAGCATTGTTAATCGGCAAACCAATGATTGAAGAAGCGGGTCTCGGGATTCATCTGGATATTGCCGATGATCTGCCTAAAATTTCAGGTGATAAGGATATGCTGACCCAGGTGTTTATCAATTTGATTTCCAATGCGGTTAAGTCTACCGGCGAGGGCTATATCAAGATTTCAGTCAAAAATTCAGGCGGTGCGATTCTCGTTGCTATTGAGGATACGGGTGCCGGCATCCCTGAAGACCACCTGCAAAGGATCTTTGAAAAATATTATAAACTGGAGCCCTCTTTAGCAAAAAATAATAAAAATAACCATTTGGGTCTGGGACTGTATATATGCAAACAGATAATTGAGCAGCACGGTGGGATGATTTGGGCAGAAAGCCGCTTAGATAAGGGAAGTGTCTTTTATTTTACGATACCCCATCTACAGGATAAACAGCCTCTTTGATGCAATTTTCAGGTGCCGTTTATCGAGCAAATACCAAACTAAATCGTCTCGCAGACCATATCACTGGTACGAGCCAACTCCTTAATCAAGCCCAGTATGTAATGCGCGGCCAGGATGTCTTCCTGGGAGTTGCGGCTGGCTGCCACTACTGCGATTCCGGGCGCGTTCCGCATCAGGTTAAGCGCCCGCAGGGCTGCAGTGGTGGCTGGTGCGGTTCCCTTTTGTCTCAGGGTCCTGGCAATAGTTCCGGTAATAACCTGATCCGTTATTTGAAAAGCAGCATCAAAGGCCACCCCTCCCGTATCTGTAACCGCGACCACCACCCGGTTCTCGAAGCGGGTCAGTTTGGGGGTTTCCGCCCCCAGATTAGGAACCACCGCTTCTATGATAACGCCCTCGCTGTTCAGTCCTTCCATCAGTTTTTGGCACCGCTGGAGCCGCTCCTCATCCCCGCCAGCTCTGGGTTCGGAAACCACGATTACACCCACCCCTTCAGCAAGGGCAGCTCGGGCGGCAATCCTGCCGATTCTTTCCGGATCAACTTTCACCGGAGCACGGGTGAAATCAGGACTGGCACCAAAGACCCTCAAAGCCCCTGCATCCAGGGCACTTTCCAGGGTGGTCGACATATCGATAACATCCACCACCAGGACAGCTAAACCCTGCTCCGCGGCGTATACTGCCCCGCTGGCATCAGTGGTCATCATCACTTTTTTTAATTCGGCCGTAATAACCACCTCCCCCGGGAATTATCTCTAGCTCATTATTACGCATTTTCTCGATATAGTGTACCACAGCCGGCTTGATAATTCGCTTCATCAATTCCGGGTCAGCCCGTTCCATTATCTCTATGTCACTTCCGAAAGCCTGGCGCAGCCGAATCCGCGTTTTCATACCTAATCCAGGAATGGAGTGCAATGGAACCCTGTAGTAATAGGGTGGTCTCCCGATGGGATGATGCGGTTCTTCAAAATCCCTGATTGCCAGTATCCGGTCCCACACCCCGGGAATCATCTTCTGCCCGCAGGTATCACAGGTGAAGGTCGCCTTATTTGTTTGGGCAATTACTTTGCACTGGGGGCAGTAACTCCGGTGATACTTGCCCAGGTGGGGATGCATGCCGAAGTTGGCCATGATCCTGCGCCCATTCTCACCCGTCAATGCCATTCTGAATTCGGAAAAGCTCAGGTTGGCCATACGGATCAGGTTGTACTCGCGTCCGATATTTTCGAGGGAATGGGCATCCGAATTGGACAGGAAGGAGTACCCGCGGGTTTCTCTGATCGTATCCGCCATATCAGTATCAGATGACAGCCCCAGTTCAATGGCCATAATATGGTTCACTCGTTGACCCAGGCCCTCTTGTAGGCGGGATACCCAGCACCCATAGGCACCACGATGCGGGGTAAAAGCATGGGCTGCCACAAAGATCCCCCGCAGACCAGCGGTGAGGTCAATCAAATCGGCGGCTCGCAGAGAAGTCCTCTGAGTGGAAAGGTTAAGGTTAGTCACTTTTTTCTGCATAACCTTCTGCCAGGTCTCTACCGTTTTCAGGTCGGGGAGATAGGCAATAAAATGAACTCCCTCCCTGCTTTCCACCTCGACTCCCAGAAGAAGCATAGCGCCCTGCTCCGAAATCAGGTCCCCGTTTCGAGCGGGCATCAGCTTACCCTGATTGATCAATTCTTCAATATCACGCAGAACCAGCGGGCTGCCGCAGTCAACCACCCCCAACATCTGCAAACCCTTGTCCCGCACCCCGGTTTCAAGGATATTGGCAAGGGTCATTTTGTCCGAGGCGGTTATTTTGACCGGCTGGCCTTGAGCCCGCCCGATATGAATATGCAAATCAGCATAATATAATTGCATTCCAATTCTCCTCAGAATACAGGAAAATAAAACAGTTCTTGCTGTTTGAGAGCTTCATTATTCCTTCTTCGCCAGATACAGCAAGCCGATCAGGGTTTTGCCGTCTTTGATCTCGCCCCGGCTCATCATGGCACAGGCTCCCTGGTAAGGGATCATCTTGACATCAAGGAACTCATCCTCGTCCGGTTGGTTCTCGCCACGGGTCAGTCCGGTGGCCAGGTACAGGTGCAGGATCTCATCGGAAAACCCGGGGGTGGTGTAATAGCTGTAAAGCTTTTCCCATGACCCAGCCGTGATCCCTGCTTCCTCCATTAACTCACGCCGTGCACATTCCAGGGGATCTTCGCCGGGGGACAATTTACCGGCTGGTATCTCCCAGAGCATGTCACCTACCGGGTAACGGTACTGCCGGACCATACAGATACGGTCCTGGTCATCCCGGGCGATCACCGCCACTGCACCCGGGTGTTCAACACATTCCCTGGTAGATTCCTTGCCGTTGGGCAATTCAACTGTATCGACCCTGACCTTGATTATCTTGCCCTGGAAAATATCCCGGCTGCTCTTTTTTATTTCAATGAAATCCACGATCTAAATCTCCTTTCTATTCACACCCGGGGTTTGAATAACCTGCCCCTCTTCCTGCATATGCTGTGAGGGGGTGATGAATTGAGCCTTTTGATTCTGAAAAATCGACTGGTTTATGTCGGCAAGGTTAAATTCCTATTGCCGGAGCTTAGAAAATTCCCTCTCCATAAAACCGCACTCTCTCTTATCCGCCAAAACCTCAACTAAATGATGCAAGGGGTCTGACCCCTTGCATCATTCGCTTCTTTGCTTCCTTTTCTTATGTGATTGATGGTAAACCGGGCGGCGGCGCCCAGGGCGAGAAAGAATTCATGGTCCTCTTCCCGGTTCCGGCCCATCGTGGTAGGGTTCAGCCCGTACCGGGCCAGGGCTACATCGACCAGGCCGCCGTCCCAGTAAGTAATATCGTGTTTGGCAGGGAGACTGCTTACAGAAACCTGTCCTTCGATTACTGCTGCCTTCTCCGGTTCCAGCAGGGGAAGTGGGACCTTAACCGTTACCTGGCACACGTCCTCCAAAACTGTAAGGGTATGGTGGCTGATACCGCGGTGTCTCTCCCGTTTATCGGCAAAGCTGATCCGGGGTACGGCTACCGGGATACCCTTCAGGCTGTGTACCGCATTCAGGATGACCCCTTGTTCAACACCGCTAAACCCCCACTTGGTCCCGGTGCCTACAATACCGGGACCCATGGCGACGATAATCACATCCGGTTTAAAGACTGCTTTGGCCGCCAGGAGACCACTGAAGATATTGACCGCTTCCAAATCGCCCCCCCAGGCATTCCCGGCGGTCACCGTTCCCATTAATAGCCCGGATCGTTTTAATTGTTCAACCGTCCGGCTCCACGCTATTGGCAGGCTGGCGGCGTCAGTCATCACATAGGCCACCCGCAATCCATCCATGGCCAGACAGGCACACAGGGGAGCCAGCATCGAATGCAGAGTCGCGACCAGGACCGGCAAACCTTCTAAATCCTGCACCGATTGCATGAGTCGGTGGTAAGGACTCGCTTCCTCTTCCACGCTTAACACCCGGCACTGCCAGGGGGTGTATCTCATCTTCATAATATGACCGGAACCTTCTAGCTCAACCTCCGGCCGGTCAAGGTTAATCATAACAAAGTCAGACCCACCGCTCCCCAGGGCCAGCGCACCAGCGGTGGTATTCAAAACCACCCGGTCACCTACCTCTATGGGACCTGTAATCCTCTCATAAGCCACAGCCCTGCTGATGAGACCGTTTAACTCAACCTCCATCTCCACCAGTCCAGGGCGGCGGGCCGTCACCTGCCGCACCGTTCCGATTCTAGTTTCCATCATATCCCGGTTTTCCCCGCTTCTTCAATGATCTGCAGGACATACCTGGCACTATCGGCAAGATTGTCAACTTTGATGAATTCATCGGTGGTGTGAACCTTTTTCATGCCAATTCCCAGGTTGGCGCAGCGTATCCCCTGACCGTTGAAGATGTTAGCATCACTGCCACCTCCGGTCCGTGTCAGAATCGGCTCTCTGCCCATAGCCCGGGCGGCCCTCACCGCTATCTGGACTACGGGTTCTTCGGGTTCCAGATCGATCATGGGATAGAGGTGTTTGATCTCCACCTCACACCGTCCGCCCTTTTCCTCTACCTTTTCCCGAAAGGTAGTAACAATCTCCTGAGTCAGGCTTTCCATCTTATCCGGGGACAGGCTCCGGGTCTCGCCCTTTACTACGACCCGATCCGCCACGATATTCCGTGCCCGGCCACCGCTGATGGTACCCAGATTACAGGTGGTTTCTTCATCGATTCTTCCTATATTAAGGTGATTGATCGCGTAGGCTGCCAGGCATATCGCATTCAGCCCCTCCTCTGGGTTGATGCCCGCATGGGCGGCCTTGCCAATAACCGTTATCGTAAATTCGTTCTGGGTCGGGCCCCGTGTAATTATGCTGCCTGCCTCCCCGCCACTATCCAGTACATAGCCCAGCCTGGACCTGACCCGGGTGAAGTCCAGGTACTTCGAGCCCATCAGACCCTGCTCCTCACTGACCGTGAAGATAACCTCCAGTGGCGGATGGGGTATGTTCCGCTCGCTTATCACCTTTAATGCTTCCAGGATGGCAGCAATCCCCGCCTTATCATCCGCCCCCAGTATGGTATCACCCGAGGACCGTATGATTCCGTCCTCCAGCACCGGCACTATGTTTTTACCTGGCACTACCGTATCCATATGGGCTCCCAGTAAAATCGAGGACCCGGGCAGTTTCCCATCTTTCCAGGCTATCAGGTTGCCCGATTCACCCCCGAGGGCCTTACCGGCCTCATCCTCATAGACCTCCAACCCCAGATCCTGCAGGCGAGTGCGTACGAAATCGCGCATTGCCCCTTCGTGACCCGACTCCGAGTCTATCCTCACCAAGGCCATAAAAGTCTCAACTATCCTCTCTCTGTTAACCAGTTTCATCGTCAACTCCTTCCTAACCTGTCCATCCACCGTAAGAACCGGTTATTGTCAATTACCTTACTCAAGGAATACCGTTCGGTAAAAATATGCAGCAGTATCAATCCTGACAGGAGGGCCAACTTCGCTGGAAGCTCCAGTCCATAGACCGTCATAATACCCAATGTCACCCCGAGGACATTGGAACCTGTATCCCCCATCATCACCCGGGCTTTCAAATCATATGGGAAATAGGCTACAATCGCACCAGCTATCGGAATAAACAAGATATAAAAGCTGTCAGAAACCAATAGCAGGGGGATAAAAAGCAGCAGAAAGGCCTTCACGCACCGTCCTGGCCGAAGGTCGAACAGGTTCATACAGTTGGTGAAGAGCGCGATGACCATGACATTTATAATAAATTCTCCGAAGGAACGGGAATAAAAAAGAGAGACATAGATAGCAATCATGCCTCCCCCCAATGCCTTTAAGGCCCCGGTGGTCAGTTCACCCCTTTTCAACAGGCGGCCAAAGTGTCCGCGAAACCCCAGGGAATCCCGCTGTCCCAGCATATCGTCGATAAACCCCAGAAAGGCCATACCTGTCACCGCCAGGAGGTAAAGAGTAAATCTGTTGCCGGTATAACCGTTGGTGAGCTGAATCAAGACGTAGGTTAACAGGATAGTAATCGGGAAGGTTAAGCCCCCGGCTACCGGCACCTGGTCATGGCGGTAGTTTTCTCTTACGGCACCACACCTGGCTAACATAGGCAGTACGATATGTATAACTACCGTTTCCAGCAGAATGGCAATGATAAAGACAAAGACCGCCAGGTATCTCGGGTCCCAGCCCAATTTCTTACCTCCTGTTCTCCGCCAGTATCACCCGGGCTACATCCAGGAACTGCCGGCCGCGATGTACGAACCCTTTCAGATTGCGGCCGGTTTCGGCATGGCTCATCTGTACCGGCACCTCCATAACCCGGTAACCTCTCCGCAGAGCCCTGATGGTCATGCCGATCTCGATCCCAAAACCGGAATGGAAGGGCAAAATATCCAGCAAGACTTGAGAAGTCATGGCTCGCTGACCACTCAAAGGTTCCTCGCACACCATCCCTTCGCGGGCAATACCCCAGGATGCCAGGCGTTTTACCATTCCAACCCCCCCTTTTTTCTTCGGGGGTGGAAACTTAGCTACGCATATATCAGCCTCACCATTCAGGACTGGCATTAGAATCTTGGCACCTTCTCTGGCAGTCTCCCCAAGGTCGGCGTCCAGGAAAATAAATACATCGGCTGGTACTCCACGGACCCCAATGTTTATGGCCTCTCCTTTACCCACATTGGTTGTTAGGTTTACCACCTCAACCCCGGATTCCCTGGCAACCTCCAGGGTTCCATCGGTCGAGCCGTCATTAACCACGCGAATAGCGTCTACTTCCGGTATCTCCCGGATGGCATGCAGGGTGGATGCCAAGCGTTTTTCCTCATTATACGCTGGGACTATCGCCACTACCCTCATTTAAAAGCCCCTTTAAGATATTCTGCCGGCAGTGACGGCATAAACTTCTTGGCTGTTGCTTTGATTCCGTAATCTCCTGTTTCCCCTTCCATCGCCCGGATCAGCGAAATCTGCCCCGGGGTCAGATCTATATCATCAACGGTACTCATATCAAATTCCTGGTATGTAGACATGTAACTCATTTTGACCCGTGAGGTCTCGCAGCCCAGAATATTCTTGTTGTAGTTCTGCAGACTGCGGATCAGCCAGGCATCCACGCTGGCTGGGTAATGATAGTTCTCATCATGCGCACCGCCCATAAGGATAACCTCGTCCAGAACACCTCCGTAATCCCCGTCAAACTTTACCAGGTTATTTCCTTCCAGGAATTCACGGACACTGGCATCTCCTCCATTAACCACAATTGCTGCGGCGCTCAAGGCCAGCATTTTCCGCAGCTCATCCGGAGGGGTATTGTGATCCAGTTTGTAGAAATCACAGACCTTAATTAATAGATTGGAATCACGGAGCTGGATACCCGGAAGGATAACGGTAGTAGAGTCGACCCTTGCCCCGGCCAGGGAAAGGCTGTTCAGCATCCCTGCAGGTATCTCCTGTCCCCCGGTTACAATAATGGCAATCCGGTACCCATTCAGGCGATTCTTGATCAGAGGGGGACTTACTGCCTTGCTGAATTCCTCATAATGGCGGCTTATCTCTCTCATAAACTGGTTCTCTTCCGCCATCTCACTCTCGCGTTCTCTAAGGTCATCGAACTGGGACTCCAGTTGGGCGATCATCTTTTTCTGCTGCTCGATCATAACATCTCCGCCCACCAGAGTACTCCCAATCAGTATCCCTACCCCTAAGGCAATAAAGATGGCAACCAGGGTGGCTACATGGTAACGGATATCGATCATTTTTATAGCACCCCACTCAATTCGCTAAATAGACGGCGGTAAATGGTTCCTGACGGTCATCCCATTTCTCATCTGTCCATCCGCCGTTGCATGCAACTAGTCGTTATACATTAAACAGCAATTTGAGCTGCAGGATTATCAATCTGAAAAAAGGCCTGGTTGAAGGCGCAGCCCACAGTATTATCAGGATTGGGATCAGGGCAGCCACCAACAACTGTACCAGGTATTTGGCTTTCAGGTTACGTGGATAGAGCTGGCTGACTCCCTTGGCATCAACCAGAATCGAGCCTACTTTGAGACGCACCAGGAAAGTACTGGCCATGCCTTTGCGCCCTTTTTCCAGGAAATCCACCATGTTGGAATGAGTACCAACCGCAACAATCAATGACGCACCTTTCTCATACGCCATGATCATAGCAACATCTTCGCTGGTACCGGGCATGGGCAGAACCTTGACCGGTATTCCCATCTCATTCAGCCGGGTAAGTCCAGGCGCATTGCCGTTGGCATAAGCATGCACCACAATTTCAGCCCCCGAGCGCAGGGCGGCGTCGGAGACACTGTCCATGTCTCCCACAATAATATCAGGGGTATAACCAAACTCAATGAGAGCGTCGGCTCCCCCGTCAACCCCAATGAACACAGGCTTCTCATCCTGCAAATAACCCCTGATTGCTCGCAGGTCTTCTTTATAGTTCTTTCCTCTGACCACAATCAGTACATGCCGGTTCTCAATTCGAGTCGTAAGATTGGGCAGATCTATGTATCCTAATATGATGTCCTTTTCCCGCCGTGCATAATCCAGGGTATTCTCCACAAAGCTATCCAGTTCCAGCTTCAGGTTTTCCCTGGCCTCCAGCAGTTTTTCCTGTACATCCTCTATCGTTAATACCTTACCCTGAGCGACAGTCCGGCCAAAGGCCAGCACCTGACCATCCTTGACTTCGACCAGTGAACCTTCCTTTACCTGGTCAAAGATATCATCTCCCACATTGTCGACAACAGTTATACCCGCCTTCAGGATCTTATAGACCCCTTTGGTTGAATAACGTCCGGTTATGGAAGGCTGGGCATTGATAATCGCCTGGGGATGGATCTCTATCAGGCTCTTCGCGGCTACCTCATCAATATCATCATGGTCAATAACCGCAATCTCACCTTTGCGCAGTCGCTTTACCAGGTCCTTGGTACGCCGATCCAGCCTGACTTTGCCCTTATGGTACATATTATCACTCTCCAATATACCGGTCAAAAAAAAAGCCTGCAATCAGGCTAAACAGCTTTCCTGTTCTTTGATACTGCGGTGGCTAGTTGTATCAAACACTGATAATGCAGTGAGAAACAGAATAGCTTCGTAATTTGTTTTCCTTTACGCCCGACTAACCAGGGTTCTACAAGGCGTCTTTGGGGTTGCCCTGGCTAACCCTGGTTTTTAGTCTTAGTTTGTATCAGCTAGCTGGTAAATAATACCCGCATTTGAGAGTTATTAAACATCAAACATAAAATGTTTTTCGATTGCGGCGTGGGGCCGTTCTGTTATGTCTCATCACTCTGTTCTGGTTCTTCAATACTTGTTTCTATAACTGTGCTTGTACTGTATATACGCTTCTCAACTGACTTTGGTTTCAAGTCTCAGCTTATCTGCTATTATGGCAATGAATTCAGAGTTGGTCGGCTTACCCCGATCACCATTAATGGTGTATCCAAAGAACTTGTTAATCCGCTCCAGGTCACCCCGATCCCATGCCAATTCAATCGCATGACGAATCGCCCGTTCAACCCGGCTGGGAGTGGTGTCGTACTTATCAGCAATAGCCGGATAGAGTTCCTTAGTTACTGCACCCAGGTAATTGATCTCTTCAACCACCAGCATTATGGCATCCCTCAGGTACTGGTATCCTTTCACGTGAGCAGGTACTCCGATTTCGTGAATGATCCGGGTAACGTCCACTTCCAGATCCCTTTTGGTAACCGGGATAACCCGCGGTGCGGATTCCACCCTATCTCTTACCACCTGTCTCACCCTATCTCCCAGGACCTGAAGATTAAACGGTTTAAGGATATAGTAATCAGCACCGAGCTGAACAGCCTTCTGGGTTATATTCTCCTGTCCGAAAGCAGTCAGGATTATAACCTTAGGCCTGGGTTTCATGTCAACCATCTTTTCCAGAACTCCGATCCCATCCATATGAGGCATGATTAAATCCAAAACCAGAACATCAGTCTCTTTTTTGTTCAGTGCCTCCAGAACTTCTAAGCCATTTGAACAGACATCCACTAACTCAAAGTCAGGGTTATTAGAAAAGAAATCCCTTAAGATGCTACAGAAGTCCCGGTTGTCATCGGCAATAAGTACCCTAATAGCGCCCGTCATAACAAACCTCCCCATCGTGCATAGACTTGTGAAAATCCTAATTAAGCATTTTCGACGCCCCCACGTATTTCCCTCTATTTTCTGGCGGCAAAAATATCCTAATATATTACAGATAATCGTATAAACCCATGTAACTGTGAATATGTGGCACTAGCTGGGGAACATTGAAGTACAAGCAATAATCTGGTATTTTACATTTTCTGGCATCGGCGGCGGTCTTTAATTTCTCACATTAATGGGCAATTTGTCGAGAAAAAATTTTGTAATTGGCCGAGTTCATCTCCTCCAGCATGGTATCCATGAATATGCCATAACCCTTTTCCGGGTTATTCAAAAAAACATGGGTGACAGCCCCAGCAATACTTCCATCTTGAATAATGGGGCTTCCACTCATCCCCTGCACGATACCCCCGGTGGCTGACAAAAGCCGTTCATCAACTACCCGTATGATCATGCCTTTACCGTTATGACGAAAAGGATAGACTTTTTCAATTATTATATCAAAAGACTCGATCTGTCCATCATCAATCACAGTCAGGATTTGCGCCGGTCCTTTCCTGACCTGGTGAGCGTAAGCAACCGGCAGCAGGCCGGTAAAGAGGTTGTTTTCCAGTATACAGTCGGTAACTCCAAAAACGCCATATTGAGAATTTGATACAATTTTTCCGCTGATAGCACCTTCCCGGTCAAAAACCCCGACTTTTTCTCCGGGTTTTCCGGGTCTGCCGGGTTGAATCGCCTGTACAGATGCGCTGACAATTCTTCCTTCTCTCATTTTTATAACCTGTCTGGTATCGGAATCCACAATCACATGACCAAGTGCGGCAAATCGATATGTCTCCGGATCCCATACCGTGAGGGTTCCTACTCCCGCTACCCCATCACGTACATATAAACCTATCCGGTACCGCCCGGTTTCTTCACAATAGCTGGGTCCTATTGATAGATGCAATTTCTGGTTACCCCTTTTTACCAGCAATCGAGGTTTGGTACCTTTCTGCCCCTGGGTGTCAATTAAGTCCGCCAGTTCCATCTCGGTATGAACAGGCTTGCCATCTACCTCCATTATGAGGTCTCCGACTTCAATCCCCTCCTCGCGTGCCGGGTAGTACTTCTGTCCCTGTGAACCGGTAATTGGTGCGAATCCAACCACCATAATCCCCTGGGACTGCAGCATAATGCCGATGGAATGTCCACCCGGCAGGAGTTGATAAGGCGGCAGCGATTCCACCCGGATGGATTTAAGGGGAATGTACCCCCAGAGCTTTACGGTCACATCAACCTGGCCCGGCTTCATGGCCTTCAGTTGATATCCGTCTTCTTCACGGTTGACGACCACCGCCTGCTGGGTCGAGGCTAAAGGATCACCCACGGAGACCCAGAGTTTGTTTAAGACAGGTTCAGGCAAGGGCAGATTGAACATCATCTGCTCCCCTACCACCAGACGAGTCGTCTCTGGCAGGCATAAAAACTGGTTTATCGGTGGGGTTAACGAGACGCCAAACAATAACAGGACTAGAATTACTCCGATTGTTTTCCGGATACGTTGTCGTGACAAGGCCACATCTCCTGAACGACCGGTGATACCCCAGGCTGATTATTGGATTCAAACTGAAACCCAGTTACAACGCCATTCAGCTTAAAAGCACCTGGGAATGATGATATCACAGACCTCGAAATGTTATGGGGTTAATTTAACCTCAAGTTACGGGAGATATGTGATGGTTCGGTCTGGTTTTACCTGTTATTAGAGGCGTTCATTAACATTTGGCGGGCGTGTTCGCGGGCAATACTATCGGCATTGTCTCCAGCCAGCATGCGGGAGAGTTCATTGACCCTCTGCTCGAAGTCCAAAACCCGCGCAGTAATGCGGGTCATACCTGATTCATGCACCTTTTGCAGCTGCTGGTGACTATCTGCCAGGCAGGCGATCTGCGGGGAGTGGGTTACCAGTATTACCTGATGGCTGCGGGATAACTCACGAATCTTCATCCCCACGGCCAGCAGTGCCTGTCCCCCGATACCAACATCAATCTCATCAAAAATTAGTACTGGTACCTGGTAGGCAGCAGCCAGGGCCGTCTTGAGGGCCAGTATGAAGCGGGAGGACTCTCCGCCCGAGGCAATCTTGTTGATGGGACGGAGCGGTTCCCCAGGATTGGCGGAAAACCGGAAGCTTACATCGTCTATTCCTGAGGCGCTGGGAGAAGATGGCTGAACATCTATTTGGAAAGTGACCCCGGGCATGGACAGCTGGGCTAATTCAAGCTCTATTCGGGTTTCAAGAGTTTGGGCCGCCTGCTGGCGAAAGTCTGAAACCTGATCAGCCAGTTTCTGGTACTCTTTCCACAGTGCTTCCTGCCGCTCCTCCAACTCCCGGGTCTTTAGCTCCAGGTGATCAAGGGAGGACCTTTGTTTTTCCAGTTCCGCCAGGTACTCCAGGGCAGCCGGGATTGTTCCGCCATACTTACGTTTGATCCGGTTTAACAGGACCAGGCGGTCCTCAATGGTCTCCAGGCGTGCCTGATCATAATCCTGGGTATCCCGGAAACGAGTCATTTGCGGCCCGATATCCTCCAGTAAATAGTAGGCTTCATCGATAACGGCCGCAAAATCTACGAAGAAGCTCTCCTCTACGCTGTGCAGGGCTTCACGGGCTTCGGCCAGCTGAGCCAGAGCGCTATGACTGTCCCGAAAAACCAATTGGTCAACCCTGTCCAGAGCCTGTAATACCTTTTCCCAGTTGAGTATGCGGTTCCTTTCCGCCAGGAGCTCGTCATCCTCGCCCTCCACCAGAGCGGCGGCTTCGATTTCCCCCATCTGGTAATCAACAAAATCCATATCCCTGGCTCTCTGCCCTACAGTTGCCTGCAGTTCCTCAATCTGGTCGCCGGTTGACTTCCATTCATGGTAGACCCTGGCCAGCTGTGGGGCATATCTCTTGACATCGGGAGATAGGCTGTCGAGAAAGTGCCTGTGATAACGGGGATTTAAGACCTGCTGGTTGTCATGCTGCAGGTGGATATCTACCAGATGCTCGGCCAGATTTTTCAGCATAGCTGCCGTAACCGTATGCCCGTTGACCCGGTTGATGGTCCTTCCCTGCGTCGTTATCTCACGGCGGATTATCAGGTAATCATCTTCATCTTCCCATAGGTCTTTCTCCCGCAGGAATTGCGCCAGCGGGGAATCAGGCATTACTTCAAAAATTCCTTCCACCAGGCATTTATCATCGTGGTTTCGAACCACATCGGAACTAATACGCTCACCTACCAGGAGCTCCAGGCAGTCAACAATGATCGATTTGCCAGCACCAGTCTCCCCGGTCAGGACGTTAAGTCCCTCACCAAACTGGAGCCGCAGCTCATCGATCAGGATCATGTTTCTTATGTACAGTTCTCTAAGCATCAAACATCAGCTCACATAGGATAATATTGGTGCACCGGAGGACTACTCCAATAAGGAACGGAATCGCTCCAATACCCCGGCAACTGCTTTTTTGGGTTTTACCACCACGATAATGGTATCATCACCGGCCACGGTCCCAACAATCTCCGGTATGTCGGCTGCATCAATATTTGAAGCCACCAGATGAGCGGAACCCGGTATGGTTTTGAACACCACCAGGTTTTCGCTGTCAGTTATCTCAACTACGTTGTCAAGAAACAGCCGCCGCATCCTGTCCAACGAGGCTTTGGGAGCCGGGACATCCGGAAGGGCATAGTGGTAACCACTGGGGCTTGATACCTTAACCAGCTTCAATTCTCTGATGTCACGGGAGACAGTAGCCTGTGTCACAACATAGCCCAGATCGGACAGGGCATCGCACAACTCCTCCTGTGTAGATATCCTCTGGCTGGTCACAATGTCTCTTATCGCCATATGCCGCCTGGCCTTCACATTCTTCCCCCTTCCAGCCTCTGTACCACTACCAGCAGCGGTGGGTGATGGACCTGATTAATAAAGTTCACCTTCAGAACCTCAAACTCCTGTTGGTTCAATTCTCCGGTTACCGCCAGAACCTGTCGGGTTTCTTCCGCTCCTTCCTCATGACCAGGATAACACACAACAGTCATAACCCCTCCTGGTTGCAGGAGAGCGGCGGCCGCTTGTATGGCCTGCCGGGAGCACTCGGCAACAGTTGCTGTTTCCCGGGAAGAACCCGGGAGATATCCCAGGTTGAACATGATGGCCGCAACCGGTGAGCTTACGTAATCTCGCAAGGTGCGAAAGTCCTCCTGAAAAAGCTCAACCCGGTGAGATAATCCATAGGCCTCCAGCCGGGCGGCAGTGTTCGCTATTGCCAGCGGAGATATATCAAAAGCGAGGACTCGCCCGCTGGTCACGAGACCGGCCAGAAACAGCGTATCGTGCCCGTTGCCGCAGGTAGCATCTATAACCGTGTCACCTGGTTTAACCACACGCTTTACGCAGAGATGGGACAAATTAACGGCATTGCGAAAACTCATAGCTGCAATTTCCTGCTCAAAACCTCCAGGATGCTGTGTTCCTTAAGTTTTACCAGACTGATATGGTATGGAGAAGGCCCGATTTTTACTTCATCACCAGGAGACAACGCAACCGTATCCTGCCCGTCCACAGTGAGCACCACCTTTTCCGTCTCCGGGACTATAGTCAGGGTGCAATTCGCGTCCATCACCAGTGGTTTTAAGGCAGGCACATAAGGACAGACCGGGGTGAGAACCATCAACTGTGCATCTGGCATTACTACCGGTCCGCCCGCTGACAGGGAGTAGGCGGTTGATCCGGTCGGAGTAGCGCAGATTAGGCCATCCGCAACGTACCTGGCCACAGGTCTCGAGTCCATCAGAACCTGCAAGCGTATCATTCGGGCAATGCCCTGCCGCAGCACCGTGGCTTCATTGAGGGCTTCGCTCTGAAAGATTATGTCATCTCCCCTCCGGGCGGTTATCCTCAGCATCATGCGGTTTTCCAGGCGGTACTCCCGGTTAATTATCTGCGGTAAATACTGGCTTAACTCATGTACCTCCAGCTCTGCCAGAAAGCCGACCCGCCCCAGGTTTATTGTTAATAACGGAATGTTCAGGTGACCACACCGCCGGGCGGTACCCAGAATCGTCCCATCCCCCCCGAATACCACCAGGAGATCCGGGACCTCGTCTCCCTCGTGCCAGTCCGGGATTACCTTTAAGCCGCAGGATTCCATAGTAACTGCGACCTCATGGGCAACCTTTCTGGTTTCATCCCGGCGGGAGTTTGACACCAAGCCAACAATCATTTTTAATCTCCTATTTTATACTCTTTGATAATATCCACATCTGGTTTTGATTATTTCCGATTTATGTTGCACACCAGCCATACGGAAGGAACAGCTTTGTTTTGTTGAACGGGGTCTATCTCTCGTTCTGCCGCCTCACTCTGCACTCGTACCCGGCTTGTTAAGCTGGTGGTGAGCATCAGTCACTACCTGGGACAGCCAGGAATAATCATAGACTACAACCTGGTCCTTCTTGAGATGAAAGAAGAACTCGATATTCCCGTTAGGACCCTTTATTGGCGAGTAGCAGGCGTTCACCAGGGCCAGCCCGCATTCCGCAGCCTGCCGGGCCACCCGTTGGACCACTTCCTCATGGATTTCCGGGCTTTTAACCACCCCTTTTTTACCTACCTGTTCACGTCCCGCCTCGAATTGAGGCTTGACCAGGGCGACCACCTCACCTTTTTCAGTCAACAGGTCGGGTATCACCGGCAGGACCAGCCCCAGGGAAATGAACGATACATCCACGGTGGCCAGATCCATCTTCTCCGGGAAATCCTCCGGAGCCACGTATCGGATGTTGGTGCGTTCAATGGTGGTAACCCGGGGGTCCTGGCGCAGTCTCCATTCCAACTGCCCGTACCCCACATCCACTGCATAAACCCGCCGGGCACCGTGCTGCAGGGCACAGTCGGTAAACCCGCCGGTCGAGGCACCCACATCCAGAACGACCTTATTCTTAAAATCAAGCTCCATGGCCTGGATGGCTCCCAGAAGTTTCAGCCCGCCGCGGCTGACAAAATGCGGTCCATCACTGCCCGCAACCCGAATCTCAGCACTCTCAGGTATCTTCTCGCCCGGCTTGTCAACTCTTTCCCCATCGGCGAATACCAGCCCTGCCAGGATTAAGGCCCGGGCCTTCTCACGGCTTGGAGCCAGGCCTTCTCTATGTAATCTGATGTCGGCTCTTTCGTTGGCCACTCACATCCCCCTGATTGCTCTCAGTTTCTTCAGCTCCGGCCATCGGTTGACCACCGATTCCACCACCGATGAAGCCTCAAGCCCGATGTCTTCCAGCAGACGGGTTACCGCACCGTGCCCCACAAATTGGTCAGGAATACCAATGTGCAGGAACTCCGTACCCGCTGCACCATCACTTATGGTCTCTGCCACCCCGCTGCCAAAGCCCCCCGTGAGGACATTCTCCTCCAGGGTAACCACTCGCCGGCAGTGACTGGACCATCTGCTGATCAGTTTTTCATCTACGGGCTTAACGAACCGGGCATTGATTACCGCTGCTGATATCCCAAGATCACGGAGGTAACCAGCAGCTTCCCGGGCTATGCTGACTGCCCGGCCGATGGCAACAAGCAGGACATGATCCCCCTCCTGAAGCAGCTCAGCCTCACCCGGGGGAATATACTCTGGAATGTCCTTAATCCCTATCCCTTCCCCGCTGCCACGAGGGTAACGGATAGCGACCGGCTGCCCATACTGCAGGGCCGATTCCAGCATATCGCTTAATTCATCCTCATTAGAGGGGGCCATAACTGTCATGTTCGGTATCTGCCGCAGGTAAGAGAGGTCAAATACCCCGTGATGTGTAGGACCATCCTCACCCACCAGTCCGGCCCGGTCGATGGCAAAGACCACCGGCAGGTTCTGGAGGCAGACATCGTGAATAATCTGATCAAAAGCCCGCTGCAGGAAGGTGGAGTAGATTGCCACCACCGGTCTCATTCCTCCCCTGGCCAGGCCAGCGGCCATGGTAACCGCGTGCTCCTCGCATATACCCACATCAAAAAAACGGTCCGGGTATTTCCGAGCAAACAAGTCCAATCCCGTGCCGCTGGTCATTGCGGCGGTTATGGCTATCAGGCTCTGATCCGTACCGGCCTTCTCGACCATGAATTCTCCAAATACCTGGGTATATGTTTTAGCCCCTGATTTAATAGCTTTTCCGGTCGCCACGTCAAATGGCCCGATGCCGTGAAATACATCCGGGTTCAGCATGGCAGGCGGATAGCCTCTTCCCTTTTCAGTTATCACATGGATCAACACCGGGCCTTTTATGTGACGGGCTCTTTGGAGAACCACAATCATGTCCTCAATATTGTGGCCATCGATAGGACCCAAATATGTGAAACCCAGTTCCTCAAAAAGCATCCCTGGTACGACCAGGTATTTCACCATATCCTTTATCTTTCCCGCAACCTTCACCAGATTGGCACCAATCCCGGGAATCCGTAAAAGGGCCTGCTCCACCTCTTCTTTCTTTCGTGAATAAGCAGGATCCATGCGGAGTTTTCTGAGGTATCCGGAAAGAGCTCCCACATTGGGTGAAATAGACATGGCGTTATCATTGAGAACCACGGTGAGATCTAGCCCCAGGTGTCCGGCGTGGTTCATGGCCTCGAAAGCCATACCCCCGGTCAAGGCGCCATCGCCAATGACTGCCACCACGGAATGCTCTTCCTGTTGGATATCCCGGGCCAGGGCCAGCCCAACTGCGGCAGAAATCGAGGTACTGCTGTGACCGGTATTGAAAACGTCATACGGACTCTCATCCGCGCGGGGGAACCCGCTCAGGCCCTGGTACTGGCGCAGGGTGGATATTCTGTCCAGCCGTCCGGTGAGGATCTTATGCACATAACTCTGGTGTCCCACATCCCATACAATCTTATCCTGCGGCAGTTCGTAAACGTAATGCAGGGCAAGTGTCAGTTCCACTACACCCAGATTGGCGGCCAGATGTCCACCGGTCCGGGAAACCGTATTAACCAGGAGATCCCTGATCTCCTGGGATAAACCCTTTAGCCTGGCGGGGGGGAGTTTCTTTAAATCAGAGGGGTTGTTGATATTTTCCAGAATAGCCAATCACCTTCTTCCCCGGAACAGCTCTATCCCGGTGAGGTTTTCCCACCACATTAAGATCCCTGCTACTTTAAGGATTATCGAATTGGCGTTATTAATGGCAATACTCTTACCTACCGTTTTACCGCCTACCGTCAGTGCAGCAATCAAACTGGTCATGGCTGCTCCCAGCAGGACGGTATCAATAGTTGAATACATCGCAAACCGGGCATTAAATGTATATACGATTGAAGCACCGATGGCTCCGCTCAAGGTTCCGGCAATATCTCCTACCACGTCAGCCGTCAGGTTGGCTACTAGATCTGCATTGCGGACAATCCTAACCGCCTGATTGGACGCGGGTATCTTCTTTGCTGCCATGGCGTTAAAGGGAACAACATCAGCCGCCGTAGCTGCCGTACCGATAGCATCAGATATGATCCCTGACATTATAACCAGTCCCAGAAACAGGAATGAGATGAAAAAATCCTGAACGGCATTGATTATCGACTCCAGACCCAGACTGATAATCAAACCGGAGATAAACGTAAAGAATGTGATCCACAGGGCTGGTATAAGTATGTTATTTTCGGTGAGCCTTGCCAAAAGTACACTCCCTGAAAAGTACATTAAAGCGGAGGTTACCCTCTGAGTAAACGCTGTGACTTAGGTCCAGCAGGTTTTCCCGTTGAACATCCTGCTTGTTGCCAAGCAGGCGGTTTCCCTTTACGCTCAACCCGCGACGTCGCCGCACACGAGGCTGGATTACCACTTAGTGCACACTTTAATCCCCAGAGGGTCGTGCCTGGGCACACAGTCTAGGGGATTTCCCCGACAACCTCTACCAGTTCTTAGCCTCTTTTGCAGCAGGGGTTTCAGAAGAAGAAACGGAACCGTGGCCACCGGTTGCCGTCCTTCCATGGCTCATCCACCCATACCACTCAAGGCAGGCTACACTGCACCCAGCTTCCTACCAGATGCAGGTTTTCTCAAAGGATCTCTCCTCTGAGCCTCCACGGGTGGGGGGTCAGTTCCCGCATGCCGTTGCAGGCTGCCCCGGCACCCTTAACTCCCAGCACCAACCCCCAACTGGGCGTTGAAAGCTGACACCAGAATCTTCATCGATGTGCCCGTGACGGATTTTTAGGCCCGTCTTCAGAACTGGTGAGATTGACTAGAATACTGCAACCTCCACCCATAATTCTAATTTATGATTATAACATAAAACATGATTGGCTTGCATGAACCCTTATTTTACAGCGCCTTTTCACTACAGTCAAAAGGAAAATGTCTCCTGATATTAAAAGGGCTCGTTCCCGAGCCCTTTTATGTTTATTCCTTTTCTCGCTTGGCTTTTTCGATTACTTCCTCCGCAACCTTGGGAGGTGCCTCCTCGTAGTGATCGAATTCCATCTTGAACCGGCCGCGTCCCTGGGTGATTGACTTGAGATCAATGCTGTAGCGCAGCATCTCCTTGAGGGGAACCTGGGCTTTAATTACCTGGTTCCTACCATGCGGTTCCATACCCATAACCCGGCCCCGCTTGCTGTTCAAGTCGCCGATGATATCCCCCATGAACTGTTCGGGAATCTCAACCTCCACATTGCATATGGGTTCCAATAAAACCGGCCTGGCCTGTTCCATTCCTTTGCGGAACGCCAGTATGGCAGCCAGTTTGAAAGCCATTTCTGATGAGTCAACCGAGTGATAGGACCCATCGTAGAGGATGGTCTTGATATTGGTCACCGGGTAACCGGCTAACACCCCTTCGACCAGGGCTTCTCTGATACCCTTCTCAACTGCCGGGACATACTGCTTGGGTACCGATCCTCCAAATAGCTCTTCACCAAAAACAAACTCCTCGTCGGCAGGCTCCATCCGCAACCAGACATGACCGTACTGGCCATGTCCTCCCGATTGTTTCTTGTGCTTCCCTTCCACCTGAACCTGCCCCCGGATGGTCTCCCGGTAGGGTATGCGCATTTCGGCAGTCTTGACCTCCACCCCGAACTTACGCTGCAGGCGCTCGACAATTATGTCAGTGTGGCTCTCGCCCATAGTATGAAGAATGGTCTGTTTGGTTTCCGTATTCTTCTCTAGTCTGATGGTAGGATCCTCTTCCATCAGTTTCTGCAGGGCGTTGCCGAGTTTATCTTCATCTCCCTTGGCCTTGGGTTCGATCGCAGTGCCCAGAGTAGGCTCAGGAAACTCAATTCCTTGCAGTTCCTGGGGATTCGCTTTAACAGTCAGGGTATCACCGGTGGTAGTTACCGCAAGTTTGGCAACGGCCACGATATCGCCGTTTTTCGCTTCCGGAACCGCCTGCTGCTCTTTACCGCGCATAACCAGGATCTGGCCCAGCTTCTCTTCTTTCTCCTTGGTTGCGTTGTATACCGCCGAGTCCGCCTTCATGCTGCCCTGAACCACTTTGAAGAAGTTCAAACGGCCAATGTAGGGGTCAGCTATCGTTTTAAAGACCAGAGCTGCCAGGGGTTCCTGTGACATATCCTTTTCAGCGTTGGCGTGCGGTGGCGCCATGCAGTCAATGATAAAGTCCATTACAGGAAGTACCCCGATGTTATTCACGGCCGAACCGCAGAACACGAAAACGACTGCCCCTTTGGAAGCTGCCTTCGCAATCCCCACTCTGATCTCCTGGTCGGTCAGTTCCTCACCTTCCAGATACTTGGTCAGGAGATCATCGTCACCCTCAGCTGCCGCTTCGATCAACTCTTCTTTGTAGTTCTCAACATCCGCCATCATATCAGCGGGGATTTCCTCTTCCCGGTATTTGCCACTGCCCGGTTCAAAGAGCAAGGCCTTCATCTTTAACAGATCCACGACTCCCTTGAAATTGGCTTCGGCACCGATGGGAAGTTGCAGAGGAACAATCGTGCCGGAGAATTTATTCTTAAGATCATCCAGCACTTTATAGAAGTTGGCATTTTCCCGGTCCATCCGGTTGATAAATGCAATCTTCGGGATATCCTGGGCCTCTTCCCAGAACATCTCGGTCTGAACCTCAACCCCTGCAACGGCCGAGACCACTACCAGAGCGTTGTCCGCCACCTTTACTGCGGCTCTGACCTCACCCAAGAAGTCGGCAAAACCTGGAGTATCCAGAATGTTAATCTTGTGATCCCGGTACTCACAGGGCACCAGGCTGGTGCTGATACTGATCTTGCGTTTAATCTCTTCGGGTAAAAAGTCGGATGCCGTATTGCCATCATCCACCTTGCCCAGTCTGCTGGTGGCACCTGTGTTGTAAAGCATGGCCTCGGTCAAGGTGGTCTTTCCTGAACCTCCGTGGGCGATGAACGCTATGTTTCTTATTTGTGGGGTTGGGTATACCTTCATCAAGTTCCCTCCTTGCAAATATTCAAAAAACAGATCTACCTTGGTCCACTACCACAGCAAATCCTCTTAATTATACCTGATTTTACTTCCCCTGAAAAATAGAAATTAACTTGTAAATCAAGACGGCCGCAATTATAAACACTACCAGTTGCTGAAAAAATACTAACCGGAGACTGTCCAGCAGGGTCAGAACCACACCCAGGGCTACTGGAAAAAGGATTGACGGTCGAAACGATTCCTGTTCCTCTTTCTGGCGGAACTTGACCCACCGGCCAAGGTTGATTATGGCTAAAAAAAGAAGGCTGTTGAGAAGCAGACTAATCCAAAACATCTAAAAGTGATCCACGTAATCGTGATAGATCTTCCGATATTTCTGCACCAGATCATAATTGGTCAGGTCAAAATGAATCGGGGTTAATGAAATAAACCCTTCATTAACAGCCGTAACATCGCTGTCCGGTTCTTGGTCCTCTTCAACCACATCCCCGCCCATCCAGAAGTAGGTGTTACCACGGGGGTCCTTGCGTTCTTCAAATACATTCTCGTACTGTCTCCTGCCTAGGCGGGTCACCCGCATTCCCTTGATCTCAGGCCGGGGTATTCCCGGTACATTGATGTTTATTATCGTATCCCGGTCAAAACCGTCTTTTTCCAGTTGGCGGCAAACCGCACGGGTAAAACGGGCGGCAAAACCATAATCCTCCGGGTCCTCCTTGAGACACAAGGACACCGCTATGGATGGCACCCCCATAATAACACCCTCCATGGCCGCTGATACCGTCCCCGAATACAGGACATCCCAACCCAGGTTGGCCCCTTTGTTGATCCCGGAGACTACCAGGTCCGGTGCTTCAGGCATCAAGGCTGAAATTCCCAGCTTAACGCAATCAACCGGGGTTCCGTAGACCACCCAGGCGCTTTGAGCGGCATCTATCCCTTCCACGCGCTTAATCATTATAGGGTCGAAAACGGTGATGCCATGACCGGTCCCACTCCGTTCCCGGTCCGGTGCCACTACATAGACCTCCGCCATTTCCGCCAGGGTCTCCACCAGCGTATGCAGCCCCGGTGCATTGAGACCATCATCATTGGAAACCAGTATCCTCAATTAATACCCTCCTAGTCGAAAATCTGGAAATGATTTAGCGGCCAGTATATGAGAAAGGCCTGACCTTTTAGATGATCCTCAGTTAGCCAGCCATTCCACAGGTGACTGTCGTAACTCATATTACGGTTATCTCCCATAACAAACAGGGCGTGTTCCGGGACTTTGACCGGCCCATACTCGTAATTGGGAGGCTCCGCTATGTATGGTTCCTCCAGCGCTTCATCGTTAACCCATACCTTGCCATCCCTAACCTCTATTTTATCTCCTGGTACGCCGATGATGCGCTTGATGAAGTCGTCTTTCTGATTAATGATGGCCGGGGGCTCAAATACCACGATATCCCCGCGTTCCGGTTCCTTGAAATGATAGATGAATTTGTTAACCATTACCCGATCGCCGACTTGAATGGTCGGCAGCATCGAACCGGAAGGAATCCACCGCCCTTCGATCACAAACGTACGGAGGATCATCGCCAGCAAAAATGCCACCACAACTATGCCAATAAACTCTTTTAAGAAACCCCTGAACTGGTTCATCAATCATCCTCCATATCATATCTCATAAATACTTATGGTCATCTCGCCCGTATCCCGGTCTTTGGTCAGCCCGAACATGAGCTTCTTAGTTTTCAAGGTTTTATTAAGAAAATCCACTACCTTGATCAATTCCGGACTGCCGTTTAGGGTCTTCCTGGCCAATAATTCCAGTTTCCCCGAATCTTCTGGGGCCATAAACACACTCCCTTATATATTTTATCAATGCCTGAGGCTCTTAACTCACTAACCTCGAATAAGCGACAGAGCCTCAGCCCGTGATGCGGGGTTGGTCTCAAATATTCCTCTGACGGCTGAGGTGATGGTAAGTGTTCCGGGTTTTAACACGCCCCTCATGGTCATACACATGTGTTCAGCTTCGATGACCACGATAACCCCCCATGGCTGCAGGCGTTCGTTGATGGTATCCGCTATCTGGGAAGTCAGCCGTTCCTGTACCTGCAAACGACGGGCAAACCCTTCCACCACCCGGGCCAGTTTGCTAAGCCCGGTTATTTTCCCCTTACGGGGTATATACGCCACATGAGCCCGTCCATAGAACGGTAAAAGGTGATGCTCACACAGGGAGTACAGGGGAATGTCTCTGAGCAAAACCATCTCATCATGGGACTCGGTAAACATGACCTCCAGGTATTGACCAGGGTCTTCATCAATTCCCTTACAAATCTCCTGATACATCCTGGCCACCCGTTCCGGCGTCTCCCGCAGCCCTTCGCGGTTTGGGTCTTCACCCATAGCCTCAAGTATCATGTGCACCGCTTGTGTCATTTTTTCATTATCCATGTCAATATCTCCAGTCGTATTAAAAAGGCCAACGCCTTTCCTGATAATCCTGGAACCGGTCCAGTCCAGACTACCCTAAATTCTATCACTAAATTTGAGGAGCGCAAATCTAGGTAAATGTACCCTGAAGCAGTATCGCAAGGAAGGTCTGCATCATCAAACGGCCTTCACCGTGCATAACAGAATGTTCTTCCCGTTCTCATAACGGTAATCGCAGCTTTCACAACGGCTCCTGATGAGCATCTGTCCGAGCTGGTCATCCTGGTCTTGGCTTTCCAAAGGATTTACCGTAATTCCAGCGCTTTCAAATGTGAGCTCCAGATTTCCGTGTTTCTCAGAGTAGGCCAGACTGATGGTGATATCAGAGAAATCCTGCTGCAGAACCAGAATCTCTTCCACCAGAAGCAATACGCTGCCGCTGACCCTCTTCGACAGCAGGTGTTTTTCGCAAAAGGCCTGGATTTCACCATTCATGCCATACAGATCGTAGTCCTCACTGTCAATATGATACTGAAACGTACGGATCCGGTTTATAAACGCTCTGGTTTTTTCCTTCTGCGGGTTCTCAAAAATCTGCTCCGGACTGCCTTCCTCATAGATTATTCCCTCATCCATATACAGCACCCGACTCGCCAGGTTGCGGGCAAACTCCATCTCATGGGTAACAATCATCATGGTCATGCCGTCCTTAGCCAGGCGGCGAATAACCGCCAAGACCTCACTAACCATGGTGGGATCCAGAGCCGAGGTCGGTTCATCAAAGAGCATAACCTCTGGTTCCATGGCCAGACAGCGGGCAATGGCCACCCTCTGTTTCTGCCCTCCCGATAGCTCATCCGGGAAGGCATTGACTTTTTCAGCCAGCCCGACCATCTTCAGCAGCTCCATTCCCTTCTTCCTGGCATCGGCTGGACTCCGCCCCAGGAGTTTAACGGGTCCGATGGTCAGGTTATCCATCACTGACAGGTGAGCATACAGGTTAAATGATTGAAATACCATGCCCATCTTCTGGCGCACCCGGGCCACATTAGTATCCTTGGCCAGCAGAGGTACCCCATCGATATAAATACTGCCCCCGCTCGGCTGCTCCAGCAGGTTAAGGCAGCGCAACAGGGTGCTCTTACCGGTACCGGAGGGTCCAATGATTGCTACAATCTCCCCTTTGTGTATCTCTGTGGTTACATCTTTCAGCACCTCAAGGTCGCCAAACCTCTTGCTCAGATGTTCAATTCTAATCATTATCCACACCTCCTACCGGACGGTTCCTCTTGGGATCGGTTTTTACGGCCAGGTAATCCAGCACCAGAGCCAGCAGCCATGAGATGAGAAAGTAGAGCGCTGCTATCATTATCAGTGGGAAGAATGCATCAAAGGTACGGCTCCGGATGATGTCACCTGCTTTGGTCAGGTCCTGCACCGCTATATAACCTACCACTGAAGTCATCTTCACCATAGAAATAAACTCGCCCTTGTACACCGGCAAAACATGGCGTATGGCCTGGGGCATTATAATGTACAGGAAGGTTTGCAGTTCGGTAAAGCCGCTGGCAATTCCAGCTTCTCGCTGCCCTTTATCAACGCTCTCAATGGCGGTGCGGAACATCTCGGATACGTAGGCCCCAAAATTCATGCCAAAGGCTATTACTGCCGCGATAACTGGGTCAATATTCACTGACGCAAACACCACATAAAAAACGATCATCAGGAGCACCAGCACCGGAGTCCCCCGCAGGATGGAGATGTAAACCCGGGCAATATCCTGGAGAATCTTGTTTTTTGCCATGCGCATGTAACAGACCAGGGCCCCCAACAGCGTTCCAAAGATAACCGACAGGATTGAGATAAGAGCGGTAACCTTTAAGCCATCTACTATTAGCTGGTAGCGGTTTTCAACGATTAGATTACTGTAAAAGCTGTCAGAAAGTCTCTTAATAAACGACTGCTCTTCTAGCTGCATTCCTTCACCGCTATAATGGGCAATATTTGATTTAAGTGCGATTACTGCCGTTTTCGACTCGATATAAGAATCTGAAAAGTCTATTTTCTGGGCCCGCTCCTCGGTGATGGCTATCCCGTCAGTTATCATATCAACTTTTCCTGAGGCCAGTGCGGAAATCAATGAACCAAATTGCATGGGCACGATTTCCAGCCGCATCCCCTCGTGGGCCGCAAAACGCTGCACTAATTCGATATCAAACCCCGTGTATTGGCCGTTTATGTAAGCTACATAAGGGAGGTCATCGACGGACACCCCGACTACCAGAGTTTCACCCTCTGCAGGTGATTCAAGCGGAGGAATGGCCGCCTTTTCAAGGTCTTCGACAAACCAGCGCTGGTAGATTTCGTCGTAGGTTCCGTCTTCGCGGATCTGCTGCAAAAAGGCATTGAATTTGTCCCGCAGGGCAGGATTATTCTTGTTAAAACCCATGCCAAGAGGCTTTGGCATGTAATCATCAACCAGGAATCCCAGGTCAGGGTTGGAATCTACCACCACTTTAGCGGAGGTTCCCGCCATCATAGCCGCGTCAATCTTATTGGTCTTGATGGCCACTACCAGGTCGGAAGAAGTATCAAAGCGCAGGATTTTTGTTGACGGGTACTTATCCGCAATAATTTTATCGTGTATGGTTCCCGTCATCACTCCTAATCGTTTGCCGTCGATATCATCGATGGTAGCCATTTTGGTATTATCCTCAACGGCTATATTTTTTTTCAGGGCAAAGAATACTGTTCCTAATTCATAATAGGGATCGGAAAAATCAACCTGCTTTTGTCTTTCCTCAGTAATCACCAGGGTACTGGCAATCATATCAACCTTATTAGCCGTAGCCGCAGCTATCAGGCTGCCGAATTCCATATCCTGAAACTCAACCTTTTTGCCCAGGTAAGCACCAAAACGTTTCACGAATTCAATGTCTAACCCAATCCATTGGTTGTCTTGAATTGCGCAAAACGGCAAACCTTTATCGCTGACAGCCCCCACCACCAATACGCCATTGTTACCTGGATTGTCAATCACCGGCATATCTCGATTGCCTTCTTCAATCCAGCGTTGTACCATGTCAGCATGGGTTCCGTCAGCTTTTATTTCTTTAAGAAACTGATTAAACTGTTCGCGCAGCTCGTCATTTCCCTTGTTAAACCCCATTCCTACCGGCAAAGTAAAAAGATTATCCCCGAGCTGGGCCAGTTCATTGTCATCCCTCATAAGCTCCCTCACAGCTTCATAAGTGAGAAGACCAACATCCACTTTGCCCAATTTTACTGCCAGCACAATGTCCGCATTGCTTTTGTACTGTTTGGCTTCAGCTGTGGGAAGATGTTCCAGGACATAAGTATCGTGCACTGATCCCAATAGCACGGCAATTCGTTTATCCTTTATATCATCGATGGTCCTCAGTCGGATACCACTGGTGTCAGTTCCTGATTTGCCGTCGTCCCGAACCAGGGCGGCAATACCTCCGGCGTAATAACTCTCACTAAACAATATCTGTTTCGCGCGTTCCTCAGTGATGGATAAACCGGCACCAATCATGTCCACCTTGCCGGATACCAGAGCTGGAATCAATCCCCCAAAATCCATGTTGACAACTTCGAGCTGCATATCCATTTCCCGGGCTATGTAGGAAGCAAGTTCGATATCAAAGCCTGCGATCCTGTGATTACTATCCAAGAAGGCCATGGGCTCGGTAACCGCGGCAGTCCCAAATCTTAGAGTGCCCCGGTTTCCGGTAAGCTCGATCTCCGGCATAGGAGCCGGTGCCCCCTTCTCAGGAAACCACCGCTTCATCATCTCATCATAAGTACCGTTTGCTCGAATTTCATCTATGACCTTGTCCGCTGCGGCTTTTAGTTCATGGTCGTCAAGTCTTACCCCGAACCCGTAGTTATCATCACAAATAACATCCGGTAATACTGTAAGCCCTTCATTCTTGCCGGCGATGTTATGGAGGACAGGCTTATCATAAGCTGCAGCATCCGCTTTTCCCTCTTTTACCGCCACAGCACAGTCAAGAACGGTATTATAATAAGACAGCTTAGCATCAGGAAACCTCTCCAGCACAAACTGGTCGGCTATGGTACCGGTGGGTACGGCAAATGTCTTGCCACCTTCCAGCATTGACAGGTCGGTTATGGTTTCTGTGTCGTGACCGCACCCAACCAGCGATAAGGTAAAACAGAGTATCAGAAGAATTTCAACCACTTTTTTTTGCATAGTATCGGCTCCTCAAATATTTGTACCCGGGGCATCAAGGCAGAAATGCGATTGAACGGCAATAATTACTATCCTTGTTCATTCTACAGCAATAGTTGATTCTCCTTTGCAGTGCGGTTGAATTAGGGTTATGTCCTTAAATGGCACTATCCCTTTAATCCGTTTCCAGCCCAAACTCATTCAGGAAGCGGATAATTAATAACGCTGGACTTGACACCGTATGAGAGTTTGTTAATGGCATCCTTATTTATGTGACACTAATAAGGTAACTGGTTTAAAATATGCAATAATCGTATTAGGAGGTTTGAGATCGAGATGTTTTGTAGAATAAGAGAGTGTCATCATATCTTACGAGGCTTTAAGAAATAATGCCAAGGAGGGAAGGCTTTGAATATAACTTTCGAAGAATTCATCAACCTGGAAAAAGACGAGGTGAAGAAGGATTTGGAAAATGAACTGGGAGATAGAGGTCTCCTTGACGGATATCTTGATTGGTGTCAGAACAACTATGCGGAACCGTACAACTGGAAGACCCTTAGAGAATGGCGGGCAGATATCTTCGATGCAATCATCAGCCATTTTGTCGCCTTCCGCGGGCCCTTCAAAGCGAATGAACCGGATACCGACGATATCACTTAATATTTTTAAGTTCTTGAGACTACCTGACCTTGGAAACAATGCTTTCACCGTTTCTGATTTCAATATAATAGGCTGCCGCCCCGGCATCTGCCAGATGCTGGTTGTGGGTGACCATTATAACCTGGCGGTCAAACGAATTGCAGACCGCGTTAAGGAACTCCGCCACCTGCCGTACATACTGTTCGGAGACATGCTTGCCCGGTTCATCCAGGATCAGCGGGCCTTCGAGCGGTGGGCGGCTGGTTTCCAGGAGAGCCACCCTCAAAGCCAGGGAGATAACATCAACTATACCGCCTCCCCGGGAATCACGAGGGTCGTTCTGCACCACATGCTCGCCCCCGTAGGCTGAAGATACTGAAAACTCGGCTTCTGATCGCTCAGCGCGTTCCTCAAAATCAATGTGAAACTCATGATCACCCTGAAACACCATTTTCAGAGCGTTGGTAACCAATCGTTCCATGGTCTCCTTGGATTCCCGGCGGGCATAATCACCAGCCAGGCTAAAGAGCCGCACCACCTGGCGTAAGTTTTCCACCTCATGTTTAAGTTCGGTGATCCGGGATTCCTTCTGCCGCTTCTGGTCCTGCAGGCTGTCCCGCTGACCCTTGCGACGGTTGAGATCGTCACGAAACCTGGCGACTCCTTCTTTTAATTCTGTGTGCTGCATCCTACCATCCCGCCTTTTTCAGGTATTGCCCGGGTATTAATTCCTCAATCCTTTTTATTAGAGAATCCATCTCCATTCTGATCTCCCGAATTCTGGCGTCAAGTTCCTCTGGCTGGCAGCCCAGATCCTCAATGCGCTTGTGAATCTGCTCCAGGTCTTTCTGCAGCACATCATAACGAGCTAAGGCCCGGTTCCGGTCGTTGCTTGCTTCTTTCAACGCTTTTTCCAGCTTCTTTATCCGGCTGTCGTATGATTCCTTCTCCATAATTACACCCCCACTTTACAGTATCTCCCGGCGGATGCGGGCAATGGTATCCTGGTTTATCTCGGCAAAACAGGTGGGACAACGTCCGGCACTCTGCAGCAGTTCCCCGTATTCGTCGGCCAGGTTTCGGGCACGGGAATCAATACTCTTGAGTTCCTCGCCAACCTTATTATATTCCTGCTCCGCCTCCTGCCAACTGTTGAGAATCCCGCTGTACGAGTTTAATTGGGCCAGCAGTATGGAAATGGACTGAACTGCATGTTCAGCCCATTCAACACCATTCAGTGACGCGATAATGACCTCGCAATTGTTCATCTCGGCTGATTTCTGTTGCCGTTCCTTCTCCAGCCCGGCCAGTTCCTTCCGAACGGCCTGCAGTTCAAATCCCTCCTGCCGCAGGGTTTTTATTGTTTCCAGCCATTCCTCGGTCTGCTCCAATCCTTTAGTGGAGTCGATGGTCTGGTTACAGGCCTTCAGTTCCTCCAGGGTCTGATTTCTCTGTTCCTGTAACCCCCGAATCTCCTGAAGTTCTTGCAGCAGTCTTCCTGCGACCGTCTGGCTTTCATAAGCCTCTTCGATTTGTTCCAACTGCCCCAAGGCCACACGGACTTCCTCCATCTGCCGGCGATTCTGCTCCAGAAGCTGCTTCGCCTCTTCCAACTGCTTGACCTTCAGATCCAGTTCCGTTAGTCTCTGCAGGAGCGTCTCCAGGCTTTGCAGCCGGTTTTCCTCCTCCCCCAGATCAGCATACTCCTGAAGTTGCAGGTCCAAGGCAGCGATATCACCCTCCAGACGGTTAATCTCCTGCCCAGCCTGATTGGCGTCCCGGATGGTATCGCGCTGAGCCGCGTCAATAATGTGCAGGTTGGCCATTCGTCCCAGGATCTTGGAGCGGGTGGTTCCTGATTCTTCAAGCAGAAAGGGCGCTTCCAGCTGGCTGGCCAGGTTTATCTCCACGGATTTGTCACGGTCAATCACCTGCTTTTGAATACCCAGGGCCTTCCTTACCTCCAGCGGCACATCCTTGTTAAAACGTTCAAAAACCATAGCCTCTTCACCCGGGATCTCCAGGATATACCGGTTGATACGGGCGCCCTCATCACGAATCCTCTCCACCGCAATCCCGTTGCTCATCTCAACCCGCACCTGGCACCGGGTCTCGCCAACTCTGATGAACCCGGTGCCCCGGGGTTCATTAAAAACCAACCAGCGCAAAGCCCGGATAATAGCGGATTTCCCTTGGTCAGAGGGACCTACTATTATGTTAAGTCCGGGATTGAACTCGAGCTCTGTTTCCCGGTGGGACTGAAAATTCCTGAGTTTCAATCGTTTTATGTAGGTCTTCATATCAGTTCTCCCGCCCTTGAAGCGATTCTTGCGCATTAGCTATTCTTCTTAAAGCCTCCTGGCGCACTTCCTCACTCAGGTTCTCGGCACCTGCCAGCTCGTTGATTATCTGGCTCACATCCCAGCGTTTAAGCTCAGTAGCCTCCCGCACCTCCCGGGTGAACCTCTCCATCGCCAGGACTCTAAATTCCAACTCCTCCGCCCGGGTGCGATCCAGAACCTCCTCCCCGGCCAGCGCTGACTGCAAGGGGATTAAGCGGCAACTGACCGCCCCGCCGGTAAGATCAATCAATGCGACTCTCACCTGCCGCTCTATCTCCCGGTGGTGGTTGCTCAAGCGGACCAGGGCTCCCGGATTCACATAATGACGGTCTCCACGCTGCAGGACACCAAATCCCAGGTGATAATGTCCGGCCAGTACCAGATCCGCACCGGTGTTTCCCAGATCATCGATCAGGGTGTAATCCCCCGGAAAATGCTGTTTGTCCAGCAGCATCCCGTGAATGAGATGTATGGTAAGATCACACTCAGCGTCTTTTTCTATACAATAGTCCAGGTGGCGGGGGCGCCGGTCAATGTCCAGGTGATACGGTCTTCCAGCAAGACAGGCTCTTATTCCCCCGGCTTCCAGTCTTACTCTTTCTTCCGCGTCCAGCAAACGGAAAAATCCCAACCGGGCAGTGAATCCCAGGACGGTACGCGATAGTGTTTGGAGATTGCCCCCAAAGATGTCATGGTTACCCGCAACCCCATAAAGCGGAGCCTTAAGCTCCCGTAATATCTCCAAAAAGTCCCCCACCACAGAAAGGGCTGGGGTCGGAGTATCAAAGAAGTCACCCCCGTGCAGCACATAATCGACCTGATAGTCGTTGGCCAGGCTGACCACTTCGGCGAGCTTCTCCTTCAATGTAGCGAGCAGATTGTCCTTCCGGTTGACCGGCGAACTTCCACGTATATGGGTATCCGTAAAAAACAACAACCGCATTAGACTCTACCTCTCTCCAAATAGGACATTTTTACATCACGGGGTCTGACCCCGTGATGCAGCGGGCTGGCGGTAGATCGTTACGAAGGAATTATCGTCTCTTATCAGTTCTCCCTTTTGTACCATCTGTGTAAGCAAGCCTTCCATTTCTGCGCGGCTCATCGGTGTTCCCCGGCGTTCCAGTTCCTGCAGGACATCGTTGATGTAGGTTTCATTGAGGGGCAGGTACCTCTCCAGAACCGACCGGAACTCACCCGCTCTGGTATCTGCCATAGCTTCCAGCTCATCAAAGGGATTACCCTGGTGAGGACTGCGAGTTTTCGCAGCCCGGATTCTAACCGCCACCGTCCGCCCTATAATGGGTGATGAGATAAAGCTATAACCGGATGGAAGATAGGGCAAGCGCCGGATCTCCTCTCTTCCCAGATCAGTCTCTTCACTGATAACGGAAAGGTCCGTAGACCTGACCGTTCGGAAGATTATCTTGGTGTTCAACTGTGCATTGATCGTATCGTCAAGCAGGGCCGGTCTCTGGCTGGCCAGAACCAGAAACACCCCGTATTTTCTTCCTTCCTGGGCGATTTCCCGGAACTCTCTTAAGGAGGGAGAGGAGTAATCTCCCTTGGGTGCGAAGTTGTGGGCCTCATCAGTTACCACCAGGAAAGGAGGAAAGCTTTCAGCCATTTGGCCTTTCTGCAAGGCATCCCGGTATTCTCGCCGTTTTCCGTAAAGGTTGCGCAGCACATAGGAGGCATAGACCCGCAGCATCCGGATAGAGCCCCGAACCACGGTAACCTGCTGGTTACGCAGGCCGTCCTCTATGCGGGTAACCCCGGCCTGGTGAAAAATCCCTTCCCGTTTCAGGCTGTGGAACCGCCAGCGTATCGCCCTCAGGGTGGCAGGCTGGCCTACCTGATTCTGCAGGACCTTGAGCCGCTTCCATTCACGTTCCTGGTCTGGCCCGCTGCCACGGCTGAAAAACTCCTGCCGGAAGTCAGCCTCATTATTCTCCAGCAATCCGATCATATTGTCCAGGCGTTCGGAATAGGTAACCAGGCTGTCCTTTTTCATGAGGATAGCGCGGGCGGCTGCTTCCATAGCCTCACTGAGCGGGCTTACAGCACCCAGCAGGTTACATAGGTCGCTCTCGGTAAGCATATCAAACCTTACCCCGATGTCCTGTCCCACCGTCAGGATCTGAAAGGCAGCATCAAAAGACTCGCCAAAGCCAGGAGGCAGGTCAGATAAGAGGGGTTCGGAAAAACTCATCTCGTAATGAGGGTCAAACACAATGACCGGCAGTCTCTTCTTCATGAATTCCTCAATCAGCACCCGGACCCCAAATGACTTTCCGGAACCGGAACCGCCAAAGATCCCGATATGGGGATAATCCTGCATACTGCGGTAATCCAGAAGAAAAGGCACTCCCTGCTGCTCAACCACCTGCCCCTCCTGGAGCAGAGGAGTAAGATCTCTCAGTTCCCCGGGCAATGTGGGGTCCAGGGTCTCCGTGCCCAGGATGACCCCCAGTGCCATTGATTTTTGTGGCTCTGCCGGGAGCAGAAGGTCTGATACCTCCGGGAAAACAGGGATCCGGGTCTCTGACCCGGTCTTAACCGGATAGAACAACTCGCTTATAACCCGAATCTTGCCTAAGTAAACCGTGTCTCTTTCCAGTTCATACCCGAAAGCCTGCAGTGCCGAAACTATCTCATGTCCCATAAGATAAGGAGAACCTTCATCAACCAGGGGCACCAGAGGATTGAGAGAATAGGTCTCGACTACTTCACCAACCGCAGTTTCTGAAGCATGCCCTTCCAGAATCAACAGTTCATTCAGCCGGAATGGCCGGTTTTGGCTGGCCACCCAGACATCTCGTTCGTTGGTTCTCCCCACAACCTGCACTTAACAACACTCCCCGTTTACAGCCCGCGCCGTTCGCGGTTGCTTCTTAAAAACCTCTCCCTTATCGAGGGGTCGATTCCGCTCATAATTAAAGACTCCATTGATTTCCGGGTTACCCTGACCTCACGGTCTACCAGATCAAGCCAGGCCGGAATGCCTCTCCCCTGCGGAGGGGTTAAGGAATAGATGAGGTTCATGGCCGACAGCAACTCCTCCCCCTGCCCGGCCAGGAAATCACACGCCACTGCCTGGGGTGTACTGCCCATGCGGGTAAATACCGTGGTATAATCCCGCTTGATGGCATTTTCTCCACCTACAACCGCCATTTCTCCCGCCTCAAGCAGCCCAAACAGGAATTCGCGATCGTAAATACGCATTCCTGGAACCTCTATTCCGGCCAGGGAACAGAGATCAGAGGTTGCCACCTCTTCAATCACTCCAACCAGGATACAGCCGAGCTCGCATGTCTCACTGACCAGTTGGTCCCATTCAGGAAAGCTGTCAAACAGCAAAAAGCCCCCGTCAAGCATAATCATAAAAGGCTTGAATGTTCGCAGGGAATTCAAGGCTAGTTTAATCTCCATGTGGGCCATCTTCTCGCCCATGAGACGGCGGTAGGCCTCTCCCTCTTCAAGCCGGTTCCTTGCTGCCCATTCACTCACTTCGGCAGACAGTTCTGCATCAAGAGGACAATAAACCCCGGCATCCCTTAAACGCTCGGGTTCACCACCGGAACTTTTCCTGGCCAGAGCCTGAATCACACAGATGTTATAAGGATAAAGGCCGCCGTAATCGGCTCGAGAGCCATCAACAGCTACCAATGGACGTCCCCGGGTCAACTCGACTATTTCCCGCTGGTTAAGTCGCCGCAGTAAACCAAAGTTGGCACACTTAACCAGGCTCTGGCGTCTAATTTCCAGGGAAGGACAGAGGGAATCACGATCGAGGAAATAATGGTTCAGACGTCGGGTGGCGGCGAGAACCTCATGGTTTAGCATTTTCAACCTCGCCTGGATTTTTTCTCATTATATATTAACCGATGTGCTCCATCAATGACTTGCTGGAACCCTGACATCAATGCTTGAGGCTATTTAAGCATTACCCTGGTGCCGATGGCCAGTAAAGCAACCCCGAGGAGATCAATCCAGCGAAACGGTATCTTTTCTACCCCCATAAGCCCAAACCTGTCTATCATCACCGCAGTCAGGATCTGGGCAAAGATGATACCGGTGGTAGCATTTCCTACCCCGATCTCCGGCATGCTTTTAACTACCCCAAAGATGATAACAACGTTTAACAGACCGCCCAGGTATACGTACCACGGCGCCTGGCCGCCTTTGGCCAGCCCGTGAAAACCCACCCCAGTAATTAAGATAACGCCCAGTACAGTAATCAGTCCGATTATGTGTACAACAAGGGTCGACTCCCACAAACCGATAACCTTTCCCAAAACCGAGTTCATGGTTCCCTGGATCGCCATCGCCGCTCCCGCCACCATTGCGATAAGTAGAAATGTCCAATTCAATCATGTCACCTCTTCAGACAATATAACTTAGTGTTGCATGGTGGGATGGCCTTTATTCGTGAGGCTTCGCGGCTCTTACGAAGGTTTCCTGTTTGTGCCATAGCAGCCCTGCCGTGTCGTCTCCGAACCTGATGGTGTATAAGAGTATTAACGCCGCCAGGTGCAGAGATCCACGGCAGACAAAAGCTCTACAGGCAACCTGCAGAGCTCAGGGTTGATTAAGAAAGTTATTATTGGTGTATATTACCTGTTCTTCACAGTGCTGATAACCCTTTTAAAGGCTTCCGCAATTAAGGTTGAATCCATTCCAATGGGGATGTACTTAAATCCCTGTTCAGCCCTCTGCTTTGCCTCTTCTGCGGTGGTACAGAAGATCCCAGGTATCTTTCCGTATTTTGCGCAAATCTCGATTATCCGCTCTGCTGCCTCTTGAACCGGCGGACTCTCCACCTGTCCGGGAATGCCCATAGATTGAGAGAGATCGAATGGTCCCAGGAAAACCACATCCACCCCAGGAACGGCTGCGATCTCTTCAATGTTATCAAGCCCGGTTACGTTTTCACATTGAACAACTACCATAGTCTCATAATTTGCCTGCCTGAAGTAATCAAATATGGGAACCTGGCCGTAATTACCGGAACGCGGAAAGGCTACACCGCGCATACCTTCCGGATAATACTTGGCACGACGCACTGCCAGCCGGGCCGCAGCAGCATCGTTAATCATTGGGACCTGCACACCGTGGGCCCCCACATCCAAACTGCGCAGGATTATGGTCTCTGAGTTCTCGGTAACCCTGGTAATAGGGGTCATTCCGGTTACTTCCGCAGCGCGTATCAGGTTTACCATGGTTTCCGGGGACATGTAGCCATGCTCAATATCAAGAATGACGAAATCAAATCCAACCAGGCCGCAAATCTCCACAATATCAGGAGAATTGTTGCAAATGAGGGTGCCAAAACATGGTCTTCCTTCGTACAGGGCTTTCTTCAAGCGGTTGTTAAACATATTGAACTTCGCTGGTTTCCCACAGGCGTTGATTAGAAACAGATGGCCCCAGGAATTTTACTCTTCTTATCCGAGTAACAGTTGTCCTCTTGCAGATGTAAAGAGAACCCGCCCGGAATACCCCGGCCAGGTATTCAAATTCCTGCCCTGATCTGCGAGTTCTCCTTCTATTGCCCGCTATCTGAGGCCGCCTCCGGCAACACCCGAAAACGCAGCTATACACCTTCCTTATTAATACTATGTATTTTTCTAGTTTAATCCTACCCCCGTTTGAATACAAGACGCTGACCTCAAGCCTGCTTTTAAATAAAGGTTGCCATCAGAATAACCACGATCCCCAGTAAGCCCCCGATGTACCTCCAGCGCGAGTTAGTCCGCTTAGCCTCCGGCCATAGCTGCCGAAAAACCAGATATACCATTACCCCGCTGGCCAAACCCATAAAAAAGCCGAAGTAGTGGGGCAAAACCGATACCGCCAGCTTCCCCAAAAGAAATCCAAGCGGAGTAACCACCCCGACCGCCAGGATCTCCAGTCCTACCTTCATCTTACCTCTGCCACCCATCAGCAGTGGTGCGGCTATGGCCATGCCCTCGGGGATGTTATGTATACCAATCCCCAACGCAATAGCGGCAGCGGTCCGGGTGCTGACCTCATAACCCAGTGAAATGGCCATGCCTTCTGGCAGATCGTGCAGAGCAATCCCCAGCATGATCAAGTAACCAATGCGGACCATGCGCTGACCGTTTCCATTGCCCCGGGAGTTGTTAATTATACTGATCAGGGCGATTAACGCCCCTCCCGCCAGGGCCCCAAAGATAAATCCTCCCCGGCCACCGCTGACCAGTACGGAGGGGATTAGGTCAAAAACAACCACTGCAACCATAACCCCGGCAGCCAGACCCAGGAAAAAGGACAGTTCCTTTCTCTGAATCCTGGGGCGCAGGAAGACCAGGACTGCCCCCAGGAAAGTACAAATTCCTGCTGCAACGCTGTAAGTGAAGCCACTGAATACCATATAAAAACCCGCCTTGTTTTTAACAAACTTATGGCGGGTGATGGCATCTGATGTTAAAAATCACACCTTGGATTATGATAATTCACGATTCATAAAGACGCCGTTATAACATTTCAGGATATCTTGCAATCCGCCTCCGAAATCGTTCCCTTTTTAATATGGTACTTAATATGATTTTTTTCACAAAATGCTATTACCCGGTTGCTCAGGTCATTATAGAACCGTTTATTATCGGGATACTTGGACACAAACGGATTGTAATTCAGCTTCCCAAACACGATCCTGTCTGCAAAGGAAATCGACTCTAGAATTACATCAAAGTCTTGATCTAAAATGTTGGGTGTAGGATACGGCTCAATGCTAACCCAAGTCCTAACACCCCGATTGCTCAATCTTCGCAGGCACTCTATACGCTCCTCGTAAGGAGCTGCAAAGGGTTCGAACCTCTTTCGGAATTCTTCATTTAGAGAAATGAGGGTAATCCCAACCTCGTTGTCCTTGTTGAGGTCAGCCAATTCAATTGGCAAGCATCCTTTGGAAAGTGCTGAACACTTTATTCCTTCATGATTAAGAATTCGTATCAGTTCTAGTGTTAGTTGACTTATCTCGGGAACTCGGTACATAAATGGGTCGGTAGTAAAGCAAAAATGCACTGATTTAATCTTATTTCGTAAGAGATGAATCTCTTTACAAAGTAACTCAACAGAGTTTTCAACTATCTTTGGACGTACCCAGTCTTCATAGGATTTAACGCGTCCGAACCTTTTGGCCATCATCATTGCGTAGCATGGGTACAGGCATCCATGGGAACACCCTAATACGTGATTAACACAATAGTCGCCGTATTCGACTTCAGTTTTATACAATAACGATTTTCTCGTAATATATGTAGGCTCGACTGGACTTCTCATATACTCACCCATATTTGAATGTCATTATAATTCATTGACCGTGACAGTCTGCCAGTAGGCGTCTTTTCAGGGTCCCGGCGAATTTGAATCAAATCCTTTTTTTGCATGCTAATAACTGTGTTAATATAATGCCTTTCTGAAAATGCAATCCCATACTTCTGAATAAGCCGTACAAGTAAACCTTTAAGTAGTAATTCGCTCTTTGTCGAATTAAGAATCGTTAAAATCTCGTGCTCCAGATCAATTTCTCCAACAATTGTAGGATCCGGGTAATCATAATCAAACAGAACAGCTTGGCCTGCTCTTTCATTTTCCACTATTTGCTTCCACTTTTTGTGCATATTATCTGCCATTAGTATAAGACCATCAGGGCTATCGGTACCAAAAATAAGTCTATACTTAGGCAGATGATGCGTCTTTTGCTTTATCGGAATAGTTACCACATATTTAAAAAGAGATTCGATCTGCTTAATATATTTTTTGGAAAATCTCTCCTCGGCCTGTGTCATGTTTATTTTTCGGTCTTGAAAATCCTCAATGATTTGTTGCCAATAGTTTCCATTGGCAATTCTATCCATTTTCGAGATGTTATTGGCCTCATCAATTTCGTAATCGCTGTCGGCTATCAAGTTGCCTAACAATCTATCACATTTTAAAAGCCTACAACCTTCCCTCAGGAATCCAAACGAGTTGAAGTTCACCAACATCTCCAGTGTATTAAAATTCTTTTCCTTTATGCTAATAAATCTTTTAAAATCCAGGCTTTTAATCCCGTATGGGTCAACATATACAAAGACATTATTAGAAGAATTCATTTCCAAAACCTTGCTTAAATTATCTTCGAATGTACCTGCCCAAACAGAACAATTCCGATATCCTGACAGGTTATCCTCCAATTCCTTATAGTATTTGCTTTCAATAAATATGGCGGATATATTCCGGTTTAACCTTCCTTCATCCGAAAGGATTCTCTCAATGTGTTGGGCAATAATTAACGGTGAGCCGATCGCTTGGTCATCAAACTTGCCTTTTCCGGCAAAACAGTCAATAATTATTAAAGGTTTTCTGGTGGTAAGGATTTTTGCTATGTAGGGCGTTAGATAGTAGTCAAAAATCTGATCTTTTATCAAAGACCAGCCTTTCTTCTTCCGAAAAAAGTTCTCAACACTACTCACGGGCCCCTCCCGAACATATGTTTGCTTTAGTATACTGTAGACCGTAACTTTTTGCAACTTTTTTCACGTTTTTCTCAAGATAGATAGTTCAAATACATAGGTCAATATTGATGTGTCCGAAAATCCTCTTATTCAATATAGTCTCGCGCTAAGGGCAATTACACTGACTCGTAATTGTTGAATTAACAACTACATCTTTGTAGCTTGCCATCGATATCTACAATATTACCCCTCCACAAACGCGCTGATTACCCGGTTAAGTTTTTCCGGCTGCTCTAACATGGTCATATGGCCGGCATTTTCGATGGTTACCAGTTGTGAATCCTTGATGCTTTCATGCATGAAATGTGACAGTTTTACCGGAGTCATCTTGTCATCCAGTCCCACCACGATTAATGTAGGGAGATTGATCTCGCCTATTCGCTGGCTGACATCGAACACACTGCAGGCCAGGAAGTCCTGGTAAAAGGTGTTCACCGGGACATCGGCCTGGCTGGCCATGTACCCCTCAATCAGTCCTGGATCGGCGTGTGGCGAAAAGGACAGTCTGACAAAGGCCGGATCTGAGCGGCCTTGCGACAGGGCTTCCAGCAGTGCCGGCGCAACTCTCATTTTAGCACCTGCTCCGATCAGCACCAGGCCATCAATGACCCCACTGGTCTCCAGCGCTACGGTGAGGCTGATGGCACCACCCATGGACTGGCCCACCAGGTACACCGGCCGGGGAGCATCAATACTACGGATGAACTCGGCCACCGCCTGGGCGTATTCCCCCACATCGTTAACCGGCTGGCCCCCGGATTGACCATGCCCGGGCAGGTCAACTGCATACCCGGCGAAACCGGCAGGCAGGCCATCCATCTGGTGAGCCCATAGGCTGTTATCAGCCCCGGCCCCATGTATGAATACCAGACTCCCCCTGGCACCCGGTGGCCGGTTAACCGCATAAAACATCGTTTCGCCCCGCACCGTAATCGTAGCCATATAGTCACCCTCCTCTTTTTATTTCCCGTACTTTTAAAGCTCACACCAGTAACCTAGTGACCGGCATCCTCAACGCTCTTCTTCATAACAACTCTATTGACCTGAGCCGCATCGTACTCAACCAAAAGGCTTCTTCAAATTATGTTCAAAGGACCTTGCGATTAACCTGGATTTCAACAACTGCTCACAATATCCTTTATCCCTGTCATAAATTCCATTACCGCCAATACCTGTCCCCATTCTATTCAAAAAAGGCACGGTATAATGTCAATCTGGTTTTTAAACCTGATTGTATACCGCGCGATCAACTATTAACTGGTTTCTCCGCTCTGTCGTATCCGCTATACGAGAATCATCAATCGGGCGGATACCCTAAGAATCCTGCATCTTTCCCAGGATGTACTCAATACTGCGGGATAACAGGGCAGCAATCTCGGCCCGGGTTACCGGATCACCTGGCCGATAGTATTCCGCCGGCTGCACTATACCGTTTTCCGCCAGCCACCGCACATCCTTTTCCGCCCAGTGATTGACCAGGTCCTTAAACATCTTTACCTCCTCCTTAAACGTGGCTGTGAACCTGTCCGGGCTCTGATGCTGTTTTACCAGCTGGTTTACATCATATTCCGGCAGTTCGAAATGAGGCCGATCCTTGATGGTCTTGAAATCGCCTCCCCAACGCAAACCGATGGATTTGCCCAACTGCCCCACTCTGTCGTACAAGTCAAGCCGGTTCCAGTTAACCTTCCCCCCAACCTTGACCGCAAAGTCGAAGGCCAGACCCCAGCAGTGCATGCTGTAAGGATACCGGGCATTGGTTACGATATTTCCCGCAGCAGTTCTGCCTTGAGCATACAACGCATCCTGCTCCTCCCGGGTGCGCAGGGTCTGGGTAATTACGATCTCAATACCGTTTTGCCGCGAAAGCTCTATAAGCCGATAACAAAGAGTCTGCAGCCGGGGATGTAAAAGGCTGATATCATTCACACTACCATCCTCCTTGCAACTCAGGCCCCTTGACCTCACAACAATATTGAACAGATAACTTTAATAACAGCAGGCAGTCAATTTTAGAACATGCCGTTTTCAATGCCCAGATATTGGATGAAGCTCCTGCATCCTATACTATTCATTACCAAATATTGGGGTTACTGTCGCAACACCTGACTGTTTATTTCACCTGGACATCTCGCTTTTCCAACCGGCGGCCGGGGTAATATTCCATTCATTTTGGCCATACTCTTAGGCAAGGAGGTGTTTGATGGTGCGTCGAATTGCCGGCGAAATTCGTGGTTTCCTGGTTGCCCTGTTGTCCGCAGTTGTACTGGGTTCCATTCTGGCTCTAATCGTCTATTGGAGTCCGCTAAAAGAAACATTACTGGACCCTCTGGCTGATTTCACCCTGATGATAAGCGTATTCATTGGCGGCTGGTATTCAGCAAATTATCATGGCAACCGGGGACTTGTCCGGGGTGTGGTCATCGGCCTGCTGTTTTTCATATTTATGCTCCTGGTAACTCTGGTCGTCAATCCCGCGCTTGTCTCACTGGGTTCCGTAATTAAGGACCTGCTCTTTGGGATTGCCTGTGGCGGCCTGGGAGGTATACTGGGAGTGGGAATGGCCAATTAGGCAGGTCAAAAGATGCTGAACAACCATATGACAACGCCAGCAAACAGCAGGATCACCCCAATTATAAGACCAACGGAACAGCACTTTGTCATAATGCTCCCTCCAGAAAAAAAGGAGTAGCACGCTACTCCTGGCCAACAATTTTTAACAGAATCCTGCGGATAAAGTTGGGAACTCGGAAATAATAAACGCGCAAGTCGGTCACCCCTCTAGCTTTTGGTTTATTATACTGGAGAGGTACAAAAAAGGTTCATACTCATTTTTCGCCCGCGAACCATCTAGTCAGTTCCCGGTCCAGATCAGCATGGCTGATCTCGATTATGTTCTGGGCTGGCATGCTGTCACGGAACAGGCTGCTGTATGCGCGACCGACCGGGGGAAGGCAGAAACGCCGGTCAAGTATCACCACGACCCCCGAGTCAGTCTCACTCCTTATAAGACGGCCAATACCCTGCCGGAATCTGATAACTGCTTCCGCGAGCGAATACTCCCGGAAGGCATTTCTCCCCTGTCTGGACAGGCGCTCCGTCCAGGCCTCGGCTAACGGTTCAGTAGGAGGACGAAAGGGGAGTCGTGTTAAAACCAGGCAGTTCAGCATGTCTCCCGGCAGGTCCACCCCTTCCCAGAAAGTCTCCGACCCCAGGAGTATACCATCCGGCCTTCCGGCCAACTTGGAAACCAGCGTACTGTAATCCCCATCCTGGTACTGGCATATGATCCTTGCCGCCAACTCAGGGTCCTCCTCCCGCAGCAGGCTGGCAGTCTGCAGCAAGAGGCTTTTTGCCGTAAACAGGACCAGGGTTCTCCTGCCGACTGTTCTGGCAATCGTCCTTATACACTGGGCTATCATTTCCGCATACCGTGAACTTCCCGGGTCCGTCAGATTCCGTACTGCCAGGGTCTGGCAGTTGCGCTCAAAGTCAAATGGAGATAAAGCTCCCCATTCCCTGATACGTTCGGATTCCAACCAGTCCAAACCCAAACGTCTTTTTATGTACTGAAAACTCCGGCCCACGGTAAGGGTGGCTGAGACCAGTATCAGTGATCTGAGTCCCGGGTACAGCAACTGGTTAAGTTCCGCTCCGATATCGAGAGGCGCGACGGCGATGAGAGATAAGCCATGAGGCTCATTCTCTATCCAAATCACCTCCTCATCACTTCCCAGTTCCAGACTGTCAGCTATAACCCAGAGGTTGTTGGCGGTATCCCGCACCTCGCCAAGGAGACCGGCTATGGTTAGCTCCTCTTCGCTGTCAGGCATCATCTCCGCCAGTTCCTCAAGAGAACGCTGCACATCACGCAAGGCCCCGGCGATTTCCCGGCACCCCCGGCAAAGCTCTTCCGCCCCCTCCATGCCGGGTTTAATGCGACGTGCGCCAAAGGAACCGTAATTCTCTGTTACACCGGAGGTGGCCAGAACGCGAATAGTCTGACAGGCCAGATCTACCAGGTGTGCCGAGTGGGCGAGTTCTTTAAGACACCCTGGGTAGCGGGCCTTCAATGCTGCCAGGTAACCTCTTTCAATCCCACCTCTTTTTTCGGAGAGCCTGAATAGGAGGCGCAGGCCTTCTTCCACAGAAAAAGAGGTCCCCAGTTTCTCGAAAGCAGTCCGGTCAAGGTTATGGGCTTCATCGATAACCAGGTGTTGATAAGGTGGCAGAATGTGATTCCCGGTAGCTAAATCGCTCAGCAGCAGGGCATGATTAACTACAATGATATCGGCCTTATTAAGCTTCTTCCTGGCCATAAAGAAATAACACTGCTGATGCCAGGGACAGAGATTTCCACCGCAGCCATAACGCTGGCAATTAACCCGTTTCCAGAGGGAACTGCCCTGGTTGTCCCATCGCAGCTCCTGAAACTCACCTTCACCACCCCGGGCAATCCATATGCGTAGCCCTGCCAACAGACGCCGTTCTTCTTCTGTCAGGTCTTCAGGGGTATGTTTCAGACGGTTCCATCTGGCCAGACACAGGTAGTTGTCGCGGCCATAGGCGATACGCCAAGTAAAGGAAACCGGCAGGCAGCTGCTTAATAACGGCAGATCTTTCTCAGCCAGCTGACGCTGTAATGCCTTGGTCCGGGTAGAAACAACAACTTTTTGTTCATTGGTCACCGCCCAATATACCGAAGGGACTAAATAGGCCAAGGTTTTTCCTACACCGGTACCGGCCTCGGCCAACAGGAATTCATCTCTTTCAAAGGCTATGCATACCTCCTGAGCCATAGCCTCCTGCTCAGCCCGGTAACAGAATAATTCCATGTTGCTGCTCATGATGCCTGAAGGTCCCATGATCTCCAGCACCTGGTTCCGCGAGAATCCGGAGATCGGTTCAAACTCCTGCTGAGGAGTCAGTTTCTCACGGTAATCCCAAACCGTCTCCATGATCAACCCCTCGCTGGCAGCATCCAGGAAGTCCCGCAGTGGATCCCCAGGAAGCAGGATGGGCATAATATCCTGAAGAACTGCCAAACCCAATTGGCGGGCTTCCTGCCATAATTCCTGCAGGACCTGCACCAATTCCCCGAACCCGTCATCCCTAGCCACTCCATTCCAGGTTTGGTCCGGCCGCAGTATACTCCATAGTTCGGACAGGGAGAGATGCCCTCCCTGGTCAAATAGCAGCAATGGCTTACCAGGGAAGCTCCGGATAAGATGCAGATCCTTACGGAAATCACCGTTGTGGACAGGCACCTGATTCAGTACACCGTTCTCGACTCTGAAACTGGCCTCCTCCAGGCCGCGAATGTCCGTGTATCTCAATAGCAGTATACGCTTCAAATCAACCCTCCCCCGGGAACCTCCCCCGGATGGTAATTTTGGCCGGCCAATAGCTTAATCCCTGGTATTCAAAGCCCTCAATGATATGCGCTCTGTGGCGGGAATCAGGACGGGATTGTGGCAAGAAAATATTGCAGGATTATCAGCCCTGTTCCAGATGCAGAGGAGTTATGATCTTCTTGTTTCCTTCACGGGTCAGGTGATATACACCACTGATCTCTACCCCGCCCTCGCGCAGGACCTGGCATGATTCCTCTGCATCTCCAGGCCTGATCTTAAACGATAAGCCGCAACTGGTGGTTATCTCCCGGGGAGTAGGCATAATAACAAATTCCCGGTTAGCAGCCTTCATCAGCTTCTCCCCCTTGAGGGCACCTGAAGTGGATGCAAAGGTAACCACGCAATAGTCATTCAGCTTAATAAGATTTCCTATGTCGCCTAGTTCAGTCAAGTTCAATCTCTCCTACTACATAAAAGATACCCTGGCTGGTGGCAATAACCTTATCGCCGCAAACCACTTCAACACTGGCGAAAACGACCTTCGAACCTGCCTTGTCCACCCTGCCTCGACCAATTATCTCCTGCCCCACGGGGGCAGTGTTTAAAAAGCTTATATCGTAATTAACAGTAACACCTTTTTTACCGGTTGTTCGCACCGCGTTGGCCATAGCGGCATCCGCCAGGGTTGATACAATTCCACCATGGGTCAGGCCCAGGGGATTACCGTGTCTGCTTTCTGTCTGCACCGCCATCTCTACCCAGCCAGGCCCCAGAGCTTTGGTGGTAATGCCTGTCAGTTGATAGAAAGGTGCCTGGGCATTACTGGCTACGATAATGTTAAAGAGTCTCTCATCTATGCCTTTGTTTACGGTTTTCATTAACAAACAACCTCCCGTACTGCAAATGAATACTACCACGATTATAGGGTAAGCGAAGTCACGGAGCAAGGTAAGCCCGGTAAATTCCGAGGAAGAGAAGGATTATGAGTGTGAGGGGAATGTATTGCTTTAGTCTGAAAAGGTTTGTAATTGTGCGGCATCGTCAGGTTATGCTAAACTTGATCCAAATTTCCCATCATCCCGCACGATTCTCGAAGTTGACGATGTACTCCATCTCCAGGGAACTAACTGGCTTGGTCTTCGGGTTCTGGAACCCCTTACGTGTTATATTTCCCGGTGCGATAAACAGCAAAATAGGTTCTTGGGGGTACTAATGGCACCATGCTTTGACATTTCGCAGGATGTGGGCTTATAAATACTCAATCCATTTGCATATTATTTTTATTGTAAAAAAGGGGGGTAGCAAGTGAAGGACAAAAGGATGACTCTAAAAGAAGCCGTGAGCAAGTATACCTGGGATGGGTGTTCCCTGAACATCGGCAGCATATGTGCACGCGAGCCCATGGCGGTTGCACATGAGATCATTCGTCAGGGTAGAAAGAACATAACTTTTATAACGGACACCACATCTGACCCGGCGGAATTAATGGTCGCGGCTGGCTGCTTCAGCCGGATTGAGGCTGCCTATATTTGGATTGGGGTAGTCGGACAGGGTTATAATATCCGTCGAGCGGTGGAGGAGGGAATTCCCAATTATATCGAGATCGAGCCGTACTCGAACTTCACTGCAGGATTACGTTTGATGGCCGGAGCGATGGGACTTCCCTTCCTCCCCACCAAGTCGCTCCTGGGCAGCGATATTATTAAGTATAATCCGAAAATAAAAGTGATCGATGATCCCTACGGGAGCGGCCCAATTGCACTGGTGCCAGCGGCTACTCCCGATACTACCTTCATTCATGTTCAACGCTCCGACATGGCAGGAAACTGCCAGATATGGGGCATGCTGGGCAATGATGACAGTGCTGCCCGGGCAGCGAAAAATGTGGTTATTACCTGCGAAGAGATTGTTCCCACCAGCGAGATACGCAAGATTCCCAATATGACCGTCATTCCGGAGTACGCTGTATCAGCGGTGGTGGAACTGCCGTTCTGCTGCCATCCATTATCCGTAACCGGATGCTATTGGATGGACAATCCCTTCCGCCAAGGATTCATTCAGGCCTCCAGGACGAGAGAAGGAGTCATGGCCTGGTTGGATGAATGGGTATATAGCGTAGAGGACCATAAACAGTACCTGGAAAAGGTCGGACGGGACCGTTTGGCCAAACTTCAGGAACTGGAACAGGACAATTGCATGATTCCGGCGATAGTATCGAGAACGAGGGAGGAGATGTAATGAAGAAATACGCCGAAAACTACACCATCGCGGAAATGATGGCCGCTGTTTGTTCATTGCAGCTCAGCAATGATGACGTCGCTTTTGTAGGAGTCGGAGTTCCACTGATGGCCGGCGCAGTTGCGGCCGCTACCCATGCACCCGAGGTCACCATTGTTTATGAAGGCGGGGGGGTTGGAGCCAGAAGCCGCAGGATGCCCTGGACCATTTCCGATACACCGACAACAGACAATGCTTTGGCTGCCTGTGCCATGAACCGGATCTTTAGTGACCAGCAGCGTGGTTATATCACGGTGGGAATTATCGGTGGCGCAGAGATCGATAAGTTCGGCAACCTGAATACTACAACGATCTTTGGAGAGAATGGGAGCTACGATCATCCGAAAGTCAGATTGCCGGGCAGCGGCGGGGCGAATGATATCGCTTCCTCTTGCCAGCGAACAGTTATAGTTATGCGCCTCCAGAAGGGGAAATTTGTAAACAAGATAGACTTTATCACCAGCCCTGGTTTTCTGTCCGGTCCCGGTGAACGAGAAAAAGCGGGTCTTTTGGGCGGTGGACCAAGTGTAGTTGTGACGGACCGCGGCCTGTTTCGATTTGATGAAGAAACCAAAGAAATGTATCTGGATGCAATATATCCTGGGATGACCGTGGAGCAGATTAAGGAGTTTATCGATTGGGATTTGAAGGTTTCCCCTCAGCTATCGGTAGTTGAACCGCCAACCGAGGAACAGATCGCAGTTATGCACACCCTGGATCCAATGGGGACTGTCTTGGGCAGTAAGTCCTTGAAGGGCGAGATAGAACCGTTCGATGTCTACTATAATGCTCTCAAAAAATCGTATCAGGCCAGGAAAATATCTCTCTAAACCCGGAGCCTGCTGATTCAAAGCGACGGAGCTTTGATGCTTTGGCAGATAGATACCAACATATGGGAATAGCAGTTCGGTCCATCTTTAAAAGGGAACCTCAGCACAAGAGGTTCTCTTTCCTTCTTTTCACTGCGTGTTATGTTAAAGATGTGCTGTGAGAAAATTTTACTCCAAGATTATCTTTGAGAATATGCCTTCATCGCCGTAATACTAGCTAGAATACAGAATATGAAACATAAAATCCAACCAGTCAATGGAGCAAAGGTTAAAACTGTTTTGGCTATTTGCCCGAAAATGAGCGATGCGCTCATAAGCAAACAGAATAAAACGGTCCATTTTTGATATTTACTCAAATGTGACACCCCTAATTATTGTTTATGATATAGTAATGGCAATGGCAACCTAGTATAGTATATTATAACTCAAAATAACAACTATTTGGTTAATGATTCAGTTGCGCATTCACAACAGAATGTGCAGTTTCACAGTGATTATAGCGGACATTAATACGAACATGCATGGCACGGATAGTAAACCTACACCCGCCTGAAAACCGCAAAAACCTGCAGGGGAAACCCTGAATCGTCGGCCACCAGCTTTACCCGCTCCGCGTCAGGCAGTCGTTGAACAACCTCCGGGGGCAGATAGTCAAAGAGCTTCATCTCCACCATTTCCATTCCGCAGCTGTGGAACAGGTCTGAAAGGCTGGCCGGTTCCCAATGATGCAGGTGTAGCATAGCCGGAAAAGTTGCCCCGCGCACTTCCTCCTCCAATCTCTGATACAGTTCGCCATTGGCATTGGGAACCGTGACAAATACCAGGGCGCCGGGGCGGGTCACCCGGGCAAACTGCCGGATCACCGTGGAGGGGTCATAGGTATGCTCCAGTACATCAAGACAGACAATGACATCAAACGATTGATCAGGAAAGGCAAGGCTGTCCAGGCTTCCCTGGACGAATGTCAGCGGTCTCTGGCTTCCTTCCAGGATACTCTCCTTGATCAACGCCCGGTTCTCACCAAAGATTTCTCCTAATTCTGTATCAATAAGACCAATCACCCGGGATAAGAAAGAATCCTTTCCCTTCTGCAGCATACCAGCCATCCCCTGGGCCCGTTTCAGGCGGGGTCCACAGGCATCAATACCGGTGACCTCCAGGTGCTGGCTCATCAGCAGGGAGGCAAACCCTGCTCCACAGCCGGCATCCAAGGCCTTTCCTTGCAGAGTCTTGATCTGCGGGTATACCAGGTTCAGGAATGAATACTCGCCGCCGGAGGAAAAGTTTATCAGGGCAATGACCTCATTGAACGTGAAAAGGTCCTCCTGGTTAAGTTCCGGAGCCAGATTGATCCGGAACCAGTTCCTGCCATCAGGTTGCTGAATCAGCAGTGGGATCAGCTGTTCAGTTCCGGTGATGCCAAAATGCTCCTGGGTTTTGTTCCTCGCCGCCGGGGACAGCCGTTCCCAGGCACGCTGTATGAAGAAAGGATAACAGATGTTGCGGCAGTCATCGAACATGATGCATCGGCCAGGGTCCTGCTGGCGGATATCTGCCATCGCCTCATAGAAGGACATCTGGAACTCCAGGGCATCCTCATCACCGCGTGTAAACATGTCGGCCAGGTTATACGGGGTTTTATCCGTATTGCCCGGCAGCAGTGCAAGTATCCGTTCCGCTATTTCCGGGGTTGTATGGTTAAGGTAGTAATCAAAGAACCGCTCCAGAATCATGAATTCGCCCCCGCTCTTTATTAAATCAATACCCGGGTCAGGCCATCCCCCGGTCATGTATTATCAACCCTATCAATGACCGCCGGCTTCAAAACGATTCGATAATTCGGGTCACAGTAACTGCATGGTATGGCGGTAAGCATCCTGCTCCGGCCCGCTCCCCAGCTCCCAACTGAGTCTCACCTGAAACGAGGCCTGGCCTCCGGTCACTGCCACATAAGGCCTGATGAGCAGCCCGGAAGCATCAAAGCCCAGTTCACTATGGGTGGGAAACACGTGTCCCCGGTAGTAGCTCTTTACCGCAGGTTCAATCACCACCCGGTCAATGGCCTCGCCGGATTCCACATCCCAGAACAGGGAGTAGCGCGTAGCCGTTCCCCTTCCGCTTATCGACTGGCAGACATATGCCAGATGGGACGGTTTCGGGAATCTAATGACTTCACGCTGGACGGAGCCGTTTTCCTTCCCAGTACGAAAAACTTCATAGACAGATTCACCGTCCTCTCCTTTTATGCCCAGCCAGGATGAGGGTTTAAGCTCTCTCTCGTCCGAAGGAACCACTGAGGTCACCAGTTCCGGAACCAGGTAAATCTGTTCCCTGCAATCACCATCGATAACCTGAACCTCAACTGACATAAGGACGGATGCCTCGTAAACACGGAAGGTTTTTCGCACCTTTAGCCTCCGGTGCTTATCACCGCTGCGAATGAGCGGCGACTGTTCCAGACTGATAACGATTGAATCCGCCTCTGTTTCGGTCCCCACAAGCTGGTACCCGGATGATTCTTCCTCCAGAGCCGCCCAGTTCTCATCATTGAAGGCGGCAAACGTAACTCCCATACTGTTGCGGCATCTCTCCACCCTACCCCCTTCCGGGTAGAACTCCTCCTGGAGCTCGGAATCGGTTTCGGTAAAAATCAAGGGCTGGGTAATTTCAAGAACCTCGCTGTATGCTACCGGAAACAGCATCTCCTTTTCCAGGTAGCTCAAAAGCTCTGGGAATGCCCAATCCCCTTTGTTTGCCTGGTGGAATACCACCTGTGCCTTCCTGACATGAATAACAATGGTTTGGCATTGAGTTCGGACTATAACCTCATCCTCACCATCCATATCCCAGTCCCGGATCATGACCTCCGGTAAGTCACATCCCTGGCCCCTGATCTGCTCCAGAGCCAGATCCGCCAGTCTCTCCGCCAGTTCCAGGTAGGCCAGACCCTGTAAATCGAAATACGCGCACGATCCATAAGATGGATGCCGGCTGGCCCAACGTGGGTCCTCCTGGTAAGCCAGGTTCCTCACTCGCTGGATAACCCGGTAAGCCCGGGCTAACTCGTCCGAGTACCTGGCAGAAAGGATCTCCTGGACGAACTTGAACCGGTGGGGTGAATCCATCACCGTATCCCGGAGGAGCAAGCGGGAAAGTCCCTGTATCTCCAGCTCCTGCAGAGCATGACGGTCCAGCTCCTGCAGCTTGCGTTCCAGGTCCCTTTGCCGGGCAATAACCTTACGCAGCCTCTCATCGCCAAAGGTTACTCCCCGGATTCCCCGCCGGGCAGTCCAGTTTTCCCATTCCGCATAGGAGTGGCTGGTCACTGCCGGATAGGTATCCAAAAATCCCTGCCGTTCCAGGTATGATCTTAACCCGCAGAACTGCAGGTCCTTATCATCCCTCACTATTTGAAAGAACTCCTGAAGCCAGGAGCCGTCTCCACGGGGGTCTTTACTCCACTGCCCGAACTTTTCGGCATCCTCGAATATCACAATAACCGGTTCCAGGTCTCTCCCCAGCCTTCGCACCATTTCCCCGGCTCTCTCGGCCGCATCCTTCAGGTAGCAGACATACTGTCCGGGCTTGATTATACTCCGATCATTCGAGCCAAAAGGCCGACGCTTCAGCAGGCGGTAACGAAACTCTGAATGCACTGGCAGGACAAAATACTCCTGCCCGCCAATCTCGTCCCGCAGGCCGAAAAACAGGATTTCCGGCGGAAGATGAGAAACTGTGGTGCGGGCATGAGGGTCGTCAAACCCAAAATGCTTGCGGCAAAAATCGAACTGCCCGCCCGGGTAATTAAAGTGGGGTCCGTAGAAGGTCTCGGCATCCAGGTACAGGAGAGGAACTATCCCCATCATACGCGCCGCTACCGCCAGGTTATACAGGGTCCACTCCCCGGCTTCTCTTTCCACCACATGGATTCCCTCCCACTCCCGGGGGTTAACTCCCAGCAGGCGGGAGGTTATACTGGCGTACTCCCGAACCTGAAACAGGATATCATCAGGGCGGGCTGACAACTGGGCAAACGCTTCGTCGGCCAATCCGCCAATCAAGCCGAAACCCTCTTTTTTAAGCAAGGCCCTTAACCGTTCCAGGTAACCCGGTTTCTCATGGGCCAGCCAGAGAAGCAGTGGTCCCGAAAAGTGCAGGTTTATGTAATTTCCGGGATCTCCCGCAACAGCTTCTAACAGCTCAAGCCAGGGCAGATAAGAATTATGAAAAACCTCTTCACGGGTATGCTGCAACTGAAAATGAGGTTGATGAAAATGGGGACAAAAAGCTACATTGGCTTTCAAAAAGATACCCCCTCAACAACGAAATTGGCCCGATCGTTAACAGGTAGCAATCGGTAATCTCTGGCACAGGCTAAAAGATGTCATCCTCCTCTTCAATCCGATTTATCCATTCAAGCGTTTCCGCACTGAATTGGTTCATTCTGACAATCTCTGTCAACCGCACCAACTTGCCGAAGTGTTCCAAAAACCTGCGTACCGCATAATCTCGGGTATGGTTGTTAGTCACCATGAAGAACCAGTCACTGCTCTCCATCAGCATCAACTCCTTGACCGCCTGATTTCGAGCGCGGGTAATCAGATCACTCCCTGAAAGGTCGGTTATGCTTTTCAATTCCTGTCGTGCCTTCTGAATAGTCTCCCACATCCACGAGGTTTCCGGGTTCGACCATCCAAAGTGCTTGCCGCCGGTACCCCAGGAGGACTCCATAACCTGGGCCTCGGGAAGGAACTCCATCTCTTTAAGAATCATGCCTGGCAGGACCATCCTCCAGTGTTCCCGCCCCGCAATCAGACGTACCATTTCCTCGAGCCAGTCAACACCCTCCCACCACCAGTGTCCAAACAACTCGGTATCATAGCAGGCCACAATCAATGGTTCAGAGTAGCCTAACCGGTCAGCTTCCCGTGAGATTGCGTCAATAGTCTCCACAAAATGATAAGCATGGCGACGAACCGTCTCCTGAGCCTGGTTCCGGTTATAAACCAATTTTGAGACCGGCTCGGCATCCCGGTTGGTAACCCTCCAGTATTTAAGCCCGGAGCCGGGCTGTTGTTTATGAAACTCTCGGTAGTTGGCATCACCCGGGTATCCATAATCCTTGGACCATACCTGCAGGCTGACCATGGTGTTGCGGCCAAAGACCCCCATGGAACGGTCTTTGATGCGATACGGGCTGTAGGTGGAAAGACCGGTTTTTTTAAAATCCGTGGACTCCGGTTCCGGGGGCAGTTGGTATCCGGAAAAGGTTTGAGCAGGCTTGCCGCCTTCTATGGCATGACCGTCGACAAAAAAGTAACTGATGTTATGACGTTCCAGAACCTCCTCAAGACCCTGATAATAACCGCATTCCGGGAGCCAGAATCCCTGAGGCTCATATCCCAGGTGTTTAATAAAACACTCCTTGCCAACGATTACCTGTCGTTCCAGGCTAGCCTGGTCAGCAATCAAAGGCAGGTAGGCATGAGTACCGGCAGTAGCCAGGATTTCCAGGGGTACCTTCCGGGTAAGATCCTTTATTACCCCTATCAGGTTCCCGGCAAATTCCATCGTAAAAGTGTGGCGTATCTCCTGATAGAACCTGCGGTAATCAGCAGCAACTTCAGCCAGATCACTCTGACCCCGGGCCAAAAAGGAGCGTTCATCAGAGGATGCCCGTGCTTCACAAGAACGCAGATAATCGATAAAACCCTCCCGGATATAGGGTGAGACGAGCTGCTCCATAAGTGTCGGACTTAGACTCAAGGTGATCGGAGCGGAGATCCCATCATCCAGCAGGCCTAGCCAGGTTCGTAACAGAGGGATATATGTTTCCGCCATGGCTTCAAACAGCCATACTTCTCCGAAAGGCCACCTTCCCTGGTGCTTGACGTAAGGGAGGTGGCTATGCAGGACCAACATCAGTCTCGGGTTCATTTAGAATTAGCCCCCAACCTGCAGGTTACCTCCCAGGCACCGCAGTTGATTAATCATACTTACATATTTTCTGGTTATCTCGTTGGCTTTCTCCAGGGAAGATGCCTCTGTATAAACGGTAAAGATGGGTTCCTCGTCATCAGGAAGCACCAGGCTCCAGCCCTCGTCGTGCAGGATCTTGATACCCTCCGACAACTCAAGTTTTTCATCCTTTAACCTCTCCACCAGCATCCTCATCACCCCGGCCTTTTCATCAGCCGGACAGTGTATTTCCTGTTTATCCAGGTAAAAGGTAGGCATGGTGGCGACCAGTTCAGACAAGGTCAGGTTCTCCCTTCCCATAAGCTCCAGTATCTTAACCAGAGATGATATGGCATCACACATGATCTGGAATTCGGGCATTTCATCACCCTCGAAAAGAACCTTGGTTTCTGTCACCCCGGTAACAATTACCCCCGTGTTTACCCCTTGAGCTTTAAGAACCAGGCCGTCATATTCGTGAGCCAATTCCTCGATTACCCGGGGGGCAGCTACAGGTACAGGTACTGCCTGGCGACGGGTAAACTTGAGCAGCAGGAAACACACCAGAATGACCATCTGTTCCTCGGTGATCGCCCGACCGTTTTCATCGATTAACACCAAACGATCGGCATTCTGGTCAATCAAGACCCCAATGTCCGCGTTATTCTTGATTACTGTCTCCTTCAGTACCTCAATACCGCCTGCAATGTCCTCCAAGGTCTTCATGCTGCAGCTCTCTTCCAGGCCTTCGGGGATGATGATCTGACAGCCGATTCTGCTTAGAAGGATTGGCAAAAAGGAGGTAAAGTTGCGTGCATCATAATACAGTGCCACCCGAAACTGGGCTTCATGGATCAGCTTAAAATCGGTGGTATGCATAACCCCTTCAATATACTGGGCAATAACGTTGGAGAAAAATACGGTTTCGCCAACGCCCTCGGCATCAGTACGGGCAAAGGCTTCCCGGGTAAAGATGTTCTCCAGCTTACGCCGGGTATTGGTATGGATATTCAGCCCTCGCCGATCAAAAAACTCGACCAGCAGGGCGGTATCGTCATCAGGAGACTGGCGGATCTGAATTCCGCCATCCGCCTGCAGCAGACGGGTTGTATACCTGACTATGCCGGAGGTGGCTATTCCCAGGTCATAGACATTGACACCGGTGGAAAGGACTCCAGCCGAGAAGGCTCGCTTGAACATCTTGGATGCATTCAGGCTGTCGCAGCCAACTGCCACAGACTTGTCGCCGCCAATCAGGGTGCCATAGGCAGCCCCCAGCTTTGCCAGAAACTCGGGGGTAATCTCCAGGTTGATAAGCCCGGAAACACCCCGGGCTCCAAACAGGAACTTGGATAGCCGGGTACCCCATATTATGTTGGAGTTGACAGTGGAACCGGCTTCAATATTCTTCTCCGGCCAGATTCGGACATCCATGCGTACCGTGCTGTCTGCGCCGAGCACACAGTCATCTCCCAGGACCGCACCCTCCAGGATCGTATTGTGGCCTTTCAAAACTGTGTGGCTGCATATTACCGTCCCGCGCAGTTGTGTCTTTTTGCCTGCAAACACCTTATTCCAGAGGATGCTTCTCTTAACCGATACCCCCTCATTCAGGGTGGTGCCTTTTCCGATCACAGAATAAGCGCCTACGGAGGCTCCTCTCTTAATATGACTCCCGGAACCTATATAACAGGGTGACTCTATCCTGGCCTCCGGGGCGATGGTTACCCCATCTCCAATATAGACTCCCTCCCTAACCTGTGGCGCGTCTATATTGACCCTTACAAGCCCTTGCAGGATGTCGTAGTTGGCCTGACGGTACTGTTGGATACTTCCGATGTCGCACCAGTATTCAGGGCACAGGGTGGCATAGATCGGTTTGTCCTTGGCCATTAGCAGAGGGAAGAGATCCCTTGAAAAGTCAAAAACCTGTTTATCCTCGAATAAGTCAAATATCCGGGGTTCCAATACATATATCCCGGTATTGGCCAGGTCACTGAAGGCTTCCGCCCAGCTTGGTTTTTCCAAAAACCTGTTGATGCGGCCCTCTTCATCCGTCATCACGATCCCGTATTCCAAAGGGTTATCTACCCGGGTCAAGGCCAGTGTCGCCATGGCTTTCTTCTCCCGGTGGAAATTGACCACCCGCCCCAGATCTATATCAGTGAGGGTATCACCGCTGATCACCAGAAAGGGCTCATCCAGGTACCTGCGGGCGTTGCGTACACTACCAGCAGTACCCAGCGGAAACTCTTCCACGAAGTAACGCATCTTGACCCCGAACTGGGAGCCGTCTCCAAAGTGCTGGCGAATAGCGTTCGGCAGGTAAAAGAGGGTTACTATTATCTCTTCAAATCCATGACTCTTTAATAGCTCTACTATATATTCCATAACCGGACGGTCCATTACCGGAACCATCGGTTTGGGCTGTTTACAGGTCAGGGGTCTAAGCCGGGTACTCTCGCCCCCGGCCATTATTACGGCCTTCATTATCCCACCCCATCTTTCTCAGCTCTGAGAATCACCGTACGGTATACCTGAGCAGTCATGGCACCAATCTTGTCCCAGTTGTATTTGTCCTTAATCACCTGCAAGGCCTGGAAACGCAAGCGGTTGGCCAGACGTGAATCAGAGAGGATTCTAATCATGGCCGAAGCCAGGCTCTCCTCGTCCAGGGGTTCAACTTTAAGGCCAGTCTCCCCATCAACAACTATTTCCGCTAATCCTCCCACATCACTCACCACAACTGGTGTTCCGGATGCCATGGCTTCCAGAGCTACAATGCCAAAGGGCTCATAAAGGCTGGGAAAAACCGCCACGTCTGCCCGGTGGTAGATCCGGTCTCTTAGCTCATCACTTACATAGCCGGTAAACCAGACCCGATCACTCAGACCAAGCTTCTCAACCAGATCCTGCAGTTCTGGTCCCTGAGGTCCCCGGCCGGCAATAACCAGTTTGGCAGTCGGTATCTCCCCGGAAACCCTCTGAAAGGCATTGATGAGTATAGATACACCTTTTTCCGGAACCAGTCTGCCAATATAAAAAATAACCAGATCCCGGTTATCAATTCTTTCAAATCCAGGATCCAAAAATGAGTCCGTTGGCTGATAGCGGTTCATGCTGGCTCCGTTAGGGATAACCGCAATCCTTGAAGGACTGGGATTGAAGAGGCTTTCAATTTCATCGCGCATATAATTGCTGCAGCAAACGATACGTTCTGAATCCAAAATCAGGTTCCGTTCGATGTCGTGAATCTCTTTTTGCATCGGATTATGTAATCCCAGGTTACGGCCATACTCAGTAGCATGAATAGTAGACACCAGCGGAATACCAAGCACCCGGCTGAGGGATCGTCCGGCATAACCTACCAACCAGTCATGAGCATGAATCAGATCGAATCCATTTTCCTGGTAATCAAGTCTAATCCCCTCTTGGATTAGACTACTGTTGAAACTGAATATCCAGGATTTGAACCTCTTAAAACTGGTTAGAGGACTGCCCACCCGGAATACCTGAACCCCTTCAAGTGCCTCATGGTTAACACACCCATCAACCAGTGGTGTCAGCACATATGTTTCCACTCCGGAGTTTCCCAGGCGTCGTGAAAGCTCATAGACGTGCCGGCCCAGTCCACCTATAACCTGAGGAGGAAACTCCCAGCTGAGCATCAGAACCCGCAAATAACTTTCCTCCTTTGATTTCCTATTAAGTTCCACAATTCCATCGTCTTCTCCTTCTGTACAATCCCAAATCTTTTCTGTAGAATGAGACCATCAAGTTTGTGGGGGGCTAGAAAATGAGCAGGTTCGATAACTCCGTTGCTTTCTCTCCGGTAAAATCCGAACAACCGCCGGAGTCTATGATCAGGGATCTTACACTGGCCGCTTCCGGATATCGCAAGATTGAATGGGCCAGGCGACATATGCCAGTACTTAACCTTCTGCAAAAGGAATTTCAGGCTTCCAAACCTCTCAAGGGTTTAAAGATTGCCCTCTGCCTGCACCTGGAGGCTAAAACCGCCCATTTTGCACAGACGCTTAAGGAAGCAGGGGGGCAGATTTTTGCCTGTGCCAGCAATCCCCTGTCCACGCAGGACGATGTGGTAGCTGCCCTGGTTGACAGCGGAATTACCACCTTCGCCTGGCACGGTGCCACAGCCGAGGAGTACGACACGCATCTGGCAGCCACCCTGGATTGCTGGCCTGATGCCATAATCGATGACGGTCAGGATCTTGTGGCATTGCTGCACAAGAGCCGCAAAGAGCAGGCCACCCATGTGATAGGTGGTTGTGAAGAGACAACCACAGGTATTCACAGGCTCCGCTCCATGGAACGGGAAGGGCTGCTCCTTTTCCCCATGATAGCCGTTAATGACGCATATATGAAGTACCTTTTTGACAACCGTTATGGTACCGGACAATCCGTATGGGATGCCATAATGCGCACCACCAACCTGGTAGTCTCAGGCAAGACGGTGGTGGTTGCCGGATATGGCTGGTGCGGCAAAGGGGTTTCCATCCGCGCCAAAGGACTGGGAGCCAAGGTGATCATCACCGAAATCGATCCCATTAAGGCCAATGAAGCTATCATGGATGGATTTACGGTTATGCCCATGAGTGAGGCCGCAGCCCTGGGTGACCTGTTTATCACCGTTACCGGCAACATAAACGTTATCCGTGGGAGCCATATTGAGCGCATGAGAGATGGAGCTATTCTTTGCAACGCCGGACACTTTGACGTCGAGGTAGCCAAGCCGGATTTAGCGGAGATGTCCATTTCAAGGAGAATTATCCGCAATAATACCGAAGAGTTCACCATGAAGGACGGGCGCAGGATATACCTCCTGGCTGAAGGTCGTCTGGTCAACCTGGCAGCAGGTGACGGTCACCCGGCGGAGGTAATGGATCTCAGTTTCTCACTACAGGCCCTGTCACTCCTATACCTGATCCAGAACCATAAGTCACTTGGGCCGAGAGTATATAACGTCCCTGCCGAGATTGACCAGAAGGTAGCCCATTTGCGCCTGAAGACACTTGGGGTCTCCATTGATGAATTAACCCCTGAACAGGCGGAATACCTGGCAAGCTGGGAAGTCTGATCCAGCAAAAGCTCGGGAAGGTTCGGTTATCCGGCCTTCCCGTGTTTTCTTTAGCTCCTGCATGCGTACTGGTCCATCTCATTTCTCGGTCTCTTTTTAACTCTGCGGATCCATCCTTGACCTCGTTACCAATAACATATACCCATCTTGAATGAGAATCCCTCATTCATTTCATGTCCTCCAATCTTCCCTCTATTTTATTTTCCGGTCACACAAAAACCCTGTCGCTGACCTTTTCCGCTTTAGGGATAAGATAACTCCTTTCGCCATCTCGGAAATTGGGCTCCGCTGACAAACATTAACATTATAGCGCTGGTGGAATTCTGGAATCCTATCCTTTAGGAACTGTTATGACTACATCCATGATTACGGGAGGCCAAAAACTTGAATATTCGCAAGGTGTGGATCTTATTGGTTTCTTTGGGAGTGATCATCGGTATATCCTACATGATGACCAGTTGGTTCCCGGAGTCGCCCTCGACCAAACCCTTTCGTTCCGGAATGGAAGCAGAACCAGGCAAGTATTATACTCTTGGCGACTCTGCAGGGCGAACCATCCTGCAGACCGGTTTCCCGGTAGCCGTGGGAGATGAATTCATTGCCGAGGACAACATCCGTTACCGGGTTTCTTCGTTGGATGGATGGAATGGGATAATGGAACAAGTAATAGAAAAGAAATCACCCAGAAAAGGACTTTCCGCAACAATTGAAAATGCCTGGCCCGTTCAAGCCCAGTTCGACACACAGCCCCGGGTGGCTATTTACTGCACCCACTCGGATGAATCATACCAACCATCCCAGGGGAAGAAATCCCGGACGGGAAGCGGGGCTATTTTCCGGGTGGGCTATGCACTCGCCTCCAGTCTGATCGAAGATGGCATTACCGTTGACCAGAGTTTTGCGGTACATGACCCCCATGATATAAACGCTTACACCCGTTCCCGGCGTACTTTGCTTCAGCTTCTGAAGATCGGCCCGACAGCAGCCTTTGATATCCACCGGGACTCAGCTCCCGCTTCCGCCTATCTCACTTACATTACCGGGGTTGAATCAGCCAAGGTCATGATCGTAGTCGGACGTCAAAACCCCAACATGAATGCAAACATGGCCTTTGCCGAGAGGATTAAGGAACGGGCAGATAAATTGTACCCCGGCCTAATCCGCGGGATTTTCATCGGACGTGGCAGCTACAACCAGGATCTGTCGCCCCGCGCCCTGCTTTTTGAAATCGGCACCTCAGAAATACCTGAGCAATACGCACAAAACGCAGCCTATTGTCTGGGCGACGTCCTGGGCACTCTCCTCTGATTTGGGCAGGGGGACAGGTTAGCCATTTTTCAACGATACATCCCTCACTCATCTCGTTCCAGCAGGAAACGTTATGCGCATTCCCGGTAAAGCCAGTCTTTCCGGGATGCTACAATAATCATCAGTTTAGCTGCCTTCACTTCCTATCACTTGTACATGCACGCTGCGAGTACGGGGGCCATCAAACTCGCAGAGGAATATCCCCTGCCAGGTTCCCAGGACCAAATTTCCATTATTGATGATCACGGTCACTGAAGATCCTATCAGACTCGCCTTTATATGTGAATCCGAATTGCCCTCGGAGTGCCGATACTGAGGAAGATTGGCCGGCACAATGTCTGACAGTCCCATTAGCAGATCATGTTTAACGCTGGGATCGGCGTTTTCGTTTATCGTAACCGCGGCGGTTGTATGGGGGACAAAAACGGTAGCCAAACCGCTGACTATCCCACTGTTGCTGATAATTCGCTTTACCTCAGAAGTAATATCGATCAGGTCATTTCGTTCCCGGGTTCTCACTTGAAAACTTCCCAAATCTGCTCCCCCATTCCTCTAATCTTTCATAAATTGCGGGCAGGCTCGGCTGCCGCAACCGCTTGACTTATATCATAAACCAGATCCACCAAGTGCGTACAACCTGAAGAAAATCCTAGATCCTGGGCGATGTCCTTCTTTGTCAGGCGGGACAGGTTCTTACCAGCCAGTTTTTCCAGGAGTTCTGCATTCTCAAAGCAGACCTTGTCAGGAGCCCGCAGATAATTTCCCGTACAATCCTTAATGACGCCATCAAAGTCCGCCAACACATTGACGGTGAGCTCATGGAACGAATCTAAAAAGTTCGCGTTAATCAGCAGGCTGTTGTTGGAGTTGCAAAGGATGTTGGTAGATTTTATCCGGTTATACAACGAATTGTCACGGAGGTCGTCACCTATGTAATCCATCCACGGTTGAGCAACGCGGTCAAGGTTGGCGAAGTAGCGACAACTGTCCTTAAGGATTCCGTCCCAGTAATCATCGTATTCCTTTGCGGAAACGTAACCTCTTTCCCGGTAGACAAAGGTTTCGGCTTGCATAAGTCCCCTTGCGCACTCGGCCAGGAGTTCCCGGGCCAGCCCTCCCCCCAGTTCACCAACCTGTTGCTGCAAGACCGGCCCGATATGCATAAACGCCTCGGTGCCTTTCAGCCCCGGCAACTCACCGCCACCATTCAAAGCTTTACCCGGTGACCGGTATACGTCCCAGCGAGCTTCCATAATGTGAAAACTGGAAACATCAACCCGAAGCATACCCATGGCTTCGGTATCCGTACTTAAGTACACGCATTGCGACCACAACTCGTCTCCCCTGCGAAGAACCGTTGTAGAATAGCTTGCATGGAAGATGCAGCGCAACCTGATTCACCTCCAAGAGTACTGCCTCATAATAAGCATACCTGGTATTGTTCTAAATCTTTCGTCCCCGCCCCACGGTTTCCCTTTAATCGTCTATCGGTCTTTCGTAGCATTCCCCTAACAAAGCCTGGCCATGGGGATGACAAAAAAGTGCGAATTTGGCCCGCCAAGATTAAACTAGAAGCAGAACTCGAAAGCCAAACAGAAAGGATGATAATGATGTCAATAAAGATATGTCCTCAGGTATACCAGGTAGGAGGAGATGGTCTCTCCCATCCGCACGATTGCTGTGTTTACCTGGTGGAATCGGGAAATGAGCTAGTTTTGATTGATTCCGGTGCCGGAAAGGGAACCGCACGGATACTCAAAAACATGGAAAATTTAGGCTTTTATCCCGGCAATGTTCGCCATATTCTCATCACTCACGGGCATATAGATCACACCGGTGGCTTAAAGGAGTTGCAGGCGAAGACTGGTGCGGCAGTGGTTGCTCATGAATTAGAGCTGGATGCTATTGAGAACGGCAATCCGCGTTTAACGGCAGCCTCCTGGTATGGGGTCAAGTACCAGCCGGTTAAGGTAGACCATGTCATTAGGCAGGACAACGAATCCCTTACAATGGGTGACACTGAATTCGTATTCCTGCATACCCCGGGGCATACTCCGGGCAGCCTGTCTATACTGTGCCGGTGTGCAGGCTTAAAGGTGCTTTTTGGTCAGGACATCCACGGCCCCTTTAATAAGGAATGGGGATCAGATATGAACGAATGGCATAGATCCATGCAGCGGCTGCTGGTTCTTGATGCCGACATATTATGTGAAGGGCATTTCGGCATCTACCAGCCTGCTGAAGCCGTACGCCAGTATATTGAATCTTACCTCCGGCAGTACCAGAGGTGATTTTGTGAAAGCCCGGCCATAATCCATCATTTTTCTAACCTCAGGGGAACTGACGATCTGGCGCCTGGGTTAGATAAGCGCTGATATTTGAGACATTAATTCAACAATAAGCCTACCGGCAAGGTACTATTGCCGGTAGGCTTATTAACCCTACATGTTTTTCTCTACAAAGCGCTGCAAAACTGCCGCAACCTGGGCTCTGGCCGCATTTCCCTGGGGATCGAGAATGCCTGACCCCTTGCCGGTTATCAGCCCCGTGCCCGCCGCCCATTTCATGGCTTCGGCAGCCCAAGCCGACACTTTCGAGCCATCGGCAAACTGAGACGCGTCACTGAAACCGGATACGCTATAACCGCGGCTCCTGGCGTAGTTGTACAGGATCACCGCCAGTTGTTCCCGGGTTATGGGATCTGCCGGGCGAAATTCACCTGAGCCGCAGCCCTTGACAATACCCTGCCCGGAAGCCCATGCCACCGGATCCGCGTACCAGCTCCCGGCGGGCACGTCAGAAAAGCTGTTCGTGCCTCCACCCGGCGCGCCAGCCAGGCGGTAGAGAACGGTAACCAGCATGGCCCTGGTCATATCATCTTCAGGGCTGAAAGTGCTGCTGCCGGTACCTGAAAAAAGCCCTTTTTGAACGACAAAGGCCACGCTTTCATAAAACCAGTCGCTTTCCCCAACATCAGTGAAGGGATTTACCCAAACAGGCTGTACCTGTGGTACAGCGTAGCCCACCACGTAATAGGAAAGGTGGCTGAGGGTACAGCTTACAGTTCCGGTAGCCGGGTCGTAGGTGCAGGGAATGCTCATTAAATTACCCGCGTCATCCAGATACCAAATCGAGACTCCCTCGGCAGTCTCGCCTTCTTTCAGGGTGTAGGGAAGGTTTAGCGTTATAACGCCGCCTTCCAATTCGGAAATGTTTCGCCCGCCGCTTAATATCGATACATCATAGACCGTGTTTCCGCCCACCGCCGCCTGTTGTTCCGGAGTAAGCTCCGATTGGGTCACGATGCCTAGAGAAACGGTGACAGTATCTCCTGCCGCCTGGCCAGCAATCGCGGCCAGTGCATCGGGATTAATATTTATGGTCCCGTCAGGCATTAAAAATTCCGCGCCTTTTCCGTTTTCCGCCAGGGCCGCCCAGGCCGCTGCCGGAACTGTGGCCCCGGTAACGTCGGAAATACCGCTTAAATTGAAGCTTGCCTGGCTGCCGCCGTTCTCAAACATCCTTTCCAGCCCGTCCTGGTCAATGTCAAGATTCACGTTGGCACCGCTTCTACTGTAGGACACGGGCACATTGCCCACGCTAATGGTGGAGGAAGATCCTCCGCTTCCGCCGCTGGGAGACAGGGAAACCTGCATATCATTGCTAATGGAAACAGGTGTGATACTGCGACTCTGTGATTTGTAACCAGCTGCCATAATACTAAAGGTGGCTTCGCTGCCCCTCGGCACAAAGCATCCGACCAGTCCGTCGTTGTTGGTGGTGTGAGTATGATTATTCACCATAACCGTTGCGCCGGAAACCGGCGAATTACCTTGGTCGGTCACCTGGAAGTGGAGATAGCTCAGGTCATTGGCGGTATTGTCTCGCAGGCTGCCTGAATCTACGCCGTTGTAGCCCTTGCCTATATGTTCGCCGCCATCCTTGCCGGTGGCTGTTATTCCGGGGTCGTTGGAGACTGTAACATCTGCGCCGCTGCCGCCGACGTATTGGGGCGTATAGGCACCGCCGCCGCCGATGCCTGCGCCCCCGCCGCCGGTGTTGATGCCGCCGCCATACGCAAAACCGACCGTGCCGCCGGTGGCCGTGACCATACCGCCGCTGATTGCAATCTCCCCGCCGCTGTTGCTGCGACCGCCCCCGATGCCGGCAGCGTAGTAGCCTCCATCGGCTACGACCGTACCGCCGCTGATGGCAATCCTTCCGCCACTGCCGCCGCTTTTTTGAACAGTAGAAGTACCACCACCACCGATGCCTGCACCGCCACCGCCTGAAATTATTTGATAGTCGCCGTAATTGCTGACCGGAACCGTACCACCTATGGCGGTAACTGCTCCACCGCTTATAGTAATCTCCCCGCCGCTGGCGCTGCGGCCGCCGCCGATGCCCGCGCCCCATTTGCCACCGGTGGCCGTGACCATGCCTCCGGATATGGTTATCCTGCCGCCGGGGCCGCCATTGAGACTGGAACTGTTATCGCCGCCGCCGCCAATACCCGCGCAGTTAGATCCGCCGCTAGCTGCAACTGTGCCGCCGCTTATAGTGATGTTGCCTCCGCTGATATCGACAAGTTCTAGCCCCCCGTAGGCGCCGCCGCCGCCGATACCCGCACCCATAGAGCCGCCGGTAGCTGTGATTACGCCGCCGGAAATCTCGATTGTTCCGCCGTTGTTGCCATACCCACCGCCGATGCCCGCACCATAATATCCCCCGATAGCGGTTACATTGCCGTTGGTAATAGTAATGATACCCCCTGCACCGCCGCCGCCAAAACCGTTAAAATTCTTGCCACCGCCTCCAATGCCTGCGCCAGGGCTGCCGCTGACAGCTTCAACTGTGCCGCCGTTGATGGTAATGGTGCCGCCATCTCCGCCTTCACCCCCGCCGATACCTGCGCCAGCATATCCGCCTTTGGCGTAAACAGTTCCACCGTTGATAGTAACGGAGCCGCCATCTCCGCCTTGACCCCCACCAATGCCCGCGCAATGATCTCCACCGGTTGCTCTCAATATTCCCCCGCCGTCGATTACCAGCTCGCTGTTGGGCGCCATTTGCAGGGCTGCAAAACCGTTGTCTTGCACGACATCGGAACCATCGTCACTGAAAAGGGTGTTATCAGTGCCCGCCTCCAGGGTAAGATTCACCCGGGCATTTGCATTTATGGCAAATGGACTCTTTGCTGTGATATTGATATTGACACCGCTGAGTGTAATATCAGCATATACACTATCTGCCACCGTGATGCTGTAGACGGTTTCCGCCACAGAACTGCTTTGCGTGATGATATAAGAGCCGCTGGCAGCGATGATGATATCGCCTGCAGAAATATCAAGCGTGACAGGACTGGCCTGTGCCGCCGGACTCCCCAGCGGCAGCATGGTGAAAACCATTACTGCCAATACCAATAATGATACGAATTTACTTTTTTGCAGCATTGCTTCTCTCTCCCTCCTAAAATGTGTTTTGAACTTTAAATTATCACCCGAGTAAAATTACTTCCATTAATTCATTGACGGTCAGGCTCAGCCGTCCGCCGCCCCAGATAACATAATCCCCATTGGTTACGGCGGTTTTGAAAAATGCTTCATCCGCAAGTTCCGCGTATTTCATGGTGTTTAGCTTGCAGGAAAGGTCCACCGTAGCCGTGCTGCCGCTTTCCATCTCTATAAAGAGCCGATAATCTTTCATGGGCAGCACGGTTTTGATGTAACTCATCTCTATGCCTCCTTTTTCGTGGATACAGGAAAACCCCACTCTACAGAAAATTGTAGAGTGAGGCTTTGTCTTGCACATCGTCCGAATGGACTATTTTATGGTAAATGAATTTTCATTCAGCCCTGTACATCAGATGACCTTTTCCTTCTATTTCAGCTTCTCGGCCAGCCTGGCGCGGCGGTCTATATCCAGCTTTTGAAATATGGCACGCAGGTGCGCCCGCACAGTACTTTCCGTAACTACCAGCTTTTGAGCAATCTCACTGTTGCGCATCCCTTCCGCTGCCAGCTTTGCCACCTCGTATTCCCGAGGGGTTAAATCGGGAGGCAATTCCTCCGGGAGTATGTCATTATGCAGCCTGGTCCAGCCCGCTAAAAAGCGCTCTCTTATTTCGTTAAACTTATCCAAAAGCGCGGGATATTCCCTTTCGATCAGTTCATCTGTCAGTCCCTGAAGCAGCCAGGAGTAGGACACAATCGGGAAAATCAATCGATCGGGCAAGGCTCTTTGAGCAGCGTACTCTATAAGGAATCTGGCCTTGGTCCGGTCACCCAAGGATATATGACCAACGGCCAGGGTAAGGTACAAGAGAAGCTCCCGAAAAGGGTAGATCCTCACACTATCCGGCACCATGGCCTGGGCGGTTCCGATGAGCCGGGCGAATTCTCCCTGATGCATCATTAGGCTTAAATACACAAATTGAGCGTTGGAGACCACGGAAGGCAACAGCCGCCGCCCCGAAAAATCACCTTTCTGCAACCAGCCGGCAATACTCTTATGATCATGCAGTTCGTTTAGCAGTGTCCCGCGGATGATATCCAGCACCGTTCGTATTATGTAATTATTCTGTGAGGGAAAGGATACGGCACGTTCCATAGAGCTGATGGCCTGCTGCCATTCCGATGTGTCGGCTTTATGCAGCGCAATTTGGGCCTGCAGCATGGTAGCGCCTAATTGGACAACGCTCTGCTGTTTGCTCTCGGCAAGAACCATTGCTTTGTAGGTCAGTATTTCGGCATCGTATAAATTCCCCCGGTGATAGGCAAGTTCAGCTCGAAACAAAACATCCGCGCCGCTTCCGTGCCCGTTGGTCAGTTTTGAATAGAGTGCAATATACTCCTCAAAATCCTCCGCCTCCCGGTCGGCTTCTCCCGGCTGAGTGTGGAATTCGGCCAGGGGGGAATGATTGCCAAACCACCACGGCGCAGCGGGAAGGATAACCTGTGAGCATTTCCCTTGAAAAAACCCGTCAGCCAGCCGCAGAAGCCTAGTCATCTCTTTAAGGCTGGGAAAGGCCGTGAATGAGGATAAAAGCATCCATTCGCCAAGTAAATGATAACCCTCTTTGTTGCTTTCTGCTTTTAGTATTGGGAGCAGCTCTTCCATCAATTTATTAAACTGCTGATTCATCCCCGCCATAAACAGCGCCCAGGCAACCTGCAGCATGGCAAGAAGGTGCCTTTTTTTTATGTCAGCCGGGCAGTTCAGCGCAATATCGCCAGCCAACTCCGAAAAAGGTATGTCCCCTATTGTTTCCAGAATTAGTTGGGAGAGGTCCAAAGAGAGCATACGCTCATAATCTCTTACCTGTGCATAAAAACTCAGGGCCTCAACCGTCCTGCCGCCATCCCTGCAGAGATCTCCCGCCCGCAGCAGGTACTTGCGTTTAAAGTCCTCTCCACGCTCCCTGCGCTTCTGGCTTAGCATCTCAGCGAGGATGCTGTGCAGCTCATATCGTCCCTCCTGCGGATCATAGCGGATAAAGGGGTTTCGAAGGGCCTCCAGCGCATATTCCGGCAGGGTGTCATATCCGGTGAGGGCGCAGGCCTGCTGTACGGTGATCATCTCGAAAGGCGGCAGACACAAGAGAAACTCCTGTTGCGCTTCCGTCAAATGGCCCCATGTCAGGTGCTCCATTAAAGCAAGGACACTGGATGCATGGGAAAGAACACCTGTTTCCAGGAAAGAACGAAGCTGGAGGCAGACCGCGATAACCCAGCCTTCGGTATAGCCTTCAATACTATGAGCATCCTCGGGGGTGATACTTACACCGGCAAGGGCGTAATAGCAGCGGATATCTTCTGCATTCAGACGAAGGTCAGCAGCGGTAATGCGTAAAAAGCCGCGGCCAGCAATGACAGCAAGGACATTTCGTCGGAGTATTTGAGTCATGATGATGATATGCAGGCCTTCGCCTCCATGATCAATGAGCGCCAGGAAAAAAGCGGGTGGCAGGAATTCCTGCAGATAGTGAAAATCATCAATCACAAGATATGTTTCATTCTTGCAGCGGATAGATCGCAGTGCATCGGTGGTTTCCCCAATGGTGACGGCGTTGGGAACTTCAATCCTGAGCAGGCGCTCCCCAGCATATCTGTCGATTTTGTAGATCTCGCGACAGAGGCGGCTAAATCCGGCAGCAGGTGTTTCATCTGCTGCGGTAAACCAATAAACAGGCGTACCCTGAGGAATCTGGGTTTCAAGAAAATCTCGCACTGCCGTGGTCTTTCCGTATCCGGAGGGGGCTTCCACAACAGTAGCGGACGCATAACGCATCTGGTTCAGTTTACGTTTTAAAGGGTCGGAAAAATAATGCAGCTCGGCGCCGGTTCTGTTTCTCTGTTCCATATCTCTGTCTCCCTGTATGATACGCCTTTTCGCAGAAGACATCCCCAGGGATTACCCCGGCTATTTTTAATAATATTTATTGCAACTGTGTACCATTTCCTGCTTGGGTTGCCAGTTCAATCAAAAGAAATGACAGATATAATTGCGGTGTTGACAGGCAATTAAGAGGATCGGCATTATGCCAAGCCGTTAATATATGTGTGTCAGGATAACGTAAAGGATTATCCAGGTAACAGATATTATCTTGCCATGGGGATCAACCGTAGAATGTCTTCCACCTCTTCAACCGGCATAGGTTTAAAGAAGAAGAATCCCTGAACTTCATCACACATTTGTTTTTTGAAAAACTCAAACTGCGATTGGGTTTCGACTCCTTCGGCAGTTACATTTAGTTTCAGGTTCTTGGCCAGTTGAACGATGGTTTTGGCGATAGCTTCATCCTTGTCGCTTTCGGTGATTCCCTGCACAAATTGCATGTCAATTTTTATTCGGTCCACAGGCAGCACCTTTAGCCGGCTTAAGGAAGAGTATTCAATGCCAAAATCATCAATGGCGATGCTTACTCCCAGTTTCTTCAATTCATGAAGAACCCGCATGATATTGTCCCGGTCATGGCTGGCGCTTTCCGTTATCTCCAGCTCAAGGTACTTCGGTTCCAGCCCGGTATCGCCAAGCGTTCTGGCTACAATACTGATCAGCTCAGGATCCCGGAACTGTTCAACGGACAGATTAACTGCTATGCGTATGGGAGGTAACCCCAAAACCTGCCACTCCTTGTTCTGGCGGCACGCTGTCTGCAATACCCACTGGCCGATGGGTCTTATCAGACCGGTTTGTTCAGCCAGGTCAATAAATGCGGACGGCGGAATCATCCCAAAATCCGGATGATTCCAGCGGATTAATGCTTCGAGACCCATAATCTTTCGTGTTGAAATGTTAACCATCGGCTGATAGTACAACACCAACTCATTTCTTTCCAGTGCCCTGTAGAGTCCATTAGTTAATGTCATTTTCTTCAGCATATCGTCTTTCATTGTGTAGGAACACAGGGTGTACTGATTCTTGCCCTTATTTTTCGAGACATACATGGCCAGGTCGGCATTCTTAATCAAGATATCAGCTTCTTCACCATCGAAGGGAAATACGGCAATACCTGCACTGGCACTAATAAAGAATTCCTGGTCATCAACAGCAAAAGGCAGCGCAAAGGTTTGCATTATGTGGTTAGCAATCTTTTTAATGTCGTCTATCCGGGTTATCTGGTTTATGGCGATTAAAAACTCGTCACCGCCAAAACGGGCAACAGTATCATATTGGCGCAGGGAGCTGGACAGCCTGTCGGAGACCTTTTTCAGTATTACGTCACCACCTTCATGACCAATGCTGTCATTGACTGCTTTAAACGAGTCCAGGTCAAGGAAAACCACCCCGACAAGTTTTCCAGTTCGTCTGGCCAGAGGTAACGACTGTCTTAACCGGTCCTTAAACAGTGTTCGATTCGGCAGTCCGGTTACACCGTCATAATAAGCGAGGTAGTTGATTTCCTTTTCGGCCTCCACTTTTATCATGGCATCTGCCAGAATATTGGCGACGATTTGGACCAACTCCAAATGATTCTCATGCCAGATATTTGCCGAATTAGCGGTACCAAAGAGCAATAAGCCCAGAAGTCTACCCTGGTATTCTACAGGGATCGAGAGCAGTGACTTGATATCATACTGTCTGAATAGGGATTTTTCGAGGTATGCTTCGGGCGGCAGCTTTTTTACATCCGGAATATGTATGACCTCGCTTTTTTGCACCTGGTCCATCCACCAGAGAAAGCCACCGCCGTGCAAGTCGGAAACCAGGTTGTATGCGGGTTCAACACCCTCCTTACATCGTTCAATTATTTTCGGTTCCGGGATTAAACTCACGAAATAGGCGTGCTCCGCCCGAATTCCCTCGCCGCACAGGCCGAGCATATTAACGGTTTTTACATTCAGGCTGGATTCGGATACGGAAACAAAGTCTGCTGATATCTGGGAAATTGTTTTCTGAAACCTTATTCGGGCTCTTATTTCATCCAGGCGCTGTATGAATAATCGATTGACATAATAAGCCAGCAGGAAGGCGAGCAGCAGAATGCCGATCCTGGCAAGGTGATCTGAGCCGTCAACCGTTACTGATGTTACAGGCACCGTAATCCACACCCAAATTTGAGTAAAAAGAATAACGATACCTGACAAGACCATCATTCGTTGTTTGGCGAAAAGAATGCAGACAATCAAAACGATAAACGCTATTGCCCATACAGTGACACTTGCTAATTCCACAAACCTGAGAATAACAGATAGAGTAGATATTGATAATATTAAAATAAAAGCTGTTTCCTTAAGGTTCACACTAATCGGAGCTCGCTGAATGATCTGCAGAACCATCGCTATTACAATAAATAGAGTGCTAAAAGACAGCGCAGAAGCCAGGGATTCTCGATTGAAAAAGTACTGGGCTGCGAAATGCAAACAACCTCCATAGACAAAAACCAAGGATAAAATCTGAAATAATTTGGCCAGGCTGGCCTCACTTAGTATCCTGTCCGCTTCATCTGCTGGGCTCTCCAGCGACCGCATCAGTCCATACCGCTTTATGAAATAGAAAATGGCCATTGAGGGAATCAGGCCGAAAACAGGTGCCAATTGCGGAACCTGGAACGAAAAATATGAGTTAATCACAATATCGGTAACCGTCCCCAGGATGAAGGCCAGTGCAAAAGAGGCAATCAACATATAGGCCTGCTTTTTGTCACCTGAATAATGCGAATTCCTGCCCCATTGCAACAGCAATAACAATCCGATAACTGCATAACTGATGTAATAAGTATTGAAATACCAATCCCACCAGTTGTTCACCGGTACATTTATCCACCCAACTGCGGTTTTTATCAGGTTATACTGGCCCGCCGCCAATTCAGGATGAGCTCCGAAAACGAAAACAGTTAATATCCCCGGCAAATACACCAGCAAGTAAATCCATCTTTTTTCCAGTAATCTTCTCTTCCTGGTTATGATTAAGAAATAATGCAACAGCAGAGCGTAAAGGAGCCCCCATCCGAAGGAAGCCATGCGGCGCCAGAAAAGCGCTGTATCATAATTTGGTGCGGAATTGGCGATGGAAAAACAAAATGTCCATATGCACATTGCCAGGCAGGCCAAAAAAAAGACGCGGTTCAGCATTTTCTTCGCGTTGAGAGAAAGGGTGTACATCCCCCAAAAAGCATAAATACCAAAAGCGAGGAATAATATCAAAGAAACAAAATGTGACAAAGACATTGTTCCAACTCCCCTTGTTACCGCTTTCAGTCAGATGCTTTTCAAGACAACCCCAGATTCGAGAAAAAATCGACAGGATGCAGCGATATATGCTACTCTGCTGCCAAATGCTCTATCGAAAAGTGTCACTTCCACGATATTCCACACTATACTAACAAAACCCTTTTTGGCACTTGCCAATTACTAACGCCAGGGCTGGTCCTCTATTTTCGTGTCACCCAACTGCCACCATGCTAACAATCAAGTGCGGGTACTACGGAATTCATATAGAGAGTGTCTGCCCCTCCAATAACCTCACAAAAAAACAAACGCCGTACTACGGCGTTTTCAGAAACTTAAATGGTGCAGGAGTCGAACCATGTATGAAAGTAAATTTAATAGAAGGCGGGAACTGCCGTAAGGTGGTTTTCGTGCTTCTTAGGGAGGGATTTTTCGAAAATAAAAAGGTAATCTATACCATTAAGTAGAATGTAGTCAGAAAAAGCAAAGATAACGTGCAGGTGTGGATTATGAGCAACTATATGATAATGAGAAATTCAAATTTGCGCATGATACTCACGTATGAAGACTTTAATAAGCTAATAGAATCTCCCCCAACCCAAGAGGAGTGAAGATAATCAAATGTTATTGGACGATCTTATCGAGATTAATCGTAGAACCTGCAATAGTCTATGGTCTATTGCAGCCGTAAATGGGCATCCATCAGGTCTGTCACCTCGATTAATCATACCCAGGACCAGAAACAATGACTTACGGATAAGTGAGCAGGAAGCCAGGTTGATGTTCTGTTCATTACTAAACAATCTCAGATATTATTATTCAATTGAAACACCGACGGTACAGAGCTATCAACTAACCGGGCAAGCTGCTCAAAGTGCCCTATCAGATCTCAGTTTATACACCTACAATGGATCCTTTGAGAAGGTCGCAAATATCGAATTTAAAGCCCATAACCCTCCTCAGGAACATATTCGGAAGGATATTGAAAAGCTAATTCGCGAGAAAATACAAGGTAATTGGTTTCACCTCCTAAAAAACATAGATAGCGGAACATTACAGGCATTGTTCACCAAATTCACCGCTTCATTTAGGTCCTGTTCAAACATGGTATCAAATAACGTATCGATTCTTTTTTGCTTCTGCGTATTAGATAAGAAGTGGGCTTGCTACAAGCACTTTGATTATCATCCCGGACAAGGCAACTTTGATGCTTATGTCAATAGTTTTTTTACCGTAAACTACGGGGTTTCGGGGAATAAGGTTACAGTAAACAACAATAACGGCTGGATTATTGTCTAGACTAGTCATGGTCAAATATTCCAGGAATCGGTGGGTACCCAAAAATACGGGCACATGATTTGAACGGGTGTATCCCGAACTTTGTTTATACTCCGATTTGATACGGGCGTTTACTCCGACCAGATTTTCACCGATTGATTATGCGTGCTTATCCGGGCGTGCAAGAAATAGAAAAAGCCGCATTTCTGCGACTTATGGGCAAAATATTTGCCACCCATTTTGCCACCCACCTGCCACCATGCTAACAAACAAGTACGGATACTATGGGATTCATATGGAGAGCACCTGCCCCTCCAATAACCTCACAAAAAAATAAACGCCATACTACGGCGTTTTCAAAAACTTAAATGGCGCGCCCGGCAGGAATCGAACCTGCGCGCCTGGCTCCGGAGGCCAGCGCTCTATCCTCTGAGCTACGGGCGCTTACCGACATATTATATCATCACGGGATGTGAAGGTCAAAATGAAACAAGGTACTGCCTAATTTCGGCATTATCTATTGTCGCCAATACCGTTTCCGAACCAGTCGCATTCCGGCATAACCGATTATGATCACTCCTGCTAGCAGTGCGAGAGTGGTATATACATCCTCGCTCACCAGCATATGGTTGCCCAGGCCGGTATAGACTACGGCGGAGGGTATCTTGCCGATAGCTGAGGCAGTGATAAATATCCATGCTGATATACCCGAGACAGCACTGACGAAATTGATTAGCGGTGTAGGTACCACCGGAATAATCCGGGTGATAACAATGCCCCAGAAACCCATTAGCGGGGTTATCTCAGTCAGGTCATGATTAAACCTGCGCCTAATTATGACATGTAACCATTCCCACCCGGTAAGACGGAACAGGTAGAATGCGAAACAGGCACCGGCCAGGGCTCCTGCCCAGGAAAGAAAGAATCCTTCCCAAAAACCAAATATCATTCCGGCGGCACCCGCCAGAATGATGTAAGGAAAAACCGGAAGTGCTGCCTGTATAAAAAATAGAATAAATGCCACCAGAGGCGCAAGTATACCGAAGCTTCTAAGGTAATCGACTGCTGCATGGACACTGGTAAAATCCACTATTGTTATGCCATCCTCGCCAGAAGTTGGTCCAGCCAATGCAGGGTAATTTCCTCACGTAATGGCTGGTGCTCAGTAAAGCGGTGATCCGCCCCAGGTACAATATGAACCTCAACCTCACCTTCGAAATGCTCTGCTAAGAACCTGGCGTTATTCGGGTCAACATCAGTGTCGTTTTCCCCGTGAACCACCAGAAGCGGGCGGTCTTTAAGGGCTTGCAGGTATTTTTTAAAATCGTGGTTCAGCAGATCCTTAGCAAAACCAGGCTCCAGGGTAAAGGTCCCCTTGTCATCTTTAATCTCGATAGGTCCGGCAGGTAAAGCCAGTTCATGCGGTTGAGTTTTAAAAAACGTCTCGGTTAAAAATACTGGTGCCGACCAGAGAACCACGGCACTCACGCGTGGCTCGCGGGCACTGGCTGCCAGAGCCGTACTGCCGCCAAAACTTCTTCCTAACACTATCAACGGGCTCTTGTCACGACCCAGCGCGTGCTCTATCACCGCCTGCAGGTCCTGTGCCTGACGTGACAGGGTCATTTCGGAGAAGCGTCCTTCACTCTCCCCGCTGCCAGCGAAATCAAAGGCCTGAACACTGCCTCCCATGGCGGTCACTTTCTGGGCAAAATGCTCAATCCGCCCCGAATTTTCTTTGGCACCCCGGAAGCCATGGGCTACAACCATCTGAAAACGAGGCTGCCCGGCAGGAGGAAACAGCAGACATGCCAGCCTGCACCCCTCATGATTGGAGATGTTGTATTTTTCGCAGATCATCATTCCTCCTAAATGGGCTTTTTAGGTTTCATCTGATTATCCGATTCATATCTAACCCGGTGACTGCAGATATCGCACACATAGACCATCTTGCCTCGCTCGTCCTCTTCCGCTTCTTCAAACCTTCGATAATCCTTGTGATCCCGGGGAACCTCAGCCCTCTTGCCACATAACGCACATCTCGCAACAACCACACCTACTCCCCCCAACTCCAATATTTATTCAGATTAGACAGTTACCGTTTGTCTAACCACACCAGCGTGAGTCACGTAGGATACCGGCACAAGAGCGTATAACGATATCACGTTATCCATGATTTGCAGTGCCAAGGCACTAAACCTGAGTCCCGGAGCGTTGCACTCGCAACACGAAACATTTTCAACTATTATCTTTTGACAATACCCGGCTGGTTACTGTCATTAAAGCCCCATTGCAGAGTTGATTTCATTGATCAGTACTTGATTGCGGAGTAGGATCCTGCGATGTGTTTTCGGTAATCTTCGTTATATATAGAACTTGAGCATAATTAAAGATCGCGGTTAAATCGCCATTAGCATCGTAAAGACTGGTGGTAGTCTGCCCCCCAATAAATACCGTGGTATCCTCTCCCAGTTCCAGCCCTTTCATATAACCCTGCAGCCTGCTCCCGTCTCTGAATGCGATTTCAACCTTCGTCAGAGGCGGTGGATCCTGATTGTCCGCGACCGGCGGCAGCTTCCAGTCTGCGCAGCCCCCCAGGACCAGGCTGAGAATGATTATCCCCGTAATCAATGCAATAAGCCGTCTTTTCAAGTCTACCTCCTGAAATGACTTCTCCCCGTTAGATGATTTATCCGTCGTAATTTTTCACGCCGTCGGGGCTCACCCCATTCCCGCAAACGACGGTTAACCAGGTAATGCACACTATCTCGGGTGAACTCTCCGCTGGGCTCCAATTCGCCAGCTTTGATGCCCATAAGTATTTCGATTCCCTGATCTACATTGTCGATGGCCCAGATATGGAATTTTCCATCACGAACCGAATCTACAATCTCTTTATCTAGCATCAGGTTCTCAACATTTCGGCGGGGAATGATTACTCCCTGCTCACCAGTTAAGCCTTTTGCCATGCAGACCCGGAAGAATCCGGATATCTTCTGGTTTACACCGCCAATCGGCTGTATCTCCCCATTCTGGTTGACAGAACCGGTCACCGCAATACCCTGCCTGATCGGTACTCCAGCCAGGCTGGATATTATTGCATATAATTCTGCACTGGATGCGCTGTCCCCTTCTATTCCCTCATAAGTCTGTTCAAAGGTGACGCTGGCCGATAAGGATAGCGGTTTATCCTGGGCATACTGGCCGCCCAGATAACCACCAAGGGTCAAGACTCCTTTGGTGTGAATGGTGCCGCTCATGCGCACCTCACGCTCGATGTTCACAACCCCTTTTTCACCCATAAAGGTTTTGGCTGTAATCCGTGAAGGTTTGCCGAACATGTGATCACCTATGGAATATACCGCCAGTCCGTTAATCTCACCTACACGTTCCCCGGTCACCTCGATAAGAATTGTACCATCTTTTATCGCTTCCATTATTTTGTCTTCCAGCATATTGGAGCGATAAATCTTCTCTTTAATAGCCTGCTCCACATCCCCGGCTTCCACCAGCCGGTGATTATTGTACTTAGCCCAGGTAGCTGCTTCCAAGACTACGTCCCGAACCCGGTTGAAGGTGATACTCAGTTTTCTCTGGTCATCAGCCAGCCAGGTGCCATAGTCGATTATCCTGGCTACCGCCTGGCTCGTGAAGTGAGGCAGGTTATCCTTGCGGCAGGTGGTACTGATGAATGAACAGTACTGCCTGATATGTTCAGTCTCCCGACTGATCTCGGTATCAAATTCGACCTTGATTTTAAACAGCTTGCCGAAATCCTCATCGTGGATCTTCAACAGGTAATAGACTAACGGCTCACCAATGATGATAACCTTTAGATCAACTGGAATTGGCTCGGGTTGTAATGTTTCGGCTCCTCCCAGGCTCAGGGACTTGTATAGACTCTCAATAGCCGCCTCCCGGTTTTTGAGTACGCGTTTTAAAGTATCCCAAACCATAAAATTCCGGATGAGATCGATAAAATTCAGGATCAGGTAGCCACCGTTGGCACGATGGATAGCCCCGCCTCTGATTTTCGTAAAATCGGTGGAAAGAACCCCAAATTCACCTTCATATTCAATGGTCCCGAACAGGTTGATAAAGGTGGGATTGGTCTCCACAATTACTGGGGCTTCGGTGCGGTCGGAATTGTCAATTACCAGGTTGACCTTGTAGCGCCGCATGGCATGCCGTTTGTCAAGCCTTTTAAAAACTATGAACGGGTTCTGACTCTCCTCCTGTTCCACGAACAGCTCCAGGTTCTCGATTATGTCGCGTTGCACATCCTCCAGGTAAAGGACAATTTGCCGGAAATTCCGGTATTGGTCAAACAGGACATAAAAAAGCGGTGCGATAGCTCCCCGGGCAGTCTCTTGTTCCAGGAGACGCAGTCTCTCCTTAATACCTTTTTCCAGTTCCCGGTACTGTCTGATACCCTCATTAATGAATTCCTGGATGACCCGTCCCTTTTCCAGCAGTTGTATCTTTTCGGTTTCATTTAAACCCTCGAATTCCTCAGGTGTAATCGGATGCCCGTCTTTTAGGGGTACGCTGGCAAACCCGTTCTGGCTCCGGGTAATGGTAAACCCCTGCTGCCGGGCTTCCTGCTCGGCATTGGTGTAGAGTTTATTCGTCTTTTCATAAAACTCCGTCAGTATCTGGTTTTTCTCCAGTTCATAGTCCTGTCCGGCGAAGACCTTGGCCAAGACCTGCTTCACCTTGTTGATCGTTCCGTCTATGTCTGAAACCAGCTTTTTCCCCATACCTCCAGGCATGCTGATAGCCTGGGGACGGTCAGAATCCCGAAAATTGTAGACATAACACCAGTCACTGGGTACCTCACGGGTGCTCGCTTTTTTCTTGGCCATTTCGCGTGCCAGGGTGGTTTTCCCAGTACCCGCAGGCCCGCACAGGAATAGGTTATATCCGTGATATGGAATGTCCAGGCCAAACTCCAAGGCCTTGATCGCCCGGTCCTGTCCAATAATACCATCCAAAGATTCAATTTCAGATGTGTCTTTGAATGTAAACATTTTGGGGTCACACGTTTTTCTCAGCTGATCTGCATTCAGTTCCAGGTCGGCCCTTGTCAGATTTATCACTCCTTCATAAAACCGAACATAATTCAATTTCTATTCTAATGCTAGCAGGCTAAAAAGTGTATCCCATCCCGCACTCGCCCTTGCTGACCCTGGTCCCCAGCTCCGCGTAGATCTGGGCGGCGCCGAAGAATCCAGTGCAATGGGTAACAGCAATAATATCAATATCATATGCCCGCAGACGGTTAATAGTATTTCTCATCCGCTCCGGACTGGCATTGATAAGATGTGTTCCCCCTATCCAGGCCTTGACCCTGTCAATCCCGGTCAGAGTCCTGGCATACTCAATGGTATTGATCATCCCGGCGTGTGCACAGCCACTGATTATTATAAGACCCTCAGGGTGCTTGATAAAAAGGGCCTGGTCGTCATCAAAATTGTCAGCCTCCATCTTTCCGTCACGCACAACACCAAAGTTCCCCCCGGTATCCTCAAAATCATTGGTTCGGGGGATGGACCCCGAGAGAATAACCCCCGGCAGCAGCTCGATCGGACCATCATTGTACACCAGGCGGGCTCCTTTCTTCGCCAATTCTTCTATTTGCGGCATACCGATGAAGGTCTTCTGGTCACCAGTCAACACGTATTTTGGCAAAGGAGCGTTACGATGTATATACACATCCCGGGGACCCAGGTAATCAAGGGTCGACATCAATCCCCCGGCATGATCGAAATGACCGTGGCTTATGGCGATCATTTCTATGGCTGGTGGAGGTATTCGCATAGTTTCAAGGTTTCTGCGCAAACCGTCTGCCATGCCCGTATCAAATAGTATTCCCCGGTCATCAACTCTAACCAGCATGCCCAGACCGTATTCACCCACCAGCCCGGGGATGGGAGTAGAGTTCTCGATCAGGATTGTGACCTCAACCTTCATACCCTGCTTCCCCCTTTCTTTTGTAATGATACCTTAATTCCCCGTAAAGCACACCCCTTTCCTGTCAGATCAAACAGGTGGGGGTGGGACAGAGGAGGCAGGCTGTGCCAATATCATGAGTCCAAGGCCTGCGGTAGATTCCGGTGAGCGGACGTTGGGTCCGAATTGTGCAGCACCCTGCGATGGTGAAGGTGGAAAGCAGCCGAGCGACAGGAGGTCGCGAGATAAGTCTTTGAGACATGGACGTCGAATTGACGGGGTGCTGCTTTCCACCGGATCCTGAGCAGATGGTGCTGCCAATGCAGGACCCAGGTAGCGAACGGAATTTGCCGCAGGCCCTCGCGCGCGGTAACAAAGGGGACTGGTTCTCTCCCCATTTTGCTCCCCGTCCAAGGCCTGCGGTAGATTCCGGTGAGCGGACGTTGGGTCCGAATTGTGCAGCACCCTGCGATGGTGAAGGTGGAAAGCAGCCGAGCGACAGGAGGTCGCGAGCCCGTCTTTGAGACATGGACGTCGAATTGACGGGGTGCTGCTTTCCACCGGAACCTGAGCAGATGGTGCTGCCAATGCAGGACCCAGGTAGCGAACAGAATTTATCGCAGGCCCCCGCGCGTGGCACCAGCAAGCTCCTCTGCAGCAACTATTTAGCGATGAAAAAAGAAGGACAGAAAACCTGCTCTCTCCCAATTTTCTGGTTTACCGTGACAGACTCTTCCACCATTCCAGCAGTCTTTTAATCCTGGGGGTGGTTTCGCTTTGCTCTGGAGCGGGCTCATTCTCGCCCAACCAGTTACCCCAATTCCACCAGAAATCCTGTTCCCGGTGTTCGTAACAGACCTGCTGGGGTTCGGTACCGGTTAAGAATGCGGCTTCCACAGTACGCGGGCAATTCTCCGTTGCGATCAAACCGGTATCAAGGTCGATCCTTGCTTTTACGATTCCCTGAGGTACCCTGAACTCCTTTTGGGGTTGGCCTTTGAGAGCAGCCCCCACGAAGCGTGCCCATACAGGTCCAGCTATTCTACCACCAGAAATACCCACCGATTTTGTCTGCGTATCATAACCTACCCATACCGCGCAGCAAAGTTCCGGGGTATAGCCGACAAACCAGGCATCCCGGTACTCCTGGGTGGTCCCGGTCTTGCCGGCTGATGTGCGACCCACAATGGATGCCAGGTGGGAACCCGTTCCCCCGGGTTCCATAACACCTGTAAGCATATTGGTGATTATATACGCATTTTGGGGGCTGATTATCTGCTGTGCCCGAGGCTCATTGGTCTCCAAAACTCGGCCATCAGCATCAGTCACCTTCAGAACCGCCACCGGTTTGAACAGTTGACCGGCGTTGGCAAAAACCCCATAGGCAGAAGCCATCTCCAGGGGACTTACCTCTGATGTTCCTAAGGCCAGCGAGAGGAAGGGTTTAATTGGTCCCTTAAATCCAAATTTGCGAGCGTGTTCGGCGGTCCTTTCCGGGCCCACCGCTTCATTTAACCTGACTGATACCACATTGTCGGAGACCATAATAGCTTCTTTCAAGGTAAATGGGCGGTAATGATACCCCTCATCCCCGTAATCAGTCGGGGCATAGTCGGCTGAACCCTTCTGTTCAAAACTCACCGGCTCACACATTATCATGTCAGCGGCCGTTAACCCAACATCGATAGCTTTTGAGTAAAGAAAAGGCTTGAATGCTGATCCCGGCTGCCGTTTGCTGTTCACAGCCCGGTTAAAAGGAGCGGTGACAAAATCCCGCCCTCCAATCATCGCCCGGATATGGCCATTACTGGGATCAATCGCCACAAGAGCCGCCTGCAGCTCTTCATTCCGGCCGGACATCACCTCATCGTAGGCTGCCTGGGCTTTTCGCTGCATATCCAGGTCCAGGGTGGAAAAGACCCTTAGCCCCCCTCCATAGGCCATAGCTTCCCCATATCTGTCTGCCAGGTATTCGGCTACCATCTGTGAAAAATAGGGGGCGTCTCCGCGGAGCGCCCCAGTTTTGCGGTATCTAAGTTCTTCAGCCGCCGCTGCTTCCTTCTCCTCCTCGGTGATGAACCCAAGCTCAACCATCTGCCCGAGTACCACCTGCTGCCTGGTCTTGGCATGCTCCGGGTAGCGGTAGGGATCATAATAACTTGGTCGCCGCGGAATGGCCGCGAGTATTGTGCTTTCTGCCAGGCTTAGCTCGCTGGCTGGTTTTCCGAAGTAGGTCCGGGCAGCGGCCTCGATTCCTGTGGCTCCCTGCCCAAAGTAGATGGAATTAAGATACATGGTGAGGATCTCATCCTTCGAATAACGCCTCTCCAGGGCCAGAGTATAGAAAAGCTCTTTGATCTTGCGAACCAGAGTCCGTTCATGGGTTAAATAAAGGTTTTTGGCGGTTTGCTGAGTGATGGTGCTCCCACCTTCAGTCACCCGCCGGTTCTTGATGTTTACCCAGGTAGCCCTGACCAGAGCCCGGGGATCAATACCAATATGACTGTAGAAGTTACGGTCCTCGGTCGCGATAAACGCCTTTTCCACATAATCCGATATCTCATCCAGACTTACCTGGTTTTGATTCTGGGGGTTTAGACTTTTTATCTCCTGCCCATTTATATCATAGAGGATTGACGGCTCGGGCATCCTCATTCCTGTGAGTCCCCAGTTAAATCCCAGAATGGCAACCAGACCCAACAACAGACTGATAACCAGGACGGTACGTTTCATTTACATCCCCTCCTCCAGGAGAGTGATTTTGGCTGTAATACACTCATTTGAGAAATTGCTATCTGCCACCGTCAGAGCGGGGCATTTTATACTCTTCTTTATATTATAAGGTAAATATTCCCACATATCACCTGGGATATCCGCGGTGCTCGTTGATAACCTTTGTCCAATATTGTTTCCAGTTCATAATCATTGACTATTATCAGCCATCGCGCGTATAGTAAAATGTGGACCGCAAGATGAGACTATAGCAAAAGGGTGGTGGTTTGAGTGGACCCCTGGCCACAACGATGGCATTCTTTAAATCTTCATAAATGCCATATTTATTGGGGGGGTTGACTCGTCTTCACCTGATGGCTTTACCCTCCCGCGAAAGGAGGGTTTGTATATGATCAAGACCTATTTCTTTAAGCACTCCGAAGATACAATGTATCATGACGTTGACCTGTCTTCGTTAGATCTTTTGCTTGCCGATCAAAAAAACCTGTTATGGATTGACCTTTATGACTGTTCAGTGCAAGAACTGACCTATATAGGCAAGGTTTTTGATTTCCATCCCCTGGCTTTGGAGGACTGTCTCCAGGAAAGTCCGCGGGCCAAGGTGGACCACTATGAGGATTACAGCTTCTTTGTCTTCCATGCCATGAAATACAACGAGGAGGCGGAGGATGACGAGATAACCAGCATCGAGCTGGATGTCTTTCTGGGTCCGAACTATGTGGTGACCATCCACCCTACCGCCCTTTACGCAGTCGGCGAGGTCGCCCGGGTTTGCCTGAAAAAGCCGGAGATGATGAACCGGGGACCTGATTACCTGCTCTACAACCTTGTTGATAAGCTGGTTGATGATTATTTCCCCATTGTTGAGCGCCTGGGTGAGCGTATTGACGAGCTGGAAGACGAGATGTATGTACACCCGGCTCAGGAGATAACGGAAGAGGTCATGGCCCTCAAACGCAGTATCATTCTGCTGCGCAAAGTCGTAATCCCACAGCGCCGGATACTGGCCAATGTCAACAACCGTTACTCATTCTCCGTCAGCGATGAAAACCGGCCCTATTATTATGATCTGGTGGAACACCTGGATCGCATAATTGACGCCTCTGATGCCTACCGGGATCTGGTCAATGGCTCCATCAACACCTACTATTCGGTGGTATCCAGCAGAACCAACGAAATCCTGATGGTGCTGACGGTCATCTCCACCATTATGATGCCCCTGACCTTTATCACCGGTCTGTACGGGATGAATGTCCATATCCCCGGGCAGGATAATCCTTCCTATTTCTGGTACCTGGCACTGGGCTGCCTCACCCTGATAGTTACCATGCTGGCCACCTTCCGCCGCAAAAAATGGATATAAATACGGAAGCAAGGGGACAGTCCCCTTGCTTCAAAAAACTTCATCATGGGGTCAGACCGCGTGATGAAGTTTAGCCTCTTTCCCATTGGAGGATGGCCTGGGAGATGATCTGGGCCATCCGGTAAACCATGCTCAACCGGCCTTCACTCGGGTGCCCGGTTGAACGAAGGCCCTGGATCACCTCCACCTTCCCGAGGATGGAGATATGGCCTACCAAGGGCAGCCTTTTTCTTAAGGCCTTTCCCGGGTATACCCCGCAATTCTTTATTTCAATGGTACCGATCTCCTCTTTTTTACCGGCTGATGCGTCGATGGCCAGTTCTAAAAAACCCGTATGGTTCTTCTGGATCATCTCAATCCTGTTCCTGAGATTTCGAGCATGGATTGGCTGATCCAGGGTTCCATATACCGGCATGAGACTCCCGGCCTCGACCAGCATGGTCCCAACCAGCGGTCCTAGAGAATCAGCAATACTGGCGTCCGTCCCGATACACAGAATAACCACCCGGTTCTGACAACCACCCAGCATCGAACTCAACGCCGAGGCCAAACCTAGACCGATTTGAGGATCGGTATATGATCCTCTGAAGAAGGATGGCTGCCCGGCCATCTATGCTTGCAGGACCTTCTGCAGCGCGGTGATAAACCTCTGGTTTTCCTCGGGTTTGCCTATCGTAACCCTGATATGGCTCGGAAATCCGAAGATATCACCGGTACGTATTATAACGCCTTCCTTCAGCAGGGCCTGGAAGACCTGCCTGCAGTCCCGCTTGACATCGACAAATATAAAGTTGGCCTCTGTGGGTACATACTCCAGCCCCATGCGGGAGAACTCCTGGTACAGGTAGTCCCGGCCTTTTGTATTCAGTTCCCGGCTTTTTTGCAGGTGCTGCTCATCTGCCAGGGCGCCGATCGCCGCCGTCTGCGCCAGGAGATTGACGTTGAAGGGTTCGCGCACCCGGTTCACCGCTCCGGCGATCTCCGGGGTGGTAATCCCATAGCCAACCCTGAGTCCTGCCAGGCCATAGACCTTGGAAAAGGTCCGCAGCACAATAACATTCTTGCCCTGAGCGAGGTATTCCAGGCCCGACACATAATCCTTATCCGTTACATACTCGTAATAAGCCTCATCGAATATCACCAGAACATCGTCCGGGATGCTGTTCATGAATTCATCAGTCGCCGCCCGGCTGACTATGGACCCGGTAGGATTATTGGGGTTACAGATATAAACCATCTTGGTCCGGTCCGTGATCCTCTCTCTCATGGCAGGCAGGTCAAAGCGCATCTCCTTCAAGGGAACCTCTACGCACTTCCCCCCCATAACCAGAGCCATAAACCCGTATTCCGAGAACGAGGGCACTCCATAGAGCACCTCATCACCCGGGTTTACAAATGTCTCGGTTATCAGCCGCAGGAGCTCATCCGAGCCGTTGCCAACCAGGAACGCATCCTCACCAAGTCCATAATGCCCGGCTAAGGCCTGGCGCAGGTAATAATAGGCTCCATCCGGATACATATTTAATTTCTGCAGTGCTGCTTCAACCCTGGCTATTGCTAATGGTGAAGGCCCCAGTGGATTCTCATTGGATGCCAGCTTAATAACCCCGGTAATGCCCAGCTCTCTCTCTACCTCTTCCACCGGTTTTCCCGGCACATAGGGTTTAAGGGAAAACACCTCGGGCCTGGCTTTACGGTCCACAATACTGCCCATTATAATCCCTCCTGTTACTCCATACCAATGTTTATGGAAATCTTATCCATATAATTCCATCCTTCATTCAGGGCCTTGATATTAGTCTCGATGGCCTTCTCCGGAACCAGACTCCGGATAGCTTCGGCCAGCGAATCCAGGGGCATATTCAGGGTCCGCCCCACCAGACCGACCAGGACGATGTTCGCGGCTTTGGAGGTGCCACATTTTTCAGCAATCCCGGTAGCATCCAGGGTTACCGTCTTAGGCACCACCCCGGCGATTTTCTCTTCGAGCCGTTCCGGGTAATCCACCTCACCGCTCATAACCGGGAGCGGATCTATCTTATCAGTATTAATAACCATCAACCCACCCAGTCTAAGATAGGACAGGTAACGAGCGGCCTCCAGTTTCTCAAAGGCCATAATCACATCCGCGTCGCCCTTCTTAATGATTGGAGAGAAAACCCTGGTGCCGTAACGGACCTGCGATACCACGCTGCCACCTCTCTGCGCCATACCATGGATTTCGGAGACCTTCACATCGTACCCCCGATCGACAGCCGCCTGGGCCAATACCCGGCTAGCCAGCAACGTTCCCTGTCCTCCAACACCAACAATCAGTATATTGGTTGTTTTATCCGCCATATCACCTGGCCCCCCCTTCAACAACCGCATCAAACTTGCAGACCTCTGCACAAAGACCGCATCCCTGACACAGGTCAGGATTTATCCGGGCTTTCTTCTCTTCTTCCACCCAGTAAACCCCGGTACAGCCTAATTTGATGCAGATCTTGCATGATTTGCACTTGTCTTCATCGATAAACATAGGAGTCTTAACCGATTTATCTATCAAGGCACAGGGACGGACAGCCAGAATAACCGAAGGGCCTTCGTAAGCTAGTTCCTCATTCAGGGCTTTCTCCAGATCCCCGATCTTCAAGGGGTCAACCTTACGGACCCGGCTTATCCCAATCGCCTTAACCAGGGCTTCCAGATCCAACCGGTTAGTTTCCGACTTCTTAATGGTCTTTCCGGTAGCCGGGTGGTCCTGGTGACCGGTCATGGCTGTGGTCCCGTTATCCAGGATCATTACCGTGGTATTACCCTGGTTGTAAACGGCGTCGATCAACGGGGTTATACCTGAGTGGACAAAGGTGGAATCCCCGATCACAGCCACTGTTTTCCGGGCCATCTCCGACCCCCGGGCTTTTTCCATCCCCAGAGCGGTCCCGATGCTGGCACCCATACACAGGGTAGAGTCCATCGCACCCAGGGGCTTCAGGGCGCCCAGGGTGTAACAGCCGATATCCCCGGTTACTGTCAGTCTTTTGCGCTTCAGAACATGAAATACCCCACGGTGGGGACATCCCGGGCAAAGTAAGGGAGGCCGGCCTGGAATGCTCTCCTCCAGCTGGTAGCCAGCCGGCGGGTTTACATTAAGCAATACCTCCTCCAAAAGTTCCGGGCTGTACTCACCCGTACGAGGGAGGATTGACTTCCCAGTAACCTCGATGCCCCAGGCTTTAAGCTGGTCTTCGATTACCGGTTCCAATTCCTCAATCACATATAGTCTTTCCACTTGAGCCGCAAATTCGCGGATTAGGTTTTCCGGCAGCGGGTTTACCGTACCCAACTTTAATACAGACACCTCCGGCATGATCTCACGAACATACTGGTAGGAGACCCCGCTGGTAATGATCCCTTTGGTACGGTCACCCCACTCAATTCGGTTTAAAGGGCTGTTTTCAACGTACTCCCGCAGGCTGTTCATCCGCTTCTCCACCTCAATGTGGCGGAGCCTGGCAAACCCGGGAAGCATTACATACTTCGCCTCGTTCTTCTTGTACTCCTTGAGAGCCCGCTCCGGTTTTTCGCCTTCCTGCACCAGGCTCTGCGAGTGGCATAGGCGGGTGGTAACCCTGAGCATCACCGGTGTATCAAACTGTTCACTCAGGTTAAAAGCCTCCCGGGTAAAATCTAAGGCCTCCTGGCTATCGGAAGGTTCAATAACCAGCAGCTTGGCAAACTTGCCGTATCCCCGGTTGTCCTGCTCATTCTGAGACGAATGCATCCCCGGGTCATCGGCCGATACCAGTACCAGACCACCGTTTACCCCGGTATAAGAGAGGGTGTACAGTGGGTCAGCCGCCACATTAACCCCTACATGCTTCATGGCCACCAGGGTTCTGGCACCGCCTAAGGAAGCCCCAAACCCGACCTCCAGGGCCACTTTCTCGTTGGGGGACCATTCCGCGTAAACATCCGCATACTTACTGAAATTGTCTACAATCTCCGTGCTGGGAGTTCCCGGGTAGGCCGTAGCCACGGTAACCCCGGCCTCGTAAGCGCCCCGCGCTATAGCCTGATTTCCAATCATCAACCTCTTCAACAACTTCACCTCTTTCTGGAAGTGCACAGCACAAAATTCTCGTTGGTTATCTCGAACTGTCTAAGTCCCCAAAATAATAAAAATGACCTGAATCGAACGGGAATTACCACTGTTCCGACCCGGTCATCATTGGGTTCCCGGTAAGGTTGCCCACTTCCTTATATCAGGTCATCCTACCGTCCTTACGCACCACCGGGGTTATTCTTCATCAAGTATACTCTGCACAAAAGGCGGCAATATGAATGCAGCCCGGTGTACTTCTTCAGTGTAATATTTTAACCCATCGAGCTGGGGTTTGTCACCCCTGCTGGTGCAGGGAGCAACAGTCTTTGAACCGATGGCAAAGGCCCAAAAGCCGCTAACATATGTGGGCACCACGGCCAGATAGATGCTGCTGATTGGAAAAACAGTCTTCATATTGCCCCATACCTTTTTAAAGTAAGGCCTGAAGAAGGTTGGTGATTCAGCGTGAGCCACCATCATCCCCCTGTCATCCAGGATATTCCGGCAGTTCTGATAAAACTCGGTTCCGTACAGCTCCACCGCCGGACCGGTAGGGTCAGATGAATCCACCAGTATTACATCGTAACGCTCCTTAGCCTCTTTGACAAATGCAATCCCGTCCTCAAAAAAGAGATGGGCCCGTGGATCATTAAAAGCACTGGCAATGGTGGGGAGAAACTCCTGGCAGACCTCAACCACCCGCCGATCAATCTCCACCATATCCACCCGCTGTATCTCCCGGTGTCTCAGAACCTCGCGCAGGGTTCCGCCATCTCCTCCCCCGATGATTAAGACCCGCCGGGGGTTGGGATGGGCATACAAGGCCACATGAGATATCATCTCGTGGTAGATGAACTCGTCTCTCTCAGTAGTCTGCACCGCCCCATCAAGGACCAGGGCCTTACCAAATTCGGCGGTGTCTACAACCTGCAGTTCCTGGAAGGGGGTCTTCTCCCGCCACAAGGTCTCCTTTATCTTCCAGTGGACCCGGTAACCGTCGGTATGAATCTCTTCAAACCATATAGCCATCACTATCCTCCTGCCGCTTGGAAAGAACCCGGTTCCTTTCCCGAATCAGTTCGTCAAGAACCGCGGTCAGCTGTTCCATGTTTTCCGCCTGTCTAAGATTGGTTCCAATAAGTGTAGCCTTAACAATCTCCTCTATTTCATGCGTTTCTGGAATGCCATCGTGCTCAACATATGCCTCCAAAACCCGTAAAAGCTCAAGGTTTTTTTGCACCACTACCAAATCTATTATGTCCAGCAGACAACTGGCCTCATCTGGTCTCAGGCTCCCCTTTACCTGTAAGGTGCCGATAATACGTGCCAGTTCCGTATACCACTTATCAGCCTGGTTTTTCAGGTTTATGATCATAATGACACCAGCTTTGCATCCCGGAGAATCTGCCGGGTCTTATCGAAATGGATCATTATATCTATCCCGCTCTTCCCGTCGCGGTTCTTGTCAACGATCAGGCGGTAGTTAACATCGCGGAATTTTCTGAGCTTCTCGTTCTGCTCAATCTCTTCGTTGCTGACCGGGACCATCTTCAGCATCAGATCACATTCATTCTTCATGCGGCGAGCCCCTTGCAGGGTTCCATCCTCATTCAGCTGCACCAGACACATCACCGCAATGCCAAGATTCTGGGCCAGCATCTTCTGAGTCTTAACAATCTGCTCCAGGATCTGCCACTCCGCGTAATTGGCGGTCATCTTCTCCATGCGGCCAACATAGTCCAGGATCAGCATCTTGATATCATACTGGGCTTTGAACTTGCGGGCAATCGACACGATCTTGTCCGGAGTCAGGTTAGGACAGGGGTAGGAATAGAACCCGCTGTTACTCAGGTGTGAGTATCCCTGCAAGACCTGGGAAAATTCCCCGGAGGTCAGGTCCCCGGAACGGAGTTTCTCGTGTTCCACCTGGGAGAGGATCGAACCCCAGCGGAGTGCGATCTGTACCCGGCTCATCTCGGTGTTAAGGTACAGCATATTTGTTTTATGCTCTATGGTCACCGCCTTGGCAGTATGAAGAGCAAAGGCGGTCTTGCCGTGTCCGGTCTGGGCGCCCAGAATGATCAGGTCTCCGGGCTTGTACCCCAGGGTAACATTGTTCAAGGAATCGAACCCGGTGGGAAGTCCATCTAAGGGCAGAACCCCCTTGTTGATTTCATTGATCTCCTTGAAACGCAGGTACCGGCGCTCAACCTCCTCATAACCCAGGTTGGCTAATTGGACGGGCGAATCCACACGGTCATCATTCTCCAGAGCGGTCAGATTGGTCAGTTCCTCTTCGGCAGACATCAGGAGTTCTTCCACCGAATGCTGGTTTTCCCGGATCATTTGGTGATAACGGCGCAGAAAGGATTCAAACTTGCGGAGCTTGGATCGGTCTTTTACCCGTCCCAGCCAGTAGGTTATGTTTTCGCCTTCAATAAAGTGCTCTGCTATGTATGCCAGTTCGGATATCTCCTGCTGATTCCGAAACAGGTTGAGATTTTGTGATTCCTTCAATAACTCGGCAAAGGTGGGTTTAACATCGCGCTTATAAAGCTGGCAGATCAGGGAAAATACCGTCCGGTGAAGGGGATGATAGAAATCCTCTTCTCTTATTGAATCATAGGCCTCGATGCGGGCTTCTTCGGAATTCAGCATCCCGGACAAGACCCGGCGCTCACTCTCCAGATCTACCAGGATCTCCTCTTGTACCTTTTGCATGGTGCCAGGCACCTTTCATACTTGAATTTATAAGAACTTCAATATGTCAGCTTCATTTACCTACAGCAGTACCGTCTTGGATTACACCGGGAGGAATATATATCTCTCGGTCATCAGCCGGTTTTCGGGAAAGCTTCAGCGGTTTTTCCCCTGATTTGCGCCGGGATTGGTGTTCCAGCATCTCAGCATCGACTTCGCTCAATGAACGAATATTCTTCTCTTTCCAGTTGCTCAGGATACCGTCTATGTAATCAAGCCCGCCGTTTTTGGTCCGGTTGCACATGATTTCACCGGCCCGTTTAATCAACTCAAATGAAAAACCCCAGTCATATCTCCATTTATAATAAACCTTCTTGCGGGCCTCCGCATTCATATCCAATCCTGTAAAGTGTCCAAATTCAATCACCTCGGGATCAAATCCATAAGCCTGGGGAGGCTTATCGTCAACAAAGGTGCGGAAATATGTCTCCATCGCTTCCAGGCTGTTTATCGAGCACTCTTTTAGCCCGGAGGCAATCCTGGATATTTCGCGGGGGTGATTGATATTGCGTTCAAAACAGAGTTCCAGCATACACAGGATGAATTCGGTCTTAAAGCCCATCTCATCCATCCACTTGCGCAGCTCATTACCCATTTTAATGGAGATCAGATTGCCGGTTTTCTGCGAAATGAAATCAGCCACCAGCCGGAAATCCTTGTTGCCTGTCACCGACACCTCGGGCACCATGGCCTTACGTCTCTCCAGCTGCAATTCCATTTCCAACTCTTCGATCCGTTTCTCTTGAGCTCTTATTATAGCCTCTTCACTCTGGCAGGCGGCCTTGGCCGCGGCCGGGTGATCCCGGATTATAAGTTCCCGTAATCGGCAGTACAAGGGTTCCAGATAGATTCTGCGGGATGCAAATTCAGCATTAGGTGATCCCTCCAGGCTTATCAGCCCGGCTTTTTCCCATTTCCCCAGCTTCCTGGACAGGCGGTTTTTTGAAACCACAGGACACACCTGCATGACCTGCCCGACCTCTATTCCGAAACCGGTTAAGGGCTTGGACTTGCAGTAGGCATATAGAATGCTCCCCAATATCCCTAAATCTTCGGCGTCCAGATCGAGTTCCGCCGCATAGGTATATAACATTACCGGGATTTGTACATGGCCCCAACGCAGAATCTCCAGGCTTGGCTCAAATTGCATAGGTGATATGCCTCCCGAACGAAGTATGAAGATTATACCACAGCCAGAAATACCTAACAACGATAACCATCTCATGTGTATCTTAATTAACGCCGGTTAGGTTTCACTTTCGATAGATCAATCATGGTCTTTCATGATCACACACCGGATACACATCCCGAAATCAGCATACCACAGAAGTGACCGTTTTGGCTTTACCAAAATATCCAGAAACAGAAAAAAGGAGTAAAATACGACAGTTGTATCATACTCCTTTGTCAACAATCAGATACAGTAATCAGATATGCCATTGAAGGACATCCATACTATATATCACCAGGTTCATAAGTTCGATTTATGAATATCATCCTCTTTTAACTTTTTTGCCCTGCAAGAAAAAATATGTGATTTAGAATGTTCATAGGTTAGTATCAGCAGTTGTCAGGCATTACTCGTTAACCAATGCCTTCCGGGCCTCGTTCAGGTTCTTTATTAAACGTTCATATTGCCCGGCCTCCCAGTTTGATTGGAAATGCCGGTTTACCTCCAACCGGAACTTCAGATAGGCTTCTTCCGCCTCCAGCGCCTGGTTCTTCACCGCCGGTTGAGTTGTCAAATGCTGATCAACGGGGCGTTCCCGCGGAGCACTGGAGAGTTCAATCTCATCCAGCCAATCGGGTATGCTCACCGGAATCCCCAATTCATTGGTGATTAACTGTGCCAAGGCTGACTGGGATTGTTCCTCACCATGGACCAGGATTACGCGCTGCGGCAAAGTGGCAAAGTGCTTTAACCAGGATATGATTCCGGCTTGGTCTGCATGCGCTGAGTAACCGTCAATCTGAACGATGTCCGCTTTGACTGCTACCTGTTCCCCATGGATTTTTACCAGCTTTTCACCTTCTACGAGGCGCCTCCCCAGAGTGCCCTCAGCCTGGTACCCGACAAACAGTATGGTGGAATCAGGTCGCCACAGGTTGTGCTTGAGGTGGTGCTTAATCCGTCCGGCATCACACATGCCACTGGCCGAGATTATTATACTTCCAGTGGCGGATTGATTAAGTTCGACCGAATCCTCACGGGTGCGGGAGTATTTGAGGTTGGGCAGCAGAAAGGGGTCATTTCCTTCCATCAACAACTGCCTGGTTTCGTTATCATAAAATTCGGCACTGCGCTTGAATATCTCGGTCGCGGCAATCGCCAGGGGGCTGTCGATAACGATCCTTTGTCCGGCCGGGAGCTTGCCCTGTTTGTACAACAGGTTCAGGTCATATATTAAATCCTGGGTTCTTTCCACCGCGAAAGCCGGAATTATAAGGTTGCCGCCTTTGCGACGAGTAAACTCAATGGCTTCCATCAGCCGGTCCATCCGGGTAGTGTTGGCCTGATGCAGCCGGTTGCCATAAGTTGACTCAAGGATTACATAATCGGCGTTTTCTATATAAGTAGGATCCTTTATTATCCGCTGCCGGCTGTTGCCCAGGTCACCGCTGAAAACCAGCTTGGTTCTTTTGTCAGATTCAGTGACCCAAATTTCCACGATAGCCGATCCCAGTATATGTCCGGCGTCACGCAGGCGGATTTCAACACCGGGGGCTGGTTTGAAAACCTCATCATAACCGAAGGGTCGAACTTGATCCATACAACGGTAGGCATCGTCTACGGTATATACCGGTGTGAGCAGGGGCTTGCCAGCGCGGGTCAGTTTGCGGTTCTTCCTTTCCACCTCAGTTTCCTGAATATATGCCGAATCGGGCAGGAGAATCGAAATCAGATCCGCAGTAGCGAAGGTACAGTATATCGGTCCTTTGAATCCCTGGACGCACAGTTTGGGAATCAAGCCGGAATGATCAATATGAGCGTGGGTCAATACTAGAAAATCCAGGCTGGCCGGATCCAGGCGGAATGGCTGGTAGTTTCGTTCCTTGACGGAAGACTTACCCTGGAATAGACCACAATCAATAGCAAAGCGAACGGAATCCGTTTCGATGACAAAAAATGAACCGGTAACGGTTCGAGCTGCTCCGTGAAATTTTATTTTCATATAATTGGTTCCCCCCAAACGACCTATCCTGCAGCATATCTTCTTACTACATTATAACAGGGCAGCTTCAAACCGCAATGATCCGCTTTTTGCCCCCTTTCTTGGCCAGTCCTTCCAATCCCTCAATCATTTCATCCAGTTCCCGAAGCATCAGGTCCTTCTGTCCGGTTTTGGCCGCTTCATTAATGTTCTCGAAGCCGATTCGGCCCCAATCCCTGATGATATCCTCCAGATTAATATCATCCAGCACCTCATTGTATTTGGTACTGATCTTTTCCAGCAGCTGGTAGTACATATACTTCAGTTGGCCAACCTTCTGCAGGATATCCTCCACCCGGGTCTCTTCACGTTCACACATTCTTGCAGCCTGCAGCAGGCCGTTGTATAGGATGGGGTTATTCAGAACTTGAGAGGACAGTTCAGCATGATACTGTTTCTGAGCGATGAATCGAAGATAATCAAGCAGATCCCGCTTACCATCGGGTCGCAGCAGTTGAAATCCCTTGAGCAGGTGTATGTCCTGGCTGGTTAAATCGGGTGACAAAGCGAATTCCCCCTTGATAGCTTTTATCCTTACCAAGAAGGATTCGCGTTTCCCCCAGCTTATCCTTTATCCATTAATCTCCTTCTTGCTCCTATTTTGCAAGGTTTTCGAGCTTTTTCACCCGTTATGGTAAGAGGTACCAAAAGCCTTAATCACACATGATGCCGGGCAACAAAGGCTCCCATTCGTTCCAGGGCCTGTTCAATATGTTCGACACTGTATGCATAGCAGCAGCGAACAAAACCCTCCCCGGAACCGCCAAAGGCATTACCTGGCACAACCGCAACCTTTTCTTCATTTATTAGTTTTTCGGAGAACTCATTGCTGCTCATTCCGGTTACGGAAATTGACGGAAATACATAAAAGGCACCCCGGGGTTCAAAGCTGGGCAGTCCGATTTCCTTGAGCCCTTTTAATATTAGGCGGCGGCGGTAATCGTAATCCTCCACCATCCTTCTCATTTCAGCCTCTCCATTCCTCAAGGCCTCTAAAGCTGCCATCTGGCCCATTATGGGTGCACAGAGCATGGTGTACTGGTGCAGCTTGTTCATAGCGGCAATGATGTCGCGGTTGCCACAGGCATACCCGATACGCCAGCCGGTCATGGCAAAGGCCTTGGAGAAGCCGTTGAGGACTATGGTACGATCCTTCATGCCGGGCAGGGTGGCAATGGAAACATGTTTGCCCTCATAGGTTAATTCACCGTAGATCTCGTCAGAAATAACAATCAGATCGTTGGCTATTATCAGATCCACCAGATCCACCAGGTCTTCGCGTCCCATTATCCCTCCGGTGGGATTGTTGGGGTAGGTTAGGATCAGCACCTTGGATCGGGGGGTAATCTTCTTCGCCAGTTCATCGCGGGTCAAACGAAACTCGTGTTCCGCCACAGTCTCCAGGACAACCGGGGTTCCGCCGGCCATGACCGTACAGGGGATATAAGAAACATATGAAGGCTCCGGGATCAGAACCTCGTCGCCCGCGTTTAACAGCACCCGGAGAGCCAGGTCCGTGGCTTCACTGACCCCCACCGTTACCAGGACCTCATTTACCGGATCATAGCTCAGGTTTTGCCACCGATGCTGGTATTTTGCGATCTCCTCCCGCAGTTCTATCATGCCTGCGTTGGCGGTGTACATGGTATAGCCTCTCTCCAGGGAGTAGAAACAGGCTTCCCTTATATGCCACGGGGTTACAAAATCCGGCTCTCCTACCCCCAGGGAAATGACCCCCTCAATATGAGAAGCCAGATCGAAGAACCTTCGGATTCCCGATGGAGGAAGATTTCTAATAGTCTCTGTTATATAATTCCTGCCATTGCTCATGGGCTAACCACCAACCTTCTATCCGATTCCTTGTCATCAAAAACAAATCCATCCTGCTTGTAACGCTTCATGACAAAATGGGTAGTGGTGCTCTGCACCTGGTGCATGGTAGCCAGTTTCTGCGATATGAACGTCGATATATCTTTAAGGTCCTTTCCGTGAACCACTACTGAGAGATCGTACAGGCCACTCATAAGATACACCGCACGCACCTCTGGAAAACGGCAGATGCGGTTGGCAATAGCGTCAAAGCCCACTTCGCGTTCCGGGGTTACCTTGACTTCCACCATGGCTGTGACTCCATCATCTCCTGCCTTCTCCCAGTTGATGATTGCCGTGTGCCCCAGGATAACTCTTTCCTTTTCCAAACGGGCGATCTCGGCTGCCACCCGGCTCTCTTCCTCACCCAGCATGGCTGCGATCTGTTGGGGGGTGTGACGCGCATCGCGTTCCAACAATTCCAGGATTCGTCTTTCCAGACTCACTTCCATCATCTCCTTCACTAAATTGTATTTTTAGTAATTCTGAGTAGTGACAAAAAAATTAATTCCCGCCCCCAGAAAGGGACGGGAATATTTTTCCCGCGGTACCACCCAAATTGACAATATGTCCGCTCGAACCCGTTAACGGTGGGAACCGTTCGGCTTGCCCTTTGCAGGTTAACCGACACTCACGGGTGGCCTTCCCCGCTAACCACACCGGTTTGCACCAACCACCGGCTCTCTTAAGTGGTGATCTGCGGTTACTCTCCCGCTCATCGCTTTAATTGCCCTATTTTGTGAAAGGCATTCCAGGATTCTACATTAGTTCTATGCTACAACTCCCCCATCATTAAGTCAACCGTTTTGTTGTATTAATGTTACCGGTCTGTGATAATGTCACCCTATAAACGGTCCGAGAAAATGTCACCCCTCTTATCCGAATAGTTAAAAATATTTACATGAAGAAAGGAGACATTTTCTTGAGTACCAAAGAAGCCAGCCG
>Ga0208297_1000123_pt1 | contig 201589 bp, 155 predicted proteins | sample LMS_cellobiose_e_FD_187367 | JGI IMG/M metagenome (GOLD analysis project Ga0208297, IMG submission 187367) | Rumen-fistulated moose microbial communities from Alaska, USA - LMS_cellobiose_enrichment (SPAdes) (version 2) | ecosystem: Host-associated > Mammals > Digestive system > Stomach >... | reverse complement strand
GATGCTTCGTTGTTGGATGGGCTTAGAAGACTATTGTCCGATGAAACCATGATTAATAACTACCGGAAGAAATCGGAGATAAGAGGGAAAGATTTCTCTTTAGAGAGACAGATGAGGAGAATAGAGGGTTTATTAGAGTAGATTCCAATTAAGGATGAAGAAGGTATTATTCGTGATGAACGGATTATATGGAGGCGGAGCAGAAAATGTTCTGCAGACTGTTTTGTCACATCTTGAAAGGGATTCATTCGAGATAGGTGTACTGTCAGTTAATCAGCAATATATTGGCCCAGAGTATCCTGAAGATATATATTATTCATATATTTTTGGCCATTCTTCGTCTTCAGACTCCATCATGAAACGTTTTTGGGTCAAATGTATTAATAAGTTCAAGTTGATAGTTTATGACCATTTGTCTACCAAATGGTCATATCGCTTATTTGTTCCGAAGGGTTATGATGTAGAGATAGCTTTTATTGAAGGTTATGCTACGAGGATAATCAGTGCCTCAACGAATAAGCACTCCCGAAAGATAGCTTGGGTCCATATAGATTTGTTGAATAATCATTGGACCGATATTGCATATAGGAGTCGTTCAGAGGAAGCAGAGGCATATACCAAGTTTGATGATGTAGTATGTGTTTCTGAGAATGTGCTTAACTCTATGTCCAGTATTAATCCTTCATTGCATAACTTGAAGGTCATATATAATCCTGTTGATGACGTTTCAATCAGAGAGAAAGCAGAGGAGTCAGTTGCGGATTCAAAGTTTATTGAAGGTCAAATCAAGTTAGTATCTGTGGGCCGGTTAGTTTCTCAAAAGGGGTATGATCGACTTTTGCCGATATTGAAACGCTTGCATGACGAGGGTTATCCGTTTGTCATGAATATTCTGGGAGATGGTCCTGACCGTTCAGAATTGGAGAGGTTTATTTCGTCGAATGAAATGGAATCATACGTGAGTCTGATGGGCTTTACTTCCAACCCTTATCCGTATGTCAAGGCCTCCGATCTTTTTGTATGCTCATCACGTTCAGAAGGATATAGTACGGCAGTTACAGAGGCTCTCATTCTCGGGTTACCTGTTATTACGACGTTGTGTTCAGGGATGAAGGAATTGTTGGGAGATGGCGAGTATGGGGTAATCGTTGATAACGATGATGCTTCGTTGTTGGATGGGCTTAGAAGACTATTGTCCGATGAAACCATGATTAATAACTACCGGAAGAAATCGGAGATAAGAGGGAAAGATTTCTCTTTAGAGAGACAGATGAGGAGAATAGAGGAACTATTATTATCTGAAGAGTGTTGATCTCAGTAGTTGTACCCGTCTATAATTCTCAAAACTATCTTGAAAAGTGTTTAGATTCGATAAGGAGTCAGTCTTTTCAGGACTGGGAGTGTATTTTGGTTGACGACGGGTCTACAGATGATTGCGGTACTATCATAGATTCTTTTGTAAAAAAAGATGCTAGGTTTGTTTCTGTTCACAAACGCAATGGTGGTGTCTCGTCGGCTCGTAATGTTGGAATAGCTAGTGCTCGAGGAGAATATATTGCGTTTATAGATAGTGATGATTGGGTAGCTGATGATTATCTAGAGCTATTGTATAATGCTGTTCGTATAGCTGATTGTGATCTATCGGTTTGCGGTTTTGGCAGAGTGGGGCGACAAGGTATAATTATCCCTCATTCAGTTGATACTAGTATTTCGTTAAGAATAAATAAAGAGAATGAGTCATTGTTTGTTGAGCTAAATCAAAAGTGTCTATTATATGGTCCGTGCCAAAAGCTTTACAAGTCATCAATAATTAAGAATAATGGACTTTCTTTTGATGAAACATGTTCATATGGGGAGGACTTATTGTTTAATTATTGCTATTTGGGATATGTAAACAGGATAAATGTCTTGAATAGAATCCTTTACTTTTATCGAGAAACAGGTGAGAATAGTTTATCGGGAAGAATTCGCCCAGATTGGTTTGACATCAACTACAGTCAATGGAAGGTTTTGAGGCGTTTCTTTGAGGAGAGGTTTGGAGATTCCGAATTATCAAAAGGTTATTTGTATCGTCGCCTCTGGGGAATAGTTTACGATTCTGTTTTTCTGTATCCTCGTCTACCGCAAAGAAGTTTGAACTATTTGAAACGAATACTATCTATTCCTGAGATTAATGAGTTGCGTTTATATGATGATTTCCCCTGTTCAAAGTGGATATCCGTTTCAATTCTTAATCGTTGGTTTCTTGTCTTTTATTTGTATTTCAATTTGAAGAGATGACGTTGTTGCTATTCCCTCATGGTGGTGGTGGCAATCATGGATGTGAGGCTATAGTGCGATCTACTCGAGAGATTCTGGATAAAGGTCTTGTCCTTTGTTCAAATAATGTCGAAGAAGATAAGCATTATGGGTTAAATGGTATATGTCGAATCGAGCGGGCTTATACACCCTTGAATAGGAAGTCTATCAAGTACTTGGTAGCATGGTTTGCATATCATCTGTTTTCAAGGCGGGATGCTTTCGACAAATTGGCATACGCCAATTTGTTTAATTTGGCTAAAGAATCATCAGCGGCTCTTTCTATAGGGGGAGATAATTATTGCTATGGTAAGCCAGAGCAACTGTATCTTATTGATAAACACATTAGGAGAATAGGAAGGCCACTTTTGCTTTGGGGCTGTTCCATCGAGCCAGCAGCATTGGATGGAGCTATGCTGGAAGACTTACAAAACTTTACGCATATATTTGCTAGAGAGAGTATCACTTTTCAGGCACTGAAGAATGCAGGAATAGAACATGTATCCCTGTATCCGGATCCTGCGTTTTGTCTTAATAGCGTTGAACTTCCTCTCCCGCTAGGTTTTATTGATGGCAATACTGTTGGACTTAATATCAGTCCCATGATTATCGACAATGAAGCTGTAAAAGGTATTACAATGAGGAATTACTGCGAACTGGTTGAGTATATTATTTCCTCTACCGACATGAATGTCGCACTTATCCCTCATGTCGTATGGCCGAATAATGATGATAGAATACCTTTAAGAGAGCTATATGACAAGTATTCAAGTACTGGTCGTATTGTTATGATTCCAGATCATAATGCCGAAGAGCTTAAAGGCTATATCTCAAGATGTCGATTCATGATAGCTGCCAGAACTCATGCGTCGATTGCTGCATATTCTTCTAAAGTCCCTACCTTGGTATTGGGTTATTCCGTAAAAGCACGTGGAATATCCCGCGACCTATTCGGAAGCGAGGAGAACTATGTTATTCCTGTCCAATCATTAAAAGATCCAGGGCAGTTGACCTCTAATTTCAAGTGGCTTATGGATCATGAGAAAGAGATTCGCGATGGTTTGAATTCAACGATGCCTGACTATATCGCTCGTCTCGAAGGATTAAAGAAAGAAGTTGGTAAGATATGCTTCTCTTAATGTTGTTATTGGTATTAATCTGTATCGTTGCCTTATCTGTCGCCGGAGTTGATGCGATTCTTTCTTTATATAATTGGCAGGCTCGAATCCATATTGGAAGATGGAATGATAGAAATAAATGGCAGGATGCTATCAGAAGAAAAGCACAGCTTTGGCTTAGAAGAACTCCTGTTGTCCCTTTGACTGATGAAAGAAGATACGTGTTGTTAGATGTAATACGGGGCCGTTTCCTTTCGAATACAATTCAAAGTTGGCAGGTAGCTGGACTTATTATTGGGTTGGGTAGAACAGAAGCGGAGAAGTATATTTCACGGAATCCGTATTCATTCTCAATAGACAGCCAAGAGATTGATAGGTTATTACTTGCATATGCTCTTAAGGTAAAAGGACTGTTAACGGAAGAACAAGAATCGGTCGTTATCGATAGTATTGATTCGTTAACTGATTCAGGGACAATTCCGTATCGTAAGAATCTTCAAGATATACGGTTTGTTGATACGTTGGGTTTTGTTTGTCCTATACTGTATGATACTGGACATGGTAGGCTTGCTGATAACCTAATTGCAGAGTTCGATCCTTATTTGCTCGATGGAGTAATTCCCCCTCACGCAATTGGTTTGAAGGATAACATCTCTTTAGGTATATATGGATGGGGGAGGGGAATAGGTTGGTATATAATAGCTTTGATTAGTTCAGATGATTCAAACGTTGGCCGAATCCTTTCTTTGGCTGATTATCTCCTGAAGTACCAAAGAGAGGATGGTAGTTTCGGCTGGTCAATACTTGACAGAGACTCTCTTAAAGAGAGTTCTGGAACAGCTCTCATTGGTTTGTTGTATATCTCTGCTTTTAGACTTAGTAGAAATGTACAATACCTTGATGCTGCAAGACGCATTGAAACAGCATTGATGTTGATGACGCGTCGCGATGGATCGATAGATTACGCTCAAGGGGATACACATGGCATAGGGATGTATTCGGGGCGCTTTGGTATCATGCCTTTTGTTCAAGGCATTGCCCTTCGTTTCTCGGAGTCTTTGGATGAGGCGATGAAGCTTCTATAATATTTACAACTTTTGGCTACAAGAACCATTAACAGCGCAAAGAACTTAGCCTCTAAATTAGGCGTTTCTCTGGTGGTAATCTTTCTCGGGTTTTTCACCAGGAAAGTGTTCGTTGATAATGTTGGACTGGAATATCTCGGATTAAATGGGCTGCTTCAGAATATATTAGGATTAATGACCCTAATTGAGGGTGGCTTTGCAACAAGTGTGGTTTATAATATGTATAAACCACTTGCTGAGGATAACAGGCCTAAGATTCTGGCATTATTGCAGTTGTACAAAAGGGTTTACCGATGGATTGCATTAGGAATAGCTGTTTTCTCAATATGCCTTTATCCATTTATCGGATACTTCCTTAAAGATGCGAGCCAACTATCATATGTCGGCCTCGTTTATTTTATCTTTCTTTTCAATTCGTTAATAGGGTATTTCAGTGCATATAAATGGTCATTGATAAATGCTAGTCAACAAGGATATAAGCTTACCACAATTAATCTAGTCTATCAGATCGGGGTAAGTATTTCGAAGTTGGCAATCTTGTATTTCACAAGGAATTATATCCTATATCTTGTCGTAGAGGCGTTATTTAATGTTGTATATAATATCGCTGTTGTAAAAAGAGCGGATCAGTTGTTCCCATATGTAAAAGACAAGAATAAGTATTCTTTGGATAACGATACCAAGCTTTCGATTTTTACAAATATCAAAGCATTGTTTATCAACAAAGTTGGTGGGTACTTTATGCATTCAACCGATAATCTTATCATTTCGGCATTTGTTGGCGTTACGACAGTCGGTCTATATTCGAATTACACATTGATAACAGGGTTGGTTAAGTCATTAGTTACCCAAGCTTTAGATAGTTATTCGGAAAGTGTTGGCAATTTAATCGCATCAGAGTCAGCAGATAAAGTATATTCGGTTTTTACTTCTTGTTTTTTTGTGAATTTCCTGATTGTTTCTATTCCGGTTATTATCCTTTTCAATGTTTTGACTCCTTTTGTGGATTGGTGGTTGGGCTCTGAGTATCGATTGGCTAATATAACCGTATGGATAGTATTACTTAATTTCTTTCTTGATAGTATAAGGACTACGGCTTTGACCTTTAAAATGAAAGCAGGGATTTTTGTCAATGATCGTTGGACTCCATTCCTTCAAGGGTTGATTAATTTGCTGTTGTCATTGTTGCTTGTTAAGATATGGGGTATTACGGGGGTACTGCTTGCAACGTCCATAAGTATTCTATCGATAGGTTTTTGGCAGTTCCCTAGATTGTGTTATAAATTTATATTTCATAAGCCATTATGGGATTATTTTAGGCGTTTGATATGTTATTCACTTGTTGCAATTGTTGCTCTACTGATATCATTTGTTTTGTGCTACATGATTAGAGTTGAAGGGTTATTGTTGCGCTTAGTATTGAATGCTTTAATCAGTGGCTTTGTCGTGGCTTTGGTATTCTGGCTTTTATTCCATAGGCTTGAAGAGTACAATATGATTAAGAGTTATTGCCTCTCTGTTATTAGAAGGAGACATTGTGTGAATGAATAGAGTATTCATCGCCATCCATTACCTCGAACTCGGTGGGGCTGAAATCAGCCTTATCGGCTTACTTCAGTCACTTGATTACAGCAAGTATGATGTTGACTTGTTTGTGTACAGCCACAGGGGAGAGCTGATGGAATTCATCCCGAAGGAGGTCAATCTTCTGCTTGAGATACCTGAATATGCTCAGATAGAAAGACCTTTGAAGGATGTGATCAGGGATGGCTACTGGAAGATTGCCTTCGCTAGGCTGAAAGCCAAGTGGCAGTTCCATAGATACGTCAGACGAAAGCATCCGGAAGATGGTTCGGCAGTGCTGCAGTATGTGTCTTCGGCGGTATCGCCATGTCTACCGTCGTTGGAGTACCTTGGTGAATATGACCTTGCGATCAGTTTCCTGACGCCTCACAACATCGTCCTTGAAAAGGTGAAGGCGAAAAAGAAAGCAGCCTGGATCCATACGGATTATTCCCGTATAGACGTTAATACGGACGTGGAACTTCCGGTTTGGAGTGCGTTCGATCATATTGTGTCCATTTCACCTGAGGTGACCAAGGCCTTTGTCGGGAGATTCCCTTCGCTTGAGCCGAAGATCATCGAAATAGAGAATATATTATCTCCCGAGTTCGTCAGGGAAAGGGCGGAACTTATTTCTGAGGAAGTAGTCTCGCGAGAGATAAAAAAGGAAGATGGAGTAACAAATCTCCTTTCAGTTGGCAGATTCTGTGAAGCAAAGAACTATGATAACGTCCCTGACATTTGCAGAAGGATCATCGAGGCAGGCTGTCCCGTCAGATGGTACCTGATTGGATATGGAGGAGATGAGTCATTGATCAGGAGGAAGATTGCCGAGGCTGGGATGGTTAACAATGTCATTATTCTGGGGAAGAAGTCCAATCCCTATCCTTACATCAAGGCTTGCGACATCTATGTCCAGCCTTCAAGATATGAAGGGAAGTCGGTAACGGTACGGGAGGCACAGATCCTTTGCAAACCAGTTGTCATAACGGACTATGCAACTGCCAGGAGTCAGGTTAGAGATGGGGTTGACGGCGTGATTGTGCCGCTGGATAATGAGTGGTGTGCGAAGGGGATTGAGAGTTTGATAAGAGACATTGATTTTCAGAGAAGTCTGATTGATTCTGAGAGGTATAATGATTTTGGAAATGTTGGTGAATGTAAAAAGATAGGTTATCTTTTCGATAAGTTCAGTTTATTATGATACCTAAGATAATACATTACTGTTGGTTCGGGCGTAATCCATTGCCGAAGTCCGCGCAGAAGTGCATAGCGAGCTGGAAAAAGTTCTTCCCGGATTATGAGATAATGGAATGGAATGAGGACAACTTTGATGTCAATATTATCCCATACACTCGGCAAGCGTATGAAGCAAAGAAATATGCCTTCGTAAGCGACTATGCTCGGTTCTGGATTCTATATCACTATGGTGGAGTTTACTTCGATACAGATGTCGAGGTGATTAAAGCGATGTATGATATTATTGAAAGGGGGCCGTTCATGGGGTTGGAGATATCTGGTCTTAATGGTATCGGTAGAATTGCCGTAGCCCCTGGATTGGGAATCGCTTCTAATGAAGCCAATCCTGTGTACCGTTTCTTTCTGGATGAATATGAAGGATTGCATTTCTATGATGAGAATAATGAGATTAATCATTATACTATGATCCCATTGGTTTCGCGTTTCTTTGTCGATAATGGCTTGCACGGTCTCAACGACAGAATTGAAACTATCGTCGGCATCGACATCTATCCTACAGATTACTTCAACCCATACAATAGCAAGAATGGAGAATTGGTCATTACTGAGAATACAAGATCCATTCATTGGTATTCTGCTTCCTGGCTTTCATGGAAAGACCGTTTGTTGTTAAGATTGAAAAGGCGAGCCAGATCATTTCTTAAGTAATTATTATGAGGTTATTCAATTCAGAATTATACCAGCCTTTGTTTTGGGCGATTGTGTTTATCTTCACAATTATCAACTATTTTAGAGTCAAACCATTAACTTCTTTTGGATTATTGCAAGGCAGAAAGAAAAGAGGCGGAATCTTCCTATTGACAGTTGCTTTCATTGTAATTGTGGGATTAAGGCCGGTATCTCCAGTATTCGGAGATACTGTAAACTATGCATATATCTATGAGAAGCTGAGTGATGCATCTTCGTTCAGAGACATTCTTCCTGGCGATGAGATTGTTTTCAACTCCTTAATGTTCTATTGCTCAAAGGTAATGGATGTTTCATTCTTCTTTTTGATAGTTGAAGTCATCTATGTTGTCCCTATCTATTTAGCATGTAAGAAACTTGCAGGTAATAATAGTAGTATAATGATGCTATTCTGCTTCGCTGCATTCTCCTTTTTCTCATATGGAGTAAATGGTATTAGGAATGGAATGGCCTGCAGTCTTATCATCTTAGCTCTCTCTCTGATACAAGGCAATACCAGGGATAAGGTTATTTGCGTTATCCTTTGTTTGTTGGCAATAGGGTCCCATAAATCAACGGCACTCCCAGTTATTTGTATGCTTTTGGCGCTATATATTAAGAATCCTCGAGTGATGTTTTTGTTCTGGCTGGGATCGATACTATTAAGTCTTGTAGCTGGAAGTCAAATAGAGAACTTTTTCGTTAGCTTAGGTTTCGATGACAGAATGGAAGAGTATTTGAATGCAGATGTGGAGACCATGGAACAGTTTTCCTCGGAAGGTTTCAGATGGGATTTCCTTATGTATAGTTGCGTTCCGATAGTAATGGGATGGTATTTGGTTTTTAGGAAGAGAATCTATAATAGGACCTATCTGCTATTGCTCGGTACTTATATATTTGCCAATGCTTTCTGGATTATGGTGATCAGGGCATCTTTCTCAAATAGGTTCGCATATCTTTCTTGGTTCCTTTATCCAATGGTGTTGTCTTATCCTCTATTGAAGCTGCCAATATGGAAAAAGACGCAAGGGCGTAAAGCTGGTTTGATTATGCTTGGGCACTATGCCTTTACGTTGGTATTATTCTTATTAGGAATAAAATAATGCCACTACTTACGGTTTTCACTCCGACTTATAATCGGAAGCATACACTTAGAAGAACATTTGACAGTTTGTGTAGGCAAACATGTCTTGATTTCTCGTGGCTTATTATTGATGATGGCTCTAATGATCAGACAAGGGAGTGGGTAGAGAGTCTCGGTGATGTGATTGAAAAGTCAGGTCCGTCTTATAGTTGGATGGGAGAACCAGATAATAGTGCCTCTTCTTGTCATTTTCTTGTAATAACTCCTCAATTTCAAATTGAGTATTTATATAAGCCTAATGGTGGGCTATATACTGCTTATAATGTGGCATATAGCATAATTCAGTCAGAATTATGTGTATGCGTTGATTCTGATGATTTCCTCCCTGATAAAGCAGTAGAAGCTATCTCTTCCTTGTGGAGCATTAAAGGTTCGGATAAGTATTGTGGTATAGAAGGTCTTGATTTTGATATCAAGAGCATGAGTCCTATAGGTGGGTTTTTCCCTAATGACCTTAAAGAGGTTTATCTTAATGATCTTTATTCAAAAAGGATTCATAGAGGTGATACAAAGCAAGTAATGCGTACGGCTCTTATGAAAGAAGTGATCCCCCAAATAGGTTTTGAGGGGGAAAAGAACTTTAATCCTATTTATTTGCTGCTGAAAGTATGCGACAAGTATCCTCTTCTTGTGTATAATGATTGCCTATGTATTGTTGATTATCAATATGGTATAGACTCTATGTCCCAATCAATATTCAATCAGTACATAGATTCTCCTCGTTCTTATGCAAAAATGCGTTTGCAAGAGATGGACCTGGTTCATAATACTAAATTAGATAGATTCAGGTCAGCGATTCATTATGTTAGCTCTTGTCTACTCTATCGAGATAAGGAATGGCTTAAAAATTCTCCAAGGCGATTCTTGACTCTTCTTGCAGTTCCTTTTGGATTTGCTTTGCATCTATACATAAAGCATAAAACCAAGATATGATGGATGAGAGGCTAAACGGTTTTCGGTATAGTGTGGCTATTCGTACTCTTGGTCTTGCAGGTGATAAATACCAGCAAGAACTAAATTCGATTAAGAACCAGAGTATCAAGCCAGAAAAAATAGTAGTTTATCTTGCGGAAGGTTATGTGCTTCCAAAAGAAACAATCGGGTTAGAAGAGATTGTTTATGTAAAGAAAGGGATGGTAGCTCAGAGAGCCGTAGAGTTTCGCGAGATAGATTCCCCATTCATCCTTTTGTTAGATGATGACGTTTTTCTTGAGGAAGATAGCGTAGAAAAACTAGCGTTGGGTCTGATTGACTGTGGGGGAGATTGTATCGCTGCAGATACTTTCAGAAATCATGAAATGTCATTTGTGTCTAAAGTTCGAGCTATAATCACAAATTGGGCAATACCATTTTATAGCAAAAAGTGGGCAATTAAAGTTCAACATACAGGTTCTTTCTTTTATAATAACAAGCCAAATAAGGATGTCTATCTTGCTCAAAGCGCGGCAGGACCTTGTTCTTTATGGGATAAGCGGGCTTTATTGGGAATTCATTTCCACGATGAAATTTGGCTCGATCAATTGGGGTTCTCATATGGAGACGACCTTTTGTTCTTTTATAAATTATTTGTCAATGGCGGAAAGCTCTTATTCCACTATAATTCAGGAGCAGTTCATCTAGATAGCCGGTCTTCAAGAGAGAGTTATGTTAGAGACCCAGATAAACTTAGGAAGAGAGCTCGTGCGTGGTTTCTACTTTGGTGGAGAACAGACTTTGATAGGAAAGATTTATTGTTCCCAAGGCGGATGATAAGTTTCTTGGAGTTTTTTATTAAATTTATATACTCAATGTTCATCCATCTGATAGTCAGTATTTTTTCTTTTTCTTTAAAGCCCTTGGAGTATTATATTTTGGGTAATATCGATGCTATAAGATATGTTAATACTGACGAGTATAAAATCGTTCCGGAGTTTAAAGTGAGTCAATGAAGATATTAAACGTAATAACGTCTCTTCGATTCGGTGGGGCTGAAAGGCTTCTATCCGACACAGTCCCTATGCTTCAAAAGAAGGGACACTCTGTTGATGTGTGCGTTTTTGATGGTTATGATTCATCGTTCAAACAGTCATTATTAGCGGCGGGAATTAAAATAGTATCTTTTTATTATAATAGAAGTGTTTATCATCCAGGGAACCTATTTAAGCTGATCCGCCTGATGAGAGAATATGATGTTGTTCATACTCACAATACGTCTCCACAGATATTTGCTGCAATAGGTAGTCTGTTTAGCAAAGCAAAACTAATTACGACTGAGCATAACACGTATAATCGAAGACGTGGCTATAAGATATTTAGACTTTTTGATAAGTGGATGTATAATCGATATGATACTGTTATTTGTATTTCAGATGCGACCAAAAAGAGTTTAATTGACTATCTGGGCTCTATTAAGTCAGAAGTGCTTGTTATTAATAACGGGATTAGAGTAGCAGATTTCAAGTCAGCAAATCCGGTATCGTCTACTCAGATAGATACAAATAAGTTTGTTATTACAATGGTCGCTGCTTTTCGTTATCAAAAAGATCAAGATACAGTCATAAGAACAATGAACTATCTTGATAAGGAAAAGTTTGAGTTGTGGCTTGTGGGTGATGGAGAAAGACGAGATGATCTTGAAAAACTTATTAAGGAACAACATTTGTCATTGCGTATCAAGTTATTAGGTATTAGGAATGATATTCCTTCAATTATGAAATCTTCAGATGTCATAGTCCAATCGAGCCACATTGAAGGGTTCGGATTGACTGTTGTGGAGGGAATGGCTGCGGGGAAGCCTGTAATAGCATCTGATGTTCCTGGATTATCTCAAGTCGTTGAAGGTGCAGGATTATTGTTCCCAGAAGGTGATGATAAAGCATTAGCATCATTGATTCAGCGTCTATATGATGACAAGTCTTTTTATGATAAAGTGTCTAAAGATTGCTCTATGAGAGCAAACGAATATGATATAAGTCATATGGTTGATAAGATTGACAAGGTTTATCTTAAAGCGTTTTCTCGTTGATGACATCTTGTAAGAAGATAATACGCTCATCCACAGTTCCTCAATCCCTGGAGACATTCTGCAAAGGTGTGCTTAAGGAATTGTCCGAGGACTATGAAGTCATAGCTCTTTCTTCTCCGGGCGAGGCCTTGGACCTTATCGGGAGGCGGGAAGGAGTGCGGACGATCGCAGTCCCGATGGAGAGGCACATTTCTGTCTTCAAGGACCTCAAATCTTTGCTGGCCCTTGTTAAGGTGTTCCGCAAGGAGAGGCCGGATATGGTTCACAGTATGACTCCCAAGGCTGGACTTCTGTGCATGATGGCGGCGTGGATGACGAGGGTGCCTGTACGAGTTCATACGTTTACCGGCCTTGTCTTCCCGACAGCGACGAGTCTGACGAAAAGGATCCTCATGTTCACGGACAGGATTACTTGCGCCTGTTCGACCCATATAATCCCAGAGGGAGAGGGCGTGAAGAATGATCTCATTACCAATAGGATAACTCGCAAGTCATTGAAAGTCTTGGGGTTCGGCAATGTGCGCGGGATTGATATGGATTATTATTCCAGGAGACCGGAGGTGGAGGATAAGGCTGCTTCATTGAGGAACCCGGGTTGTTTTACATTCCTTTATGTCGGCAGGATTGTAAGAGATAAAGGAATCAATGAACTAATTGCTGCTTCCCGGAGATTGTCAATAGATTATCCACAGGTAAGATTGTATCTTGTCGGGGCTTTCGAGGACACTCTGGATCCTGTTGATGATACAACGAAGGATGCCATTGATAACGATGAAAGGATTCAATATGCGGGAAGGCAGATAGGCGACGATTTGCTGGCGTATTATGCTGCATCTGATTGCTTCGTATTCCCGAGCTATCGTGAAGGCTTCCCGAACACGGTCCTTGAAGCAGGTGCTATGGGATTGCCTAGCATTGTGACCGACATCAACGGGTCTCGGGAGATTATAAAGGATGGCTTTAACGGACTGATTGTTCCTTCTCATGATGCAGATGCATTATATGAAGCAATGAAATGGGTGCTGGATAATCCTGAGAAGCGGGAATTAATGGCTTCGGTTTCGAGAGATCATATAGCTGCACATTATGAGCAGGGTTATGTAAGAAGGTGTTTGTTTGATTTTTACAGAAAGATGTTGTAAAAGTATTACGGAATAATGCAAAGCCATCATTCTAAGTTAGACGTTCTAATAACATATTGTTGGAATCGCGTTGGATATAACATTTTACGGAGCTTGGTTTCTCATGGATTATCTGTTTGTGTGGCAGATACTTCCGCGAAGAATATCTGTTCCAAGTCTCGTTTCTGTGCGGCTTCTTTTGTTTATCCAGACCCGTTTACAAGAGAACTTGAGTTTATTGCTACATTGAAGACAAAGGTTGAGCAGTTACAACCAGCAGTTCTTCTCCCTACGCATGACGAGTCACAGGTGATAATGCGTCATCGCGATGAGTTTCCAAAGGAGTTGATTATTCCATATATGAGTGCTGCGATGCTTAAAAGTGTATCTGATAAAGCTTGGGCAACGATAAAAGCTCAAGAATGTGGTGTGCCAATTCCTCAGGTATATCATCAAGCATCTGATGTTGATAAATTTCCCTGTGTCTTTAAAACAACCATAGGTAATTCAGCGAAGACGGTTTTCTATCCAAAGACTATGTCTGAGCTTGAATCTTTGGTGGATAAGTTTCATGGGGTTAATTATCTGATTGAGGAGAGGATTGGAGGGACCGATTATAGCGTTGATTGCATTAGATGGGACGGTTTCTTCAAAGCCACAACTTATCGGGTCCTTGTGACAAAAACAGAAAGTGGGGGCACTTCGACTCAGAGAGTTATTGTCTCTGAACCAGAACTCGAGCACTATGCTAAAAAATTTCTTGATTCGATTGATTATAGAGGGGTCTGTGGAGTAGATTTTCGTTATGACATTGCCACAAAGAAAGCTGCGTTTATCGAAGTGAATGCACGTTTTACCGGCGGACTGGCAACTCCTATTGCGGCTGGATTTGATATTCCATGGGTTCTTTATTCACTTGCTACCACTGGTTGCTTTAATGAACCGATTAGTGTCAAGACCGGAATTAAAACGAAATGGATACTTGGCGATATCATCACCATCGTCAGTCGATTGCTCTCGTTAAACTTTGACTGTGATATCTGGAAGCGAGCATTGACATTTAGAGGCTTTGACGCATTTGATGATTATCGTTCGGATGACAGACGTGCATTTTGGGGCGAGATGTCTTACTATTTTGGGAAATTGTTGAAGAGTGGTAAGTTAAATCCATAGGTAGTGTATTGGAAATTTCTATTCGATAGGATAGTCTCTTTTCTCGGCTTGATAATCCTTCTGCCAGTGTTTGCTATTGTGGCGATTCTGGTGAAGGTCAAGATGCCGGGAGGACCGGTATTCTTTTCCCAGAAGCGGGTAGGACGGAACGGCCGCTTGTTCACCATGCACAAGTTTCGCACTATGACGGTGGACCACAATGGTTCTTCTGTTTCGGTCGCTGGCGAGTCACGAATCACGCCGCTGGGTGCGAAGCTCCGCAAATACAAATTGGACGAACTGCCGGAGTTGTGGAACGTGCTGATTGGGGATATGAGTTTTGTTGGGCCGCGGCCGGATGTCCCCGGTTATGCCGATGCTCTTGTCGGGGAGGATAGGGAGGTGCTGCAACTTCGTCCTGGCATCACCGGACCGGCGACGCTTAAGTACCGCGACGAGGAAGATCTGCTGGCGCGGGTGGCCTCGGAAGGCATCGACGGCTACACCGATCCGGTCAAGTACAATGACGAGGTGATATTCCCTGATAAGGTCAGACTGAATAGATATTACCTCCACCACCGCTCCTTCTGGACTGACATTAAACTTATCCTCGCCACTGTTCTTGGTAAGTAAAGGATATCAATGACTTTCAATTCTTTTGAATTTCTTTGGCTTTTCCCGATTCTTTGGGGACTATATTGGGTTATTCAGGTCATTATTCTCCGTAAATACTCACGTAGCATAATTGGGAATTACCTTCTGTTGATAATCTCTTATGGTTTGTATCTTAGGTGGCGACCTGAATATGCACTGATTCTGCTATGGGTTACTGCAACTAGTTTCATTTTCGCCAGAGTACTTGTTTTATTTCGAGATCAAAAGCAAAAGTCTTTCTTTATAATTGGGATATGCCTGATTCTTTTGCCTCTTCTTTTCTTTAAATACTGGACTTTTTTAGGATCTGGGATAAAATCGTTAGTAAACCTTGTCGCAGGGATTCAATTATCCCCAGATATTCCGGGACTGAATTATGCATTACCAATAGGACTCTCTTTTTATACTTTTCAGGCTTTAGCTTATCTGTCCGATGTCTATCATCGTAGGATAGAGCCAGAAAAGAATTGGTGGGATTATATGTTGTTTATTGCCTTTTTCCCGCAGATTCTATCGGGACCAATAAGTCGAGCCGGAGATTTGCTCCCACAGATTAAGGCTGATAGGATTCCAGACAGATCACAGTTTACACGAGGTCTTCGTTTTTTATTGTGGGGGATGTTTATGAAGGTGGTTTTGGCAGATCGTGCTGGAATCTATGTGAACACAGTATTAAATAATTATTCGCAATATACCGCTCCCTCACTTGTTCTTGGTACCTTCCTCTATGCTTTTCAGATTTACGGGGATTTTGCAGGTTATTCGTATATGGCTGTTGGTGTTGGAGACTTAATGGGATTCAAATTAATCAATAATTTTCAACGTCCTTATTTAAGTCAGTCTGTTTCTGAATTCTGGCGAAGATGGCATATTTCTTTATCTACTTGGTTAAGAGACTATGTATATATCCCTTTAGGGGGAAGTCACTGCAGTCGCCTCAGGAACTATCATAATATCATAATAACATTTTTGGTTAGTGGTATTTGGCACGGTGCGAATTGGACTTTCATTGTATGGGGAGTATTCCATGGAGTCTTTCAAGTGATAGAAAAGGCACTAGGAATTCAAAAAATGAATAGCTCTGGGCCTCTGAAAGCTATTCGAATCCTTGTGACATTTTGTATAATTACTATTCTTTGGCTCTTTTTTAGAATGCCGACAATTTCGGATGCGTGTGCGGTGATTAAAGCTTGTTTTGTCGGTTGGGAAAATGGAGTCTCATCGATGACAAAGTCGATGGGGGTGTTTATAAAACTGGCATTAGTCGTCGTAGCTATTAAAGACCTTTTGGAAGAGAGTCATTTGCAATGGGTAGAGAAACTATGGAAGATGGCGCCTGTTAGAATGACCCTTTATTTGATCATTGTCTGCCTGATTCTTACTTGTGGAGTATTTGATTCAAGCCAGTTCATTTATGTCGGGTTTTGACGTGAAGATATTCTTCTCTAAGCTATTAGTATTTGTATGTTTGCTTATAGTAGCAGACAGATGTTTTGGCTTGGTTATGGAGAAGGTGTTGTCTGAAACGAATAAGGGTGATTGGGGACGTAACAATTATTTGATGGACGAGGCGGTAGGAGATGTCCTCATAATGGGTTCCTCTCGAGCAATTCATCATTATGACGCAGGGAGTCTGTCCGATTCTCTTGGCATGAAGTGCATTAACGCAGGAGAAGACGGAATGGGGATACTGTTGATGAATACAAGACTCAAGCATATTGCTGAGAGACTAACTCCAAAAGTGGTTATTTATGAGTTCTTACCTGAATATGATCATGATTCTGAGCTTGACAATTCCAGGTATCTGAAATTCCTACGTACTTATGTGGATCATCCTGATGTAAAAGAATGTGTTATGGATATCAGTCCAAATGAACGTTGGAAATTGCAGAGCAAGATGTATATGTATAATTCAGTTTTCCTCGATATTATTTCTCAGCGGTTTTCCCGCGATCCTACTATGTCTAAAGACATTCTTTGGGCACCGCTGAATGGCGAGTATAATGGTACTCACGAAATGATTAGTATTGGGGGTAATTCTAGTGCTGATCCTTTAAAAGAGAGATATTTACGTGATTTAGTACAGATTTGCATAGATAATGGAATCCGTTTAGTTTTCGTCATCTCTCCTTATTATGGTTGTGGGACTTTTACTGTTCCTTCTTCTCTTGCCTCTCTATGCGATGAGTATTCAATTCCAATATTTAATCATTTCAGTGATCCTACGTTTGTTTCTGACCCATCTTTGTTTGTCGATCCTAGTCACCTTAATGAGCGAGGCGCTTCTCGTTTCACTATTATGATTGGGGAGGAGGTAAAAGGGATACTTAGAAAGTAGTGGCTATCCAACTTACAGACTAGTTACTATCTGCTCTTGGACCGACATAATGACGATCTTCGCCACGGTGCTGGGAAAGAAGATAGAGTATGGGGGAGAGATTATATAGATAAGTAATTGTAGTCTTTAAATGTCTCAGCGAATTAAATCATACGATATCCTTCGGACATTTGCTTGTCTGATGATAATAGCAATGCATGCTCCAATTCCAGGCGCGTTTGCATCATCAAACGGGCTATTCCTTTCTACTCTCAGCTATTTGACTGCTCCAGGAATTGGATTATTCTTCCTGATTTCCGGAGCATTGCTTCTTCCTATCCGGGGAGAGACATCTGATTTCTTGCACAAGAGGCTCGGAAAGGTGGTGTGGCCTACTTTTTTCTGGACTCTGTTTTATTTATTGGCTGAGTTCTGGATGAGCGGAGAACAATTAACGCTTCGGAAGTTCGCGTCTATTCCTTTTTCTCCACAGGGCCATGGTATCTTGTGGTTTATGTATACTTTGATAGGTTTGTACCTTCTCGCACCTATCATCAGCCGATGGCTTGAAAGAGCATCAAAGAAGGAAGTTGGTTTCTATTTGGTGCTCGGAGCGATTGCTATGTGCTATCCAATCCTTACTCTGTTTTTGGATATTAATGATAGCGTAACAGGTGTTTTGTATTATTTCTCTGGATACGTGTTTTATTTCCTGATGGGCTATTTTTTGAGGAAGTATCCGGAATCGGTAAAGTGGAGTTGGCTGATGCCATTGTTTATCATATCGTTGCTAGCTCCTATCATTTGCAAGTTGACAGATGCGAAGGTTGACTTTCTATCTTTGTTCTGGTATTTGTCCATTTTCGTTGTAATCCAATGTGTTTTCTGGTATAAACTGGTGACTCAGTTTGGCGAGAGGGTATTCAAGGGAGAAAGGGTACAGAGGTTTTTCGAACAGTTCTCAAACCTCTCTTTCGGCATTTACCTTGTACACATATTCATAATGCGGTACTTGCTCTGGCGGTCTGGTCTTCTGGATGGTGTTCATAATTATTATCTCCAGACATTCCTTTCGTTTGCAATTACTGCGGTGGCTTCTTTCGTTGTTATTTGGGCCATTAGTTTCGTGCCTAAATCCAAATATGTTATTGGGTATTCGAGGAAGAGGTTGTAATAGGTAACTTTGCTTGTGCTATTTTGGGCAAAGGTAAATGGACATTTTTTCGTAAAGTAAAATGTACTTCTTAGCCAAAGAATACATCCCCTAAAAAAGCAGCCATATGAAATGACTGCTTACATATCGTCTATTCAAAGACTATTTCGTAAGCATCGATAAAGTACAGTACGGCTACTAACCCATCACTTCGGGTTAGTAGCCGTTACTTATTGTCAGTGATGCGTTACTAACGGTTAGTAACCGTCCAGTGACCCGGCAGTAACATTTCTGGATTCTTTTCCGTTATTGACAAACTTTTCAAAGAACTGGTTTTATTTACATCCAGAGCCGCTTAGGCCTGGGAAAAAGTTAACGAACTATTGTTCGTGCGGAAGCCCCGTTTTTCGAGGTTATTATTTTCAGCGTTTTTTCTCCTCAGACTTATAACCTATCGTAACATTCGTGCCATTGTGGTGAGTATCAAGACATGGCTATGTCATCCTGTATAGTTTATCAGGAGGACGTATCTCCGATAACTCACCATCATTTGGCCAAGATGTTGCATTTGCGACTCAAACTCAGTTCACTCTTGCCCTTATTATGATGATTTTGAGCGAAGTTCTATGCGTTTCGATATGCTATCAATCTTGAAAAGATAATAGATCCCTAATACTCTCCCGCATCAATTTCTTCAAAACTCAATTTGTCATCTACGTCAACAGCGGTTATGAAACCTGGAATAGCTTTGGGGAAGCTTTCCGGTATAGTGACGTCAGGTTTATCAAGACCGTATTTTAACATTTGATATCCTGTGTAATTAAGTCGAAAAAGAGGTGTATCTCCAACATTTAATGTGGATTCATAAATGAGACCAGCCGAAAGCAAAGAATCGTTTACACCGTTAATGCAATTCTCAGACGTGTAAGTATTCAAAAATCGCAAATCAGTAATTGGAACTCTTTCAAGAGAAGATGTTAATCTCATAAAATCTGTCATAGAGATTGCCTCATTTACGCGATAGTTAATCAAATTGCATAAAATTATGATTTTATTCCCATTGTCCAATCTCCGAATTAAATCCAAAAGCATTTCTGCACCGTCATCATGTCCCGCGCTTGCATATTCGCTAAGGAATTTATCTTTCTCTTCTTTGGTGAATTTTTGCGTTTGAAAAAGATAAAAATATACTTTTTTCATTAACCTCGCTGCTGATACACTTTTATATACTTTATATGCGCCATTTAATATACCCAAAATTGGAATTGTGTTTACGACATCACTATTTGAAATCATATCAATTGTAACATCACCAATATTCTGGCCCAAATCGACAATATCTTGCTTGTCTATACTTTCATTGAAAGCAAGTGTTAAGCTTTCGTTCTGTTCTTCCATATCGCTTAATTAATTTGTTTTATCTCTTGAATTGTTGATAGGACAAGTTAGTAAAAATATGAATAAAAGTGAAAAGTTACGTACTTTGGCGCATAATGAACATAACCTTGAACCACGCGTGGTCCTAATGGGGGTTCGAATTATCCGATAATTACTTCCACGTAGTCGGTACAAAAACGGACTCGAATTATCGTGCAACTCTTCGGAAATTTGCCTAAGCCCGATTTCAAAGGTACAAAAATGGCGGAAACCGACAAGCTTAAAACTTCTTCTTCTGGTCAAAAGAGAAAGTGTTATAGTGGTTTCATCCAAATCCATTCATTTGTACTATTTACAACTTATTTCTCTCCTAAACGGGGAATACACTCACCAGTATAGTCCGTATAGTATATCTAGTACATTGGGGTATACTATATTTTTTTATGAAACGGCCAAGTTCGGGGATAAAAATTGGCCAAATGGGGGAACGATTTTTGGCCAAACGGGGGGATGAGAAAGAATTTTTGTATCTTTGTCGTAGCTATAAAGAAGATTTCATATGGAAAAAGTATATAAGAAAAGGATAGCCGATGGTCTGCTACAGCGCAAGTTAGCCGGGAAAGGTGCTGTGCTCATAGAAGGTGCCAAGTGGTGTGGGAAAACGACTACGGCTGAACAGATAGCAAAGAGCATACTCTATATGTCAGAGACAGGGAAGGTAGAGCAGAACATCAGGCTGGCATCACTGAATCCTAAATTGCTGTTGAGAGGGGAGAATCCCCGTCTTATTGATGAGTGGCAGATTGCTCCCCAATTGTGGGATAGTGTGCGCTTTGAATCAGACCATGGTTCATTAGGTCAGTTTATTTTGACCGGATCTTCTGTCCCGGCAGATATGAGCAAAGTAATACATTCCGGGACCGGACGTATTGGCTGGATCAAGATGCGCCCTATGAGTCTCTGGGAGTCGCACGAATCGACTGGTGAGGTTTCGCTTGCCGAGTTGTTTACAGCACCTAATCAAGTTGGAGGCATAAACAAGATGGATATCGAACAGGTAGCATTCTTGACTTGTCGTGGTGGGTGGCCTCTTGCAGTTGATATGGATCGAGAGATTGCTCTGGACCAAGCTTTTGACTATATCGAGGCTGTGGAGAAGCGTGATATATCGAAGGTGGACGGTGTGGAACGGGACCCGGTACGTGTTCATCGTCTGTTACGCTCTCTGGCAAGAAATCAGGGGAGCCAGGCTTCATTCGGAACGATTCGAGCTGACCTAGAAGCTAATGAGTCTGATTCGTTGTCTGAAGATACAATATCCTCATACATCAAAGCATTGAAGGAGATCTTTGTGGTTGAAGATAGTGAGGCTTGGAATCCAAATCTTAGGAGCAAGACTGCGATTAGGACGAGTGATACGCGGTATTTCACCGATCCATCAATAGCTACAGCAGCTCTTGGTATTGGCCCTCAAGATCTTGTAAATGATTTGAACACCTTTGGATTGGTTTTCGAGACTCTGGCTGTACGTGATTTGAGAGTATATGCAGAAGCACTGAACGGGAAAGTATATCATTTCCGAGACAAAAACGGTCTGGAGTGTGACGCAGTCATACACTTGAGGGATGGTCGATATGGATTAGTGGAGATCAAGTTGGGTGGTGATGAATTAATTGATGAAGGTGCAGAGGCACTACTTAAACTTGCAAGCAGAATTGACACTGAGAGAATGAAAGCGCCATCGTTCATGATGGTGCTAATTGGTGTGGGAACATATGCTTACAGACGCCAGGATAATGTGTATGTGGTGCCAATAGGGTGTTTGAGAGAGTAATTATTGTTAAGGACTCCGGGTTAATGTTTTATTATTATTTTGATTATGGATGTTAATACGTTAAGTATCATAATATATGTACTAGTGCCCATGCTCACAGCTGTGCTTGGAGGTTGGGTCGGTGCGTACTTTGGCAACAAATATCGAAAGGACAAGGAATCGCATGAAAAGGAAATCGTGCGTAATATTGCGATTAAAGCTCTAAACATACTGAAATCGTACTCAGGGAAGTCATTTCGGGAAGCGGAGGGTGAGTTTAATAAGTCGATGTCTATCGCAGAGAAAAGGACAGTTGTGGTAGCATTGCATAAGTTGGGCATCCCGTTTGGTATTCCCTCAAACGAGACTTTCAATATCAGGGAAATCCATTTCGTCAGTATACCGGTCAATGAGAATGACATTAATGGTATTATTCTTCAAATAACTAAAGGCTATTGTGACAATCTGTTCTATTTAGACCCTGATTCGTACTTCGCATCGAACTTCACGCTATTTGCCATGAGAAATTCAGGCAAGAAATATGTAAAGGAGATACTGGCGAAAAGCAAAGTGAATACGGAGACTAATGTGCTAACGGAACCAGCAGAACTCGGAACGGTATTTACACTGGGTGAATTTAAGGCAATACAGGTGCTTAGGGAGCAAGTAAGAGACCAGATGTATTTTGACAAGAACGGGGAGCCCATTAAAGAAAAGATTGACACGCTGCTGAATGACATTGACCTGGGGCTGTGGGATTCATACCTGATGTGGAACTTTGAGAACTATCAGAGTGTGAAAGCGCAGATACAGATGGGTCAAATGATATGTAATCCACAAACGCTGATTAATCCCATGCCAGAGGGGAAGAAGAAGTAAATGCCGTTGGATGTTTTGCATGGGGCTATGATTGATAGTATAGTTCATATATGAAGGTGGATTCCATTCTGTGCTATCTTCATATTGAGTTTCAAATAGAATATTAATGGCAACACGATACGCAAATTCAGTTCTATTCGGTTTTGATTTCCAGTCAAATGCTGCAATTGTTCTAATGCTAGATAACATGGCGGACATGGAAACCATACGCATAGAAGGTGAAGAGGATATTGAAATAGGTTTGAATGATGGAACGTATGTACTAGCTCAAGCGAAGAGCGTTGTGAATAGCAGTACAGACTTTAGCAATGTGCGTCATAATGGAAAGAAAGCGATGGAGTCGCTTTCGGATGCTTCACAAAAACTAAAGGCAAAACATCTTATTTATGTCACAAACTCACATGACCCATTCAAGGATGAGGCATCGAAACCTATGTTCTATGGGAAGTCACGGGTTAAGTATAGCATGCTGCCGGAACCCACAAAACAGATAATTTCTGGGTGGCTATCTGAAATAGAGAAACCCTTGAACACTGATAAACTAACGGTTCAGGTACTACCATTTGAAACCGACGATGAAGAGCAACGATATAAAGTAATCATTGAAGCCATATCGGATTTTATCGGTGATCTGCAAATATCAACAGATGGACTACGAAAGCGACTGCATGAGGTTTGGCAGATGATGCTCGATAGGAATGGTTCAAAGTCAAATAGAGACATCAAACTTACAAAGAAAGACGTGGTGTGGCCACTCATTGTATTTGTAACAGGTCACGGCCAGTTGAATAGGGAATCCCAATACTGTGCTGATCTTGATGATGGTGAGTTTGACGAAATACAGAGGAAATACGACGAATTGATTGAAGTTACTTGCGAGCAGTTCGATATAGCCGTGAAGGTAATTACTGATTTCTCCGAAAGGAACTTGAAAGGAAGGAATGCGATTGAGCTATTTGTCAATGAGTATTGTGATGAATATAAGACTGAATTTGGCTTGGATGCTGTTGAAGAGCCAACAAAAAGCAGTTTGACAAGAATCATTTTGTATACCATCCTTCGAAAGAGACATGATATCAACAAGATAAAACAATCATTAAACTTATGAAAATAGAGTCTTTAACCATACGAGATGGAGCATTGGTAAAGGAGTTCATCTTTCAAGCAGGGAATAACTTAATACATAGCCGGAAAAACAGTGTTGGAAAAACTACGTTGTTGAGGGCTATATTGTACTCTCTTGGATACAATATTCCGGGGACGAAGCATTTTTCGATGGATAGGTATGAGATTGAGTCTAATATCGTAGCTGATGATAGCCAACGAATAAAGTTGGTTAGAAAGACCCCCAGTTATTTGCTACTCACGGCTAACGAAAAAACACGAACATTCTGTCTTCCAGAACAGGCGGACGAACTTCATGCCTTATTCTACAAGACTGGGGATATTAACATTTTGGATAATATCTTGGGCGTTTTCTATCTGGATCAAGAAAAAGGGTGGACTTTACTAAACCGTGGAGTTGTTATAGGAAGCAATCACTTCAATGTGGAAGACTTTATCCAAGGTCTATCGGGGCGAGACTGTAGTGAATTGAAAAGAAAAAAAGTGCGGTTGGAGCAGGAATTGAGTAAGTACGGTCAAATATCAAATGTTACTAAGTACAAAGAGAGTCTTGAACAGGCTGGGGGCTCTATATTGAAAGAAAACCCAGAAGATGAGCTGAATGCCCAGATAGAGTTGCAACAGATAGAGTTGAGTCGAGTAAAAAGTGAGTTGGCGCGTATAGACCGCACATTGCAGAGCAACCGTCACCTGAAACACTTTATCGAAGAAATGAAATTAACTATTCTAACTCCAAGTGGAGAACAGGTCAAGGTGACAGCTGATAATGTTGTGGGGCTGAATGACAGCATTGACTACTTGATAGCCAAAAGAAAGATTAAGTCGATTGAGTGTAACAAACTGCTTGCTTCTATTGAAAAACTGCAAGAACAGAAGAAAGAAAACGAAACGACTTTTTTCACAGTAGAATCAATTGCGGATGCATTTGATGAAATGGTGCAGAAGTTTCCATACGGCTATACAAAGGTAGAAGGCATTATAGATTCATTACAGAAACAGCTAAAAGAGGTTAGGACGCAGATAACTGAAAGAACCAAGGCAAATAATATCGTTTTGAACTCTTTGTATGAGAATGTAACCAAGTATGCCCAAGAATTAAGACTGATAGATGATGGCTCTCTGAAACTCAATTATTTGTTTACATCTAACTTGAAGGTCCTATCTGGCGCAATACTCCATAAGACAGTTTTTGCTTTTAGATTGGCTTTTATATTGGAAGTGAAGAAAATACTTGGAGTTGATTTGCCCATTATTTTAGATTCCCCATCCGGGAAGGAAGTTGATATAGAGAATGTCAAGATGATGATAAATATCTTGAAAAGAGATTTTTCTGACCATCAATTGATTATCGCCTCCATCTTTGAGTATGATCTGCCGGAAGTGAACAAGATAGAGATAGAGAATAGATTGTTGGAATAGATAATATAAGAGAGTAGATTTCTATGAAACGACTCTATATAATCGGAAATGGATTTGACATCCATCATGGTATTCCAAGCCGATATTCTAATTATCGTGAATGGCTAGAAGATAATGATGCAGACCTCATTGGACGTTTGCGTAACTATTATGACGTAGATGACAAGGAGTGGTGGAACCAGTTTGAGATAGAACTCGGATATCCCGATATGTCAGAGTATATAGATGAAACCGCATTTGAGAATCAACCGGATTTTGGTAGTGATGAATTCCGTGATCGCGATTATCATGCGGGCCAATATGTGGCCGAAGATGAAATCGGATCCCTAGTTTCTGATATAAAAGGCACCTTCACGGATTGGGTTGGCTCTTTGCCAAATCCTGTTTGCGATAAAAAAATCAAGTTAGATAAAGAGGATGCCTTTTTCATCAACTTCAACTATACAGACACATTACAATCCTTATATCATGTGAAACCATCTGATATTCTTTATATCCATGGGAATGTCGGGATGAACACAGAATTGGTTCTGGGTCATAACAGACCGTACAGTGAACTGGATGAAGAGTTCGCACCCAACTTGCCAAAACCTCCCCGTGATTTGGATGGGATTGAGCTTGCTGAATGGTATAGCGAGAATTCCGATAGTGGGGAAGACTATATTCATCAGTCAGTAAGGGACGAAGTGGTATCGCAAATACACAGCCTGAGAAAAGATACAGAGAATATCATCAGAATACACAAGAAGATCTTTGAAGCACTGAAGGGTGTCAAACATGTCTATATCTATGGGTTGTCATTCTCTCCAGTGGATGAACCATATCTGGATGAAGTTGTGAGCAAGATAAACACAGATTGCACGAAGTGGACAGTAAGTTATTACTCTTCTGATGATATGGATACAGCTAAACAGTATTTCGACAAGAAGGGCATCGAGGGAGCATTGGTTGAATATGTAAAATTGGAAGACTTGAAACTGTTGAAGCAAATGGAGATTGTGTTTGAGTAATAGAGCCTGTGTTTAGTATACCCGGTTCAAGATCTACAGTATAGTATAATAACTCGATGAGAAGACGCAGGACGATATATGGCACGACTTTAGTGTGAGCCAGCGATGACTTCCAGCTCCTGAACGATGTGCCCCAGGGCTGCTGGAATCATAGCAACATTGATCTACTCCACCGTCGCTACCTCTTTCTGCTGCAAATAGGATGTGTGGCGCAATACAACTGCGCTTCCTCCATCGATTCAATGCTGCCCTTCGCCTAGGTGCACAGCAGCCACTTGTCGATTTCCGTCTCCCGGGCGATTATGGCCCCTGGGACGTAAGCCGGAAATGTTACTGCCGGGTCACTGGACGGTTACTAACCGTTAGTAACGCATCATTGACAATAAGTAACGGCTACTAACCCATCACTTCGGGTTAGTCCGGATACTCCGGATAGGTGTGGAACCGGCCGTCGCTCTCCAGCGTTGTGCGTTCCTCCAACTGATCCGAGATGGACCCTACAGTCTGTGTGATTGAAGGTTCCGTTACTTACTCTTTTGATCGGAACAATCATTACAAGCTCCACGTCTATGATGCCCTGAGCGCTGATTCACGCGATTACAGCGGTACATATGCCATAGACCTCATCAATAAGGGGACCATCACGCTCAATCCGCAGATGTCCGACTACAGCAATGTCACCTACAAGCTTGTGAAGCCGACATCCAAGGAAATGGAATGGCAGCGGGAGGGGACAACGTACTCCGTTGGCACGTGGGGGTCTGATTACCGGCACTTCGTGAAAAGCGAGTGCCCCGAATCACAACAAATAGGGATTGCCCCGAAAGCGGAATGAGCGTACCTTTGCCCTGGAAAAAGGAACATTGTTCCCTATGCAGACGCTCAAGACAGACACACGTAAACGGATACTCCAGGTCTCGAAGAAACTCTTCCTGAAGAAGGGCTTCCGGGAGACTACCACGCGCGACATCGCCCGGGAAGCGGGAATCAACCTGAGCAACCTGTACCACTACTTTGCTTCTAAGGACGAACTGTTCCGTCAACTGCTGAAACCGGCGACCGATACCCTGGAAGCCATGTTGAACGAACACCACGGGATCAAAGGCGAGGACATCCTGAGCATGCAGGAAGAAGGATATGTTGAAGCAACGCTGGAAGAGTACATAGACGCAATCCGTAAATACCGGAATCTTTTAAAGCTCCTGCTCTTCAAATCCCAGGGATCTTCCCTGGAAGGCTATAAGGAATACTACGTCGAGAAGGCTACGCGGCTGGTCCTTGACTGGTTGAAGGCCATGAAAACGAAGCATCCTGAGATCAATACGGATGTATCCGATTTCTTCGTGCACCTGAACAACGTCTGGATGTTCACGCTGCTTGAAGAAATCCTGATGCACGACCTGACGGAAGGGGAGGTCCGGTCGGTCATGTCGGACTACATCCAATTCGAGGTCATCGGATGGAGAAAGATGATACAGATTTGACGGTCGCCACGAGGGCGGCCGTTTTTTGTTTTGGAACAAAATGAAACATTGTTCACTATTGAAAACAATCTATGGATAAGAAGAAACCGATCTTGAAACCCCTCCTCGCGTACGCGGGGAAGAGGAAGGTGCTGACCTACCTGTCAATGGTCATCTCGGGCATCAGCCAGTTGCTCGCCCTGGTCCCTTTCCTCTATATCTGGGCCATCCTGCGGGATGTGATTGCCGGAGATTACAGCCGCATCGCCCATTACGGCTGGATGGCCGTGGCGTTTGCCATCGCCACGATCGTCGTGTATTTCGGCGCCCTGATGTGTTCGCATCTGGCGGCTTTCAGGATTGCCGCCAATATGCGCAAGGCGCTGATGCAGCATATCATGACATTGCCGATAGGCTTCCTGGATGCACTGGGAAGCGGCAAGGTGCGCAAATGGGTGCAGGAATCCACCCAATCCACGGAGACCTATCTGGCTCACCAACTTCCGGACAAAGCCGGCATGTACGCCACGATGATCGGGCTTGCGGTATTGATGTTCCTGTTCGACTGGCGGATGGGGCTTCTGTGCCTGGGAACGGTCCTGCTGGCCATCATCGTGATGATTACCCTTATGACCGGCCCTACGCTCCGAAGGAAACTGGGGGAATACAACAAGGCGCTGGATGCCATGTCCAACGAGGCCGTCGAGTACGTCCGCGGCATCCCGGTGGTCAAGACCTTCGGCCAGTCCGTCTTCTCCTTCAAGCGCTTCAAGGAATCCATCGACCAATACAAACAGTGGGTGATCGCCTATACAATCGACCTGCGGCGGCCGATGACCCTCTACACGACTTTCGTCAACGCCTCCTTTGCGGTGCTTATCGCGATGACGCTGATCGTCGTGAAGCAGGGGACTTATTCGCCCGAGTTCCTGCTGAACCTGTTGTATTACATCATCGTCACCCCGGCCATCGCCGTTACCCTGAACCGCATCATGTTTGCCAGCGAGAACGAGATGATCGTTGCTGATGCGCTGGACAAGACGGGACGGATCCTGGCGATCGATCCGCTTTCAGATTCTTCGGATGCCAAGTTGCCGGATGACAATGAGATCCAGCTCAAGGATGTCCGTTTCCGCTATCCGGAAGCCGAGCGCTTTGCGGTGGACGGCGTCTCGCTGGACATCAAGCCCGGACAGAAGATCGCCTTCGTGGGCCCTTCCGGTGGCGGAAAGACCACGACGGCCAGCCTCATCGCCCGTTTCTTTGACGTGACGGAAGGGGCCATCACCCTGGGCGGCGTGGACATCCGCCTTATCCGTAAAAAGGATCTGATGGACCGTATTTCCTTTGTGTTCCAGGACAGCCGCCTGCTGAAGACGAGCATCTTCGAGAACGTCCGCCTGGGCAGGCCTGACGCGACCCGTGAAGAAGTCCTCGAGGCTTTGCATAAGGCCCAGTGCGATGATATCCTGGCCAAGTTGCCCGATGGCATCGACACCGTCATCGGCACACAGGGGACCTATCTCTCCGGAGGCGAGCAGCAACGCGTGGCTATCGCCCGCGTGATGCTGAAAGGCACGCCCATCGTTATTCTGGACGAGGCCACGGCTTTCGCGGATCCGGATAATGAAACCCGTGTGCAGCAGGCTTTTACCGAGATGGCGGCCGACGGCAAGACCATCATCATGATTGCTCACAGGCTCTCTTCCGTGACCGGAGCCGACCGCATCTTTGTGCTGGAGGAAGGACGCGTGACGGAGTGCGGCTCGCACCAAGTTCTTCTGGAGAAAGGCGGCAAATACGCCGCTATGTGGAAACAATATGTGGAATCTGTCAAATGGAACATCAAATGAGCATCATAGAAACCCTTCGGCATAAATATGCCCTTACCCGTCAGGGTGCGAAAGACCTGATGAAATCCAGCCTTGCCAGCGCTGCGATGGACATTGTCCTCATGCTGCCCGTCGGGCTTATGTTCTACATGGTAAAAGACCTGATGGAAGGAAACGCGTTGAATACCTGGGGGTATGTCTGGAAAATCGGCGCCTGCCTGCTGGCCGTGGCTGCCATGGAAAACGTCAAGTACAATTATCAGTTCGTCACCGTGTATCTGGAGAGCGGCCGCCGGAGAATCTCCCTGGCGGAGAAACTGCGCCGCCTGCCGCTGTCCTTCTTCGGCAAGAAGGATCTGGCCGACCTCACCAGCACCATCATGGCCGATGCAGCCACAATTGAAACGGGAACATCCCACTGGGTGCCTGAACTCATCGGGTCGATGATTTCCACGACACTCATCGGCATCAGTCTTTTCTTCTTCGACTGGAGAATGGCGCTCGCCGCCGTTTGGGTAATACCTGTCGCCATCAGCATCGTCCTCTTCTCATCCAAGTTCCAGAACCGATTCAATCGCCGCAATGTACAAGCTAAGGTGGCGTTGGCCGACAGCATCCAGGAGGGATTGGAGGCTTTCCAGGACATCCGGGCCAACGATGCGGAGCGCAAATACCTGCAAGGACTCTGGCCTCGCATCGACCTGGTGGAGAAACGGGCCATCCAAGCCGAGCTAGGCGTCGCTGTCTTTGTCGTGAGCGGGCAGATGGTCCTGAAGCTGGGGATTGCAACCATTGCGCTTGTCGGCGCCATTTTGCTTTCCGCCGGGAGTCTGGATGTGCTGACATTCTTCATGTTCCTGCTGGTGGCATCCCGGCTGTACGATCCGATGTCCGGTTCACTCATCAACCTGGGCGCCGTGGTGTCGCTGGGCGTCCAGTCCGAGCGCATGGACGAGATCCTCAATCACGCGGAGCAGCGGGGTGATGAAACGCTTTCCAACAAGGGCTATGACATTGAATTCAAGGATGTCTGTTTTGCCTATGATTCGTCTGAGACTGTTCTGGACGGAGTTTCATTCACTGCGAAGCAGGGGGAGGTGACCGCGCTCATTGGCCCATCGGGCTCCGGCAAGACCACCATATCGCGCCTGGCATCCCGATTCTGGGACATCCCTTCCGGCACCATCACGGTGGGCGGGATGGATATCTCCAAGATAGACCCTGAGACGCTGATGGGCTTGTATTCCATCGTATTCCAAGACGTTACGCTGTTCAACAACACCGTACTGGAGAATATCCGCATCGGCCGCAAGGATGCTTCGGAAGCGGAGGTCATCGCGGCCGCACGGCTGGCCCACGTGGATGTCTTCGCCGAGAAACTGCCGAAAGGATGGAATACGATGATCGGTGAAAACGGCAGTGAACTCTCGGGAGGAGAGCGCCAGCGGATCTCCATCGCCCGCGCCTTCCTGAAAGATGCCCCCATTATCCTGATGGACGAAGCCACGGCTTCCCTGGACGTGGAGAACGAGACATTCATCCAGGAGTCACTGTCACGGCTGGTCAAGGATAAAACGGTGATTATCATTGCACACCGCATGCGCACCGTGGCCGGGGCCGACAAGATTGTGGTCTTGAAGGAAGGCAGGGTAGAAGAGTGCGGAACGCCGGCTGAACTTACGGCTTCCGGAGGCTTCTACAAGCGGATGCAGGACATCCAGCAGGGAGCCTTGGAATGGAATCTATAAATCTTTAAAAGCATATGAAACCTGTATTCATAGTCATTCTGATGGCCGTCGCCTACCTGGCGACATTCATCCTCGGTGCCGCAAGCGGCGCCATCCACCCGGTATGTTATGGATAGTACTCTCATGTTTCTCAATGGACGATATGTAGCGGATAGTGGTAATTCCGCTTGGGGGTCAAGGCTGGTCTCTGCAGAAATGATTATATTTGTACTGAAAAGTAGAAATTCACTATTCAATGGCTATTAAATCTCCTCGCACTGCTATGATAGTTGCTATCGTTATTATCGCTGTCACCTTCCTTGTCGTGGTGGGTGTAATGCTGGCCTATTGGCCCAAGGGTATCTCGGTCAACGAGAACGACCAAATCCAGTTGAGCACGTACATTGGCAAGCCGCAACTCATTCCTGTTGATGAAATCTTCATTTCCGAAATGCCAGAGGGCATGTTGAAGCATCTGATCAGGACCAATGGCATGAGCCTTGGTAAAATCAACTATGGCCACTTCAAGAACACAAAAACCGGGCAGAAGATGTTCCTCTATCTAACCGGTAAGGAAAGCAAAATCTGCTTTACTTACAAAGGGGAGTTATATGTTGTAGATGATTGGCGACAGTAGCAAAAGTCGATTTTCCTTTGTAAAAGTAAGCATAAGTCTGTATATTTAAAGTTGAACATGAATGTTCTAATTGAGCACTTTAAATTTACAGACTTTCTTCTTTCTATCTACGCGGACACAAACAGTTAGGACCAATCAACTAAAGATCGATTAAGGCAGCCTCTCCATAAAGCAAATAATCGATCGTGTCGCGGAGAGAATCCTTGATGTCCATCGGGTGGTAACCCAATTCCCTTGTTGCCTTTTCGTGTGAAAACCGGATATCCTCTTCCAGGACGCTTAGGGAGTAGCGTGTGAACAAGGGGCGTGTGTGCGTTATCCTTCCTATCCACTCGAAAAGTGGAGCGAATGCCTTGATATACGAGAGAGGGATGCTGCAAGGAACTCTTGTGCCTGACAGTTCTCCTGAGAGTTCAATCAGGTCCGGGATAGTGATATACTGATTGGAAAGAATATAGCATTCTCCGTTCCGGCCTCTGTCTGCCGCAGCAATGCAACCCTTGGCGACATCGCGCACGTCCACCAAGTCGTAACCGCCTCTGGTTATCACAGGCAGTTTCTTCTCCAGGAACCGCTTGACCAATTGAACCAGATGGTTCCGGCCGTTGTCAAACGGTCCGATAATACCGGAGGGAAGCACGATGACAGCGTCCAGCCCCTTGCTGACAGCATCCAGTACGGCTTGTGATGCCACCGCTTTAGTAGTTGCATAGCCTCCCTTGACGCTGTCTATCGAGAAACCGTCTCCTTCCGCGATGGCGTGTACCGAACTCACGTAAAGCATCCTCTTTGCCCGGTACTTCCTGCACATGGAGATCACGTTCTTGGTCCCGTTGACATTGACATCGTAGAGATCAAGGGTTATCTTGTCCTCAATCGACACCAGACCTGCCGTGTGGATGACGATGACCTCACTGCCCCCAGTGCCGGAGAATATGGCATCCATCGATTCCAAGTCAGTGATGTCTCCTTCATAATATGTTACGTTCCCGAAATCTTCGTGGTTTTCAGAGGGCAGCAGCAGTCCTCTGACCAGGCAGTCTCCCCGGGAAAGGTATCGGATAATCGTGCTTCCCAGGTGTCCGTTCGCTCCCGTGATGATATAAATCTGTTTCATCTCTCCGTTTTGTCCAGGTTATCCTTATAGTTAGTCAGTCTCGTTGTGGTGCGGAAAGGGAAGTCCGGATAGTCGAAGATCGGAGCGCGTTTTTCGGTCTGCCCCCTGGTATAAGTCCAGATGCTGGCATATTCCTCTACATCCTCTCCTACGGATTCCAGTTGCCGGAGATATGCTGCGACCGATTTGTTCTCCAATATATATGCTTTCTTGATCCGGTCGATGATTGGACTGTGCGGGCGGGTGCGGTCGTGGTCGAAGCGCAGTATGCGCCTGCCGTCGTGATTGATTCCAACCACCTGGAATGTCATGCTCTTGCCGATGGCGGGTAGATTGAGTACGTTCCTTCCTGTGGTTTTGTTCCAGATCTTTTCTTCCATGGATTCCTGAAGGGAACGGCAATTGGGCGTATAGACGGCTCTGTTTTCTTCGAAGCCTTTGACTGTGAAGGTATAGTAACAGTCAACCCCATGTTCTTCCAGAATCTTCCGGAGTTTTGCGGTGTGGCCTCGTCTTGATGATGCTACGTTGTACACCAGTTGGTTGCTGATGCGCCATCCGGAGGAGAGAATGAGCCTGAGTGCTTCGGCCGATTCCTTGGTGATTTCCAGAGGGGTCTGGAAATGGGTCTGTACGATGAACTGGCTGATGCCAGCTTTTATTCCTTCCTCTTTGGCTTCACGGAGGATTTCAATCAGTTCGCCGTCGATTCGCATTGGAAGGTAAACGGGGAGTCTTGTTCCAAGACGGATCCGCTGGATTTCGGCAAATATCTCTCCATCTTTACGTGACAAGTTCGCTTTCCGTTTTCTATCGGCCATTGAGATTACTGCTCTCAAGATCAATCGGAGGGACTCGTTGCGGCTCATCAAGGCGTCACCTCCGGTGATGAGTATGTCTCTGATCTGGGTGTCGTTCTCGAAATAATCCATCAGTCGGCGGAGTTTCCAGGGCCAACTGTCAGAAGGGGCCAGTTCCTGGAATTCGAATTTCAGATGTTCGTTTTGGAAGTCGTACATCCTTTGGCAGGATGCGCATAGGCCTCCGCAAGAGCGGCCCAAGGTGTCCGGTATCAGGATAGCCACATCCGGGTAGCGACGGTGGATATTCTTCGGATATGGTACGATCCAACCGGCGGCGTTGGGCTCTCCCGCTTTGGTGATATCCTCTTTTTCCCAGGCACGGATGCTTCCGAAGGAGTCTACCAGTTCCCGTGAATATAGCACGTAGCTTTGAAGTGAATAGTCATTGAATTTTTTCTGGGTTTCGTCAAGTAGTGAAGCATAGTATGGTGTCAGGAAGAAAGGCATTCCTTTGGCTTCTGCCTGTTTGAGAAGCGAACGGTAGTTTTCGTCGCAGATGCTCTTCCCGAGGAATGTTGCGACTTCATCGGGTGTCCTTGCAGCCTGGTTTATGTGGAATCGGAAGTCTCCCCACCACTGCCTTATGAGGGCGAGTTTTTCTTCCTCATCTGTTCCTTCGGGGAAACTGTACCTGCTTTGGGGGTATCTATGGGATGATATTCTTTCAATAAGATGCTGTTGTATCCGTGCCTTGTTGTCTTCCCGGCATCGGATGACTTCCGGGTCCAGTCCGCTGGGCCATCGATTCATCCATGCTTCAACGGTCTCTTTGTCAGGTGTTTCCGTCTTGACTTCCAAGAGTAGGGATAATTGATTGTAGAAGTCGATGATGGCATCGATGTCTGAATCCTCCGGCAGTCTGCCTCCAAGGAAATCAAAGAGGAGAGTCACCGTCTCGATTTTGACCGGTGTCTCTGTCGATAATTCATGTACTGTCTTCCCATCCATCTGCAAGAATTCCAGGATTGTGTTTGCAGCGTCAAGATCCTGGCGGGATGAGGCCATCCCGCGTAAAAGGAGTTTGAAAGATTGTAAATCATCCCCCCTTGCCGATGAGACAAGCTCCGGAAAGCTGACTGTAAAGCGGGCGGACAATCCTTCCCTTGTGATATGGATCAAGTCGTGCTGTTTCATCCTTACTGACCAAGGAAACTCCCGCCCTTTGGTGGACGGGAGTTTTTGATTATGATAACATCATTATTCTTAATACTCTGAGAATTCCAATTCTCCCTTGAAATCTACGCTGATGGTATGCTCAAGTCCGTCTCCATCCATTCCCACTGCTTTAACCTTGCCGTTTTTGAGTGTTATCTGGAATTCCGTTCCGGGGCCGATGTGTTCGACGCGGAGCGTGCCGCTTTGGAAGACCGGGTAGTCGCTGTCTGGTTTGCCGAAGGTCTTGAAAAGAACATGGCTATCACTGCATGATACTGCCCAATACCATCCTTCATGTTTATTTTCTTTACTTGAGAGATCCAATGTCTTGCCATTGTGAAGGTCGCCATTGGCCATGATTTCGACATACTTTGATTTGTCTTCAGACAGGAAAAGATAAATGTCATAATTATTTTCTTCTTCCAGGTCGCTTTTGTCAATGCCTGCTCTGAGGACGTCCATTTCAACTCCATCCAGGATTACAACGTTCCTTGACGTAACCTGACCTAAACCGTTGGTAATGGCTTCCTTTAGTTCCTCAAGTTTCTGGATGATCTGAGCCAATGCTTCTGCGGCACCGGTGCTGCCGTTGTCTACTGCTGCGATGAGTTCGTTGATGGCTGTGGTGATTGTGGCGATCTGTGTGGCAATGATTGGTTGGCCGTCCCCAATTCTTTCCAGTTCTGCTGCAATGGCATCCAGGCAAGCCTCTATTGCATCGAACTTGGCACTATAGTCCGGAAGGGCCTTTACAGCAGCTTCGAGCAGGTCGAGTTTGGCTTCCAGCGAAAGTGTCTGGGCCTGCATCGCTGCCTCGATTGCAGTAAGCTTCTCTGCTAGGGTGGCCGATGTGCTTTCGATTATTGCTGTGATTGCATCGAGTTTTTCGGCCATTGTGCCGCCAAGGTTGTCGATAGCTGTAGCAAGCTGTCCTGCGACTTCTTCCATCTTGATGGTCTGGGCCTTGACGGCAGCTTCAAGCAGGTCGAGTTTGGCTTCCAGCGAAAGTGTCTGGGCCCGCATCGCTGCCTCGATGGCAGTAAGCTTCTCGGCTAGTGTGGCTGATGTGCTTTCGATTATTGCTGTGATTGCGTCGAGTTTTTCGGCCATTGTGCTTCCAAGTCCGTCGATTGCTGTCGCGAGCTGGCCTGCGACTTCCTCCATCTTGATGGTCTGAGCCTTGACGGCAGCTTCGAGCAGGTCGAGTTTGGCTTCCAGCGAAAGTGTCTGGGCCCGCATCGCTGCCTCGATGAGGGCAAGCTTTGTGTCCAGGGTTGTGTTTACTGAGTTCAAGACATCGATTATGGCCTGCAACTTTGCGGCTTGTTCACTGTTCATGCCGTCGATGGCATCCGTTAGTTTCTTGATGGCTTCCTCGTTCTTCAGAAAACCGTTATCAATAGCTTCTACGACTTTAGTGAAATCGTTGACCACGGTCACGTTCATTGTGTAATTGATAACTGGTGCATCTTCCTGGCAAGAGTTGAAGATTGCCGCTCCAACCATCAGGGCGATGGTGGAGAACACGATAGTAATAATGCGTTTCATACTCATTTTATATATTAATTATACACTGTCTATTGTTGGGCTCTGTCTTTACGGCTCCACGGTTATGGTAACCCTCCTTCCTCTTGCATCCGGTTTCCCGTTTTGTTCTCCGATTGCAATGCGCGGATCCAGGTCTTCGATGGAGAATCCTTCTTCCAGGAGAGCGTCGATTACTCTTTGCAATCTCTTTTCGCTAAGAATCTGGTTGTAACCCACAGCTCCCGGAGTACTTGCTTCGGCTATCAGTGAAAGCCTCTTCCCCTTTACTGACTGGGCGAATGCCTTCAGGCGGTCTTCCTCCACGAGGTCGAAATAAGAACTGTTATGGGCGAACTGAACGAAATGGGAGACCTGCTCTTCCTCGGCCAGGTACTTTGCCCTGCATTCTTCACATTCTGAAAGTTGCTGCTGCAGGTCATCGTTGAGTTCCTCTGCCTGCCTGCGGCGGGCCGCTTCGTTCTCTGCACTCTTCTTGGCTGCATCGAGGTCTTTCCGCAGCTGTTCCTCACGGGAAGCCATATTCCTGACAACACCTTGGTAGTACTCTCTCTGCACTTTTGCCCTGCTTGGGACGAAGTTGTATCGTACTGTGACCATCCCCAGGATGATATTCTTCGGAGCTATGCCTTGCCTATGGAACAACCAATCCATTTCTCCTTTCAATCCTACCGTAAGCTGTCTGTTCAAGTCGGCCTCAACGTGCAAAGACACTGGTACATAAGGCGATTTGAACTTTTCAGGGCGATTGGTCGTCCTGACGTTCCCCGTTATTGTAATCTCCGATCCGTTGCTGATAACAGTTCCGTCGACGAGGGGCGAGGAGACTCCTCCTTGAGTCTGGGTGTTGCTGAAAAAGATGCTGTATTCATTGCCTTTGGCGAAGCTGTAGCCGAAGCCGGTCCCCGCCCAGATATTGAGCCATTGCTGTTCTCTTTCCGGCCAAAACTCCATAATATTGAATTGTGCATTGACCTTGGCATTGTGATAGTTCATGAGGTAGTTCCCATAGGTCTTGACGGGCATTGAGCTGGCATCGATGGTGGCGAAGTTCTGTTCGCGGCGGTATGATGACCATAGATATTCGGCTCCGACGCGGACCCATGGCTGAATGGTATAATCAAAACCTCCGCCAAGAGCCGGTGACTGAGAGTAACTTCTCGTTGCATCGAGGTTCTGGTACCAAACGTCGGTTGCCCACGATAAGCCGCTTTGGACGTAGACGCTCCAGGTATTGGTGCGTAATTCGCTGTTCCGGTCTCGTGGTTCCTGAATCTGGAAATCACTTGTGTTCTGGGCCTTTAAGGTCGTAACCGCGGCAATGCAGGACAGAACGAGAGGAACTAGCAGTTTCAATTGTCTTTTGTTCATAAGCACTGTTATTGTTGGTTGATGACGTAATAATGTAGTAATACTAAGCTAGTCGGAATAGGTTCTTCTTTATGCACTGGCACAATGATAGCCGGCGCGAGGGTTTCCTGACGGGTCCGGATCCAGAGGTTCGCGGTGGCGGATTCTCGAGGTGGGGATTGCCTTCCGCTGTCACACCTCGATTGTCGAGTTCTACGTTGACGATCTCATGGATGGTATCAAGCAGCTGGAGTCTGTCTTCCGAAATCTGGAGAGCCTCTTCGGATTTCTTTTTCTGTCGCTTTTCCTTCGGTTTATCGATCATGATGCGGGTGTTTTTGTCATAATGTCAAAGGTAAAACCGCCAAATCGAATGGGTGGTGTTCGAAACTGACGAAAAAGTGTCCCATTCTGACTTCGTGCAAAGGACAACACTGTTCAAATCTGCCATTTGTATAGTATAACGCACAGGCATTGAGATGTTTAACGGGAGCATATTACTGAAACTCGATTGATGAGTTTCAGTTTTGCTCAATTAAAAAAAAGACATATATTAGCATTCAGTTGATATCCTCCCTTTGGGCATTCCGGCCAGAAAACGCCTTTGAAACCTATTCCAATGACTGACAAAGTTGCGTGATTATGAAACTTGCATTTAATCGAAGGAACGCCATATCATTATCCAAGAACCTGATTATATGGGTGATTGGAATCTGTTTGTTTATCGTAATTCTCCAGGTTACATGCGGAAGGAGGCAGGCTCTTATTCCACACGATAACGGAATCGTTGCGGACAGTATAGTGGCTTTGCGTCAATTGGGGAAGGAATTGCGGAATGAGAGTCGTTTCGAAGAGGCTCTGGGTGTCCATAGTGAAGGACTCCGGTTAGCTGAAGCGATTGGAGATACCTCGGAGTGGGTGCAGGCCCTGAATAACGTCGGGACAGACTACCGGAGGCTCGGGATGCTGGATGTGGCGCAGGAGTACCATTACAGGGCCTGGGTCCTTTGTGAGGAATTCTCCGATACTTCCTATTCTGCCAAGAAGAATCGCATGGTATCCCTGAATGGGCTTGGCAATATCTACCTGACCATCGGCAACTACGAAAGGGCCGACAGTGCTTTCCGCATTGCATTGAGAGGGGAACAGGAGCTTCGCAGTCCACTTGGGCAGGCTATCAATTATGCTAATCTCGGTTCGATATTCGAGCGCCGTGGCCAGATTGATTCTGCATGGGTGTGCTACCGGCTTTCAATGGAGCATAACGTCAGCGCGGGGAGCAAACTTGGGGAGGCTCTCTGCCATATCCATTTCGGCTCACTTTATGAGAAGGAGCGAAAGTACAATCAGGCCGTAAAGGAATATGAGGTTGCTTACCAGATCATGGAAGCCTCAAAGGATGAGTGGCATTCGCTTAATACTCTCATCGCACTGGCTGGTATTCATGAAATCCTTGGTGACAATCGTCAGACTATGGATTATCTCAAACGGGCGAGGGCGGTTGCGGAGCAGATCGGATCCGTTGAACATCTTGAGAAGATCAACGACTTGTATTACCGGCATTATAAGCGGCAGGGTAATTATCGCAGGGCTCTGAAGTTCCATGAAGAGGCCATTTCAATGAGGGATAGCTTGTTGAACATGGAGATGATAAACCGGATCCAGAATACCAGCCTGAATGTCGAGCGTCGCCGGCAGGAAAGGGAGATGGACAAGGCCTTCCTGCGTTTGGAAAAGGAACGCTCTGTGCGAGTCAAGATTTACTTTGTCATTGCTTTCCTGCTGGTCCTGATTGCCTTGTTGCTTTATATGCAATGGCTCCGATCCAGGAACAACAAGGCCTTGAAGCATCTTTCCCAAGTTCGTGAGACTCTGTTCACCAATGTTACACACGAGTTCCGCACCCCTCTTACATTGATACTTGGATTGAGTCACGATCTCCAGCAATATGGAGATACGGAGTTGGTGAAAGAGAAAGCGTCTGCAATCGAACATCAGGGCAATGAACTGCTTACGCTCATCAACCAGCTTCTTGATATCTCGAAAATCAAATCGGCTGTCATCGATCCGGATTGGCAGAATGGCAACATCTCCGCTTACCTGATGATGCTCATCGACACCTACCGGGATTATGCCAGGAGCCGGAATATAGACCTTCAGTTCATCGCCAAAGGGGATATAGAGATGGATTTCGTTCCGGATTATGTCAACAAGGTCATGGCGAACCTGTTGTCAAACGCATTCAAGTTTACTCCTGAGTACGGACGAGTGGATGTCTCCGTGTGGCGCGTTGCGGATATGTTGCATATTGATGTTTCAGATAGCGGGGAGGGAATGGATGAGGAGACGGCAGCCCGCGCGTTCGATCCATTCTTTCAGTCGACCGGAGAGAATCAGCATGTGGGTACGGGTGTGGGCCTGGCTTTGGTCAAGCAAATCATGGAGGTGGTCAAGGGGGACATCAAGATCGAGAGCAAAGTAGGTTTCGGGACTACTTTCCATATCCGGATCCCAATACATAACGATATCAGACGGCGAGCCTCATTCAATGTCAGTAACAAACCGATTTCCCACGATGCAGGAACAGTTTTGACAGACGATGATACTACTGATGATCAGTGCCGTCTGCTTATCATAGAGGATAATCGGGACATTGCCGCCTATTTGGGTTCGCAGTTTGCGGATCGGTACGCCATTTACTACGCAACCAATGGCGACGAAGGTTTGGCAAAGGCTCTGGACCTAGTCCCTGATCTGATAATAACCGATCTGCTGATGCCTGGAATGGATGGCCTGGAAGTGTGTCGGCGGGTTCGGGCAAACGAAATAATCAACCATGTTCCGATCATTGTCGTGACGGCCAAGGTCAGGGAGGAAGATAGGATCCAGGCTATAGATGCCGGAGCAGATGCATTTATAGCCAAGCCTTTCAATAGCGACGAACTACGTACTTTGGTTGAGAGGCAACTAGACCGTCACTGCCGCCTGCGTGACAAATATGGAAGGCAGGCAGGGCACGGCAAAGATGGTGATATCGAGTTAACTGAGTCAGAGCGGCGTTTCCTTAACAAGACCATTGACCAAATATATTTGCTGATGGACAAAGGCGGCTTGGATGTAAGCTCTTTGGCAGAAACCCTCTGCCTGAGCCCGCGCCAGTTCCACCGCAAGATCATAGCTTTGACTGGAGAAACCCCTGCCACCTATATACTCAAGATCAGGATGAAGAGAGCTTGCCAGCTACTGGAATCGAGGCCTGGTATGACGATCGAAGAAATCGCTGAGCGTTGTGGTTTCGAACATACAACCAGTTTCTATCACTCGTTCAAGAAAATGTACGGGATGACTCCGACAAGCTACCGAAAGAGAGCTGGCAATTGATTATTTCTCCAGAACGTCACGGTACTGCTGGTAAAGCAGATTGACCGTTTCGTAGTATATCTTGCTCAACGAATTGACTTGCTCGGGCTTGGTACTCGAGCAGAGGACCACAAAGCCCCAGTCGGATTCAGGGTCGAAGAACATGCAGCTTTTGAGGCCGTGGGCGCTGCCCGAGTGTCCCTTGAGCACCTTGCCGTCGATGAAAAGGGGCTCGGTCCGCGTGGTGAGGCAATAGTACCTGACGGGATCTGCTGGGGTTACAGGGGTAAGGAGCTTCTTTGTCCCGGTTTCTGACAGTATGCGGTTGCCGTTGGGAGCAACGCCGCCGTCCTGCAGCGTCTTCATCCATTTGGCAAGATCCGGAGCCGATATCTTCAATCCGCCGGTCGGTGACCAGTAGCATCCGTCGATGCCTATCTGGTAGGTGCCGTCGGACAACTTGGGTTCGTTTGTAGGTACATACCCCGGAGCTTTCTCAAGCGTGTCTTTCTTTGCGTTGTAGTTATATAGCGTCGTGAAGGTGGATCTGTCAAGGCTGTCGAGGTTGAATCCGGAGTTGTCTGCCCCGATGGGACGAAGGATATGGTTCAGTACATAGTTGTCGAACCTCTCTCCGGAGACCTTTTCTATGATCATCCCGATCAGGTTTATGGCACGGTTGCAGTACTTGTAACCCTGTCCGGGGGCCCAGTCGGCGAAACACATCGCAATGGTGTCGGCCGATGTCTTTGCCGGATTCACATACTTGTCGTCCCTGTACCAAGGGGCTCCATGCCGGTCTATCATACTCGAAGTATGGGAGAGCAGCATCTTGACGGTGATGGGGATTTCAGGGTACTTCGGGTTTCGGAGAGAGAAGTCCAAGTACTGGTTCACGTCATCTTCGAGGCTCATTTTCCCCGCCTCCACGAGCTGCATGATCGAGACTCCCGAAAATGACTTGGAGATGGATGCGATGCGGAAGATGTCGTTGATGTCGAGAGGGTCCTTCGACTCCAGGTCCCTGTATCCGAAGGCTTCCTGGTAAATGGTCTTGTCACCCTTGACGATTACCACAGACATTCCCACCGTACGGCATTCTTCCATATAGCCAAGGATTTTCTTCTCTATCTGTTGCTTGGATAACGTTTGGCTTCTTTTTGGGAAAGCGTTGACAGGAATAGGGCCGGAAAAGCAGAGAGCCGCAACTATTCCCATCAATAGTAATCTGGATCCTATCTTCATTTGTCAGACCTTATTGTCTCAATACTTTATCACATCGTAGAAGTCTGTGGTGACCCAGTCGAAGCCCCATTCTTCTGCGATTTTCCTTAAATAAGGGTCGTCGACCATCCAGAAGAAGGTCTCTATTCCAAGGTCCTGGAATTCCTTTATCCACGGTGTGTGGTTGAGGATGACGTTGATGTTGTAGGAGATGGCGGCGTAGCCATGCTCCTTGACTTCCTTCGGCGGCATCGAATTGTGGAGGCTGGATGAATTCAGGAGTACTTTGGCACCAGGTTCCTGACGGAGCACTTCGTCGCATGTCTCCGATTTGAAAGACAGGAAATATACCTGGTCCATCATGTCCATGGCCCTCACTTCCTCGAGGCATTTCGTGACCACTTCTTTTTCTATTTCGGCGGTTGGGTGAGCCTTGATTTCAAGCATCTGCGGGATTTCAGGGGTTTTCTTGGCCTGTTCCAACCATTCATGCAGGGTCGGAATCTGGTTGCCGAAAGGCAGTCTGTAGGCCCGTATCTCGTCGAACGTGCTCTTCTGGCAGTTCAGTTTCCCTTCAATCTTGGCATCGTGTCGGATGACAAGCTGCCCGTCGGCGGTCATGTGCACATCGAATTCGCAGCCGTCAACTCCGGCTTCCTGGGCCCTTCTCAGGGCATCGAGGGTGTTCTCGTCAGTTACAAACTCAGTCCCTGAACTGCAGAGACCTCTGTGGGCCAGGATCTTGACTTTGTTCTTGCTGCCGGACTGGTTACAGGATGCAAGCATCAGGCATAACGGAATAAGGAGAAAGAACTTTTTCATTGCGCAATGTTTTGTGAGTTTTAACAAAGGTATATACATTTTTCGATTATTTGCACTTTTTTTCGAAAGTTTTCACATTTTTTCGAAATATTGCTTACTTTTGTTTTATGATAAGTTTAGTACAAAGGAAAAAGATTATCCTTGATAAGGTCAATCTTGAAGGATATGTCCAGGTTTCGGACCTTGCAGAGGCCTTGAATGTGACCCAGGCTACCATCAGGTCGGATCTCAGGGCGATGGAGAAGGAAGGCCTCCTTTTCCGGGTACATGGTTCTGCAATGTCCAAGAACCCTATTGCCAGGGAGCGGACCACTTTGGATAAAATCAATATCAATTACGATGCGAAAAGCCGGATCGGACGTGCTGCGCAGAGGTTGGTGCAAGGGGATGAGACCATAATGCTTCTCCCCGGAAGTACGGTCTATGCGTTCGCAGAACAGTTGAATCCGCCTTTCGAGTTGTCCGTCTTCACCACTGCATTGAATGTAGCCCAGATGCTTGCTTCCCGGAGGAATATTTCCGTGAAGGTCCTTGGCGGCACGGTCGATCCCAGCTCGATGTCGGTCCATGGCGAATTCTCTGAAGAGGTCCTTAACAATATCGTATGCTCGTATCTGTTCTTCGGCGCTGACGGAATAAGCAGCAAGAGCGGGATAACATGTGCTACGGTAGAGGAGGCTATTTTCATGCAGCGCTTGATGAAAACCGCTCTCAAGAGCGTTCTGCTCTGCGATAGCAGCAAGATTGGACGGGTCGGCGCCGGAAGGATCTGCTGGATGGGAGACGTGGACATCCTTATTACAGATGCTTCTATATCCAAGAAGGATTTGAAGGATTTCGAAACTAATGGAGTCGATGTGATCATAGCAGATTAATCCGATTTGGCGGGGAAGAACGGTTTCTTACGATGACAGTGGGGAAACACAGTCTACAAGGCGAAAGGGATTCATTCGACGATCTCTGCAGGAAAAACTATGCTTCCCTCCTGTCCTATGCCAGATTGTTCGTCCCTGTACATGTTGCCCAGGATGTCGTTCAGGATGTCTTGCTGGGTGTTTGGAAGAAGAGGGACAGGCTTGACCTGGATTCGGGCCTTGGCAACTATATGGTTCGTGCAGTTTATAACCGCTGCATGAACATAATTGAAAGGGAAAAGGTCTCTTCCCGCTACGTTGATTCCTACAGGAACAGGATAACTTCGCTTCTGAGTTCCGAGTACCTTGATCCTGACCGGAATCCTGTCATTTTGAAAATGTATTCCAACGATTTGAGGAAGACATTGGACAGTGCCATCTCCAACCTTCCGGATCGGTGTGCGGAGGTGTTCAGGATGAGTTATGAGCAGCATTTATCCGAAAAGGAAATCAGCGAAAAGCTCGGCATCTCGGTCCGTACCGTTGAGACCCACATCTATAACGCATTGAAAAAACTCAGGATGCAGCTCGCGTCCATGGAAATCAGCTGATTCCCTTACGTAGTTTCCGCTTGGTGACTGTTATTATAGTGTAACACACTGACGGAACCAATATGGATGACAGCCAGGTTGACATTGATCTCGTAAGCCGATTTGTTAATCGCGAGACCTCCCAGGAAGAGGAGCGTCTTATCCTGGAGTGGCTTGAACGGAGCCATGAGAACAGGAAGCAGTTCGCGGACCTCATGTTGAATGTGAGCCTGCGTTCCATGCTTGTGGATCCTGAGAGGGAGCGGTGCGAAGAGGAAATGCTGGACCTGCTGAGACTTAGGATAGATGCTGATTCATCTGTCGAAGAGTTTCGCCTCAGACGCAGGAGGTGGATCTTGCCTTTTGTGGCCTTTGCGGCGGCATGTGTGGCATTATTCCTGATATTCACTCCTTTCTCGTCTATAAGGCGGGACAATACTTCTGAAGAGCGTTATCAGTTCTCGTTCACGAACACGAAGCAGATCGTTGCATCGGTTACCCTCGGCGATAATACCAAGGTGATGCTGAAGCCTGGTGCCCAGGTAGAATATGATGTGACAGGTTTCGGGGACCGGCGTATCCTGAAGCTCGTGGGGGAGGCCTTCTTCGAGGTTGCTCCCGACTCATTGCGCCCATTCACGGTGAAGACCGGGAATATCGGCGTAGAGGTCCTTGGAACGGCATTTTCTGTCCGTGCGTGTGATTCTTCCCCGGAAAGTGAAGTGGTGTTGGAAAGAGGGTCGGTGAGGATACTGTCTCCGGAAGGTTATCCCCTTGTGACCATTTCCCCGGACCAGAGAGCTGTATTCAATGTGGCTGATGGGGGACTGCGGGTCGAGAGCATAAATGCAGTGCCGTATATTGCCGAAAATTACAATTTAATAACGTTGAGCAACGCTTCCATTGCGGAGATCGTTGCATCCATAGAACAATCTTTTAGCGTAAATCTGGTCTTCGATGGAAATACGGATAAGTCTGGGAAGTACTTCTTCAGTTATTCCGTAACGGACTCTGTCGAAGATATCCTCTCAATCCTTGAATTCATTTCCGGTCAACGGTTCGAGATTCATTCTTCTACACTTAATATAAACCAATAGCGTATTTATGGACATCAAAGCAATCCTAAGGTTATGCTTTGCGGTGGTGCTCTCCATGGTCCTTGGCTACTCGGGAGCATCTGCGCAGCAGCGTAGCTTCGATGTTGACTTGGTTATGCGGGATGCCACGGTAAAGTCCTTTACCGATGCCCTTTCCAAGCAGACGGGCGCTGCTTTCTCGTTCGGGAAGGATTTGGCAGACAAGTCCCTGGGGAACATCGAGGTGCACGCAAAGCACGCTTCACTTGAGAAAATCCTCAGCGATGTGCTGGTGCCTAAGGGGTATCAGTTCCTGATCGCTGGGAATTCGGTAGCGATCTCAGTCGCTCCAACACCGGTTTCCGTACTCCAGGAAATACATGGCTTTGTGCGCGATCCTCACGGAGACCCTATCCCCGGGGCGGGCGTTTTCGTTTCTGGAACGGATGACGGCACTGTTACGAACTTGGACGGAGCCTTCGGTATCAGAGCACCCAAGGGTGCATCTTTGCAGTTTTCTTGCGTTGGGTACCAGACTGCTACGGCAGTGGTCGGTAACTCGCATGTCTTGAATGTTGTCCTTGAGATTGACTCCAGGGTCCTTGACGAGGTTGTGGTGGTCGGATATGGAACGCAGGCTCGCAAAACACTCTCGACTTCCGTCTCCAAAGTGGATGGAGACAAGTTGATGGATGCTCCTGTGTCTTCGGTTGGGGATGCCTTGAAAGGCAAGGTCCCCGGGATGCGCATCGCAACGAGCAATGCTCTTTCGGGTGAAGCTCCTCGGTTCCTGATCCGGGGCGGTTCCTCCGTCAACTTGAGCAATAATCCTGTTTTTATAGTGGATGGAGCTTTGCGGGACGACTTGAACGGAGTCAATCCGAACGACATCGAGTCGATGGAGGTCTTGAAGGATGCTGCATCGGCTGCGATTTATGGAGCCCGTGCTTCCAACGGTGTGATCCTGGTGACAACCAAGAAGGGTTCAGTCTCTCAGGGTCCTGAAATCGTATTCGATGTACAAATGGGTGTGCAGAGCCCGGCAACGAAATGGGATATCCTGAATTCCCGGGAGTTTCTTTCGTATATCCGGCCGGGTATAGCTACAACCCTCGGTAATAATAATATACACCCTGCTTCATCGATGCTCAACGGTGCTACTGCCTTTGGTACGGGTAATACTTATGATACGTCCATTTTTTCAGTCCGCTATCTTGATTGGGGAGGTACTGTTCCTGATGGCTATCAGTGGATGATGGATCCTCTGGATGAGACGAAGGTCTTGATATTCACTGATACCGACTGGCAGAGCCAATGGTTCCGGAGTGATGCTTTCTGGCAGAAAGAATACATCGGAGTGAATGGAGGGAACGATGTCATGAAGTATGCGGCTTCGGTGAGCTATATGCAGGATGACGGGGTTGTCGCAACAAGCGACTATAATGTGCTGACGATGCACTCCAACACCATATTCAAGGTGACAAAGAACTTGGAGGCGGGTGCTACCTTCGATGTTTCGAGGCAGAGCAAGAGCATGCCTTACGATAATTACTACCAACCGATCGGCCGTGGCGTCATCGCTCCGACCACCTCCTTGGAAAAGAATGCTTTGGGAGAGTGGAACCAGTTGATTGTCACTAATGTACATTCCCATAGCCCGGCATGGTACAGTAGGTTCTTCGACCATACTTTCCAGACCAACAGGATATCCGGGACCTTCAACCTCGACTGGTACATCTTAGATGGCTTGAAGGCGCATGCCCAGTATAACTATTACAACCAGCATACGATCAACAGCTATTATGTATATGCTGAGAGGGATGGGTCGCTCAATGGGATTTCGACGGCTCGTAACACCAAGGAAAACAGGGCTTCAACGACTCGTGATACGTTTACGGCTTTCCTTGCCTACGATAAAACGTTTGCCGATGCACACCATTTGGCTGCTACTGCCGGTTATGAATATATGAGGCAGGAATATGTTACATTGAATGCAAGTGCGACAGGTGCTGCTTCCGATGATGTGCCATATCTTCAGTCCGCGACGAATTTCGCTGCCTCCAATCTGGATCAGAGTCAGTGCCTGATCTCTTATTTCGGCAGGTTGGGCTATGATTTCAAGCACCGCTATATCATTTCGGGTACCTTCAGGGCTGATGGTTCTTCGAAGTTCGCTCCGGGCAACCGCTGGGGATTCTTCCCTTCTGCATCGGCCGCATGGGTGATTTCCGAAGAGCCTTTCTGGAACCAGGATGCCACGAAGATCAATCATCTGAAGTTCCGTGCATCATATGGCCAGACAGGAAACAACAGTATCGGCTTGTATGATACCTATGGTGCATTCGTTACCGGGCAGTATGCCGGGCTTTCCACATTCAGTCCTTCCGCAATGCAGAATGCAAGTATGAGGTGGGAAACAACTACGCAGCTTGATCTTGGTATGGATGTAGGTTTTTTCAGGGACCGTATAAGGATACTCTTGGACTATTACGACAAGACAACTGATAATATGCTCTTCGCCATCACCCTGCCGGACACCAGTCCATATTCATCAGTCAAGGCGAATGTTGGAAGTGCTCGTTTCTACGGAGCTGAAGTTGAATTACACACTGAGAACGTACGTACGAGGAACTTCTCCTGGAGTACGGACCTGACATATGCCTACAATGCCAACCGGGTGCTGTCCCTTCCTGAGGAATATGGATACGACGAGGTCGATCCGTATGGAAATCCTACAGGGAAAAGGGCATACCGGATAGGCGGTTACACTATGTCGGAGAGCGGCTACCGCTTTGGAGGGACCGCAGTCGGGGAGCCGTTGGGCCGAATCTACGGTTACAAGGCAGACCATATCATCGATGGCCTTCCGGAAGCAGACGGGCAGTACTATGATGTCAATTCCCTTGGATACAGGGTAGGGGATGGCAGTTATGTCACCGGACGCCATGATGCGGGAGACTGGGCATGGATGAACAGGCTCGGCTCTGCCAAAGATGCTGACGGAAATGAGATAATCAATGCCGAAGATGTATTCTATCTGGGCAATGTAATGCCTCATTCGGTAGGTGGCATCAACAACACCTTCAGGTTCAAGAGGTTTACGTTCGGTGTGTATCTGGACTATGCCATCGGCCATTCGATAGTCAATGGACAGAAGACCCAGATGCTCAAGAGTGGTATGGGTGATTCGAACCAGATCCTTGGTAGGATGGTGTACGATTGCTGGGAGTATCCAGGTGACCCGTCGGCCAAATATGCGCGGTGGACTCCGAACGATTCGGATTGGAGCAATCGAAACTGGAGGGGCACGTCAAGCTTCATGACAGAAAGGGCGGACTACCTCTGTCTCCGTGATGTTACTTTGTCATACGATCTTTCGGAGAGGTTGCTCAAGCCTTTCAAGATCAAGAAAGCAACGATTGGGGTAATGGGTAATACGCTGTACTATCTGACAGGTGTTACAGGAGCTGTCAGTCCTGAATCAGGAATGGGTTCCTCAAGCAGTGCAAGCATGTACAAGGCTATCTCTACCAATAACAGTAGTTCTGATGATACCGGAAACCTCATGCCGCCGGCAAGAAAGATCATATTCAGTGTCAAGGTGGTATTTTAAAGGGAGGGAATATTATGAAACAGATATCGAGACTTTTTGTTGTTTGTCTATCATTGCTCGCCCTGGCTTCCTGTCACAAGGATCTTGACATAGTCCAGAACGACCGGATGAGTGCCAGCAATATGTGGAAAACAAGCGCACACGTGGAAGGTTCAACCGTGGATATCTATGCGTCCTTGAGGGAAAATTTCGCCCAGATGGACATCAGCGTCCTGCATTGGGGGGAACTCAGGGTCGGAGAATTCATGTGGAGCAAGTCCCGTGTCGTCAATGCTTATACTTCGAAGGATATCATCCAGAATACGATGACTTCAGCAAATGATAACTGTAGTTGGTCTGCATTGTACAAAGCGATCGATCAAGCTAACTCAGTTCTTAAATATGCTCCGGACGAGAGTATCCCGATGACGCAGGCCAAGCGAAGCTGGGCTGTCGGGCAGGCTGCTTTCGCCAGGGCATATTGCTATTTCTGGGCGGCTAGGCTTTGGGGAGATGTCCCTCTGAACCTGAACCCGATCGAGTCGTTCAGCCAGCCTGAGATGTACCCTGCAAGGACTCCTAAGGCTCAGGTTTATGCCCAGATAGAGGATGACATAGAGCTTGCCATCGCCAACTTGGAAAACCTTGGAAGCAATAAGTATCTGGCGACCAAGGATGCTGTGTATATGCTTTACGCCGACTATTCGTTGTGGATGTTTACCAACCAGAAGGCGGGTGACCAGTATCTTGCCAAGGCTGAGGAGGCTATCAACGCTATAGGAGTCAAGGCCGGAGATCCTCGTTTCCTTTCAAGGTATGAAGATGTTTTCGATGGTCGCGGCAGGGAGAACAAGAATAGTGCAGAGGTTGTGTTCGCTTTGTTCAACAGCGCCAAGGAGAGCAAAGTGGGCGGATTCAATATCTATTTTACTCACTCCACACCTTTCGTCAAGGCGGCGTTCCAGAACAACCCGGTCCCTATCGGTACGTTCCAGAGCCTTGACTTTGGCGATGGTTACCTTCAAATGCTTCGTGATTCAAGGGACCACAAGGGGGATACCCGTGTCGCAACTATCCTCGGTGATGGCAACTACGGTACGATCGGAGACGGGAACCTTACTTGGGTGAACAAATTCATCGGCGATCTGAGCAGTGGTACCATGAGGCGTGATTGCGACCTGCTTTACTACCGTTATGCTTACGCAGTGATGATGATGGCTGAAATCAAGTATTATCAAGGAAAATATGATGAAGCCCTTATCTACCTGAACATCATTGCCAAGCGTGCTTATGGAAAGGATGGATACTATTCGGTGGCGACCAAGGATGCGGTGCTCGAGGCTCTCGTCCGTGAGTATTTCCTCGAGTTCCCGGCGGAAGGCATTATATGGTGGGCCCTCATCCGGTTGGATAAGATATGGGATTATAACGAGACTCTGAAGGAACGGAGGAATGATACGAACATCCTCCTCTGGCCGATTACCAAGAGCGCTCGTAACAAGAATCCTAACCTTGAGCAGACGGAGGGATGGTATTAATAGATTGATGTCAAGATTATGAAAAGATTTATCAGATATATTGCGCTTATCACAGGTGTCACAGCCTTCCTGTCAGGATGCTATGACGACCATACTGATTATCCAAGCGATGAGACAAGGATAACGATATATCCGGAAGTCCCGACATTCAACTCCGACGGTACTACTTCCACGGGGGAGGATTCCTACGTGTGTGCAGTGACGGTGTTCAAAGGAGTCGAAGTGACGAACATGTCATGGAAAGCCGAACCGGTTACGGCCAGGGATTGGGCTTCCGTCTCCGATGCGTCATTCGTGATGCAGTACACTGACAACTCGGGCAAGAAGACTTACGATGTTTCCCAACCGGGGTTCGAGGTTTCGATGCAAGCGAATTCAGAGTACAAGCGTAAGTTTGAAGTTCTGGTGACTGCTGAAGACGGTACTACGAAGACCCTTACTTTCATTCAGCTGGGCCAAAAAGCAGATGCCGAAGTCTCTGTCGCAATTTCCGAATTGGATATCCCGGCTGATGGTGGGGTCAGCGATGTCATCGAGTATGTCACCAATATGGGTGAGTATTCCTATTCCATAGCTTATGAGGGAGAAGAGACCGGCTGGCTGGAAATTGTCGACATGGGACTTGGCCAGGTTGCACTTAAGGCAAAACCATGGTCCAACACCGATCATGGACGTTCGGCTGTCCTGAAGATCATCGTAGGTTCGGAGACAACGAGTCTTGCCAGCGTCGACATCAAGGTCAACCAACTCAAGAATGATGTATTCTATTACTTGTTCGGTCCTTCAGTCGATCGGGACAGATTGAATGCTATGCAGATGACCAAGGAGTCGGAAGGAATCTATTCATTCAAGGGATTCATATTCGATGCCGGGACGAATGTGGTTTGCCTCAACAAGGATACGAGGAGCGAGGCTTATCCTGTATTCTATCTCAAGAATGACGGAACCATAGGTTCTTCCGACAAGGCTGTGACGACTTCCGACCTTGTTGTTCCGGCAAACGGAATATACACCCTTCTTGCTGACTTCAATACAATGACATGGAAGATCGACAGGGTTGTCAAGGTCAGTTCTTGCATGCCGGACAGCGAACTTCCGAATTATCCGGTCAAGGACTATCCAACCGAGGACGGAGGGTTCAAGACTTGGATGACCGTGAGCTTGCACTGGGATGGTGGTCCTAACACCGGAACATACAAGATAGGAACAGGTCTTGCTCCTGGACATGGTATGGGCGCCTATCCGATTGTCAGTACGACGTCAGCCATTGTGAGGTCTCCTGAAAACGAGACCGTCGAGAATGGAGGGTCGATCGTGGAGCTTCTCTGTAAGGATGGGAATGGGACGATGGCATCCAGGTTCGGTCGGCTTTACACTCAAACCGAGATGATAACAGGTGCTGCCCGTGGCGGTCTTGAGATTGCCCAGTGGATCAACTTCCCTCAAGGTGAGCCTGGAGAAGAGTATGTCGATGATGTGGGCAAGGAAATGACTCTGGAATGTGTTCCTGTGAGTAAGTTGGTGTCTTATGAAGCCAGCCATGCCGGAGACCTAGAGGCGGAAGAGGAGCATCCTACACTGAAGATCCAGATCCAGGGTATCTGTCCTTTCGGTTGGCATATTGCAAATATGCAGGACTGGAAAGACCTGATTTACGCCACAAGCGTTGCCAAAGCATCTGATTATCCTGTGGATGCAGCCAATGCTTGCTACAACAAGATAGCGAGCGTTCTCAAGATCCCTAATGCGGCAGCGCTCCTGTATGGAACTGACTGGGAGGCAAATACCACACTCGGTACCAAGCCGGCCATGTCGACGGCCGCTGCAGATTTCGGATGGAACATGTTCCCGACCGGATGGCGCCTCATTTCTTCCGGATGGGCTTATGGTCCGGATGACAATACTTCTAAACCTGGATTCATGGCATCGATTCCGCTCATGGCTGATTCCAATGGAGACGGCGCGAGACATCGTTCCTGGAGAGTGGTTGTCACAGGGCAGGGTGCGATTCTACAATTTGCGGCGACCCATGTTGTAGGAGAAGGATCAGCAACCGCATTACGTTGTGTGAAGAACTATTATTCAAAATAGACAACCTATGAAACCATTAAGATATTCTGTGTTCTGTCTCGGCCTTGCAGTCCTGTTCATGAGCTGCAAGGACGAAGACTGGCCATCCCAGCCAGACTGGTCGAAAATCCCTGAGCCATCGGAGGTTATAGATGACGGAAGTTTGAAGCCTTTGCCTGCTGACAATGTCATTGTCGCCCATAGGGGCGGCTCTGCGGAGTCGAAATTGCCGGATAATTCGATAGCCGGACTCAGGTATTGCATAGATGCCGGTATCTACGGGTGTGAGTGCGATGTTTATTACACGGCCGACAATGATGTGATAGTGGCACATGCCAATACGAATTACGAAATCAATGGATTGACGCCATGGGACCACACTGTCGCCCAGATTCGCAGTGCCGGTAAACTGGCGAATGGAGAGGATGTCCCTACCCTCAAGGAATTCCTTGGGGTAGTTATGGATAAGAACAGCCACACCAAACTGTTCCTCGATATCAAAAAATTGGATGCTAATCATCTGAGTTATATCACATTATGCGCTAAGAGAATCTCTGAGATCGTCTTGGAAACAGGGGCTTCCAATTTCGTGACTTTTTTGTGTACCGGAACGAATGACAATGTAATGAAGAGTGCCAAGACTTATGCGGAACTTGCTGGTTGTGACTACCAGGTCAACACAGGCAAGTCGATAAAGCAGCTCGGGGTCTTGGGTCTTGACTGGGGCAATTATACTTCCGCCAGCCTTATTCCTTCATTCGGTGGAAGCGGCAAGATCGATCCGAATGACTTCCTCTCGGCAGGTATGTCGATAAGTGTGTTCTTCCTGGACAAGGTCAAGTATAATGATTACTCCATCACTGACGAGTCGATGATAGATTACTATATTGCCAACCGTTCTTTGTTCAGGACTATCTGCAGCAACTATCCTGTCTGGCTTGCGGAAACCATCAGTGATGCTACGCGTCATTATGATGGTATATCTAATCTGAAGGAGTTCAATGCCTTCGCTAAAGTGCTGGCAACAGATCCGAAGGCGGAACGTTTCCAGAATTCCGAAGGCAAGGTGGTCCTCAAGAACGACATCAAGGTCGATGCTCTCAGGCCGCTTCCGGTGTTCGAGGGAGAATTCGATGGCGGAGGCAAGACCATCAATTACAATTATTCCGGAACTGATTCCAGGGTAGGTCTTTTCAAGACAGTGAAGGGCAAGGTGAGCAATCTGAACGTTGCTGGAAGCATCCAGGTGACCGGAGGCTCTGGGGAGGCTCATGTCGGTTCCATTGCAGCGGATGCATATGGTGCCTCGTTCACCAACTGTACGAGCAGTGTCTTGATAAGAGCGCACGAACCGGGGGATGCAGCTGCTCGCTGCCTGGTCCTCGGCGGTATCGTTGGCAAGGAATGGGAAGGTTGTTCATTTGTGGGTTGTACCAATTCAGGGTCGATCTCATATGAGGGTCCGGGCTATGTCTATATGTCGGGAATAATCGGTGCCATGCAGAAAGATGAGGGAAAACTGACTTTCTCCGATTCGAAGAGCAAGGGAGACTTGACGTTGAAGAGTTCCAATATAGCAACAGCCAGCCATGTCGGCGGGTTCATTGCCCTGGCGCAGAATTCCAAGTATCTCCTCTCGGATGAATATGGTCTGGAAATATCTGACTGTGAATTTGACGCAAAGATTGATCTGGCTGGATTGTCCGGTGCCAGAGGTTCTGGTTTTGCGGCTACGGTCAATGTGGATATGCTGGTGGAGGATTGCGTGATAGCAGGAAGCATTGACATAGGAGCGTCTGACATAGAGCGGATTGTTGCCGGAGTATGTGCGTACCAGCAGAAGAATGCAAACAATTGCCTGATCCGGAATTGTACGTATAGATCGCAGATAAAGCATCTTGCGGCCGGTAAAGGCAAAGCCTGGGTTGGCGGACTCATCGGCTCCGGTTTCCATAAGGATGCGGTCATAGATGGCTGCATATCGACCAAGGATGCCTATGTCGGCAGTTTGGTGGCAGGGTCCGTGGGTATGATGGCCGGCAGGCCTAATTACGCCATGACGGTGAAGAACTGCAAGATTGCGGGAACTATCAACAAGATAGGAACCGAGGTGGTTATCACGAAGGATAATATTGAGGACTGGATGTTCAAGGGTTCCGCCACTACAGCAGCGGTTGTGCTCTCCGGGAACGGATTCAATGAATAGCTTATGAAAGTCGTGTGTGTTGCAGATGCCTTCATTACTTCAAAGATGATGTATGATGGTATTGGGTCGCTTCTGGGGCCTGGAGATGAGATGGAAGTTTTTTTCTTCGGGCTCCCGGATGTTACTGAAATGCGAGATGTGGTGAAGGCGCTCGAAGCAGGCAAGAGGAGGGAAATAGCTGTCCCGGAGGGCCTCTACGAGGCAGTGGTGGACGCCGATCTGCTGGTTGTCCACCAGTGCCCCGTTAATGAGGAACTGTTTGCGCATGCGCCCCGCCTGAAAGCTGTGATGTCTTGCAGGGGAGGTACCGAGAATATTGCCATAGATGAAGCGACGAGACATGGCGTCATAGTCTCCAACAACCCCGCACATAATGCCAATGCTGTGGCGGAGTATACGGTCGGCCTCATGCTCGCTGAGACCCGCAACATCGTCCGGTCTGACAAAGCTCTGCGGGAAGGAACTTGGCGGCGGACATACCCTAATACGAAAGCTGAAATAAGAGAAATGGCTGATATGACCGTCGGTATCGTCGGCTATGGTACAATCGGACGTTTGGTCGCGCGGAAACTGTCTTCTTTCGGATGTCGGATCCTTGCATATGATCTTTTCATCAACGAGAGTGAAGACTTTGTCACCATGGTATCCCTTGATGAATTGCTACGGGAATCGGATATCGTGACTTTACACGCCAGGTCGGATCGGGCGCTGATCGGAGAGAAGGAATTCGCGATGATGAAGGACAATGCCTACCTTATCAATACAGCCCGTTCATATCTTGTTGACAGCAATGCTTTCCAAAAAGCAATGGATAGCGGCAAATTGATCGGAGCGGCGATCGATGTCTTTGAAAAAGAACCTGAAATACCCGGTTTCTACCGGAAGTATGACAATATCACCATCACCAGTCACCGTGGTGGGGATACGATCAATTCTTACAAAGACGCGCCGAAGTTCGCAATCTCCAATTATCTGTCTTTCCTGAATGGGGAGCCTCTGAAATTCTGGGTGAACAAAAAGGAGTTATCTGCTTGATTTTTTCCGCAGTAGATGCAAGGAACATGATTCCATGGATTTAGGTATATTGGAACCTGTTAAACTATTGAATCATGCGTACCGGACTTTTATTCATTTCGTTTTTAGCCACCTTCGCTTGTTCCTTCTCCTGTGATAGCCAGGATATTTATGATCAGCAGGAAGAGGAACCACTTGGCTACATAACCGTTGACCTAAAGGATTATTGCACTCTTACGAGTGTGAGCGGGAAGGATTCCGAGGGAAACCAGGAATGGACATTCCAGGACGGGGAGAATACCCGTGTCAAGGTGTCCAGCTGGCGTTGCCGGGAGGAAGAGCATGGCCACATAGGATACTATGTGACCGAGGTAGAGCTCAACCTTCCTGACGTAACTACGATCAAGTTCCCGCTTGAACGCACTGACGGCGACTATTACATCAGTGGCCACAAGGGTGTCTCCGGAGCCCACCTTAACAGCTACAAGATTTCAGATGACGGCAAGTCCCTGGAGTTCGATCTGTCCATAACCTTGTACCGTGAGACGGACGGCGACATAAGGGTGGTCTATTCCGGTCCGGTTTCCTGACAGCTCGGGTTGAACGGTATCTAAGAAAACATCGATATTCGGCGAATATCGATGTTTTTTGTTATTTTTACACCCGTAGAAAGGACATGGAATGAGAAACAGGATCTATCTCTGCCTTGCCCATATGTCGGGCAATGAAATGCAGTATATCAAGGAGGCTTTCGACACGAATTGGGTGGTTCCGCTCGGGCCGAATGTGAATGGGTTCGAGGAGGATCTGAAGGGGTTCGCAGGCTCGGACCGTGAGGTGGTGGCGCTGGCGTCGGGAACGTCGGCGGTGCATCTGGCGCTGATTGCGTGCGGGGTGGGTCCCGGCGATGAGGTGATGGTGCAGAGTTTCACCTTCTGCGCTTCGTCGCACCCGGTCCGCTACCTCGGAGCGACTCCGGTCTTCGTGGACTCGGAGCCTGATTCCTGGAATATGGATCCGGACCTTCTGGACAAGGCTATCGCGGACCGCATTGCTGTGACTGGACGTAAGCCGAAGGCCATAATCCCGGTGGCTCTCTATGGTATGCCGTACCGCATCGACAGGATCATGGAGATCGCTGCGAAGTACGATATTCCTGTGATAGAAGACGCTGCGGAGGGCTTCGGCTCCCGCTGGGAGGGGAGAGTGCTCGGCACCTTCGGAAAGTTCGGAGTGCTGTCTTTCAACGGCAACAAGATGATTACGACTTCCGGAGGCGGGGCTCTGGTCTGTGAGGATAAGGCGGCCAAGGACAAGATCCTCTGGTACGCCACACAGGCTCGCGAAGGGTATCCGTACTACCAGCACGAGGCCATCGGTTACAACTATCGTCTTTCGAATGTCTGTGCCGGAATCGGTAGGGGGCAGATGACGGTTTTGGATGAACACATTGCGCACCACAAGCACGTCCAGGCTCTTTACGAGGAGCTTCTGGCCGATATTCCTGGAATAAAGGTCCACAAGGCTCCTGACGCCCGTTTCGATTCGAACTTCTGGCTCTGCACGATCACCCTGTATCCTGGCCTGAAGGTCAAGGGTCAGGAGAATGCCTATGCTTTGGCTGTGACGAAGGCCATCGGCGGCGCCGCCGGAGTTATCCGCGCCACGGGTTCTGCCCATACTGACTGCGAGCCGAATGCTAACGTGGAGGCTATGCGCGCCTTCCTGGACGCTGCACAGGTTGAGGCCCGTCCGGTCTGGAAGCCAATGCACAAGCAGCCGGTGTACAAGGAGTCTCCAGCCTATGTCAACGGCGTTTCCGAAGGAATATTCAAGGTCGGGATGTGCCTTCCTGCCGGCCCTCTCGTCACCGACGACGACATCCGATACATCGTCTCCACCATCAAATCCGCCATTGCAGATTAAATGAAGCGACTCTGTTTGTCCATATTCCTGCTGATGTCCTGCTTGATAGCGGGAGCGGAGGGCTTGCCGTTCAGTCCGATCGTGCGGAACTGGTCTGCAAGGGACAGCCATGCTTCGAAGCAGAACTGGTCTGTGTGCCAGGCGGATGACGGAGTGGTATTCATCGGCAACAACAGGTCCCTTCTTGAGTTTGACGGCTACTCCTGGCGGAGCTATGACTTAGCAGATGGCAACAGCATCCGCTTCGTCTTCGCTGATGGAGAGCGGATCTACATCGGCTCCTACCGTGAGTTCGGCTACTGGGACCGCAAAGCTGAAGAGTATGTCTCCCTTTCCGGCATGCTCGAGCGCGACAGCTTCGGAGATGAAGAAGTCTGGAATATTTGCAAGGCCGCCGACGGATCCATCATCTTCCAATCCTTCGGAGCTTTCTTCGTCTTTGACGGAGAGAAGGTCATTCCCCGTCAAGGAATAATCCCACTCAATCTTTTCAATGTCAGGGGAAAGCTCTTTTCGCAGCAGATTGATGGAGGCTTCTTCCATGTGCATGATGACGGGACTTTGGCCGAGGAACTCATCGGCTATCTTGGCCAGGGCCATCAGGTGGTTGCCGCTCTTCCTTATGGGGAAGACGATGTCCTCCTGCTTACATTCAACCAAGGAATCAAGATATGGCACAACGATGGTAGGGTTTCTCCGTTTGTTACGGATTTTGAAGACAAGCTGAGGACGAATACCTTCAACCGTGGTTGCAAGACTCGTGACGGCCTTTTCGTGCTCGGATCCACGACCGGGGGAGTGTTCGCATGCGACTCTCTCGGGCATCTGCAGTGGGTGGCCGATACCGGAAACGGCCTCCAGAACAACACGGTGCTGGGTTTCACCTGCGACCGCGACAATAACGTCTGGGTTGCTTTGGATGATGGTGTCTCTTTGATTCAAAATAACTCTGAAATAGCGAGGTATAAGCCATACCATGAAGACATCGGCATGGTCTACGACGTCCTGGACTATGACGGACGTTTCTATGCAGCCACAAACCAGGGATTGTTCGTCTATTCAGGGGGAAGGCTCAAAGGCCTCACCAGCGAGAAGGAACAGGTCTGGTATGTCAAGGCTTTCGACGGCCAGATCCTAGCCGGCAACAACACCGGTACTCTTTCCGTCGTAGGGGAGAATGCTTACAAGGAATTGCGTCCCGGCAGGAAACTGGGCTCTTTCTGTATAAAGAGGGCGTATCTTTCAGACGGCAATGTTTACCTTGTCGAAGGATCCTACTATGGTTTGAACATATACCAGAAGTCGGACGGGGGAAAGTGGACATTCAGGAACAGCATCGACGGAGTATCGCTCTCGCGCCGTGTAGAGGTGGATAACAGCGGCCAGATCTGGTGTCAGCACATCCATGGGGGACTGAGGAAGATCACGCTGGACGATTCCATGACCAGGATTGAGGAAATGGTCGAGTTCAACGAACTTGGCGGAGTGAAGGACCGCCTTTTCCCATTGTTCAAGGTCAATGGTGCAATCTGTTCATATAACGGAGAGGAGTTCTTCATCTATGAGCAGATGCAGGAAAAGTTCGTCCCTTCAGAGCTCATGAACTCGTCTCTTTCCGGCCTGAAGGGAGTCCACGATGTCATCCCGGCTGACGGCAGGAACTATTGGTTCGTCGGGGACGACCAGGCTGTGCTAGTCAAGGTAGAGGGAAATGCCATCAGGCAGTTGAGGGATATCGACTACAGCTTGTTCGGCGAGTATTTCGTGGAGAATTCCTCGATGGTGTATGATTCGGAGGAGAGGGTGTCTTACCTCTGCCTGGCCAACCAGGTCATCAGGATTGCGGACAACCCTGTCTCCAGGGCCGGTTACCAGACGGATCTGTCTCTCTTCTGCCTGAGCGCCCAGAACAAGGACCAGGAAGTCCAGGACGTTCTCCAGGACCCGAAACACAGGTTCAGGCCGGGCTTCAATTCGGTGAGGATCCTCCTTCGGTATCCACGCTATATAAGCGATAACCTGTCGATGCAGTCGCGTCTGGTCGGGCTGTCCGAAAAGTGGAGTAGCGGAGCCTTGAAGATGCAGCACGATTTCTACGGACTCAGGGCGGGGACATACACGTTCGAAGCCCGGATCTGCGACCAGGATGAGGTGCTGGATTCGATTGAGGTTCCCTTCGTGATAAAGAGGCCTTGGTTCCTCAGCAACCTGATGATCCTGCTATATCTCCTCCTTGGAGCGGCTGGAGTGATCCTTACCGAGCGCTTGGTAACGTACCTGAAGTCTATTTATGAAGTGCAGGCGGAAAAAGCTCGCCTTGAGACAGCTCTCAAAGACAAGGACAACGAACTGGCCACGATGGCGGCCAAGGGGCTGGCAATCGATGACGACAACTGGGAGATGTTCCGCAGGAATCTCGACCGTATGGACGAGAAGTTCTTCGTCAAGCTCCAGAATGCTTATCCGAGCCTCACTTCTGCTGACCTGCGGTTCTGTGCCCTGCTTCGGATGAACCTTTCTACAAAGGAGATAGCGAACACCCTCAATCTCACCACCAGGGGAGTTGAATCTGCCCGCTATCGTCTTCGCAAGAAGTTCGGCCTCGAGGCTTCAGACAGTCTCACCGGCTTCATTATCAATTTCATTCAGTCCCAGCGCAAAGGGGCGGCGGAATAGGGAAGCTATTCCGCTATCTTTCCTTTTACAATATAGATGGCATTACGGTGCTCGCTTACCAGGTAGATCTCATCATTTGGAAGTGGGCAGAGGGAATTCCATTTTGCAGTCTTCTTCGAGACTGTGCTGACTGTCTTGATGACAGATGCCATCGGACGGGACTTTGATTTCATCCTGTCCGGGAACAAACCGTCTTCATCGATCTCTCTCTTTCCGATCGATCTTACCTCAGCCACAAGGTTATCAGTAGTTTCTCCTCCTTCCGCACATTGGCAGCTGATGATGATATGGTTCTCAGTCTGAACGATATAAGGAGCCCCTTCGTCAAAGCCGTCCGGATGTCCGAAAGGATAGAATCTATTCTTGCTGTTTGACGTCTCAATGGAGGCCCAATTCGAACCGAGCGAGTTCTTAATCAACTGGATGGACATGCTTTCTTCGCCCCTTTTGTCTTTATGCTCGATGGCAAGATACATGTTCTCCTGATATTGTATTACTGAAGCCATCCCGTCCCATCCTCCTTCGCTATGGCAGACGATCCTGTAATCGTTCCAGGAATCTCCTCCATCTTCCGATTCTATTACTGAGATATTGTTCCCCCTCCTGTTATTATCCGATAACTCACCCGAGTCATACAACTTGTAGTATGGGGTGTTGTCGGTAAAGTAAACTTGTACTTTGCCGTTTTGGAGTTCGTTGACGAATGGTTCCCAGGCTCCTTTGGCAACGTCGGTATTCCAGCGTTGTGATTCATAGATTATCTTTGGCTCGCTCCATGAATATCCATTGTCATCAGATGTGGAGCAAGCTATGCATATCGGGTATATGCTTGATTTGTTGTCCATTGCACGCAAGTTCACAGCATAGATGATCCTGTTCGGATGCGAAGGATGTGTCGGGCTGAGCTGAAGGAATTCGGTGTTGACACACCTGACAGGGGTACTCTCGGAACCGAACGTTGCAACGAATGACTTGATTGCAATGGTCTCTTCCGACCAACTTTGTCCCATGTCGCTTGAGAACCTTGCACATGCGTCTTTCTCATCTGCCGCTCCCGTACTGTATACCAGCATGAGCCTTCCGTCATTGAGCCGGTGCATCCTGCCGTAGCTTCCTTCACAAACCCGCAGTGGCTCTCCCCATTCGATATCTTCCTTTACTTCGCATATTATATTCTCCTGATGGCCGGCAGCGAAGGTTTTGTTGTTGAAAGATAATTTCTTTGAGTAGGAGTTATTGTCGGTGTCAGTGACTGTCAATGTCAGGTTTCCTGAATAGTTGGCAATTGGAGACATGATGACGTATGCGTCAAAGGATTCGTTCCTTTTAAGTTCCTTGGGATTGAGCAGAGTCAGTGAAATCTCATTTGAACCTTCGGACAAATATTCTGCCGATGGGGTTTGCTGATAAATGATGGAATGAAGACCGGCCAGGGTTGTCGATGCTTCCATGCTTAAGGATTTTGGGGTAAATGTCTTTGAAGTCATGTTTATCAAAGTGACCTTCGCCAGGGAATAGACATGGAACATTCTTGCATTGATCGTTTCTGAAGCCGGTGTCTTCAAATCCGCTATTTGGCCGGCAATGACATCATGGTTCTTGATGTGCGCGGTGGGATTATTGCAGTCCTGGACTTGGTTTGCAGCGAGGTTGTTCTTGCTTCCAGCCCCCCGGTGGAGAGTCTTCTGCGCATTCCCTGAATAGATCAGATTGAACGTGTGGGTTCCTTCCGGAATGGTGGCCTTGGTCTTGAATCCTTCCTCAGAGTATGCGAATTCGGCAATTGATTTACCATTGAGGTCGCTGTTTTCGGTTTTCCCCCATGTCCCGTCTTCCGTAACAGCATAGATGATGTCTCCCATGCGCCATTTCGTAACCCAATCGCCAGCACCATCCTGTGTGTCTGCATTGAATGTAAAGGGTGTGCTTTCTCCGGCTTTGCCTTGATTCTTCTCATTCTCGCCTGATTTATCGCATGATAGCGAAGATATGGCAACAAACAGCATGGTTGCGAGCAAACCTGTTTTGGCTGAGTGGATTCCTTTAGTATTCATTCTGATGTTTTTGATCCTTTATGTGCATCCGAGGTAATGAAGTGCCACTCGGTTGATGAACGGTAGGTCATCCCAGGCCTTAGCAATGTACTGGGAAACCTGGGTTGATTGGGTGAATCTGCGAAGTGTATCGTCTCAAGAAGTAGCCCTCCGTATTTCTCAATGGGACCATATTTACCGTAATAGGTCGAAGGATCAAAGCACCTTCCGGTATATACCAGGAATCCGGGTTCCGTGCTCCATGTTTCGATTACCCGCCCGCTTTCAGGGTCTTCCAGTCTTGCTATCTTTTTCAGATTACCGTCCCAATCCCTTATTTTCCAGCAGGCTGACATGCCTTTCATGATTTCAAGTTGTCTGGAAGGCTCATTGATCCTGAAATCAATCCGGTTTGGCTCGCGGAAGTCAAAAGGAGTTCCCGATACTGAAAATACGGAATCCGGGCAGTAATGCGTATTGTTCTGTATGCAACTGTCAGCCTCGATACAGAGCAGATGTCCCATGGCATATCCGCCCTTGGAGCCCCTTAAATTGAAATATGTGTGATTAGAAAGATTGATGACGGTGGCCTTGTCCGTGGTTGCTTGGTATTCAATCTTGCAGATATTGTCGTCCGTCCATCTGTAAGTTACGGAGACTGAACAGTTTCCAGGAAATCCTTCTTCTCCGTCGGGACTTGTCCTGGTGAACCTTACGCCTTGGCAATGTTTTTCATAAAAGGTCTCTGCGCTCCAAATGAACCTGTCGAATCCTTTCGGGCCACCGTGTAATTGGACAGGGACTCCATTATAACTTTCATTGGGAGTCACTTGATATCGGACGCCGTCGATAGTGAATGATGCGCTGTCTATCCTGTTTCCGTATCTTCCGATTATGCATCCTATGAACCTGTCTCCCTTCTCGAACTGGTCGATATCTCCATATCCAACCACTACATCATCCAGCGCACCGTTCCGGTCTGGTACGGAGATGCTGACAATCCTTGCCCCGTAATCGCAAAGGAGCATGGAGGCTCCTGACTTGTTCTTCAGGAGGAAAGAATGCGTCTCTTCTCCTGATTCCAACTTGCCGAAAGGCTTTACTTCAATAGTATTGCGACTGCAAGCTACCGCGGAAAGTATCGTCAACAGCAATATGTTTATGTGTTTTTCCATTGATTGCAAAATTAGCGAAAAGCGGATAATGATGCCACAGCGGGTGCTCAAAGTGAATTATTTTGCATTCTTTGATACAAGTTTTGTCTTTTATCTTCAATGGAAAATATTTTCACATAGTTTGCAACCTTTTTCCCGAAATTCCGATTGTTTCGGGCTATTTCTCCAGCGTTTCATATATTTGTTTGCGACATTGAAAACAAATGACCAGAACATATTAATTATTATGCATCATTCTTCTTTTATTTTGAGAATCTTGGTTTGTGTGACTGCATTTGCATGTTTCTCATTCCCTTCTTTCTCACAGGACAAAAACAACATCGATCGCTGTACTGTTACGGTAGCCGATCAACAAAACGCTCCGATCCCTGGTGCTTCTGTCATCATTGATGGCACAACGGTTGGCGCTTATACGGATAGCCAGGGAAGGTGCTATCTGGAGAACGTGCCCCAGAATGCTACGCTCTCGATATCTTGTCTCGGATATTCAGATAAGCGGATTGGGGTTCAAGGCCAGACGATGGTCAGCGTGAAGTTGGAGACTTCAAATGAATATCTTGATGAATTGGTCGTCATCGGGTACGGAACCCAGAGGAAGAGGGACCTGACCGGTTCGGTGGCAAAGGTCAAAGGTGAGACTTTGACTCAGACGACAACGTTCAGCGGTGCTTCTGCCCTTCAAGGTAGGGTTTCCGGCGTCAGGGTGATCCAGAACGATGGACGGCCTGGAGGAGAAATAAACGTGGTGATCAGGGGATCCAATTCGCTTAAGGGAAGCAATGCCCCTTTGTGGATCATAAATGGATTCCCCGGAACGATAAATATCGTCAATCCGGAAGACATTGAGTCGATTGAAGTATTGAAGGATGCGTCTGCCACCGCTATTTACGGTTCCAGAGGTGCGAACGGCGTCATCCTTGTCACGACCAAGTCGGCAAAGGACGGGAAGATAGAAGTTGAATACAATGGCAGCGTCGGAATTCAATCTCTTATAAAGAAGGTTGAGATGTGCGATGCTAACGAATATATGGAGTACCTGAATGCCAAAGCAGTTGTCAATGGTACTCCGGAAGTGTTCAGCCCTGAGCAGATCGCTGCGAACCGGACGAATACCGACTGGCAGGATGAGGTGTTTAAGAGTGCCCCGATAACAAGCAATTCAATTTCGATACGGGGAGGTAACAACAAGATCCAGAGCGCTTTGTCAGCCAGCTACTTCGACCAGGAAGGTATTATCAGGCCAAGCGATTACCGGAGGCTGAACATCGGAGCTGATATTAAGTATAATGTCAGGGATTGGCTGCAGGTTTTCTCGAATATCATGGTAAGCCGGTCGGACCAGAATCTGATGAGTTCCACGACTGGATCCAGGGCAAGTTCTGTCACCAGTGCTTCCCTATTGCTTCCGCCAACGGCGACTCCGTATAACGAAGATGGGTCGTACAGTAATTTTACTGACCAGCCTGCGACCGGAATGAATCCTATCGCATACTTGAAGGAACATTCCGGAAAATTCTATACCGACCGGACACGTACCACTGCTGGCATTACCCTGAAGCCTCTTGAAGGATTGACTATCCAGTTCTCCGGGAATATCGCTCATTCAAGCAGCAGGACAAACAATTATACGTCTAGGAACTATACTGAGTCTTCAATTGGCTCGGCTGCCATTTCGCTTAGTGAAATAAGGGATATCCAGTCAAACAACATCATCACGTATGACAGGAACCTTGGAGAGAAACACCACATTACTTTGATGGGTGGTATGACGTATGAGACTGATACCACCATGGGAGTCAGCACTGGCACATCAACAGGATTCATCAGCGATGTCTTCAATGTGTTTGATTTGGAAGCAGCTGAGAATAAAGGACTTCCGGGTAGTTCTTATTCCAATTGGAAGATAATATCTTTCCTTGGAAGGATCAATTACAATTATGACAACAGATTCCTTCTGACTGCAAGTTGGCGCGCAGATGGTTCGTCCCGGTTCAGCCGTGGCCATAAATGGGGATATTTCCCTTCCATGGCATTGGCCTGGAGGATTTCGCAGGAAGATTTCATGAAATCTATCGGATGGATATCGGAATTGAAGGTCAGGGTAGGTTACGGTAAGACAGGAAGTACCGCTGTAGCGGCATATTCTTCCTTGAGGAACCTTGAAACCCGTACAACTGTATTCAATAAGGAAGTCTCGGTGTGTTACACGACACCTGATGCGTACAACGGGAACTTGAAATGGGAGACGACGTCTCAGTCGGATGCGGGTATCGATGCTGCATTCTTTGATCATAGGCTTCGCATGACTGCGGATGTATATTACAAAAAGACTACGGACCTGCTCTGTGATGTCGATTTCCCGAGATCTTCAGGCTATACCACCGGCTTGATGAATATCGGCTCTGTACAGAACAAGGGTTTTGAACTTCAAGTAGATGGGACAATCCTCGATGGTCCTGTAAAGTGGGATGCAGGGTTCAATTTCTCCCTTAACCGAAGCAAGGTGCTGAGTCTGGCCAACCACAAGGATGTCTTCCGAAACGCAAATCTTGACAATCTGGTCCTCAACGACAGGTTGAACATCATGAGGGAAGGAGAGCCGATGTTCTCATTCTACGGTTATCTTGAAGATGGATATGATGAGAATGGTTATATCAAGTACAAGGACCTTAATGAGGATGGTAACCTCAATACGGACGATAAGACCATAATCGGAAATCCGAATCCTGATTTCTTGTTGAATTTCAATACTTCCGTTAGTTGGAAGAATCTTACTCTCAGTGCCTTCTTCCAGGGAGTGTTCGGTAACGACCTCTACTCCATGAGTCTCGCATCCCTTGCATATGATTATGCTGAAAACCATAATGTGCTCAAGGATCTGATCGGCAACTGGTGGACCAAGGACAATCCTGATGCAAAGTACCCTAATCTGTGGACTAATGAGACCTATAAGATGTCTGACCGGTGGGTCGTCGATGGTACATACTTGAGGCTTAAGAATCTTGAGCTGAGTTATTCGATTCCTGTAAAAAACAAGAACATCAAGAAAGCAGTAGTATATCTTAGCGGGCAGAATATCCTGACTTTCACCAATTATCCTCTTTGGGATCCCGATGTGAACGTCAAGGGTGGAGCAAGTTCCCTTGTGCAAGGTGTCGATGACAATGGTTATCCAAGTGCCAAGACATATTCAGTAGGCTGCCGCATCAAGTTTTAAAAATGGAGGAGATGATCATGAAAACCAATAATATCATATCAGCTGCAATAGCATTCTTAGTATCACTTTCTGCGGTTTCTTGCGGAGATTGGGAGATCCTTGAGGAGAAACCGTATAGCCTGGCGCAGGAAACATTCTTGAAAGGACCAGATGAGGTCCAGGGAATGATCGATGGTTGTTACTCTCAGCTACGCCGTTCCGTGTGTTTCAATCGGTATATCCCTATCCTTGCCGAATCTCTTTCTGATTACTGCTATGGAAGGGGTAACTGGGAGAGCTCTTATCAGACTGGAATTTCTTCATCTGCAGTTGCTTATGCACGTGATACATGGGCTGTGCTCTATAGGGCTGTCCGTTATGTCAATACTGTCATGGCGCAGATTGATGATGTGGACCTTACTCCAACCGAGTATAGTGAGCTTACGGGTGAAGCCAGGTTTATCAGGGCTTTCTCATATTCCTATCTGGTGAAGCTATATGGAGGAGTCCCGTTCTTTGACGAGAATGATACTCCTTGGGCGCAGAAACCTCGCTCCAGTGCCGAAGATTTATGGAAATACATTGCTGCTGAGGCTGCTTATGCGGCTGAGAACCTTCCGAACAAGGCAAAGCAAGCAGGCAGGCCTGATAAAACTGCTGGATATGCTTTGTTGACCGAGGCGAACCTGTACCTGAAGAACTATCAGGCAGCGGCAGACGCGGCCAGGACTGCGATCGGTCTGGGTGACCATTCTTTGCTGGAAATGAGTGTCGCCGATGATTATGAGAAGTTGTACGGTGCAAATGTCGTGACTACACCGGAAGAAGTCTTTTATTTCAAGTTCTGCCGGCAGAATACAAATACGATGGATTATTATTTCTTGTGCAGTCCGAATCCAATCAACAAGACGACAGGTACGGTTGCAATCTACACTGATTACAAGAATAATAACGTGATAGCCGGATGGGATAAGAATGACTTGAGGTACCAGTATTCGCTTTATGAACCAAAGACCAACAAGCTCCTCAATGCTAAGACGAAGACCGGCATGATCTGCATCAAGTATCGTGACAGGGAGGCGACCGGTTCGACCGCAGCCTCGGATGTACCGGCAATCCGTTATGCAGATATTCTCCTTTATTATGCTGAGGCTCAGGCAAAAGCAAAGGGTGCCCCTGATGCATCCTGCATTGATGCCGTCAACCAGATCCATCGTCGTGCTTACGGTCAACCTACAAAGGCTGAATGGAAAGGTGACTACAAGTTGTCTGATTATCCTACCGTAGATAGCTTTATGGAAATGCTTCTGAAGGAAAAAGTCTATGAGCAGTGTTTCGAGGTGGGTAAAAGATATTTCGATTTGAAGCGTCTTGGACTCCTCGCCGAATATGCGGTCAGGGCTGGAAGGGTTTCGGATGTTTCCGAGGTTAAGGATGCGGCATATTGGTGGCCGATTCCGACCAATGAGTTCTTGTATAATTCTGCGTTGGATGAGAATAAGGACCAGAATCCTGGTTATTGATTGCTCGTGGGATAGATAATAATGATTTGTGTACCCAAGGATGCGATATTCCTTGGGTTTACCTGCTTAGAAAAGTGGACGTTAATTATTCAAGTTTTTATAACTTGCAGTTTGTTATTCTTTGATGATATGGATAGAAGAGATTTCCTGAAGGTTTCAGTTGTTTCGTCAATCGCTGTCGCTCTGCCGGCTGGGGTGTCTGCAAAGAATCGTAAGGCGAAAGAAAAGAAAGGGTGGACTAACCTTCCTGCCGATGGCTATGTAACTGAGCCTGCAATCCAGATTCCGGTGGTGGCAGACGCGGATGTGGTTGTCGTTGGAGGCGGACCTGCCGGTGTGACGGCATCCATCGCAGCAGCCAGACAAGGTGTCGGCGTTTTGTTGATCGAGAGGTATAATCATTTGGGAGGATTATGGATAGGGGGACAGGTCCTCCCGGTTCTGTCAACATATGGACGTGGATATGGCGGTTCTCCGGAAAAAGTCGTCCTGGGTATCGGCGACGAAATATGCAGGAAGATGGTTGATATGGGAATCGCAATGGATGTAAAGAACAAGTCTACGGGCGGATATGATCCTACAGTCGATCCAGAAGGAGCCAAGTATTTCCTGGATACGATGATTGAGCAGTCAGGCGTGAAGATGATGTACTTCAGTCAAGCTGCAGGTGTCCACATGTCAGGAGATCGTATAGATGCTTTGATCGTTGAATGCAAAAGCGGTAGGGTCGCTATCAGATGCCGTGCTGTTGTGGATACATCCGGGGATGGCGATGTCTTTGCTTGGGCTGGGGAGAAATTCCGCCAGATGCCATATCACATCGGATTGATGTCCAGGCTGGGGAATGTCGATAGGATAAATCGAGAAGCTCCTGGATTTGAAGCCATAAGGGGGATAAGGGCGAATACTCCGATACCAAGCGTTTCGATGATGCATATGGTTGGCGAGAGGAACCAGGACGGGCTCGATGTATTCAATCTTTCACGTCTTCAGGTGAAATATCGCAAGGAGATATTCGAAAAGGTAGAGGCAATAAAGAAGAAGCCGGGTTATGAAGAGGTTTTTCTTCTGGATACTGCTTCCCAACTTGGCGTAAGGGTGACTCGTGTACTTGAAGCGATGCATACGGTTACCCTTGAAGACTCCATGAATTATAAGCATTACGATGACGTAATCGGCTTAAGTGGAGCGAGTGATTCCGTCAACTATAATGCTCAGAAGGTTGTTCCAGCTAAAAGGCCGGTATGGCAGATTCCATATAGGGCTTTGCTTCCGAAAAATACGCAGAACCTGCTTGTAGCGGGTCGCTGTTTCTCTTTTGATGATGGTCTGGCCTGGGATGCCAGGGAGATCGGGACTTGTTTTGTGACCGGCCAGGCCGCGGGTACCGCTGCGGCAATGGCTGTCCTTGAGCGTCGATCGACTCATGATATCGATATCGACCGTCTTCACTCAAGATTGCTTTCTGAAAATGTCAGACTGGACTTCTAGATGAGGAAAATCATTCTTTCCACCATTTTATCATTATTGGGTGCAGTCCTGCAGGTTTCAGCTCAGGGATTGCAATTCACTCATGTCAACAATGCGAATTCCGGCTTGGCATATGATAGTATCCGGGAGATGTTCCAAGATAGTCGCGGATTTATCTGGATAGGGACATACAAGGGCCTCAGCCGCTTTGATGGGACCAGGATGAAGAACTATGACAGGCATGATTTCGGAATCGGATCGGATTTCGTGAATGTCATCAACGAGGATTCCAATGGAAACATTTGGATTGGAACGGATAATGGAATAGTTGTATATGACTACAGGAAAGATGTTTTCAATACACTCTCTTCCTTAAGTGAATCGCCTGACTGCCCGAATGACAGGATATACGCGATTTCTCCTAATTCCAAGGGCATAATGTGGATCAGCTCCCGGGGACAAGGGTTGTTTTCGTGTGATGTGAAGGATTATTCAGTATCATTCCATCCATTGTCTGAAGAGGCTCCTGTGACGGACATTTACAGGATAGTGGTGGATCGGTATGACAGGTTGTTCCTGGCTCGTTATTGTGATAACATTTACTGTTCTGATGAGTTTGCCTCTTCGATCGAGGATCTTGATGCCGCAGGGAGTACGGCCTTATTCGCCGGTGACGATATAGAGGGTATGTGCCTCAGCGCTGAGTCAAATAATGTTTTGTATGTAGCCAGCAAGCGAAATGGCCTGGTCGAAGTCAACCTTCTCAGTAACCGGTCGAGTATATTGTACCCCCTCGTCGGAGATACGCGTCCTATTGCACTTGCTCTTGAAGGTTCCAATGCCATTTGGATGTCCACGACTAATGGCGCCGTGAGGTATAATCTTTCCAATGGGGAGAGTAAGATCTTCCGCAAGGACAAGTCTGATAAGTTCACTCTTTCAGATGATTATGTCACCAAGGTAATCGCAGATAATAAAGGAGGTATCTGGATAGGGACTCAATATGGCGGTATAAATTATTATGGTAGTTATCAGCAGAAGTTCAGGAAATATTACCGTACTTCTGACGGGCAGCCGCTTGATGGGTGTATAGTGAAGGATTTCGCTGAAGATAAGTCGGGAACGCTTTGGGTCGCTACAGAACGCGCTGGACTTTTGTACAGGAGGTCAGATAATGATTTGCTGTATAAATTGGATGATCCTACCATCCCGGATAATATCAACGCGATCTGTGCTGACGGAGATTATCTTTGGATCGGTTCCCACAGTGGAATCTACCAATATGACATACTTGGAGGTAAGGTCAAGTATTACAAGTATTTCGCTCAGGATGAAGCACAGGACAACAGGGTGGTCACCATCTACAAGTCGATGATAGGAGATATCTATGTCGGTACTACTGTCGGAGTGATGAAGTATGATTATGGCTCGGATTCGTTCGAAAAGATCATGCAGTTGGGATCGTTGACGGTAGAGGACTTTAAAGAGGATAATCATGGTACAATGTGGCTGGCATCGTATTCTTCCGGGGCTTGGAGCTTCAATCTAAAGACAGGTGAAGTCCAGAAGATTTACCGTCCGCAGGAGAATTCTGAAGCGATACCTGACATGACTTCATCCATCTGCATAGATGCGGATGGGTGTCCTTGGGTGATAGGATTCACATCTGGTTTCTTCAAGTATGACAGGGAACGGGATTCTTTCGTGGAATTTAGTACTCATTCCAAGCCTTCCTTGCCTACGGATGTTTATTTTACTGGTATAACTGACGGAAAGGGGAATCTTTGGCTCTCTACCGATCATGGGCTTGTTGAATATACTCCACACAATGGGGAGGTGAAAGTTTTCACGGAGGCTGACGGCCTTCTTGATGCTTCTTTCACGAAATCCGGGATACGCCTTTCCAATGGCCAGATTTGTTTTGGGTCGGCAAATGGCTTCATTGGTTTCGATCCTGCTGCAATCTCGGATGTGAATTCATATTCGGATGTCACTGTCTCTGCGATGACGATAGGTGGGGAGACAGTTACGGAATTCGGTAATATAGACCTCCAGAGGAAGATAATCTTGAAGCCTGATGAGAATTCAATTGGCTTCCAGTTCGCCCTCCTTGACTCCCCATTCCCCGCTTCAGACAGAGTGGCTTGTAAGCTGGAAGGTTATGATCAGCAGTGGCGCGACGTGTCGGCTTCCAAGTCTGCGAACTATTATAACCTGAAGGCTGGCACATATGTTTTGAGGATCGGGAATACTGCATCTGAAAACGTTGCGAATATCTTTCACGAGCCAATTACGATAGTCGTGAGGCCAAGGTTCTGGGCTTCCAAACTGGGTATCTTGACAATCGTTCTGTTGCTTTGTGCTTTGTTGTCGGTCATCGGGCTGGCTGAGCTGAAGGCAGAAAAGCGTAGGAACCATGAAAAGATGCTGGAGTTCCAAAAGCTGAAAGACGAGGAGATGATAGAAGAGAAAATGACGTTCTTCTCAAATATCATCCACGAGATAAAGACACCTCTAACGCTAATCCGGACCCCGCTGCAGAAAATCATCAAATCCGGGAAATATTCCGATTCCGTACGGGAGGACCTTGAAGTGATAAACAATTCTGCGGAATATATGGACCGGCTTGTAAAGGAGCTGCTGGAATTTGTCAGACTCGAGAAACACGGATATGTACTTGATACCGCTGACATCGATATAATAGAAAGGATTGGATTCGTCTGCTTCAATTTCAAGGAGACTGCCAAGGACAAGAATGTGAGGTTGAAATTCAAGCATGATGATTCTTCTATCATTACGACAGGAGACAAGGAGGCTGTTTTCAAGATTCTCAATAATGTAGTCGATAATGCTGTCAAATATGCTGATTCATTCGTAGAGATATCCGCTGTGGCCGATGAAGACAATGTGGTCATCCGGATAAGCAATGATGGACCAATGATCTCTGAATCGCGCAGAAGCGAGATATTCAAGCCGTTCGTGCAGTTCTCCTCTGAGAAAAAACCTTACTCCCAGAGTTTTGGAATCGGGTTGCCTTATGCAAGGAAGCTTGCTGAACTTCATGGTGGAACGCTTGAACTTGTTCCGGACCCGGATCTAACTGTCTTCGAGCTGAAACTTCCGTTCAAGGCGTCAGTCGTCCCTGCGAAGCAGACCAGACAGGGTGAAAGTGTAGAGGAAGTAAATTCGAATCTCCCTTTGGTTCTTGTGGTAGAGGATAATGCAGAATTATTGGCATATATCAAGAAGACGTTGAGATTGGATTATTCCGTAATCATTTCACCTTCAGCCGAGAAAGGACTGGAATTGTTGAAGCATAACCGGGTGGATATCATTCTTACGGATATAGCTCTCGAAGGCATGAGTGGCGTTGAATTCTGTTCGAAAGTAAGGAATGATGTTGATTTGTCCCATATCCCCATCATTGTCCTATCCGCCATCTCCAGTGTGGAAACCAAAATCAAATGCATGGAAAATGGAGCCAGCATGTACATAGAGAAGCCTTTCTCGATGGATTACCTGCAGGCTTGTATAAAAGGAGTGCTAGACCGCCGGGAAACTCTCCGGAGGGTGTACAGGGAGGGGAATCGCTCAATCGATATTTCCCAGTTCAACCTTCCCGATAGGGATGAAGATTTTATCAGGCGTCTGGATCTTTCCATCATGGAGAATCTGGGGGACCCGGATTTCTCCAACAAAGAACTTGAGAAGGCTTTGTTCATGAGTCACAGCACACTTAACCGGAAGCTGAAAGCTCTTCTGGGAACAACTCCCAATGACTATATCAGGACAAAGCGGTTGTCTGTCGCTGCGGATATGCTTTCCAAAGGAAATGTGCGAGTCAGTGAGGTCTGCTATGCGGTGGGTTTCAGTTCGCCATCTTATTTTGCCAAGTGCTTCAAAAACGTATATGGCTGCCTGCCGATGGAGTATCAAAAGGACTAGTCTATCCTGCACGATGTAACTTTTTTCCCAATATGGGAAATATGGATTTCAATTACGGTTTCACTCATATGATGTAATAGTATCGCAGATTATCTTTGATTCGATGAAAAAAATAATGTCAATAATAGTCCTGTCCATTACCCTGGCATCATCCTGTTCCAATGATGCCATTACCGGTCCGTGGACTGAAGAACAAGCAGGACGGTGGTGGAACAATCAGGAGTGGCCGGTGGGTTGTTGCTACGTCCCGACTTATGCAGTCAACCAATATGAAATATGGCAGGAAGGATCATTCAACCCTGAAGTGCTGGATAAGGAGATGGCTCTTGCACAGAGCATCGGATTCAATGTGGTGAGGATATATCTGCACGAGGATCTTTGGTTCGCGGACAGGAATGGTTTCAAGGACCGAATCAATCGTTTCCTGGAAATAGCATCTTCCCATGGGATAAAAGTTACCTTTACTTTCTGCACCAACGGTGGGGGCAAGGAGCATTTGGGAGTCCAGCCGAAACCTGCACCCGGAATCCATGGAGGGGGACATTGGTGCCAGAGTCCTTCTTCTGATATCCTGTTTGACAGGACAAGATGGAAGGACTTTAAATCATATTTACAGGATATACTTTCATCTTTCAGGGATGACTCCAGGATTCTGTATTGGTGTCTTTATAATGAGCCAGAGAATGTGCGGGAAGGTCGCGATTGCCTTGAATTCATGAAAGAGATGTACCAGTGGGCATGGGAAGTCAGGCCATCCCAGCCTCTAACTTCACCAGTATGGCTCAGACCCGGGAGCAAAGGAGCCAAGACCAGGCTGGATATGGTTTCTTTCGTATGCTCCAACTCGGACATTATTACATTCCATTGTTATTCAACGCCAGATGAGTTGGAATCCTTCATTGAAATGCTGAGTGTCTTCAAGAAACCGATGATATGCCAGGAATACCTTGCGCGGAATTTCGGTAGTACTTTCGAGGATTGCCTGCCGATAATGAAAAGGGAGAAGGTTGGAGCCATCAACTGGGGCCTGGCTGAGGGTAAATGCGAATATCGTTTCCCATGGGGACATAAACTTGAAGACGGAGAACCGGAAATATGGTTCCATAGCATATTCTGGCAGGATTATTCTCCGTATAGGGAGGAGGAAATAGATTTCCTGAAGGGAATCAACATGGATAAGTCTTCAGCAGGACGCGCTTCAAAATATACAAATTTCTCATTATGAAGAAACTACTGTCCCTGATATTGCTGTCAGTAACCATATCAGCTTTCGCGGAGAACCCTGTGCGTATGTGGGAAGGAACTATTTCAATTCCTACATACAGGGTCAATCCTCCAGAGAAGGCCCCGATTTTCGCTCAAGATTTTGCATATCAAAGAGCGAAAAGATGGGTGTATCCATATGCCATGAATGATAATCCGACGAATGAGAAGGTTGATTCCATACATAGGGCTCTATTCCTTGAAAACGATTATCTGGTATTATGTGTACTTCCTGACATCGGAGGGCGTCTTTTCTATGCGACCGATAAAACCGACGGGTATGAAATCTTTTATCGCCAACACGTGATAAAACCTCAGAATGTCGGCATGTTGGGCGCATGGATCAGTGGTGGGGTTGAATGGAACGCATTTCACCATCATAGGGCGACAAGCCAATATCCCATTGATTATAAGCTTGTCGATAATGGCGATGGAAGTAAGACGATATGGGTTGGGGAGGTCGAACATCGTCACGGAATGAGTTGGGCCATCGGTTTGACATTGTTCCCGGACAGAAGCTATATCAAAGTTACGGGCAGGTTTATCAATGGCAGTCCTGATCGCAATTCCATGCTTCATTGGAATAACGTGGCTACCCATGCCAATGATTCTTATCAGATTCTCTTCCCGGAGAGTGCTACTGTCGGCATGTTCCATCATAAACTCAGTCACATTCATTGGCCGATTGCAAATGAACCATACAAAGGGAATGAGGATTTTGTCGGAGTTGACGTAAGTTTCTGGAAGAATCTGCCTTCTTTGAAAGGTGATTCCGTATTCATTTATGATTTTCAGGATGACTGGTTGGGTGGCTATGATTATTCAGTCGATGCCGGGACGATCCTTGTTGGCGACCACAATATCAACAAAGGCGGAAAATTCTGGACTTGGGGAAATAAGGCTTACGGGCATGCGTGGGATTGTGTAACTTTGACGGACGAAGATGGCCCGTATGTTGAGTTGATGACATCGGCTTATTCCGACAACCAGCCGGATTATTGTTGGATCAATCCGGGTGAGACGAAGGAGTTCACAGCATATTGGTATGGGGTCCATGATATGAAGGGCAAGCAGCTGGAAGATGTACAAACTTCGGATAGAGTGTGTCTAAGAGGGAACCAAGAGGCGACCGTGAACCTTGAAATATCCGGTAATGGAGAAATCCACTTGGCAGCGATCACTACCCGAAGGTATCCAGATGCTATTCTCAAGTTGACCGCTGAGGGCAGGGAAATATACAGTAAAGTCGTCTCCATTTCTCCGGACAAACCTTTCTCGGATTGGATCCAAGTCGATTCGTCCTTGGTTTCGGATCCCACCCAGCTCACAGTAGGCCTTTACTCTTCCAGCAATGAGTTGTTGATCGAGCATCATCAAATAATTCATGATATCAATACCCCTCTTCCTGCGGATCTCAAACCTGTGAATCCTGATCCACGAAGCATCCCGAATTCGGAGGAGTGCTACTACATAGGGATGCGTAACCTGCAGTTCCATCAGGCGCATGTGAATCCAAATGACTATTTCGAGGAAGTATTGCGTCGTGACCCGTTGGATGTCAGGAGTAACACCCAAATGGGAATCTATTATCGCAAGGCAGGAGATTTCGAAAAGGCAAAGAAGTACTTGAGGACTGCAATATCCCGCCAGACAGCCAACTATACGCGTCCTTCCGATGGGGAGGCAATGTACAACCTTGGACTTGTCCTCAAGTCTGAAGGCCTTTGGAAAGCCGCTATCGACACTCTTTACAGGGCTGTCTGGGATTATGAATATGCTTCAGCCGGCTATTATCAATTGGCGCAGATAAGCAGTATTACGGATAATCCCTCCAAATCGCTTGATGAAGCCAAGATGGCTGTTGATTATAACGGTAAGAACATTCCAGCAAAGAATTTATGTGTCACCCTCTTGCGTAAGTCTGGCGCGAAGGGAGAAGCGATAAGGGTCGCGAATGAAGTATTGGCAGAGCATCCTCTGGATTATTATTCAATGAGGGAATTGATGAAGATGGGTGCCGTTTCGCTTCAGGAGTTCAAGGACCTGCTTCGCGGGGAGAGTGAAAGCTACCTTGATTTGGCTGTAGGATACCTTGACAATGGCTTTGTGGAGGATTGCCGTGAGATCCTGGAAGAGTCTGAACAGGAGGAGCCCTCTCCGATCGTTGAGTATTATCTTGGATATCTCCTGGATATGGAAGGCGACGAGGAAGCTGCTAGAAGTATGTTCAAGATGGCCTCGGCTTCCGGAATCGATTATGTGTTCCCGTTCCGGCTTGAGACGGTAAAGCCTTTGACCAAGGCACTGGAGTATTTTCCAGAAGACCCTGTCACAGAGTACTACCTTGGTAATCTCTGGTACCAAAGGCGTCCTGAACTTGCGCGTGAAGCATGGGAGAAAGCTGTTGGATCCAACCCTCATTTTTCAATGGCATTGCGCAACCTTGGCTGGTATTGGAGATATAAGGATGAGAATCGTAGTTATAAAGATGACTCTGATTATAAAAAGGCGATAGACTATTATTCAAAGGCTATCGCGGAGGATCCGAGTGAAGCGATCTTCCTCACGGAATGTGATGAAATCATGGAACTTACGAATTCACCTCTGGCTGACAGGTATAAGCTATTCATGGGCAAAGATTCCATATGGGAGACCCGCTATGATTCGGAAATAAGGGCTGTCAAGCAGCAAATCCTGCATGGTGACTATGATGAGGCCTTCGCAAGACTGACTTCACGTTTTTATAGCAGACGCGAACATATCGATGACTTGCATGATATTTATGTTGATTTATGCCAGCTCATCGCATTCCAGGCGTGGAAGGAAGGAGATGACGCCAAAGCTCTTGAGTATCAGTTATTCTCATCGGAATATCCTGCTAACCAAGGCTATGCACATCTTGAATATTATGGAAGAGATGTGCAGGTCTATTATTACATAGGTCTTGCCTACGAGAAGGTAGGGGAAGTCGATAAAGCTATGGAGTGGTACGGCCGGGCTGCATCTTTAGAAGTTCACGATCCTGATGCACTGTATTTATTCGAGAAGGGGAAATCTTTGGAGAAACTGGGAAAAAGGAATGAAGCAAGACAACTTTACAAACATGCCTTGCATTGTGGCAGGAACCAAGTTACAGAAGGATATAATACTTTTTTCGAGAGTTTCGGAAGGGGACCGTATGATCAGGAAATCAATACTGTCGCCTACCTGACCCAGGCGATGGCTTTGAAGGGTCTTGGGCGGAATTCTGCTTCCCGGAGATTGTTTAAAAAATCCCTTGCTGAACGTAGTGACAATGTCTGGGCCAATTATTATTTGGGAAATCTTGACAAGGAATAGATGAAGCGGTTGGCATTTCATGAGGTTTTGACGGTATTGGTGACCTTTTGTGGATGTCTGTCGGCTCATGGACAGGCACTCGGGATAATCTGGTCCGAACCCAAGTATGTTGTCGATGGAGGTTATGCACGGGTGCATCGTCTGAATGACGGAAGTTTGATGATGGCCTTTGCGTCAGGTTCCAAAGGCAATATCTGTTTCAGCCAGGATAACGGGGATACATGGTCGCCGAAAAAAGCCGTATTCATTGAGACTGAATCGAATGGCAAGGGAGGCGTCAATGTCTCCAATAGCGAGTTCACTCAGTTGAGGAGCGATAACCCTTGCCACCCAGACCGGATTATATATGCGGCGAACCTGCGTCCCAAAAACAATCGCAGTTCCGTCATCCCTTATTCGATCGCTGTAATAAAGTCAGATGATGGCGGGAAGACATGGAGTGCCATTGAAGTAATCTATTCTTCAAAGACATGGAACAGCGATGTGGTAAGAGGATGTTATGAACCTTTTGTGCTTGAACTTCCCGATGGTACTGTGCAAGTGTATTTTGCAGATGAAACCCCATATTATGCGGCTGGTACTGAGTTCCAGAATATTTCTGTGATTGAGTCTCATGATGGTGGTGATACTTGGGGAGAGGCTCGGATAGTCTGCTATACTGAAGGATTTAGGGACGGGATGCCTGTAGGTACAGTCGTAGGCGAAACGATATTCCTTGCTGTCGAGGCGATTGGCAACAATGTCAGGTTCCACCCCGAGATCGTTTCTTCAGATGTGAACGACAGTTGGTCCCAAATAGTTTATGGTGAATCGGAGAACCGCTTCAATCCTCTTGAGATCCATTTGGATAGTGAGAATATTTATGCAGGTGCCCCATACCTGATCCAGACAGAAAATTATCTTGTGCTCTCCTACCAAAGTTCGGAAGGGGCTGAAGAACCGAATACCAAGCACTCCACCATGGAAGTACAGCTTTGTCCCAAGGATGAGATCAAGGACGGGCGGTTCTTGACCATGAGATCACCTTCCAGGCCTTTGATAGGACTGGATCAGACTGTAGACAAGGCTTTATGGAACGCTCTCTGTGACCTTGGCAATGATGAAATCCTGGCTATATCGCAGTGGAACTCATCAATTTATGTCACGCGAGGTAAAATAGTGGGCGCTTCAGACCTATAGGAACGCGGCGCCGACGAGGCCGGCATCGGTGCCCAGGATGGCGGGGATGACTTCGTGAACACCTATTTGTTCAGCTCCGAAAGTTGATTCCGCGAGTTTCTGGTTCAGCGGGACGAAGAGTTGGTCTCCGGCATTCGACACGCCGCCTCCGAGGATTATGGACTCTGGACGGAAGATGGTGATGAATGTTGACAATCCAGAGGCAAGCCTGGAAATATAATCCTCTACCAGGTCTGTTGCAACCTGGTCTCCCGCTGCGGCATGGAACACCATTCTGGCATCTATGACGTTCCTGTCCCCTCCACAAAGTTCCCCGATAAGGGAGCCCGGGGCCTTTTCAAGTGCCTCTCCGGCATGCCTTATCAGAGCAGTCGCTGAACAATATGACTCCAGGCAGCCTTTCTGGCCGCAGGTGCAAAGTTCTCCGTCATAGACGAGTTTGGTGTGGCCGAGTTCCGCTCCCATTCCGTCGGCCCCAGCATAAATCTTTCCGTCCAAAACTATCCCTCCTCCGACTCCGGTCCCCAGTGTGAGCATGATGACGTTCTTCCTGCCCTTTGCAGCTCCGGCCAAAGTCTCACCGAAAGCAGCGCAGTTCGCATCATTGTCGATCTTCAAGGGCAGAGGCAGCCTTCCTTAAAGGTAGTCGTAGATCGGAACGTTCTTCCATCCGAAACAATTGGCGTGGACGAGCATCCTGGTCGATGGGTTGACGCAACTTGGCATCCCGATTCCCCATGAAGCTATATCTTCCATAGGGATCCCTGACTGTCCGACTGCCATGGTGCAGCACCTGACCATGTCATCGGTTATTTCTTCGATGCTCCTGCCGGCTCCGGATGGGATATTGGCCTTCGAGATGACTGTGAAATCTTCTCCTATCACTCCAGCAGTCATGCTAGTCCCTCCTACGTCGAGACCCAGACGGTATTTCCCTGTTCCCATGAGTCTATCTTGCATCTGTCGGGAGTGATATTCCGTTTTCGTTGAAGGCTTCTATCGAGAAATGATATTCCTGGTCCACGGCAAGGCTCCTGATGACGAGTGAATCGACTCCGTAGACGAGCCAGGAGTTGTAAAGTTTGTCCTTTGATATTCCCCAGCGGATGTTGTAGCCCTGGGCTCCTTCGACCGCTTCCCACCTGAGGGTGGCATCCCTCCTGTCGGTTTCCCTCGTGGCCGTGAAGCCTTTCACCGCTTCCGGTTCTTCTCCTCTTCCAAGACCGAATATCCTGATTTCCGAGATTGCCAGTGACTCGGAAGGGACTTTGACGTTGCTGTACCTGACGTACCTTGCATCTACGCTGCGCGGGAGCTGGATGTAGGCGTTCGGGGCGTCGATGTCACTGTTCCGACGGTCCACTGCTGTAGTCCACTTTTCTCCGTCGAGAGATGTCTCGATGGAGAATCTGTGGCAGAGGCCCGGCAGGCGGCCGTAGAGGCCTGCCTTATGGTCGTAATAGTTGATCTGAATTGCTTTTACGTCGCAGGTGTCTTCCAGGTCGATGAGCACCCATTCCTTGTCGGAATTGGTCTCCGCCAGCCAGTAGGACTTGCAGTTCTCGTCGGTCAGGTTCCTGGCCTTGAAATCCTTGGAGGTCTCGGGCCTGTTCCATTCATCGAAACCTTCCGCCTGTTCTGCGCGACCTTCCTGGAAACTTGACACGCTGACAGGCTTGCCGTATGAAAGCAGCATCCAGCCCGTGAAAGTTCCCTTCAGGCCCGGTTCGCTCGGAGCGAAGTGCGGATAGTCTCCATATTCATTGTTGCAGTACATGATGCCGTCTTCGTCGAAGAAGGTTGGGAAGGCGCAGATCCTGCGCTCCCAGTTGACGGTTGCGGAAAGGGACATAGTCCCATAGTGCCATAACTGGCCGCCGGGGCCCTCCACGGTGCTGCCGTGTCCCGCTCCGTTCATGAACCCTCCCGGCTTGTAGCAGACCGGGTTATGGGCTTGATAGGAATATGGTCCCAGAGGGTTGTCGGCCACATAGACTCCGTCGCCATAGACGTTGAATTCAGTGCCGGGTGCGGCGTACTGCATGTAGTACTTCCCATCGTGCTTTGTCAGCCACGGACCTTCGATGTAGGCCTTGATCTTTGTGTCGCCGTGATTCTCTCCGAACCTTTCCCATCCGTGGATTCCGCCGTCCGCATTGAACAGCGGAACCGTCTCGCTTTCTACCAGGAAGCGGTCCTTCATGTTGAGTTTCTTGCCTCGTATCGGGAACACGTTCGAGGAGCCCCAGAACATGTAGGCCTGGCCGTCGTCGTCGATGAACAGGTCCGGGTCCTGGAGATCGTCCAGGAAGGCCGGAACCGGCTTCCATTTTCCGTGGGCCGGGTCGTCTGAATACATTATGGCCATGTTTCCGCTCGGGTCTCCGGCCACATAAAGGAGGGAATCCTTGTAGTTGTGGGCCGCGGGGGCGTTGCTGCCCTGAGGGTACCAGTAGCTCTTAGGCTCGATGAACTTCCAGTTGGTGAGGTCTGTCGAGTGCCAGTAGCCGTAGCTGCGAGTGACGAACATGTAGTATTCCCCCCTGAACTCCACCACTGCCGGGTCGGCTCCGGACCTGTAGGAAAGGTTCCTGGCGGAGTTGTAGGTCATGTAGGTGTAGTCGATGTCTATCGGGTTGCAGTAAGTCGCCGGCTGCACTTCCGGCGCCTGCTTCCCGCCGCTGCAGCCTGCTAGTGCCAGCAGGAGGAGGGCTGCTGATATTCTTCTCATCTTAGATTTGCGGTGTGTAGGTGAATCCGAGTTTGTCGAGGGCGGTCTTGACCTCGGGAGCTCCCATGAAGAGCTTCCAGAGGAGTCCGGTGCGGTGGTTCTCTATCATCGGGGCTATGGTGCACTGGTCGATTGCGAGATAGCGCATCGGGTACCAGTGTTTCTCTGCGCAGAACGCGTCGTAGAAGCCGTATTTGCCCCAGACGGCACTCATGTCGAAGTAGAAGTGCTTGAGGGCTGCCATCGACTCTTCCGGGGTATATGGGAACGAGCTGAGGGCTGCGGTTGGGGTGATGACTCCGAGATCGGTAGTGTAAGGCTGGTGGGCTGCATATCCGTCAGGGGAATAACTGGCGGTGAGTCCCCAGCAGTTCTCTCCGTAGCCTTCGTGGTGGAGTGGGTTCCGGACGCAGTAGAGATAGTCGGTCCTGGCGTGGTTGCAGACCAGCTGCCAGTAGTCGGCGTACTTGTCCTTGAGGCCCTTCGGGCAGAGTCCGATGTAGGAATAGTGGGACCAGAAAAGAGGCCCGCCGTGCTGCGGATTGCCGTTGTATTTGAGCACAAGCGGCAGACCCATGAATTCCACTTCGCTCACGATGTCTCCGCCTCTTGCCCAGCATTTGTGGTAGGCTTCCGGGTCGATCGGATGGGTAGGGGAGCTAGCCCCCATAATGTATGTGATCAGGCATTCGTTGTATCCTTCAAGGGCAAAGTTCTTGACCCACTGGTAGTTAGGACTCCAATGCCAGTACAGCTTGTCCGTCGTGCCCTTTTGGTACCAGTCCCATTCGATTCCGTTCAGGAGTCCGGTGATGTCGGAGGCGAGTTTCTTCTCGGCCTCGCTGCCATCCTTGATGTATTCCCTGACAATCATGAGGCCCTGGGCGAGGAAGGCGGTTTCCACGAGGTCGCCGCCGTCGTCGTCCGTCCCGAATGGCTTGACCGTTCCGTCGGCATCTTTGAGCCAGTGCGGCCAGGCTCCGTGGAATCGGTCTGCCTTTCCGAGGAAGTCCACGATCTTGGCAAGGCGGGCGACTCCTTCTTCGCGGGTGATGAACTTGCGCTCCATCGCCACCACGATGCCGGCCAGGCCGAAGCCGCTGCCGCCCGTGGTCACCACATCGGCATCGTTCTGAGGATATTCACCATCCATGTGGATGCGTTCCGGCGCGAGGCCGGAGACCTTTCCGGCTCCTTCCCACATATAGTTGAAATGGGCTTTCTGAATATAGTCCAGGAATTCGTCATCATCCTTGAACTGTGATTCCGGGTGTTCCGGATCCCCGCTGATGCTGTTGCTGCCGTTGCTATGGCATCCAACCATAGTGATGGCAGCTATCATCACCGCTGCAGCTGTGAATATCCTTTTCATATCCTTACTTTATTGCGTTCAGTCTTTCGAGGCCAGCCTTCACGTCCGGATGGCTCATGAAGAGTTCCCATATTTTCCCGGTGCGGTAGTTTTCGATCATCACCACCGAAGGTCCCTGGTTCAGGCCCATGTAGATAGGGGAGACCCAGTTCAGGGTTGGGTTATAGGCGTCATAGAAGCCGTAAGGGCCCCAGAGGTATCTGCCATATTCCCTGTACATCTTCTTCATTGCCTTCAGGGAGGCTTCCGGGGTGTATGGCATCGAGGCAAGGGCTCCTGTCGGGGCTATGGTTCCGTCGTCCTGATGTGCCATAGGCTCGTGGGCGCAGTATCTCCAGACGCCGTCGCATGCTGTCAGGCCCCAGAAATCCTCGCCGTAGCCTTCGTAACCCTGAGGGTTGGCGATGCAGTAGCGGAGATTGATTTCGGCGATGTTCCTGTTATTCTCGAAGTAGTTTGTCCACCGGTCCGTAAGGGCATGAGGGTCGAAGCCCTGGAAGGAATAGTGGGTGAAGAACAGAGGTCCTCCGTTGGATACTCCTACGTCCAGTTTCACCCCGAAGAAGGTGTTGCCGTTCCAGTAGTCTTTGCCTTCCGGACGCTCGCTCCATGCCATGCGGTATTCCTGTGCGTATTCGTCAGGGCTCGCCCAGCCTGTGTAGTACATTTCAGGCTCGACGGCGTGGGTTGGGGACATTATGGCGAGGAGGTAGGTGATCATCGTTTCGTTCCAGCCGATGAGCCTGTGGTTGATGATCCACTCCTTGTCAGGTGACCAGTGCCAGTAGAGGAACGGGCTGTCCGGGTAGCGCTTGTACCAGTCCCATTCTATTCCTTCCCAGATGGAGTCTATCCGCTCGCGGATGGTGTTTTCCTTCTCGTTCTCTCCATTGAAGTACTGCCTTGCGGCAAGAAGTCCCTGGGTCATGAAGGAGGTCTCCACGAGGTCTCCGCCGTTGTCCCTCGGCCCGAAGAACGGCACGGTCTTTCCTGTGCGTCCGTCCATGAAGTGCGAAAAGGCTCCGTGGTGCTTCTCTGCCTTCGTGAGGAAGTCCGTGATCCTGAGGAACCTGTCGGCAGCCTGATCACGGGTGATGAAACCGCGCTCCACGCCCACCAGGATGGTCATCATTCCGAATCCCGAGGCTCCGGTGGCAATCATGTAGTCGTGTCCCGGAGTGTTCTCGAGGGAGAGGCCGCTGTGGGGATCGTTGGCCTCCCAGTAGAATCTGAACTGGGCTTCCTGGACCATGTCCATAAGCTGCTCGTCGGTCATCTCTCCTGTGGTCTTGCATTTTACGGCCTTCGAAAGCTTGCCTTCGTTGCCGGCAAAGTCCACGGCGCTGACACGGTAGCTCCTTTCTGTGTCCGTGGTGCCGAGGTAGTCGGTGTAGCGGTCGTCCCACCTGTTTGCGATGCCGATCTTCTTCCAGTTCTTTCCATCGGTGCTGGAATAGACGTTGTAGAAATCGACAGCCGGGTCGCCGAGCTTTGTGAACCTGAAGTCAATGTGCCTTTCAAAGCCTTCAATCTCAGTTATTTCCGGAGCCTTCAGGGATTCCGCGGCAGGGTCTTCAACCTTCAGCATCCTGATGTCGTCCAGGTAGATGGTGTTGCTGCCCTTGGTTTCACCTTGGCTGAACACTACGGCTGTCTTGTAGAGGTCGCGGTAGCTTCTTTCGACTTCTTCCGTGTTCTCTACCGACTTGAATGAGATGTCGAATCCTTCAAGGTCTCCGAGCGGGATGCTGACCTGAATCCACCCGTCGCGCTCTCCGGCGATGTACTTGGACATCGGGACAGCTTCGGTGGCGGTGCCGTTTCCCTTCCTGAAGGATACTGCAGGGAGGTTCTCCCTGTTTTCGGTTTTGACCAACATCTTGAGGCAGTCGGGGACGAGCATATTCTCCTGTCCGCGGAGCTGTTCGTACTGGACTTCTGCTTCCCAGTTTCCGTCCTCTGAGGAGAAATAGCTGAGTTTCAGTGAATTGCCTGGGCTGTAGCTTTCCTCTTCGGAAAGGGGGATCTTGCCTTTGACGTTTTCGACTGTGGAGGCTCCTTCCTGCCGGACGTTAGAATGGTAGAGGTAGCCGTCTGTCCGGCCGTTTCGGAAATAGACGGTTTCGTAGACGGTTTCCTCGGTCGGGAGGACGGTCGGGCTGTCGTTTGAGCCGCAGGAGCACAGGACCGCTCCTGCCGCAATCATTGCGAATAATTTGCAGTTCATCTTATGGCTGTTTTATTCGAGGTTGAAAGTCTCTTTGTTGGTCGTCCTGCTGTCGCCTCCGATGAAGACATTGTACTCACCAGGCTCAGCGCTGCACTTGAGCTGGTCGTCGAAGTGGAGGAGCAAGTCGGTGGTGATGTCGAAGGAGACGGTCTTGGACTCTCCTGCTGAAAGTTCCACCTTCTGGAATCCCTTCAGTTCGCGTACCGGGCGGGTAGTGGATCCCACGATGTCCTGGATGTACATCTGGACGACTTCCTTGCCTGCGACCTTGCCGGTGTTAGTGACTGTCACGGTGGCTGTGATGGTGTCGTTGCCGTCGGAGGACTTCCTGTTCAGTGTGACAGGGGAATATTCAAAGGTGGTGTAGCTGAGGCCGTAGCCGAACGGGTAGAGCGGGTCGTTGTCCACGTCGAGGTAGTTCGAGCGGAACTTTTCGAACCAGTGGCCTTCCTCGAGCGGACGGCCGGTGTTCTTGTGCGCGTAATATAAAGGAATCTGGCCGACGTTCTTAGGGAAGGTCATCGTGAGCTTGCCGCAAGGGTTGACGTCTCCGAAGAGTACGTCTGGGATCGCGTAGGCTGCCTCGGAACCTCCGAACCAGACGTCGAGAATGGCCGGAACGTTCTCGGATTCCCACTGGATGGTGAGAGGGCGGCCGTTGAAGAGCACCAGGACTACCGGCTTGCCGGTAGTAAGGAGGGCTCTTAGGAGACGTTGCTGGGCGTCGGGGATGCCGATCTCGGAACGGCTGGAAGATTCTCCGCTCATCTCGGAGGCTTCTCCCAGGGCTGCGACTATTACGTCGGCCCTCGCTGCTGTCCTGATGGCTTCGGTGAGCATTTCCTGAGGACTGCGTCCGTCGCGGTTCATGCCGCGGCCGAACATCGTGGCTCTTTCTTCGTATTTTTCATCATCCATGAGGTTGCTGCCTTTGGCGTAGAGGAAGTTGACCTTGTCTCCGAGGGTTTCCTTGAGGCCTTCGAGCAGGGAGTGGGCTTCGTTGTGCTTGGCTGCCACGCTCCAGGTTCCCGGCATGTTCTCGCGGGTGTCGGCGAGAGGGCCGATGACGGCGACGGTGCCTTTCTTGTCGAGAGGGAGGAGATTTCCTTCGTTCTTGAGGAGGACGAAACTCTCTGCGGCTATCTTGCGGGCCACAGCACGGTTTTCGTTGGTGTAGATGCTCGTGGCAGCCCTCTGGGGGTCGCAGTATTTGTATGGATCATCGAATAGGCCGAGCTTGTATTTGGCCTCGAGGATGCGCCTGCAGGCCTGGTCGAGGGTCTTAATCGAGATCTTTCCGTCGTCGATGGCTTTGTGGAGATGCTGGAAGAAGCCTTCGCTGACCATATCCATGTCAACTCCTGCCTCCAGGGCCCTGAGGCTGACGGTTTCGAAGTCGCCGATTCCGTGGGCTATCATCTCGAATATTCCTGTGTAGTCGGTCACAACGAAACCCCCGAACCCCCACTGGTCTCTGAGGACGTCCTGCATCAGCCACTTGTTGCCGGTGGCCGGGACTCCGTCGATTTCATTGAAGGAGACCATCACGCTGCCGGCTCCGGCATCGACCGCCGCCTTGTACGGTGGGAAATATTCATTGTACATCCTGGTCTTGCTCATGTCCACGGTGTTGTAGTCGCGTCCGGCTTCGGCAGCTCCGTAGAGGGCGAAGTGCTTGACGCAGGCCATGATCTGGTCGTTGGACTGGAGCTGGGTTGCCTTGTCGGCTCCCTGGTAGCCTCTTACCATAGCGGCTGCAATCTGGCTGCTCAGGAACGGATCCTCTCCGTTCCCCTCGCTGACGCGTCCCCATCTCGGGTCCCTGGCGAGGTCCACCATCGGGCTGAAAGTCCAGCAGATACCGTCCGAACTGGCCTCGACTGCGGCGATGTGGGCGGATTCCTCGACTGCTTCAATATCCCAGGTGCAAGAGAGTCCGAGAGGGATAGGGAATACGGTTTCGTAGCCGTGGATTACGTCCATCCCGAAGATGAGCGGAATTCCCAGGCGGGATTCTTCGACTGCGATGCGCTGCACCTCGCGGATCTTTTCCACGCCCTTGAGATTGAACAGGCCGCCGACTTCTCCATTGCGGATCCTGTCTGCTCCGGCGTTGCTGCCGGCCTGTCCGGTGACGATTTCACCGGTCACAGGGAGGTTGAGCTGTCCGATCTTCTCGTCGATGGTCATCTTGGACATCAGGTTCGAGATGAAGGAGTCCATCTTCTTTTCTGTGCTTTTCTGAGACTGACCTGAGCATCCTGCAAGAAGGATGGCGGCTGCCGCTGCGGCAAATAGTGTTTTCGCTGTGGTCTTCATATGATTTTGCTTTGTTTTGTTTCTCTCTGCATAAAAATATATTTATATGGCGGTAAGATGAAAAATAGGCCTACGGTTTATATACGTTGACGAAAACGTAGTGAAAAAGTACCCACTTTTTCCGGTCGCGTAATCGTAAAGTAGTCCTATTGTTTCGTTTTATATAAAGGACGGATAAATTTGCGTCGACACGGAAATTAAAGCATTAAAACAATATCAATTCCTTTCTACAACACTTTATGAAACAAAAACTGATTTTGTGTCTCTGCATGATCCTGGCATCGACAGCAATGTTCGCCCAGAATCTTACCGTACAGGGTACGGTAACAGAGCAGGCCACGGGCTATCCGGCTCTTGGAACCAGCATCCAGGTGAAGGGTACCACAAACGGTACTGTCGCCGACATGGATGGCAACTATCTGATCAGCAACGTTCCAAGCAACGCTGTTCTCGTATTCAGCGCTATCGGCATGGCTACGCAGGAGATTCCTGTAGGCGGCCGTTCCTCCATCAACGTTGCCCTTGTCGAGGATCACCTCATGCTTGATGAGACAGTCGTTATCGGTTACGGTACAGCTAAGAGCAAGGACCTCACCGGTTCGATCGCTTCCGTTAAGGCAGACGAGATCGTCTCGACTCCTATTTCCAGCCCTATGGGTGCTCTCCAGGGCAAGGTCGCTGGTGTCCAGGTCGTGAATTCAGGCGCTCCTGGTTCCACTCCTATCGTCCGCGTGCGTGGTGTCGGATCCTTCGATTCCGGTTATCAGGGACCTCTCTATGTCGTGGACGGAATGTTCTTCGACAACATCGACTTCCTTGACAATACCAACATCGAGTCCATCACCGTCCTGAAGGATGCATCTTCCGCAGCTATCTACGGTGTACGTGCAGCTAACGGTGTCATCCTCGTCACCACCAAGAACGGTGTCAAGGGCCAGACCAAGCTTACCTATGACGGTTACTATGGTGTGCAGAAGGCTACCAACCTCATCAAGCTCGCCAACTCCGCCCAGTACGCTTCATTGATGAAGGAATATGGCGACCTTACTTCCGTCAACGAGTCCATCAGGCTCTGGGGCGGCAGCAACGGCGTTCCTTCCACCGACACCGACTGGTACGATGAACTCCTCGGGATCGGTACCGTCACCAATCACAGCATCAATCTCTCCGGTTCAGGCGAGAAGGCTTCCTATGTTCTCGGCGTCAGCTACTATGGACAGGACGGTATCATGAAGGCTCCTAGCAATTATAAGAGGTATAACATCATCAGCAAGGGAGACTACACTCCTTACAACTGGCTCAGGCTCGGTGCCAACATCACCGTCAGCAACGGAACCAACGTCAACGGTCGGAACTCTGCTTTCCGCAGCGCATTCATCCTCCCTTCATTTATCCCTGTATATGACCAGAACAACGCGGAGGCTTTCCCTGAGAAGTACGGCTCTCCTGTCGCAGTAGGTCTCACCAGCGGTTATTTCTCCAACCCGGTCGGTCTTGCCGACTACTACGATGTCAAGTCCACCAACCTCCGCGTCTTGCCTTCAGTCTATGCAGAGGTCTCCTTCATTCCGGAGAAACTCAAGTACAAGTTCGCAGCAGCCCAGGAATATAACCTCCTGAACTCCCGCACATATTCTCCTGTGTTCTGGATTTCTTCCAGCGACAACAATGCGAACAACTCCCTGACCAAGACCACTGGTTTCAATTACAACACCATCATCGACAACACCCTGACCTACACCGACAGGTTCGGAAAGCACGGTCTTACATTGATGGGTGGCCAGTCTGTCCGTTACGAGAACTACAGGATGATGAGTTCCACCACCAAGGACCTCCAGGGTGACGGAACCGAGCCTTATCTCTATATCTCCCTCGGTGACCCTTCCAAGGCTACCACTACCGACTACGGCACAAGCTACAGGGGAATCTCCTTCTTCGGCCGTGCAAGCTATGACTATGACGGCAAGTACCTCGCCAGCGTAACGATGCGTTGCGACGGTTCCAGCAAGTACCAGGAGAAGTGGGGTTACTTCCCATCCGTTGGTCTAGGCTGGGTCGTTTCCCAGGAGCCTTGGATGCAGAACCAGCACATCCTTGATTATCTCAAGCTGCGCGCAAGCTGGGGTCTCCTCGGTAATGACAAGGAGCCTGCAAGCGACGGATTCGCTGGCATGGAAGCCGGTTACAACTACGGATTCAACAACTCCGGTTACAGCGGAATCGTCCTTAAGAACACCTTCAGCTGGCTGAAGTGGGAGGTTGTACGTGAAATCAACGTCGGAGCATCCTTCTCCACCTTGGACGGCCGTCTGACCGGTGACATCGACTGGTACAACCGTCTGACCAACAACGCTGTCGTCACCAACACCATCCCTGTCACGATGGAGACCGTCCTCGCCAACTCAGGTAAGATCCTCAACAGGGGTCTCGAGCTCGAACTTGGCTGGCACGACCGCGCAGGTGACTTCTCCTACGGGATCAACCTCAACGCTACGACCCTCCACAACGAGGTCAAGGCCATCCAGGGTGACGAAGTAGACTACATCCTCACCGGTACTGCAGAGTTCCGCCAGATCATGAAGGTGGGACATCCAATGAACTCCTACTATGGCTACAAGACCGACGGAATCTGGTCTTCTGACTCTGAAATCACTTCTGCCGGCCAGCTTGCTGCCGATCAGGGTGCACAGGTAGGTTACCTGAAGTATGTCGATGCCAATGGTGACGGCCGCTTCAATTCTGAGGACCGTACCTTCCTTGGTTCTCCATATCCTAAGTTCACCTACGGTGGTGACATCAACCTCGGTTGGAGGAACTGGGACTTCGGCATGACCTTCTACGGTGTCAACGGAATCCAGCTCTGCAATGCCAAGATGGCGATGCGTTACTGGGCCGGTGCTTCCATGAACTTCACCTCTGCGTTCGCCGAGGATCACTGGACCACCAGCAACACTTCCAGCAAGAACCCTTCAGTGGCAGGTCTCCTTGCCGCTGCCAATGGTAACATCAACGACTACTTCATCGAGGACGGAAGCTATTTCCAGATCCAGACTCTCCAGCTTGGCTACAACTTCAGGAAGCTTTGGGACAAGATCGACGCCCGCGTCTACTTCCTCGCCCAGAACCCTCTGACTGTGTTCAAGTACAATGGTTACACACCTGAAATTCCGGACGCTACCGGCCTTGACAGGGAGACTTACCCTATGGCCCGTACCTTCAGCCTCGGTGTCAGGATCAGCTATTAATTTTAAGGAGGACAACATTATGAAGAATATTATAAAGCTCGCCCTTGCAACTGCAGCTGCAGCCCTCATGCTCCCATCCTGCAATGAGTGGATTGATATTCCTGTAGAGGCCACCGTCCCTGCCGAGACCATTGACTACACCAGGCAGGAAGGAATCCAGGAACTCGTGACCGGTAGCTACCGCAGGTTCATGACCCAGGGAATCGCCGAGTGGGAGATCGTCATGATTCTCGGTATCCGTGGAGACGACCTCGATAAGGGTACCAACCCTAGCGACCAGGCAGACTTCAACGATTTCAACGCTTACAACTATTCCAACGCTGCTTCATTCTGGGCTCTCGGTAACACCTGGAACATGATGTATGCTGCTATTTCAGACTACAACGAGGCTCTCGAGGCTCTTCCTGAGTTCACTCAGAGCGGGGCCAGCCAGGCCACCATCAACGAGGCCATCGCCCAGGTGACCGTTCTCCGTGACTACTACTATTTCCGTCTTGCACGTATCTTCGGAGACATTCCTGTCTTCTTCAAGAATGCTGACAAGAACGGTATCAAGAAGACCCAGCACGACAAGGTCATCGCCAGGCTTCTCGAAGATGTCATTGCAGTAGCAGAGGATCTCAAGGACTGCAAGCCTAACGAGCATCCGCTCAAGGGTTCCGTTACCAAGTACACCGCATATGCTGTCATCGCTAAGCTCGCAGCTGAGATCCAGGACTATGACACCGTCCTCAGCTACACCGACAAGATCATCAGCAAGTACGGCAACGCCCTCTATCCTGACTATCATTACCTCTTCACCAGCCAGGCCAACCTCTGCGACGAGAACCTTCTCGAGGCTCAGAGGCCTGCACGTCTCTCCGAGGCCAATCCTTGGACGGGTTACACTGACTTCCAGGGCCCTGGCGCAACCATCACTACCAAGGACGGTGCATCGATGGGCGGTGGCTGGTCATTCTTCTGCCCGACCGACAAGATCGTCAACCTGATGAAGAGCCGTGGTGAGACCGTCCGTCTCGAGACCGACGTCATCAATGGCGGCGAGGACACCTGGTACGGCGACCATGTGGGAACCAACGTGTTCAGCAACAGGTGGAACGGAAAGGTTTACAACCCATCAGGCCTTTGCTATGAGCTGGCTTGGGGCAATGATGTCAACGTCCGTGTCATCCGTTATGCCGACATCCTCCTCCTCGCTTCCGAGGCCAGGGTCAAGAAGGGACAGAACGGTGACCAGTACTACAACTGGGTCCGTGCTCGTGCCAACATGCCTACCAAGACCAACGTGACCTTCGAGGAGATCATGGAGGAGCGCTTCGTGGAGCTTTGCTTCGAGAACGGTGAGCGTTTCTACGACCTCGTCCGTACCGGTCTGGCAGCCAAGGAACTTGCTTCCGAGGGCTACGACGACACCAAGAAGTACTTCCCGATTCCGCAGACCGTGCTTGACGCTACGGCTACGATGAACGATCCGGCTGAATAAACGCTTTTTTTACTCATAAACAAGAATGGGCCTGGCTGGCACTTCGCCGGTCAGGCCCTTTCAATTAAACGACCGACTAATGAGAAAGGTAATTTTCATATTTACTTTGGCCGCTTTGCTGGCAGTCTCTTGCCAGACAGGGGAAAAGGAATATGCCTGCGAGGAACCTATCAAGCCTGTGGGCATAGTAAGCGGCCTCAGCAATGACGATCTACTGGAACTTGTCCAGAAACAGACTTTCAGGTTCTTCTGGGATTTCGGGCATCCGGTTTCAGGACTTGCGCGTGAGCGCAGCAATACCGTCAAGGGTGCATATTATTGGGACTATATCAATGAGGCCTGGGACAGGCCTAACTTTTCCGAGCATACCTATGGCCCAGAGTCGATCGCAGTCGGAGGTAGCGGTTTCGGAATTATGGCTATGACAGTAGCTGTCGAGAGAGGCTGGATAACTAGGGAAGCCGCCTTGAACAGACTTCACAAGATAGTCGAGTTTCTCCTTCAGGCAGAGACCTTCCACGGTGCGTATCCTCACTTTATGAACGGCGAGACCGGAAAGCCAATCACATTCGGCCGCCAGGACGATGGAGCCGACATAGTCGAGACCTCGTACCTGATGATGGGGCTCTTGACCGCACGGGAATATTTTAACGGTGATACTCCTATCGAGCAGTATCTCAGGGGCAAGATCACGCAGATGTGGGAGACTGTCAACTGGTCATGGTTCGAGAAAGACGGCAAACTTTTCTGGCACTGGGCTCCGAACCATGGTTTTGACATGAACTTCCCGATTTACGGATGGAACGAATGCCTGATCACTTACATCATGGCTGCTTCCTCACCTCTTTTCCCTATATCCAAGGATGTGTATGAAAGTTGCTGGAAGGCCGGCGAAGGCTACAGGAACACAAAGGAGCATTACGGAATAACATCTCCTCTTGGAGACTGGGGCGAGAGCCTTTGCGGCCCTCTCTTCTTCGAGCATTACACTTTTCAGGGTATCGATCCTAACGGCCTGGTTGACGAAGAAGGAGTGCACTATTTCGAACAGGGGAGAGCGCATACGCTCCTACACAGGGCATATGCTATCGCCAATCCGGACAACCACAAGGGTTACGGAGCAAACTGCTGGGGCTTCACCGCAGGCGACAGTAACAAGGGTTATGTGGCTCATGATCCGGGCACCGATCTCGGTGTGATCCAGCCTACCGCCGCTCTCAGTTCGTTCCCTTACACGCCGGAGGAGTCCTTGGAAGTGCTCAAGCACCTCTATTATGAACTCGGCGACACCGTTTGGGGTGAATATGGTTTCGTGGATGGATTCAACCCGGAAACCGGCTGGGCTTCGAACACCTGGCTCGCTATAGATGAGGGCCCTATAGTTAATATGATCGAGAACTACCGCACTGGGATGCTATGGAAATTGTTCATGAATATCCCTGACATCCAACGTGGCCTCACCAGACTTGGATTCAACAGCCCATATATCAAATAATCCTGAGTCAGATCTCCAGATCGGCTATTATCGGATAATGGTCTGAGAAGTCGGCCTTGCGGTCGACTTTTATTTTTTCTACCTGTATATCAGGGGAATATAGCAGGTGGTCCAGCCGGAATCGAAGGATCCCTTTCTTGAAAGTGAATCCCGGTCCGGAGCCATGCGTCCACCAGGCATTCCGGAGACCATATTCCTGAAGTCCCCTGAGAGTGGGGGAGCCGGACAGGTCGTTGAGGTCGCCGCAAATTATCATAGGAGTCGAGACCGTATCCAGCGCCGGGCATATCGTCTCCAGTTCTTTTTCGCGCAGGTCGTATCCCCGCTTGATTCCGTAATGGCTGCTCGTGAAGTGGAGGTGGACCAGGGTGACGTCCGTTCCACCTATCTCCGCCGTGGCCATAACCATCCCGTCGCTGCCTTCCGCGACAGTCGGACTCGGAAGGCGCTTGACGTCCTTCAGTGGGAAGCGGCTGTAAAGAGTCAGTTCTTCCGGCTGCTTGCCGCTGGGGATCTGGTGGAAGACCCCGTACGGGTAAACCTTGGAGAGTGCGGTGTCCAGCTCGCGGTCCACATAGTAGAGGTTCTCCGGGAGGAACAGGATGTCGGCGTCCTGCGAGATAATGTAGTCGATGAAGGTCGAGTCGTGCTTGTGCTGGAACCTGTCCTCGGCGCAGGTGTTGTATTCGAATATCCTGATTCTGGTCCCGGTGGTGTCTATGCCTTCGCAGGACCTCCCGAACCTTAGCGGAATCTGCTGGGTGGCTGAATTGAGGATGGCCGCAGCCGCGAGGAATACGAGTGCCGCAAGCCATTTCTTCCTGAGCGCCAGGATTATGGCGAGGAAGCCCAGGAGACATATTACGGGTATGGCGAGAAGGATCGACATACCGCAAAGATACCAAACTTCTGATGGAAAATTCCGGGAGATTTGTTATTTTTGCAATCCTATACACATTCTGACCCGATGAAATCTTTCAGGGAACTGGTTGACTGGTATTTTTCCAAGAGGACGCTGCCGTATTGGTGCATCCTTCTCTTGGATTGTTGCATCATTCTCGGCAGCAGCATAGTGGTTTACTGGTTCTTTTTCCGGACGAACGCTCTGATTGCCAACTTCTGGCCACTGATGCGCACCATGCTCATATATGTCCTGGTCTGCATCATCTTCTTCAGGGTGTTCAGGACTTATTCGGGGATTCTCCGATATTCGTCCTTCACCGACCTGCTCCGTTTGGGAATGGCCATGGGGAGTGCGTTCCTTGTGGTACTTTTCATCCATTACCCTCTGAGCAACGTGGATCCTGCTTACCTGACTCCACTTGCAGCCCGCCATCTTTTGGTGATTTTCTTCAGTGCCACTGCGCTGATGTGGATGTACAGGATGCTCATCAAGTCGGTCTATGACACGTATTTCCGTACCGACGGAGCCAGGAACGTCTTTATCTACGGCATCCGCGCAGGCGGAATAGGCCTGGCTAAGAGTATCCGTGGCGAAAAGCCTGCCCAGTACAAGCTTAGGGGCTTCATCTCCCACGACCCGTCGTTGTCCGCAAAGCAGACCCATCTCCTCGGAGAGCCAATCTACGAAGTTGATGACGATCTCCCCAAGGTTCTGAAAGATAAAGGAATATATGCAGTTCTCGTGGCTCCGGGACGGATCAATGAATTCCGCGATGACATAGCCCTCCAGGATTACATTCTCGGTGCAGACGTCAAGATCCTCATTGCCCAGAATGCAGTGGAGTGGGGGCAGAATGAGCCGGGGAAGGCTGCGAACCTGAAGCCGGTTTCCATCGAAGACCTCCTGCCGAGGGATGAGATCCAGGTAGACCTTGAGTCCGTAAAGGCTGAACTTGCCGGCAAGAAGGTACTCGTGACCGGTTCCGCTGGCAGCATCGGCAGCGAGATAGTCCGCCAGGTCGCTTCTTTCGGCCCGGCCCAGATGATGCTGATCGATGCGGCCGAGAGTCCGCAGCACGACATCCGCCTGATGATGAAGCAGGAATTCCCTTATGTTCCTGCCCAGGTGATAGTGACTTCGATCACCAAGGCCGAGAGGATGGAACGACTGTTCGATTCCTTCAGGCCTGACTATGTCTTCCATGCCGCTGCATACAAGCACGTGCCGATGATGGAGGACAACCCTTCCGAGAGCGTTCAGAACAACGTCCTTGGTACCAAGGTGATAGCTGACCTGTCAGTGAAATACGGCGTCAAGAAATTCGTGATGATTTCCACGGACAAGGCTGTCAATCCTACAAATGTGATGGGTTGCTCCAAGAGGATCTGCGAGATCTACGTTCAGAGCTTGAATGCTGCGGAGAAGTCGGGTACTGTTGAAGGCTCTACTCATTTCGTTACCACACGTTTCGGTAACGTGCTCGGTTCCAACGGCTCTGTTATCCCTATCTTCGAGCGCCAGATCCGCGCCGGCGGCCCTGTTACGGTGACCGATCCTGACATCATCCGGTATTTCATGCTTATTCCGGAGGCCTGCAAGCTCGTGCTTGAGGCCGGAACGAAGGGCGAAGGCGGCGAGATATTCGTCTTCGACATGGGCAAGCCTGTCCGCATTGTCGATCTTGCGAAGAGGATGATTCAGCTCTCAGGCGCCGAAGGCATCGAAATCAAGTTTACCGGCCTGCGTGACGGCGAAAAGCTCTACGAGGAGCTCCTGAGCGACAAGGAGGGCACCAAGCCTTCGTTCCATGAGAAAATCCGTATCGCCAGCGTTCGTGAATATGACTATTCCTCCGTGAAGGAGCAAATCGACGAACTCATCGGCATAGCCGGGGAATATGACGATCTCAAGACTGTCGCCGCGATGAAGCGCATCGTCCCTGAATATGTCAGCAACCATTCCGCATTCTCCGTGCTGGACAAGAAGTAGGGATATGTGGCCGTTTTCCAGACACAAGTCAGTTCTCAAGTCCGGTGTCCTTCAGGGGATGACGGACTGCCACTCACATATACTCCCCGGTGTTGACGACGGCGTAAAGACCATGCGGGAGTCCCTTGCTATCCTGGACCGGTACGAGAAACTGGGGATAGGGAAAGTCTGGCTCACACCGCATGTGATGGAGGATATTCCCAACAAGCCTGTTTTCCTGAAAGAGCGCTTCGAGGAGCTTAAGGCAGCCTACAAGGGTGGTATCGAGCTGCATCTCGGTGCCGAAAACATGATAGACAACCTGTTCGAGGAGCGTCTCGCGGCCGGTGATCTGCTCACCGTCGGAGCCGACGGACGCCACCTGCTCGTGGAAACCTCATATTTCACACCGCCTTACGGCTTCTATGATACCGTAGAGGAGATAAAGCGTCTGGGGTATTATCCGATCCTTGCGCATCCGGAGAGGTATGTCTATATGGAGCAGAAGGACTATGAAAGACTCAAGGACATGAACGTCCTGTTCCAGATGAACCTGTTCTCCCTCGTCGGGATGTACGGGAAGGGTACCCAGCATGTCGCTCAGGAACTCCTGAAGAGAGGGATGTATGACTTCGTGGGCACCGATATCCATTCGATATCGATACTGGACATGTTCCTCAATGCGTCGCTCGACGCAGATTATGACCTTCCGATTTGGAATAATTCTTTGTGATTTTCAAATAATTTTTGATTATTTCGATACTTTTTGTAACTTGTCAAACGTTTTAGGTATTATTATCTTTAAAACTGAAACAAGTTATGCCAGAAAAGTTACTTCTCTTGGGTGATGAGGCCGTGGCCTTGGGTGCCCTGCACGCGGGTCTGTCCGGTGTCTATGCCTATCCTGGGACACCTTCCACTGAAATCACCGAGTATATCCAGAACCATCCGATGACCAGGGAGCGGGGAGTCCACAGCGACTGGTGCACGAACGAGAAGACGGCCATGGAGGCTGCCCTCGGTGTGTCCTATGCCGGAAAGCGGGCGCTCGTCTGCATGAAGCATGTCGGAATGAACGTATGTGCGGACGGATTCATGAATTCTGCCGTGACGGGCGCGAACGGCGGCCTTGTCGTAGTCGCCTGCGACGATCCGTCCCAGCATTCTTCGCAGAATGAGCAGGATTCCCGTTTCTATGCTGAATTCGCACAGGTTCCATGCTTCGAGCCGTCCAATCAGCAGGAGGCTTACGACATGGTCCGTGAGGCGTTCGACTATTCGGAAGAAAACCATATTCCTGTCCTCATGAGGCTTCCGACGAGGATGGCCCATTCGAGGGCTGTAGTGCAGGCCAGGGAGCCGCGCGGGCAGAACGAGATGCATTTCCCTTCAGCTGACAGGGCGAAGTTCTGGGTGACCCTTCCTGGAATATCCCGTGTACGCATCAAGGAGCTTGCGGACGACCAGATCCGGTTCCGCCACGATTCCGAACTTTCAGAGGATAATCTTTACACGGACGGCCCTGACCATTCGATGGGTATCGTGGCCTGCGGTATCGCATACAACTACCTGATGGAGAACTATCCGGAAGGCTGCCCGTATCCGACCCTCAAGGTCACCCGTTATCCATTCCCTAAGCAGCTCCTCCAGAAGATCACCGAGACTTGCAAGACCATCCTCGTGATCGAGGAGGGCCAGCCTCTGGTCGAGGAGAAACTCCGCGGCCTGCTCTATGAGGAAGCCGATGCTGCCATAAAGGTAAAGGGACGTCTGGACGGATCCCTTCCGAGGACCGGAGAACTCAACCCTGACCACGTCCGCAAGGCTGTCGGCCTGCCTGCGAGCCAGGAATTCGAGGCTTCCAAGGTCACTGTTCCGCGTCCGCCTGCACTCTGCATGGGTTGCGGCCACAGGGATTTCTACACCGCATTGAACAACGTGCTCAAGAAATATGAAGGATCCAGGGTATTCGGTGACATCGGTTGCTACACCCTCGGATACATGTCGCCATTCAACGCTATACATACCTGCGTGGAGATGGGTGCATCGCTCACGATGGCCATCGGTGCCGCCAACAGCGGTGTGTGGCCTTCAGTCGGAGTGATCGGTGACTCAACCTTCACCCATTCTGGAATGACGGGCCTTCTGGACGCCGTCAATTCCGGAGCTGACATCACCCTGTGCATCTCCGACAACCTCACCACCGGTATGACCGGCGGCCAGGATTCAGCCGGTACCGGCAAGCTCGAGCGGATATGCGAGGCCATCGGTGTGGCACCGGAGCACATCCGCACCATAGTCCCGCTTCCGAAGAACTATCCTGAGATGGAGGCGGTGATAGACGAAGAACTCAACTACCACGGCGTGTCAGTGGTCATCTGCCGCCGCGAGTGCATCCAGACCGCAAAACGCCACGCTAAGCTTGCAAAGAAGATATGAAAAAGGATATGATACTTTCAGGCGTCGGAGGACAGGGAATCCTTTCGATCGCCACCGTCACCGGTTGGGCTGCCCTTGACCAGGGCCTGTATCTGAAGCAGGCAGAGGTCCATGGAATGAGCCAGCGAGGTGGAGACGTGCAGAGCAACCTCCGTCTCTCGACGGAACCTATATTCAGTGACCTCATCCCGAAAGGGGAGTGCGACATCGTCGTTTCCCTTGAGCCGATGGAGGCTCTGAGGTACCTGCCATGGCTTTCCAAGTCAGGATGGCTCGTTACCAACACCACTCCTTTCGTCAATATTCCTGACTATCCTGCGATTGAGGACGTCATGGCTGAGCTTTCCAAGCTGCCTAACGTCATCACGCTGGACTGCGATACGATCGCCAAGGACTGCGGTTCTCCTCGTAGCGCGAACATGGTACTTCTGGGCGCCTGTGCTGGCGTTATCGAGATCATCGAACCGGACAAGTTCCGGGAGGGGATAGTCAGTGTGTTCTCGCGCAAGGGCGACGCCATTGTCGAGGCCAATATCGCTGCTTTCAATGCAGGACTTGAACAATCCAAAACCATCAAGAAATGAGAGTGATATCCAAAGAAAAGCTGGATGAGGTCCTGGACGGGATGCAGATCAAGGACATAGCCCATGCTACCATCAGGCAGTGTGTAAATGCCGCGCAGGAGCTTGAGCGGATATCGGGTGAGAATTTCGTCCATCTCGAGTTCGGTGTCCCCGGAATCAAGGCTTCCCAGTTCGGAGTGGACATGCAGAAACTGGCCCTGGATGCCGGAATCGCATCGGTATATCCTCCGACGGCAGGTATTCCTGAGTTCAAGTGGAACGCCTCGGCGTTCATAAAGGCCTTCGTCGGGATAGACATGTATCCTGAGTGCGTGATCCCTACCGTAGGGTCCATGCAGGGCTGCTTCAATCTCCTTCTCGAGTGCTCCCAGCTGCATGAGGGCCGCAAGGCGGTGATTTACCTGAGCCCGGGTTTCCCGTCGCATTTCCTGCAGGCGAAGATTCTCGGTCTTGACGCACGTACTTTGGACATCTATGACAACCGCGGCGACAAGCTGGGTCCGGCACTTGAAGAGTTGATGGCTGACGGGAAGGTCTGCGCCATGGTATATTCCAACCCTAACAATCCTGCGTGGGTTAACCTGACGGAGGATGAGTTGAAGACCATCGGAACGCTCTGCACCAAATACGATGTCATCGCCCTGGAAGACATGGCCTACATGTGCATGGACTTCAGGAGTGACAGGTCGAAACCGTTCCAGCCGCCTTTCCAGCCGACGGTCGGCCGCTATACGGATAATTTCGCGATCATGATATCGGCCTCCAAGATATTCAGTTATGCTGGAGAAAGGGTCGGTCTTGTAGCTATTTCGAAGAAACTCTACGAGCGGGAATATCCGGAGTTGAAGGAAAGGTACGGACTTGCCTCTTTCGGAGACAATTTCGTGCTGACCTATATCTATGTCAATACTTCGGGTTGCTCCAGGTCTGCCCAGAACGCGATGTCGGAGATGATGGAGGCTTCCGTCAGCGGCAAGTACGACTTCGTCAGCGAGGTGAAGGAATATGCCCGCAGGGCTCATCGTTCAAAGGAGATCTTCTTCAAGCACGGCTTCTCCCTCGTGTATGACAAAGACCTCGACCAGGAGGTCAGCGACGGCTTCTTCTACACTATCGGCTACAATGGCATGAAAGGCAGCGAATTGCTCTACGACCTAATGCGTTGCGGCATCAGCGCCATCACTCTTACGGCCACAAGGAGCAAGCAGCAGGGAATACGTGTATGCGTGTCCATGCTCAACTCCGATGATGATTTTGTCAAACTTGACGAGCGTCTGGGACTGTTCGTCGATCTTCAGGAATCCAAAAACGTCCAGTGATGAATTATGTATCTGCAGACGAGGCCATGGGTCTCGTGCAATCCGGCGACTGGGTGTTCTTCCAGGGCAGCACATCGGTTCCGATCATCCTACAGGAGGCTCTTGCCAGGCATCATGAGCGTTTGCTTGATGTCAAGATAGTTTCCGGTTTCAACGTGACCAAGGGAGTTGCGGCTTTCTGCAAGCCTGAATATAAGGAATCGTTCGTCGTGAACAGCCTGTTCCTGTGCGGGGACCAGCGCCAGTATGTGGCCGAGGGCTATGGAAGCCTGATTCCGGGCTTCCTGAGCGATCTTCCGAAGCTTATCCGCAGGGGAGAGATCCCTATCGACGTGGCCTGCATAAACTGCTCGCTTCCTGACGAGAACGGCTATTGCAGCTACAATATTTCAGCGGACCTTGCCCAGCCTGCAGTCGAGGCGGCTCGTGTGGTGATCGCCCAGATCAACAAGAGCATTCCGTATCTCTACGGTACTGCGATGATCCATGAGTCCAAGATCACAGCTGCTGTGGCTTGCGACGACCCTCCTGTGGATATGCAGTTCGGGGCGCCTACGGAGATCGAAAAGGCCATCGGTTCCTGGATTGCGGCTGAGATTCCTGACGGAGCTACGCTCCAGATCGGTGTGGGCGGCATCCCTAACGCAACCTTGAACGGGCTTACGGACCATCAGCACCTGGGACTTCATACCGAGGCTATGACTGACGGCGTATTCCGTCTCATGCAGTCGGGTGTCATAGACAATTCCCGCAAGAAGGTCGAGCCTGGCCGCAGCGTGGCTTCGCTGGCTTTGGGCTCCGCCAAGATGTACGAGTTCCTGGACCACAACGAGGACTGCATATTCTATGACGTAGGTGTTACCAACGATCCGTTCCTGATCCGTCAGAATCCGAACGCGGTCGCTATCAATTCCGCCATAGAGATCGACCTGACCGGCCAGATCTGCGCAGACAGCATTGGAGAGATGATATTCAGTTCCGTTGGCGGCCAGCATGACTTCATGTATGGTGCATCCCTTTCCGAGGGCGGAAAGACGTTCATAGCCATGCCTTCCCGTACGTCGAAGGGGCGCGGCAAGATCGTTCCGACCCTCACTCCGGGTGCCGGTGTCGTGACGACACGTTTCCAGACCCAGTACGTGGTGACTGAATATGGCTGCGTCTATCTCCGGAACAAGAATCTCGCGGAGCGTGCCAAGGCCCTCATATCCATCGCCCATCCGGACGACCGCGAGGCCCTGGACCGCGCTGCCCACGCCCGCTTCGGACGGGTGTACCACCAGCTTTCGCTGAAGCAGTAGCCGTTTGGCGTTTTATTCGCCTTTTTTCGAGGCCCTGGTTTTTGAACCTGGCAGCTAACCACTTGATTTCGAGTAGATTGATTCTTTTAACGGTACCGATTTCGGTACCGTTAAATCATTTATCTTGTTGATTATTAGCATATTGACTGCCAGCGCAAGATTCCATCGGAACGCTATAGCTTCCTTGCAAAGCTTCCCTGCAACTGGGTTGTTGAATACATAAGCTACACATCCAAGGATAGTCTTCGATTCTTTTTTGACGGATCTACCGAAAGATTTCTGGAACAAAGGACCGGATCTGTTGTATTCATGGTTGTATTCTCTGACGAAAGTGGTTTCGATTTTATGTATGAATGCTCTTAATGTTTCCATATCTATCCCTTTGACAAGGATGTGGACATGATTGAACATGGGACAGAATGCTATGATACTTATCCCCATTTCCCGAGCAATTGTCCCAACGATTGATATGAGTACGAGGAAGTCTTCAGTCCGGTAGAATACACCGTTGCCATTGCGGCCTTTGATGAAGACATGTATTGCTTCCATAAGCCTTCATAGTTAAGTTAGGCCAAGATAGAGATTTATTGTTATATTTGGGAAAAGAACGTAATCACCATGGATCAGATGTACAGGATCGCCATCATCGGTGCCGGCAATATGGGAGGCGCAGTCGCGCTGGGATTGAAGCATTCTTCAGGGGATATTCCGCTCACTGTCACAGCAGCGCATTCCGAGACTCTTGAGAAATACGCCACCCTGGGTATCGACACGACGCTTGATAATGTTTCAGCTGCGCAGGGAGCCGACGTCGTTATCCTGGGGGTAAAACCATGGATCGTCCAGTCGGTCCTTTCGGAAATAGCACCGGTCCTTTCCGGGAAAGTCCTCTTATCCCTGGCCGCGGGTATCCCTGTTGCACAGATGGCCCAATGGCTTTCCGGGACAGGAGTCAAGGCTGCATATACAGTCATCCCGAACCTGGCTGCCGAAGTAGGTGAGAGCATGACATTCGCTTCGGCAATCATCGGAGGAGAAGATGATTTGGTGTTATCGATCTTTGACAGACTCGGTAAGACGCTCATCGTGGACGAAAAGCGCATGAATGCAGGGATGATGCTGGCATCATGCGGAACTGCATATGCACTTCGGTATGCTCGTGCGGCGATGGAAGGAGGGATAGAGCTGGGGCTTTATCCTGCCGAAGCCAAGGAAGCGGTATACCAGACAATGAAGGGTGCCGTGGAATTGGCCATGGTCCACGGGACGCATCCTGAAGCCGAGATCGACCGTGTTACAACTCCGGGCGGAATCACCATTCGCGGGCTTAATGCCATGGAAGAGGCAGGATTCACGGCTGCGGTCATCGCAGGACTGAAAGCCTGAACCATTCCCAGAGCAAAGGTGACAGATTACAGTTGCCGCTTGAGACGGTTGACAGTGCGCGGGACATCGGTGGAGGCAAGGGAGCCGCGTATGCAGATGACTGATTGACCGTGGAGGATTATCACCAGGTCTGAGACCGTTTCTCCGTCCGGCGAAGTCGTTCCGAAGACTTCGTCAATCACATCCTGGCCGTCTTTGTTGGAATATACCAAATTATTAGGAGATAGGTGTTTACCTATCTCGTCCTCAATCAATTCTTTAGTACTTTCGAGGCACTCTCCGTAGTCCAGGATGAAGACTCCGTTGACCTTCCTGAAAGCTTTGATGACCATCCTCACCCATGGGTCGGAGATGGCAGCCTTGCCGAATGTCTTGCCCATCGACATGGCTACGCGTCCGACCTTCATGAAGGAGACATTGTCCCGCTCTCCGAACAGTTTCATCAATCCGGTGATTTCGGTGAAAGCCTGGCCGTGGTCTTCGGAAAGTTGTCCGTGGTCTTCGGAGGGTTGGCTGTGGCCGTCCGACGCCTGGGATGCTGACCCAAAAGGCACTGCTGCGAAAAGCAACAGTGCCGTCAATATGATCGATATGTGATATCTATGCCTCAAGGCTGTCAATTTCGTCGAGCCAGAGCCTGGCCTGCGCGTCTGAAACCATACGGAAGTCGCCCCTCGGAGAGAAGCTTACCTCGCTGATCTTCGGACCGTCCGGCATGCAGGACCTCTTGAACTGCTGGGTGAAGAACCGCCAGCAGAATTTCTTGAGCCACTTGAGGATTGTCTCCCTGTCGTAAGAACCATCGAAAGCCTTGCATGCGAAGAAATAGATCTTGGACGGGGAATATCCGAACCTCATAAAGTTGTAGATGAAGAAATCGTGAAGCTCATAAGGACCTATCAGATCCTCTGTTTTCTGCTTGATCCTTCCCTTTGAGTCAGCAGGCATAAGTTCCGGACTGATAGGGGTTTCCGTAACGTCTATCAGAATGTCGGAAGCAGTCCTGCAACCTTTCTTGGCCGGCTTGTTGAAAACGTTCCCGGCTGCCCACCGGACGAGGTGCCTGATCAGGGTCTTAGGCACAGAAGCGTTGACTCCGTACATGGACATATGGTCCCCGTTGTACGTGCACCACCCGAGTGCGAGTTCGGACAAGTCGCCTGTACCGACCACGAGCCCGTTTTCCTGGTTTGCTATGTCCATGAGGATCTGTGTCCTCTCCCTGGCCTGGGCGTTCTCGTAGGTGGAATCCATGACCTTAGGATCGTGTCCTATGTCCTTGAAATGCTGTTCCACCGCCGGTACGACGGATATCTCCCTGGATGTGACCCCCAGGGCTGCCATCAAATCGACTGCGTTGGACTTCGTCCGGGAAGTGGTTCCCAAGCCAGGCATCGTGATTCCGATGATGTCCTTGCGTGGAAGTCCGAGTCTGTCGAAAGCCATGCAAGTAACCAGGAGGGCCAGTGTGCTGTCCAGCCCGCCGGATATTCCAAGGACGGCAGTCTTGCATCCAACGTGCTGGAGGCGCGTTGCAAGACCGGTTGACTGGATGGACAATATCTCCTTGCAGCAGTCTGCAACCTGGTCTGGGGTTCCTGAAGGAAGGAACGGGTGCGCATCGACTTTCCGGTACAACTCGGCCGAAAAGTCGGTAGGAGCAGCCTTGCCTAGATCGAAGCAGGCATACAGATTGGCATACTCGCATGCCGAAGTACCGTCAGGAGCCATTCCGCGGAAGGAATTCTTCTTCTGGCGCAGCAGGTTCAGTTTCTCGATGTCGAGATCGGCCAGTATCATCGAATCTTCCATTTGGAAGCGTTCGTTCTCGGCCAGGATGCATCCGTCCTCGCAGACCATCGCGGATCCTCCGTACACGGTGTCCATCGTGGACTCTCCGTACCCTGCAGAGCAATAGACATATCCCGTAACCGTGCGTCCTGATTGGTTGGAAATCAGTTCTTTACGTTGCCTGGCCTTGTTCATTACCTCGTTTGAGGCGGAGATGTTCACAATCACCTGGGCACCTGACGGAGCCAGGAAGGAGGAAGGTGGGATAGGTGTCCAGAAATCTTCGCAGATCTCGATTCCGAAGGTCGCCCTGCCGACCTTGAACAGCAGGTTCGGGGATATGTTGCACTTCTGTCCGGCAAAGCTTATGACCGCTTCGAAACCGTCACGGTAGAATCCCTTGCCGTCGTCTACGAACCTGCCAGTCGTGCTGTTGGTCACGGAAAGGAAGTCGGATCCTGAAGCGAACCAGCGGCCCTCGTCGAATTCTGCGTAGGTCGGAAGGTAAATCTTCGGAACTATGCCCTTTATGCCACCATTGCGGATGACTGCGGCGCAATTGTATAACCTGCCCCTGAAACGTACCGGGGTGCCTACCACGACGGTGACCTGCTTCCCCCTGGTATGGTTGGCGATGGCTGCCACCGCTTCTTCAGATTTAGTCAGCAGCAGTTCCTGACCGAAGAGGTCCAGGCAGGAATATCCGGTGACTGAGAGCTCCGGAAACACTGCCAGGGAGGCCTGCTTGTCTTCCGCGCGGCTGATGAGCCTGCAGATGGATTCGCAGTTGAATGCCACGTCGGCGACCTTTACGCGCGGTACGACCGCGGCGACTCTGAATAGACCGTAATCCATATCCGTTGAATGATTATGCGTTGGCCGGATCGTCGTTCCCGTCTCCGGCTCCGAGATCTTCCTGTTCTTTCCTGACTTTGGCGTTGTGGATAGTAGCAACGCCCCTGTAGGCGAAGTAAAGTCCGATCAGCACGATGAGTATGTTCTGCCACGTCTTTCCGGATCCATTTATGAAATTGGCTGTTCCGAATAAAATGACGAATACGGCGAGCACCAGATAGACAATACCTAAATACTTGTTCCTCATATCTTAAAGACTTTCAATGAGTTTTTTGAATATTTCGCACATGGTCCCGGCTGCCTTGTCGGCTGCCTTGACGACTTCGTCACCGTCGTTCTTGTAGTCCTTGTCGTACTCGTCGTGCGCTTCGTTGGTCACGACCGACATTCCGAATACCGGGATGTCCGAGTGACGGGCGGTGATGACCTCCGGAATGGTGCTCATTCCGGTCACGTCGCCTCCGATTATTCGGATGTATTTATACTCGGAAGGGGTTTCGTAGGTCGGGCCGGTTCCTCCGAAATAGACGCCCTTGTGGACTTTGACGCCCATGTCGGCCGCGATCTTCTCTGCCTTTGCAATGAGGTCAGGGTCGTACGGGCGGGTCATGTCAGGGAATCTCGGTCCGAAGTCGTCCATGTTCGGCCCGATCAGCGGGTTAGGCTGAAGGTTTATATGGTCCTTCAGGATCACCAGGTCGCCGATCTTATAGTCGTAGTTCACTCCTCCGGCAGCATTGGATACAAACAGGTATTTGATGCCGACCACCTTCATCACACGCGTAGGCAGGGTGACGTCGTCCATCGAATATCCTTCGTAATAATGGATCCTGCCCTGCATCATTATGACTTCCTTTCCACCGAGGGTTCCGATGATGAAGTTGCCCTTGTGGCCTACCGCAGTCGATACAGGGAAGCCCGGGATGGTCTTGTAAGGGATGATAAGAGGATTCTCTACCGCCGTTGCGAGCCTGCCTAGGCCGCTTCCGAGGATGATGCCTACCAGAGGCTTCCTCCCGCCGAGCTGCTGCTTGATGTAATCAGCTGCAGCATAGATTCTTTCAACTCTTGGATCCATATTCCTTTCAGTGCTTTATGTAGTTTTCGATTATTTTGAGCTGCGCCCTTCCGCCGTCGAGGATCTCCCTTTCCGCATCTACCTTCCGGTCGCGCATCACGAACTTCCCTCCGGAGATAAGCGAGCTGATGCAGTCGCTGTGGGCCGAATAGATGAAGTTGGCGAGGAACGGGCCGGGGGAGAGGAAGAAGGTGCTGTCGGTGTCGATGATCTGGATGTCGGCGTCACAGCCTTCCACTATCCTTCCGCCATTCACGCCCATGGCCTTCGCTCCGTTGACGGTGGCAAGGTCCAGAAGTTCCCTGAGCGGCAGTGCGGAAGGGTCTTCCCTCCAGGCTTTCTGGAAGTAGGCTGCAGTCTTCATAGCCTCCAGCATGTCGAGGTTGTTGGAAGATGCGGCTCCGTCGGTGCCCAGGCAGACGTTCGCGCCAGCTTCAGTCAATTCCTTCCACTTGAAGCGGAAGCCGGAAGCGAGCTTTGCGTTGGAATTGATATTGTGCACGCAGTTGACCTTGCGGCGTCCCAGGATCTCGATGTCGTCTTCCGAGAGGGCTTCGCAGTGGGCTGCGATCACGTCGCTGCCGAGTACTCCCAGGGCATCCAGGTATCCGACAGGGGAGAGTCCGCCGTGAGCGGCCTTGCAGTCCTCGACTTCCTTCTCCGTTTCCGATACGTGGACATGGATCCGCAACCCGTGCTTGCGGGCGAATTCGGTTGCCCACAGTATGGTCTCTTCGCTGACAGTATACACGGAGTGGATGCTGACTGCGAATGTAGAACGGGCATCCCAGGACGGGACCTGGCTGAACATCTCCTGGCAAACATCCTTCTGCATCCGGGCGTGTTCCTGGTTGTAGTTGTCCAGGAACGTGAACGAAGTCAGGTTTCTCAGGCCCATCTTCGAGGCAGCCTTCTGCGCCTGAGGGGAGAACCAGTACATGTCGTTGAAGGATGTAGTACCGGTCTTGATCATCTCGAGGGCGGCAACGAGGGTGCCCCAGTAGACGAACGGTTCGTCAAGATGCTTCTCGATTTCCCAGATGTGGTCGAGCCAGTCCTTCAGGACCATATCTTCTCCGATGCCACGCATCAAGGTCATCGCAGCGTGTGTGTGCATGTTCACGAAACCCGGTACCGCAACCTTGCCCGAGCAGTCCACGCACTCGGTGTCTTCCATGGATGGGATTGGTTCCGACTTGTGCGGTGAAATCCTGGAAATCTTGCCTTCCGCGATGAGAATATCCTTGCGGCAGCCGTCCAGAGTTATGTCTTTGAGAAGGATCTTGTTCATCTGAACCGGGTTAATTTTTCAAATTTAGTAAAAAGTCCGTATATTTAAAAAACGAATTTTTAAGTATTATGTCTATTCGTCATTGCGCGGCATTGGCCGCAGTCATGCTGCTGTCCTTTACCGGGGTATCTGCCAGGCAGCAGGGGGATGGAATTCCCGAGGCGCTGAAAGTCAAGGAGTTCACCCTTTCCAACGGATTCAAGGTATATATCAACGAAGACCATTCGCAGCCGTCGGTTTACGGCGCCGTGGTAGTGAAAGCCGGCTCGAATGACTGTCCCGACACCGGCATCGCCCACTATTTCGAGCATATGATGTTCAAGGGGACATCCAGGATTGGCACTACCGACTATGCCGCCGAGAAGGTCTATCTCGATTCCATCGTCCGGGCTTATGACCTTCTGGCGGAGACTACCGGCGAGGAGGAAAGGATGAAGATCCAGAAGGACATCAACCGGCTTGGCAACGAGGCGGCCGCCTATGCTATCCCGAACGAGTTCGACAGGCTCGTCTCCAGGTTCGGCGGCAGCGGCCTGAACGCCGGTACATCCTATGATTATACGGTATATTACAATACTTTCGCCCCTCAGTTCCTGGCGCAGTGGTGCGAGCTCTATGCCGAGCGCTTGCGCGAGCCGGTCTTCCGCCTCTTCCAGAGCGAGCTGGAGACTGTCTATGAGGAGAAGAACATGTATTCCGACAACCCTGTCCAGCCGGCGCTGGAGGCTGTCCTTAAGGAGTATTTCGGAGATGCACCATATTCATGCCCTATCATCGGAACCACCGAGAACCTCAAGAACCCTCAGCTGTCCAAGATGGCGGAGTTCTTCGACAAGTACTATGTGCCGAGGAATATGGCTGTGATTCTCTGCGGTGACGTCACTGCCGAGGAGGCGAAGCCTTTCCTGGAGCAGACATTCGGCAAGCTTGCCGACAAGGGCCCTGCTCCTGCCCGGACCTTCGAGGTCAAGCCTATCGAGGGGAAGAAAAGCATGGACATCAAGGTTCCTGTTCCTCTGATCAAGTTCGGCGGAAGGGCATTCACGGCTCCTAAGGAGTCCGATCAGGATTACATTCCGCTTTCCGTGGGTCTCCGCCTGCTCACCAATGAGAGCGGCAGCGGCCTGCTGGATTCCCTTGCCAACTCCCACAAGGTGATGATGGCGACTGCCATGAACACTTCCTTCGACGACGCGGGCCTCATGCTTTTCGGGTATATTCCGAACATTCCTTTCGGAAGCGAGAAGAAGGCTATGCAGATGTGCCTGGACCAGATAGAGAAGGTCAAGAGGGGAGAGTTCACGGATGCTATCCTGCAGGAGCTCAAGAGCAACCTCAAGGAGGATGAGATGCGTGGATATGAAACCATCCGCAACCGCGGTGAGAACCTCACCTCTACGTTCACCAGGGGTATTACCTGGGAGGAACAGCTTGCCAGGATTGCTTCCTACGATGACGTGACCAGGGATGATGTCGTCCGGGTGATGAACAAGTATTTCGGCGACAATTACCTCGAGGGCCACAAGAAGACAGGCAGCTATCCGAAGGACAAGGTCAGCCAGCCGGGTTACGAGGCGGTGTCCCCGAAGAACTCTTTCGCTTCCTCCGCCTATGCGGACAGCCTGAAACGTATTCCGGTCGAATATATCCCGAGGGTCGTGGACCTTGACAAGGATGTCACGAAGACACCTGTGAGCGGAGAATCGGTCCTCTACAGCGTCCAGAACAAGGTCAATGACATCTTCGAGCTTGGAATCACCTGGTACCGCGGAACCGATTCGGACCGTAATCTCAGGATTGTTCCGGACTACCTTTCCCTAGCCGGTACTGATTCTCTCTCCCTGCAGCAGCTGAAATCCACATTTCGCCGCCTCGGTGCGAAGATGTACTTCGAGTCGGACAAGAATACTTTTTCCGCCAGCCTTTCGGCCCCTGACAGGAACCTTGAAGAAGTGCTCGCATTGCTTAGGCATTTCATCGGACATGTGGCTTGCGATGACAAGGCCGTCGGTGAACTCAAGTCTGCCGTGAAAGTGAGCGGCAGATCGTTCGACAAGTCTAATTCCGATATCGCTTCAGCCGTTCTGGCATATGTCTCCCGTGGTTCCGAATCGAGGTTCCTCCAGCAGTTCAACGAGAGCGATATCAAGGCGGTGGGCGCCGCCGGGATGGTCAGGTCCTTCAAGGATGCGGCTGCCTCCGGATGCGACTTCGTTTACAGCGGCAACAGGGCTCCGGAGGAAGTGGCGGCCCTTCTCAAGGAATATCTGCCATCCTGCGGTGGAGAACGTGTCACATTCAGACCAGTCGGCCTGAAGGAGTATTCCTCTCCTCAGGTATTCATTTATGACATGCCTTCCGCCCGCCAGAACATCATCATGACGTTCCAGACCGTGGATCGCCTGAAGAATCCTTCGGACATGGCTTCCTTGAAGCTTTTCGGTGAATATTTCGGAGGGAGCATGTACAGCATCCTGTTCCAGGAGATGCGGGAATTCCGTTCGTTCGCCTATACCGCCCACGGCGCTCCTGTCATCGTTACAGGCAATATTGCAGAAACCCCGGCCGCCTTCATGTCCTATATCGGGACACAGTCCGACAAGACTTCCGATGTGCTTACCGTCCTGGATTCGCTGTTCAGGGAAATGCCTCTGCGTGAGGAGAATGCAGAGACTGCAAGGCTGACCCTGCTGAACGAGATCAACAACAGTTTCCCTTCCTTCCGGAGAATCGGGGAATATGTCCGCAGGTGCGGATTCGAGGGATATTCCGAGGATCCGGATGCGGCTCTGGTGAAGCTGCTTCCTTCGATGGGTACCTCAGACATCACTTCATATTTCGATTCTGAGATCAAGGGGCGTCCGCAGGTGCTGATGATCATCGGGAACAAGAAAAACCTTCCGATGGACATCATCCAGCGCTGGGGACCTGTCACATATCTCAAGAAAGCCGATATCTACAGGTAGGGATACTGTGGTAATGCTAGAAGGAGCCGACTTATATTAGAGTCGGCTCCTTTCTTTATTGTTGTGGTTTGTCTTGAGAGGTTTAAGGTGTCCGGGCACCTTAAACCTCGCAAGACAATACAAAAAAAAGGCGGCCGATAATCATTTATCTGTCGCCTTGATCCATCAGTGGTTCCGCACTACTTCACGAAATCCGAGCCTTTGAGATAGTCAGCGCACATCTTCAGGCTTTCCTTCCAATCGTCGTTGGTAAACGCCTCGATTTCAACGATGTATGCTTCAGTGCCAGCGGTCTCGACATTCTTGTATATGGCATCGAAACCGACCATTCCGCTCTCTCCGAGCTCACGGTGATCCTTGATGTGGAGCGTCTTGAAACGTCCAGGATACTTGCGGAAATACTCGACCGGATATGCCTGCCCCATGACTGCCCAGTAAACGTCCATCTGGAAGAAGACGCATTCTGGGTCAGTGTTCTCGAGCATGAAATCGTAGATTACGGTGTCTTCCACCTTCTTGAACTCGCGGGCGTGGTTATGGTAGCCGAATGCGATTCCTTCTTCGTTGCACTTCTTTCCGATTGCGTTGAAGTAGTCGCAGTAGGTCTTCAAGTCCGCGAGATTGTCAGGGATCGGGAATCCCGGGACAACGATGTATTCGCAGCCGGCTTCCTTGTGGGCGGCGATAGCTTTGTCCCACCATTCCATCGATTCGGTGAAATCGCCGGTCTTGAGTTCCTCCGGAGAGAGGGCATGCCCGACGTGGGTGGAGAGGGACTTCAGGCCTGCGGCCTCGAGGTCGGCCTTGTACTGTGCCGGTTCGACTCCGTAGAGCTTGCCGTCATTGTAGCAGGCAGCCTCGACATAGGAATATCCCATCTCGGCGAGGGCCTTGAATGCTTCCTCGTGGTTCGCGGCATACAGGGCGGAATCGCCGATTACGCTCCTGATGCTGTACAGCTGGACACCGAAATCTTTGTTCACTGGCTCATTGCAAGCCTTCTTCCGGCCGCATGCAGTGACCAGAAGAAGGACTGACATTAAGACTATGACTGACTTCCTCATCTCTAGTCAAGCACTTTGACCTTGATGTTGCGGTACCAGACATCGTTGCCATGATCCTGGAAGCCGATATATCCTTCATGCTCTTCGCCTCCGAGGTTGTTCAGGAGTTCGAATGCGAGAGGCCACTTCTCCTGGGAGAACTTGCTGGCCTGGAGCATGTCGGTCCACTGAGGGGTCCAGAGATGGTATTCGAGCACGTTCTCGCCGTTCTGTGCGTGTACGACGGTGCCCTGGTAGACCATGATGCTTCCGGTGTTCCACTCCTCGAACGGATTCTGGTTCTGAGGAACGGCTGGAATCATGTCATACAGGGAAGCGCTCTGGCGGTTGCCGTCCTTCCCGAGCTTGGCATCAGGATGGTTGGCATTGTCAAGGATCTGATATTCAGGCGCAGAGATGTAGATAGGCTCCCACTTGACGGTGCCGTCTTCGTTCTTGGTCGTAACCTCACGGCCGAGGTAGAAGACTCCCGAGTTGCCGCCCTTGGAAATCTTCCAGTCGAACTTCAGCTCGAAATTCTTGAACTTCTTGGTGAAGATGATGTCGCCGCCGTCTCCGGACTGGGATTCACCGGCACCGGTGCCCGTGAATTTCAGGCATCCGTCCTCGATGGTCCAGCGGGCAGGGACTTCCTCCTTGCCGTATCCTCTCCAACCGTTGAGGGATGTTCCGTCGAAGATTACGATGTAGCCTTCCTCGTCGACTGGGAAGCCGGCCAGGTCGACCTGGGCGTTCTCCACTACTTCATAGGCCGGAACGCCGTTCTCTTCGGCTGCAGCCTTCTTGTTGTTCTTGCACGATGCCAGCGAGAATATCACTGCTGCGCAAGCTGCCATGGTAATTATCTTCTTCATGTCATTAAATTGATGATGTTGTTGTCTAATCTGTTATTCGGGCATTTCCGGAAGCACGTAGCCTTCCCTGTACTGACGCTTGATCAGGTTGGCGGCGAACTGTCGTGCGTTGATAGGGTCAGTATAGGTGTTGTTGAAGGTCGGGTGACCGTCGGTGATCTTGAATCCGTCCTTCTCCATTATCTTGATGGTCGCAGCCTCAGGAATATTGGTGAATTCCATCTTGTTGCCGTCCCACTCGAGGATCTGGTTGAGACCCTGGAGGCGTACGGCGGCGACACCGAGATCCACCATTTCCACGAACGGACCTGCCTCACAGAAGTCGGATGCTGAAGGGATCCTGGTCTCAGGATCTTCCTTGCAGGCGCGGATCCAGTCCTGCTGGTGGGAAACTGTGATTTCGCGGAGGACGTGAGGGACTTCAGGTTTCCTTCCGGAAAGGAGAATAGGGTCGCGGCCGTATGTGCCTGCGATCATGATGTCCTTGGTTCCGTAGAAGATGCTGCAGCCACCACTGATGTTGAGGTTGAACCCGTCAGGAAGTCCTTCAGGCCTTTCAGGCATGAAGCCACCGTCATACCAGCGTACCTCGACCTCAGGAAGGGCGAGCTTCGGCATGTTGTCCCTTGCAGGGAACCACAGGTGGATCATCTCTGCGCTTGGGCAGCAGTCGGTCAGGAGCTTTGTGGAACTGGCCTCGACGCGGGTAGGGTAGCCGAGCTTGAGACCCTTGAACGGAACATGCATGATATGGCAGGCCATGTCACCCATGGCACCGGTACCGAAGTCCCACCAGCCACGGAAGTTCCAAGGGGTGTAGATTGAGTTGTAAGGGCGCATCGGAGCCGGTCCGATGAAGGCGTCCCAGTTGAGGGTTGAAGGGATCTTCTCTTCAACGGTCGGCCTTTCGAGACCCTGAGGCCAGATCGGACGGTCGGTGAAGCAGTCCACCCTGCGGACTTCTCCGATTTCACCGTTCCACAGCCATTCCAGGGCCTTGCGGGTGCCTTCGGAAGAAGCTCCCTGGTTACCCATCTGGGTAGCGACCTTGTGCATTGCGGCAAGCTTGGTCAGGAGCCTTGCCTCATAGACGGTCAGGGTCAGAGGCTTTTCGCAATAGACATGCTTCCCGGCTGCGATGGCCTGGGCTGCGATCACGGCGTGAGTGTGGTCGGCGGTGGCGATCATCACTGCGTCAGCCTTGTCAAGCATCTCGTCGAACATCACGCGGTAGTCGTTGTAGCGCTTTGCCTGAGGGTACCTGTCGAATACGTGCGCGGCGTACTTCCAGTCGACATCGCAGAGTCCGATGATGTTCTCCGTTTCCATCTCCTTCAAGTCAGCGGCACCACGTCCTCCGATACCTACACCGAGGATGTTGAGCTTGTCGTTGGCTGCCACCTTCTTTTTCTTGTCCTTTTTCCTGGAAGAAGGTTCGCCGGCGATGATGATGTTTGGAGCGACTGCAAGTCCTGCAGCTACTGCCGTTCCTGTCTTAAGGAACGAACGTCTTGACATTTCTTTGCTCATTTTGAACTTATTGGAGTTTGTGTTGATAGAATCATGTGGTTACAGTTCTTCGAAATCCACGTCCGTGAACTTGTCTTCCTTGATCAGGTTCTCCCTCATGTAGGCGATTACTTCGGCAAGCCCTTCCTGGAACTTGTCGAAATCTTCCTTGTAGAGGAATATCTTGTGCTTGTCGAATGAAAAGCTCCCGTCCGCCTCCTGCCTTCTCTTGCTTTCAGTAATCGTCAGGTAGTAGTCGTTGTTGCCCTTCGTGGTCTTCACATCAAAGAAGTAGGTCCTTTTCCCGGCCCTTACCGGCTTCGAGAAAATGTCTTCGGAGTTGCGGTCAGCAAAATTCTGACGCTCAAAGTCTTCTTTGTACATCTTTCGCTCAATTTATCTTAAACACACAAATTTAAGAAAAATCTGAAATTGTATGTTATCTTTGCATAAATTATTGTAATACGAGATGCTCAACAGAAGAATCCTGCGAATAAAGGCCTTCAAGGCCATATACAGCTATGCGGAGAACCCTTCGATGACCCTTGCCGAAGTCCAGTCCCAGCTGGAGACTTCATGCGAGGCGGCGCGGTCACTTTACCTGAAAATGCTGGCTATCATCCCATGTCTTACAGATGAGGCCCTGTCCAGGATAGAGGCCGCCAAGACCAAGTTCGTCCAGACCGAAGAGGAACGCAATCCGAACATGAAATTCGTAGAGAACGCCATTGCGCCGCTTCTCCGGGACGACCCGGACCTGACGAAGATCCTTTCGCGCCGGAAGCTTGGCTGGGAGAATTGCGACGCATTCATCAGGAACGTGTTCTCCTCCATCCTTTCGAAGGATTACTACAAGGAATACATGGCTTCTCCGGAAAGGTCTCTGCGTCAGGACGCGAACCTTTTCGTCAGGATATTCGAAGAAGAGTTCGTGGACAGGGAGGATCTTTGGAGCATCCTCGAAGACGAGAGCATCTGGTGGAATGACGACCTGGCATATTCCCTGTCTGTCTGCTGCGATACTCTCAAGGACCTCGGAAAGGGCAGGCGCTGGGACCTTCCGCCGCTCTATCGCAGCGAGATCACCGGTTCGGCTGAAAGTGACAAGGACTTCGTTTCCAAGTTGGTGCGCACATCATATTCATGCTTTGAGAAGTATTCCGCACTCGTGGCCGGCAGTACCGACCAGTGGGAGAGCGACCGCCTTTTCACCACCGACACCGTCCTTATCGTGATGGGCCTGTCGGAAGCCAAGGCGTTCCCGGAGCTCCCTTTGCGGGTGACCATCAATGAATATGTGGAGATATCCAAGTACTACAGCACTCCGAAGAGCCGCCGTTTCGTCAACGGACTGCTCGACCGCCTCATCAAGAAGCAGATTGAGGAAGGGGATTTAGCAAAGAACGAAATAATTGATTAATTTTGTAAGATTATAAATCACTACTGAAATGACAGCACTTACTTTCTTCCTTCTTCAGGGCGGCCAGGGCCAGCCTCAGGGAGCTGCCGGCGGCAGCATGACATTCTGGTTGATGATCATCTTGATGTTCGTCATCATGTGGCTGTTCATGATCCGTCCGCAGCGCAAGCAGCAGAAGGAGCTTGAGAAGTTCCGCAGCGAACTCAAGAGGGGCGACAAGGTGGTCACCGCTGGTGGCATCTACGGAGTCGTCGATGAGATCAAGGACAGGAGCGTCCTCATCAAGGTCGACGGGGATGTGAAGCTGAGGGTTGACAAGAACTCCATCGTCAGGGACTTCTCCCAGGATACTCCTCAGGCATAGGCGATTGGCATTTTCAGGGGATGTGGAAGGAAAGACTCCATAATCTTCTTGGAAGATGGAATCCTCGCGGGAGAGACATTATGGTTTTCCTTATGTCTCTCTTGCTGGCTTTCGGCATCTGGCTGATCCACAACCTTTCACTCAACTATTCCGACACCATGTCGGTCCCTGTCATCGCGGAATGCAACATCGACGGACATTCCAATGTATCTTCCAATTCCAACATGATAGCAGCCAGGTGCAGGACTACGGGCTTCGGCCTCCTTCGCAACCATCACAAGGCGAAGAAAGACGCAATCCATGTAAAGTTCGACACCAAGGACATGCATTCCGGCGGGGGAGAACAGTTCTACATCACCGCTGCGGAACTAAGCAACTATGTAGGTGAACTCTTCGGAGACGGAGTGCGCCTTGAGTCGTTCCTTTCCGAGACTGTGCAGTTCCGCTTCCCGTATGAGAACAACCGCAAGGTGCCTGTCGTCCCGGTGTGCGTGCTCAGCTTCAAGCCTCAGTACATGGCCGTAGGCCGGATGAACGTCCAGCCTGATTCGGTTATGGTGTACGGTGAACCTCTCCATCTGGACAAGATCGATGCGGTCTATACCAGGACTATCGACCTGGTCAACTTGAAGTCCAGCGCCCACGGTTCCGTGAAACTTGAACCGGTCGCCGGGGTACGGTTCTCTGATACAGAGGTCAACTATTCCCTGGACGTGTCCCGCTACGTCGAGGTGAAAGCCGAAATCGCTGTGGGTCTGCGCAATGTCCCGGCCGGAAAGAAGCTCACGGTGCTTCCTTCTACGGCTTCGGTGGTATTCAAGTGTGCATTCCCTATGTCCCATGACCCTTCGGATGAAGTTTCGCTGTTCATAGACTGGCGGGATTTCGAGTCATCCAAGAGCGGCAAGTGCGTCCCTCATGCCACAAGGGTGCCTTCCGGTGTCATCGAGTATTCGATTTCACCTGAAGTGTTTGATGTCGTGGAGGAAGGAAAGCAATGAAGACCGTAGCTGTAACCGGAGGCATCGGAGGCGGCAAATCCACCGTATGCAGTATCTTGAAAGAAAGGGGGATCCCTGTCTATGACAGTGATTCGGCGGCCAAGAGGCTTTATGCCGTCGATGAGAGCTTGCTGGATTCGATTGAAGAGGCTTTCGGCTGCGGCATCCGCCTTGCGGATGGTTCCTTTGATGCCCGCAAACTTGCGTCGATCGTTTTTTCATCCCCGGAGAAGCTTCGGACATTGGAGGAAATCGTCCATCCTGCGGTCAAGCGTGACTTCCTCAGATGGAAGGCCGCCCAGGCCGACAGGTTCGAGTCCGAGGGACCTTCCGCCATATTCTTCGGCAACGAGCCTTTCTGTGTGATCGAGTCCGCGATAATCCTCAACAAGCCTGAATTCCTCAGCCTCGCCGACAAGGTGGTCATGGTGGATGCTCCGCTGGCGTTGCGTCTTCAGCGGGCTTGCGGGCGTGACGGAGCCAGCCAGACCGAGGTGATCCGGAGGATGGCCGCACAGTCCTTTGACCTTTCCAAGGTTGACCTGATGATCCGGAACGATAGTTCCTTCGAAGAACTGAAGAGTTCCGTTGCCAAGGTTTTCAGCAGTATTTGACAAGGATATTCCAACGATAATCATTATATTTAACGGATATGAAAACAGATCTTTCAAAAATCCTTTCCATTTCGGGCCAGCGCGGCTTGTTCCTGTACCTGGCCCAGGCACGCAACGGTGCCGTCGTCGAGTCTCTGTCCGACAAGAAGAGGATGGTGGCTGACATCAGGAGCCGCATTACCACACTTGAAGACATTTCCATCTATACTTCCGAAGGAGAAACAAAGCTGAGGGAAGTCTTCCTGAAGATGAAGGACGTTCTCGGCGATGCTCCGGCTCCGACTTCCAAGGCTTCTTCCGATGAACTGAAGAGCCTTTTCGAGAAGGCGCTTCCGGACTATGACGGAGACCGTTTCTACGTTTCCCACATGAAGAAGGTCGTGGACTGGTACAACGAGATCAAGGAATATGCTTCCTTCGATTTCGTCGATCCGGATGAGGAGGATCAAGCCGAGACTGAATAGTGAAGTCACTGAAGGTCATAACTTTAGGTTGTTCCAAGAATACCGTTGACACCGAGCATCTGCTCTCGCAGCTGAGCGGTGGGTACAGGATCGTGCCCGAAGGGAGCAACGAGAAGGTGGATGTGCTGCTGGTAAACACCTGCGGATTCATAGCCGATGCGAAGGAGCAGTCCATCCAGGCGGTGCTTGCCGCTGCGGAGCGGAAGAAATCGGGGCAGGTCGGGAAACTCATGGTATTCGGATGCCTTTCCCAGCGGTATATGGCCCAGATGCCGGCGCTTATCCCGGAAGTGGATGCCTGGTTCGGCGCCAGGGATCTGTCTCCGGTCGTGAAGGCTCTCGGCTGCATACCGTCCGAAGCTCCGGGGCGTCTGCGCACGGATTCCCATGCGTATGCGTATCTGAAGATTTCAGAAGGATGCGACCGCAGATGTGCATATTGTGCAATCCCGTTCATCCGCGGTGCTCACAAGTCGGTTCCTGTGGAGCAGCTTGAAGAAGAGGCGTCTTTGCTGGCTGCCGCAGGAGTCAAGGAACTGATCCTGATTGCCCAGGACACCACCTATTATGGCCTTGACATTTACAAGAAGCGTTCACTCGCTGAACTGATACGCCGTCTTTCTGCCATCGATGGCATCGAGTGGATCAGGATACACTATTCCTATCCTGCCGATTTCCCGGAGGATGTCCTGGTGGAGATGGCGCGTAATCCAAAGGTCTGCAAGTATCTCGACATTCCGCTCCAGCATATTTCCGACAAGGTGCTTTCCATGATGCACCGCCCTGAGAACGGGGAGTGGATCCGCGCCCTTGTGCGCCGCTTGCGTGACGAAGTACCGGAAGTTGTCCTGAGGACCACCATGATCGTCGGCCATCCAGGCGAGGGGAAGAGGGATTTCGAGGAATTGCTGGAATTTGTCCGTGAGGCCAGGTTCGAGAGGCTTGGAGCCTTCACGTATTCGGAGGAAGAGGGGACATACGGAGCGATCCATTATCGGGACAGGGTTCCGAGGCATGAGAAGGAGAGAAGACTCTCCGAACTGATGGAACTTCAGTCTGGCATATCCCTTGCTTTCAACCAGTCCCGGGTGGCTACCCGGGAGAGGGTCCTGGTGGATGACTTCGTGGACCGCATCCTGGTGTGCCGAAGCCGCTTCGAGAGTCCTGACGTGGATGGCGAGATAGTCGTCAACTATGCTCCGGAACTGTTCGGAGGTGTACGTGGGGAGGATTTGTGCGGTAGATTCATTGATGTGAAGATAACCGGTGCCGATGAATATGACCTCATCGCAGAACCAATTAAGTAATAACCGTATGAAAAGAACTTCATTTTTTGGAATGGCAATCATGTCAGCGATGCTGACCCTTGCTTCATGTGCGCCCCAGGCTTTCCTGATCAAGCCCGAGATGAGGGCCGCCTCCAAGTCCGGACTCAATTTCAACGGCAAGTCGATGGCTGTGGTATATATTACCGACGACGACAAGCGTGACGATACTTTCAACTCTTACCTGGCGTCAGGATTCGCTGCCAAGCTGGAAGAGGATTATTTCGGAGGCGCTCAGGCGATTGAACTGTTCAAGATGCCTTACGAGAAAGGGGCCGACATCACTTCAAGGGACACCCTGGTGAGCCTTGTGATGCAGAGCGGAAGGGATGTGGTTTTTCTGTTTGACAAGCCTGAGATCGGTGACCCGCAGGTCGGAGACCCGATGAAGGTACTCGGTAAGCAGATGCCTGCCGATTCGTCATATAATTCCGCCGTTACCATTCCTTTCACCACCAAGGTCTATGTCTATGATTCGATGGACAAGGAAGACAAGGTCTATGGTTTCTCTGGCAGCAGGAAGATCATTACCGATGTGTTCAGCAACGGCAAGACGGACAAGTCGGTCCTCAAGAAAAAGGTCTGGAACGACATCGGAAAAGCTGCAGAAATGGCAGGCAGCGCCGCAGCGAACTCATTCCTCTCTACATGGAAGCAGGATGAATTCCTGGTCATCTACTATGATGGAGCAGAGAGGGCTTGGAACAAGGGCGCTGAATATGCCTATGATTTCAAGTGGAAAGAGGCGATCGAGCAATGGATGACGCTGTTGCAGAGCAATGGGAAAGAGAAGAAGGCTTGTGCCGCCTACAACATTGCGCTTGGTTGTTTCATGTGCGGCCAGCCGGACCTGGCTCTCGAGTGGCTTGACAGGTCTGACAGCTATGAGCCGGTCAGCCTTTCCAAGAGCCTGAGGATCAAGATAAAGCAATATACAGGAAAAGAATGAATGAATTTGATGTCATCATCGTAGGCGGAGGCATCACCGGTGCCGGAACTGCGAGGGACTGCGCTCTCAGAGGGCTTCGCACCCTGCTGGTGGAGCGGAATGACATTGCCACCGGGGCTACCGGAAGGAATCACGGGCTTCTGCACAGCGGGGCCCGTTATGCCGTTACCGACAGGGAATCTGCTACCGAATGCATCGAGGAGAACATGATCCTGAAGAAGATCGCCCGCCATTGCGTGGACGACACTTCCGGATTGTTCATAACCTTGCCGGAGGATGACCTTGACTATCAGGCGACCTTCGTAAAGGCATGCAACGCTGCAGGGATCAAGGCGGAGGTGATGGATCCGAAGGAGGCCATCCGGATGGAGCCATCGGTGAATCCTTCGATCATCGGTGCGGTGAAAGTGCCGGACGGTTCCGTGGATCCTTTCCGGCTCTGTGCCGCGAATATGGTGGACGCCCAGCTTCATGGTGCTAAAGTCCTTGTGTATTCTGAAGTTACGGAATTCATCAAGGACGGAGACACCATCAAGGGAGTTCGCGTCCTTGACCATGCTTCCGGCCAGGTCTCTGACTACTATGCGCCTGTGACGGTCAATGCTGCCGGAATTTGGGGGCACAACATTGCTGCCCTGGCAGGCGCCAATATCGGAATGTTCCCTGCCAAGGGTTCCCTGCTGATTTTCGCTCACAGGGTAAACGGTGTGGTCCTGAACCGTTGCCGAAAGCCGGCAAATGCTGACATCCTGGTTCCGGGAGATACCGTATGTGTTATCGGGACCACTTCGACCAGGGTGCCTTATGAGGAGTGCGACACCATTTCCGTAACTCCTGACGAGGTACATCTCCTGGTGACCGAGGGGGCTAAACTGGCTCCGTGCCTGGAGCATACCCGTATCCTCAGGGCTTATGCAGGCGTCCGTCCGCTGGTCTCCGCCGACAACGATCCTTCCGGCAGGAATATCAGCCGCGGAATCGTATGCCTGGATCATGAGACGAGGGATGGAATCAAGGGGTTTGTGAGCATAACCGGAGGCAAGCTGATGACTTACCGTCTGATGGCCGAGCAGGCTGCGGACCTTGTCTGCAGGAAGTTGGGTATCAATGTTTCATGCATAACAGCCAAGACTCCGCTCCCGGGTTCGGAGAGGGGAGGACTTGAAAAGGTGGCCAAGAAGATCTGGGATGTACCTACTACTGCACAGAAAGCCTCCGTCGGCCGTTACGGAACGGCTGCGGCATCGTTGGATTTCGATGATGACAAGGGCAGCCTTGTATGTGAGTGCGAGGAAGTTCCGGTCTCCGAGGTGGACACTGCGATTGAGCGGCTGAATGTCAACAACCTGGTTGACCTCAGGCGCCGGACGAGATTCGGTATGGGTACCTGCCAGGGTGAGCTCTGTGCTTGCAGGGCGGCCGGCAGGATGGCCCAGGCGCACGGCTGCACAGGGAAAGCCCGTGCGGACTTGAAGGATTTCATGAACGAAAGGTGGAAGGGAATGTATCCTGTCGCATGGGGTGAGACACTACGTGAAGCAGCCTACACCCAGTGGGTATATTCGGAGGTTCTCGGTATAAACGAAGGAGTATGAGATTCGATACGATAATAGTCGGCGGCGGAATGTCGTCGCTGGTCTGCGGAATAAAACTTCAGAAAGCAGGGAAGAAATGCCTGATCGTTTCGGCCGGGCAGAATGCCCTCCATTTCTCATCCGGTACTTTCGGTCTTCTTGCGAAACTGCCTGATGGTACTGCTGTTACGAATCCGCTTTCTGTCCTTGATTCGCTTCCTGCAGAACATCCATATTCCAAGATGGGTGCTGAGGCGGTGGCAGAGTATGCAGCAGCTACTCCGAAGTTCTTCGCGGACTGCGGGGTTGAACTCCATTCAGCCTCCGGGGAGCCATCCGGTGATGCGCCGGTGACCAACGGATACCGTATTACCGGAATGGGTACCATGAAGCCTGCCTGGCTGGCGATGAAGGATGTGACTCTCCTTGGATCAAAGGATGAGGTGATAGGGAAGAATGCATTGATTGTCAACTTCTCAGGCTTCCTGGATTTCAATACAAGATTCATTGCGGAAGGATTAGAGAAGAAGGGATTGGAATGCAGGATAGAACGTATTGCCATCAAGGATGTGGAGAACCTTCGCAAGAATCCTTCCGAGATGAGGTCGGTCAACATCGCACGTGTAGTCACCCGCGAGTCGGTATGGAAGGAATTCGCCCATACCGTCCAGGGACTTCTCAAGGGAGAGGATGTGGTCATCCTTCCGGAAGTTTTCGGCCTCCTGGATCCGAAGGTCCCTCAGTGGCTCTGTGAGATGATACCAGCGCGAGTATTCTTCATCGGGACGATGCCTCCGTCCGTGCCTGGCATCAGGACTCAGATCCAGTTGAAGAAGACATTCGAAGCTGTAGGAGGAACCTTCTTGATGGGCGATGAGGTCCTTGAGCCGGAATTCGATGGCTCCAGGGTTGTAAGTGTCCGCACCGTCAACCTCGGTTCGATGCGCCTGCAGGCTGATTCATTCGTCCTTGCCAGCGGGAACCTGTTCGGCAAGGGACTGGTGGCCTCTCCGGACAAAGTCACGGAGCCGGTCTTCGGCCTTGACGTGATGTACCCTGAGGACCGGAATGAATGGTATGACAAGGATTTCGCCAATGTCCAGAATTATCTCGGATTCGGTGTCCGGACCGGGAACGACTTCCGTCCGTACCGCAATGGTACGCTCGTCGAGAACCTCTATGTGATAGGTTCCGAACTCGGCGGATGCAATTCCCTGGCGGAAGGCAGCGGCGCAGGAGTAGCGATATTCACAGCTATGAACGTAGCGGATAAATTGGTGTAGTATGCAGGAGAAGAACCTCAGTTTCAATAATTTCGAGCAGTGCATCAAGTGTACAATCTGCACTGCTTACTGTCCGGTGGTCGCCGTCAATCCGTCATACCCTGGCCCGAAGCAGGCCGGTCCTGACGGTGAGAGGCTACGCTTGAAGAACAAGTTTTTCTTCGATGAGAATCTCAAGTACTGCATGAACTGCAAGCGCTGCGAAGTGGCGTGTCCTTCGGGCGTTAAGATCGCTGACTTGATCCATTCTGCCCGCAGGCGTTATGGCAGGGACATGCCTGAACTGCGCGACAGGATCCTTGCGAGTACGGATTTCATGGGCAAGGTCGCACGGCCTTTCGCTCCCGTGGTCAATGCCATGGTCGGGACGAAGTTTGCCAAGGGTGCTATGGACCTGATGATGGACATCGACAAGAACCGCACTTTCCCGAAATACCAGTACCATGGATTCGAACGTTGGTTCAAGAAGAACGCGCAGGCATTCCAGGGCTCATTCAAGGACAAGGTGGCATTCTTCCATGGATGTTCAACCGAATACCAGCACCCTGAGGTGGGTAAGGCATTCGTGAAAGTCATGAACGCGGTGGGCTACGGAGTGAAGTTGATCGACGAGAAGTGCTGCGGTGTGGCGATGATATCGAACGGCCTCTGGAACGGTGCCACGCGTCATGCCGAGCACAACGTGAAGGCTTTCCGAAAGGCTGTTTCCGAAGGACTTCCTGTGGTGGGAGTGTCCTCGACCTGCATCTTCACCATGCGTGATGAATATCCTGACGTGCTGGCGGTGGACAATTCCGACGTAAGGGACAGCCTGACCTTGGTCGAGAAGTTCCTTTTCGAGCTTGTGGATTCCGGCAAGGTGAAGCTGGTTTTCAAGGAGGACTACCGTGCGCGTGTGGCCTACCATATCCCTTGCCATATGGAGAAACTTGGGTGGAGCATATTCACGAAGGAACTCATGGGAATGATTCCGGGTGTTTCCCTGACCGTACTGGAAAGCGGTTGCTGCGGCATGGCTGGAACTTACGGGTTCAAGAAGGAGAATTACAAGTATTCCCAGGAGATAGGAAGCCATGTCTTCGAGCAGATCAAATCCCTTTCTCCTGATTTCGTCTGCTGCGAATGCGAGACCTGCAAATGGCAGATCGAGATGTCCACGGGGTATCAGGTGCTGAATCCTATCGTGATCATCGCGGACGCTCTTGACACTGAAGCCACGATGGCTGCGAACAAAAGATAAAAAAGGTGGGACCGTAAGCCGGTTTCTGTTTTTGAATCTGCCATTTATCTTCGCAACCTACCCCCTGGCATCGGACGGGCCGCCCTCGTTTGCCAGTATATTTGGTCTTGCAGGCCCTTGCATCGTACCCGTGCGGCGTCGCCGACGCACGTCGTGAGCTCTTGCCTCGCGTTTTCACCCTTGCCGACTTACCGGTCCTTGGACCGGCGGTTTCGGCGGTTGTTTTCTGTTACGGTGCCATAAGATTACTCCCATCTGGGCTTTCCCCAGCAGGGTGCCCTGCCCTGTCCGGACTTTCCTCACCCTCGGCCGAAGCCTCGCAGCGCGGCAGATCGTCCCACCTTTTCATATCGCGTGCAAATATACGGAGAAACTATCATTTTTTATTAAATTTGCAGTCGCATGAGAAAGTTGATTTGGATTTGTTCGATTGCGGCTCTTGCGCTGACGTCCTGCTCGAATACCTCGTCCAGGAACGTGGAATCGTCGTCCAAGGCCAAAGTCGCGGAAAAGACAGCCGTGGCTGCCCCTGTCAAGCCAAGGCAGTACGGGATAGAAGTGGTCCGGGAATTTCCCCACGACGAGATGTCCTATACCCAAGGGCTATTCTTCCTGGGTGGACGGATGGTCGAGACCACCGGCCAGTTCGGGGAATCGACCCTCAGGCTGGTCGATCCGGCCACCGGAGAGGCTCTGAAGAAGCAGGCATTCGACAGCAAGTACTTCGTGGAAGGCTCCGTGGAACTGGACGGAAACATCTATATCCTTACTTGGAAGAACAAGGTGGCATTCATCTACGATGCGGCCACCCTTGAATACAAGCAGACATATTCCTACCCGCGCGACGGATGGGGACTGACCTCCGATGGCAAGAACCTTATTGCCAGCGACGGCTCCTCCAGGCTTTTCTGGATGGACAGCCGCTTCCAGCTCCTCAAGACGAAGGAGGTTCGCATGAACGGGAAACCCCTGAGGAACATCAACGAACTCGAGTGGATCGACGGGAAGATATGGGCGAACGTCTATCTTACCGACATGATCGTGATAATCGACCCTGAGACCGGCAATGTGGAGGGTGTGGTGGATTGCACCGGCCTTCTGCCGGATTCCCTCAAGGACGAGTATACCGATGTGCTGAACGGTATCGCGGTGGATCCTTCAAACGGCAGGATATATGTTACCGGAAAGTACTGGAAACGCATGTACGAGATTCGGATAAAGGAAAAAGAATAGTATATTTAATAATGGCGGGGGTACCGGTGAGTTGCCGGTTGAGATAATACCCAATGAACCTGATGCGGGTAATGCCGCCGTAGGGATGCAAATTATGAGACATTTTTTGTTTTTGGCAGTTTCTGCCTTCGCAGCGTTTTCAACGCTGGATTCATCAGCACAGGACAATCTTGACACCACCAAGGTCAGGCACCTTGAAGAGGCAATCGTACAGGCTGTAAGGGCTCCGAAAGAGGCTCCTTTCGCCGTGGCTAACGTCGGACGGAAATCACTCGAGGACTTTTCCGGTACGGGCAAGGAAATCCCGTTCCTTCTGTCTTCTACACCCGGAGTCCTCTCATGGAGCGAGAACGGGGTCGGTACCGGTACTTCATACATGCGCATCCGGGGTGCCGGGGATTCGCGAATCAACGTAACCATCGATGGTGTACCGCTCAATTCGCCTGAGGACCAATGCGTTTTCTGGGCGAACATGAACAGTTATTCATATTTCCTGGAGAGTGTCCAGATCCAGAGGGGAGTGGGATCATCCACCAATGGAGACGGTGCCTTCGGGGGCTCCGTAGCCCTTCGCTCGAGACAGTTTTCGTACGACCCTTACGTGCAGGTAGATGCCTCCTATGGTTCGTACAACACCCGCAATACGGGTTTCTCCGCTTCCACTGGTTTGCTGGGCAATCGGTTCGCGGCCGATATGGGTTTCCACTCGACCGGTACGGACGGTTATGTCCATGGGACTGCCGGCTTCTCCGGATCCTGGTATGCCGCTCTGTCCTTGGTCTTCCGGGATGTAGTCCTCAGGTACAGGAATATCGGTAACTTCGAGTATACGGGGCAGGCTTGGAACGGTGTTACGGCCGGAACGGGTGACTTGTCGATCATGGACGGCACCTATGGGATGGAGACCGGAATCAGGACGTATGCCGATATGTACGCCAAAGGCTTGGGAAAATTCAATTCATTGTACGAATCCCTTGACACTGAGACATATGGATTGTCACGATATGCCATGAACGATGGCTCATTGTGGCCGAAGACCACGGACAACTTCTGGCAGGACCATAACATCCTTTCTGCAGTGTGGCATTTCGCTGAAGGCTGGACTACGACCCTTTCGCTGCATTACACCCACGGCTACGGCTACTATGAGGAGTTCCGCCAGGCCAACAAGCTTTCCAAGTTCGGTTTCGCCTCCTTCAAGGATACTGACGGCAATACCGTAAAACGCACGGATTTCGTGCGCCAGAAAGGCCTCTCCCAAGATGCCGGTGGAGCTGTCTGGAATATTACGTATCAAGGCGATGGATGGGATTTCATCGGGGGAGTCTCTGCCCAGCTTTTCGGCGCCAACCATTTCGGCTATCTTACATATGTGGCCAGTCCGGCAGTCACCGCGCATTATCCTGTCCTTTCTGGATTGTCCGACACAAACTTTGATGAAGGCCTTTACAAGTACTATGACTCCGATGCTCGAAAGAACGACTACAGTTCCTTCATAAAGGTCTCCAAGAATCTTGGCAAGCATTTTAACCTGTTCTGGGACCTGCAGTACCGCAGGGTGACATACAGGACGGACGGAATCAATGACAAGTTCATCGAGCAGCCGGACGGTTCTTATGTCAATCAGGTCCTTGATATTGACAAGACCTATGATTTCTTGAATCCTAAGGCCGGAGTGAGCTGGACTTCAGGATCTCACAGGGTCTATGCATCATTTGCCAACAGCAATCGTGAGCCGGAACGCAACAATTTCACGGACAATGGCAGTTATCCTTCACCGGAATCGGAGAACGTAAGTGACTTTGAATTCGGCTATCAGTTCTCCGGCAGGAAGTTCAGGGCAGGAGCCAACCTGTATTATATGGATTATGTCAACCAGTTCGTCCAGACCGGTGCCGTAAGTGACATCGGCGAGGCTCTCACAACGAATGTCTGGGATTCCTATAGGGCTGGAATAGAGTTGGTTGCGTCAGCTGATATCTCTTCCTGGCTCACTCTGGAGGCCAATGCAGCCTTGAGCCGGAACCGGATCAAGGATTTCGACGAAGTGGTGGAAGACTGGGACAACGGCAGCCAGACCATACATTACGACAACTCGACACTTGCATTCTCCCCGTCCACTATCCTGAACGGATTCATCATCCTCCACCCAGGCAGGCTTCAGGCAACCTGGCATACTTCGTACGTGAGCCGTCAGTACCTGGATAACACCGAGAACCGTGACCGTTCCCTCCCAGGTTATTCGCTCTCCGGCATCAGTCTGCGCTATCCATTGAAGTTCAGGGGTTTGCTCAAGGAAGTGAACCTTGGCCTGGATGTCAACAACATATTCGGCGTACACGCTGCGACGTCTGGTTGGGTATATTCCGCCATCTATGCTTCGGGCGGCCATCCGGAAGGCAACCGGTATTACCAGATCGGATTCGTGCCGACCGCCGGTACGACCGTACTGGGGAGCATTTCTCTTAAGTTCCGCTAAATTCCCGACTTTCGCGAATATATTGCTATATTTGCATGTTATTCGGATCGTTTATGGGACTTCTGTTGTTATTCCTCATTGGAACGCTGCTGGTTTCGTTCCTTTGCTCCATACTGGAATCGGTGCTGTTGTCCACTCCGCTCTCTTTCATCACGATGAAGAAGGAGCAGGGGTACAAGCCTGCCACCAAGTTCCTGGAGTACAAGACTGACACCGAGAAGCCGCTGGCCGCGATCCTTTCCCTGAATACCATTGCTAATACGATCGGTGCCGCCGGTGTCGGCCGACAGGCGACACTGCTGTTCGGAAGTACCTGGTTCGGAATCATTTCCGGAATCTTCACCCTGTTGATACTGCTATTCGCGGAGATAGTTCCCAAGACGATCGGCACCTCTTCCTGGAAGAACCTCATGGGTTTCTCGACCCGTTGCATGTCGGTCCTCATATTCATAATGTACCCGTTGGTGCTCCTGGTGGGGCTGATCGGCCGTTCCATCGAGAAAGACGAAGATGAGGCCTCGGTAAGCAGGGAGGAAGTGACTGCGATGGCCAACATCGGGGTGGAGGAAGGAGTGATCGATTCAGACGAGAACAAGGTCATCCAGAACATCATGAAGCTGGACAACGTGCAGGCATGTGATGCGATGACGCCGAGGATAGTGGCGATGACCGCCCAGGAGAACATGACCCTGAAGAACTTCTACAAGAACGAGCAGTACCTGCATTATTCCAGGATCCCGGTCTATGCGGATTCTCCTGAATATATCACCGGTTACATACTCCTGAGCGATGCCCTCGAGGGCCTTGCCGACGATGAGTTCGACAAGCGCCTGAAGGAACTCAAGAGGCCTATCTCCTTCTTCCACGAGGAAGATTCCCTGAGCAATGTCTGGGACGGCCTCCTGAAGAACCACGAACAGATCGCCCTCATCATCGACGAATACGGATGCTTCCAGGGGATAGTGACCCTGGAGGATATCATCGAAACCATCCTGGGGCTTGAGATCATCGACGAGAACGACCAGGCCATCGATATGCAGCAGTTCGCCAAGGAACGCTGGGAACGCCGCCAGAAGCGTTTCCGTACTATCAACCTTCCAAAGGAGGATAATGCAAGCCAATCGTAATGAATATGTCATTCCGCAGATTCCTTTTGTTTATTCCGATCCTTTTCCTCTCCTGGGCAACTCAGGCCCAGGTCCTCGAGTCCCACAAGGCATTCATGAGGGAGATGCGTTATTTCCTTGATTCGAAAGGCTTGTCTCCGCAGCTTGAAGAAGATAACCAGATTCGTTTCAAGTATTCCGGCAAGGCATATTATATGGCTTTGAGGGGCAGGGAAGTCAATCCGTATGTCCTTTTAATCTATGCATTCAGGGAGTATGACGACATATTCACAAAGGAAATGGTTTCTACCATAGATCCTTCTGAAGGACTTGCCGTACTGCCTTCAGACTATGGTTTCCGGATACAGTCAGAAAACCATGTTTTTGACGCCGAGTCGATAAAATATGTTTTCAACACCGTCATGAACAATCTGATCCTCTACGAGAAGAGGATTGATGACTTGGGGGCGTCCCAGGCAGAGTTTATCCGCCAGGACGATGAAAAATGGAAGTCGGTCGACAAGGATGACGAAGCAGCTATCCTTTCGTACATAAACGAGACTACGGTTTATCGGAAGCGCCATCTTACCGAGGCAAGGATGATGTACAATATCCTTCATTCGCACAACACTGCTGTGGAAGATGCTGAGAGCAAGATTGCGTTTGCCAAGGACCTGTATGTCCGGGGAGAAGCCAGGTCAGAGGCAGGCAGCAAGCGGGTTTACGACCTGCTGAATGAAGCGTCCAAGTACGTAGAGCTCGACAAGCAAGCGAGGGACATCCTCTATGAGATCGATGATGACAGGGCATACAAGCGTTTCAAGGAGGCACCGGACTTTTCCGCTGCGGAAGATTATCTGAAGAATTTTCCTCAAGGAATATACAAGCGGCAGGTGGAGGATTGGGTTTCCAAGCACACTAAGCGTGCCAATAAAGTCAAGCAGGTCAAGTCGGACAAAGGAACTCTGTTCCACGTCGGCGTGGGGGCTTCTTGTTTCGGGACCAGGAAAGGTGCAAGGCCAACGGGAATACTGGAATTCAAGTTGGGGGATTCTTTCCAACGTCTGAACTGGATTGTGGGTGCATCAGGCCGGCCGGATATAGTCAAGGGAGAAGGTACCAGGTCAATATTCGTCAGCACGGCCCTGAAGGTCAACCTTTTCCCTATAACTGACAAATGCCGCTTCTACATAGCACCGGGCGGAGGTTACGACGTACTTAAAGAATCGATTGAGTACTATGCCCGTGCCGGTATGTGTTTCAAACATTTGGATATTTTTGGCCAGTACCAGTCTGTGGCTTTTTACCCTGCAATCGGGAAGACTCCGCCGTTCAATTATTACACGGGTGTTTCCGTGGTTTGGTATTTCTAGGAGGTTGCATCATGAGGACCGTGATCCAGAGGGTATCCCGTGCGAGCGTCACGATAGGGGGAGTATGCAAATCTTCCATAGGCAAGGGTCTGCTGGTGCTTTTGGGTGTCGGCGAGGACGACGGCCAGGAGGATATTGACTGGCTTGTCAGGAAGATTACGGCTATGAGGATATTCGACGACGAGGCCGGAGTGATGAACCTGTCCGTGATGGATATCGGTGGGGAAGTGCTGGTGGTCAGCCAGTTCACCCTCATGGCCTGTTGCAGGAAGGGAAACCGCCCTTCTTATATCAAAGCAGCCGGGCACGAGATTTCTATCCCGCTCTACGAAGATTTCTGCAGGAAGATGTCCGAACAGCTCGGAAAGGAAATAGGCACCGGCGAGTTCGGTGCGATGATGGATGTTTCGTTGATCAATGACGGTCCGGTGACGATCATACTGGACTCCAAGGACAGATAAGCCTACAGGAAGGCCTTCAGCTCTTCATAGAAACGCTGGGTAGGGAAGCCCATCACGTTGTAGAATGATCCGTCGATCCTGCAGATCCCCACATATCCGATCCATTCCTGGATACCATATGCACCGGCCTTGTCGAATGGCAGGTAATTGTCTATGTAATAGTCGATTTCCTCGTCCGTAAGGTCCTTGAAGTAAACATCGGAGGAGACCGAGAAAGTCTTTGTCCTTCCTATGTCCCTGATGGTCACCGCAGTGATGACCTGATGCTCGCGGCCGGAGAGGAGGCGAAGCATCCTGACGGCGTCGTCCCTGTCGGACGGTTTCCCGAGAATCTCGCTTCCACACAGTACCATTGTGTCCGAAGTGACAAGGATCTCGTCCGGTTCCAGTTCCCTGTGGAAGCCCATGGATTTGCCAAGGGACATCATCTCCGGAATCATGTCGTGAGGTGTTTCCGGGGAATACTCTTCTTCGAACAAGGTCCTGGCATCCACTGTGAATTCAAAGCCAAGGCCTGCCAGGAGTTCGCGTCTCCGCGGCGAATTCGATGCGAGGATGATTCTCTTTCCGTGAGTGTCCATATCAGGGACTAGAACATTTTCTTGTAAACCCTTGAGTTGAAGACCCAGCGCCCCTGGGCCTTCATGACAGCTTCCATGTATTCGCGGACGCATGCTTTCCCTCCCGGGCGCATGGACACGATGTCAGCGGCCTCCCTGGCCTCGATGCAGGCATCTGCAGGAGCCACTCCGATCCCTGCCGCTTCAATAACTTCCACATCGGGGACATCGTCACCGAAATACATCACTTCCTCCCGCTTAAGGCCGTGCCTCCTGCAGAAATCGTCGAAGTCGTCTATCTTCACCCTGGACCCGAGGTAGATGTCCTCGGGAGGGATCCCGTTGGTACTGAAGCGCGCCCTGATGCTCTGCGAGCGTCCTCCTGTGATGACTGCGACAGGGAAGCCGTTCATGGCAGCCATGCGTACGGCGAAGCCGTCCTTGGAGTCGAAAGTCCTGTACAACTGGCCTTCAAGGTCGGCCAGGATGCCGCCGTCGGTCATCACGCCGTCGATATCGAAGGCGAACCCTTTGATGTCCTTGAATTCAGTCATCAGGCTATCAGTTGTTCTTTCCGAACTGAGGAAGGTCACCGAGGTTGAAAGTGCCGCCCTGCTGCTGTCCGCTACCGCCGATGTCGATCAGGCCGAACTGCGATTCGTACTTCGTGACATTGTCCATGAGTGCGTTCAAGAGCCTCTTGGCATGTTCCGGGGTCATCACGAGCCGGTTGCTGATTTCAGGCTTCGGAAGTCCGGGGAGCATCGTAGCGAAATCAATGATGAATTCGCTGTGGGAGTGGGTTATGATTGCAAGGTTCGAGTAGTTGCCCTTTGCGATTTCTGGCTTGATCTCCAGACTGATTTCTTTGTTCTCTGCCATATTCTTGGATTTTGATCCCCATAGCAGGCAGCACCTGCTGTCGGGAATACAAATTTAGTGAAAATTGTGCTATATTTGTATTTCTTGAATGTAGTTAATGGAAATATGAGCGAAAAGAAAGAACTCTCCGCAAAATACAATCCTGCGGAAGTGGAAGACAAGTGGTATGCCTGGTGGCTGGAACACAAGTGCTTCCATTCTGAACCGGACGAAAGGGAACCATACACCATAGTCATACCTCCGCCTAACGTGACCGGAATCCTCCATATGGGGCACGTGCTCAACAACACGCTCAATGACGTGCTGGTACGCAAGGCACGCATGGACGGGAAGAACGCCTGCTGGGTGCCCGGCACCGACCATGCATCCATTGCGACCGAAAGCAAGGTTGTGGCCAAGCTCAAGGATATGGGAATATCCAAGGAGGACCTTACCCGTGAGGAGTTCCTGAAATATGCCTGGGAATGGAAGGAGGAGCATGGAGGCATCATCCTGCAGCAGCTGCGCAAGCTTGGCGCATCATGCGACTGGGACCGTACGAAGTTCACCATGGAACCAGCCCTCTCGGAAGCCGTCATATCCACCTTCTGCTACTTCTACAAGAAGGGGATGATCTACCGGGGAGTGCGTATGGTCAACTGGGACCCTGTTGCCCTCACCGCCATTTCCGACGATGAGGTCATCCACCAGGATACGGCCAGCCATTTCTTCCATATGAGGTACTTCATATCCGACGGGAACGGCAAACCTACCGACAAGTACATCATTGTGGCTACTACACGGCCGGAAACGATCATGGCCGATGCCGCGGTCTGTGTGAATCCGGCGGATGATAGGTATCACTGGCTCAAGGGAAAGAAGGTTCTTATCCCTCTGATAAACAAGGAGATACCTATTATTGAGGATAGCTATGTCGAAATGGATTTCGGTACCGGTTGTCTCAAGGTTACCCCGGCTCACGATGCCCATGACTATGAGATAGGACTGAGGCATAACCTTCCTGTCCTCGACATCATCGACGACCACGGCAGGCTCAACGAGAATGCTACGATACTTATCGGGGAGGACCGTTTCGTCGCCAGGAAGAAAATTGTGAAGATGCTCGAGGAAGCAGGCAACCTGGAAAAGGTCGAAGACTATACTTCACCTGTGGGATATTCGGAAAGGACCAAGGCCGTCATCGAGCCGAAGCTTTCCGCTCAGTGGTTCCTGAAGATGGGAGACCTGGCCGGGCAGGCACTTGAGGCTGTCGAATCGGGCAGGATCAAGTTCATACCGGACAAATACCGCAACACATACCGCCACTGGATGGAAAATGCGCACGACTGGTGCATCTCCCGCCAGCTCTGGTGGGGCCAGCGTATCCCTGCATATTACCTCCCTGACGGTCAGGTGGTTGTGGAGGAGACTCCGGAACTGGCTCTCGAGGCCGCAAGGAAGATCAATCCAAAGCTTACGGCTGCGGACCTCGTTCAGGACGAGGATGTCCTTGATACCTGGTTCTCCAGCTGGCTGTGGCCGATTTCCGTCTTCGACGCCAAGCGTCCGGGACATCCTGAGCATGAGCCGAACGCAGACCTCGCATATTACTATCCAACCAACGATCTCGTTACCGGTCCGGACATCATCTTCTTCTGGGTCGCCAGGATGATCATGGCTGGAGGTGAGTTCATGGGAGACAAGCCGTTCAGCAACGTTTATTTCACGGGAATAGTCCGCGACAAGATAGGCCGGAAGATGAGCAAGACCCTGGGTAATTCCCCGGATCCTCTTGACCTTATCGCGAAATACGGAGCCGATGCCGTCAGGATCGGCATGCTGCTCTGCTCCTCTGCCGGCAACGACATTTTCTATGATGAATCCCAGATCGAACAGGGGCGCAACTTCTGCAACAAGATATGGAATTCGTTCCGTCTAATCCAGGGTTGGTCAGTTGATGACAAACTTCAGCAGAGCGAGGTTAATAAGCTTGCTGTCAAATGGTTTGAGAACAAGTTAGGCCAGACGGTTGCCACCGTGGAAGACCTCTATGGCAAGTTCCGTATCTCCGATGCCCTGATGACGATCTACAAGTTGTTCTGGGATGAATACTGCTCCTGGTACCTTGAAGCGATCAAGCCTGCTTACGGGGAGGCAATCGACAAGGATACATATGATTCCACCCTGTCGTATTTCGAGCAGCTTCTCAAGCTGATCCACCCTGTGATGCCTTTCATCTCGGAAGAGCTGTGGCAGTCGATGACCGGAAGGGGAGAGGCCGAGACGATTATGTTCCAGCCGAGTCCGGTCGCCGGGGCGGTTGACGGGAAGGTTATAGAAGATTTCGAAATCGCTCAGGAAACGATCAACGCCCTCCGTGGAATGCGCCAGCAGAAGAATATCTCTCCGAAGGAATCCCTTGTCCTCAGGATCAAGGGTGCTTTCCCGGAGGAAGTCCTTCCTCTCATAGTCAAGCTTGCCAACGTCTCTTCCATCGAGGCCGTCACCTCATTCGGGGATGAGAGCGGTGTTTCGCTGCTTGTACGTACCACCGAGATGTTCGTTCCTCTCGGAGGGCTGGTGGATGCCGGGGAAGAGATCAAGAAGATCGAGGCAGAGCTCGAACATCAGCACAGATTCCTCGATTCTGTTCGGAAAAAACTCTCCAACGAGGCCTTCGTAGCCCATGCTCCGGAGCATGTGGTGGAGCTCGAGCGCAAGAAAGAGGCAGATAGCCTCTTGAAAATTGAAAGTTTGGAAAAGGCACTTAAAGCCCTGAAGAACAAGTAGAGAAACATTTTAGTTTAGTATTATAACTTTTTTGTTATGGTATATTCCGAGACGATTTTCCCCGTCAGGTACTACGAAACCGACCAGATGGGCATCGTGCATCACTCGAATTACATCCGTTACTTCGAGTGTGCCCGCAACAACATGATGGCCGAGTTCGGGTATCCGATCGAAAAGTGCGAGGAGGATGGGGTCACCATCCCGATCGTATCAGTGGTGTGCAAGTACAAGCACCCCGCAAGGATGGGAGACGTCCTCAAGGTAGTGGCGATGATAGACAAGGTTCCGCTTGCGAAGCTTTGGATACGCCAGGCTGTGTATAACCAGGCCGGGGAGCTTTGTGTGGAAGGTGAAGTGACGCTGGGCTTCCTCAGCAAGGCGACCGGACATCCTACCCGTTGTCCTGAGCCGCTGGTCAAGGCTATAGAGGCACATATCAATGACAGATAATCATTAAAGCATATTATTATGATGCCATTATTTTACCCGCTTGCATTCGGGACATGGGAGATTGTCCTGATTGTCGCTGTCATCGTACTCCTCTTCGGAGGCAAGAAGATTCCTGAGTTGATGCAGGGCATCGGAAAGGGAGTCAAGAGTTTCAAGAAGGGGATGAACGATGTCGAGGCAGAAATGAATGATATCAAGAAGGATATTGATTCTGCTGCCAAGACTCCGGATAAGATCGAGAAGAAGGACGAGTACAACAAGTAAAGTGTCCGAAGAAAGCAAAGACCAGGAACAGCTGGCTGGCGAGATGTCCTTCTGGGACCATCTCGAGGTATTGAGGGGAACCTTGTTCCGCTCGATACTTTACGTGTGCGTGGCCGCACTGGTCTGCTTTTCTTTCAAGGACTTGATGTTCAAGGTTGTATTCTACCCGGCAGATCCCGATTTCTTCCTCTACAGGTTCCTGCACTGGAAGGTGAATGTCAACCTCATCAATACGGACGTAGTCGCCCAGTTCTTCGTCCATCTGAAGGTGGCCTGCCTCGTGGGCCTGGTGCTCGTGTTCCCATTGGTGATATGGGAAGTCTGGAAGTTCATAGCTCCGGCATTGTATGAAAGGGAGAAGAAAGTCGTCCGCGGAGCCTTCATGATGGCTTCGGTGCTTTTCTATCTGGGTGTCGCCTGTGGCTATTTCTTCGTCCTCCCGGTATGCCTGCAATTCTTCATGAACTACTCGGTGGGCGAGAACGTCACCAACATGATCAACCTGAATTCGTACATCAGCCTGTTCATATCCATGGTTTTCATGATAGGCTTGGTGTTCGAATTCCCTTCCGTCATCGCAGTTCTTTCCAGATTCGGAATCGTCAACAAGGATATTCTCAGGAAGTACCGCAAGCATGCCTTCGTTGTCGTATTGATCCTGGCCGCCTTTATCACGCCTGCAGATCCGCTCTCCATGTTCGTGCTGGCAATACCGCTTTACGGACTTTATGAGTTCAGCATAACCCAGAGCAAGGACCCGCTGCCGGAGGATGAAGAAGCGAAAGAGGAGGCTGTGGAATGATTTCTATCAACGGACTGACCGTGGCATTCGGTGGATTCACCCTGCTCGACAGCATTGACTTCCATATCAGCGACAATGACAAGATAGGTCTCGTGGGCAAGAACGGCTCCGGGAAATCGACGATCATGAAACTTATCTGCGGGCTTCAAGTGCCTGCGTCCGGATCCGTCGACAAGCCGAACGGAGTCCGCATCGGTTATCTGCCCCAGATAATGGAGCACCACAAGGGGCGCACGGTGATGGAAGAGACGATGACAGCATTCGACCACATCACCTTGATGCAGCGGGAACTTGAAGACATCAATGTGAGTCTTTCGGAAAGGACTGATTATGAGTCGGAATCATATCTGGCTCTCATCAACCGCCTGAACGATCTCACGGATGCCCTGGCGATAGTCCAGAACGAGCCGGTTGAGGTCCTTGCGCAGAAGACGCTGCTCGGACTCGGATTCAAGGACGAGGACTTCGGGCGCAGGACCGAGACGTTCAGCCAGGGTTGGAACATGAGGATCGAGCTGGCCAAGGTCCTGCTCTCGGAGCCTGACCTGCTGCTGCTCGACGAGCCTACGAATCATCTCGACATAGAATCCATCGAGTGGCTTGAAGATTTCCTGAAAGCCTTCAGAGGCTCGCTCCTGCTTGTCTCCCATGACCGTAAGTTCCTGGACAACGTCACCAACAGGACGGTCGAGATCGTGCTTGGGCATATCTATGACTACAAGGTCCCGTACAGCCAGTATGTGGAGCTCCATAAGGAAAGGGTGGCCCAGCAGCAAGCAGCTTATGCCAACCAGCAGAGAATGATAGAGAAGACGGAGGTCTTCATAAACAAGTTCCGCTACAAGCCGACCAAGTCTAACCAGGTCCAGTCCAGGATCAAGCAGCTCGAGAAGCTGGAGCGCCTGGAGATAGACGAGACGGACAACGCCACCCTCACGGTGAAGTTTCCTCCTGCACCCCGTTCCGGCGACATCGTTTTCAAGGGATCCGACCTTACGGTGGGCTATCCGGGCAAGGTTGTTTTCACCGATGCGGAAATAGAAGTCAAGCGAGGGGAGAAGGTGGCTCTCATAGGCCGCAATGGAGAGGGGAAGACCACTCTGATGCGCGTCATAGCCGGCGAGTTGACTCCAATCTGCGGAACCGCCCGGACAGGACATAATGTCTCAATGGGCTATTATGCCCAGAATCAAGAAGATGCGCTAGACAGGAACCTAACCGTATTCGAGACGCTTGATAATATAGCAGTGGGGGATATACGCACCAAACTGCGTGATATCCTTGCCCAGTTCCTTTTCCGCGGCGAGGACATTGACAAGAAGGTCAGCGTTCTCTCCGGTGGGGAAAGGGCGAGGCTCGGGATGGCCAGGTTCATGCTCCAGCCATATAACCTGCTTGCGTTGGACGAGCCTACCAACCACATGGACATCAAGTCGAAGGACATCCTCAAGCAAGCCTTGAAGGCTTATGATGGCACGTTGATTGTGGTGTCCCATGACCGTGACTTCCTGGATGGCCTGGTGGACAAGATGTACGAGTTCCGGGACGGAAAGGTCAAGGAGCATGTCGGCAGCGTGGCCGAGTTCCTGGAAAAACGCAAGATAGAATCACTCCAGGAGCTTGAGCGCCGGTTCGGCCCTTCCTTGCAGCAGTCCGGTGAGCAGGCAGAGGTGGTCGAAGGGAAGGAGAAAGCCAAGCAGGCCTTCCAGCAGAGGCGGAGTGAATCGAAGGAACTCAGGCGCATGAAGCACCGTGTGGAGTTCCTCGAAGGGGAGATCGGAAAGGTTGAGTCCGTGATGAAGGACATCGAAAAGATCCTGTCAAACCCGACAGCCTCCGATGATATCATGGAACTTACGAGGACCTATCTTGAGAACAAGCGCGAGCTTGACCGGAAAACTGCCGAGTGGACCTCGCTGATGGAGCAGATCGAAGAGAGTAACTTCTAATTTATAGTAATATGAAAACCTTGATTAACAAAGTATTAGCTTTTGCTACCTTATTGATTGCATCAGCTTCTTTTGCTTTAGCTCAGACTCGTACTCTCGAGCATGAGTATTCTCCTTTCGACGGAGTGGTCGCATCCAATGGTTTCAAGGTAACCATCGCCCAAAGTGACAAATATGCTGCAAAGCTGACCGTTGATGACGTTCTGGAAAGTTATGTCCAGTGCTATGTCAAGGCTAACGTTCTCTATCTGTCACTCGATGACAAGAATATCCCCAAAGAGGTGAAAAAGATGTACAAAGGCAAGAACTCTCCGGAGCCAACACTAAGTGCCATTGTTTATCTTCCTATTCTTAACTCATTGACACTTAATGATGATTCGCAGTTCTTCAATACTGGTACTTTAAGTGCAGAGAATTTCTCTCTCTTCTTGAACGGAACGACTGCCATCAACAATCTGAACGTGGTCGCGAAGACTGCCTTGCTGAGCGTGGCCAAGAATGCGAAGCTTACCAACGCCAATGTCCGTACTGAAGGCAACATTGCCGTAGCCGGTGACGGAAAGGGACTCATGATACTTGAATATGCGGCCGAGAACCTGGATGTCAACACAGCCGGTTCAGCTGACCTGTCCATAAACGGTGCGGCCGAGAAGGTCACTGTGAATTCTGCCAACAGCGCCAAGACACTTGTTTCAGGCGATGCCAAGTCATTGGTAGTCACCGGAAAAGGAACGATTGACGCATCCGGCCTGAAAGTGAATGAGGCCAAGTTGAACACCAATGGCGCTACCGTAAAGGTCAGTGCAAGCAAGGAGATCGAACTCGACCTCGGCAAGGGATCCGAGGTAGAGTATGACGGCGACCCTACGGTCAAGATCGTAAAGATCCAGAGTTCATCCGTAACCAGGAAGTAATGTTCATCCTCGATTCCCATTCCGACACTCCCTCCCAGATGATGAGGGGAATGGATGTCGGAATATGCAACAAGAGGGGGCATGTGGATTTCCCGCGCTTGAAAGCCGGGGGAGTCGATGCCTCCTTCTTTGCATTGTACACGCCTGCATCCATGCAGCCTGACGAGGCGACCAGATATGCCCTGGAGATGATAGGCAAGGTCTATGACGCCCTCGAGGCTCATCCGGATCAGGCAGCCCTTGCCCTTTCGCCTGAAGACGCGTTTGCAAATAAGGATAAAGGACTGGTTTCCATATTCTTGGGAATGGAGAACGGGGCACCGATACAGGACTCTCTCTCGCTTTTGCGCCTCTTCTACAGGCTTGGGGTCAGGTATGTCACCTTGACCCACAACGGTGACAACCAGATAGCCGACAGTGCGGCGGAAGGGACCAGATGGCACGGATTAAGCCCATTCGGCAGGGAAGTGGTGGCTGAGATGAACCGGATCGGAATGATCGTGGACGTGGCGCATGCCTCGGACGAGACATTCTTCGATGTGGTTTCCTGTTCGAAATCACCGGTAGTATCAACCCATTCCTGCTGCAGGGCGCTGGCCGGACACCGCAGGAACATGTCCGACGAGATGCTTAGGACATTGGCGGACCATGGCGGTGTCATCCAGGTCAATTTCTATCCGGTTTTCCTGTCGGACAGTTTCGCGCGGACTCTCTCCCAGTCTGGGTTGGAGGAAAAGGGCTGGATAGAGGGTGAGTGGATCAAGGACCCTTCGGATCCGGTAAAGCGAGCGGCATGGGATTCGGTCCTGGACGAACTTGCCGCATTGCCGCGTCCTTCGTACAAGGAAGTTGTGGACCATATAGACCATGCAGTCAACGTCGCGGGTATCGACCATGTCGGCATCGGTTCTGATTTCGACGGTATAGAAGTGACCCCTAAGGGACTTGAAGACGTCTCCAAGTTTCAGATGATTTTCGACGAATTGACAATCAGAGGCTACTCGGATGACCAAATCGAGAAGATAGCTGGAGCTAATTTCTTAAGAGTATTTAACGAAGTGATTTCCAATTCGTTAGTCTAGTTGCCCAAGTTATAGCGAATAGTGCAACAAAAATGTTATCTTTATATAACCTTTTTGTTGCACTTATTATATATCAGCTATTTCAAGTCTTTAAGTACAAAAAGGCGCAGGGTATCAAGAGCGGCTGATGCGAAACGCTCGATATTCCTCTTTCTGTCATTCTTGTAGATCTTCCTGACAGTCTCGGTTCCGTTCGGTCCGCTGACTCCGATCCATACCGTTCCGACAGGATTCCTCTCGTCTCCGGCCGGGCCGGCAAGCCCTGTCGTGGCGACCGAGTAAGTGCTCCCCGTCACTTTCTTCACGCCCTCGGCCATAGCTGCGGCAACTTCAGAACTGACAACTCCATATTTATCGATCAGGGAAGGCGGGACCCCGAGGACTTTTTCCTTCACTGCTATGGCATATGAAGTCACGCTTCCGAGGTAATACTCCGATGAACCGAGTACGGAGGTAATCAGGGAACTGATCTTGCCTCCTGTGCATGATTCTGCGGCGCTGAGGGTCATTCCGGTGCCCCGGAAGATGGTTCCTATGGCGCTTTCGAGGGTATCGTCCTTGAAAGAATAGATCTTGTCTCCCAAAATCGGTTTCAAGGCCTCGAATAGGGCGTCTATCCGCTTCTCCTGCTCTTCCTTGATTCCTCCATAGGCGGAGAGCCTGAGACGCACTCCTGTGAGCTGATTCGGAAGATAAGCCAGGTGGATATCTTCCGGCAGGTTGTCTTCCCACTGCCCGATGAGTTCAGCGAGAGCAGATTCGGCCAGTCCGGCAACCATTATGCATTTGTGGAATATGTCTTCGAGATTGTTGTGGGCCTTGATGTCCTCCATCACCTCAGGCAGGGCGCCGAGGGTTTCGAATGGGACACCCGGCATCGCATACAGGGTGGCAGGATGCCCGAATCTTTCCTTCGGGAAGCGGAAAACCATGATGGGAGCCGTTCCCTTGCGGTTTACTATGACATCACAGGTGTCCGGAACCATTGCCTGGGCCTTGTTGGTCTCCAGGACATCCAGGCCTCTGGCGGAGAGGATCCCGTGGATGACCTTCAGTTGCTCCTGATGCTCCACGTATCCCTTGCTGCCGGACATCTCGGCGAGGGCAGCCTTTGTGATGTCGTCCCTGGTGGGGCCGAGGCCACCGGTGGAGATGACTATGTCATTGATTTCCAGTTCATGGGTAAGATTCCCGACAATCTCGTCATGGTCATCCCCGATGGATAGCATACGGGTGACCTTGATGCCGGTTCCTTCAAGCGCACGGGATATGTGGGATGAGTTGGTATCTACTATCTGTCCGATGAGTATCTCATCTCCGATCGTGCATATGGAAGCTTGTGTCATTGGATATGTTTGAGTATTCTTTTGACCAGGGAAGGTCCTTCGTATATGAATCCTGTATATACCTGTATGAGGGATGCGCCGGATTCCAGCATCTCCCGGGCTTGAGCCGGACTCATTATGCCGCCGACTCCGACTATAGGAAGGCGGCCGCCGGTGAATTCATGGATATACTTGACCAGGGCCAGGCTTTTCTTGTACAAAGGCGCCCCGGACAGGCCTCCGTTGCCGATTTTCTCCAATTTCTTCGCATTGGTCCTGAGGCCTTCACGGCTTGTGGTGGTGTTGCCTGCCACTATTCCGTCAATACCGGAGAGCATGCAGTATTTGAGTATCTCGTCGAGCTCTTCATGAGGAATGTCAGGGGAGACCTTGACCAGGATAGGCTTGTAGCTGTCATAGCATATCCGCAGGTCGAGCATAGGATCGAGTATGTCTGAGAGATAGGAAACGTCCTGGAGATTCCTGAGACCTTCCACGTTGGGGCAGGAGACATTGACGGTGAACAGGTCAACGAAGTCGTACAGCATCGAAAAAGACTTCCTGTAGTCTGCTATGGTATCCTCGTCCGAGGCACTCGAGCTGTTCTTGGCGATGCTCGCTGCCAGGATAGTCCTTGGCTTGTCCCTGTTTATGTGACCGATCGCATTCCTGACCCCTTTGTTGTTGATTCCCATCCGGTTGATGATGGCTCTGTCCTGGGGCAACCTGAATATCCTCGGCTTCGGATTGCCTTCCTGCGGTTCAGGAGTGAGGGAACCGATTTCGATGAACGAAAAGCCGAAACGGGACAGTTCGTTGTAATACTCACCGTTCTTGTCGAGTCCTGCCGCAAGCCCGACCGGATTTGGGAAATCGATCCCGAAAACGGTCCTGTGCAGATTTTGATCCTTATGGGAGTAGAACAACTTGGCCAGGCTTCCCGCAAAAGGGATACGCCTTACGGCTCCCAAAGCGCGCAACGTGAAGTTGTGCGCAGTTTCAGGCGACAGCCTGAACAGGAGGGGCCGGATCAGCTGCTTGTACATAACGGATACAAATATAATAAAAATGCAGGAACGCTGTCAGGAGATTTCCTGATATGTGCCGTCGGAGTAAAAGAGCACTACTTTCTCAATCTTTCTCCCATGAGGGGCAGTGGCTTGAATGTCAGGATGTTGCGTGCTTTCAGCGAACAAGTTTGGCTCCTGAGGTTCGAATATTTGCGGACTTTCGCCCTGACGGCCGTCTTTATACATCCTGCCGCGGCCTGAAATCAGCCACTCAAGGGAGAGAGCGGGGTAGTTGCGTGCCAGGCTGTCCAGGAATTCGAATCCAGGCTTGTTGCGACCCGACAAAACATGCGAGACACCGGCCCGGGCGACCCCCAGGGTCTCGGCAAATTTGGATTGGGAGATATTTTCCGCCGCAAGGAACTGTTGAAGTCGTTTGTTCATTATCCTGATGTTTGTTTACAAATATAACAACAAAAATTGTAAAAACAAATACAACCCTGGGTGTTACAATAGTGGTCGGACTGGTTAATATGGAATAATTAAGCTGAATATCAGTATAGATAATATAGATTAACTATCTGATATAGAAGATATATATTAGTGGGATAAGGGCTGTTTTGCACCATACGTGCCATGATTGTCCGACCCGTTACCTACAATTGCTAAATCTAAACTCAATATAATTAGTATAATTACTTTGATAATCAATATTTTAATTCAATAATTAAATTCTTATTCAAGATTCTTATGGTACTATTGTGAAATATAGTATAAAGTTTACAAGAAGTAGCGCGAAAGTTACAAAAGTAAACAAAATAAAGAGGATAATGGTGCTGCAGAGTAACAGTTTGATATTTCTCATACTTCGATTAAATTTGTGTGATTTTTAAAATGTCACGATGATACCTTCGATAAAGATTGAAGACTACTCATATGATCTGCCTGAGGCCAGGATCGCAAAGTATCCTTTGCCTCAACGGGACGCGTCCAAATTGCTTTGCTACCGAGAGGGAAATGTGTCTGACTGGATATTCAAGGACCTGCCTTCACTTCTTCCAAGCGGTGCGCTGATGGTATTCAATGATACCAAAGTCGTTCCCGCAAGGCTTCATTTCCAGAGGGAATCTGGTGCGGTTATCGAGATCTTCTGCCTGGAACCCGTCGATCCGCCGGAGTACAACATGTCCTTTGCATCCGTAGGCTCCTGCAAGTGGAAATGCGTGATAGGAAACGCCAAGCGCTGGAAAGGTGATGTCCTTAAGCTGTGCAATCCTGAGGCGGATCCTGCCGTGAAGGCAATGGACTTGAAGGCTGTCCTCATCCAGCGTGAAGACCGGACCGGAATCGTGGAATTCCTCTGGAGTGACGGAAAACCATTCTCGCAGGTGCTTGAGACCTGCGGAAGCGTACCGATCCCTCCATATCTCAACCGTGAGACCGAATCCATCGATACCGAGCGTTACCAGACTCTGTATGCGAGGATCAGGGGTTCCGTGGCGGCGCCTACGGCCGGCCTGCATTTCACTGACAATGTCCTTGAGGCGATAGATGCCAGGGGTATCAAAAGGGAGAATGTCTGCCTGCATGTCGGTGCTGGCACTTTCCTTCCCGTCAAGAGTTCCGATGTGTCCGAGCATCCGATGCACAGGGAACCGTTCACGGTGTCGCTGGACCTCCTGAAGGACATCAGGTACCGTAAAGGCAATCTCATCGCCGTAGGTACGACATCGGTGCGTACGCTCGAGTCCCTATATTACGTTGGCGTCAGCTGCATTGAAAAAGGTGCACCAGAAGATGTAAGCCAGTGGGCTCCTTATGAAAGGGAATATCCTTATACGACCGAGGAGAGCCTGGATGCTGTCATCTCGTATCTCGAGGAGTCAGGTTCCGAAGAACTTGTCGTCGGGACCAGGATAATCATAGTCCCGGGATTCAGATTCAGGCTGACGGATATCCTGGTGACCAATTTCCATCAGCCGGAGAGTACTCTGATCCTTCTGGTCTCAGCCTTCGTGGGAGGGGACTGGCGCACGATTTACGACCATGCGCTTGCATGTGGCTACCGTTTCTTGAGTTACGGGGACAGTTCGCTGCTTTTCAGGCGGGACGTTGCTCTTTAGCCGGATAATTCCTATATTTGTTATTTGAGAAAAGATCGAACTTATGTCTGATTTATCCGAATTCGACAGCATATGTCCCTACAACGACGAGGAAGCCGTCAAGGCTTTGCACAAAGTCGCCAATCATCCTGCCGTACTTCCTATATCGGAATACCTGTTCCCGGATGAGAAGGTGACCTACCTGAGGGACGCCCTGAAGCAGGTCAACAGTATCGACGAATTCCAGGAAGCAGTCATGAACAAGGCTGTCAACTGGTGTATCGACCATACGATCCACAACTTCTCCTACGATGGCATTTCGTATATCAAGGGAATGAAGGGCAAGTTCTTGGCTATGTCCAACCATAGGGACATTATCCTCGATCCTGCGATTACCCAGGCGGTGTTTTTCAGGAACGGCATCCCTCTCACGGAAATCTGTGTGGGGGACAATCTCATCAAGCAGAGCAAGACAGTCGAATACCTTCTCCGGTCCAACAGGATGATCAAAGTCATCCGCGGCATATCAGCACGGGAACTCTACCTTTCATCACAGGTCCTTTCCAAATATATCAGGCAGACCATCACTTCCGGGAAGGCGTCGATATGGCTCGCGCAGAGGCAGGGAAGGACGAAGGACGGCATCGATACCACCGAGCAGGGCCTCCTGAAGATGCTCGACATGAGCGGTACCAAGTCATTCAGCGAGAATTTCATGGAACTCAACATCGTCCCGCTGAGCATTTCATATGAATATGAGCCTTGCGACATCCGCAAAGCCCGCGAGATTCTGATTTCCCGCAGCCAGAAATATGTCAAGTCCCATGACGAGGACATGCACAGCATCGTGATGGGAATACGCCAGGACAAGGGCAACGTGCATCTCAATTTCGGTCTTCCTCTGACAGAGGAGGAGATAGAGATCGCTTCCAGGTGCGACAAGAACGACCGCTACCAATCCATCCGGTACGCCGTTGACAAGCGGGTTATAGCCGGTTATCACCTCTGGAAGACGAATTACATCGCATATGACCTTGTCAACCACAGCTACAAGTATTCCGACTTGTACAAGCATGAGGATGTAGAGGCATTCACCGCATACACGGAGCACAGGCTGGACAAGGTGGAGCGCAGGCTGAACCGCGAAGACCTCCGCGAAATATTCCTGAGGATTTACGCCAATCCGGTTGTGTCCAAGGAACGTCTGGCTACAGGAGAACCTCTCAGGCAGGAATAGGAAATGGCATTTCAGATACTTATCCTTCTGGCAGGGCTCGCTCTTGTTGTTCTCGGGGCGGACTGGCTTGTGGACGGTTCGTCCGCGATAGCCAGGAAGGCTGGACTGAGCGAGTTCGTGATCGGACTTACAATCGTAGGCATAGGCACATCCATGCCTGAACTTGTCGTGAGCCTGACGGGAGCACTGAAGGGCAGTTCCGACATAGCCATCGGAAATGTCGTCGGCTCCAACATATTCAATGTTCTGATGATACTGGGTCTGTCTGCCTTGATACGTCCTATCGGCATCACGAGGACCAACCGCAGGCAGGATATCCCTTTGAACCTGATAGTATGCCTCCTGCTCGTAATCTGCGGATATCATTTCACGATGTTCCATATCGGCGGGGAAGATGTTCTCTCGAGGTTTGACGGGGTTTTGTTCCTTGTCCTTTTCGCCGTCTATATGTTCTTTTCCTTCAAGAACGGCAAGCAGGATTCTGAGCTGTCGGAAGGGGAGGGTGCCGGGGAGAAGGTCCGTCCGCTTGGCATCGCCATCCTGATGGTTCTGGCCGGTTTGGCTGCCCTCGTATTCGGTGGAGACAAGTTCGTGGATTCAGCGAGGAATATAGCCAAGTTGCTGGGAATCAGCGACAAGTTTATCGCCGTGACCATCCTGGCCGGCGGTACATCTATGCCGGAACTGGTGACCTGCGTGGTCGCCGCCCTGAAAAAGAAAGACCAGCTCGCCCTGGGCAATATCATTGGGTCCAACATATCCAATATCCTGCTCATTCTCGGTTCATCAGCAGTCGTTTACCACAGACTCCCGGGTGGTCCCGGCGGACTTTCTTTCGGTGGTATGACCATCGCTGACCTAGGTATCCTTATCCTGAGTTCATTGCTCCTATGGTCGAGTTCCTATACGGGCAAGAGAGACAGCGTTGACCGCGCGGATGGCTTGATATTCCTGGTATGCTTTGCGGGCTATATGGCAATCCTTTTCAACCAGCTTTGATAATCCAAATCCATTTCAGATATGAAATTTCAGCCGACTAAGTACCAGCTTATGAATGTAGGGACCGGAAGGATCTTCGATGATTCGTTCTGGACGCTGGGAGATCCTGAAGCTACCGCTCCATCATTGGTAAGGGCGGTCTATGAGAATGAGACTTTCAACCCTAGGGATGACCTCCGCGGCCTGTACAGGTACGCCGGATGGCTGCCTGTGAACAGGACCCTCAGGCATTCTCACGCACCGGTGACATACAAGAGCAAGGGACTCGCGGACTTGCTCGGGATGAAGAATCTCTATATCACGCTCTCGGGCTATGTCCCTAAGAAAGGCGCCAAGATGGAAACCTGCTCTTTCAAGGAGACGGAGGCCTTTTCCGTATGTGCCAGGTTGCCTAAGAACGACAGGCATATACTGGTGGTCCAGTCCGCCGGAAACACTGCAAGGGCTTTCGCGAGGGTCTGCTCGGACAATGACATCCCGATCGTAATCTGCATCCCGAATGACAATATCAGCGATCTGTGGTTCACCAGGCGACTCAAGTCATGCGTGAAGGTGATAGCGACCCCTCACGGTACCGATTACTACGATGCAATCGCGCTAGGAGAGAAACTGGCGAAGGATCCTCGTTTCCTGCTTGAAGGTGGGGCTAAGAACGTGGCACGCAGGGACGGCATGGGCACGACGGTACTCAGCGCAGTCGAGAAGATCGGACGTATCCCGGATGCTTATTTCCAGGCTGTCGGAAGCGGAACAGGTGCCATAGCAGCCTGGGAGAACGCCTGCAGGCTGGAGAAGGACGGCAGGTTCGGGAAGAACAACATGCGTGTTTACTGTGTCCAGAATGCTCCATATACCCTGATGTATGACTCCTGGAAGGCTGGTTCAAGGGAGCTCGTCCCGATCACTCCGGAGGATTCACGCAAGAATGCAGAGATTATCCTTGCGAAGGTCCTTTCTAACAGGAAACCACCGTACAGCCTCGCAGGTGGGGTATTCGACATCCTCAAGGCTTCGGGAGGAGATTTCTACAAAGTATCCAATGACGACATCGTGTACTGGATGCTCCAGTTTTTCAACAAGGAAGGGTACGATATTTTCCCGGCTGCAGCATCCGCTGTGGCGGCACTCAAGAAGGCTCTCGACGAGGGTGCGGTAGGGAAGGAGGAGACCGTGATGCTGAATATCACGGGAGCCGGCATGCTGAACGCTACCCGTGTGGGCTTCGAGTTGAAGGAACCGGACCTTGTGCTGAGCACCGACCTTTCCGCGGAGGAAGTGATATCAAGCGTGGAGCGCCTGTTCAAGTAATCACTTCTTGAGTTCGAGTGCGCAGACGTTTTCAACGTGCTGCGTATGAGGGAACATGTCCACCGGCTGGACGGCCGTGATCACGTATTTTTCGCACAGGAATGCGAGATCGCGTGCTTGTGAGGCTGGATTGCAGCTTACATAGACAATGCGGGCAGGGGAGGCGTCGAGTATGACCTTCGCCACGTCCGGGTGTATCCCTGCCCTTGGTGGGTCAAGGATAATGACGTCCGGATGGCCGTGTACGGCGATGAAAGATGCATCGAGGACGTCCTTCATGTCACCTGCAAAGAATTCGCAGTTGGTGATACCGTTGGCATCCGCGTTCTTCCTGGCGTCTTCGATAGCCTCGGGTACATATTCGATACCAATCACTTTCTTCGCCTTGGAGGAGACGAACTGGGCTATGGTCCCTGTCCCGGTGTAGAGGTCATAGACAGTCTCTTCACCTGTAAGGCGGGCGAAGTCTCGGGCGACCCCATACAGTTTCAAAGCCTGCTCGCTGTTTGTCTGGTAGAAAGACTTCGGACCAATCCGGAAGGTGAGCCCCTCCATCTTCTCGGATATGGTCTCAGAACCTTTGTAAAGGATACATTCCTGATCTCCTATAGAATCATTTAACTTATTGTTAATTACATAGTAAAGCGATGTTATCTGAGGGAAAGCTTCCGCAATGGCGTCCAGCATTTTCTCGCGGTCCTCACGGGCTTCATAGAAGAAGCACATTATCACCATTAGGTCTCCTGTGTCGGTAGTCCGGATGAACATGTTCCTGACGAAACCGACGTTGTTGCGGATATCGAAGAAATCCAGCCCGTTTCTGACAGCATATTCACGGCAGAACAGGCGGATGTCGTTGGAAGGGTCTTTCTGCAGGTAGCAGTGCTTTATGTCCAGTACCTTGTCGAAGAATTTACCTACGTGGAAGCCCAGCCCGACCCTTTGGTCCTCACGTACGCTTTCCGGATCTTCTCCTTTCAGGAACCAGCGTTTAGACGAATAAGTGAATTCCAGCTTGTTACGGTAATATCTGGTCTTATCGGAAGGTATAGTAGGCCTGATTTCAGGTACTTCAAGATGTCCCAGGCGCACCAGCTGGTCTTCGACCTGCTGACGTTTGGCTTCCAGTTGGAGATGATAGGGAAGCGGCTGCCATTTGCACCCTCCGCATATTCCGAAATGCTCGCAGAACGGCTCGAGGCGATCCTTTGACGGTTCGACGATCCTGTCTATGAATCCTTCGTAGTAATTCTTGCTTTTTTTCGTAATCCTGATGTCGACGATGTCTCCGGGTACGGCGAACGGTACGAAAACTACGGCACCGTTCCAGTGGGTGAGTGCTTTGCCTTCAGCTGCACAAGCTTCTATCGTCATGTTCTCCAACAGGAGGTCTACCCTTTTCCTTGACATCGCTAACTTAACATAATATAAATTGTATAACAGAAGTGGCAATATGGCTAGACAAGGCCTGCAATGGCATCTGCATCGAATTTGGATGGCTCATAACCTTGCTTGAACGTCGCTCCTTCCGCGAGTATGCCGAATCCCGCGGCGATTGCCATCTCATTCAGCAATCTCACGCTGGCCGGCGCCCAAGTGCATGATCCGAATGCGAAGAACCTCCTGTCTTTTACCTGACGGTCGCATATTCCCTCCATCAATTGCCGGACCGGTGGGAATATTCCATTGTTGTACGTCGGAGATCCGAGCATGATGGTGTCGAATTTAAAAACGTCGCGGAGTGCGAATGAATAATTCTCTTCGGTCAAGTTGTGCACAGTGCATGGGATTCCGCGCTTTTTTATGGCTTCTGCCAGCGCCAGGGCTGCTTTTTCGGTGTTCCCGTACATCGAACCGTATGCCAGGCATACTCCATGGCTTGCCTCATAGCGGCTCAACTTATCATAATATTGTACAACTTGGGAGATCTGTTTTTCCCACACCGGTCCATGTGTGCTGCAGATCCGCCCGATTTCCAGGCCTCCAAGCTTCTTCAAAGCCGATTGGACGGGGCCAGCATATTTGCCTACTATACTTGCGTAATACCGCGTCATTTCGTCTTTGAAATCTCCGAAAGTGTCTAATCCTGAGTCAGTTATGCAATTCCCAACTGCCTTGAACGTGCCGAATGCGTCGCCGCTGAACAAGGTTTTCTCTTCAGGACACCACGTGACCATGGTCTCAGGCCAGTGAACCATCGGTACCATGAAGAACTGCAACTTGACTGTCCCAAGGTCGAGGCACTCCCCTTCCTTGATTGTGAGGATATTCTCTGTTATTCCGTTGAATCCTTCTATCATCGGAACGGCCTTGGCGTTCGTAACTATGGTACAATCAGGATATTCCGCCCTGATGACAGCCTGGAGGGCGCTGTGGTCCGGCTCCATGTGGTTGACTATCAGGTAGTCGATCTTCCTGTCTCCGATTTCGTTCTTGATATTCGTTATGAATTCCTCTTTGAATGAGGCTGCTGCCGTGTCTATCAGGGCTATCTTTTCATCCATCACCAGGTATGAGTTGTAACTCACTCCATATGGCAATGGCCACTGATGCTCGAACAGTTTGGTGGTAAGGTCATTGACGCCTACATAGCGTATTTTGTCCGAAAGTTTCATTTCCAGTCGTTGTGCTTGATTATGTCGGATACAAATTTACTAAACTTATTCCTCTTTTTGCTAAATTTGTATTCACCGATTGTCAAAATCCCGGAAAGAGCCTTATAACAAAAAAGTTATATTAATAAACATTATTGTTTTACTCATTGAATATTAGTTATATATTGTATGTATCCTGACACTAATCAACATACTGCTCAAAGTGTGGTCCTCCCTCCCCTTCCGGAGCGTATGAGGCCTGGGACGCTGTCCGAATATGTAGGACAGAAGCATCTTGTGGGCGAAGGTTGCATACTCAGGAATATGATTGAGAGCGGCAATCTCTCTTCTTTCATATTATGGGGGCCCCCAGGTGTCGGGAAGACGACCCTTGCCGGAATCATAGCAAAGACCCTGAACCGCGAATTCTATACCCTTTCTGCGGTCAGTGCCGGCGTAAAGGATGTCCGTGAAGTGATCGACAGGGCCAGGAATCGTTCGGTTTTCTCCCAGGGGGCCGCTCCTATCCTGTTCATCGACGAGATCCACCGCTTCAGCAAGTCCCAGCAGGATGCCCTTCTAGGAGCCGTGGAGAACGGAACTATCGTTCTCATCGGAGCCACGACCGAGAATCCTTCATTCGAGGTCATCACTCCCCTTCTGTCGCGCTGCCAGGTTTTCGTACTCAAATCCCTTGAAGTGGAAGACCTCAGGATACTCCTTGAGCGTGCCCTGTCGCAAGACGTGCTGTTGAAGGAAAGGGATATCCAAGTTGTTGAAAATGAAGCACTTTTCCGTTATAGCGGAGGGGATGCGCGGAAGCTTCTCAATATTCTTGAGATCGTTGTTGATTCCTTTGCCGGAAAGTCTGGTCCCGTCGTGATAGACAACAAGACCGTCGCTGCCTGCATTCAGGAAAACATGGCCGTTTACGATAAGGACGGCGAGATGCATTTCGACATAATATCAGCATTTATCAAGTCCATCAGGGGTTCGGACCCAAACGCCGCCGTGTATTACCTGGCAAGGATGCTGGATGGCGGGGAGGATCCTCTTTTCATCGCGAGGCGCCTGTGCCTGTCCGCATCCGAAGATGTGGGACTCGCCAATCCTAACGCGTTGCTTCTGGCTGATGCCTGCTTCCACGTGGTGCACCAGATCGGTATGCCGGAGGCCAGGATCCCTCTTGCCGAAGTTACGGTGTATCTGGCCAGCTCTCCGAAGAGCAACGCTTCCTATCTTGCGGTGGAGAAGGCTCTGGAATATGTCCGGAACGATATCGGGAAGCCGGTTCCGCTGTATCTGAGGAATGCACCTACGAAGCTGATGGAAGATCTAGGGTATTCAGACGGCTACAAGTACGCACACGACTACCCGGGTCATTTCGTAGACCTTGAATTCCTTCCTGAAGGCATGGAGGGAACGGTTTTCTATGAGCCTGCGCATAACGCTCACGAAGACCGGCTCAAGGCTTATCTCCAGTCTTGCTGGCCTAAATACTATCCATCGGATCAGAAAGGATAGCCGACTCCGAAGTGCAACGTCACAGCCTCGTCCAAATTATCCTCGGAGAGACCGAACGGATACCATCGGTTCTCCGCAGGCCGTGAAGGGTCATACAGCTTGACTCCAAAGTCGAGCCTTATTATCAGGAAGTTGAGATCAAGTCGGAAACCATAGCCCCAGTTGGCGGCTATGCTTTCGGGCAGGCTCTTGAAATCAAAGCGCGTGCGGACTTCTTCGTCTCCGTCCGCTTCCTTCTGCGTCCAGACGTTTCCTACGTCCAGGAATACGGCTCCGCAGACCTTCCAGAACATTGGGAAGCGATATTCAATGTTGGCTTCCAACTTTATGTCACCGGTCTGGCTCGGAATCACGAAAGCCGAATCCCTCTGGGCATATCCCGGGCCGAGGGCACGGGCCTGCCAGCCTCGCATGCTGTTGGCGCCACCGCTGTAGAACTGTTTCTCGAAAGGCATCGCGCTCGAATTGCCGTATGCATAGCCAACACCGCCGAGCAGGCGCATTGCGATGGCCTGGTTGTCATTCCTGCCGAATACGATCGTCCTTCCCAGGGTCAGCTCATTGCGGATGTACTGGGAATATGGTGTCCCCCAGATGAGCCGGGAACCGTATTCGTCAGTCTTGAAAGCACTGCTGAACATGCTCAGGACGTTGCCGGATGCGTCGAACAGGTACCTCAGGTAGCTGTATGAACGCCTTGGAATCAGGTCGGAACAGGTAGTATAATAGAACATCACACCGGTCCCTACGTCGAAGTGGTTCTGGTAGGCGTCCCTAAGGAACGGGTTGCCCGCCAGGTTGTTGTAGAATGTCTCATCCAGGTGCGTGAGGCGGACGATCTTTGCCTGGATCGGATTGATCTGGTAGAAGAACCTGCCGTCCATCAGCGAACCCGTGTATCCGAATGTGGTCGAGATCATGTTCCTGGTGTATTCGGGCCTGTTCTGGTAGTTGTAAGAGGAACTTATTTCGGTACGCGGCACGTTCGGCCCCTGGAAAATCGAATTCGGGAGCCCAAGGAACTGCGGGAAGCTGATGCTCGTGTTCACACCGAACTCGGTGGACCTTATGTTGCGGTCGTTGTACTTGAACTGGAAATTGCCGAGGAATCCGAGATTCAGCCACTCACCTCCGTTGAATATGCTCTTGTGGTAGTAATTGAGCTGAGGGGATATTCCTATGAGTCCGGTGGAATTAGTGGACGATTCGAGGTTGACCTTGAACCCCTGCATTTTGGATTTCGTGAGGCTTACGTTGCAGTTCACAACCCCGGAATCGGTAGGATTCATGGTAACCCTCACACCGCTGAACACCTTCAGGTTGGAAAGCCTGGCATAGGTGGTGTTCACATCTTGTTCGTTATAGATCGACCCCGGCTTGATCGTACACATGTCCCGCAGGACTTTCTCGTTGAATTTCAGGTTCTTGTCCCATTCGATCGTAACATCCCCGAACGTGTATTTCCGGTGCGGAGCAGCATTTTCAGCGGTCTGGTTGCGGGTATATTCACGTACGAATTCCTGAAGGTCCGCAGTATCCTTCATGTGAAGGGTGTCGGCTTCGAAGGAGAAGTAGTTCTTGGTGAATCCGAAGTACCCGTGCTGGCGGAAATAGGCAGCCGACCTGACAGTCTCTTTCTCGAGAGCGTCTTCTGAGAGCCAGTCACCCTTCCTGACCGTGATGTTCGCGGTGTCCGCGTAGAAGTCTTCCGCGAACTGGCCGTCCGGGACGGAGTAGGTCATCTCCCCTATCCTGTAACGCTTCCCAAGGGTGACTAAGTAGTTGACTTCTATCTTCTTGCCTTTCGTCCTGGTCTCGTAATCCACCTTCGAGCCATAGTAGCCCAGATATTCGAGATGGCGCTTTATGTTGTCAAGGGAAGCCTCGGCCTGGGAAGGCTGGTAAACCACGGGGGGAACACCGATCTTCCGGAGGAACCGGTCCATCTTGTTGTCTTCGTTCCTGCCTGACCAGTTGTAGATGCTCAGGAAAGGGTTCCAGCCGAAGATGAGATAGGTGTTGGATTTCTGCTTTATGTACTTCTCGACTTCCTTCGGGTTGAAATCGTCGCCGTTGGTTATCTCGACCTTGTTCCTGGCCAGACGGTACTCTCCGTCCGACAGGACCCTGGTCGTACTGCAGGAAGCTGCGAAAAGCGCTGCCAGCAGTACCAATATTGACTTTTTCAACACCATGTTATGCAAAATTAGCAAGAATATTAATATCTTTGAATTCAATGCATATAAAAAACTGCCAAGACAATGAATTTCCTAGTGAGCAACAATGAGATCAAGCTGGTGAGGAGCCTTGCGCAGAAAAAATACCGGGATCTCCACGGACTCTTCGTGGTGGAAGGTGAGAAGATGGTCGCTGAGGCCCGCCGGTCCGGTTTCATCATGGAAAAGGTGTATCTTCAGGACGAGGTCGGAGAAGCGGCCATGGCGAGGCTGAGCATGATGTCTTCCCCGTCCCCTGCCCTGGCGGTCCTGAAGAAGCCATCCGATTCAGTGATTGAGGATGTCCGCGAATATGAGCTTCCCGGCAAGGGTTTGTTCCTTGTGCTTGACGGAGTCAGGGATCCCGGGAACCTCGGAACTATACTGCGCATTGCAGATTGGTTCGGTATCGATGCCGTATTCGCCTCCGGAGATACTGTCGATTTATTCAATCCGAAAGTCGTCCAGGCATCGATGGGTGCCATATTCAGGGTAAAGTTCCATTATTGCGACATCGTGTCCCTCTGCAGCAGGTTCTCCTTGGCAGGAGGCAGCGTTTACGGTACCTTCCTCGATGGAGACGACATTTATTCCAAGGAGCTTAACCTGGGTGATGTCTCCCCTTCCGCGATAGTCGTTGGAAATGAGGCCAACGGCATCTCGGGCGATGTCGCACAAGCCGTTACCGCAAGATTGTTCATTCCTCCTTATCCACGTGACTGCCGTGGTTCGGAGTCTCTCAATGTCGCTGTCGCCACAGCCGTAGCGGTAGCTGAATTCAGACGTACAGCCATATGAACGAGGAATCATTGATGTTGAACAGGATCCGGAAGATCCTGATGATATGCAGCAACTACGACGCCTTCACCCTCGAGGAGGACGGCCGGATCGAGATCCAGGTGACCGAGGAGTACCGTGAACTCAACCTCAGCAACCCGCCAAAGTTCATATGGGCGAATTCCTCGGCCGAGGCCAGGAAGATCCTCGATTCCGACAAGGAAGTGGATATGATAATGTGCATGTACAACGAGAGGGACAAGGCCGTCTTCTCGTTTGCCTCCGAGATCCGCTCAGCAGGCAGCACAATACCGTTCATCATGCTCATCCACTATTCCCGGGCAGTCCGGCAGAGGATCTTCGAATATGACCAGTCCGGGATCGATTTCGTGTTCAGCTGGCATGGCAACGCTGACCTTATCCTGGCGATCGTCAAACTGCTCGAGGATGCGGCCAACGCCGAATACGATGTTTTCGAGGTCGGTGTCAAAGGAATATTACTGGTAGAGGACTCGGTAAGGTATTATTCGACGTATCTGCCTGAGCTTTACAAACTTGTCCTTACGCAGAGCAGCGAGTTCCTTACGGAGTCGCTGAATGAGGACCAGAAGAAGAACCGCAAGCGCTCCAGGCCGAAGATATTCCTCGCTACCTGCTATGAGGAGGCGTTGGGTTACTTTGAGAAATACAAGGATAACCTGCTGGGGGTCATTTCCGACGTGGGGATGATAATACACAAGGGCGACAATCCCAAGACAGAAAAGCTGGATGCCGGTATCGACCTCGTGAAGAAGGTGAAGGATTTCGATCCGTTGATGCCTGTGCTGCTCCAGTCTTCCCAGGCCAGTGTCGCCGGTATCGCGGAAGAACTCGGCGTGGGGTTCCTCAAGAAGTATTCGAGGACCCTCTTCATGCAGCTCGGTGATTATATGAAAGAAGAGTTCGGATTCGGGGATTTCGTGTTCAGGGATTCGAACGGAACCGAATGCGGAAGGGCCTCAAGCCTGGCTCAGCTCAAGAATATCATCGATGACATCCCGGACGATGTCCTGAACAGCAACACATCCCGGAACATGTTCTCCAAATGGTTGTATGCCAGGGGGTTGTTCAATCTGGCAGAAACATTCAGGGCGGAGCACCACACGGATGCCGGCGAGTTCAGGGAATTCCTGCTATACCAGATCAAGCGTTACCACAATTCGATCGGGCAAGGCATCATCGCCGAGTTCCGCAAGGATTCCTATGAGGATTATTACTGGTTCACCAGGGTCGGTGACGGCTCCCTGGGGGGCAAGGCAAGGGGGCTGGCGTTCCTCAATCACCTGGTCCAGAAGCATTCCCTCTCCGACAAATACGAAGGCTTGCACATTTCGATCCCGAGGACCATCGTGCTTACCACCGACTGGTTCGACAGGTTCATCCTGGACAACGGACTCCAGTACGTAATCGATTCGGAACTCTCTGACGATGAGATCCTGTCTGAATTCGTGGCATCCGACCTCCCTACGGAACTCACTGAAAATCTGAAAGTTTTCATCGATACGGTCCGCCATCCGCTTGCAGTCCGCTCCAGTTCCAAGCTTGAAGACAGCAATTACCAGCCGTTCGCGGGAGTCTATGCCACATATATGTGTCCCCTGGTCGAGAACAGGGACAGGATGCTCCGCGAATTGTGCAAGGCGATAAAGAGCGTCTATGCTTCTACATATTTCGCAGGCAGCCGCAATTATATCCAGGCCAGCGGCAACCTGTTGGGAGAAGAGAAGATGGCTATCATCATCCAGACCATCTGCGGAACGGATCACGGTGGCAGCTACTATCCGATGATGTCCGGAGTCGCAAGGTCCTTGAACGCTTATCCTCTTGGCTATGAGAAGCCGGAGGACGGGGTGATGAACGTAGCTTTCGGCCTCGGAAAGACAGTGGTGGACGGAGGCAGGACCCTGCGCCTGGATCCTCTCCAGTCCCATAAGATACTGCAGCTTTCTTCTCCGAAGCTTGCCCTCAGGGACACCCAGAGCGAGATGTATGTGCTCGATACCAATCCTGCCGCCTTCAAGATATCCAGGAATGACAGCGTCAATCTCAAGAGCGTGCCTGTCGCCGACGAGATATCCCGGTATGAATTTCCGGAGCTGGTGGCTTCCACCTATGTGCCTCAGGATGATATGCTTGTCCCGGGGATACATATGCGCGGGCAGAGGATTGTATCCTTCGACGGGGTGTTCCAGTATGACCGTTTCCCTCTGGTGCAGGCAATGTCGGATATCATGTCCATCTGCCGGGAAGAACTGATGGGTGAAGTCGAGATTGAGTTCGCTTTCGATCCTATCCTCAGCAAGGGTGGCAGGGAGGCTGTCCTGAAGCTTCTCCAGGTCCGCCCTGTTTTCTCGGGGACCGAATCCCAGGTTGCGACATATGAAGAGGCTGCCGGTGGGATCAAAGAGAAGCTTGTACTGGCTGACAATGCCCTCGGAAACGGTTTCTTCTCGGAGTCATCATACATAGTGGCCATCCTTCCAGAATCCTTCGACAAGATGAAAACCGCTCGTATGGCTGAAGAAGTCTCCGAAATCAATTCATGGATGAATGCATCCGGAGAGTCATACTTCCTTATCGGTCCCGGGAGATGGGGATCCTCCATCCCAACCCTCGGAGTCCCTGTCGGCTGGACCGACATCTCCGCTGCCAGGATGGTGGTTGAATATGGGATGGAAAACTTCCGCATCGAGCCGAGCCAGGGCACTCATTTCTTCCAGAATATCACCTCTCTCGGCGTAGGATACCTTTCCGTCGATGAATATGCCGGCGCCGGCAAGGTGGAATTCGATGCGATATCTGCACTGCAGCTGGTCAGGGAAGGTGAATTCGTGAAAGTGTTCAAGGTACCTGGACTGACCGGCTTCATCGACCGCAGCACCGGCAAGTCCCTAATCGGTTTCTAGGATGGGAAAGATGATCGTGTACCAGATGCTCCCGAGGCTGTGGGGAAACGCTTGCGACCATCCTGTCCCAGGAGGATCCCTGAGGGAGAACGGGTGCGGAAAGTTCTCGGCTGTGGATGACGTGACACTAGGGTATCTGCGGGATGATCTCAAGGTCACCCACGTGTGGTACACGGGTGTGGTCAGGCATGCCACCACAGAATCCTTCGAGGGGTGCCCGTCCGTTAATCCCCAGATTGTGAAAGGTCGTGCAGGGTCCCCGTATGCCATCGTAGATTATTATGATGTCAATCCGTATCTTGCTGATAATCCATTAAAAAGGATGGATGAATTCGAGTCTTTATTGAAGAGGACTCACGATGCTGGGATGAAAGTACTGATCGACTTTGTTCCCAATCATGTTTCACGTGCATACGGCAAGTCGGGATTATGCAGTGATCTGCCTCCGCTCGGAGCTTCGGATGACTGCACCATGCATTGGCGACCGGATAATGATTTCTTCTATTACCCCGGCCAGGCACTTTCCCTGCCTGTTCCCGGCAACTATTATGAGAATCCTGCCAAGGCCTCCGGCAACTGCTTCTCCCCTGCTCCGGGAGTTGATGACTGGTACGAGACTATCCGCCTGAATTACTGTGATTTCCATACGCCGACGTGGGACAGGATGCTGGACATCGTCCGGTATTGGAGCGGAAAGGGTGTGGATGGTTTCCGCTGCGACATGGTCGAGATGGTGCCGTGGCAGTTCTTCAAGTGGATGACAGCCAGGATAAAGGCTGAATTTCCCGGCACGTGTTTTATCGGAGAGGTATATGAGAAGGAGAACTATCCTTTGTACCTGAATGAGGCAGGCTTCGACTATCTGTATGACAAGTCCGGCTTGTACGACAGCCTGAGGGCGATCGTGGAAAACCGGGGCTCATCCAGGTGTATAACATGGAACTGGCAGTCCCTTGGGGATATGCAGCCTCGGATGCTGAATTTCCTCGAGAACCATGATGAGCAGCGTTTCGCTTCGGACTATTTCGGAAGGGATGCTTCCAGGACTTTCGCGGCGCTTGCCGTGAGCCTGTATTTCAACGAAGCTCCGTTCATGATATACTTCGGAGAAGAAGTCGGAGAGCGTGCGATGGATGCGGAAGGATTCAGCGGGCGGGACGGCAGGACGACGATTTTCGACTGGTGGAGCGTCCCTTCCCTGCGCAGACTGTACGACTATGTCCATTCGGGAAAGGGATTGTCCGGGAATGAGGCGGACATCCTTTCGGAGTTCCGCAGGACTCTGCACCTGGCCGACTCGCATCGGGCACTTGTCGGGGGCAAGACCTTCGATCTGTGCTATTGCAATATGGCCTCCCCTGGTTTCGATCCGGACAGGCATTTCGCATTCCTGAGGGGAGACGGGAGCGAGACCGTGCTCTTTGTCTGCAATTTCTCCCCGGATCCAGCAAATGTCAGGATAAGTGTTCCGGACGAGGCAATCTCATGCCTGCACATAAAAAAGACGGAGCCGTTCAGCCTGAACGTCTCCGTACCTTCTGATTCTTTCACAGCAGTCGTCCTACCAGTTTAGGATCTTCTTGAAATCATATTCCTCAGGATCCTTCACATAGGCCTTGGCAGCTTCGTAGTCTGCCGGAGTGATGTAGTGGCAGATGTGGGAATAGTAGTTCTTCGCTGTACCTCCTACGATGTTGACCCTGCGTGGAGGGATCTTTCCTTCCGCATTCTGGAGATCCTTAAGATAGAGAGGATGGGCCTCACCGTTGGCATCGACATAGACCATGCATCCGGTCTCTCCCTTGGAGAAAAGCTCATATACTCCCATCGCAAGTTCGGTGCAATAGGTCAGGTCGTATCCGATCGGATCCTGGCAGCGGACATCGTAGCCGATTTCCACCGGGCGCGTCTTGACCTTCATTCCGATCTTCTTGAACTCCTTGTCGAGGATGTCGTTGAAAAGGACAGCCTTGGATATCTTGCCGAGTTCCGGATGCCCGTGCTCGTCGTATGTCATATTCACGCCGGTGCCTTTGATGTCCTCAGGATCCATGTCGTGGAATACTCCTTCCGCGACGACTACGGTTCCGTAAGGGATGCCGAGGATCTTCCTCTTGATGATTGCGGAGAGGGTCAGCTTGATGATCTTGTCGATGGAGATGGAAGTCTTGTTGAACATCTCCGGGATTATGGTCATAGGGCAGTGGGTCGCCTCACCGATTCCGAGGGCGAGGTGGCCAGCGGAGCGTCCCATTGCGGAAACGAGCAGCCAGTTGCCGGAAGTGCGGGCGTCCTCATAGATCGTACGTGCGATGTGCGCGCCTTCATCCTTGGCTGAGTTGAAACCGAAAGTCGGAGCATTCTCAGGAAGAGGAAGGTCGTTGTCGATGGTCTTCGGAACGTGGATGTTGTGGATCGGGTAGCTCTTTGCTTCGAGAAACTTGGCGATCCTGTTTGCAGTCGATGCGGTGTCGTCGCCACCGACAGTAACCAGGAGCTTGACGTTGTTGTCCTGGAAGAGAGGAAGATTGAAATTCTTCTCGAAATCCTCGTCGGTAGGCTTGAAACGGCTCATCTGGAGATATGAACCACCTCTGTTGAAGTAAGCGTCAGCCTTGAAGAAGTCGATGTCCTCAGTGCGTGGAGTCTTGCTGAACAAACCTGAATAGCCGCCGTGGAGGCCGATCACACGGAATCCGTTGGATAGAAATGTCTTGGCGACCGAACACACTACGGTGTTCATTCCAGGGGCAGGACCACCCCCGCAAAGGATGATGATTGAATCTTTCATATCGGAGTAGTTAAAATATGTTCGTTTTTTCGCAATCGCAAATTTAATCCATTTTCACAAATTTGTCGTCAATTTTCGTTAATTTTGTAATCTTGAAGACATTTATTATAAATGGACCGTAAACAGGCTGAGATACGTGCGGCGGAACTTCGCAGGATCCTTTGGGAGAACAGCGAAAAGTACTATGTCGAAAACGCTCCGACCATGAGCGATTTCGACTATGACCACCTCATGCACGAGCTGGAGGACATAGAGAAGCAGTATCCAGACTTGCAGACTCCTGACTCCCCTACCCAGAAAGTCGGAAGCGACCTCGGACCTGCTGGTGGCAGCCTCAGTTCAGACCGGTTCGCCCAGTACCCCCACAAGTATCCGATGCTGTCCCTCAGCAATACGTACAACATCGGTGAGATCGAGGACTTTGTCCGCCGTGCCGAAAAGGATCTCGGGGACGTCAAGTTCACGTATTCCTGTGAGTTGAAGTTCGACGGGACCGCCATCTGCCTGACGTACAGGAACGGACGGCTTTTCAGGGCACTTACCAGGGGCGACGGCGTCGTCGGTGATGATGTCATAGCCAATGTGCTCCAGATAGCCAATGTGCCCCGGCAGCTGAAGGGATCGGGCTGGCCTGAAGAATTTGAGATCAGAGGCGAGATTCTGATGCCTTACGAGTCTTTCGACAGGCTCAACAAGGAGCGTGAAGACAACGAAGAACCTCCGTTCGCGAATCCGAGGAACGCCGCATCTGGTTCCCTGAAGCTCACCGATCCGGCCGAAGTCGGGCGCCGCGGCTTGATGTGCACCCTCTATCATATTCCTGCCCAGAGCGTTTCTTTCGAGACTCACTCGGCGGCCCTGGATGCAGCAGAATCATGGGGACTTCCTGTCTCCGGTGAGCGCAGGATAGTGGACGGGATAGACGGTATAGAAGAATATATCCGCCATTGGGACATAGCTAGGAAGTATCTCCCTTACGCCACCGACGGAATCGTCATAAAGATCAATGAGCTTGCGTACCAGAATGCCCTGGGCTATACCGCCAAGTCCCCCAGATGGGCCGTGGCCTTCAAGTTCCAGGCAGAGGAAGCGCTTACGGAGCTGGTTTCCATCGACTATCAGGTAGGACGCACCGGTGCTGTGACACCGGTTGCCAACCTGAAACCGGTCCAGCTCGCCGGTACTGTGGTCAAGCGGGCCACGCTCAACAACGAGGATTTCATGCGTCAGATGGATGTTCGTGTCGGAGATTACGTGAAAGTCATCAAAGGCGGCGAAATCATACCGAAGATCATAGATGTGGACCGGGACATGAGGCCTGCTGGAGCGACAAGGCCGGTCTTCCCTACCGTCTGCCCGGATTGCGGAACCCCACTGGTAAAGGCTGAAGACGAGGCCAAGTGGTTTTGCCCCAACATTGACGGGTGTCCTACCCAGATCAAGGGCAAACTTCTCCATTTCGTCGGGAGGAAGGCCATGAACGTGCTGGCGGGAGAGGCAACCATAGACCAGATGTACAATCTGGGCCTGGTCAGGACTCCTGCCGATTTTTATTCCCTTTCCGCTTCCCGGCTGATGATGCTCGACGGATGGAAGGAGCGTTCTGCACAACGGTTCCTCGAGAGTCTCCATGCCTCCGTCAACGTACCTTTCGACAGGGTCCTCTTCGCTCTGGGAATACGTTTTGTCGGGGAGACTACGGCCAAGGCGGTCGCCATGGGTTTCGGGAACATCGATGCCATAGCTCAGGCCTCCCTGGAACAGCTCCAGGCTGTCCCGGATGTGGGAGATGTGATCGCCGAAAGCATATTCAATTATTTCAGGGACCCGAAGCATCTGTCTGTCATTGAAAGGCTGAAAGCTGCCGGGTTGCAGTTTTCCATCGAGGCTGCCGAGGCTTCGTCGGACATCCTTGCCGGCAAGACCATCGTCATATCCGGAAACTTCAGTATATCAAGGGATGAGATGAAGCGCACCATAGAGGCGAACGGCGGCAGGAACAGTTCTTCGGTAAGCGGAAAGACTTCATTCCTGCTCGCCGGAAGCAAGCCTGGTCCGGAAAAGGTGAAGAAGGCGCAGGACCTCGGGGTCCGGATCATCTCCGAAGAAGAGTTCTTCGAAATGCTCCCTGCCGGGGAACATGTGGTTGAAGATAATGCCGAGCCAACATTGTTTTAGCTATGGGATGGTTCAGTAATGTCATATTCAAGATAAAGACTTACATCCGGTGGGCCGACAAGTTCATCAGGGAGGACCTCTGGAGGATCAACCTTGACGAACTGTCCAAGGCCAGGGCCAGGCTGCTCAGGGATGTCCGGGTGGTGATAGACGCCCTCCGGAACTTCGCGGACGAGAAAATCGGTTTCCAGTCCGTGGCGCTGAGTTATTTCTGCACCATGGCTGCCGTTCCGCTGGTCGCGGTCGCCTTTGCGGTGACGAGCGGATTCGGGCTTGAAAAACTTCTCCAGGAGGCTCTTTATTCCGCTGATATCAACCAGACCCTTATCGATACATTGATGGACGGGGCCGACAACATCATCAAGGCTGCAAGGTCCGGCGTGTTCGGAATGATAACAGCCCTGTCATTCGTCTGGCTCATCATCTGGATGATGAACCGCGTGGAGAAAGTCTTCAACAATGTCTGGCACGTACGCAAGCCTCGCCGCAAAGCACTCAAGAGCTACGGGATCGACATCATCATAATGATCCTCATCCCTTTCATCATCATCATCTTCTTCGCAGGTACCGTGGTATATTCCCATGTCCTGGACCTCATCCCCCATGGTATGGGGATTACGGATACCATCAAGTCTTTCCTTAGCTGGTGTATATTCGGAGGAGTAGCGGTTATGACACTGTCGGCGATGTACAAGTTCATCCCGGCGACTTACGTGAATTACCGTTATGCCTTGAAGGCGGCCATTTGGGCTGGAATTGCGTTCACATTGCTGCAGTACCTTTATCTTGAAACTCAGGTCATGGTGGTCAAGTTGAATGCCGTTTACGGAGCAGTGGCGGCGATCCCGCTCTTCATGATATGGCTCAGGCTCGGGTGGCTGATCATACTTTACGGCGCCCAGTTCTCATATTCATTCCAGAAAGTTGCCGAAAGCGATAAAGAAATAGTTGAAGTATGAGTTTCTCAAAATTCACAGAACAGGATTACGAACTGATCAACCGGAGTTACGGTGAGCTTAAAGCCGCAGCCGAGAAGCGATGTGCCAACAGCGAAGAACTGGATGTAGTCCAGAAAGCTTTCGACTTCGCCAACGAAGCCCACAAGAACGTGCGCAGGCACTCCGGTGATCCATATATCCTCCATCCGATAGAAGTAGCGAAGATCGTCGTCGGCGACATAGGCCTCGGCTACAAATCCATCTCGGCCGCACTCCTGCACGATGTCGTCGAGGATACTGACTACACAGTAGATGACCTTCGCAACCTTTTTGGGGACAAGATTGCCAGCCTGGTGGACGGTCTTACCAAGATCAAGACCGTCCTTGACAACGAAGATCGTTCCAAGAAGCTTTCCGACAGTAGCCAGGAGAGCATCCAGGCCGAGAATTTCAAGCGGATACTGCTCACGCTCAACGACGATGTCAGGGTAGTCCTGATAAAGCTTGCCGACCGCCTTCACAACTGCAGGACCATCGAGTTCATGCCGGAATACAAGAGAGACAAGATCCTGGGTGAAACGATGTTCATATTCATTCCTCTGGCGCACAGGCTCGGTTTGTACGAGATCAAGTCGGAGATGGAGAATATCTGCCTGAAATATAAGGAACCGGATGCGTACAACGAGATCACTGCCCTCGTAGACCAGAACGTTGCGGGGCAGGAAAAGCAGATTGATGATTTCATAGCTCCTATCGACGAGGCCCTTAGGAATGCCGGATTCAACTTCATCATCCGCAAGAGGGTGAAGACGCCATATTCGATCTGGCACAAGATGCAGACGAAGAACATCACCTTCGAACAGGTTTACGACCTGTTCGCCCTCAGGATCGTCTTCACTCCGGACCAGAATTCCAAGGAAAGCGAACGTGACCAGTGCTATCACATCTTCTCCATAATAACCGGACTGTACCGTTACAAGCCGGACCGCGTCCGGGACTGGGTGAAGCATCCGAAGAGCAACGGCTATGAGGCTCTGCACTGCACGCTGATGAGCGAGAAGGGCATATGGATCGAGGTACAGATCCGTTCAAAGAGGATGGATGACATCGCCGAGAAAGGAATCGCCGCACACTGGACATACAAGCAGGAAGGTTATATCAGCGAGAATGACAGTGAAATGGACAAGTGGCTTGCGAAGGTGAAGGAAATCCTCGTGAGTCCGGACGTGAACGCGCTGGAGCTTCTCGACATAATCCATAATGACCTTACCAGCAGCGAGATTACGGTATTCACACCGAAAGGTGAACAGAAGACCATAGGCAAAGGGGCTACGGCGCTTGATTTCGCTTATCTTATACACACCGAGATAGGCAACAAGGCGATCGCGGCAAAGGTCAACATGAGGCTTGTCCCGCTTTCCCACGTCCTGAAGACTGGTGACCAGATCGAGATAATCACTGCCGAAAACGGCATGCCGAAGCGAGAGTGGCTGCAGTTCCTCCAGACCAGGCACGCTCGCAACATAGTCATAGACTTCTACAAGGGACGTAAGAAGGAAGTCAGTGAAATCGGGCGCAAGATTCTGAAAGAGAGTATGGAAGCCAAAGGCTACAGGATATCCGACGACTCTATTTCCTTGCTTGTCGACCATTTCAAGATTCCTGCGAGAAGTGCAGAAGAGCTATATTTCCGAATAGGGCTGGGACTCGTGAAATTGGGTGACTTGTCCGAGCTGCTGGTAGAAGGCAAGGTGGACAAGAACCACAGTTCGTGGTCGTCCTTCCTCAGGTTCGGGAAGAGGAAGGATACAAGCTCAGCTGCCCGGAAGCAGGATAAGGACGATTATGTCATAGCTTCATGCTGCCGTCCTATCCCTGGAGATTCCGTAATCGGCATAAAGTCTCCGGACGGAATCGTCACAGTCCACAAGAAGTCTTGTCCCGTCGCCGACAGCATCGCTTCCAAGCACGGTGACTGGGTCGTTGTCCCGCAGTGGGGCGGAACAGCCGACGACGCGGCGTTCCCCGTCAGGCTGTCCGTAAAGGGCATCGACAGGATGGGCTTGCTGAATGAGATCTCACGCTATATATCACTGGTTATGGGTGTGAATATGAAGAAAGTGTATCTCAGCACCGAAGAGGGTATATTCGACGGCTACATCGACCTGCTGGTACACGACAAGGCAGCCTTGGAGCGGATGATCCGGAAGCTGGGTTCCATCGATGGAATCCAATCCGTCGCCCGAACGGATATGTAAGCCTGATTTTTGCATGATAATGTATCCACGATGAAAAAGTTCATTTCAAGATATTTCCCTCTGATTCCCGTGGCAGTCCTGGTGGTCCTGTCTGTGCTTTCACCATCCTGTGCCAACACGACCCAGGCCCCTACTGGAGGATTGAGGGATTCCATACCACCTGTCATGAAGAAGGTCTCCCCTGTCCCGGGATCCACGAATGTGGCCGTTCATGGCACTCAGGTGGTGTTCACTTTCAATGAATATGTTACCGTAAAGGACAGCAAGGGAATCTACCTCTCCCCTCCTCTTGCAAAGTCTCCGCGGTACAAGATAAAGGGTAAAAGCGTAGTCGTATACTTCGAAGAGGACCTTCTCCCTAATACTACATATACCCTCGACCTTACCAACGCCATAGCGGATAACAACGAGGGCAACATGTACCCGGGCTTCACCACATGGTTCTCGACCGGCGAAACCATCGACTCCCTGTTCATGACTGGCACCGTCTACAACTGCGAGAACCTCAAGCCTATCAAAGGTGCCACGGTAATGCTTTACAAGGACCACAGCGATTCGGCCGTGTTCCTTACGAGACCGGTGGCTTCCGCCAAGACTGACGACTGGGGATATTTCTCCATCCGCAACATCCAGGACACCGTTTACCGGGTGTATGCGGTCGTGGACGGCAACGGCAACAATATGTACGATCCGGACGAGGACAAGATCGCTTTCCTGGATACCCTTTTCCATCCTGCGGCGGTCGTCAGGGATTCCTTGCCGGAACTTATGAAGTACGACATGAAGGACACCCTGTCCTGCCTGGCCAGGCGTTCGGATGTTGAACTCAACGTGTTCCGTGAGCGTCCTTCGAAACAGATGCTGATGAACAAGGTCAGGCTTTCGGACAGAGCCTCATATATAACATTCATGGCTCCGGATACCCAGATAGACTCCCTGTGGTTCAGGGGTTTCCCGGCTGACAGGGTAATCACCGAGTTCAATCCGCGCAAAGACAGCCTCCTTCTCTGGCTCAACGTCCAGCGCCCTATGCCGGACACCTTGTTCCTGAATGTAAAGTATTGGAAAACTGACACCCTGGGTGTGCTCAAGCCGGAAACCGAGGAAGTGAGCCTGGTCGATGAGAACAAGCCGAAATCCAGGTCCGCCAGGAAGAAGATCAGCCATGCCGACACGATCTGTGCCCTGACCCTGAAAGCCAGTCCGGAGACATTCGAACAATACGGCTATTCAATCGAATTCAAGGATCCGCCGATCCTCGCCTTCTTCGATTCGCTTCAGTTCAAGTCCGTCAATCCGAGGCAGAAGGAGCAGGTGGAGCAATTCCGGATCGAGCGGGACTCGACCAACCTGCGCAAGTATGACATCACTCCGCTGTGCAAGATCCAGCAGGGCTGGGATTATATATTCAGGATCCCGGAAAGGACATTCAAGGACATCAACGGGCACTGGAACGACAGTACCAATGTGAAGATCACGCTTCCGAACGACGAGAACTTGAGTTCGCTTACCTTGAACATCAAGGGTGTCGACAATAAATACATCGTTGATTTCCAGAATGAGAGCAAGTCGGAGATAATGCGGACATACATAATCGACTCCGACTGCCAGCTGCTCTTCCCGTACCTCGCCAAGGGGAAATACGCCATCAGGATCACCGAAGACGTGAACCGCAACGGTATCGTGGATACCGGCAACCTGCTCAAGCACATACAGCCGGAGAAGGTACGGTATTTCAAGATTGATGACGAAGACCTTATCGAAATACCGGAACGGAGCGAAATAATCCAGGATCTGGACCTGAGGACGATGTTCAAATAGTACGGCCATGAGAAAGTTCATCAGGACAATAATCTGCACATGCCTCTTCCTGTATCCGCTTTCCGGCGCTGCCCAGGAGCTGGCTGATTCTGCCAAAGTGAAGGCCGATACCTTGGGGAGGTTGGAATTCACGGACGAATACCTGGATACGGTCAAACTTGACAAGAAATTCAAGCTCAATGACTATTCGATGATCGGGGTGGAGTATGGAGGAACCGCGAACAGGATGATGTTCAATCCGACAAAGACACAGACCACTCTGTATCTCCTGGATACATACGGCATCTATTACATCAGATGCTACAAGCTGTTCGACGGCAGTCCCGTGATTGGTTCCAAGATCGGACTCAGGTACAGCCATGAGGGATATAAGTTCAAGGAGAACAAGGAGACCGGGGTGACTCCGAACATCGAAGGAGCGACGCAAGCCGCCATCGATGTGGTGGAATTGCCATATATGCTGCATCTTCATGCGGACGGTCCGAATTACATGGTCGCAGCTGACGCTGGAATCTATGGCGCATACCGGCTCAATATCGAGCGTACAGGGGAATGGGTAAAGGATGAGGTTGCACACAGCTTCCTGGAGACCGACCGCCGGTTCGACTATGGTCTCAACGCCGGCATCGGATTCGGAATCGTCGTGGATCCGTTCGAGTTCCACATCAATGCGAATGTAAGGTGGAGCTGGAACTCGATTTACGATCCTGATACTTACAGCAAGGATTATTACAGGTTCGCTTATCCGTTCGATATAGTGCTGACAGCAGGCCTGTATTACCATCTAAGCAGGCGTACTGGAAGGAACAGGGCCCAGCTCCGCCATGAAGCATACGAACAAGTCTATCACCCGGTAACAAATGAAGATTCTGTCGGCCAGGGCAGGTGATGTCCTGATTGGTGGCGGCAACCCGATTGTCGTCCAGACGATGTGCAATACCCATACGAGCGACGTGGAGGCCACGGTCGCCCAGTGTGTGCGGTTGAGCGCGGCCGGAGCGCAGATGATCCGCCTGACTGTTCCCGCGCCATCCGATGTGGAATGTGTCAAAGCCATCAAGTCCCGGCTCGCCGGACTAGGAGTAACCGTTCCGATCGTTGCCGATATCCACTTCTCTTCGCAGACTGCCATACTGGTGGCACCGCATGTCGAGAAGGTCAGGATCAATCCTGGCAACTTCCACAGGGACCACGCCAAGGCACGCGAACAATTCGCCAGGCTGATCGAAGTTTGCAGGGAGCATGGTACGGCTATCCGCATAGGGATCAATCACGGATCCCTCGGGGAATACATCACCAACCTGTACGGGAATTCCCCTGAAGCCATGGCAAAGGCAGCCATGGAATGGCTCGGGATGTGCATTGAGGCCAGGTTCTTCAATGTGGTAGTTTCCCTTAAGTCCAGCAACACCATAGTTATGGTGGATGCCTACCGCAAACTGGCGGAAATGATGGAAGGATGCGGATATGTGTTCCCTCTTCACTTGGGCGTGACCGAAGCCGGCAACGGTGACAGCGGGCGTATCAAGTCCTGTGTAGGGATATCTTCGCTCCTTTCGGAAGGGATAGGAGATACGGTACGAGTTTCCCTGACTGAGGATCCGGAAGCGGAAATTCCTGTAGCAGAGTATCTTGCTGCTCGATATGACCATAAGATCGTGTCTTCCATGACATCTGTTTCAGTGTCGGGCAGGAGGGCGGTCGCGCACTATGACTCCCCTTCCTATGAAACCTTGCTCCTGGACGTGTCCTGTGACTTCGGAAAGAGGCTCCTTGACAAGGACCTGGACGAAATCGCCATCGAAGGCACCTTTCTGGATAAGGATGGTATCGAGGTGGACATTGCGTCGTCCGGAGTCGGCAAGTATCTCTCCGACGAACTTATGCAAGCCGCTAGAAGGAGATTCTACAAGCCTGAATACATAGCATGTCCCGGATGCGGCAGGACGATGTATGACCTCCAGGCTGCATTCGAAGAAGTCAAGGCAAAGACTTCCCATCTCAAAGGCACCGTGATAGCAGTTATGGGATGTATCGTGAACGGACCTGGCGAGATGGCAGATGCCGACTGGGGCTATGTCGGCGAAGGCAACCACAAAGTCACCATCTACAAAGGCAAGGCTCCGGTCCTGAGGCACGTCCTGGACACGGAAGCGGTGGAAAAACTGGTTGATCTTATTTCAGCCTCGCAATCGGAGTGATGCAGGCCTTGGTGAACTCCCCTTCACTGACAAGTATTTCCGCATCCAGAGGAAGGAATATGTCGATCCTTGAGCCGAATTTGATGATTCCGCACTGCTTTCCCCTCTCGACCTGGTCTCCTTCCTTCGAATAGCAGACTATCCTCCTTGCGAATGTCCCGGCAATCTGCTTGAAGAATATCTCGCCATGCTGGTTGGCGATTGCCGTCGAGGAGTGCTCGTTCTTTTCGGAAGCCTTCGGAAGGAATGCAAGCAGGTATCTGCCTGGATGGTACTTGTAATAGGAGATACGGCCGCTCATCGGCCAGAAGTTGGTGTGTACATCCCAGAAATCCATGTACACGGACACCTGGATGCAGTCGGACTTGAAATACTCTTTCTCGTAAACCCGCTCCACGATGACCACCTTGCCGTCAGCAACTGAAGTAACAAGCCTCCCGTCCCCTTCCGTAATATCCCTGTCCGGAACCCTGTGGAACCAGAATACGAAGAATGCCAGTGCAAGGAGCAGCAGCAAGACAGGGATCCTGATCCATAGGCACCCGATGAAGAGGAAGGCTATGGCGGCAAGGGCTGCCAGGAACAGCCAAAGGCCGATAATCGTCCCCTTTGAATCCTTGTCTATGATTATCCTCCTAAGCCTCATATACTTACAGTAAATCGAATAATGCCAGGTAGATGGCGCCGAATGGCATGGCCATCAAAGTGCTGTCGAACCTGTCCAGCAGACCACCGTGTCCCGGAATGATATTCCCGGAATCCTTCACGCCGTAAACGCGCTTCCACTGGGATTCGAACAGGTCTCCGTAAACCGCCGAAACCGCCATCACCATGGCCAGGATCAGGCAGTGGACAAGCGGGAATTTCAGTATCTTGACTTCATACAGGATGAATGCTGCCAGCACTGCGCTTATGAATCCTCCGATGAAGCCTACCCATGTCTTTTTAGGTGAAACGGATGGGAAAAGCTTTTTCGGGAATCGCTTTCCGAGGGACAATCCGAAAGTGAAGGCGCCTACGTCCGAGCACCATATGATTATGAAGAAGCAGAGCAGCAGGTCTCCGCTGAAATTGCCGGCCTTGTCGAAGGCTATCAAGTTGCCTAGGGCTATCGGCACCGCGATGTACAGAAGTCCCGTATAGATGTTGGAGAATTTGCCATATTCCTCCTTGTCCTTGACATAGAGAGAGTTGATCATCACGATGAACACCGGAACCATCGCAAGTGCGACATATCTCATCGGTATCCTGTACGCTGAAGCGGCGAACATTATCGCAAACAGGAAGATGGCCGCTATGATTGCGAGTACCTTCGAGAAGGTATAGCTGTTGCCCATCGTGATCTTGTAGAATTCGAGCAGCATCACGGACATGATGAATATCATCAGTCCCGCAAACAAGAACTTGTTGAACATCAGGCAGGCCAGCATCACGAGGATGAAGACCACACCCGATATTGCCCTGACGGTTACGTTATTCATCCTTGTCTTCTTTAACAGCCTCTCTTTCAACTGCCTCATTCTCGGCAGCCTTGACCTTCGGACCGAACACAGCCTCCAGGTCCTCAGCAAATATGACTTCCTTCTCCAGCAGCAGTTCCGCTATCTTGGTGAAGCCTTCCCTGTTGTCCAGCAGGAGTTTCATGGTCCGGTCGTGTACGTCCTGCACGAGATCCTTGACCTCCTGGTCCATCACTTCAGCCGTCTTCTCGCTGTATGGTTTGGTGAGGTCGTAGCCCCTTGCACCGGTAGAGTCGTAGAAAGAAAGGTTGCCTACCTTCTCGCTCATTCCATAGTACTGGACCATGCCGTAGGCTATGTTCGTGAGCCTTTCAAGGTCGTTCAGTGCTCCGGTCGCAGGCTCACCGTTGATGATCTCTTCGGCGACCCTTCCGCCCATGAGGCAGCACATCTGCTGGATCATGTAGGTCTTCGGGAGCATCTTCCTTTCGTCCGGGAGGTACCAGGTGATACCAAGGGCGTCTCCTCTCGGTATTATGCTGACTTTGAACACATCCTGTCCGTATGGCAGCAACCAGCCCACGACAGCGTGTCCTGCCTCGTGATATGCCGTAGTCCTTTTTTCCACCGGAGTCATGATGGTGGAGTTCTTCCTCTCCAGCCCGCCCACGATCCTGTCGACGGCATCGAGGAAGTCCTGCCTGTCTATTTCGGCCTTGTTCTTCCTCGCTGCTGTTAGCGCAGCTTCGTTGCAGACATTGGCTATGTCGGCACCTGAGAAGCCAGGGGTGTGCTTCGCCATGAAGGTAACGTCGAAATCCTTAGCGATCTTTAGACCTTTCATGTGGACTTGGAATATCTCCTCCCTCTCCTTGAGTTCAGGAAGCTCTACATGGATCTGACGGTCGAAACGGCCGGCGCGCATCAAGGCCTTGTCCAGGATATCGGCCCTGTTGGTCGCAGCGAGTATGATAACTCCGGAATTGGTATCGAAGCCATCCATCTCGGTAAGAAGCTGGTTCAGAGTGTTCTCACGCTCGTCATTGGAAGAAAATCCCACGTTCTTGCCCCTCGCGCGGCCTACGGCGTCGATCTCGTCGATGAACACGATGCACGGAGCCTTTTCCTTTGCCTGGCGGAAGAGGTCACGAACACGGGATGCACCCACGCCGACGAACATCTCCACGAAATCGGAGCCGGAAATGGAGAAGAACGGAACGTTGGCCTCCCCTGCCACAGCCTTGGCTAGCAAGGTCTTTCCCGTTCCCGGAGGCCCCACAAGCAGGGCTCCCTTAGGAATCTTTCCGCCCAGTGACGTGTATTTCTGAGGATTCTTCAGGAAATCGACGATCTCCATAACCTCTTCCTTTGCGCCGTAGAGTCCGGCCACATCCTTGAAAGTGACGTTGACCTTGGTCTTGTCAGCCAGTTTCCCGGTGGATTTCCCGACATTGAATATGCCCCCGCCACCGGGACCGGCTCCACCGCCGCCGCCCATGCCTTTGTTGAATCCACGGAACATCCACACCCACATCAGGATGAGAAGGACCGGGAAAATGATCCATTCGATGATGTCAACCCACATCTTGGAGTCATTTTCCATCAACACCTTGAACTGGTTGTCGGCCGGAAGTTCGGAATTGAGTGCTCCGAATTCCTTCTCGGCGTCGAACTTGTCGGACACGAGGAAGATGAAATGCGGAGAACTTGAAGGTACCTTTCCTCCGAACTTGTCAGCATACTTGTTCAGGCGGTCGGGACGGATAGTGATGTCTCCCTTGAAGTCATTCCTGACATATCGGATCTCCTTGACATCACCGTCCCTGATCATCGACTGGACTTCCGCCCACTCGACTTTCTGCGGGTTGGCTCCCGTGTTGTTGAAGAGCAGCCAGCCTATCAGCAGGATAAACACTATGTAGAGCCAGGAAAAATTGAATCTCACCGGCTTCCGGGTATTCTCAGCCATCTTTCTGCGTCTTTTTTGATTTAGGGCGGTCTTTATATTCCTTGTGAGGAGCGTCGGCCCAGAGATCTTCCAGCCTGTAGAACTGCCGGTATTCGGTGAGGAATATATGGGCGACTATATCACCGTAGTCGATGATGATCCAGAAGTTGTTTTCCATTCCCTGGGTGCGGAGAGGCCTCCGGCCAAGTTCCTTCATCTTCTCGATGACATTGTCGGCGATTGCGTTGACGTTGGTGGTAGAGTCTCCGTTGCAGATCATGAAATAGTCGGCAATTGCAGTCCCTAGAGGTCTCAGGTCGATTCCTGTAACGCACTGAGCTTTCTTGTCCAGCATAGCATCGGCCATTACCCTAAGATCGTGTGTAATCATATCGATATTCTTTTATATTTTTGCACATTGATTCAATCAACAAATATAATAATTTAGCGGCAATTTCCGAACCAATGGACAATCTGGTTTCAATTCAGTGGCTCGATGAGACGGAATCCACTCAGGACGTGCTCAGGAGCGGTATTCCTTCATATGACAATCTGTCAGTTGTAGCGGCCAGGTTGCAGACGGCAGGACGCGGACAGCGCGGAAACAGGTGGTTCTCCGGGAAAGGAGAGAATCTTACCTTCTCCATCCTCCTTAAGTTCGGTAACCGCGGAGGCTTCCCTTCCCTGCCGGTATCCGGCCAGTTCTCAATCTCCGAAGCCATATCTTGCGGCATATGCGGCTATCTTGCGTCGAAAGGGATAGATTCCCGCATCAAGTGGCCGAATGACATCTACGTACGCAACCGGAAGATCTGCGGGATGCTCATCGAGAACTCGCTCGAAGGAAGCGACATCTCATCAAGCGTCGTCGGCATAGGGTTGAATGTCAACCAGAGAGTTTTTCCTCCCCAGCTGGTCAATCCGACGTCGATGTCCCTTCTGACCGGAAAGGAATATGTACTTGAAGAGGAACTCATCATCTTGACCGGCTTCCTTTTCCCTGGAGGAAGACTGCCGGACCGCAGGGATGACTACCTCAGCCGGCTGTACCGTATCGGAGAGTTCCATGAATACACTGACTGTTCGGACGGAAGTGTTTTCGAGGGGAAGATTACAGGTGTGACAAAGGACGGACTGCTTCAGGTAGAAAACAGAAAAGGCGAACTTAAAGAGTTCGCCTTCAAAGAGATAAATTATATTATCTAAATTCTTAATTGGGCTATCGCAGCCGCCGGGTCTTCTGCCTTGAAGACAGAACTGCCGGCAACGAGCATAGTAGCTCCCGCATCGATCAGCGCACGTGAATTTGCCGTGGAGACTCCCCCGTCGACCTCTATGTCCTTGGATATTCCCCGTGAAGTCATCTCATTCCTGAGAGCAGATATCCTGTCAAGGGAGCCTTCGATGAACTGCTGTCCTCCGAAGCCGGCGAAGACGGACATTATCAGGAAGAAATCCGCATCCTCGATGTATGGGAAGAGGCTCTCGACAGGGATGTCCGGATTGATCGCCAATCCCGCCTGGCAACCGCAGTCCTTGACCATGGCAAGGATATCGGAAGGGTTCTTGCCTTCCCGCAGTGCGGCTTCGAGATGGAAACTGATAAGGCCGGCACCCGCCTTGGCGAACCTCTCCACGTACTTGTCCGGATTGATGATCATGAGATGGACATCCATTGGGACGGTGACCACCTTGGCCATTGCCTCCACCAGCGGGAATCCGAATGAGATGTTGGGGACGAAGGTGCCGTCCATGACGTCCACGTGGAGCAGGTCGGCATTTTCGTTTACAATATCCAGATCTTTCCTGAGGTTCAGGAAATCGCCGGCGAGTATGGAAGGAGCTATCTTCAGCATGGTCTATTCAAAATTGGTCACGACATCGGTGAGATGCCTGGTAAACTTGTCCAGGGAAGCCAGCTCGAGTTTCTCTCCTGGAGCGTGGACGCCACGCAGGGTCGGTCCGAAGGAAATCATGTCGAGGTCTCCGAACTTCTCTCCGAAGAGTCCGCATTCCAGACCCGCGTGTATGGCCTTGACCTCAGGGTCGCATCCGAAGAGTTTCCTGTATGAATCTACGCATACCTTGAGGATGTTGGAATTGAGGTTAGGTTTCCATCCAGGATACTCGGAGGCGTGTACGACCTCTGCACCGGCAAGGAGGAAACAGGCTTCAACCTTGTCCGCCATCATCTTCCGCTGCGAAGTGATGGAGCTTCTCTGGCTCGTGACCACTTCGATCAAGCCGCGCTTCTGCATCCTGACAGCAGCCAGGTTGCTGGAAGTCTCCACCAGTCCATCGATGTCCTGGCTCATGGTTTCCACGCCGTGAGGGCATGCCAGAAGGGCGCTGATGAGCCTGCGTGCCACGTCATTGTCCATTGGTTTCTCAGTGCAGCGGAACTTTCCTGCAGTGAACAGAACGTCCGGATCCGAAACGAAATATTCCTTGCGGACCGAATCGCCGAAATCCTTGAAGCGGGCTACCGTTGCAGACGGGTCTGGGACGGCTACGATGGCTTCGCATTCACGGGCTATCGCATTCGGTTTGTTCCCACCCTTGAACATGACCAGCTGCATGCCGGATTGCTTCTCTGAATACAGGAAACGGGCCATCAGCTGAATCGTGTTGACACGTCCCTTGTTGATATCGTCGCCGCTATGTCCGCCGATGGCATTGCCGATGTCCAGTTTCACAGGTTTAAAACCGGGATGGAAGTCTTCCTGGGTATATTTGAAACAAGCACGGGTGTCTATTCCTCCGGCGCATCCTATGAACATCTGGCCTTCGTCCTCAGAATCCAGGTTGATCAATGTCCTGCCAGTGAAAAAGCCGCTTTCCATCCCGAAGGCTCCGTCCATTCCGGTCTCTTCCGAGATCGTGAATACGCATTCTATCCTTCCCATCGGGAGGTCGCTTTCAAGCAAAGCCAGCATTGCGGCGATACCGATACCATCATCCGCACCGAGAGTGGTATCCTTGGCGATCATCCAGCCGTCTTCCACGCAATACTCGATCGGATCCTTCAGGAAATCGTGGCTGGTACCGCTTCTCTTTTCGCATACCATGTCCTGGTGCCCCTGGAGTACAAGCGTTGGAACGCTCTCCTTCCCGGCCGAAGCTTCCTTTACAATGCAGACGTTGCCGATCTTGTCGGTCCTGCATTCCAGATTCCTGTCCTTGGCGAATTGCTGCAGATACGCAGTCATCGGTTCCTCGTGACCCGATTCCCTCGGGATACGGGTGATCTCCTTGAAGATTTCAAGTACTTTTTCAGAATTCATATGATACCTGTCTTTCCAGTATTATCTGGCTACAGGCACAAGCATCTTTTCAATATCAGTGACGTATTGCCTGAACAACTTGTCAGTAGCCATCAGGTCAGACACTGTCGTGCATGCGTGCAGCACTGTAGCGTGGTCTTTTCCTCCAAGTTCCATACCAATCGTGGACAGCGAACATCCGCCTATCAGGTTGCGGCTCATGTACATGGCTATCTGCCTTGCCTGGACGATCTGCCTCTTCCTGGACTTGGACAGAAGGGTCTCGCGGGTGATGTTGAAATACTCGCAAACAACATCCTGGACCTTGTCGATGGTCACTTCGTTCTGTTCTTCGCTGACGATGTTGCCGGTGACGTGCTCGGCGAGTTCGCGTGTGATCTCCTCGTGGCAAAGGGTGGCATTGGCTATCAAGGATATGAGAGCGCCCTCCAGTTCGCGGAAATTGGAACGTATCTTAGTGGCGAGGAGGTCGAGGACATCTTCACTGACCGTAACTCCCTCTCGTTCGCACCTGGACTTGAGCATGGCGAGCCTGGTCTCGTGGTCGGGTTTCCTCAACTCGACAGAGAGACCCCATTTGAACCTGGAAAGAAGCCTTTCCTCGAAGTTCATCAGGTCTACCGGAGCCCTGTCTGATGTGAACACCAGTTGTTTGCCGGACTGATGGAGATGATTGAATATGTTGAAGAAAGCGTTCTGCGAAGCGGGACCGATCAGTTCCTGGATATCGTCCACGATGAGGACATCGATCCGCATGTAGAACGCCATGAAGTCGGTCAGCTTGTTCTGGACGTTCACCGCATTCACGTATTGTGTGCGGAATTCATTGCCAGTGACATAGAGTACCACCAGGTCGGGATAGGCATCGTGAATAGCGATTCCTATGGCCTGTGCGAGATGGGTTTTCCCCAGACCGGGTCCACCGAAGATGAACAATGGATTGAAAGGAGTCTTCCCCGGAGCGTCTGAAATGCTTACGCCTGCATGGAACCCCATCTTGTTGCACTCCCCCTTGACGAGGTTGTCGAAGCAATACGCGGGATTGAGCCTAGGATTGATCTTCACCTTCTGGATACCCGGGAATACGAACGGTCCTGGATTGCCCGATGGCTGGAAGGTATTGATCATCACAGGTTTGTTTTCAGGAACGTTGCTGTGTGACGCGGTGAATACCATCGCAGCTTCCTTCTTGACCGGATGTACTCTGTAAAGAAGCTTGGCGTCCGGGCCGATAACTCTCCGGAGGGTCATCTTGATAATCGGAAGGTAAGCTTCCTCAAGATAGCTCCTGAAAAAATCGGTCGGCACTTCCACCGTCAGCGTGGAGCCCTCGAGAGATACCGGAACGATGGTCTTGAACCATACGTTAAACTGTTTCGGATCTACGTTTTGCTCGAAGATACGAAGACATTCGTCCCATACTGAAATATGTCTTTCCAGTTCTGTCATTCCGGTCTTTGAAAGAGAAGTTGCAGGGAGATTGTTTCCCCTCGCTTTAGCTATTGCAAAATTGGAGGAAAATTAATTCATAAAAAAACTTTTTTAGTATTGTTTTTGATTTTTATTTTGCTTATATAAAGTTCAGGGCTGGGATTGGGCTTGAATTTTAATTTATTATAATACAATGACTTACAATGGTGCATATCCATAAGTATCATTGAAGCTATTAGTTACAATTTATAAAAATTCTAAATTAGGCTATAAACGATTTATCCCCTGTGCAACATGCTGTATAAAGGGAAAATCCAATTATTTGATTCGTGAAAATTCGCCGTTTTCTATCTTTACGAGGAATGAATCCGGGAAGGATTTCTTGAGCTTTTCAAAAGCTGCGGAAGCGGTGGATAGATCGTCGGAAAATCCTATCACATATTTATAATATTTACCGGCCGGATATTTCTTGAAAGGATTGCCTTTGAAAAACGGATCGGAGGATGGCAGGACCTTGGATGTCACAAGCACCTGGGTACCGTATGTGATGGAATTCCCGGATTCGGGAACGGTCTCCTCGGCGGGAACATCTTCTTCCTCTACCGGAGTCTTGGCTTCAGTGGCTGAAGCGGTGCCTCCGTCATAATCTTTCTTGTACCTCTTGAAAGCATCGAACAGGTCGGAAGCGATCTTGTCTCTCCCCTGTTCCGTGATCAGTGCTTCCCTGTCCCCGTCGTTGGACATGAAACCGCATTCCACCAGCACCGCGGGCATAGCAGTGCGCCAGAGGACATAGAAAGGATCCTGGGATATCCCCCGGCTCCTGCGTATCGCTCCCCCCTTCATCTCCTGGTCCACGTATTGTGCGAACTTGAAACTCTGCTCCAGATGCGCGTTCTGCATCAGGTTCATGAATATGTACGATTCGGGGTCGTTCGGATCGAAGCCCTCGTATTTCGTGGTGTAGTCGTCCTCCAGCTTTATTACGGAGTTCTCCCTGCGTACGACGTCCATGTTTCCTGCGTAGAGGTCCCTGTTCCTGCTGGTATATTGGCCGAGGATGTGGACGGAATACCCGTTCGGACCGCCTTTCTTACCTTCCACCGAATTTACATGGATGGAAATGAACAGGTTGGCCTTGTTCCGGTTGGCGATGTCCGCCCTTCCCTGCAGTTCAACGAACTTGTCTGTGCTCCTGGTCATGATGACCTTGACGTCCGGATAACTGGAGCGGATCTTTTCGGCAAGCCTTTTGGATATGTCTAAGACGACGGTCTTTTCCATCGTCTTGCCGCTCGGACTGATGCACCCTGCATCCTTTCCTCCGTGACCCGGGTCGATTACCACGGTGGATAGCTTCAGTGCAGTGCCGGAATTCTGCCCGAAGCAGGCAAAACCCGTAGCTGAAAGCGCACAAAGCGCGAGTACGGCAAGAAAATTGCGAAGGTTAACCAAAATAGTAGTATATTTGTTGCTTGCAAATTTAGAAAAAAATTGCATTTAAGAAAGCACACCAGCAGCATTATCCTGGCAGCGGCAATCGTCAGCATCGGAGGCTTCTCGATGTTCGCCCAGGATTCGATCAGGGACAGAAGGCTCGGAAGGCCCTCGGTCGTTGATCGTGCTGTTGCTTCCGTAAAAGGCCAATTACCTGATACTCAGCTTGTCTCTTCCCCTGCAGCCAGTGAAAGGACGATTCCCCAGCTACCCGATACGACACGCGTCGGTGCCGACACGTCGACCGTCCGTGATTCCGCGACCATGGCCAGGGATTCCATCAGGCTGGCGGATTCCACGGCAAGGGCGGACTCGCTTGAGATGCTGAGGAAAAGTTCCGTGTCCAGGCCTGCTTTCTCCGGGGCGAAGGATTCTGTCCGCCAGGACTTCTCAAACGGCCAGCGCAAGATGTACTACTGGGGAGACGTTAAGGTCTCGTACGAGAACCTTCAGTTGACGGCCGATTACATGGAATACGACATGGCGACAGGTATCGTATTCGCAAGAGGCACGTACGACTCCCTGAACCATACATGGAAAGGCCAGCCGGTAATGACCCAGGGCAGCCAGACCTTCAACATGGAAGAGGTCCGTTACAACTTCAACACCCGCAAGGCAAGGATCACCAACATGATCACCCGCGAGGACGAAGGAATCCTCCATGGCCGGAACATCAAGATGATGCCGGACAAGTCCATCAACATAACCCAGGGTAAATATACCGTATGCGACTTGGAGCATCCCCACTACTACATGAAACTCTCTTCTGCCAAGGTAGTGACCAAGCCTTCCCGGAAGACAGTGTTCGGACCTGCCCATCTGGTCGTGGAGGATGTGGACCTTCCGTTCATAGGCATTCCGTTCGGATTCATTCCGGAACGACCTGAGCGGGCGACCGGTTTCCTGATGCCTTCATTCGGAGAAGAAACCGCGCGAGGATTCTATTTCAGGGACGCTGGAATGTATTTCGTCATCGGCGATTATTTCGACTTGTCCCTGACCGGTGACTATTATACCCTCGGTTCATGGGCTGCGGACCTGAATTCCAGGTATATGGTCAAGTACAGGTTCTCCGGAAACCTGTCCCTCAATTATTCTGTCGACCAGACCGGTGAGCGCGGAAGTACCGATTTCTTCCAGACCAAGAACTTCGGTGTCAGGTGGTCCCATCAGCAGGACCCCAAGGCCCATCCGGGGACTTCGTTCTCTGCATCCGTCAACTTCTCCAGCCCTTCGAACAGCAGGTACAACTCCAGGAGCGTCTCCGAGGCTCTGCAGAACCAGATATCCTCTTCTGTTTCATATTCGAAGAACTGGAACGGAAAGTTCAACCTCTCCGTCAATGCCCTGCACAGCCAGAATTCGCGCGACAGTTCATATTCCTTCACCCTTCCTAACATCACCTTCTCGGTGACCAGGTTCTATCCTTTCAAGCTCAAGAACCGCATCGGAAAGGAGAGGTTCTATGAGAAGTTCTCCCTGGCGTACAACACTTCCATCCAGAACAAGATCAATTTCAAGGCTTCCGAGTTCGGAGAGCCAGGCTTCTTCGACAAGTTCCAGAACGGAATGGCCCACAATTTCACGATAGGCCTGCCTGATTTCACCTTGTTGAAGTATTTCAACGTGACGCCGTCCGTGAACTACGGAATGAACTGGTTCTTCAGGCAGAACAATGTTTATTTCGATCCGGAGACGAACAGCGTGGTTACGGAGCAGGGCAAGCAGTTCGCGGCATTCGGTGCAACCCACAATTACTCCGGGTCGGTCTCCATGAGTACGCGAGTGTACGGAATGTACAACTTCGGCAAATACCACAGACTGCAGGCGATAAGGCACGTTATCTCACCTAGCATGAGCCTGAACCTCAGCCCTGACAAGGGCAAGGCCTTCAATGGATGGCGTACGCTCAATTACGTAGATACGCTCGGAAACGAGAAATCCTACGACTACAACATCTATGCGGGCCAGCTGGGTTCGGTACCCGGCAAGGGTAAGTCGGCTACGATGTCCCTGTCCCTGGGTAACAACCTCGAAGCGAAGGTCAGGGATATGAATGATACCACCGGGAACGGAACCAAGAAGATCAAGCTGCTCGACCAGATGAACATTTCCACCGGATACAACTTCCTGGCGGACTCGCTTAAGATGAACAACGTCAGCGTGTCGATGTCCACCTCGATATTCGGCAAGCTCGGAATCAACGGCAACCTGAACTTCGACCCTTATGCCATCGACGAACGCGGAAGGAAGATCAACAAATACAACATCGTCCAGACCGGCCACCCTCTGAGGCTTACGAACTTCAGTGCGTCCATGTCCTATACTTTGTCAGGCAAGGGCACTGTCAAGGGCAATGATGGTTCCAAGAAATCCGGAGGCGGTGATTCGGGTTCCAGCCCTGCGGATTACTACCGCAGGATCTACAACCATCCGATCACTAACGAGTACATTCCTGGCGGATGGTTGTACTACACCAATCCGAATGTTCCATGGAGCATCAACCTGAACTATTCCCTGTCGATGTCGCGGTCGTACAACTGGACGAACGACCAGAGGGTCCGCAAGGATAATTACACACAGACACTGGGTGTTTCAGGCAACCTGCAGCTGACACCGAAGATGTCATTGCAGGCACAGTCAGGATGGGATTTCGTGGCAATGAAGATGACGACGTCCCAGGTATCGTTCCGATACGACCTCCACTGTTTCAACATCCAGGTTTCCTGGGTCCCTACCGGAATGTACCAGTCATATTCCTTCCTGATTTCGGCAAACGCTGCGGCTCTCGCGGACCTGCTCCGGTTCAAGAAGAGCACCAGCTACTGGGACAATTAGTTTTTGCAGATACCATATTTATTCCTATATTTGCACGTCTTCCGCAATACCTTACATTTTCGGGAAGGCATTCAGCATTATGACATACAGTTTATTCGAACTCACCAAGATGAGCAGAGAGCAGCTTGAAGGCATTGCTCAGGAACATCAGATCAAGAACATCAAGAAGCTTAACGACGAGGATCTCTCTTTCGCAATACTTGACGCCCAGGCTATGGCGGAATCTCTCAAACCTATCGAAAGGCCTAAGGCCAAGCGCGGAAGACCGCGCAAGACAGAACAGCCTGCCCAGAAGAAGGAAACCAAACCAGAAGAGCCTGCAAAGGAAAAGAAGGAGGAGAAAGAACCCGCCTCCAAGACTCCGGCCAAGCGGACGACAAAGACAAAGAAACAGGATGCCAAGGCTGAAGAGGTATCCAAGACCGAACAAACCCAGGCGGAAGAACCTGTAAAGAAACCGGCAGCCAAGAGGGGCCGCAAACCGAAGACCGCGAGCACGGCGGAAGAGAAACCTGCTGCCACCGCAGAACCTGCCGTGGCCAAGTCGGAGCAGGAACCGGCACAGCCGGTCCAGCAGGAAAAACCTCAGGACAATCCTGCGGAGAAGCCAGTCAGCGGGAAGGAATTCATACACCAGCTCTTCGATGACTTGAAGGACGACCCTGCCGCACAGGCTGACAATGGCCAGAGGAACGGCAAGAAGCAGAAAAACAAGTTCAACGGCCAGAATCCAAACCAGCAGAAGCAGAATTTCCAGAACGGAAACCAGAGACCGAAGGCTCCGGAGGTTGAATTCGAGGGTACTGTCGAAGCGACCGGAGTACTTGAGATCATGCCTGACGGCTATGGTTTCCTCCGCTCTTCAGACTACAACTACCTGAACTCCCCTGACGATATCTACGTCAGCCAGGGTCAGATAAAGAACAACGCACTCAAGTCGGGTGACACCGTGACCGGAGAAATCCGGCCTCCTAAGGAGGGAGACAAGTATTTCCCTCTCGTCAGGATCAAGTATATCAACGGGCGTACGCCGGACTACATCCGCGACAGGGTACCGTTCGATTTCCTGACTCCTCTCTTCCCTGACGAGAAATTCAACCTTCTCGGCCATGGTCACCAGAACGATGTATCCTGCAGGATAGTCGATATGTTCACTCCAATCGGGAAGGGTCAGCGCGGCCTTATCGTGTCCCAGCCAAAGACGGGTAAGACCATGCTCCTCAAGTCCATCGCCAATGCGATCGCCGACAACCATCCGGAAGTCTATGAGATTGTACTCCTGATCGACGAACGTCCGGAAGAGGTCACCGATATGAGCCGCAGCGTGAAAGCCGAAGTCGTCGCATCCACATTCGACGAGCCTGCGGAGAGGCATGTCAAGGTCGCCAACATGGTCCTTGAGAAGGCCAGGAGACTTGTTGAATGCGGACACGACGTGGTGATACTCCTTGATTCAATAACAAGGCTCGCGCGCGCATACAATACGGTTCAGCCGGCATCGGGAAAGGTTCTGACAGGTGGAGTGGATGCCAATGCGCTCCAGAAGCCGAAGAGGTTCTTCGGAGCTGCCAGGAATATCGAAGGCGGAGGTTCGCTTACCATCCTTGCGACAGCTCTGACCGAGACAGGTTCGAAGATGGATGACGTTATTTTCGAGGAATTCAAGGGTACCGGCAACATGGAACTCCAGCTGGACCGCACCCTCGCCAACAGGCGTATCTTCCCTGCAGTCAACGTAGTATTGTCAAGTACAAGGCGTGATGACCTGCTTTACAGCCGCGATGTGGCCAACAGGATCTGGATCTTGCGCAAGCTCCTTGCCGATATGAATCCTACAGAAGCCATGAACTTCATGCTTCAGCTGATGGATGAATACAAGACCAATACGGACTTGCTGGACAATATGAACAAGGTCTCCCCTCGCGAAGCGAAGTATTACGACACCTTCTAGTACTGGTCCCAGGACTTTATCTGGATATCATCCAGGTCCATTGCGCAGAAGGCGCGGATAAACGCTGTAGCCAGCCTGGAATTGGTGAACAGCGGAACATTGAAATCAATGGCTGCACGACGTATCTTGTAGCCATTTTTCATTTCCAGCAAGCTGAAGTCCTTCGGCACGTTGACGACCATGTCGACTTCCTTGTTCTGGATCATTTCCACTGCAGGTCTGAAACGTCCCTTGAAGTTCGGGTTCTCACATTCGCTCGGCCAGAGAACCTTGGTTGAAGGGATGCTGTTCTCTACCAGATACTTGTATGTCCCGGCGGTCGCGAACAACTCATATCCCCTGTCGACCAGGAGCTTGCAGGCATTGAGCATATCCGCCTTGGTGCGGGGGTCGCCCGTGGAGAGCAGGACACGCTTCGCAGGAATCCTCTGTCCGACTGATAGTACGGACTTGAGCAGAGCCTCGTTAAGGTCGTCGCCAAGGCATCCGACTTCGCCGGTCGAACTCATATCCACGCCCAGCATAGGGTCGGCTTCCTCCAATCGTGCGAATGAGAACTGCGATGATTTGACTCCGACATAGTCCAGGTCGAAGGCACTCTTCTGAGGGGCTGAAGGATGCAGTCCCAGCATAACCTTGGTCGCGAGTTCGATGAAATCTATCTTCAGAACTTTAGACACGAACGGGAAACTTCTGGAAGCACGCAGGTTGCACTCGATGACCTTGATGGCGTTCTCCTTGGCAAGGAACTGAATATTGAATGGTCCCGAGATCCTCAGCGCTCCCGCTATGGCCCTGGCTATCTTCTTGATGCGCCTGACGGTTTCGACATAAAGCTTCTGCGGCGGGAACTGGATCGTGGCATCACCGGAATGGACTCCCGCATATTCGATGTGTTCGGAAATGGCGTATGCTATGATCTCTCCTTCATCTGCGACAGCGTCGAGTTCGATTTCCTTTGCCCTCTGGTAGAATTTGCTGATGACCACCGGATGTTCCTGTGAGACTTCTGAAGCCAGGGAAAGGAAATGTCGGAGCTTTTCATCATCGTAGCAGACATTCATGGCAGCTCCCGAAAGGACGTATGATGGACGGACAAGCACCGGGAAGCCAACCTTTTCGATGAACTTGTCGACATCCTCGATCGTGGAAAGCTCGCTCCATTCCGGCTGGTCGACACCGAGAGCATCGACGATGCTGGAGAATTTGTGGCGGTCTTCGGCCTTGTCGATACTTTCCGCACTCGTCCCGAGGATTGGCACCCCGTGGGTATGCAGCCTCAGCGCCAGATTGTTCGGAATCTGGCCGCCCACGGAGACCACGACGCCATGCGGATGCTCGATCTCGAATATGTCCAACACCCTTTCAAAGGTCAGCTCATCGAAATACAGGCGGTCGCACATGTCATAATCCGTGGAGACCGTCTCCGGATTGTAATTGATCAGGACGCCCCTGTACCCATGTTTCTGGATCGTCTTGAGGCACGTTACCGAACACCAGTCGAATTCCACTGATGAGCCGATGCGATATGCTCCGGAACCCAGCACGATGACTGATTTACCGTCATCTGAATACTCTATGTCGCTCTTGGTGCCGTTGTATGTCAGATACAGATAGTTCGTCTTGGCCGGGAACTCCGCGGCGAGGGTGTCGATCTGCTTGACGACCGGGACTATTCCCTTTGACTTGCGGAATTCGCGCACCTTGTCCATATTCTCGCCCTGGTTGCCTGAATCCTTCCAGACAGCACGCTGGATCTGGAAGTCGGAGAAACCCTCTTTCTTTGCGAGCAGGAGCAGTTCTGCAGGCATTTCGGCTATATCGTCATACCCGTGCATCTCCTCGTAGGTGCGGACGATGTTCTCGAGCTTGTTCAGGAACCATTTGTCGATCTTGGTGAGCGAGTGGATCTGATCGACCGTGTATCCCGCCCTCATTGCTTTCGAGATCACAAATATGCGGTTGTCCGTAGGTTCGCGGAGAGCTTCGTCGAGGTCTGTCAGGTGGAATTCCTTGTTGCCCACGAATCCGTGCGCCCCCTGTCCGATCATCCTGAGGCCTTTCTGTATGGCTTCTTCGAAGCTGCGGCCTATGGCCATTACTTCTCCGACTGACTTCATAGAAGATCCGATCTTCCTGGACACTCCGTGGAATTTGCTCAGGTCCCAGCGAGGTATCTTGCATACGATGTAGTCAAGAGCCGGTTCGAAGAAAGCAGGGGTGGTCTTGGTAACTGAATTCTTCAGGTCGAAGAGACCATATCCGAGACCAAGTTTGGCTGCAACGAATGCGAGCGGGTAACCGGTCGCCTTGGAAGCAAGTGCAGAGGAGCGGCTGAGCCGTGCATTGACTTCGATGACCCTGTAATCCATCGCATCCGGATCATATGCGAACTGGACGTTGCACTCACCCACTATCCCGATATGCCTGACGATGCGGATCGAAAGTTCCCGCAGGAAATAATAGTCGTTGTTGGAAAGTGTCTGGGAAGGCGCCACCACGATACTCTCTCCGGTATGGATGCCGAGGGGATCGAAGTTTTCCATGTTGCACACCGTGATGCAATTGTCGTAGCGGTCCCGCACTACCTCATATTCGATTTCTTTCCATCCCTTGAGGGATTTCTCCACAAGCACCTGGGGAGAGAATGAGAATGCTTTGCTGCAGATCTCTTCCAGTTCCGCTTCGTTGTCGCAGAAGCCGGAACCGAGCCCTCCAAGAGCATATGCCGCCCTGATTATCAAAGGGAAACCAAGTTCAGCGGCTGCTTTCCTGGCCTCTTCAAGGTTGGCTGCAGGGTGGGATTTGATGGTCTTGACCCCGATCTCATCCAGCTTCTTGATGAACAGGTCGCGGTCTTCCGTGTCCATTATAGCCTGTACCGGCGTACCCAGTACCTGGACGTTGTACTTTGCCAGGACTCCGGATTCGTATAGCTCTACGCCGCAGTTGAGCGCGGTCTGTCCTCCGAAAGAAAGCAGGATCCCCTGAGGGTGCTCCTTAGCGATGACTTTTTCTACGAAATATGCCGAAACAGGGAGGAAATATATCTTGTCCGCGACACCTTCCGATGTCTGGACGGTCGCAATGTTCGGATTGATGAGGACGGTCTCTATCCCCTCCTCGCGAAGAGCCTTCAAGGCCTGTGAGCCGGAATAGTCGAATTCTCCTGCCTGTCCTATTTTGAGAGCCCCGGAACCGAGGATGAGGACTTTCTTGATGTTCTCGTTCTTCATAACTTGCCGATGAATTCGTCGAATAAGAAATTTGTATCGGTAGGGCCGCTGGATGCTTCCGGATGGAACTGCACTGAGCAGAAAGGCTTGGTTTTATGCCTTATCCCTTCATTCGTACCGTCATTCATATTTACGAACCAAGGTTCCCAATCATCTCCGAGGGTCTTGTCATCGACTGCGAATCCATGGTTCTGCGAAGTGATGTAACACTTGTTCGTTCCGACCATCCGAACCGGCTGGTTATGGCTCCGGTGGCCGTATTTCAGTTTATATGTATTGGCGCCCCCCGCCCTGGCGAGGAGCTGGTTGCCCATGCATATTCCGAAAATAGGCTTGTCTCCTTCCATCGCCTTGCGAAGGTTGGCCACAGTCACATTGCAGAACTGCGGGTTGCCAGGACCGTTCGAAATGAACAGGCCGTCATATTCAAGAGTGTTGAAATCATAGTCCCATGGCACCCGGAGCAAGGTTACTCCCCTGTCGACGAAGCACCTCAGGATGTTGTGCTTGACTCCGCAGTCCACAAGGACCACCGTCTTGGCACCGCTGCCATACTTTATTACCTCCTTGCAACCTACTATCGCAATCTGGTTTGCCAGATTCGGGTCGTCGACCGGGAAATCTTTCTCGGTCCCGTCCGGGACTATCATTCCGAGCATCGAACCTTTCTCGCGCAGGATCTGAGTCAGCGCCCTTGTATCTATTCCGAATATTCCCGGAATCTTCTGTTCCTTCAGCCACTCGTCGAGACTCTTGACGGCGTCCCAGTGGCTGTAGTCAAAGGAATAATCACTGATCACAAGGCCGCGCACCCAGATCTTTTCGGACTCGAAATTCAGGGATATGCCGAGTTGATCCGATCCTTCTTGTGGAACACCATAATTGCCTATAAGAGGATAAGTTACGCAGAGAATCTGCCCTGAATATGATGGGTCCGTGAGAGACTCGGGATAACCGACCATCGCTGTAGAGAAAACGACTTCGCCGTCGGACGGTCCGTCGTAACCGAAGGAGAAACCATGGAATTCCATCCCGTTCTCCAGTTTGAGTGTTGCGCCTTTTCGTGCTTTCATTCTGGCTCCAATATTAAACAAATTTACTCATTTTTACTTAATTTCGCACCAATTATATTTGATTATGGATATTTCCCGATTCGAAGATACGATTGTAGCTCCTGCCACCGTGCCTGGCACCGGTGCCATTACACTGATACGGGTCAGCGGTCCCGATACCATGCCCTTGGTAGATCGGGTTGTCGATTTCGTTTCCGGTTCCGCCTCGCAGGCTAAGGGATATTCGATCAGATTCGGAACGATCGAGGGGACGGACGAGGTGCTGGTGAGCTTCTTCAGGGCTCCTCATTCATACACCGGAGAAGATATGGCTGAGATATCCTGTCACGCTTCTTCCTATGTTGCGTCAGAGATAATGAGGAAACTCTGCGATGCAGGTGCACGTCCCGCCGATGCTGGCGAATTCACTAGGAGGGCATTTGTGAATGGAAAGATGGATCTGGCTCAGGCAGAAGCTGTTGCCGATGTTATTTCATCCACTGGTTCAGAATCCCTCAGGGTGGCTTTGAACCAACTACGCGGAGGCTTTTCTTCAGAACTGGCTGAACTGAGGGGGCAGTTGATAGAGGTCGCATCATTGCTGGAACTGGAGCTTGACTTCGCCGAGGAGGATGTTGAATTCGCTTCCAGGGGCAAAGTCTCGGAACTCGTCGATCGGAGCCTCGTCCATATCCGAAAACTCACAGATTCCTTCCGTTTGGGGAATGCCATAAGGAACGGTGTCCCGGTCGCAATCGCGGGTGCCGCCAATTCCGGCAAATCCACGCTTCTCAACTCCCTTCTCGGCGATGACCGTGCCATCGTATCCGATATTGCCGGAACTACGCGGGACACCGTCGAGGATACGATGATGATCGACGGGATCCTGTTCCGTTTCATAGACACTGCAGGACTTCGTGCGACTTCCGACGAGATCGAAAAGATAGGCATCTCACGTTCCTACCGGAAGATTTCGGAGGCCTCAGTGGTGCTCTGCCTGCTTGATGTCACAGCATCGGATGATGAGAACGAGGCTTCGATTTCTGACATCGTTTCTAAACTGGATTTATCGCGGCAAGAACTGATAGTCTTGCTCAATAAAGCCGATCTTATTGGGCCTAACATAAATGTTAAGATTCTAAACAATACTGTTTCATCACTTGATGAAAAGGTGGTTAAGCTCTACATATCAGCAAAAAATGGAGATGGCCTGGATGACCTGAAGAAAGTGCTTGTGAAGACGCAAAAAGACCTTTCTTTGGAATCTGACCAGACTGTAGTTACGAATATCAGGCATTACAATGCCTTGAAAGAAGCTGGGAAAGCACTTCATGCGGTCAAGGAGAACTTATCTTCAGGAGCCGGCTCCGAGCTGCTGTCGGAAGATCTCCGCATGGCCATAAGCCAACTCGGCAACATCACCGGCGAAATCACCACCGACGAGATTCTCGGCAACATCTTCTCAAGGTTCTGCATCGGCAAGTAAGTGTCTGATAATCAATTAGTTATAACTCAACTGAAACTCAAATTTGTGTGACAAAACTAGCTGAAAATGAGCTCTGAAAAGAGACATTTCGGCTAGTTTCGCTTTTTGGGGGTTTAGTTTGATTTACGGTCGTTTAGGCCAATTTTGTCACAGAGTTTGTCACAAAATAACCTTCTGTGACAGATTATTGTCACACTTTTCGGAAAAAGTTACCAAAACCGCTGAATTATGAAATGTTTTTGGAAAATTCACACGAATAATGCATAGTTTTGAAACCGCCTAAAATGAAACAATATTCATTTTCAATTTGATTGCTTAACTTGTTGATATTAAACAAGTTTATCAATCAATTATATTTCCTCAAAAATAGTCTGAATTATTTTGTTTTTCAACCAGAAGCTATTATATTTGCGATGGATTTGTCACGTGTCGCAATTGGAAAGTAAGGATTTCCGACGGCACATTAATAATGATGTTTTTTAAACTTAAGGCCATGAGTACTAGTAAAGTAGCAACTAAAACCGACCTCGTAAAGTTGCGTTCGAGGACCACTTCCAACGGCAAGGCGACACTGTACCTTGACTATGTACAATTTGACGAGCGCGTGCGTGAGAGCATCGGGCTTTCCCTCATCACCGGGAGGGGTCCGGAAGTCAAGGAAAAGAACCGTATTACCATGGCCAAGGCGGAGTCGATCCGCCTGGCGAAGGAGAAGGAACTCCTTTCCGAGACTCCTGCCAGGACAAATGAAGGTGAGAAGACGCCTTTCCTCGCCTATTATAGGAATATGATGGAAGACCGCAAGCAAAGCGACGGCAATTACGGCAACTGGAAGAGCTGCTACAAGTACCTGCGGGTCTATTGTAATGAGAAGACGACCTTCGCTGATATCACTCCCCGATGGGTCCAGGGGTTCAAGAGCTATCTTGAGACTGTCGAGAAGGACACCACAAAGATGGCCCTCAGGCCGAGGGAAGGATTCAACGGGCTCTCCCAGAACTCTAAGTGCTCTTACTTCAACAAGCTCAGGGCTTGTCTTAACCAAGCCTACAAGGAAGGGCTTATCGCTTCCAATCCGGCGGATCCTGTGAAGGGGTTCAAGAGTGACGAGGCTGAACGGCAGTACCTTACTATAGAGGAAGTTAAGAAAATGGCCGAAACCGAATGCCGCTATCCCCATCTGAAGAGGGCATTCCTGTTCGGATGCTTCACCGGTCTCCGGAAAAGCGACATTGAGAAGCTCACCTGGGGCGAAGTCCAGAAGTTCGGTGACTACACCCGGCTTGTCTTCAAGCAGAAGAAGACCGGCGGGCAGGAATACCTCGATATCCCCAAGGCCGCAGAGCAGTATCTCGGCAAGCAGGGCTCAAAGGGACCGGACGAACTGGTCTTCCCCATGTTCAAGTATAGCTCTGAGACCTCCCTGGAGCTACGCAGGTGGGCCTTGGCTGCCGGTATTACAAAGGATTTCACTTTCCATTGCAGCCGCCACACCTTTGCCGTGATGCTCCTGAACTCGGGAACCGACATCTACACCGTGTCGAAGCTTCTCGGGCATCGGGAGATTGCCACGACGCAGATCTACGCACATCTGGTCGATTCCAGAAAGCAGGAGGCCGTGGACAAGATCTCAGACATCTTCAGCAATATCTAACCTTCAGGAGGACGCGATTATGGGAATCACAAGACAGGATGCAGCATTCGGGATTGCGGTCATCAACAGGTCTTCCAAGCTCCTCGCCTCTGCGGTGAAGCTTGGCAAGGACAGCCTCATCAGAGACGCCATCGATGAGGAGATCAACTACAGGATGCTGTCGCGCTCAATCATTGACTACATCAAGGAGGATCAGGACCCGATACTGTTCGAGGAACTGATGCACCTCGCAGACACGACGTCGATCTGGGAGTATCTTTCCCGTCGCAGGACCGGAACGCTGCCGGCGAAGGTCAAGGAAGTGGCCGAAGTGACGGACGAACTCATTGCCTACGGGAATGAAGCCTTCCACAAGGGTACGGATGAATTCGCCAACCTTGTCCCCTTCTTCGCGAATCCCCAGGCCAAGGAACTGTTTGACAGGGCCGTAAACGCGGGGCTGCTCAAAAAGGACTACCAGCCCGCTCCAGGTGTCGAGCGTTACCAACTGAAGGTGATAGCCATCGCCATCAACACCATCATGAAGTTCAGCTTCAGGGACAAATGGTGCCATTTCGTCGAACAATGGGGCGAGGAGATCAACAGGTGCATGGTCCCGCTCACGAAGGGCGCCACTATCAACCAGATCGTCCGCCTCTATCCGGAAGTTCCCCTGTGGGAGAAGATCATCCCCGAGAACGAGGGCAAGACGCTCCGGAACGATTACAGCGAGGAACAGGCCAAGAAACTGTTCACCGGCCTGATGCGCAAGGGTTATCTTGGCCATCACACTTCGCTGGAGAGTTTCCTGTCCATCCTCGGTATGGGACAGGCTCCATTCACGCCGATCAACTGGATTGACCGGGGATACAACTCTCTCATCTACTTCGCCAAGGAGGCGTTCGGGGCTCTGAACCCGGACATTCTCCTTAGGCTCTGCGACTGTTTCACATGCAACGGCAAGCAGATCAACCACAGCTCACTCAAGTCGAGGAGCAGCTACGTCTACCGGAATAAGGACCAATGGGATTTCATTCCGGTGATAGACGGAATCATCGCTAGGGCAAGGAAAAAATAGAGTATATCGTACTACGGCAATACTTTAGGTTAAACTATTGTATAGCCTATAAAACAATTAATTATTAAAACAGAAATGGAAAACAAAGACTTTTTCATCTCTCTTTTTGTGTAGTACAAATTCTCATGATAAAAGAGACGCCTGCGTTGGCGATGAGGGCTTGCTTTTTCTTTGGAAGGAAGCTCTGAAGATGTTCAAGAAGGCCGTAGTTGAGCATGGCTTTACATACGACCGATTCCGTGAAGACTTCATTAATTCACACACATTCCACGATGCAGCCGATGCTGACAGCCGGAACGACCATAAGGTCAATCTGGGTCGCATCGGCTCTCTTCTTTCAACCAGGGACGATCTTGTCCGGAAATACTGCAACACATCTATGGATCCTGAGGAATTCCTTTCCTGCATGAAGGAGTTCATGCTGGATAATCCAAGGACAAAGCCGAGGCTCCTTAATCTGGAATGCTATCTTTCCGAAGGCACACTCAGGGTTATTACGGAGGCGGCAAACGACATCCCGCTTTTCAAGAGGGATGTATCCCAGATAGACATGAATTGTTTGTTCAACAAGTGTTGCCAGACCAACGGAGAACCTCTGATAGCCAACAGCAACGAGGTTCTCTCCTATTTCTTCAGCCGACTAAATTATCACGGCATCATCTCAAACAAATACCAGACGATTCTCGCCGACAACAAACTGGTGATGAGATCTACTGGGACCAGGTCACTAACTCAGACGGACATTTCCTCTGCACTCCGGAATTTCGAATCCTCCGACAAGCCGATAACCTCAAGAGTGGAAAGATGGGTGGTCCTCATCAAGTCCACGACTTTCGACCCATCATAGCACTTACTTGACAGCGGACTTGACAGAGAGTCTGCTGTCAATCGTAAACGTTTGATAGTCAATTAGTACGATATACATTTGCCCTCCGAAAGCATAAGCCTCCGGAGGGCTTTCTTATCGTAACACTTAAAGGTAATTGATTATGGAATTCAGTGCAAAAGAGATTTTGTGTCTCATTGAACGGGCCAGTGTCATTCCGGACATCCTGCGGCAAAAGGAGGAGATAGAGGATCTGCTTGTCAAGTTCGAGGACCTTGAGGCTTACCTCAAACGGTTCCGCTCCCTTGACGAGATGCTTTCCTACATGCGGGAACTGGAGGACAAGGTCTACATGCTCAAGACTTATTTGACGACGGAGGAAGCCGGAAAATATCTTGCGATCAGCAAGTATACGCTCCGTGAAGCCGTAAAGCAGAGGGCGTTGCCTTTCTATACCCCACCCGGCAAGGGATACTACTTCCTGAAAGATGACCTGGACGCCTGGATGGAATCATACCGCATCGATTGTGTCCATGATGTTGGCAATGAAGAAGAGGAGATTCACGTGGACGATATCGAGGACGATGGAATGGACATACAGGCCCAGTTCGAGGCCCTTAAGAAAAGGAGGGGGATATGAAGAACAAGGTTGACAGAAGGGACCTGTCGGAGCTCAGGAACGAGGTTGACCTCCTTTCCCTCCGATTGGATGAACTGGACAAGTGCGATCCGGGAACCATCGGCCAGATGCAGTCGCGGATCAGCAGGATCGAGGAGCTGCTCGGCGAGACAAAACGCGTCCTCACGGCGGCAGAGACGGCCGCTTTCCTGGGCGTTTCGAAGGAAAGGATATACAAGCTCGCCAGAACAGGCGGACTCCCCCACTTCCGTACGAACAGGAAGATGTTCTTCGAACGCGACAAGCTGACTGAGTGGATTTTGAACCGGATTAAATGATGACGCCATGGACTCAAGAATAACACCGGAGAACTTTCACCTCGTATGGGCTTCCATCCTCATCAGGGCGACCGACAAGTATACGATGCCCCCGGAGGTAATACATGTGGGGAATTCCACCATCAGCACGCTCGGCAATTTCAGCGCATCAACCGGCAAGGGCAAGTCCAAGAAGACATTCAACGTCTGCGCCATCGTTGCATCTGCCATCACGGGAAGGAAGATACTCAATTATGAGGCGCATTTCCCTGAAGGCAAGAGGAGAATCCTATACTTCGATACGGAGCAGAGCTCCTACCACTGCCACAAGGTACTGGAGAGGATCAACCGTCTGGCCGGGTATCCGGCCGAGGAGGACCTGAGTCTGATTGAGTTTGTCATGCTCAGGGAATACAATCCCATCGACCGGCGTCAGATCATTGAACTGGCGCTTGCAGAAAGGCCTGATGTAGGGCTGGTCATCATAGACGGATTGCGCGATCTTCTCTTTGATATCAATTCTTCAGTTGAGGCAGCGGAAGTGATTGGTTTACTGATGAGATGGACCAGTCAGTACAACCTCCATATCCATACCGTCCTGCACCTTAACAAGGCCGATGACAATGTGCGTGGCCATATCGGGACCGAACTCAATCACAAGGCCGAGACTATCCTTCAGATAACCCGGAACGAGAATGACGGGAAGGTCAGCGAGGTCCATGCCGCCCTTATCCGTGACCGTGATTTTCCGCCGTTCGCCTTCCAGATCAACGACGAGGGACTGCCGGAGGTGATAGAGGGTTTCGATTTCAAGCCGAAGAACAGGAAATCGGTCTTCGACTACGAGGTGATGGCAGAGGAAGTGCACAGGGTTGCACTGGATGAGGCCTTCAAAGATATCACGTCTCCTATCCTATATACCCCTCTTCTCAAACGTCTCGGAATCGGTTACGCCAGCATCGGGTTCGCAAGGGCACGCAATGTCATGGTTAACCTGCTGAAGTTCCTCGTAAGGAATGGAATCGTGGTGAAGGAAGGGAAAGGATATGTCTATAATAGGGATTTCCACTATGATCCTGTTCCTGCAAGATGAACTTGTCCTGTTTACAAAGGTGGGCATAAGGGCGGGACTGGCTAAACAACACCCTAAATGAAAGTCGTCCACCGGTCCTGTCCTTTACCGCACGTATTAGAGATTAAACAATTAAACTATCACTTTAGATATTATAATTTAATTAATTGTATGTTATGAAGATTGAAGATATAAAGAAAATACCTATAGTCGAGCTTCTCTCTAACCTTGGGTTCCAACCTGCATATCGTACTGGAGGGGGTAAGCAGTGCGTTTATCATTCCCTTTTCAATACCGACCTCACTCCTTCTTTCTCCGTGTCTGTTCCTAAGAACGTATGGTTTGATTTCAGTTCCAATATTGGGGGAAATATCATCGATTTGGCAATGGCCATTAAAGGATGCTCCTTCAGCTCCGCTGTATACTGGCTTGAAGAGCAGTACAGGTCTTTCGGAGGCGTTTCACGTTTGGAGTTCAGCATCATGGGAACTTATGACGAGACTATAGAGAATACCCTCTGCAAGGTTTCTACCGTCCCGTTGGAAAGACCCGCCTTGAAGAAGTATCTCTCATCCAGGGGAATCCTTCCTGAGGTTTCGGAGATGTACTGCCGCGAGGCTCATTACTGGATCCGTGGCAGGCAGTATTATGGTGTATGTTTCATGAATGTGCTGGGTGGAATGGAGATTAGGAGTCAATACTTCAAGGGGTGCCATGGCACCAAAGCCCCAAGCATCATTCCAGTTGAGAAGACCGGCAAGACGGAAAGTTGCTGTCTCTTCGAGGGATTCATGGATTTCCTCTCCTACAAGACAATGGAAATAATGGGAGACACGAAAATCACGCAAGAACAGCCATGTGACTGTATCGTCTTGAATTCGACCAGTATGGTCAAGAAAACAATTCCCTTTATTAAGGTCTATCCCCGCATATTCTGCTATCTTGATAACGACGAATCTGGTAGGAGAGCTTTTGAAGCGATTGAGGGAGAACTTTCAGACAGGGCCGTATCCTGCTCTGAACGATTCTTTCCTTGCGGTGATGTCAATGATTATTTGATGAGGATGGAATTTGGGTTGGACTTCTAGGTTAAATCATAAAAATAAGAGAAGGCAGGCAGTCATTGTGACACCTGCCTTTCAATTGATATAACCGTCACTATTGATTATCCAAAGACACCGCTAAATGTGAATTTTCATTACTCTTTCTCTTGGAATCAAATCGGCTCATCCAAGGAGTTTTCCGGTTTATCAATGTCCCGTATAAAGGTCAAGTCGGGTTACCATCAATTTCCCGTCCACATAGTCGAAGGTGTTGAACTCGGTGACGATGATTTTTATCGTCTTTTCCGGCTCGTTTTTGGGTGTCATGAACATGTAGTAGATGAGCGATGCGGTGTTGCCGTCGACGGCAATCTGCATGATTGGGCCCATCTCCATCGTGAATGCGTCGCGCTGCGCCTTCATGCTGGCCTGATAATCGGCAAAACGCTGAGGAGTTTTCCCGATGGCATAGATCATGGAATCGGGAGTATAGAGGGAACTTGACCATTTGAGCCACCCTTCGTAATCCGGGACCCATTCGCTCCAAGATTCGATGATGCGCTTTTTAATCTGGTCGCTCCGGGAGTCCGTTGCCGCCGCGCGGGCTTTCTCTGCCGACACCGCTCTGAGCGCTGCGCTGTTTTCCTTGGTGACGGTTTCCTTCATGATCAGGACCTGGGCATTGATGCCGTCTGCTTTTACTGTAAATGTGCTCAGAATAAGTGTTGCGATTGTTAGTGTGATTATTGACTTTTTCATGGTGTTTATCATTTCTGATGCAAAGGTAAGGGGCCTCGTCTGATAAATCACTTGAAAAAGAGCGGCATTATTTGGAAATATCGCTTATTATTGCTGAAAAACGGGTGATTATTCGTATATTTCGGATGAAATTTAACGTAGGGGTCCTTGATGATTAATGAACTGAAGATAAGATTTGACGTTCCGAAGGAAGGAATGGAAATGCTGGAAGGCGCTGTCGTCCTGTTGGAAAACCCGGTGCGGGACAAGGCATACAGTTACCCCTTCTCCACGGATAGCACCTGCACGATGGTGGTTTGCCGCGGCAGCGTCAACTGCCGGTTAGACTTGGAATCCTGCCGTACCAGCGGCACAGGCCTTCTCATCATCCTGCCCACCCAAGTGGTGGAGAACCTGTCCTTCAGCGAGGATTTCGAAGGATACATCCTCGTATTTTCCAGACGGTTCATCGACAGTCTGGCCATTTCGGACTCGCTTGGACGCCTTCTCAGTGTCAAAGCATCGCCTTTCTCGTCCTTGGAGGGCGACAGCTTTGAGGCGCTTATGACCTATGTGCGTATGATCCGTAATACTATCCGCAAGAAAGAACACCCCCATCGGGAAGAAGTAGTGCGTCTTCTCACCAAGGCATTCTGCCTCGGACTCGGCCACTATATCCACCCGGAGAAACCGAAGGATTCAAATGGCAGGGCTCAGGAAATCACGCGAGAATTCATCGGCTTCGTAAAGCGCCATTGCATGCAGGAGCGGGAACTTGATTTCTATGCGGGCAAATTGTTCATATCCACCAAGCACCTCTCGGCAATGGTAAGAAAGAGTACAGGGAAATCTCCATCAAAATGGATAGAGGACTACACCATCCTCAAGGCCAAGCAGCTGCTCTCCAATACCAAGGAGTCCGTGCTATCTGTCAGCGAGGCGCTTTCATTCAAGAGCCAGTCGGACTTCGGGAAATACTTCAAGCATCACACAGGGCTTACCCCGTTGGAATTCCGGTCAACCATAAAATAAACCTTGAACTCCAGGTTTTCGCCTCGCCGGGAAATCCGAATTTAATCAAACAGTCCCGGTTCTTTCGACAATAGCGATTCTTGCCTTGAAGGGACAATCTTGTCGCCGGGCTGGAGATGTCCCAGCAGCAGCGGCGAGTTCGGGTCGTGGGCAAGGTAGTTCTG